>Ga0209613_1000003_pt1 | contig 387472 bp, 276 predicted proteins | sample BioC13SIPDNA_2_FD_185747 | JGI IMG/M metagenome (GOLD analysis project Ga0209613, IMG submission 185747) | Anaerobic biogas reactor microbial communites from Washington, USA - Biogas_R2_A C13 SIP DNA (SPAdes) (version 2) | ecosystem: Engineered > Bioreactor > Anaerobic > Unclassified | place...
CCGGTCAAACCGTTTGTATCAACCAGCCCTTCTCTGCCATCTCCGTAACCACCAACGGCGTAGGACTCTCCTACCAGTGGTACAGCAACACCAATGCATCCACCTCCGGTGGAACTTCCCTGGGATCGGCAAACGGAGCACAGACAAATACATATACCCCACAGTCCAACGTCGCCGGTACTCTCTACTATTACTGCATTGTCACCGGAACTTGCGGCACCGTCACAAGTAACGTTTCCGGCGCTTTCATTGTGAATCCCTTAGCGACCGCGGATGCCGGTAATGCCTTGACTATGTGCCAGGGGGGTACTTCCACAGCTCTGGGAGGAACAATCGGTGGGAGTGCCACAGACGCTTCCTGGTCTTCTTCGGTCGGAGGATCTTTTAATTATCCTTCACCCGGTGATTTCGCAAACGCTACCTGGACACCCCCCGCAAGCTTCTACGGAGAGGCTGTATTAACCCTCATGACAACGGGCCCTTGTGCTTCGGTCACAGCGGACAAACAAGTTACCGTCCACCGGCTGCTTCCTGTGAGTGTTTCCATAACATCCTCTCCTTCAGGCCCCATCTGTTCTGGCTCCACTGTAAACTTCACCTCCACAGCAGTAAATGCCGGAACAACACCAGCCTTCCAGTGGAAAATCAACGGAATAGATGTTCCTGGTCCCCAGAATCAGACTTTCTCGAGTAACACACTCAATGACCACGATATCGTCACCTGCGTGGTCACCTCTTCCGAAACATGTACCACCGGAAATCCGGCAACCTCCAACCAGATTGTAATGGAGGTCAATCCCAATTTACCAGTCAGTGTCGCAATAAGTGCCACACCTGCAGGTCCGGTCTGTGACGGAACCTCGGTTACATTCACTGCAACTCCTTTAAACGGGGGCACTTCTCCCTCTTACCAATGGCAGTTGAATGACACCAACGTCGGCTCTAACAATCCTGTCTACATCAATTCAGCGCTCAAACAAGGCGACCAGATCACATGTATCGTCACAACTTCTGAAACCTGCCAAACCGGAAGTCCCGCAACTTCCAACACCATCATCATGGTGGTGAATCCCATTCTCCCCGTTTCCGTTTCCATAACAGCAAATCCATCCGGAGCAATTTGCGAAGGAACCCAGGTGACCTTTACCGCTTCCCCGGTCAATGGAGGCTCCTCTCCTGTTTATCAATGGAAACTCAACAGTATCAATGTGGGTTCGAACGCATCCACATATAACAATGCTTCCCTAAAACAGGGAGATGTCATTACCTGTGTCCTTACCTCCTCGGAGACTTGCCAATCAGGATCTCCGGCTACTTCAAATGCTTTAACCATGCAGGTGAATCCCATCCTGCCTGCAAGTGTTACCATATCTGCCTCCCCTGCCGGAACCATCTGCAGCGGAACAGAAGTAACCTTTACGGCCACACCTGTCAATGGAGGTACAACACCAACATACCAATGGTACAAGGGAGCTACCCTAATTTCAGGTGCAACAGGAGCTACCCTGGTCACATCTGATTTGGCCCATGGGGATATCGTTACCGTCAGGATGACTTCAAGTGAGCCATGTCCTTCCGGCAGTCCGGCCACTTCGAATCCCATTACGATGAATGTGACGGATAAACTCCCGGTATCGGTTTCCATAGCCCCTTCTGGCAATACCATTTGTGCAGGCACTTCTGTCACCTTCACCGCTACGGCAACCAATGGCGGAGCGACTCCTGTGTACCAATGGTATAAAAACTCCAGTCCGGTGGGCGCCAACAGTTCAACCTACACGACTAAGCCCTCCAATGGAGATCAGTATTATGTGGTGCTGACTTCATCGGAATCCTGCACTACCGGAAATCCTGCGACCTCACCAACTATCACGATGAATGTGAATGCTCTCCCTGTGGTGTCGGCGGGGCCCGATCTCTCCATTCCAAACGGGACCTCAACTCCAATCAGCGGAGCAACAGCAACTGGCAGCGGAACACTTACTTATGCATGGACACCCTCTGCAGCATTCGTTAGCGCTTCCCTGTTAAATCCTACTACAATCAACCTGAGTGTTACGGACCAGTATAGGCTGACGGTAACAGATGTTAATGGCTGTACCAACAGCGATGTGATGACCATAACCATAACCGGTCCTAGTTTGGCCGTAAATCCGGTGGCCTCTCCAACCGCTGTGTGCGCCGGCAGCCCTTCTCAGTTGACAGCCAATGCTTCCGGAGGATCCGGGACCTACACCTATTCCTGGACTTCCAATCCAGCCGGATTTACCAGTACAGAGGCCAATCCGACCGTAAATCCCACAGTAACCACGATGTATAGTCTGACGGTGAACGATGGGTACACCTCTGCTACTGGCGCCGTCACCATCACGGTTTATCCCCTTCCGACTGTCTCGGTAGATTCGCCAGAAATCTGTGCCAGTGTAGGTTCAGCTACCATAACTGCGACTCCGGGGTCGGCCGGGTCCTACCAGTACACCTGGAGTGTTCCCGCAGGCGCTGCCAATCCCGGAAATGTGGCTTCTTTCAATGCCTCATTTGCAGGGAATTATTCCGTAGTCATTACCGATGCCAACCTTTGTAAAGGTACTGGGAGCGGAACCCTCACCATCCATCCCAACCCAACCGTCACGGTCAATTCCCCTGCCATCTGTGCCGGGTCAGGACCGGCCACCATTTCCGCCACACCTTCTCCCACAGGTACCTATTCCTACAGTTGGACCGTCCCGGCAGGTATGACTGATCCTGGCAATGTAAGCAGCTTCACCACCGATGTGGCGGGGGAATATACCGTGGAAATCACTGACGGAAAATCCTGTAAAGCCACTAGCACCGGCACCCTGACGGTCCATCCTGTTCCCACTGTGACCGTTTCTTCTGTCGAAATATGTGCCAGTGAAGGGGTGGCTTCTATTTCAGCAATCCCCTCTCCTGCAGGAACCTACACTTATGTTTGGACTGTGCCAGCTGGGGTGACCAATCCTGGCAATGTCCCAGGGTTCAACACGGCCATCGATGGAACTTACTCAGTAACCATAACCAACGCCAACGTTTGCACTGCAAGTGGTTCCGGAACGGTGACCATTAATGCCAATCCCACCGTCACGGTCAATTCACCTGTGATATGTGCCAGTACAGGATCTGCAACCATCACAGCTTCACCCATGCCAACCTCCGGCACCTATCATTACACCTGGACGGTTCCGTCAGGGGCATCAAATCCAGGAGATGTGGCGAGTTTTCAGGCTTCCGTGCCTGGCATCTACACCGTTTCCATCTCCGATGGGAAGAACTGTACTGCCAGCGCATCAGGTACCCTGACCATTCATGCCAATCCTACAGTGACCGTCAATTCTCCTTCCATTTGCCCTGATGGCAGTACTGCTGAGATGAAAGCCACGCCTTCTCCTGCCTCAGGCTCCTACACATACACATGGGTGGTCCCTTCCGGAGCACCAGATCCCGGAGGGGCAGCCAGTTTCAACACCAATGTACCTGGAAACTACACCGTAACGATTTCTGATGGGAACAGCTGTTCCGCCAGCGGTTCAGGAAACCTTACTCTTCATGCCCTTCCTGCCGCACCTGTTACGGGTGGAGATAAAACCATTTGCGCCAACCAGGAAATACCTGAAATAATGGTAACCGTCGGATCGGGAGAAACAGCCGACTGGTTTGATGCAGCTACCGGAGGAAACCTCCTGGCATCGGGTTCATTATCTTACAAACCAACTGCCGCAGGAACCTACTTTGCTCAGACACGAAATACAGTGACCAATTGTGTAAGTGACTCGCGCACTGCCGTTTCACTTACCATCCACCCACTTCCAACCGCGACCATCGATGGTACGGCAGCCATTTGCCAGGGAGGAACACCCGAACCTGTCATTACCCTTACCGGGAATGGAGGCACTGGTCCTTATGATTTTGTGTACAGGATCAACAGCGGTCCCTTCCTGAATTCGACCGGGAACAACCAGACTACATTAACCGCTCCCTCCAGCGTTGCGGGTACTTTCATTTACCATTTGACCAGCGTCACCGATCACAACAACTGTGTCAGCTCCATTACCAATCAGACAGCGACCATTACGGTGCATAGTCTGCCCCAGCCCCCCGTTGCGGTCGACAGGGAGTTCTGCTTTGATGGGGCATCTCACTCGGCCTCGGCGACCCCTGCTGCCGGAGAAAGTGTGGTATGGTACGATGCCCCTGTCAATGGGAACGTAACCTCTGCCCCCACAGCCTCTGCCGTGGGGAGCTATTCTGCCTATGCAGCCGCCAGAACAGACGCCACGGGGTGCGAAAGTCCTTCCCGAAACCTGGTGACCCTGACCATACATCCCCTTCCAACAGTTAATGCTATTGACAACCAGGTAGTGTGTAATACAGATGTCATAGCCGAGATACCCGTTACAGGACCCGTAAGTGAAACTGCTTTCACCTGGACCAATTCCCATCCCGGAATAGGTCTGCAAGCCAGTGGGAGTGGAAATATTCCAACCTTCACTGCCATAAACACCGGTACAACACCAGTCACTGCAACTATTGCAATTACACCTGTGGCTAATAATTGCTCTGGCACCATTCTGACCTTCACCATTACAGTCAACCCCACCCCGATCGCTGACCAGCCTGCCCCAGTGACCGTTTGTAATGACGTGACAATTCCTGCCCTGACCTTGTCAGGGAATATTACGGGAGCCTCATATGCATGGACGAACGACAACACCTCCATTGGATTGCCGGCCAACGGAACCAATTCCATCCCATCTTTTAAAGCGATCAATACAGGCAATACGGCTGCTCAGGCAAATATCACCATCACACCATCTTTCACTCAAGGAGGAGTAACTTGTACCGGAGAACCAAAAACCTATACCATTACTGTTCTTCCTACCCCAACTGCCGTTGTTCCCATCGAAATGACTCTATGTCATGGCATTGCCACTACTCCGTATCCTCTTACAGGGACACCGACAGACGTCTCATTTAACATAACAGGGGGAAGCGCTATCGGATTATCGGATCAGACAGGCGTAAAAGAGATACCATCCTTTATTCCTGTGGCCGGAAATGCCTTGATCACAGTGACTCCTGTAAGCAATGGTTGTACAGGTACACATGGAATGTTTAACTTGGTAGTCAGACCCACACCTTCTGCTACCATTTCCGGGGGTACGACGGTATGCCAGAATGCACCCGCACCTAACCTGGTGGTTTCCAATCCAACTCCTTATCATGTAAAGGTCACTTACACCATCAACGGAACTGTCAGCTCCAGTATAAATATCAACGGTAATGGAAATGCCAGCATTTCAGTACCCACTGCCCAGGCAGGAACATTTAATTATCAATTAACAGAAATCCAATACCTTGATGAGCCTTTTTGTACCAATATTACCCTTACCGGATCTGCTTCCGTGGTTGTCAACGCATTACCCAATACGACCATAACTGGACCATTAAATGCCTGTGCCGGATCCGGTAATTATGTCTATTCTACTGAGGCAGGTATGAACGACTATGTATGGACGGTTTCCTCAGGGGGAGTCATCGCCAGCGGAGGTACTTCTACTGACAATACAATAACTATCACATGGAATACAGCAGGAATTCAAACGGTAAGTGTCCGGTACAGCACACCCCAAGGATGTGCTTCGGCATCACCTGCCAGTCAGCAAGTAACTGTCAGCTCATTGCCTGTTCCGACCCTGACCGGTTTAGTTAATGTATGCAAGGGTGCTACCGGTATTACTTATGCCACTCAGGCCGGTATGACCAATTATACCTGGGCAGTTTCCTCAGGGGGAACCATCACTTCAGGAGGTGGGAGCAGTAATAATTCTGTAACCATAACCTGGCATACAGAAGGGATCCAAAATGTCTCCGTTAACTTCACCAACAGTAACGGCTGTACAGCTTCAACACCGACAGTGGTCAATGTGACCGTAAATAACCTGGCCGTTCCAACCCTTTCAGGCCCTACAGAAGTCTGCGCCGGAACCTCCGGGCATGTTTACACCACAGAAGCGGGGATGTCTAATTACAGTTGGACAGTTTCAGCAGGTGGATCCATTACTGCAGGGAACAACTCAACGAGCAATTCAATCACCGTTAAATGGAATACCTCAGGAGCGCAAACGGTAAGTGTTAACTATGCCAATGCCTCAGGCTGTGCTGCATCAGGAGCGACGCTTTACAATGTGACAGTGAATGCTCTGCCCGTGCCCACCATCTCGGGCGATGCACTGGCATGCGGGGGATCTTCCGTGATCTATACCACAGAACTGGGAATGTCCAACTACCAATGGACGGTTTCGGCTGGAGGGGCTATTGTTTCGGGAGGGACGCCATCTGACCCTTCCATGACTGTTTTATGGAGTGGTTCAGGAGCACAGAGTGTCAGTGTAGGATATACCAATTCCAATGGTTGCCAATCTTCAAGTCCTACTGTTAAAAACATTACTGTATCTGCCGAAGCGCAAGCAACCCTGACCGGAGTTACCGAGGTATGCCAGGGAAGTACAGGTCGGGTTTATACAACGCAGACTGGTATGACCAATTATGTGTGGTCCATCCCTGCCGGGGCCACAGTCACAGCGGGTGGAACCTCCTCAAGCAATAGTGTCACCATTACCTGGATTGGGTCAGGTGCACAAGCAATTAGTGTTTACTACACCAGTACCAACGGATGCCGTTCTACAACAGCCACCGCGACCGTTAACGTAAATCCATTGCCCGTTCCTGTGATCACAGGGGACAACGAAGTATGTGCTGGTGATGCGGGCTTGTTATACACCACAGAATCTGGAATGTCCAATTATGTGTGGACCATTTCTACAGGCGGGACAATCACTTCAGGAGGAGGAACCACAGACAATTCCGCCACAGTAACCTGGAACACACCTGGTTCACAGCAAATAAGTGTACGCTATACCAACGCATCGGGGTGTGTTGCAACAGCATCAACGGTTTACCCTGTTGTAGTCCATCCACTCCCTCTGGTATCCTGTCCGGGTGACTTTAAGGTTTGTCATAATGCAGCTCCATTTACTTTAACAGGGGCAGCCCCAGCAGGTGGAAGCTATTCAGGACCCGGAGTCAATGCAGGCGTATTTAATCCGGCAACTGCCGGGACAGGGACTCACATTATCACTTACACATACAGCGGAACTTGTATTAACACCTGCACCTTTAATATCACCGTCGACCCTGCTCCTGTTGGATCCAATATTACGACATCAGTATGTTCGGAATCAGAACTCTCTTTCGATCTTCAGAGCGCCATAACAAATGGCATAGCCTGTAATTTTACCTGGACTTACACCGACAATTCAAACGTTACCGGAGAATCCAACGGTAGCGGTGACTACCTTGTACAATCCCTAGTTAACAACTCTTATACCATTGCAAGAGATGTAACCTATACGGTTACCCCTATCAGTGAGGAGAGCAATTGTCCTGGATCTCCCTTTACAGTGACCGTTACAGTCAATCCTGTACTTGCACCGGTGAACATCAGTTGGAATTCCAACTACAATCAGGATGTATTTGAAGTTTGTGCCGGTGGATCCGTTCTTAATGACAACGACTTGGATATCATACCAACACCTGCAAACGGAGCCTTCAATGGACAGAATCCCCGGTGGGAGTATTCATACTCAACGGATGGTCCATGGATACCAGTTCCGGGAAATTGGTATGGAGGTAATTATCAATTTATTATATCTACCGAACTGATCAGCGAAATCGGGGATTACTATTTCAGGTTTGCCCGGACCAACAGCTATGGGTGTACTTCCAGCAGCGACATCATTGAATTACACGTCATCTCTACTATGGTTGTTGAAGCGGGTGGTCCCGATTATGTATGTTCTTCAACCTACCAGACTCCTTACACATTAGCAGGATCTTACGTGGGAGGGATTTCATCCACACCAAAAACAGGGACATGGACTAGCAACAATGGGGGTACCTTTGTTCAAAATCTGTCAAATCCTTCTGAGGCCACATTCACACCTCCGAATAATTTCGTTGGAGAGATTACGCTTACCCTCACTACCAACGATCCAGGAGGCGAATGCGAACCTCTGACCGACACCCGAATTGTCAGGGTACTTCCAGCCGGTGCTTTCCAGGGGTGTCAGGCACCTGACACATGGCCTCTGACAAATACCAATGCAAATGGCTCCACAACAATTAATTGTGGAATTGAGTTGACCGGAGGGGATAATTCCTCCGGAAGTCAAGGATCTACGGCCATCTCCCATTGCTCGGGATCTGGTACGTTTTCCTTTGACTGGAGTTTTTCTTCACCCACAAACAACCTGGTTTGGCACTCCGAAGATCAACAAAGCGGATCCAGGGCAACCACCAGGTCTTTGGTAGTGCCAATACCCACAAACCTCGAGATTGGAGATCTTATCATTATTACCCTACATTACAGATATGGACAGGTTAATATCAATTCCCCCTCAGGATTCACCCGCATAAGACTGGACAATAATGATTACGTCGCGGTTGCCACCTATTACAAAATCGCAGAAGCATCTGACCTTTCGGTGACCAATTATACCTTTACCAGTTCTTCAGATCTTCAGTCAGATTCCAGGATTTATTCAAGCAGGGTGACTGGTCACAATCCGTTAAGTCCCATTGGCAACAGTTCTGGAAACTCAAGGTCCCTTGAATCAATTCCAAACAATTGGAGTATTACCATACCTTCTGTAAACTACACAAGTGCAAATTCAATGTTAGTAGCGGCGGTCTCTGTAGCAGCATCTCCGCTCTATCCTAACTCTCCCAGTGGGATGACTCCAGTTTATTACAACAATGCCAGAACCGCGGTTCGTGTGGCCAATCAACTCCTAACTTCTTCAGGATCAACTGGTGACCGTGCATTCACCTGGCCAAGATATAACAATGTAAATGAATATTCTTTCAGAGTGGCTGCGCAGATGTTTATCATCAATCCTATGACCAATCCAGATGTAGATGCTGCCTACTATACAGTCAACGGAGCTCAAACTCTTTTGTCAAATAGCGATGACTCAGAAGGTCACGTAAGTATCCCGGTGAACAGCAAAGACAACATCGGATTTATGGTAACCACCCAACGGAATACAGGAGGACCAGGGATTCTGAATATCTACAACCTTACTGTTCCCAATGACATTCCTGTAGCAACAGGATTATCGGCCATCACCATTCCCGACTGTCAGGATCCTGCATACACGCCTGTGTTCCAGCCCCCCACAGCCCTTGATGACTGCGGAACGCTCACCACGCAAACAACCGACAGTGGTGTCACGGAAAATGATTGCTCTCGGTCACAGTCCCGAACCTGGGTGTTTGTGGACAACTGCGGTGCCGCCAGTACACCCTTCGTCCAAACGGCCACATGGACGGTAGCCTTGCCATTCTCGGTGACCTGCCCACCAGACCCCCATCTTCCGCCTTGTAGTAATTCAACCGCCATTGAAACGGCCTACAATACCTGGAAAGCGGGATTTACCCACACGGGAGGCTGTAACGTGACAACCAACATCAACGAAATTCCGCCGCTCACCGACCTCTCCTGCGGTGGTCAGCTTGTCTTCGATTTTATCGCCACCGACCTGTGTGGAAGAACCCGGACCTGCTCCTCCACATTTACCGTGGATCCGCCTTCTGATTTGACTCTGACCTATCCGACAGATCCTCTCCTGCCTGCATGCTCCACCCAGGCTGAGATAGAAACCGCTTACAACACATGGAAAAGTGGATTCAGTTTCAGTGGCGGCTGTACCGGTGTAACATCCAACCTTGCTTCGATACCTGCACTGCCTGAAAACACAGGCTGTGGATTCACTCTTGAATTCGACTTCACCGCCGAATACCGGACTCCCAATTGTGTCTTCTCGGTAAACCATATGAGTACTTTCACTGTGGAGGCACCCGTTGAACTAAAGGTGACCGTGCCAAATGATGTGAGCCTTTCTTCCTGCAGTACAACCAGTGACATCCAAACCGCATACGACACCTGGAAATCTGGATTCTTTGCCACGGGAGGGTGCAATCCGACGACCAACATCGGATCGATACCTGCCCTTGGAAGCATCGCTTGCGGAGGAACCATCTCATTTACATATACCGCTGATAATCCAGCCGGAACATGCACCAGCCATGCCGAAGCGACTTCCACCTTCACCATCGGACAAGCCTCCCCCATCTCGGTGACCTGTCCGGCCGATCCCAATATTCCGGCTTGTACCGATGAAACGACCATCGCCAACGCCTACAACACCTGGGTGAATGGATTCAAGGCAACCGGAGGCTGCCAGGTCACTACAAACATAGCCGATGTTCCTCCTCTGGGTGATATCACCTGCGGGGGGCAACTCTCCTTCACGTTCCGCGCTGCAAATGGACCCGACAGATGTGCCGGCCAGGAAGAATGTACTGCTACCTTTACCGTTGGACACACCTCCACGTTAACGGTCAACGCTCCTCCATCCGAATCGGTGACCGGCTGTGCCAATGATCCTGCAGTCATGACCGCCTTCAATACCTGGTTGAGCCAGTTCAGCCATTCCGGAGGATGCCAAACCACAGCCACTGACCTGACAGGCTATAAGTTGCCTGACCTCTGTAGCGGCACCATTAATGTAACCTATACGGTCAGTGACCGGTGCGGCCAAAGCAAAAGCGCCACTTCCTCATTTACCGTAACACCTGCTGCGTTGACTGCAATTTGCCCAGGTAATTACACGGTTGATGGCTGTAAAACACAAACAGAGATCAATGCAGAATTTTCAACCTGGCTTGCTGGATTCAGCTACACAGGTGGATGTAATGTCACCGCCACCAATCTCTCAGGGTTGACGCCTCCCGATGCCCTGGGCGACACCATCTACGTGGAATACAATATTTCCGATGCCTGTGGTCAGGTGAACCATTGTGCAGCCTCCTTTATCACCCCATATTGTGCCCTCCATTTCAGAACGGTCACCAGCGGCAACTGGAAAACTCCTTCCATCTGGATAACCAGTCCCGACGAAAATGCCTGGAGTCCCACAAACCAAACGCCCGACTGGAAAAATTCCAAATCCATCAGGGTCATGGACGGCCACACTGTCACAGTCAGTGACTTCATCCCGGTGGACCGAACCATCATCAATCCCGGTGGAGCCGTGACCATTGACCTGTCAGGAGGAGCCCTCCGGAATGTGGTCGAAACAGCTGACGGCCATACTGAATTTATCATTGAATCCTCTCCTGATCCCACTTCAGGGGGTAACGGCTCAGGCTCTTTGATCGCCCTGGGTGATTTCCTTGGAAAACTGACCTACAACCGGCAGATGCGACCCGATGATTACCACTACTTCTCCTCTCCTGTCGGGGGATTGAAAATCTCCGACTTCTTTGCCCTGAATTCAGGGAAGGTGGATGGCATCTGGAGCTGGAGCGAACCTGCCCAGGATTGGAATGACCTGACCTCCTCTTCCGATCCTTTCCAAAGCGGTAAAGGATACAATCTGGGATACCAGGGAGGGGACGGGAAATATGCATTCCCCGGGACGGTGGTTAGATCCGCCTCTGTCCTGGTCTCCTCACCGTTCATCACCGGAGCCACGGCAGGCATTGACCGGCCAGCCTATGACAACCTGGAACTCGTTTCGGGCCGCGATTATGGCGCCGGAGGTTGGAACCTCCTGGGCAATCCCTTCACCTCAGCCATGGATGCGAATACATTCATCACAAAAAATGCCGCTACCTTATCCTTTGATCCGAACTACCAGGCCATCTACCTCTACGCCGGTGATGAAGGAACAGAAGGGATCTATTATTGGATTGGTGTGGATGGCGGGGACTGGACAGATTCCCAAAACAGCTCCACCAACATCCAGGCCGGTCAGGGATTCTTCGTTCTGGCACGCAACAACGCGGTTTCCTTCACCTTCGACAACTCCATGCAGCTCCACGACACCGACGTAAAACTGAAGTCCACCCGACAGCCTTCCTGGCCAGGGTTGCGCCTGACCGCCCAAAGTGAAGGACAGTCCATGTCCACCATGGTTATCTTTAATGATGACATGTCCACCGGCCTCGACCCGGGATACGATATCGGATTGCTCAGCAGCGGCCGGAACGTGGAAATCTATACTGCCCTGGTCAAAGACAACGGCTTTGAATTTGCCCGTCAGGCCCTTCCTCTGGCAGGGTACGAAAATAACATCATCCCCGTGGGAGTTGACGCCCCCAACGGCGGTACCGTTACCTTCTCCGCCTACATGGTGCCCATCGACAACGGTACCTTCTGGCTGGAAGACCGGACAGCCGGATTAATCACCGACCTTGGAAGAGAAAACTACACCGTGGCCCTGCCCAAAAATACCCTGGGTACCGGCCGGTTCTTTATCCATGCCTCCCCGCTCACTTCCACCGAAAGAGTCATCCTCCGAAATGACCTGACCGTCAGAATATGGACTTCCAACCAGAAGGTCTTTATCGAAGGAGAGGTGAGCGCAAAAGCCAAAGCTTCCGTCTATGACATGCTGGGAAGAAAAATCTACGAATCCCGGTTGCAGGATGAAAGATACAACACCTTTGAACTGCCTTCCGTGGTCAAAGGGGTGTACATGGTCAGAGTGGACGACGGTGCCAGGACAACTACCCGGAAAGTGGTCTTTTAGTCAGGAGCGTATTCCATTTCTTAAGCATCAGCCGGCGTGACGCAGGTTGAAACAGGCTGCGCAGGGCCAATCCTGCCAGGTAAACAGGTCTGTATGCCAGCTCAAAGTAGAACCGGCTCAGCCAGGAATGGTTCATGATGAAAAGCTCTCTGTTTAAGTATCTTCCATCAGAAGAGGCTGTCGCAGCCTTCTGAAGGGGTGATGCGCTGATGACTGTTCCGGTACACCTGGCATAACGCATATACTTCCGGCTAGAGCCGGCATGACTGACATCCTCCGGCAAGGGCCTGCGTTTCCGGGAGAGAAGATAAAAATCATACATGCCCCGCAAAGTCCCCATAGTGCCCAGCTTTCCCCGGGTGTGGTGCATCTCATGGAAATAATGAAGGAGCTGCTGGTGCTGCAATGAAAGTACACTTGCCACGGTATCCCCTGCCTTCATACAATGGCTGAAAGCTTCTTCCGGCGACATATGACCGGCAAAATCCCCGTGTAACGGACTCCGGTGTACCTCCACAGGAACCTCCTTCGCAGGATGATGAAACGGGGGCAGATGCCGGTGCGCACCGTAATCCCCTTCGGCCGCCCCCGCCATGACCTCATAACCCATTCCCAGGAGAACCGCCTGCACCCTTTCCTCATCCTCACCCCTCACAAGCATATCTATATCGGTCATCACCCGCTCCCCGGAATCTTTATACAATCCCTGCAACAGATATCCTGCCCCTTTCAGGAAAACCACCGGAATACCAACCATCTGAAAAGCCTGCGTCAGATCTTTCACCTGCTCCATAATGCCGGCGTTCTTTTCCACATTGCGGGCATGTGCCTGCCTGAGCAATAAGGTGACCCCCTCAGGCCACGCCGGCAGTACCTGGTGTCTTACAAAAATCGCATAGAGCGCCGGAAGCAGACTGTGGCTGATGGCTACCTCCAGCAACTCCTTTATCGGCACAGAAGCCATCTCCTGCCTGAACTGCCCGGCGATGCCGGGATTTTCATCCATCGACAGGCACTTTCCCAGAAAAAGAAAGATATCCGCTTTCTTCATGCAAACCTATTCTTATGCAAATATAACCTCCAAAAGGGTTATTTTTGAATCCATCTATTTCTTGCCAGGAAATGCCTCACCACTTGCAGCCGTCCTTCTATTCCCTTCCGGGGGTCACCATCAGGGTGGTGGACCATTGCCGCAAGGTCACCACGCCTTTCTTCGTCAATGACAAATGGCGGATCCGTCACGATGAATTCGAAATGAAGGTCGAAGGTGTCGCCTCTTTCTATGCCGCGCGTGGCGCTGAACTGGAAATAAGCCCGGCCCCCGGGGCCAATCCTGATGAAATTAACCTCTATCTGTACGGCGACGTGCTGGCAGCTTTGCTTCACCAGCGCAAAATCATCAACTTCCACGCCAGCAGCTTCATCCATAATGAAAGGGGCATCATGGTCCTGGGGGAAACAGGCGCCGGAAAATCTTCCATGGCCGCCGCTTTTTCCCTTCAGGGCGCCCGATTTCTCTCCGACGACCTTACCCCCGTACGCTTCGATGACGACCGCCCCCTTATATGTCCGGTCTATAAAACCATCAAGCTCCGTGAGGAAACCATCTGCCAGTTGAAAATCGACCGCCGGAAAACCCGCCGGAAAGATCCCCTCAGCGGCAAGTCCTACTTTCCGGTGGTCCACGCTGGGGTGAATGCCTGGCCTCTGCAATTTGTACTTCTTCTGGAAATAGGGGATGTGCCTCAACCCGTATTCTCCCTGCCCGGGCCCATGCAGGCCTTCTCCCTGCTGCGAAGCCAGGTCTGCTCCTGGGAAATGCTCCGTGGCATGCCCGGTACCGAAGAGGAATACCTGCACCAGCTCATCCACATCCTCAGCCATGTGAAGGTCATCAGAGTAGTGAGACCTGAACGGATTCCCGTTGCCACCTTACATTCCGAAATTGAATCCTTCCTGAAGCCATGAAATATCCATTTAAAAAAGGGAGGAAGTTTATGGCGCTTCCGTGGCGTGTCCGCTGGCTGACCGCGGAGGCTTGCCTTGAATTGACCGCAGGCGGACTCTTATTAAGGTTGCTCTCTTTCGAGAGGATCACGCGAATTTATGCGAACCCGGAATCAGCCCCGTCCCTGCACAATGACAAGCTGCCATGGGAGGTCAAAACCGCCCTCCGGTATGCCGGCCATCTCCTCCCCTGGAAAAGCAAATGCCTGGTCCGTGCCCTGGCCGCCCGGAAAATGCTCGCACGCCGTAAATTTCCCTCTACCCTTTCCCTGGGGGTCCTCCGCCCCGGAAACCACAAAACCGCTGCCCACGCCTGGCTGACCGCCGGCAACCTGGAAGTGGTCGAAAAAAACGGGGAGTGGACTGAACTCTTTTCTTTTTGATGAACTTATTTTCTTTTTAACACCATTTTCCGGAAGCTTTCCCGTTTTAATAACTAATTTTGTATGGTGGTATAAGGGAATTACAGATTGTTTTCGTGTAGCCTCTGAATAATGTTAATATGTTGAAAAACAACAATAAAAAAGCGTGGGTAAAACCTGAAGTCCAGGCCATGAACATCAGCCGGGATACCTTCAGCGGCACCGGGATGGGTGCCGAAAGGGCAGGAAAAGGCGGCCCCCCCAAGAAAAAAGGGAGCCGTGTGGTCTGACGTTTCAAGACGGCCTTCCTGCCGGCCATTGCATCTACTCCAGGCAACGTAATCATTCCCCTACTTTTTCGTAACTTGCTCCCTTCTTCCTGATATATTAAACTTTCCGGACTTATGATCCTGGGGGCGCTCTCCTTTTCAAACCAATCAGAACCAGACGTTGTGGTCCAACGCCTTGAGAGTGCTTTAAAAGAGTTATGTGGTCCCTGTAAGAAAGCTGGCAAGGTGGACTCCCCTCCGGAAACCACCCTTAATCCCTGCCGACAGACGGAAGTTTGTTTTCACCCGGTCACAGCCAAAGGGTTCAGTGGGGGCTTCATTACCCACCCCCGGCTGCCCGCCACGCCCGGCGATTGCCTCTGCACTTCTCCTTCCGGTGACATCCTGGTCCTTTTCTCCGGGAACATCTATAATCCCGGGGAACTCCTCACTCCTTATCCAAACGGTACTTTTCCGCCGTCCGGAGAACAAAATCCAGGATCCCTGGCAAGCCAGCATTCTCAGCCCATAGATCAAACTCCTTCAGGGATTTCACCCATCCATTCGCTGTGGCCCGATCCAACCGACAATATTCCTGCCCTGATCGCCCGGGCATTCGGGGCTGAAGGACCTTCCTTCGTCAGTCGCCTCAACGGGGATTTCGCTCTCTTCATCCTCCTTCCCGGCCAAAAGGAAGCTTACCTCTTCCGTGACCATGTGGGCATCCGGCCCCTGGCCTGGCATTATCGCCACCAAACCCTGGCCTTCTCCTCCGACATCCTCAGCCTCTCCCGTGCCATGGAACCAGAGGGCCCGCCAACGGAGGATTTCCTGCTCGGCTATTTCAAGTATACCAACCTGCAAAGAGGACCCACCCCCGGAGTAAAAAAACTCCCCCCGGGATATTACCTCCGCTTCACAGAAAGTGGTCCGGAGACCATCCGCTACTGGTACCCCGAATCCGTTAAAACCGACCACTCCCTTACCCGGGAGAAATTGCTGGCCGACTTGAAGGCTCTGGTCAGCGATGCCGTGGCCATACGCTGTAACAGGCGTTACACCGCCGGGGCACATGTCAGCAGCGGGATCGACTCGGCTGTGGTGGCCGCCCTGGCATGCCCCCGCTATGTCCACCAGGAAAGCTTTCACGGCTTCTCCTGGTCACCCGAAAGCTGTGACGCCTCCTCCCTCCCCTTCGACGAACGGGAGATTATACGCCGCTTATGCCAAAGCCTGGATATCCAGCCGGTATTCCTACCCTCCGATTCCGGCGCATTCCTGGAGACCATCCGCCGTTTCTGCAACAACCAGGGCTACTTCAACGAAGCCATGGTCCTGCTGCTGGCACAACAACACGTAACCAACCTCCTTTTCAGCGGCTGGGGAGGCGATGAGTTCATCAGCACCGGTGACCGCGGCATCGACAGCGACCTCCTCTTCCGGGGCCATTGGAGACTGTTTTTTCGCCGGAATCCCCTCTTCCCGCTGAAAAGCTTCCTGCGCAACCAGCTCAGCTACATTCTCCTCCCCGCCCTGGGAATCCTGGAACGGGGCACCGCCAGAGGATTCCAAGAAGAGGCCCGGTACCTTAAAAAGCCCTTCCGGAAAAGCCATCCCAAAGCCCTACGCAATTTCTACTTCTATAACTCGCGGCGGCAACTCCACCTCCGCCTGCTCAGCCATGGATTTCTCCAGGAAAGGAGTGAGAGCTGGGCCATCAACGGCTTCCGCCATGGCGTGGAATACCGTTATCCCCTTCTCGACCGGCGGATCATCGAATACATGCTGAAAGTCCCCTCGGAACTGCTGGCCCAGTTCCCCCACTTCAGGCCTCTCCTGCGCGAAATAGCTCCATCAAACCTTACGGAAGAGGTACGCTGGCACTGGGAGAAAACCGATCCTGCCGCCATGGTCCGCGAAAGGGAGCTTTTCCGGGATGCGGCCCTGCGCCTTATGGAGGTAGCCCCCGGCTGGAAAAACAATCCTGCGCTGCACTGCTTTGACTTCGACCTCCTGGAAAAAGAGATCGCCCTCTGCCGCCATGACCCTGACCACCCCCGCTTCCGCATCCTGGCCCGCACCCTCGTTTACCTCAGGGGAATTCATGAATGCACCCTCCAAATGACCGGCACGGAATGTTCCCATGATGATTAACTTTGCCTTCACATGTCCGATCCAGATAAATATATCCTGCCGGTAGCTCCCCCCGATGAACAGGAGGTGTGCGTGGCCTGCGGATTCTGCTGCGACGGCACCCTCTTCCTCCATGCCTGCCTGCAGCCCGGGGAGAGAGGCCATCTTCCCCCGAAAATCGAAGAAAACAGCTATGCGGAAAATGGCGAGGAGTTCTTCCGCCTGCCCTGCCTTTACTTCCGCGGAAAATGCACCATCTACGACCAGCCCCGGGCCGACGTGTGCGGATCCTTCCGCTGCGAACTGCTCCACGCCATGGAAAAGGGGACCATCTCCAAAACAGAAGCCCTCGGCATGGTCGCCCGGGCACACACCATGCGCCAGGAACTCCTCGGGGAATTCTGCCGCATGACCACGTTCACCGGCACCCCCAACCTCCGGCAAGTGCTCCTTGACCTGGGAAAATGGAGAAAATCCCTTGCTGAAGACGACCCCCGGACCCTGGAGGCCGACCTCCTGATGGCCCGCATCAATATCCTCGAAACTCTGCTCATTAAACATTTCCACCCGGCTTCGGAATTTCAAAACATGATGGTACCTTCGCAGAATCATCCTAAAATCTGAACAATGACGAAATATCTCCGCAACAGCAAAACGATATCCGGACGGCTACACGACGAACTGGTCATGATGGACATCTCCCTGGGAAAATACTTCTCCCTGAACGCCACCGCCACCACCATCTGGGAACTGCTCGAAAATCCCATGACCCGCGAAGAGGTCTGCTTCTCCCTCATGGAAAAATACGAGGTCGGCCCCCGGCAGTGCGCCAGGGAAGTGGGAGAATACCTCCGGGAAATGACCAATATCGGCCTGATCCTTACCGTAGAAGAGGAGGATTGATCCCCTTCCCGAAACCTGCTCCTCACCCGCACCATGGTGACTCACAATGGACATACGCCTTTCCCGGAACAGCTCTCCCTGATGGCCAAAACCCTCAGGCTGATGCTGCAACACCACCCCTGGAAACTGGTGCGCATCCTGTTGCTTACCGGAATACTCGGTGTCTCCGGGGGATTCTCCATCCTCCTGCTCATCCCCCTGCTCCGGCTCCTCAACCTGCAAAGCGGCGATGCACCCGACGGCTTCGCCCTCTGGTTGCAACAACTGATGGAACGCACCGGCATGGAACTCTCCATCGGAAACATCCTGTTGCTCTTCGTCCTCATCCTGGCCCTCAATGCCCTGCTCCGCTTCCGGAAATCCATGACCGAAGCCAGGTACCAGCAAACATTTATAAGCGACTACAGACGACAACTCTTCGGCAAGGTCCTCCGGGCCGAATGGAGCACCCTCCACACCAAAAGCAAAACCAACCACATCCAGGTCCTTACCGTCGAAGTCCCCAACCTGGCCGAATATATCTTCTATCTCCTCCGCTTCCTCACCTCCCTGGTCATCACCCTGGCCTATATCGCCTATGCCCTGGCCATCTCCCCTCTATACACCCTCCTGATCCTGGCCACAGGAGGCATCCTCTTCTTCCTCCTCCGGAAATTCCTGGCTAAAGCCTTCCGCCTCGGGGAAGGTTATGTCTCCTCCTATAACCATCTCCTCAAATATATCGACGACTTCTGGCAAACGGTCAAAATCGCCAAAGTCCACAGCTCCGAGGATTTCTACTCCCGGAAGTTCGACCAGGCCAGCTCCTCGCTCCTCGACCTGGAATACGGAATGCAGAAGAATTATGCCCTTCCCCGTCTGATCTACTCCATCGCCGGTATAGCCGTCCTGGCCCTGGTGATCTATCTGGGATTTTCCATGGGACAAATCCCCCTGGCCTCCCTTTTCGTCCTCATCCTCCTCTTCTCTAAGATCTTTCCCCAGTTCACTGGCCTGATCACCGATATCCACATGATCATCTCCAACCTCCCCTCGGTGCAGATGGTGTTCCGTCTCGACGATGAATTCCGCGAAACAGCAGTATCCCCAGCTCCCACCGGAGCATCCTTCTCCTTCTCCCGGGAAATCCTCCTCGACCGAATCTCCTTCGGATACCCCGGCGCTGAACCACTCTTCCGGAACTTCTCAGCCGTCATTCCCTGCCGGCAAATCACCGGCATCATGGGGGAATCGGGACTGGGCAAGACTACCCTTATTGACCTGATCGCCGGACTGCAGAAGCCCCAGGATGGAAGCATCTCCGTCGACGGAAGGCCCTTGAATGACGACGCGTTGCCTTCCTGGAAAAACAGCATCGGCTACCTCCCCCAGGACAGCTTTTTCATTGATGGCACCTTCCGCGAAAACCTGGTATGGGATACCGCCCATCCTATCCCCGACGAGGAAATCTGGAACCTCCTGGAACAGGTCAACGCCGCACACCTGGTGAAAAGATATCCCGGAGGCCTCGATGCTATGGTGGTGAATTTTCCCTTCACTTTCTCGGGAGGGGAACGCCAACGCCTCGCACTGGCCCGCGTCCTCCTGCGCAATCCACGCCTGCTCCTCCTTGACGAGGCCACCTCTTCCCTCGACAGCGACAACGAACAACAGATCATGGAGGTCATCGCTCAACTCAAAAACAGGGTCACCATCCTCTTCGTCACCCACCGCACCTCCCTCCTCCCCTGGTTCGACCAGGTCATCAGGCTTTAGGAAGACCACGGATACTAGTAAGTCACGGAGACGGTATTGGAGCATCCATTTATGTCACACACCTGGTAGGTATAGGTGCCCCTCCGGGTGAGGTTATTGGTATAGCTGGTCCCCGAAACAGTGGCAAGGGTGGAGCCATTGCGCTTTACTGTGTAGTTGGGTGTTCCTCCGGTCCATTTCAGGGTGACCCGCTTATAGAACCAGTAATTCGTCGTAGTATAAGTCAGGACAATGTCAGAGACAGGCGGATCCGTGACGGCCACTACCTGTGAGGTGGTTCCCGTTTTCCCGCCATTATCGGTCACCGTCAGTGCAACCGTATAAGTTCCGGCGGCAGTATAGGTTTTTACGGGATTTTTCACCGTAGAGGTGGTTCCGTCTCCAAAATCCCATAACCATTCGGCTATGGTGCCATCGCTGTCGTTGCTTTTATCGGTGAACGTAGCCGTCAGATTATTGGTTGTGAAGGTAAAATCAGCGGTGGGCGCCAAATTGGGCGTGTAGGCATTGACAGTGATGGTCACTTCATCAATATCGCTCTGTCCCTTGGCATCGGTGACCGTCAGGACCACCGAATGAATTCCTGGTGCAAAATTCAATTTCAGAATAGCTCCGCTGCCCAGCTCAGTCTCCCCTTCCTTCCAGACCCAGGATTCGATCCCCTTGTCATCGGTAGAGCCGGAACCATCAAGGGTAATCTCTGCTACAGTGGCTCCTTCAGACAGGCTCACCGTCTGGTCGGCACCCGCATTGGCCACAGGGGGATTGTCAATGGCTCCCCCGGTAAGGGCTGCCCACCCCAGATTCTCCTTGTAGCCGTCGGGATCATTCTGGGTCTTCAACCCGTAAGCGGCGTCACTCTGCAGCTTGCCCCCGTCAATCAAAGCCTGCCTGATGGCATATACCCCGGCGGCATTATTGGCCCTTCCGTTCTTCACGATATAAAGGGCTGCCAGTCCGGCCCCATGCGGGCACGCCATGCTGGTACCACTCATGGTAGTATAGTTGGCATCCTTATAACAGGAGTATATACTCACCCCCGGAAGGATCAGGTCAATGGCTTTACCAGCCGAGGTAACAGGATTCGTCGTGGTCACACTCTTGCTGTAATTGCTGAAGGTGGCCCAGGAATCATCCGGACCATAGGAGGTGGTAGCCCCCAGACCTCCGGGAAGACCATCAGAATCGGCCATGGCTGAGATGGTCATCGCCTCGGGATAGGAAGCCGGAATATAATCGTCGTAAGTTCCGAATTTGCCGTCTCTGCCATATACATCGACTTTGCTGTTCCCGGCAGCAACCACCACCACGATACCGGCGTTCACACAATTCTGAACAGCCGTGCGATACGATGTGCTTCTCCCCGTGCCACCCAGACTCATATTCACCACTTCAATGTCGGCAGACCTGGCCAATACCCAGTTGAGCCCCGCGATAATATCACTCGTATAGCCCGATCCTGAGGAATCCAGGACTTTCACCGCCCAGATGCGGGCACCCGGACAAACACCTACAACACCTTCATCATTGTCCTTAGCGGCAATGATCCCGGCCACATGTGAACCATGACCATTGTTGTCGTCAAAACTGGCATCTGTGGATCCGGCATTGTAATACCTCACACCTCCGGAAACCGTCAAATCAGCATGCTCCTTGTCGACTCCCGTGTCCACCACGGCTACATCCACATCCGGAGTATCGGAACTCCCATTTATGGGAACCACCGTATTCGTGTTGGCGGCAAAACGCATGATGCCGGTGGGAACCGTCTGCGTCGCACACGTGGTCATGATCAGGTCGGGCTCGATCAGAGCAATCCGGGAATCCTTCTTCAATGCCGCTAAGGCCTGGGCAGATAGCCTGGCCGAAAAACCCTTGAAAACCTTGTCATACACATGCCCCCGGCCAAAACCATGCTTCCCTCGCAGCGTGGCTTCCATCCCCCCGGGATCTGTCACCTCCTCTTTGAACATCACAATGTACCGGTCGCCCGTGACTTGATCCACCTGAGCACTTTTCAACGCCCCGTCCAACTCTTCATTCACCATGAAATCATCCCTCGTCGAACAGGAAAACAGCAATACCACAAAAAGTAATACTTCCGTAATTCTCATTAAATTCTTCATTGGTTTTAATCTTTCGTTAAAAATTGGCCTATTCAATTTACAACTTTTTCAAATCGACAGGGCTCAATATGACAGAAAAAAAGTATAATTGGAGTGGAAATTTTTTGACACAGGCAGGCCTTTGGAATATAGTTCAATGACCGGAAGAATCAGAGCTAAAGCCCTGGAAATGGGATTCCTCGATTGCGCCGTGGTGCCTGCAGGTGCCCTGGAGAAGGAACGCACCTGCCTGAACCGCTGGATGGACGAAGGGATGCATGGCACCATGGAGTATATGGCCCGGAACATGGATAAGCGCCTCGATCCCCGCCTTCTCGTGGAAGGCGCCCGCACCCTGGTCATCGTGCTCCACAACTACTACTCCCCTGAGCAGTCCGCCGACCCTGAAGCCCCCATCATCTCACGCTACGCTCGGGGAAAAGACTACCACCAGGTCATCAAAAACAAACTCCACGAGCTCCTCCGGTTTATCCAAACGGAAATCACCCCCTGCCACGGCCGGGCATTCACCGATTCGGCCCCCATCCTTGAAAGGGCCTGGGCACGCCGGGCCGGACTCGGTTGGATCGGCAAGAACAGCATGCTCATCCACCCCCGTTACGGCAGCTACTTCTTTATCGGGGAACTGATCATCGATGCGGAAATTCCCCCGGAACCCATGACAGAGATTCCCGACCGCTGCGGCACCTGCACCCGCTGCATTGAAGCCTGCCCCACCCGCGCCATCATCTCCCCCCGTATCGTCGACGCCCGGCGATGCATCTCCTACCAGACCATCGAACTCCGCGGTGACCAGGACCCCGCACTTACCCCACTCTTCCGCAACCGCCTCTTCGGATGCGACATCTGCCAGGAGGTGTGCCCCTGGAACCGCAAGGCCACGCCCCACCACGAACCGGCCTTCCATCCCCTGCCCGGGCTCCTCCAACTCACCCGCACCGACTGGGACACCATGTCCGAAGAACAGTTCAACGATATGTTCAGGGAATCCCCCTTGATGAGAACCGGATACCAGGGAATCAGAAGAACACTCAGGAATCTGAAGTCCTGAATATCAGAAGGTCAGAATATCAAAATATCAGAGTATCAGAAAACGTGAATTTTGTGATTTTGGATGAACATAAAAAATATCGCTTTACTGGGGAACTCTTCAGACATGAAGACGGGATCTATTATGTCGTCTTCCCTCATAATGCCCAGGAAGAGTTCGGAAGTACAGGAAAGATTAAAATCAAGGCCCAAATAGACGGTCAGATGGTCCGGAAGAGTCTGGTCCCCAAAGGCCAGGGCACCCACTGGCTGGCGGTGACCATGGATGTGCGGATGGCCATCGGTAAAGGCGACGGCGACACGGTCGACATTGAACTGGAAGCCGACAACGAACCCCGGATCGTCCCACTCCCCGAAGACCTCGAATGGCTCCTCGACAACGAACCCGACATGAAAGTCCTCTTCCTTAAACAAGCCTACTCCACCCAGCTCTTCTTCGCCAACTGGATCGCCCAGACCAAAGATCCTGACGCCCGCGTCGCCCGCATCAACCACCTCTTTTACCGGTTGCGCCAAATGAAGCCTTGATTTTTTTCTATTTTTGTGATGGCCTGCCTCCTCCATTACCGGGACAGACCATAATGATGTAAAAATTCAGACACATGCGCAATAAAATATTGACCATCTCCCTCATTCTGGTCCTGGTATGTGCACTCCTTCCAGGTCAGGGCCAAAATCCTGCACCGGGCCAGACACCTCCTGCCAGCTCTTCTGCAAAAGGCAAGGCCAGCCAGGTCAGCTCTGCCGGAGTGGCCGGTAAAACCGCCACGCCATCAGGTTATTCCATCGCGGTCTATTTTGAAGGGGTAACCGTCACCGATTCCCTCTTCCTGTTAAAGTTCCAGGGCAGCCATACCACCCGTATCCAGGGAACGCTCATGAAGGAGAGCAGAGCCCTCTTCCACGGGGCCACCCCCCTCACCCCGGGCATGTATGCCGTGGAACTCCAAAACTTGGGAAACATCGCTTTCCTCATTTCCACAGGAGCCCCCCAGCAGTTCACCCTCTCGGCCCAACCGGCCCGCCTGCCTGCCATGCTCCGCTTCGACGGATCACCTGAAAACCAGGCCTTCGCCGACTACCAACGGTTCATCCAGAAAACACAACAGGACCAGCAGGCCCTGGAACAACGCCTCCGCAAAAGCCAGAACAACGCCGACTCCGCCACTGCCATCGGTAAGGCCTATAAAAAACTGGAAGAGGAACGCCACCGAAAAGTCATCTCCATCCAGAAGGATTTCCCGGGATCCATGGTCGCCATGTTCACCCTCGCCGTCCATGAAGCACCCATTCCCGACCCGGCCATCCCCGACACCATCCCCGGCTACCAGGAACTAATCATGGACTACTACACCCATTACACCCGGAGGCACTTCTTCGACGTCATCTCCTTCTCCGATCCGCGGATCACCCACACCCCCCTCCTCGAACAAAAACTCGATTATTACTTCAAGCGGCTGGTCAGCCCCCACCCCGACTCGGTGATCGCCCATATCGGGCCCATCCTCGGTCAGAAGGGCATCCACGATGAGGTCTTCAGTCAGGCCGCCACATACCTCTACGAACTCTACCGCCTGTCAAACCTCCCCGAACACCGCCAGGTCTGCAACCATATCGCCGAAAAACATATCCTCCCCCATCGGAACCGGTTCAGCGATCCCGTGTTCCTGGCCAAAGTAGCCGACCGTACCGCCAGAGCCCGCCTTAATCCCGTAGGTTCCGTGGCTACCGACCTGCGCCTCCAAACCCCCGATGGCAAAGAAACCCGCCTCTCTGAAGTGGTCTCCCCGCTCACCATCCTCTACTTTTACAATCCCGGATGCAGCGCCTGCCAGCCCATTACCGACCGCATCATCCGGAACTATAAACTCTACAAATCACGCGGAATGGAGGTCTTTGCCGTTTACCTCGAACACGACAAAAAAGTCTGGACCGACTATATCGCCTCTAAAAAACTCGACTGGATCAACGTCTACGACCCGACCGGACAGGAAATGGTGGAGGAAAAATACGACATCTACGCCATGCCGATGATCTACGTGCTCGACCGCGACAAAAGGGTCATCGCCCGCGACGTCTCAGCAGAACGCCTCTCCAACTTCATCCTGGGGCGCGAAAGCACCACCCCATGATTTATACAGCGACATTTTCTTCAGGGGAAAATCCGGTAAATATCCTTTCGGTGTTCGCATGCGACGAAGTAAACTGTGTCCCCTAATATTTTAATCCCTATCCGGTAATCCTTTACTTTAATCCGGAAACATCTGTCATAACCTGTTATCTTTTTCAGATCCGGAATACTTCTGGGACAGGATGCCGATTCAACCTCGCAGATTACCGCAGCAATTTCTTTCTTTATGGCTGATGAGTCAATACGCTTAATCCCTTTATAAAATGAATTCTTAAATATAGTTTTCATTTCTCGAGCATGTCCATTACCCTTTTTCGGCTCACATTCCGCGAACTCATCCCCTGTTCAATCATCTCACCAAGGATTTTGTCTTCAAGGGAACCTGATTTTATGGCTCTTGCCCGGGTCCCGGTCTTTTTTGCCAAACTGAGCCAGAATTTTACATCGGCCTCACTTGTGGTTTCTATAACTACGGCTTCCATACCAAAGATATTTCCACAAATTTAAGAATAAAATTGAACGGAGTAGTCAGCACCAGAATACGACCGGTCGTCAGTCAAAGAAACGGTTCGGAAATATCTGGATGGCAATGAAGCCAAAGATGCCGGTGAGCAACACGATGATCAGATCCAAGCCGTGACGCCGCAACAGACTTCTTTTCCTTTCCTCCGGAAGTTCTGAGGATCCTCTGGCTTCCTGCGCAGAGCCGATAACCGGCACCGGCTCTCCATTGTCCATGGCCGCCCTTCCTTCGCTGTCCCATACAGAACTGCCGCTTCCAGGCTTCCTGTTCCGCCAGCGGACGACCAGAAAATGCACCAACACCAGCGCCACGCTCAGCCATATCCACCGCCACACGGGATTGGCCTCATAACGGAACTGCAGGAAGTCGCTGTGCTCACTGGAGATCTTCAGCTCCCCGGGAAAGAGCCAGGTGAAGGCCTTGCCTTCAGGCTGCTCCATCCTGGGCTTCCAGGTTTCCTGGTATTCGTCCACCTTGTTGAACTCCCTGTCGAGCACCGTCACACGGATAAACCCTTCGCCATTGACAATCACGTGGTAGTTGAACAGGTCCCCGTATATGCGGAGATCCTCGCTTCCCGGACGAAAAGCGCCCGCCGGAAGCTTCACCATCTGATAATCATCCTGCGTCAGAATCCATACCTCCCCGGCCTTATCGAACAAATAGGCATAATAGAGCTTGTCGCGGAAATCTACACAGGCAATATGCTCAAATTGCAACCCGTCGGGAAGTTCCACCTTCTGCACATAGGGTTTTCCCTTGACCATCTTGACATGGAACAACTGCTCCGCTGCATCGGTGATCAGGTACCCTTCGTCACACGATTTCCGCGTGGTCGGAAGTCCGGCAATGCGCGTGGCCGGAAACTGAAATCCGAAGTGGTAGAGGGCCGCCGAAAAGAGCTGGCTCTTCTCTTCGTCCACTTTGTTGCTTTTGGCATCGGTAAATTCCATCCTCCAGGTGATACGGAAGAAATCCCCGGGCAACTCGAGGTTGGCCCGACCTGATTCCGATTCAAGAAGCGGATAGAGCACCGGATCAGGCGTATACCGGTCGGTGGGAGTGTAACGGAAAAAGGAACGCGCCATGTTGATATCATGGGCATCCATGGCTATCCCCCTGATGGTGTCAAGCATGGTCCCCGAGAGCATCAGCTGACGCATGTAAAGCAACGGAAGCTTCTCCTCATACTCCTCGCGGGTATACTGGTTCCCCCGGGTGTCCTCGCGTACAATGGGCTCCCCGCTCCGCTGAATCATAAAGTCATCATCCACGCAACTGTACATGATAAAAGGAGCCCTCACCGGCTTCTCAAAAACCATCCAGTACAACTGCGTAAGCGTGGCTGCGGCAGCCATCACGGCCACCAGTACCAGAATGTATCGGCTTATCCTGACCATCATCACATCTCTCCTTTCCTGTAACGGTATCCTGAAAACAGTAACGACACACTCAGCAGACAGGTCATCAGAAAGAGGACCAGAACCGCCGGACCATAGCCGCCCGGCACGCTGCTTCTTATGAAGAAGGGGATAAAGGTGGCGGCCACCAGAAAGTAGAGGATGCGCCGCAACCATACGGGCTCCAGAATGATCAGCGCCCCCAGATAGTAAGCGGCAACCCCCCCCAGAAACCATGGGGTCACCGACACCACCGCCGACCAGATGATCTCCTTCGGAAACCATACCAGCGACAGCCCCAGGAAAAGCAGGAAAACCACCAGAAAAGCCGCCAGCAAACAGAGGGTCCCGAACTGCATCATCAGAAGCAGACTCCGGTTTTCTTCTACCGGAAGATGAAAGGTCAGCTTAATGCGCTTGTTGACCGTTTCGGGAAAATACTGCGCCACCGCCAGGGCCAAACCACCCACCAGGGGTATGTACATGAGGTACTTGAACCAGTTGTACCCCTGGAACAGGACACTGTACCAGAAATTCTTAGCCTCATTGAAGGTGAAGTTGTACCTCACCCTGATAAAAATGTACCCCACCGCCAGCACAGCCAGCAGAAGATACAGGAGCAGCATCCACCGCACCTTGATCCACTCCTTATAAACCATCGATCTTATCATATCTCTTTATTCTGTTTTATTTCCTTTTCATTCAAGACCAAACACTTAAGATTTAGGACTCATGATTTAAGATTTAAGACTTAAGACTCAAGATTCAAGATTCCAGATTCAAGATTCCAGACTCAAGATTCCCACATTCAAGATTCCAGACTCAGGATTCCAGACTCAGGATTCCTAGTATTTTCCCGTGAGACCAATAAACGCATCCTCCAGATTCATCTCCTGCCTGCGGAAGTTTTTCACGGCAATGCCCTGTTCGTGCAGGTAACCGCGGACTTTATCCTCCGTCTCATAAGTATAGAGTTCCACCTTGTCCTTCACCCTTTCCAGATTGGCAATGAGGCCGTTCCGCGGAATCTCGGCTTTTTCGTCCTCCAGCTCGAAGCAGAACTGTTTGAATTCCCGCATGAATTCGGCGACCGGCCGTTGCGTCAACACACGGTTGTAGTCCATGATCAGCACGTCGTCGATCAGCCGCTCCATGTCCTGGACGATGTGCGAGGTGGTGAAGATGGTCTTGTTGCGCGACTTGGCATACTCCCGGAGGTAATCAATGAAAAGCCGCCGGTAGCCGGGATCTAGGCCCATCGAAAAGTCGTCGAGGATGAGCAGATCGGGATCCTGTGCCAGAATCAGCCCCAAAGCCACCTGCGACCGCTGTCCGCACGACATCGTCGAGATCTTCTGGTGCGGCGTCACCTTCAGCTTCGACATCAACTCCCAGTACGGCTCCCGGTTCCACCGGGGATAAAACCCGGAATAAAACTTCTCGATCTGATGGATGTCCATGAAGGCATACTGAATATGCCCCTCGATGAGAAAACCGATGCGGGCCTTGTTGGCCGGCGTCAACCGCTGCGAATCCTCCCCATATATGAGGCATTTGCCGCTCCGGGGCTGTAAAAACCCGTTCAGAATGTTGATGGTCGTGGTCTTCCCCGATCCGTTCTTCCCCAACAACCCGAGTATAGACCCCCCCGGAACATGAAAATTAAGGTTCTCGTATACCAGCTTCTTCCCATAATAATGGGTCAGGTTGATGCATTCAATCACATTGTTCATCAGACTTATCGTTCTAAGTATTTATACCCGTATATAATCATTGCCTATCGAATAAATTTACACAGAGTCCATTCCACAGTTGGGTATCAGTGACCACCCGTCACAGGGGCCACCCCATCCTGCACTCAGAAATGGATGCCTGTGCTGATCCGCACCTGATGCCGCTCCGTGCCGCCCCTGAAGCCGGAACCCGTCAGCCGGTACCCCGCTTCCAGAAACCACTCAAAGGGCGTCTTGCCCGCATCCACCTCCCTGCCATAGTCCAGGAGCAATCCCCCCGCCCACCGGCCTTCCGTGAGGTAACCAAAATCATGCTCTGTATACTCCAGCAAAACGCCCCTCCGGAGAACCTCCTCCTCCACAATGTCCAGACGCTTCGAGGGCACCCCCCGGTACCCACCGCTCAGAGCAGCCACCAGATGATGATGCCCCGACACCCACCCCTTTTCGAAGGTGGCCTCCAGATCGTAATGACTGATCTTCTGCCGGTTGAACTCGGGCACAAAATAGTAGGTGGTCTCCTGGGTTCCGTAATCGGCCGACAGGGTTACCCCATGCCGGAGATGGTGGCGGTCGCGGAGACTGTACCAGGCATAACGGGCTCCCCACAGCGATGCGCGATGCCAGTAAAGGGTGTACCGCGCAGCAGTCGACCACTGCCAGGAAATCTCCTCCAGCCGGGGCTCCACCACCGGCTCATCCCCGTAACTCCGCTCATGCCGGTACCTCAACTGCAACCGGCCGAGACGGTCTGCTTCCGGCTGAAATAAAAAGAGCGTTGAGGCCTCCGTGGTGTAACCGTCCAGACTGACCACCTGGAGCGGATAGGCATCACCCCTTTTGATGCTGGTGAGTTGCCGGCTGAAGTCGACCGAGGTGAGGTTCTTAATTGTGCTCCCATTATAGTTGCCCTGGACCCCTCCCCCGAAAAGAAGCTTCCCGGTGTACCTGCTGTCGTCTTCCATGGTCACCGAATAGGCCCCCAGTCCGCGGAAATAAAAGAGGTCAAATTTATTGCCCGTCACCGAGGTGAAGGAGATCTCCTCCTTGCCGGTGCCGAAGCGGAGGTGAGCCCCCAGCTTCAGACGCTCCCGCGTCCAGATCACCCCCGGAGAGATCTCAAAATCGGTCAGGTTGTTCTCGGGGCGCGGATCCTTGCGCTTGGCCCCCACCCCGGTCTTATATTTCACATCAACTCCGAAACCCAGACGGTCACTCACCCTGAGGGCCGACTTTCCCTCCATCAGGAAATACTCGCGGCTGTAGTCGCCTCCCACGGAATCGCCGACACTGTAGGGATTTCCGTCATAGGGGTCCATGACATCAACCCAGCGCACGCCCCGGCTGACTTCGTTGAAATAGCTGAAACTGCCATAAAAACGCCAGTTTCCCAGGGCCGACCAGCCGTTGGTATAAAAGCCGAAGCGGTCATGCTCCCGGGGCTCCCTGAAAAGCCGGTAATCCCCCTCCTGGTGGTCATACCCCAGGGCAGCCCGCGCCACCCGGTCACGACAATCAAGGCAGAGCAACGAAGCCACATTGGACGATTCCGACCAGGGACACTGCAGCAACATGATCTTTTCGGTCGACACCGAGGTGCATGACCCCACCACACTGTCTGAAATAGCCCTGCCCGCAAACAAAGCCCCTCCTTCCGGGACTACACCTCCAAGCACTGTGCTTCCAGGGACTCCATCCCGCTTGGCCAAAACTTCCCCGGTTACGCCTCCCTGCAGCGTACTTCCCTGCACTGTGCTTCCAGGGACTCCATCCCGCTTGGCCGAAGCTTCCCCAGTTGCGCCTCCCTGCAGCGTACTTCCCTGCACTGTGCTTCCAGGGACTCCATCCCGCTTGGCCGATACTTCCCCAGTTGAGCCTAACTGCAGTGTACTTCCCTGCTCCGTACTTCCCTGCTCCGTACTTCCCTGCATCGTGCTTCCAAGGTCTCCATCTCCATTGGCCGAAACTTCCCCAGTTGAGCTTAACTGCAGCGTACTTCCCTGCACTGCGCCTCCGGGAGCCGCGTCTTCGCGTGCCGGCTCTCCCTGTGCCGACAACCCCACCGGCAACCCAAGTGCCCACATCAGGGCAGCCAAAAAAACAATTTTATTTATCCTGCTTACCATTTATTATCCTGAGTCGTGATTGCGGAGAACAACCTTTATCGCAACCTTCTGATCTGCCTTTTTATCACTTCCAAACTACCTTTTTATCACTTCCAAACTACCTTTTTACCACTTCCAAACTACCTTTTTACCACTTCCAAACTACCTTTTTACCACTTCCAAACTGCCTCTACCTGAAACAACCAGGCGATGGCTTATTTAATCACTCCCGGCGAGGGATCCTGGTTGGTCAGGAAATCCTCGGTCGAGTTGTTGGTATCCTGGTACACCACCCTGCCATCCACCTCCCTGAGGATTTTCCGCCTGACGGAGACTTTTTCCGACGACCCCCGGTGCTGGATATAGCCCACGTCAATCATTCCCGGCAGCCGCTTGTATACCCCGCGGTCATCGAGACGGGCATTCTCCACCCCATCGATTACCCAACCCCAGGGCACCATGAAACAGCGGAAGGTCCCTCCCGGCTGCACCATGTAATGATCGGGATCGGTAAAGATCTCCTGCAGGTCCCCCTCCGGAAGCCGGAATAATATGGTCACCTGTCCGCGCACATCAAAGATCATCGCCGTACCCGCCGTGATCCGCTGCATCAATATATTGGGAACCGATGGCACGTCAACATACATCCCATCTTCAACATAAAACTCCCAGGCAGAATGCGAGAGGTCGATGGAGTTGGGATTTCCGTTAGGGTCATCCCGGTGGTTGAGTCCCGATAAGGCCACCACAAAGGATTCACCCGGACCAATGGGATGGTCCTGTCCCGAACCGGGCACAATGGCCACAAAACTCCAAAGCGGGATCCGGTCCATCAGCGACCCGTCGGGATTCACCCACGGCGTGGGCTGGTAGGTTGTCGTCGAGTGCACCACCCCGATGCAGAGTCCGTCAGAAAAGAGAACTTCTCCCGTATTGTTGTATATCTCAATGAACTTGTCGGCCCCGTAACTCTTGCCTTCCGGAGTCTTACAACCTGAGGTGTAGAGCTCCTTGATCACAAAACCTTCGTTCTCCAGGGTATAACCCAGCCTGAGATAAGACTCTGATCCGCCTCCGGTCACCAGCTGACCGTTGAGGGCCCCGCTGAAAAGCACATTCTTCACCACCGGATAGCCCTCCACCTCCACCTCACGCTCTTCTGTGAGCGAAACGACGATATTGTAATTGCCACCCCGTACCTCCAGAAAAGCCCTGCCATCCTGGCCTGTCACCCCGGTGTGCACCCTTCCGGTCTGGATATTGGTCACCTTGACCTCCGCCCCCTTCACCGGTCCACCCTCATCAAACACCTCGGGATAGGCCACCACTACCACCAGCTCATAGGTCGATGGCACTTCGTACTCCGTGCATCCCGACCATAAAAACAGCGACAACATCACCACAAGCCAGCTATGTAAAGGGAACACTGTAAATACCGGAGACTTAATGGCTGTCCGAATGAAATATTTTATTGTTCTTATATACATTTCATTAATTGCAATCACTTCACCCGTTACTTTATGCTGTAATTAATCTTTTACTTTCATCATCCCAACTCACCCAAACCTATTCCTCATTCAAGATTCCAGATTCCACATTCCAATATTCAAGACTCAAGATTCCAGATTCCAGATTCCAGATTCCCACATTCAAGATTCCAGATTCCCGACTCCCGACTCCCGATTCAAGACTTAAGACTTAAGACTCAAGACTTAAGATTCCAGACTCAAGATTCTTAAAAGTTCATGGTCAGATCGGCCCCAAAAAAGGGCTTGTCGTTCCGGTGCATATACCTGCCACTCCGTTTGTCGAGGTGCCAGGGTCTGATGTTCAAAAAATTGTTGGCATAGAAGGAGAGCCTGAAGCGGCGCATGATATCCTTCGACACCTTCACATTGCAGAGAGCCAGGGGGGGCATCACCCTTTCGGGGAACCAGGTGGCGATCAGTTTTTCGATGCCGGTCTGGGCCAGCTGATCCTGAAAACTCTCCCTGGTATAGGGGCGTTCCACATTGTCATACCCCTTCCAGCTCACCGGCAGAAAATAGTATAAGGCCCCTTCCGTGTCGGTGCTGAACAGGTCGGGAATTCCCAGGTATGTCCTCAATTCGCTGAGGGTATAGAGGGGAGCCTTCGAAGGGTAGATCACCCGCCGGTTCTTCTCGAACCAGATCACCTGCGTGGTCAGCGACAGAAGCAGTTTCAGCTCCGGAATGTGGGTGATGAGCCCTACCGTGGTATTCAGCCGTTCGTCAACGGTCCCGTATCCGTACTGGTCGGGAAATTTCACTGCAAAGGATTCCTGCTTGCTGACGCCCCCGTCGAAAACGGTGTAATTGATCCTTTCCCAATATGGGGCGTCAAACAGATAGGATTCGGTCCGGAAGTACGCCCCGTTGATGTTGATGCTGGTGCGCAGGGGTTCAATTTTTCCCAGGTCAAGGGAATATTCGATCCCCTTTTTGAGGCGGACCTCCCCGTTCATGGTCCGGGAGTAGCCGGCGAAGCGGACATCCTCCTCATAACCCAGCGGTATGGGGGCGCCGGTCGCAGGGTCAGCATAATAGACCCCTTCCCCCGGCACATACCAGGGGGTGTAACCGGCAGCCAGCACGTCATAATCCCGGTAAAACTGGGGAAAGAGAATATTGTCGGTGACGAATCCCCCCTCGTGCTTTTCGGAGAAGGCGGTGATGCGTCCGGTGATGCCTCCCGCACCGAAGTCAAGGCCCACCTCCTTCTTGGTGCTGTGGGCCGGCTCCAGCCCGGGATTGCGGGTATCCTCCACCACGGCGGTGGTGGCCACGATCAGTTCCGGATAATAATTGAAGCTGACGATGTCGTTGTAATCCTTGTCGGGATAAAGGTGGATAAGGGTGGGTGCCTTGGTGGTCCGCCCGTAGCCTGCCCGCAGACTCAGGTCGCTGAAGAGCTTGTTGTTTTTCCTGTTGAGAAGCTGGTAGCGGAGATTGATGCGGGGGTCGACACTGAGGCTGGCCCCGCTCCGGAAGGGTCCCTCCGGTTCAATGTTGTCCATGCGCACGCCGGCCATCACCTCCAGGTGGGTGGTCCCCAGCTCCACGGCCATCTTATCTTCCGCAAAAAGAGAGAACTGGTCCAGGGCCGGAATGTCATAAAAGGGGCGCGGGCGGGTGCCCAGGCCCACCGGGGGCCGCTCCGGATTGAAAGTCCGCCCCTCCCCGTTGTTGCCCGTGGTGGTCCACTGGATCCCGGCCAGCAGACTGTGCGTGACCGCCCCCGTCTCCCGGTAGGCCGCAGCCTTCAGCTTCAGGAAAAGATCGTATGGCCGGCCGTCGTAGTTCACCTCCGAATAGTACCCCGCAGGGGCATAGTTGATCTCGAACTCCCCGTCGGTGGTGCTGGTCGCATAAAAGGTAGCCCCGCTGGAACTGCCGGCCCAGAGCTTCTCAAAACCCTTCTGCCAGTCGCGCGAAAGCCCCCCGTCAAAGGAGAGATTCGAGATCCACGGCTTGTTGAGCGACCAGGAAAGGGATACCGCTCCCAGGAAATTATGCTGCCGCGAGTAGTTCTCCTCGAGCAGAAGCATGTCGGGGTCCCATTTCTCACCATCGAGGTTGCTCCCCCAGGAGCTCTTCACCTCAAGGGTCAGCGGAGACCGCTCCCTGAAAAAGGTCTGCGCATATTTGGCGGTGCCCGTTAACCTGTTGTAAAGACTCGTGCGCTTGATGATGTGCCCATAGGAACGGGTATAGTCGGCGTCGAGGTTGAGAACTCCCCCCGTCTTCCCCAGCAGGAAACCCTTCCCGAAGGAGCCCTGCTTGGTGCGCGGGTCGGCCTTGAACCTGACCGTCAGCGGCGACCGCCCCGCCTTGGTTTTGATGTGAACAGCCCCCGAGGTGAGATTCCCGTATTCCGCAGAGGGTATCCCCACATCCACGGTCACCGACTCGATGTTGTTGACCGTAATCCCCCGCATGTCCACGCCGGTACCGGCTACCGAAGGCATCTCCCCTGAATAAATGCTCTGCTGCATATTGCCGTCGTTCGACAGGGGAATGCCGTCGATGATCACCGAGGTGCCCAGGGCGCTGGTCGTATTGGTCCCCACCTCCCTGATGCTGATCTTCGAGGGGGAGGCCAGATTGGGATTCTCACTCAGATGCCCCGGAATGAGCTGAAGAACATCCTTCAGACTGGAGGCCTGCACGTGGCTGATGGCCTCACTCCGGATCCGGCTGCTGGTGGTGCCGCTCTTGATGTTCTCGGCTGTCACCACCACCTCGTCGAGGCCCAGCGACTGCCCCCGCAGGGCGATGGAAAGGCGCTGATCACCCTCCAGGGTCACCTCCCGCACCGCCTCCTCATACCCGATATAGGTCACCACCAGCTGATATCTTCCGGCAGGAAGCCCACGCAGTACAAACTCCCCCTTGTCGTTGGTAGAAGTTCCCACCATCAGAGGCCTGACCACCACGTTGGCATACAGAATCGCCTCCCGGGTCTGGGAATCGGCGACCTTCCCCGACAGGACATACCGCTCCTGGGCCGCCAACCGTCCGCAGCACACCACCCCCACAAAAAGGATCAGCCCAAATAGTAACCTCTTATCCATATTACCACGCTTTCTCCCCCGGAATCCTTCGTCACTGCTCAATGTTATACCTCATCTCCCGGAGCCCTTCATCACTACACATGCCACTCTTTTTCCCCCGGAGCCCTTCATCACTGCACATGCCACTCTTTTTCCCCCCGAATCCTTCGTCACTGCTCAATGTTATACCTCATCCCTGAAAACACACTTCACTATTTTATAAACCACCCGTAACTCCTGGTCTCCTTTTCGCCTCCTGAAATCACCCGTGGTCCCTCCCCTTCTCTTCTCCTCCGGAAATCACCCGTGGTCCCTGATACCTTCTCTTCACCCCAGGTGACAAAACCTCTTTTGCACCGGAACATTATTGGTGCGCACAGGAAGATACCGGTCCGGGATCCACGGCCTTAAGGCCGGAATCCCGGAAACCGGCTCCTGTTCATCAGGGGATGACTATCTTGTGGATGAACAACCTGCCCCCCGACAGGGTGCGGGTGATGTAAATTCCCGGGGTAAAGGCGTGATAGGGCAGGCTGCAGCGGTTTGACGCCGGCCTGAGGTCTTGCATCAGCTGGCCGTTTACCGACCACACCGCGCACCGTTCGATGGTACTCTCCTTCGATACCAGGTCGACTGACCCGGGCAGGTAAAGCACGTTGAGGCCCTCGCCGAGCTTCACCAACTCCGAAGAGGTGTTGATGCCGAGCCCTTCGAGGGAGGTCCTGTAAAGCTTACCCTGCCCCAGGGCGTAAACATTGCCATTCCAAACGCCCCCGATTTCATAGATGGTGGCGCCGGCGCTGGCGTTCACCCATGCGGTGGCGCCACCGTCATTCGTGAAGAAGGATTTGGACGTGGTGCCCATGACTAACCAGGAGTCATTGTCAAAGCGCCAGAAGTCGTTGCCGCCGGTGACTCCCGCCACTTTGGCCCAGGTGGTTCCCCCGTCGGGTGACTTGAGCACTCCGGTGGTGCTGGTGATAAAAACCTCATCGCCTTCACCCAGGGTGATCGTGTTGATGAAATGGTCGGCGCCCACAGCTGTCTTAAAGGCCGGGTAGATGTCGGTGAAAGTGGCGCCCCCATCGGTCGATTTCTGCAGGATCTTGTTCCCCCCGAAATAGCCTGTATTTCCCCGGAACTTGATGTCCTGGATAAAGGTGCCTCCAAAGTCCTCGGAGACGACGCTCCACTTCTTGCCTTTGTCGGTGGAGCGGAAAATACGGTTGTGTTCTGCCCTTTCGGCCGCGGAATAGTCATACCAGCGTGCCCAGAGGAGAATGACCCCATTGCCCACATATTCGATCACCGAGGTGTTCAGGCCGTTGCACACCCCCAGCTGGGGATTCCGCGAGGGATCGTTGCCCTCTTCTTTCCCGATCAGGGCGGCATCAAGATCACTCCAGGTCGTCCAGTTGTCGGTGGTCATAAACAGACCTCCCTGGTAGTAAATGTCGGCTTTGTCGACGGTCGAAGGATAGTCGGCCAGGTAAAAGCGGTTCATGCAGGCCACGGCAGTATCGCCGATGTTCCGGAGGCCGTTGAAATCGAGCTCGTCATGAGGAAATCCCGTTTCGGGAACCGCCAGCTCTGTCCAGGTCACCCCCTTGTCGGCGGTGCGCAGAAAAGTCTGCCCCAGTCCGATCAGTAAGGCGTGACTGTCATCGAAAACTTCCATCTTATGGATGTTGTTGTCGGGACTTACGGTCTGGCTCACCCAGGTCATCGTGCCGGCATTCAGGTTGGCCAGACTGATCTTCAGGATGTCTGATTTGGCCAGCACCACCAGGGAGTCGTTGAAGATTCCCCCCACTTCCCACAGCGTGGTGGAGGCCAGCCCTGCATCGTTCCAGGTGGCCCCGCCATCGTTCGAATACTTCGATTTTCCCGATCCGGCAGCCAGAAAGAGGGTGTTGTCGTCGACCTTGAAAATGTCGTTGCCTCCGGTGACGCCTGCGAATTTTTCAAAGGTGGCGCCTCCGTCGGTCGACTTGAAAACCCCGTGGGAGACGGTGATCAGGTAAAGCTCGGTATCGCTGACGACATGGATATCGTTGATATATCCGTTTCCGGAGGTGTTCAGGTTGGCAAAAATGGAGGTGGCCACATCGCTGTGGATACTGGCTTTGTGCAGCTCCTTATTGCCGGCGATATAGCAGGCGGTGTCACCGAAAATGATGGTCGAGATCACCGTGTTGGCCAGGTCGCCGCTCAGGTTTTTCCAGGTCGCCCCCTTGTTGGTGGTCTTGAATATGCCGCTGTGGGTCTTGTAGCGTGAAGCCGCTGTGGCATCATATTCCATCCAGCGGGCAAAGGCGATGACCACACTGTCATTGGCACTTCCCACCGACTGGAAATCTACGCCGAAATTGGGAAGCGCCATGGGATTCAGCGCCGGATCATCTCCCGTGCCCATGCCCGTCAGGGGTATGTTGGTCCAGGTGGCCCCCGCATCTTCACTTTTCAGTACGATCCCATTGGAATAGGAATCGGGAAGACCGTCGGCGATCTTGTTTCGGTTCGACACCAGGTATCCCGTGTTGCCCCGGAAACTCATGTCGATGAAGCCGTACTCCGGATAAAGCAGACCGATATCGTGCCAGGTGGCACCATTATCTTCCGATTTCACAAAGGTGCGGCCAAAACCTGCCACCACCGCCCGGTCACCCGATACGGTCATCTTCTGCAGGTTGGTCTTGGCTTTGATCTCGGTGGAACTCCAGTTGAACACCGGTTGCGCAGCCAGGGCTCCGGCAAGAAGAAAAGCCATGAAAAGAACGTAGAATTTTTTCATATCTTTCAATTTTAAAGTAACTTAAAGAACTCTGATTAAAGTGCTTGTCTGACCTTTAAAAGGCCTGATCAACGTATTTTAAGCCTGCCGGTCAGACCCGGGTTTACTTCGGATCCTGGTAACAGCCGTCCCGGGGCATCACTCCGGTCGGGGCATCACTCCGGTCGGGCTATCAATCCGGCCGGGTATCAGTCCGGTCGGGGTATCAGTCCGGTCGGGCTATCAATCCGGCCGGGTATCAGTCCGCCGGGTATCAGTCCGGTCGGAGTATCAATCCGGCCGGGTATCAGTCCGGTCGGGGATCAGTCCGGTCGGGGCATTAGTCCGGTCGGAGTATCAGTCCGGTCGGGGTATCACTTCTGCCCGGGATTGAATTCCTCACCGGCGAACCCATCCCTCAGGACCTTACTTGTTTTTTACATGTCCCTCTTCAGTGAAGCTGAACATGCTGGGAACCATCCGCACTTCTCCGTTGCTGTAATTGACCGTCAGGGAATCGGCATTCAGGGCTTTGAAAATTTTCTCTCCGCTGGTCAGGGTATCCACAAAAAGGATATGGGCCACCTCCCGGTAGGTCGAATCCAGAAGGGTCCTGAATTCCACAATGCCGTCGTCGTTCGACAGATGGCTGACCAGGAAGGCGAAGCGGTTACGCAGTCCCGCATTTTTCCCCAGGGCAATCTCATAGACGCTCAGTACCTCGTCACTGAAGGACTCCCGGTCGTTGAAATCCTGTGCAAAGGCCTGGAACAGCATTTTCACGTAGTCGCCCCTGCCTATTTTTTCGTAGGTCATGGCCGAAGCTACCTTGTATTTGAGCTTCACGCTGGTTTTGGTACCGTTGGTCTCATAGGTGAGCTTTTTGCTTTCCAGGACGGCCTTAAGCTGCGCTTCTGCCGGCACCGAATCGGCCGGAAAGGCGATTTTCACGATGGGCGGACAATCGAACTCCGACATGAGGCCTACGGCGGGGGTTTCCTGAGCCAGCAACCGGCTGAGGTAGCTGAAATCAAGCGGATCAAAGAACTGGTCGAGTTGAAGGGTCACCATGGTGACACTGTCGATGTCGCGCCGCAACGGCCTGACAGGGCCTCTGGCCGGGGTGAAAAGGGCCTCCTGGATCTTCACCGGATCCAGTTTCGCCGGATCATACCATATCTTCACCCGGTGCTCCTTGACAAAGGTGGCCACCCCCAGTACACCGTCAACCTTGCGCATCTGGTTGGCAAACGCCGAGGAACTCCCGAAACACTTGATATTTTTAAGTCCCGACTGTTCATACAGTTCGGCCTGTTCCAGGGAGGCTTCATCACCCCACTTCTGTTCGATGGTGGGCAATTCCCATACCGTTCCCAGGCTGAGACCTGCCGCCACCAGAACCACCGTGGCAATGGGGGAAATCCACTTGAGGCTGTTGCGGCGGTTGACCTGGAGGGTGTTTTTGACCGGACAGGCCAACACGCAGTCGCCGCAGAGGTTACAGTCGACATGCCTGACCACGTCGACCTTGTCAACGTCGATCCCCTGCGGGCACTTCCTGGCGCACTTGCCGCAATCGATGCAGGTGTCGGCCACACGGGTGATCTTCACCACCGGCACAAACCAGCTCTTCATGCGGGAAACCTCAATAAGGAAGCCCCCGGCACAGAGGATGGCCAGCGGCCATACATAGCTGATCTCCGCACCCGATCCCAAAGCAATGAGGTATACCCCCATGATCACCACGAAAAAGGCGGCAAACTTGAAGATGTTGCTCAGTGCGCCCAGCGGACAGAGGTACTTGCACCAGAAGAGACGCACGAAGAAAGAACCCAGGATCATGACGGCAATGGCCGCGATCCCCCACCAGAGCTCTACATCACTGTCAAAACCGCTTGCCGCCGCATAAAAAGGATCGAATTTCTTACAGAAGAGCTCACTCGACTGCAACGTGTAGTAAACTGTTATAAATAACAATACATATTTGAGCAGCCGGAGTCCCAGGTCAGCCCACCCCGTAATGGTGAACCGCACTTTCAGCTTTTCCCCCATCCGGCCCAGCCATTCGCCTACCGTACCGAGCGGACAAATGAACGAACAGAAAAGCTTGCTGAAGACCAGCACCGCAAGAAGAAGCAAGATGCCCATCACAATCTGCGAGGTGGTCATGGTACAGGCCAGCGTCTGACTCAACAGGTAACTTCCCAGGGCCTGCAACCCCCCGAACGGACAATAGGCTTCGAAATCGGCCACCAGGTTCTTGAGCACATAGTGGCGGAAAGCCAGATATAGTATAAACGCTATGACGCCCCATTGAATAATCAGCCGCGGCCAATTAGTGGTTTTCTTTTTCCTCTTCTTCATATTTAATTCAGTTGGTTCTTCTCACTCAAGACTCCTCATTTCGGATTTCGTATTCCTCATTCCAGACTCCAGATTCCCGATTCCTCATTCCAGACTCAAGACTCAAGATTCAAGATTCAAGATTCCCGATTCCTCATTCATGACTCAAGATTTAAGACTTAAGACTCAAGACTTAAGATTCCCGATTCCCGATTCCCGACTCTAATCCTTTGTTACCGGTCTGGGCGCCTCTTCCTGGCCCAACAGCCATCCCCGTTCTTTCAGCCATGCGGTGGCTTCCTCCCGGGTTTTAAAGAGGTCTCCTTCCACTTCCCACCAGGTATCACCCTTGGTGAGGCCCATCTTGCTGCAACCTTTGACCTGGGCCAGACTGACCGTTTCAAGGGCTTTCATTTTGGCGCTGTCGGGGCGCAGCTCCAGTACCCGTGCTTTGATGGGCAGTCCGTATTGAATCCGGCCATGATCATCGATCCCCACCACCAGACCATAGCAGACCACTCCTTCCTCCACCCAGGGTTTGGATTCCATCCGCACCGGCGCACCAGAGGTGCTCCCGGAGCCGTTCTCCTCCTGGTAAGCGTAATTTTTAACCTCTTCAGATCTTTTTTTGGATTGACAGCCGGCCAGGAGAAGGGCCAATAACAAAACCAGCAGAAGGGGGTTTCCTGCCAAAAGGTGTTTCCGATACATGCCGAAAAGTTTTAAAAGTTGGTTTTTCTGTATGTAAAAATACCCCAATATTTCCAGAGAAAAAACAATCGGGGTATTTTTTACATGAGGCCGGAGCCTTCAGGAAGAAATTTAATATTATGGTAAATCAACAGCCTCCCCTGACGGTGACCACTTCCCGCTTGGCAGGGGCGGAACGGCTTTTCATGGCGGCTTCCATTTCCTGCATCTTGCGGGCGGCATCGGTCCGGAAGTTCCAGATATTGATCGCAGCCTTGGCGGCGCCGGCGGCGGGAGGTTCCGCCTCGAAAAAGAGCTTTTTGAACTCCGAGGCACTCTCCCTGAGGATCATGTTGTCGGAGTTTCCGGCATACTTGGCTTTCAGGCAGGCCATACGCACCAGCGTGTCTCCGTCGGCATAGAAAATATTCGTGCGCAGCTTTTGGTTGAAAATGGGAATGTTCTGTCTTTCCAGCATCTGGTCAAAGGGGATGTTGATGGCCATGGGCAGGTGCCACGCCTCGAATTCTTCGGGGGTGCGGACATCAATCAGGTTGAGCGAGTAGAAGTTGTTAACGATGTCATTGGCCAGCCGGTCGGCGGGGATCTCCTTGAAAACACAGGTTTGCTGCCTTTTGGCTTTAGCGATCTGCATATGGATGATATCCTCTTTTCCGGGCAGGAAAGCGACGATCCCCAGCACCACAAAGAGGGCGGCCATAGCCAGGGCATACTTGTTTTTCATGCCGGGAGCCAGTTCTGGTTTCCTTTTGTTGACCCGGTTCTCAATCATCCAGGTGCCGATGAAGGCGCCCACGGCCACCACCGAGAGGAGAATCCCGAAAAGGATATCGCTCATTCCCAACCACTCCGAGATCCTGATCTGGCCGAGGTTGTGGGCTGTGTACATTTTCTCGAGTCCCGGGAAGAACTCCATGAAGGCGAAGACCCCCAGGAAGATCCCTCCCACGAAAGCCATGGCGTCGATTTTGCCGATGGCGGCGGCACAAACGCCTGTTCCCGGGCAGAAGCCACCGATGATGAAGCCCACACCCATGATGGCCCCGCCGATCAGCGCCGCGTAGATAAAGGCCGGATTGACATAAATGACGCTGGTGTCGAGGATGCCGTAGTGGCCCAGCAGGAGAACCCCCGCCATGGCCGTGATGCCGGCCGTGAAAAAGACCCGCAGCACCGTGAAGTCATAGCCGTAGAATAGGCCGACCAGTTTTTTGGTGGAGGAAAATCCTCCCTGTTCGAGGACAAACCCAAAGGCGACGCCGATGGCCAGGGCGATGACCAGCCCGAACTCCTCACTGACGATATAAGGTACTAATGGTCCCATGGCGTATTAATTTATCCAAAGTTTTCTGAAGAACCAGGCCACTGCATATCCGGCGCCGAAGATGGCCGCCATGGTGAGGATCCCTCCCAGGGAGAGCACGGCCATACCGCTCAGGGCCGCCCCGCTGGTGCATCCCCGGGCAATCTGCGAGCCGAAACCAAAGAGCGCCCCCCCGACGATCGCGGCGATGATCCGCACGGTGTTGGTCACCCTGGGCCCCTTGTCGAGTTTCAATCCCGCACGGCGGCTGATCACCCCCGAGAAAAAAGCCCCGATGATCACCCCAGCCACCTGGAAAACCAGGAAGTTCTTCCATGGCCCGCCGGGATTGGCCTCCATGAAGTCACGGTAGAAGGGGGTATTGTCCACATGGGATGGGGCCACAGCCTCGACCGTCGCAATGATCGTGTTCTTGAACGCCCCGCTGGATCCCAGTCCACGCCCCGTGATGTAGATCGTGGCCAGCAATACCAAACCCAGCAAGACACCTGCCAGGTAAGGATTCATATATGGTTTTGGTTGCATATCCTTTCTTTAAATATGGTTTTTCTTCCTTTCATTTACGCTTTCTCCCCGGTCTCTTCACCGGCCTTTTTTTCTGCAGCTTCTGCAACTTCCGCAGCAGGTGCCCCGGCGACGCCCCCGACCGGTTCCTCTGCGGCTTCCTCCTCCTCTTCACATTCATAACCGGTCACCATCGCTTCAATATTAGAGGTGATCGTGCGGCCCGTGGTGGTCATATAAACATGCACCACCAGGAAGACCATGAGCAGAAAGGCTCCCAGGGTATGCCAGAAAGCCACCGATTCCAGGGGAATATCACTGATCACCACCAGGTCGTTCTTGTCGATCGACTTGTGGAACATGTAGATGATGCCTGATATGACGGTTACCGGAATGAGAACCAGCTTAAAGCCCAGGTAAGTGAGGCGCTGCAGGGGATTCAGTTTCTGAAGCCCTGTTTTTTTGGTGGGATGTGGTTCCCCCCGGAACATGCCCACGGCATAAAACCGGATCTGCTCGGCCAGCTTTTGGGTGGTCGGGATGTACTGTCTCCATTCGCCGGTCACCACATGCCAGAAAATGGCGAAGATGATGAGTCCAATGAGCATCCAGGAGGCCACACGGTGAAACAAGGCTGCATGTTCGAATCCCAGCACATGGATGGATCCGTGTACTTCAAAACCCGTAAAGGCCAGAAAAAGGATCAGTCCGGCCTGTGACCAGTGCCAGAATCGCTCAAATCCCTTATAAACATATACTTTCTTCATAATTCCTCCCTTTTAACCGATTCACTGCCAATGCCCAGAAGTTCCCGTTTCCTTTTCCGGTCGGCCCGGTAGCGCAGGATGGCGTGCAGGATGACGCCTGCCAGGGCCGCAAAGAAGAGAAAGCTCCCCGAAGCGTCGAGGGTTCTGTTGTAATCCCGTCCGGGAAGATAGAACCCATCGAGTTTTTCCAACCTTCCATCGTGACGGGTATGACATTCTGCGCATCCCACCGACTGCTCCTTGGGGGCCACCATGTGGTTGATGGGCCAGGTCATGACGGTCTCCACGAAATCGTATTCTCCGCTGAAGGGAAGTCCCACACGACGCATCCCCGCTTCGGAGGCGGTCGCCCAGTCAAAATCCTTCCAGTAGGCGCTGTCCCCTTTTTCCATGGCGAAGAGTTTGGGCTGGATCAGCGTCTTGTACACCTTGTCGTAGATCTGGTCGCCCGTGTGAATCTTCACGGGCACGATTTTTGAATTTTTGTCGCCGTGCGAACCGAAAAGGGTGTTCATTTTTACAGGAACTTCCCTGATGGTATCGCCCAGGAGGTAGTGGTCGGCGGTCCCGTTGAACCAGACATAGTCGGGCTGCACGTTTTTCGCCCAGTGAAAGGTCCCCTTGATGGAGAGGTATTCGACGGTACTGTCGCCGTTGAATTCCCGGTAGGGTTCCCCGTCGCGGAGTTTGCCCGCATCAGACCATTTCCATGTCATCTTGGTGGGGTTCTCCTTGGCATATACCGGAATGTGACAGGTCTGGCACGCCACCTTGGCGTTATGCCGGTTAAGAAGATCATCAAAATGAGGCGTGGTAGTGTGGCAATCTTCGCAGGTCGCCCGGTTGTAGTTTACCGAGGAGACCGAGTAGAGCTTCCCCTTTATCTGGTGGTTTTCGGCGGTATGGCAGGCCACGCAGCTCATATTCATCCCGTTGGAGGCCATGTGCACGTCGAGGTTCCTGTCGCAGGAAAGCTGGGCCATCTCCAGGTCGCCGTGCTTGACGTTGTTGCCCCCGCCGCTGTAAAAGTGGCAGCTGCCGCAGTTGATCCGGTTGGGATGGCCCACACTCTGGGCCACCTTCGTCAGGTTGACGTTCCGGTCGGGATAGCCGGCCATCGACGCCCCCTTGAGGTACTCCTCGCTGTTGTCGTGGCACACCATACAGTCCACATTCCGGGCATTGTTGAAATCAAAATGGTCGTCGCTCATGCCGAAGCCGATGTGGCAGGCCGCACAGGCCAGCTCATTCGACTGTGCACCCAGACAGAAGTTGTTCAGCACGTTCTTCTTTCCGGCTGAAGCCACCCCCCTGCCCTCCACATAGGTCACCCGCTCCCAGTTCCAGTGGGCCGAATTCATCACCTCCTTGTGGCGCTCGGTATGACAACTGTTACAGGCTTCTGTCACCTCCTGCGGCGTGGCAAATACCTTCTGCAGTGCCGGCAGCTTGCTGTGGTCCACCGAAGGCACAGGGGTCACCGAATACTCCTGCTTCAGCTTCTCCAGCTTCAGATTGTAGTATTCATCCTCGATGCTGAACCACCTGATAAAGGCCAGCACAGCCACCACAAAGAGAATGATACCGATAATCGTTCTGTTCATGTGTCTATTATTAGTGCATTGTAATGGTTCACGCTTTGAAATCCATGTGATATCATTTGGCAAAGTCCGTGAAAGTCCGGTTTTAATAATTTATTACTCCGGAAGTACGGAACCTCCCGGTTTAAGGGAGTAAATTTACCGGAATATGTGGCATATCCCCAATCGCGCCATGTTTTATACAACATGTTCTGGACATGCCCATAATCCCTGATTAACTACAGCCCAGGAGAAAAATGGCGGGTTGCTTGTTCAGGTCGGGGGGATTTTTCCGCCAGGCGGCAATGGATTGGGTATGGATCATCTCCTGGTCGGTCGTGATGTTGGCGGCGATGCAGAGGGGGGTGCCGGGTTGGCCGTATTTGAGCATGTCGGCCACCAGGGCGTTGTTCCGGTAGGGGGTTTCCATGAAGATCTGGGTTTCTCCGGTGGTGGCTGCGGTGCGTTCGAGTTGCAGGAGTTTGCGGATTCTTTCGGCGGATTTCACGGGGAGGTATCCATGGAAGGTGAAATGCTGCCCGCTGAATCCGGAAGCCATCAGGGCCAGCAGGATGGAGGAGGGTCCTACAAGGGGAACTACGGGGATCCCGTGCTGGTGGGCCAGGCGGACCATCAGGGCTCCGGGGTCGGCCACCCCCGGGCAACCGGCTTCTGAAATCACCCCGGCATCAAGGCCTTCCAGCAAGGGCTCCAGATAACCGGCGGCCTCCCGCTCCCCGGTTTCCTTGGTGAGCTCATAGAAGCGGAGGGCGTCAATCTCCAGGGTGGGTACGCACTTTTTCAGGAAACGGCGGGCATTACGGAGATCTTCCACATAAAAAACCGAAAGCCGGGCCACCACCTCCGGCACCGTCGCCGGAAGTACCTGCTGCCAGGGGGTTTCCCCCAGCACATTGGGTATCAGGTAGAGTTTAGCCATTGCCCAAAATTACGATAAAAGTGAATATTTCCGCTGTTTTGCTAATTTTGCCGCGTCACCGGCGCAGCTTTTCCAAGCCGGGAAGTCCTTTTTTCAACCAGGAACCATGCCACCGACATCCCGTCTCCGTCTCACTTTTCTGGGCACCGGCACCTCGCAGGGCGTCCCCATCATTGGTTGTGACTGCCCGGTATGCCGGTCGGCCGATTTCCACGACAAGCGGCTGCGCACCTCGGCACTGATCACCTCCGGAGAGGAACACATTGTGATCGATGCGGGCCCCGACTTCCGGCAGCAGATGCTCACCGCCGGCATCAGCCGCCTGCAGGCCATCCTGCTCACCCATGAACATGTCGACCATATTTTCGGCCTCGACGACATCAGGGCCTTCAACTACATCCAGAAGCGGGCGGTCGACATCTATGCCGAACCACGGGTACAGACCGCCATCCGGCGCATCTACGATTATGTGTTTGCGGCCGACAGGTATCCCGGGGTGCCCCGCATGGAACTTCACGACCTCACCGACCAGCCCTTCACGATCGGCCCCACCCGGTTCACACCTATCCGCTGCTACCACCACAAACTGCCCATCCTGGGATTTCGCACGGGCGACCTCACCTACCTCACCGACATCAACGCGGTTCCTCCACACGAAATGAAAAAACTGGAAGGGACCCGCATCCTGGTGGTCAACGCCCTGCGCCGCGAAAAACACCTCTCCCACTTCAACCTCGAGGAAGCCATTGCCTTTGCCCGGAAGGTGGGGCCCGCACAGACCTACCTCACCCACATCAGCCACGCCCTGGGTTGCCACCGGGAAGTACAGGCCTCCCTCCCCCCGGGGATCTTCCTCGCCTGGGACGGACTGAGCCTGGAACTCTGAGAAAACCTTTTCATCTATTGGGGCCGCACCAGCCTGACCAACGGCATATCCACACCCCACCCTTGCCCAGCAAAGCCCATATTAAACATTTTGAAAACATTTATTTCCATTTATAAGCATTTTGATCACATATTCATATATTTGCCGACATCTATAAACGTTTACGGCATGCAGCTTTACATACCAAAAAATTACCGTTCTCTGCTTGATGTGACCCAGACCGAGCAGGCCATCAAGCTGGTTAAGGACTTTTTCCAGATCAACCTGGCTTCGGCGCTGCGTCTGCGCAGGGTGACGGCTCCTTTATTCGTAAGGAAGGGCACGGGGATCAACGACGACCTCAACGGCATTGAGCGGCCGGTTTCCTTCCCCATCAAGGAGATGAACGACGAAGGGGCCGAGATCGTCCAGTCGCTGGCCAAGTGGAAAAGGATGGCCCTGGCAGATATGGGGCTCCCCTCAGGCTATGGCATTTACACCGACATGAACGCCATCCGTCCCGACGAGGAACTCACCAACATTCACTCGCTGTATGTCGACCAATGGGACTGGGAAAGGGTGATTACCCCGGAGGAGCGCACCCTTGACTACCTCATGAAAACGGTCCGCCAGATTTACTCCGCCGTGGTGCGCACCGAAAATCTCGTACAGGATTACTATCCCCACATTAAGCCCTGCCTTCCCGAGGAGATCACCTTTTTCCACGCGGAAGAGTTGGCGGCCATGTATCCGGAACTGACGCCCCGTGACCGGGAGACCCGTGTGGCGCGCGATTACGGGGCCGTATTCATCATTGGCATAGGGGGGGTCATGCCCAACGGGGAGGTCCACGACGGAAGGGCTCCCGATTACGACGACTGGACCACCCCCACGGTCGACGGCTATCGCGGACTCAACGGCGACATCGTCATCTGGAATGAGGTGCTCGAAAGGGCTTTCGAGATTTCCTCCATGGGCATCCGCGTCGACCAGAATGCCCTGTTAAAACAGCTGAAGATCCGCCATCTCGAGGAGCGGAGCCAGCTCTACTGGCACCAGCTGCTGCTGGGAGGCAAACTTCCCCAGACCATCGGAGGCGGTATCGGCCAGTCGAGGCTCTGTATGTTCTTCCTGCGCAAGGCCCATATCGGTGAAATCCAGTCCAGCATCTGGCCCGGAGAAATGGTCAGCCGCTGCCGCGCAAACGGAATCCACTTACTGTAAGCACCCACGGTGCCCGGGCCGGGCCAGATTCAGGGTCCGGTCGAAGCGAAGTCCGTCTGCTGATTTTGTTATTTCAGTCAGTGAGAGCAACAGGGATTATCACTATATTTGCGTCGCAAAAAAGGATGCCCTGGTAGCTCAATTGGATAGAGCAACGGCCTTCTAAGCCGTAGGTTATGGGTTCGAGCCCCGTCCAGGGTACACAGGAAAATCAAGTATTTACAAGGGTTTCAGCGCTGAAACCCTTTTTTTTTCGTTGGCATGGGAAGCATAAAAAAGAATGCAGGAAGGCATCAGGCTACACCCATGATAAGGCCTGTAAGAAGTCTGACAACAGAATTAAAGACCATGTCCTCATGCTGGAGATGACCCACAAGACTCCTGGCAAACCGGGGAGGAGCAACAGGTTTGCTTATGTTTTTGTGGCCAACGGCAACGCCAGCCTCGATTTCGGGGAGAAAGAACCGCGTTGATGCAGACGGCAGATTTGCTTTTCTTAAAAAAAATCCATAACTTATTCCATATTTAGCTAATTATTATCTAGTTAGATTATACAGCGCCACCAGAACTTTCACCAAAGGCAAGGAAGTGGAAAGAACCTATATGGACGGTGGTGAATAACCTCAGGTTAATAAAAAAGGAAAATGTGGAGCAAGATATTATTATGGCTAACCAAAAAGACAGACGTGCAGGATGAGACATAAAAGGATTCCATTAAGTGCCGCACTGTTATTAGGAGTAGGACTCACATGCTTACAGGCACAGGAAAGCACCCACACTGCTGGCGGAAATGCATTGGGCAACGGAGGTTCTGTAAGCTATTCCGTTGGACAGACCACTTACCACATCCATTCAGGAACAACGGGTTCGGTTGCGGAAGGAGTACAACAGCCTTTCGAAATTTCGGTTATCTCAGGAGTTGAAGAAGCCAAAGGCATTACCCTTTCCGCTTCAGTTTACCCCAATCCGGCAGCCGGCTATCTTATTCTGGAAGTGAAAGACTATGAATTTTCAACCCTTTACTTTCATCTGTATGATCTGCAGGGAAGACTTTTACAAAGCAAAAAGGTCACGGACAAACGAACCAGCATTGCATTAAGTCATTATTCCCCATCCATCTATTTTGTAAAAGTAACCAGCGGAAAAAACGAAATAAAAACATTTAGAGTAGTTAAAATGCAGGAGGAATAAACGATGAGACGAATAATATCATTTTTGGCAGTCGCCCTGTGGATGGTCCACGGGTTTGCACAATCGCCCGATAGAATCAGTTACCAGGCGGTCATTCGGAACAGCAACAGCACCCTGGTCACCAACACCACAATTGGAATGCAAATCTCAGTATTGCAAGACTCCACCAGTGGAACTGCTGTTTACGTGGAAACCCAAATTCCGACCACCAATGCCAATGGACTGATCACCCTGCAAATCGGCAGTGGAGTCACGGTAAGTGGCCATTTGAGCAGCATTGACTGGGCGGCTGGACCCTACTTTCTTAAAACGGAAACCGACTTAACCGGTGGTACAAACTACACCATCACAGGGACCAGCCAGTTGTTGAGCGTCCCGTATGCGCTTTATGCCCAAACAGCTGAAACAGTAAGTGCCCCTCTTATGGCCAGGATTGAAGCCCTTGAATATTCTGATCTGTTGAATCATGGTTTTACCGATTCGCGGGACGAGAATCACTACGGTGCGGTAAAAATCGGCCACCAGATTTGGATGGCTGAAAATCTGAAATATCTGCCATTTGTGGTTGGTCCCGATTCCGCCTCGTCCACCTCTCCGTTTTATTATGTTTATGGTTATGACAGCACCTCAGTGGCCGAAGCCAAAACAACGGCTGAATACACCACCTACGGCGTATTATACAATTGGGCTGCCGCCATGGATGGAGCAAAATCGGGCAGTGGTAACCCCAGCGGAGTACAAGGGGTATGCCCCGTCGGATGGCATTTGCCAAGTGTGGCCGAATGGTTGGAACTGATCGACTTCCTGGGGGGCCAGTTGATTGCCGGAGATATGTTAAAAGAATCAGGCACTGCCCATTGGATCAGTCCCAATTTAAACGCCACCAACGAAACTGGTTTTTCAGGCCTTCCAGGAGGCCACCGGGAAGTGGGCACTTTCAGTAACATGGGCAAATACGGCAGCTTTTGGACGGCCACTGAAGCCAATGCCAGCAGGGCCTGGTTCCGGTGCCTGCACAACTATGATGGCAATTTTGGAACAGATAATTACTTAAAGGAATTCGGCTATTCCATCCGTTGCATCAGGGATTAGTCACTCCTCAGGAATGACCATCATGTTCCCTTTTTTCAGGCAGGGGTAACAGGCTCCTGACATGGCTGAGAACCTGGCAGAAAACCTTGCAGGGGACCACAGAAAACCACGTTAAAAATAGGGATTTCAGCAAGGAGACTTCTATTTACTTAAGAAATCCCTCATCCAGGAGCTGTTGAAAGTCGTGCTCAAAGTTGGGAGTGAAGATATTTTTCCCCAGGTGCGCGGTGATCTCCTCTGCACGCCAGAAACGAAGTTCTTCCACTTCAGCCGGATGACCGGCACCATAGGGTCCATCCACACGTTGAAATTCCTCTCCCGGGGAACCGGCAAGGGTGACCGTTCCGGGAGATGAGGGAAGCAACCTGAGTTCCGGGTTGTGTTGGTCGCTGTGGACCGTTCCGGGAGATGAGGACAGCAACTTAAGTTCCTGAGAATGGTGGTCCCTGTAAACTGTTCCGGGAGATGAGGAAAGCAGCCTGAGTTCCGGAGATTGGTATTCACGGGTAACAAACAGGTGGACGTACTCCCTTTCCACTTCCGAGGTCCAGATGTAGGTGCGGACCAGCTGCGGGGTAAAGGTGACCAGTCCGGTTTCCTCCTCCGCTTCCCTGACCAGGGCCTCCGAAGGTGTTTCACCAAAGGAGATGTGGCCGCCCACGGCGGTATCCCATTTTCCGGGCTGAATATCCTTATGCAGGGGTCTTTTCTGTAAGAGGAGCGTGTTTCCGGGTCCCAGAACATGCAGGTGAACCACGGGGTGGAGCAGGAAGCTGCCGTTGTGGACCTGACTGCGCATAACACAACCGGTTACCCTTCCGGTTTCATCGACCAGGGGCACCTGTTCCCTTTCCTCTTCAGACCATTGGCTATTAATCACTCCCCAATATTTTCTGAAAGTTTCACCCCCTGCACCGGCCAGGAATAGGAGAGCAGTTCCGGGTGAGGAGCACCCATGCAAACCATAAGTCCCGGTTCAATAAATTTCCGGTTCAGTTGGCCGTACCGGCCTTATAAACCCTATCGAGGCGGACTTCCATGATGAGGGTCGAGAACATGGGCACGCCTGAGCTGGTGTTCTGCTCGTAGGCCAGTTCCGAAGGAATGATCAGGGTGGCGATCCCCCCCTTCTGCATATACTGGACCCCTTCGTTTAATCCTTTGATGACCGATGCGCTGACGCCAGTGGGCACTACCGTGAACGAGAGCGGATCGTAATACCGGCCCAGGGAGTCGATGTTCTGGTCAAGCAGGGTACTGTCAATAAACCAGGTCCGGTAATAAACATACACCTTGTCATTGACCTTGACGCTGTCGCCGGTTCCCTTCACCTTGTCGATGAAGTAAAGGCCTGTTTTGGTGGGTTTCACCGTAATGTTGTTCTTTTGGATATAGTTGTCCAGCAATTCGAGCTCTTTCTCACGCAGTTTCCTGTAATCGTTGTCGTCTTCGCAGGAAAACATCGCCACGGCGAATGCCGCCACCACCAGAAAAAGAGTCCATCTCATGTTCATCTGTTTTTTCGTCATTTATTGAAAATCTTTCTACTGTTCTTTTTTTCTGACATCGTCCATCACCACCACAAAGATAAGGGAGGAATAGGGTGCCACATAGAGTCCGGCCCATTTATCTCCGTAGGCCAGGGTGGAGGGGATCACGAATTCCATTTTGCATCCCTTGTTCATCAGGGGCATCATCTCTTCCCAGCCCTTGATGTTTTTTCCGGGTTCGACGACGTAGGTCCAGATGGAATCCCCGTTGTTGCGGAAGGAGCTGTCAAAGACGCTGCCGTCCATGAGGTAGCCTACATATTTCACCGAGATGGTGTCTCCGGAGGCAGGGAAAGGGCCGGTGCCTTCCCTTTGGCGGACATAATATACGCCCAGGGCGGTGGTATCCACGTTCAGTCCTTTGGAGACCAGTCCGTCGATGTATTGTTTCAGGAGTTGCTGCTCCCTTTCCGGGGTATTGGCTTCGCGGTCATCGTCCAGGTCAAGGCACGAAGTGAAGAGGAGGGCCAGGAGGGCCGTCATCAACAAAGCGCCCGAAAGAATCTTGCTTCTCATAGTTATTCGTTGTCTGCGTTTTCCAATAGATGCAAATACGCGGGTAAAAGTTGCGTGAACTTAGAAATTACTTCCTCCAGCGGGGCTTTATCCTCCCCGCCTGCGGCATTGAGGTGACCTCCGCCGCTGAAATGGGCCGCCGCAAACCCATTGGCGGGAAAACTGCCCCTGGAGCGGAAGGAGGCCTTCACCAGGTTCTCCTTCTCAATAAACAGGGCCGTGAAAACAATATTGTTTACCGAGAGGGGTATATTCACAAAACCTTCGGTATCGCCCGGTACAAAATTAAACATTTTTAGCTCCTGACGTGTCAGGGAGATGAATGCGGTGCGGTATTCGGGCAGGACGACCATTTTATGGAGGATGGCATGGCCCATGAGGCGCATGCGGTCGGCCGAGAAGTTGTCATAGACGCGTGCATGGATGGCGGCCGTGTCGAGGCGGAAGGTCATCAGTTCGGAGAGTACCCGGTACAGCCCCGGCCGGTTGGTGCTGTAGCTGAAGGATCCGGTATCGGTCATGATGCCGGTATAAAGGGCTTCGGCTGCGCTGTGATCGAGATATTTGCGCCATCCCAGGGCCACCACCAGATCGAAAACCAGTTCCGCAGAAGAGCTGTAGGTGGGTTCCGAAACCATCAGGTCACAAAAGGGGGTGGGTTCGGGATGATGGTCGATCAGGATCTTCACTCCCCTGAAGGAGGCCACCTCCTTTTCCATTTCGTCGGCTCTTTTAATTTCGTTGAAGTCCACACAGAACATGACAGAACTCCTGCGCAGCACGGCTTCGGCGGCTCCCCTCTTTTTCAGGTAATTGATGATCTCCACTTCACCGTTGAGCCAGCCCAGAAAGGAGGGGTAGTCGTTGGGGCTCACGATTTTCACCTCCCTGCCGCTGTTACGCAGAACCACCGCCAATCCGTAGGCCGACCCGATGGCATCGCCGTCGGGATTGGAATGGGGGACCACCACCACAGGCCCCGGTTGTTCAGCCATCACCTGCAGAATGGCACTAATTATTTCATTCCCAGTATTTTCCAAAATTCCAGAAAATTTAAGGGGCAAAGATAAGAATTATGGCCGACCCCCCGGGCGGGGGAAGGTTAAATTTTGTTATTTTGCGCCCTCGTTCAAAACTCAAAATCAATACTTATGGCCGGACAATACACATTGACCATGATCAAACCCGATGCGGTTTCCAGCAATTACACGGGAGGAATCCTGAAGATGATCAACGAGGCGGGATTTCGCATTGCGGCGATGAAGTACACACGGCTGACCCGGGAGCAAGCCATGAAGTTCTATGAGGTGCACCGTGAACGCCCCTTTTATGAAGGGCTGGTGGAGTTCATGAGTTCGGGGCCGATCGTGGCCGCCCTCCTTGAAAAGGAGAACGCCATCGCGGCTTTCCGTGAGCTGATCGGGGCCACCAACCCGGCCAACGCCGCCCCCGGTACCATCAGGGCCCTCTACGCCCGGGATGTCCAGCAAAACGCCGTCCACGGTTCCGACAGCGACGAAAACGCCCTCATCGAAAGCGACTTCTTCTTCTCCAGGCTGGAACGTTTCTAGCCAGCCATTGTGCCCCGGCATGGAAGGTCAGAGACCAGAGTCCTGCACTGTGATGCGGCATGCACGGTCAGTAACAAAGGTCCTGCACTGTGATATGGCATGCACGGTCAGCGACCAGAGTCCTGCACTGTGATACGGCATGTACGGTCAGTGACCAGAGTCCTGCACTGTGATACGGCATGTACGGTCAGTGACCAGAGTCCTGCATTGTGCCACGGTATGCACGGTCAGTGACCAGAGCCCTGCAAATTAGTCCGGTAAGGGAGGTCAGTGACCAGACCCCCTGCACTGTGATATGGCATCCAAGGTCAGTAACCAAGGTCCTGCACTGTGATATGGCATCCAAGGTCAGTAACAAAGGTCCTGCACTGTGATATGGCATGCACGGTCAGTGACCAGAGTCCTGCAATGTAGTCCGGTAAGGGAGGTCAGTGACCAGAGTCCTGCAATGTAGTCCGGTAAGGGAGGTCAGAGACCAGAGTCCTGCACTGGGAAATGGCATCCAAGGTCCATAACAAAGGTCCTGCATTGTGCCATGGTATGCACGGTCAGCGACCAGAGTCCTGCACAGCGCCCCGGCCAGGTGAAGCCTATTTTGTCACTCTGATACTCCTGCATTCTGATATTCCGACACCCTGACCTTCTGATCTTCTAATCTTCAATCATTTATAAGATTGTTCATTTAAAAACAATCTTATAAATGATCTGCTCCCCTGCCCTTTCGTTGAGGCGACGCAGCAATTCCTCCCGGTTCATGAAGAGTTCCGATCTGACCACCGGGGAGGTGATTTCCACGTAGAGCACCCCTTTGTCGACTGAGATTTTCCGCACATAGCGGTCCATGGCGCCCATCAGTTCGTGCCAGTGTTCCATAACGGCCACCTCTTTCAGGCGGGGTTCGAGGGGAGAATTCCGAAGAAAATCGCCCAGGAGGTCACCCAGTTTCATGGTAGCGCTGCGTCTCATCTGAGGACCTCCACTTTGCCCTGGTCGACCATGAAAATCCGGTAATCGGGGGTTACCTTTTGCAGAATGGTGTCGAGGTGGTCGCGGTTGGTGTCGGTGATGACGATTTGACCGAAGCGGTCGCCGGCCACCATTCTGACGATCTGTTCTACGCGGCCGCTGTCGAGTTTATCGAAAATATCGTCGAGGAGCAGGATGGGGGTGATCCCCGCGGTTTGCCTGATGAATTCGAACTGGGCCAGTTTCAGTGCCACAAGATAGGTTTTCTGCTGTCCCTGTGAACCTGTCTTTTTGAGGGAATGGCCGTCCAGGGTAAGCCGCAGGTCATCCTTGTGGATCCCCGCAGTGGTGAACTGCGCCGCCCTGTCGGCCGGCAGGGTCTCCTTCAGCAGCTGTTCAAAATCGTGGCTGTTCAGGTCGGAATGGTAGTGGAGGCCCACCTCTTCATGGCCTCCGGAGATGGTGGTGTAAAAACTCTGAAAAACCGGTTTGAGTTCCCTGATGAATTCCTTCCGGAGGCGGTAAAGGGACTCCCCTGCCCTTACAAGCTCCCCGTCGTAGACATCGAGCAAACCGTAGGCGGAACTGCCATGGGCGGAAGCAACCTGGCCGGAATGGCTATGGTCTGCAGGGCTGTGGCCGGAACTGCCGCTTCCGGAGGGGCCATGGGCAGAGCTGCCATGGTCTGGACTGCCATTGGGGGAATTGCCATTGGGGGAATTGCCATGGCCGGGGTGGCCGACCGGGGCCATCTGTTTGAGCAGGGTATTCCGCTGAAGGAGCACCCGGTTGTAGCGCAAAAGGTCGTCGAGGTAGGCCGGGTTGTACTGTGAGATCACCCCGTCGATGAATTTACGGCGTTCTTCGCTGCCGCCCAGGATGAGGCTGGCGTCGGAGGGCGACACCATCACCAGCGGAAACCGGCCGATATGGTCGGCCAGCTTCCGGTAGGCCTTGCCATTGCGCCGGAGCTGCTTCTTCTCCCCGTTCCGGTAGGCATACACCACCTGCTCCTCTCCGCTCTCCCCCTCATACCTGCCCTGGAGCATAAACCAGCTTTCCCCGTGGGTCACGCTCATCTGGTCGGAAGGGTTGAAAAAACTCTTCGAAAAAGAGAGGGCATAAAGGGCATCGAGGAAATTGGTTTTCCCCGCCCCGTTGTTGCCGATGAAAGCATTCAGACGGGGAGAGAAATCGACTGCCGCCTCCCTGATGTTCTTGAAATGAACCACCGATAGTGTCCTCAAATGCATCGTCTGCTCCGTTAATCCTGCAAATTTAATGGAAAATCGGGAGATTCGGGGGGGAGCCTCCGTTTTACAGGATCATACAGAACATACTGCGTAAGCGTTCAGTGTGAGCCGCCAGCCTGCTTCCTGATTTTCCGGGGGGCGAAGGGTTGGCACGCGGAAGCGTTGGCCGGGTTAAAAGGGGCCAGCGGATGATTCCGAAGAGATATTAACGGCCCGATGTGGATTAATCGTCAAAATAGTGCGGATTCCTTCCGGAAGGATTTGTAAAAAATACTATTTTTGCGGCACAATTTTGAAACATAAAGAAATGGCAAGCAAGAAAACGCAGCAGCATGACAATCTGCAGGATATTGAAAGCGCACTGACCAAAACGGAACAGTTCATTGAGGACCACCAGAACACGATTTTCTACGTCATCGGCGCCATTGTGCTGGTGGTGGTAGGCTATCTGGGGATTACCCGGTTATATGTCGGTCCCCGCGAAAAGGAGGCCCAGTCGCAGATGTTCATGGCAGAGCAGTATTTCGAAAAGGATTCGTTCAACCTTGCCCTTAACGGTGACGGCAACTATCTGGGATTCCTCGACATCATCGATGATTACGGGATCACCAAACAGGCGAAACTGGCCCGTTACTACGCCGGTTTGTCCTATCTGCATCTGGGGCAGTTCCAGGATGCGCTGGATTACCTCGGCAAATTCAAGACCAGGGATCTTTTGCTGGGGCCCACCGCACAGGGTGCCATGGGGGATGCCTATCTTGAGCTGGGCGAAAGGGAGAAGGCGTTGAAGCAGTATGAGAAGGCCGCCGCCATGAGTGAAAACGAGCTGACCACCCCCATCTACCTGATGAAGGCCGGCACGCTGCTCGAAAGCATGGATGAGCCCGCCAAGGCGTTGGTGCACTATGAAAAGATCAAGAACAACTTTGCCAACACCAACGAAGGACGGATGATCGACAAGTATATCGCCCGCGCCTCCGCCGGGAAGTAAACTATACCTGTTCATAATATTTCTTCCTCCCCTCCGGGGGAGGTTTTTTTTTATCCTATGGCCACAGTCAATCTTTCTGAAAACCGCGGCAGCGAAGTTCCCTCAGCCGGGGGAATGCGGTTCGGCATTGCCGTTGCCGAATGGAACCCCGAGATCACGGAGGCCCTTCTGGGAGGAGCCGTGGAGACCCTGAAAAGTTGCGGTGCCGGCGAGGAGGACATTGAGATCCTGCGTGTTCCCGGGAGCTTCGAACTTCCCCTGGCGGGGCAACTGCTGGCTTCCACGGGGCGTTTTGACGCCGTCATCCTGCTGGGATGTGTCATCCAGGGTGAAACCCGCCACTTTGACTTTATCTGTCAGGGGGTTACGCAGGGGACCATGGACCTTAACCTGAAGTTCAACCTGCCCTTTGTCTTCGGGGTACTCACCACGGATGACCAGCAGCAGGCCCTGGACCGTGCCGGGGGCCGCCTGGGCAACAAAGGAACCGAAGCCGCGCTCACGGCCATCAAGATGGTGGCCCTGAAAAACAACCTCTGAGGAAACCGCACGGCAGCGGACCTTTTCAACGCAGAAGGCCGCCGGCATGATTGCCGGCGGCCTTCTGTTTTGATTCAGGTAAGGGCAGCCAGATCAGGGCCTTCCTCCCTGCATCATCCGCTCACGCCGCATTTTGGCCATCTCTTCCTTGAAGACTTCGTACTGTTTGTACTGGTCGGCGGTGAAGAGGCCTTTGAGTTCTTCGTCCTTCTGGGCGTTTACTTCGTCCATTTTCTTGCGGAACTCCTGCCGCTGGGCATCGCTCATATCGCGGAAACTTCCCGGTTCCCCGCGCATTTCCTGCATCTTTTTGGCATACTTCAGGTTGATCTCATTGACCTTGGCTTCCTGGTCGCCGGTATACTTCACGTATTCACCGATCTGTTCGGTCTGCCGTTTGGCCATGTCTTCGGGATTGAACTGCATCCTGCCACCCGGTCCGCCCGGTCCGCCCGGCCGTTGTGGATCCTGCATCGCCGGCGCCTGCTCCGCCTGTGCGGTACTCTGGCTCTTGCCTCCCTGTCCGCAACTGGTCGTAATGGCCAGCGCAAAACCTAAAAAGAATAATCCGATTTTTTTCATCTCTGACCTAAATTAAAAGTTTCCCTTTTGACTTTGATTCCTGCCGGAAGTTTAATGGACGGTCCCGGCAATTTTTTACCCGGCGCCGGAGATCCATGCGGTGGCACTTCCCTTACGGTGGCCTACTTCTTTTTGGGCTGGTTGAGCTGGACTCCGCGTTCCTTGGCCATCGCCTCCAAGCGCTGCTGGAATTTCGACTTGGATACCGTGGTTTTTTTCTTGTTCAGCTGGATCTGTGCCCTGATCTTCTCCTCGTCGACCATTCCGCGCACCACGTAGGTCTGCCCAATGGTGATCACATTGGCCAGAAAATAATAGTAACTCAGTCCCGACGAATAGCTGTTCAGGATAAAGAGAAACATCACGGGCATCATGTACATCATGGTTTTCATGCCCGGCATGGTATTTCCGGCGGTAGCCTGTGAGTTGAGGCGCGTTGAGATAATGGTGGTGATGGTCATCAGCAGGCACCAGAAGCTCACATGGTCGCCGTAAAACGGGATGGAGAAAGGCAGGTTCAGGATGGAGTCGTAGGTCGACAGGTCGTCGGCCCAGAGGAAGCCCTGCTGCCTCAGCTCAATGGAGGTGGGGAAGAAAAAGAACATGGCGATGAGGATGGGCATCTGCAGCAGCATGGGCAGGCAACCGCCCATGGGATTGACACCCGCCTTTTTGTAGAGCGCCATGATGGCCTGTTGTTTCTCCATCGCCTTGTCGGCCGGAAACTTCTCGTTGATCTCGTCCATCTCGGGTTTCAGCACCCGCATCTTGGCCTGTGAGAGATAGGATTTGTAGGTAAAGGGGAACAGAATCAACTTGATGAAAATGGTAAGCAAGAGGATGACGATTCCCATGTTGCCGATGTAATTCCGCAGGAAATTGAACACCGGAATGATCAGATAACGGTTGAAGGGCCTGACGATAGAATAGCCCAGGTTGACCTGGCTTTCCAGGTCCAGTTTGTACTGGCGGAGGGTATGGAAATGGTTGGGCCCGAAATAAAAGCTCATCCCGTACTCTTCCGAGGGTTTTCCTTCCCAGGGCAGGGAGATGGCCGTTTCGAAGTTGGCCAGGTATTTTTCGTCCTCCTGCATCCGGGTACTGCGCACCTGGGCCACGGGAAAGGATTCCCCGGCAATGAGTGTCGAGGTGAAGAAGAGCTGTTTGAGGCCGATCCATTTGGTGCGGGTGGTCAGGTTCTCCTCGTCCGACTTGTTGGCATTCAGCTTGTCGACCTCATCTTCGTAGAACTTGTAGTAGATGTTGGTATAGCGGTCTTCGCCGTACTGTGATTTTCTCTCCTGCCGGGGCACGTCGAAGGCCCAAAGGAAGTTGAGATAGGGCTGGTTGGCGGCCACCAGCCGCTCCATGCCTTGCATCCTGACGTTGAAACCTACCATGTAGGTGTTGTAGCGCAGCGAATAGGCCTGTTCCATCCAGACGCCGGGCTGTACTTCCAGGCGAAAAACCACCGAGTCGCTTTTCCCCGGATTCTGGGCATTGTATTTCTCATCCCCCTTGTCGCCGGTGCGCACCTCTGGTCCCGATATGGCCACCACGGCCGGCGAGGTGGTGGTGTAATAGAGCTGGTCGGTTTGGATATTCCGGTTCTGGGAGAAGAAATTAAAAGCAAACCGGGTATTCTCCCCTTCAAAAAGGATGAGGGGTTTTCCGTCGTGGGTCATATAGTCCTTGAGTTCCACCGACACAATACGTCCCCCTTTGTTGGAAAGGGTAACTTTCACCAGGTTATTCTCGAGGGTGGTAAGTTGTTCTTCGCCTGTGGCCAGGGTGCCAAAGGCCCCCAGCTGATCGACCTGCTGCCGGAAGGCTTCCTCAGCCCGGAGCGAGTCGGCGATCAGCTCCTCGCTGGCCGGAAGCAGCTCCTGCTGCGTTGCCGCCTCCAATTGCCGGGCAGCTTCCACTTTCTGAATGGAATCCTGCCGCTGCTTCATCCGCTCTATCTGCTCCTTCGACGGCTGGTTGATGATGGAAAAGACGACCAGGACCAAAAAGATCAAAATGATCCCGATAATTGAATTTTTATCCATAAAAGATCATGCTATGCTAATACACTCCTAATAAAACTCACAAACAGGGGATGGGGGTTAAGGACGGTGCTTCGGTATTCGGGGTGGAACTGGACACCCACGAACCATTTGTGGGCAGGGATTTCGACGATTTCCACCAGGTCGGTATCGGGGTTGATGCCCACGGCTTTCATGCCGGCCTTTTCGAACTGCGGTAGATAGGCGTTATTGAACTCGAAGCGGTGGCGGTGACGTTCACTGATGGTGAGCTTGTTGTAGGCTTCGAACACCTTGGACTTGCGTGAGATCAGGCGGCATTCGTAGGCGCCCAACCGCATGGTTCCCCCAAAATCGGTCACCTCCTTTTGCTGCTCCATCAGGTCGATGACCGGATGGGGTGTGCCCGGGTTGATTTCTGTGGAATCGGCCTCCTCGAGGTGGAGGACGTGGCGCGCGAATTCAATCACGGCAATCTGCATGCCCAGGCATATCCCGAAATAGGGGATGTTGTTTTCGCGGGCAAACCGGGCGGCCAGGATTTTCCCTTTGATACCACGGTGGCCAAAACCCGGGGCCACCAGGATCCCTCCTGCACTGCGCAGTTTCTTCTCCACGTTGGCTTCGGTAAGCGACTCGGAGTGGATCCAGCGCACCGTCACCCGCGCATTGTTGGCGGCACCGGCATGCACCAATGCCTCACTGATCGACTTGTAGGCGTCGTGGAGCTCCACATATTTACCCACCAGGGCGATCTCCACCGCATGCTCCGGGTTTTTCAGCCGGTGCAGGAATCCCTTCCAATCCTCCAGGTCAGCGGGTTCCCTGACCGGAAGGTCCAGTTTCCTGAGCACCGTCACGTCGAGTTTCTCCTCGAGCATTTTCAGGGGAACCTCATAGATGGAGGGCACGTCGACCGACTGCACCACGGCATCGATCGAGACATTGGTGAAGAGGGCCACCTTGGCCCTGATCTGCTCGTCAATATGGTGTTCGGTGCGCAGAACCAGCACGTCGGGCTGCACCCCGTTTTCGAGGAGCTGCTTGACCGAATGCTGCGTGGGCTTGGTCTTGAGTTCCCCGGTGGCCGAAAGGTAAGGCACCAGCGTCAGGTGAATCACCAGCGCCCTGCTGCCCATCTCCCATTTCAGCTGCCGCACCGCCTCGACATAGGGTAGCGACTCGATGTCGCCCACCGTTCCGCCAATCTCGGTGATGACAATGTCATACTTTCCCTTTGAACCCAGAATCTTGATCCTGCGTTTGATTTCATCGGTGATGTGGGGAATGATCTGCACCGTCTTTCCCAGGTAATCGCCGCGTCGCTCCTTGCTGATCACCGACTGGTAGATCTTGCCGGTGGTCACATTGTTGGCCTGCGAGGTGGGGATGTTCAGAAAGCGCTCATAATGGCCCAGGTCCAGGTCGGTCTCGGCCCCGTCCTCGGTGACATAACACTCCCCGTGCTCATAGGGATTAAGCGTTCCAGGGTCCACGTTGATGTAGGGATCGAGTTTCTGCAGGGCTACAGCGTAGCCCCGTGACTGCAGCAACTTGGCCAGTGACGAGGCCAGTATCCCTTTTCCCAGGGAGGAGGTCACTCCTCCCGTCACAAAAATATAACGGCTGTCGGCCACTTTCAATATTCTGATTTATCAAGATCGTCGATGATCCTGATCTTCTCCTTCAGTTGTTCGATTTTCTCGCGGGTATCCTGGATCTTCTGGTTCACGTCGGCGATCAGGGCCTGTGCGTTCTTTGAGTTGGCAAAGAAGCCGATGTTATTGTCGAGAAGGGTCAGGTCGGTCTCCAGCTGCTTGAGCTTGATCATGTATTTTTCCCTTTCGGAACGCACCTTGGAGAGCCCGCGGGCATTGTCGGTCAGCGACTCTATCTTGCTCCGGAAGTTGAAGGTGGTCCGGTTGGAGTTGTCGATATGAAGCCCGTCAAACTGTTTGTTGATGGCATCGCGGAAGCGGCGCTGGATGGCCTCCTTGCTCCGGATGGGCACATGGCCGATTTCGGTCCACCGCCGCTGGAAATCACGCAGGATCTTCAGCGATTCTGCAGGATCATCACCGGGCTGGAAACTCTCCACCTCGGCAATCAGGGCTTCCTTCAGCTTCAGGTTTTCCCCCTGTTCACCATCGATATCACTGAAATGGAGCGACTTCCGCTCAAAGAAATAGTCGCAGGCCGCACGGAAACGCTTCCATACCGCATCGGAACTCTTCCGCGGAATGGGACCCACCTCTTTCCACCTTTTCTGGATGTCAATGAACTGCTGGGTGGCCTTCTTCCAGTCGGTGCTGTCCTTGAGGGTTTCCGCCTCCATGCACAGGTCGATCTTCATCTGCAGGTTGACCTGCTGAATATCCTTGTTCCGGGAATAAAACTCCCGCTTGTTGATGAAAAACTTGTCACAGGCACCCCGGAACCGCTCGTAGACCTTGTTGTTCTCCCGCTTCGGGGCAAAACCGATCGTTTTCCACACCTTCTGGAGTTCCACCAGTTCCCGGGATTTCTCATCCCAGTCGCGGTGGTTGTCGGGATTGGCCTCGCTGATCTCCTCAGCCTTCTCACACAGCGCGATCTTGGCATCGAGGTTTTTCTTCTGATCGAGTTTCCGCTTCTCAAAATACTCCTGGTGTTTCAGGTTGATCTTTGAAGTGGCCGCCTTGAAACGCTCCCAAATGTCATCCTTTTTGTCGGTGGGCACCGGACCGGTTTCCCGCCAATCTTCGTGCAGCTTCTGCAAGGCGTTGAAAGCCTTGATCACGGAGGGCTCCACCAGCAACTCCTCGGCTTTCTCGCAAATTTCGATCTTCGCTTCCAGGTTTTTCTTCAGGTCCAGGTCGCGGAGCTCCTTGTTGATTTTGATGTAATCGTAGAAATTCTCTACGTGGAAATGGTAGGTATCCCACAGGTCCTTCATCTTGGCCTGGGGCACCTGCCCTATCTCATACCATTTCTTCTGGAGTTCACGGAACTCCTGGAAGGTACGGTTGATCGACTCCTCTTTATTGAGGAGGCCTTTGATTTCTTCAATGATATCGTATTTCTTCTGGAGGTTGAGTTCTTTCTCAGCGTCGAGTTTGCGGCCTTGTTCGAACCTCTGTTGCCGGTGTTTCCTCACCAGTTCCTTGACTTCGTTTCCGTAGGGGTCTTCCACCGGTACATAATCCTCGGCCTGCCCGCCCTCTTCAAGGAATTTCCGTTTGTGTTCATCACTGACCTCTCTCATCTTCCGGTAGTAGACAGCCATGATCACATCGGCGTTATGGGCCGGGGTTTCGGCGTCGCCTTCCACCACCTCACGCAACAGGTTCAGCAGCTCAATCTGGGAAAGCTCCTTGTAATGCTCTGCCGTATGTTCCTCCACCAGGGGGACTTCTTCTTCATCCTCCTCATTGGTTTCGGCCACTTCGGTCACTTCAGCAACGGCTTCCTCCACAGGTTCCGCAACGGCTTCGACGGCTCCGGTCACTTCGGCGGCGGCTTCCTCCACAGGTTCCGCAACGACTTCGACGGCTTCGGTCACTTCAGCGGCGGCTTCCTCCACAGGTTCCGCAACAGCTTCGACGGCTCCGGTCACTTCGGCGGCGGCTTCCTCCACAGGCTCTGCAACAGATTCGACGGCTCCGGTCACTTCGGCGGCGGCTTCCTCCACAGGCTCTGCAACAGCTTCGACGGCTCCGGTCACTTCGGCGGCGGCTTCTTCTACAGGTTCCGCAACGGCTTCGACGGCTCCGGTTACTTCAGCAGCGGCTTCCTCTACAGGTTCCGCCACAGCCTCGACGGCTCCGGTTACTTCAGCAGCGGCTTCCTCCACAGGTTCCGCAACGGCTTCGACGGCTCCGGTCACTTCGGCAGCGGCTTCCTCTACAGGTTCCGCAACGGCCTCGACGGCTTCGGTCACTTCGGCAGCGGCTTCCTCCACAGGTTCCGCAACGGCTTCGACGGCTTCGGTCACTTCGGCAGCGGCTTCCTCTACAGGTTCCGCAACGGCCTCGACGGCTTCGGTTACTTCGGCGGCGGCTTCCTCCACAGGTTCCGCAACGGCCTCGACGGCTTCGGTCACTTCGGCGGCGGCTTCCTCCACAGGTTCCGCAACGGCTTCGACGGCTCCGGTCACTTCAGCAGCGGCTTCCTCTACAGGTTCCGCAACAGCTTCGTTCACAACTTCGGATGGGGTTTCCGTGATTTCGGCAGGTTCACTCTGCAGGTTCTCATTCACTTCGGCATCGTTACTGGACGTAACTTTTAACTCTTCTGAGTTTTTCAGATCTTTAGGCTCCATGTACTGTTTTGTTTTACCGGCAATTCCTCGTGATTGCCTAGATTGCACCAAAATTGATTATTCCGCAAAAATACGTAAAAAAGGCCTTATCTGACTTGTACAACACTTTTAAAATGATTTTTTTATAAAACGCTTTCCGGAGTAAACCATTTTTTGTAATTTTTGAGCCTTATTCAACTAAAACCTGGCTATGAAAATTCTCTTTCTGAGCCACAGCAATTCCTGCCGCTCACAGATCGCCGAATCCATTCTGCGTAAAATGGACAATAGTTTGGAAATTTATTCAGCGGGACTTATGCCTGTTACTCATATAGAGCCCATAGCCATTGAGGTCATGGCTGAAATCGGCATCAGGATCGAAGAGAATAAGCCCGAGAAATTCGACAAGTACGCCGACATGGAATTTGACTTTTTGATCACGGTAGGTGACGGCACACCAGAGGATCTGCATCTTCCGAAGGTCAAAGCCAAACGGAAAATGCACCTGGGGTTCAACAACCCTTTCAAGGAGTCTAAGAATCCCGACAGGATCAGGGAGCTCTGCCGCGAGATTCGCGATGAGATCTATGTAGAACTGGACTACTTCTACAACCGTATTTTGAAGAAGCAGCTGGCACAGGAAAAGAGCTGACCGGGGATCAGCCGGCCACGGTTTTTTCCACCTCTTCGGGATCGATGGGCACCCGTTTGCCGAGGATGCGGGATCCTTCCGGAGTGACCAGGATATCGTCCTCGAGCCTGATTCCGCCAAAGCCCTTGTATTGTTCCACTTTATCGAAGTTGATGAAGGCGTCGTTGATTTTTGCAGTGCGCCATTGATCGATCAGGGCCGGAATGAAATAGATGCCCGGTTCATTGGTGATGACAAATCCGGGTTGGAGCCGCCGACCCAATCTGAGGGAGCGGGTGCCGAACTGTGTGGAGGGTCTGATCTCCTCATCGAAGCCAACATGGATTTGTCCCAGGTCTTCCATGTCATGGACATCAAGACCCATCATGTGTCCCAGTCCGTGCGGGAAAAAGAGGGCATGCGCACCGGCCGCCACGGCTTCATCCACATCGCCTTTCATCAGCCCTGCTTCCTTGAGTCCGGCGGCGATCACCCTGGCCGCTTCCAGGTGCACCGAAAGATAGGTCACCCCGGGCCTGATCAGCTCTGTGGCCCGGTTGTTGGCGGCCAGGACAATATTGTAGATCTCGCGTTGCCGCGGTGAAAACTTTCCTCCCACGGGAGTGGTCCGAGTAAAATCAGACGCATAGTGCAGCAGGGACTCTGCCCCGGCGTCAACGATCAGCAGTCTTCCCTTTTCCAGAATCTGGGAATGGTCGTGGTTATGAAGGGTATCCCCGTTTTGCGAAAGGATGACCGGAAAGGATATCTGCCCCCCGCCCGATGCGGCAATGCCCTCGATGCGGCCGGTGATTTTCTGTTCCCACACCCCGGGTTGGGCCATCTTCATGGCCTTGACATGCATTTTGTAACCGGTGGCGCAGGCCTTTTCAATCTCCTCTATTTCGAGGGAATCCTTGATGGAACGGAGGCTCACCACCGCCCTGATCAGTTCAAGGGAGGCCATCTCTTTCTGGCGTTCCACGGCGATACCCGTTAAAGCGGCGAGCATGATTTTCCCCTCACCCCGGTAAGGTGGCAAAAAATGAATTCTTCTCCCCATTCCGATGGCTTCGCGAAGGTAATCTCCCAGCCGGCCAAAAGGTTGCGAACGGGCAACGCCCACCCGCTCGGCCCGTGAAGCCATGCTTTCCTGCGGCCCCATCCAGATGATGTCATCGAGGTCCACATCGTTGCCGAAAAGTATCTCCTCCCCGCTGTCGGCGTCGATCACACCTGCAAGATCAGGCTGATCCAATCCGAAAAAATAGAGAAAACTGCTGTCCTGCCTGAAATGATAGGTATTGTCAGGATAATTCATGGGCGACTCCCCGTTTCCCGGCAAGAGGATGATCCCGCTTTTAACCAGGCCTGCCAGCTGTTTCCGGCGGCTGATATAGATTTCTTTTGCAAACATACTTTCACTTTTAGGATGGAGTCCCGAAAATACGGGTTTTAAGCGGTGAAAACAAGGGCCGGCCTGATTTTACCCTTAAAAAGGAAGCACGAAAGCCTCTTGTGCGATTTTTTATGAAGGGGAGGGAACCCGCTTCCGGAAAAAAGCGTAATATTATCGGAATAACGCACCACATAAAGTAAAGACCATGTCCAATACACTCGTATCTTATCTCAACAAAAGGCTGACGCGGAGTGTTGCTCCGGGCAGGGAGAACAAACCCCCGGGGCCGGTGATCACGATTTCGCGTCAGGTGGGATGCTCCGGGCTGGAGCTGGCCTACGCCCTGGCCGAAAGGCTTAACAAAACCACCTCATTTGAAGGGTGGCGGGTTCTCAGCAAGGAGATCCTCAACCACAGCGCCAGAGAACTGAACCTCGAACCCGAAAGGGTCGCCAAGATTTTCAAGCAGGAGGAGCGCACCATGGTCGACGAGATCATCAGCGCCTTTTCTGAGAAGAAGTACAAAAGCGACAAAAAAATCAAGAAAACGGTAGTGGAGGTGATCCGCAGCTTTGCCGAGGATGGCTTCTGCATCATTGTAGGCCGCGCCAGCAACGTCATCGCCGCAGATCTCAGAAACTCCCTGCATATCAGGCTGGTGGCTCCCCTGGAGGAGCGGATCCTATGCATCATGAACAAAAACAGCTGGACCCGCCAGGAATCCATCCGTTTTATCGAAAGGGTGGAAAAGGAAAGATATGCCTACCGGCATGCCGCGATGCCCGAAAGGGGCCCCGACGAAGAACTCTTCGACCTGACCTTCAACCGCTCCCATTTCACTACCGAGATGATTGTCGACGTGATCATGCTGGCTATCGAAGAGAAGAAGATTCTCGAGGGGTACACACCCCGGCTCGATTTCCTTTGATGGCAGTGAGCGCAGGGGCTTTCGTCTACCGGGGCCGCAGGGGTGCGGCTTCGCCGAATCCTGCGGAAGTTTTAAATTGGGGCCAGAAACGGCTGTGGGCCAGTTCGGCCCCTACCTTGTAAAAGAGGCGGGCATCCTCCACCAATCCGCTGAGGTCGTCGCGCAAGGGATCATATTCATCTTGCGGAGTATGGTAAACCGATTCCCAGTAGCGGGCAATCAGGGCCGCCGTCTCCCCGGGACCGAATTTTTCGGCATCGGTATAGCCCTTCGCAAAAATGGCGGGGACACCCCGCTTGACAAAGGGGAACTGGTCGGAACGGAAGAACATGCCGTTTTCGGGGTTGGGATCGGGAACGGAGTAGCGTCCCTGAGTTGCGGCGACCCGCTCCACGAGGCTGTCGAGGTCGGAATAGCCATAACCGGTCAGGGCAATGTCCCTGAATTTTCCCAGGAAGAGAATCACATCGGTATTGATGCAGGCTACGGTGCTGTCGAGGGAGAAGAAGGGATTCTGTGTGTACCACGAAGAGCCCAGCAATCCCGATTCCTCGGCGGTGGGTGACAAAAAGAGGAGGGATCTTTCCGGAGGAGGGCCGGAAGTGAAAGCCCGGGCGATTTCCAGCATCCAGGCCACAGCGCTGGCGTTATCAGTGGCCCCGTTGTAAATGGAGTCCCCGTTGACAGGGGTTCCCACTCCCAGATGATCCCAGTGTGCCGTATAAACGACCACTTCACCGGGGTGACGGGCCCCGCGGATCATCCCGCACACATTCCGTGAAACCGCGGTATCAAAACGGTTGGTGAGCGAACCGCTCACCGTTACCGGCAGGGTAAAGGGCTTAAAGCCGGGGGCTGCCGACTCTCTTTTCAACTTCTCCAGGGAAAGCCCGCAAGACTGAAACAGCTTCTCCGCGGAGGACAGGGTGATCCACCCTTCAATTCCGCAACGCGAGGCATAACCGTCACCCGGCAGCAGATACTGCTGCGTGGACTCCCCGTTGTTGCTCACCACATTCCAACCATAACCCGCCGGACCGGTTTCGTGAATAATGAAGCAGGCCCGGGCTCCCTTCCGGGCTGCCTCCTCGAATTTATAGGTCCACCTGCCATAATAAGTCATTTCATGTCCCCGGAAATAATCCCCCTCCGTACCGTAACCCGGATCATTGACCCACACCAGGATGGTCTTGCCCCTGACATCCACCCCCTCGAAGTCGTTTCTCCCATATTCGGGTGCCACAATGCCATACCCTGCAAAAACGACTTCCGACCCATCGAGGGTGACGCTGGTTTCCATCTTGCGGCCAAAAGAGACGTAATCGGTTTGTTTGGCCAGTGAGAGGGTCCCATTGGGGGTGACGAATTCCAGCCAGGGGGAACTTCGGCCCGTCACCAGTAAAAGAGGTACCTCCTGAAAATAACTGCCTCCGGCGGCGGGTTCCAGACCTATCTCCCGCATCTGGGCTGCAATGTATTCCACGACTTTTTCCTCGGAAGGGGTGGCCGGCATGCGCCCTTTCATCTCATCAGAAGAGAGCGCCACAATGTGCTTTTCGATGGCAGCATAGGTGATCACACCTTCAGGTGAAGTTTCAGGCGTCTTCTGACCACACGAAGAGAGTAACAATGCTGCAGCCAGAATGCCGGTGACCGTTCCGGTCAGGCATCTGAAAGTAGTTCGGAACATGATCATTTTTTCCCAAAGATAAAAAAAGGTGCGGTTTCAGGACCGGGAACATCCCTTCCAATTCAGGGCACCCCGGGGATCGTTCGGCCTGGTGGAGAAATCAGGCCGTTTTCCGGAGAAATCAGGCCGTTTTTTGCAGGGCCTGTTCGACCACCTGGCGGATTTCGGTGGCGGACCGTACGCCCGCGGCACTCCAGATCATGCGCCCCTGCCTGAAAAGCATCAGCGTAGGTACACTGCGGATGCCATACTTGCCGGCCAGGGCCGGATTATGGTCCACATCCACCTTAATGATACGCACATGGTCGTTAAGCGATTCCTTGACCTGCTTCAGAACAGGTGCCATGGCTTTGCACGGCCCGCACCATTCGGCATAAAAATCGACCAAAACGGGCCTCTCTGAACTGATGATATTTTCAAACTTCCCCTGCATTCTCATTTCTGTGTTTACGGCGGTGGATCAGATCCTGTACAAAATCGCCCAGGAGGTATCCCATGGCGGCTCCCCAGAGGGTGCTCCAATACCAGACTGACCTGATCGGGCAACTGCCCGAGGTGCACCCCACCAGTCTCCAGTAGAGAAAGCCGGCCACGGCTCCCGCAAGCAGCCCCAACAGCGCCCATTTATGTCGAATGATGAATCCCTTCATATCGTTTTTTCCCATAAACGGTTTTCCGGCGAAATGGTTCACGCGGGGCGCTTACTGCAGTTCAGATAAATGTATTATTTTAGGCCTCTCATTTACAAAATTTCAACCAAAGATGCGTACTAACAAGTGGTTTATGGCTTTACCCCTGCTGCTGCTGTTCACGACAGCTTCCACCGGCCTGTCGGCCGATGAGCGTTTCAGGCTCGATTTCGAAAAGTATACCCTTCCCAACGGGTTGGATGTCATTCTGCACCTTGACAAATCAGATCCCATCGTGGCCGTGGCTATCCAGTACCATGTGGGTTCGAACCGCGAGAAACCCGGGAAAACCGGCTTTGCCCACCTCTTCGAACACATGATGTTCCAGGAGTCGGAGAACGTGCCCCAGGATCAGTTTTTCCGCAAGATTCAGAATGCGGGGGGAACCCTGAATGGCGGCACCAACAAGGACGGCACCGTGTATTATGAAGTGGTTCCCCGCAATGCGGTAGAAATGGTGCTCTGGATGGAGGCCGATCGCATGGGATATCTCATCAACACGGTGACCAGGTCAGCCTTCGCCAACCAGCAGAATGTGGTCCAGAATGAAAAACGCCAGAATTACGACAACCGTCCTTACGGACATGCGGGCTACGTCATGGACCGGAATTTCTATCCCGAAGGACATCCTTACAGCTGGCAGGTGATCGGTGAGATGAAAGATCTTTTCAACGCCACCATCGACGATGTGAAGGAATTCCACGCCGCCTGGTATGTCCCCAACAATGCCACGCTGGTGATTGCCGGCGATTTCGACCCTGCGGAAATCAAGCGCATGGTGGAGCGTTATTTCGGGGAGATACCCTCCGGAAACAAAGTAGAGGACATGAAACCCATACCGGTCACCCTTCCGGGTACCAAAAAGCTCTATCACGAGGATAATTTTGCCACGACCGGACAGCTGACCATGGCATGGGCGACCCCCGAGCAATACACCACCGACAGCTATGCGCTCAGTTTTCTGGGGCAGCTGCTGAGCAACGGCAAGAAAGCGCCTCTGTACAAGGTACTGGTACGTGACAAACAGCTCACCTCCCGGGTGGGGGCATACCACAGTGCCCAGGAGCTGGCAGGCCGTTTTCAGGTGACCGTCAGCGCCAACAGCGGCGTCAGCCTGGCCGATGTCGAGAAGGCCATTTTCGAAGGGTTCGCCCTTTTTGAAAAGGAAGGCATCACAGACAGCGACATCGAAAGGATCAAAGCCTCCCTGGAAACCTCCTTTTACAACCAGGTGAGTTCGGTCCTGAGCAAGTCGTTTCAGCTGGCGAGGTATAATGAGTATGCGGGAGACCCGGGCTTCATTACGCGCGACCTGGCCCATATCCGGGCGGTGACCACCGACGACGTCATTCGGGTGTACCACAAGTATATCAAAAACCAGCCCTATGTGGCCACCTCTTTTGTGCCAAAGGGGCAGGTGGCCCTGGTGGCCGAAGGATCGGTGAAGGCCGATGTGGTAGAGGAAAAGGTCACCGAAGCCCTGGAGGTGAAGTTGGATGAAGCGGCCGTGGAGGAAAGCGTGGTGCGCACCCCCTCTAAGATTGACCGTACGGTGGAGCCGGCAGCCGGTCCCGACCCGGTGGTGACCCTTCCCAAAATATGGTCGGGGAAACTGGGCAACGGCATGGCCCTGCTGGGCATTGACGACAAGGAGCTCCCCCTGGTCAACTATACGCTGACCCTGAAGGGAGGGCATCTCCTCGATCCCGTGGATAAACCCGGCGTGGCAGCCTTCGTGGCGGCCATGATGACCGAGGGAACCCTCCGCCGTACCCCCGAAGAACTGGAGGAAACCATCGACCTGCTGGGCGCCCGCATCTCCGTGAATGCCGGCGTGGAAGAGATTTCCATCAGCGTGAACACCCTGGCCCGCAATTTTGAGAAAACCATGGCCCTGGTGGAGGAGATCCTCCTGGAGCCCCGTTGGGATGCACAACAGTTCAAACTGGTTCAAAGCAGGATGATCAACAACCTGCGCCGCAATGTCGCCAATCCCTCCTGGCTGGCCAACAGCGCCTTTAAGAAACTGGTTTACGGCGAAGGACACCCGCTGGCCAGCGATACCGAGGGAACCCCCGAATCGGTAGCCGCCATCACCCCCGACGACCTCAAAACTTATTATCGAACCGCCTTTTCACCGGCAGTGGCTACGCTTCACGTGGCCGGCGACCTCTCCCCGATACAGGTCAGAAAGGCCACCAAAAACCTGGTGAAAAAATGGAAAAACTTCCCCGTTGACCTTCCGGAAGTAAGCCAGCCCGAAAAACCTGAGCAATCGGCCATTTATTTCGTCGACGTACCGGGGGCCAAGCAGTCGGTCATCCAGATCGGCGGTCCCGCCATGCCCCGTACCAGCCCCGATTACTTCCCCGCTTCGGTGGTCAATTACAAACTGGGAGGCTCCTTCAATGGCATCCTCAACCTGATCCTCCGCGAAGAAAAGGGATTCACCTACGGTGCCCGCTCAGGTTTCACCGGGGGCAGAAATTACGGGGAGTTCATGGCCTCCTCGAGCGTACGTTCCACAGCTACCCTCGAATCGGTGGAAATCTTCAAGAACGAGATGGAAAAATATGTAAGGCACATCACCCCCGAAGATTTGCAGTTCACCAAAAACGCCCTGATCAAATCCAATGCCCTCAACTTCGAAACCCTCAGGGCCAAACTGGATATGCTCACCCAAATCAGCGCCTACGACAAACCTTTTGATTTTGTCAGGGCAGAGGAGAACTTCATCCGCTCGCTCACGCCTGAGACCCACCGGCAACTGGCGCAGCGGTTCATTCTCCCGGGCAACCTCTATTATGTGATTGTGGGTGATGCCGAGACACAGCTCCGGGAACTAGAAAAAGCCGGACTGGGAACCCCCGTCCTGCTGAAAAGGTAATCTCCCGAAGAGACCTGCATCACCCGGCACCAGCCGGCACGGCCACCGGCAGCAGACGCATGGCAATCCGTTTTATGTCAGGAGCATGCACCCGGCACGGCGGCCCCACCCGTATAAAAATCCCCGGAAATAATTCCGGGGATTTTTTGTTTTTGTCCCCCCTTCTCCATAAATTGTATAGGATTTCAAGGACCCTTTACAAAACCATCCGCAATGGGCGGACTAACGGAATGACGACCATGTATTACGACATTCACAACCACCTCTTCAACAAAAATTTCCTGGCCAGGGAGCTCTTGTACCGCCTGATGAAGGAGATGAGAAACCAGCTGGGGTTCAGGGAGCGCCTGAGCCGGGGGGAGAGCGACCAACTGCGTGGACTGAAAGGCATGATCAGGAAGCTTAGGCGCTATTCGCATGCCATGTCGGTTTTCTGCCGGAAGAATTCTGCCGCCATCTTTGACGAACTGGACAAGACCTACAAGGGGGAGTTTATACTCACCCCATTGACGTTTGATCTGACGTGGTGTTTTGCGCCCACGGCCGACAGGGAGGCGGCCCTCCTGCCCGGGGAGGCTACCGCCCGTGATTTCAGGCGGGAGGCTGACCGGTTCTTCGGGAGTGTGGAATCGGGGAACAGGCTGCTCACCCCCGGGGAGCTTCCTGAAAGTGAGGAGGGGGCATTGTGGCGTGGGAAGTACCTCCGGGAGAAAGAGCGTTTTCTGGAGAATGCAGGCAAGCTTCTGGATGCCGACCGGCAGTTGTCGCGGGTTCCCGGGGCTTTCCGGGGATGGGAGGAACAGATCAGGCAGCTGGCTGCCATGAAAGAGGACCCCCGCTACCGGGAGAGGGTGTTTCCCTTTCTGGCGGTGGATCCCCGCCGGCCTGGCATCTATGACTATGCCCTGGCCCACGTAGGCCGCGGAAAACTCTTTGCCGGCATCAAACTGTACTGCCCCAACGGCTACTCCCCCACCGACCCGCTGCTTTACGGCCCCAAAGAGGAACGGGGAGGGATTTATGCCTTCTGTGAAGACCACGGAATTCCCGTGACCACCCACAATTCACTGGGGGGTTTCGCCACTTTTGCCAAAAGTGTGGTGATCACCGGCGACATCTGGAAGGATGGCAAGCTCCGATACCTCGACCAGGAAAGCGTCAGGTTCCGCGATTCCTTTCTGGGCAGCGAAGGTGTCCATGAAAGGGCCATGACCCTTAACCACCCGTTGCTGTGGCAGAAAGTCATCGCCAAATACCCCCGGCTGCGCCTGAACCTGGCCCACTTCGGTGGGGGTACCGAGCTGGGGAACGCCCTCACCCACCCCGGCGATCCCTCCCTGTGGTCCAACAGAATCATCGCCCTGCTCCAGGATCCCCGATATCAGGTCTACACCGACCTCTCCTGCTTCACGGAATTCAGGGTACTCCGTAAACTGATCACCCATCCGCTGTATTCCGGAATCAGACACCGGATCCTCTTCGGCTCCGACTATACCCTGCTGCTCCTCTTCGAAGACAACTTCAACGGAAATATACGCAAATTCAGGACCCTTTTCGGAGAGGAATTCCGTGTCATCGCCGGTGACAACCCCCGTGAATTCCTGAAACATGTCCTTTGACCTGTAAAAAAGGGAGGCTCATTAGCCTCCCCCTGAGAATTTACAAACCTCACCTTAACCAAAAAATGTGAAGTATATAAATATACGCATTTTTTCGGAGGGATGGAAGCCCTCTCTCCATTTTTTGTTAATATTGAAGCCCGGAAACAGCACGTATCATACCAAACGGGATCAACATGAAATTTACACGCCGCTCCGGGTTCGACAACGAGAAATATCTCCGTGAACAAACCACTTCCATTCTGGAGCGGGTCAATCATTTTCAGGACAAGTTATACCTTGAGTTCGGGGGCAAGATCATGCACGACCTGCATGCGGCGCGGGTGCTTCCGGGTTTTGATCCCAACGTGAAGATGCGGTTGTTACAGTTGCTGCGCGACAAGGTCGACGTGATTCTGTGCATCCATGCGGGGGCCATTGAGCAGAAAAAGATCAGGGCTGATTTCGGGATCACCTATGATGTTGATGCCCTCAAGAGCATCGATGATTTCCGGCAGTGGGGCATAGACATCAGGGCGGTGGTGATCACGCGGTATGAAGGGCAGGCGCCGGCGCGGACTTTCCGCAACAAACTGGAGATGAGGGGCATCAAGGTGTATGTACACCGACCCCTCCCCGGCTATCCGGCCGACATCGATCAGATTGTCAGCGACCAGGGATACGGTGCCAACGACTACATCTATACGGAAAAACCCATAGTGGTGGTCACCGGTCCCGGCCCCGGCAGCGGTAAACTGGCCACCTGCCTGTGCAACCTCTACCACGACTACAAAAACGGCATCAAGGCGGGCTACGCCAAGTTCGAAACTTTTCCCATCTGGGATCTGCCTGTGGACCATATGGTGAACATCGCCTACGAGGCGGCCACCGCCGACCTGAAAGACGAGGTGCTCATCGACGAGGACCATTTCAGGGCGTACCATGTCAAAACGGTCAACTACAACCGGGATATCGAGGCGTTCGGCCTGCTAAAAAGGATTCTGGAGAAGATCACGGGCAATACGTCGATGTACCAGTCGCCCACCGACATGGGGGTGAACCGCCTCAGTGCCGGCATTACCGATGACACCGTGATCACCGAAGCTTCGCGGCAGGAGATCATCCGCAGGTATTTCCGGTCGGCCGTGGAGTATGCCTTGGGTGTGGTGGACAAGGACACCCTTGACCGGTCGCGCCATATCATGGAGCGGGTCAGGGCGACCCCTGAAGAGCGCAGGGTGGTTCTTCCCGCGCGGAAGGCGGCCTCCGAAGCCTCCAAAAACGGCAAGGGCAACGAAGGGGTTTTCTGCGGTGCCGCCCTGGAACTCCCCGACGGCACCCTCATCACCGGGAAAAACTCCCCCCTGATGCACGCCGCCTCCAGCCTCATCCTGAACGCCACCAAACACCTGGCTGGCCTCCCCGACAGCATGTACCTCCTGCCCCAGAGCCTCATCGACTCGGTCACCTACCTGAAAAAGGATATCCTGGAAGGTCGCATGGTGAGCCTCGACGTGGATGAAACCCTTATCGTGCTGGGCATCTCCGCCCTCTCCAACCCCGCCGCCCAAATGGCCCTGGAAAACCTTAAACAGCTCCGCAACTGCGAAGTCCACCTCACCCACATCCCCTCACCGGGCGATGAGGCCGGTCTCCGCAAACTCCGGGTCAACCTCACCTGCGACCCTGAATTCTCCGGCAAAAACCTCTTTGTAAACGGCTGACGGCAACCCACCCCGCATGGTGACAGCCTTACCGGTCAGCCTCTTTTTTTCTCCTCTTCCTTGATCTTCTTCTCAGCCCGCTTCTCTTTCAGGGTTTTCGTGGCCGACTTCTTGGCGTGTTTCTCCTTGAGGACTTTTTCGTGTGACATGGCCTTTCCGTTGTTTGTTCTTCCAAAATTACGAATTGCCTGCAAATGATGCATCACCCGGCAGGCTGTTTTTGCGGGGGGCCTGAAAAACAAAGACCCCTCCACGACAGTGGAAGGGTCTTTCAGGGTGGGGAGTGATGGATTCGAACCACCGAAGGCGTCGCCAATAGATTTACAGTCTACCCCATTTGGCCACTCTGGAAACTCCCCGGATGTGCTGAGCCGGATGTCAGATTCGAACTGACGACCCCGAGATTACAAATCACGTGCTCTGGCCAACTGAGCTAATCCGGCAATTTAGTTCAATTTTCAGTCTGAATCTGTATGGAACTCCGTTTCTGTGAAACGCGCGGCAAAGAAAAAGATAATTTTCTGAATCTGCAACACCCGTCGTCACAAAAATGGGTCAAAGAACGTTTCTAAAAAAGTGGGTAAGCTACCTGCATCGCACCGCTACAACCGCCTACCCTTGCTGTCTTCCAACCCTGGGGGAATTCAGCAGGAGCTGGTCGTGCAGGACTTACCCGGCACAAAAGTAGTAAAAAAGGTTGTATATTTGCCCCTCTGTACCTTAAAAAATTCAACCATGGAAGAACAAGCGGTCTACCAAACGCCGGAAACGGCTGAACCTGTGCGTCCCATGTGGAAGCATGCCGTCACGTACGGTCTTTACTACGCTATTCTCAGCATACTGATTTCGGTGATAGTGTATATGACCGGAAGCATGCAGGCCAAACCAGTCCAATGGCTTTCCACCCTGGTGATGATTGCCGCCATTGTGGTGATTCAGTTTCATTACCGTAAGGCCATGGGTGGTTACCTCTCCTATGGCCAGTCGGTGGGCGTGGCTGTCCTCTCCATGTTGTTCGCCGCCATTCCCATTGCCGTATATACCTATATATTGTATAAGTTCATCGATCCGGGACTTATTGAGCAGATCAGGCTGGCCGCCGAAGAACAGATGGTGGAAAGAGGCCTCCCCGAAGAACAGATCAATACGGCCCTGGCCTTCACCTCCAAATTCCAGACTCCGGGCATCCTCGCCTTCTCGCAGTTTTTCAACATGCCACTCACGGGGTTGATCATTGGGCTCATCTCCTCGATCTTCGTCAGGAAAAAATCGCCCGACAGCATCTTCGAATAGCTAAAACACCACATCTCTATGGATATTTCCGTCGTCGTTCCACTCTTCAATGAAGAGGAATCGCTGCCTGAACTGGTCCGCTGGATCAAGCGTGTCATGGACCGGAAAAACTACTCCTACGAAGTCATCCTGGTCGATGACGGAAGCAACGACTCCTCCTGGGAGGTCATCCGTCGGCTGCACAAAGAGAATCCAGCCGTCAGGGGCATTAAATTCCGGAGGAATTACGGCAAGTCCGCCGCCCTCTACTGCGGATTTGAGGCCGCACAGGGCGAGGTCGTCATCACCATGGATGCCGACCTGCAGGACAGTCCCAACGAGATTCCCGACCTGGTCAGGATGATCAGGGAAGAGAAGTACGACATGGTCTCGGGGTGGAAAAAGAAGCGGTTCGATCCCCTCACCAAAACCCTGCCGTCCAAACTTTTCAACGGCACGGCGCGCCTGGCTTCTGGCATAAAGCTTCATGATTTCAACTGCGGACTTAAAGCCTACCGCAAAAGCGTGGTCAAAAGCATCGAGGTGTACGGCGAGATGCACCGCTATATTCCCATCCTGGCCAAACATGCCGGATTCACCCGCATCGGGGAGAAAGTGGTCCAACACCAACCCCGGAAATACGGAACCACCAAATTCGGCATAGAACGCTTCATCAACGGATACCTTGACCTCCTCTCGGTCACCTTCATATCGCGGTTCGCCAAGAAACCGATGCATTTCTTCGGACTGCTGGGCACCTTTGTCTTCCTCTTCGGTTTCATTGCCGCCATCGTGGTGGGAGCCAATAAGCTCACCATGCTTGCCCGGGGCATCAGAGCGCCCCTGGTAGCCGACAATCCCTGGTTTTACATCGCCCTGGTGGCCATGATCATCGGCACCATGCTTTTCCTGACGGGCTTCATCGCCGAACTGATTTCACGCAGCGCCCCCGAAAGGAACATCTACCAGATTGAAACCAGGACTGAAGAGGCGGATACCACCCGTGAAGCGGGCGTTGGCCCTGAACCGGATGCCCGAAAGGCTTCGGGGCAAAAACAGGCCACCGGGCAAAAACAGGGCTTCAGCGGCCAGCTCTCCGTCCCAAATCAGGTCCCTGCAGCGCCCCTGACCAGAACCTCTTCCGACAATGATATGCCCGGTCCGGAAAGACTCAGCAGTTACCGGGAACCCGCGGCTCCCGTGACCGCTCTATCCCCGGAAATACAGAAGGCGGAACCGGAAAGGTCCAGCGCACCGCAGGCGACACCCGGGGGCACGGCAGAACCCGGAATGGGCACACCTGCCGGATCCGCACCGGTTGCTGAAAACCCTGCACGGGAAGTGGCTCCGGAAAGGGTAAGACTTGTTTGGGAAAAACCGGCGGTCACAGAACGGGTGCCTCCGGAGCCCGTGGACGAGGTGAAGGAAACCCCGCCACCCGCGCCGGCAAATGCTGATGTGGAAGAACCTGCCCTTTCCGACGATGTACTCTTCGGAAGCACAAAGGTGAAATTTGCATTTAAACGGGCGACCGGACAGGAGGAGGTGCCGGTCAGGCAGGAAGAGATGCCGGCCGGTCAGGAACAGGCGGCGACCAGCCAGGAGAATGCCGTAACCGGACAGGAGGAAGTGCCGATCAGGCAGGAAGAGATGCCGGCCGGACAGGAACAGGCGGATGAACCCATTTCCGAGGGAAAAGAAAAGGAAGGCAAACCACGCAAGGTGGTCAGGCTGAGTAAAAAACAGAAATCCCAGGACAACACCCTGTTCTGATCCGCTACATAACAGAATGGAGAAAACCGTACTCTTCCCGCGAAAGAGGGAAACAGGTGAGATATACCAGGATGCACTGCGTTTTCTGCACAGTGAGCGCAAACCCCTGGCCCGGATCATCGCCGTGTATGTCCTCCCTTTCCTGCTCATCTATGCCGCGGCGCAGGTATTCATGCAAATGAAACTTGCAGGCTCTGCAGACCTGATGAGAGAGATGGAACCGGAAAAACTGATAAAAGAGATCGGCCCGGTATATAAAAACCTGATGATCACCCTGGCCTTCTATCTCTTCGTGCAGTCGCTTTACATGGCTGCCATTTTTTCCTATGTGCAGGTTTATGTCGCCCGCGGCAAGGGTGGATTTACCTCCGGAGAAGTGATTACCCTCCTCTCTTCCAACGCCCTTCTGGCCCTGGGAGCTTCCCTGGGGGTGGCATTTATTTCATTCTCAGGACTTTTCCTGCTGATCATCCCCGGACTAATCCTGGCCAATTCCCTCTCACTGACTCCCTTTATTACCATCTTTGAAAGAAAGGGGATCCCCTTTGCCCTGCTGCGCTCCTTTTTGCTCACCAGCAAAGGCTGGTGGCACACCCTGGTCCTCAACCTCACGGGAATTCTGATCATCTGGGGAGTCAACATCCTGCTCACGCTTCCCCTTTCGGCGATGCTGACCGCATCGGGGAGTGCATCCCCGGCCTCCTCCGCCGCGGCACCCCCAGCCGCAGTAACCGCCGCTGCCCTTCCCACAGAATTATGGCAATGGATCGCCCTGGGAGCCGCTCTGGCCATCAGCTCCCTCTTTGCCATCCTTCCCTTTCTCTTCCAGGCCTTCCAGTACTTTAACCTGACTGCGCGCATCCAGAAACCCGGCGAGGATGGTCATTAGTGCACACTATCAGGAAAAATCCTGAATCTTAAGTCTTAAGGGAAAGGACCGGGAACAAAACGCCGGTGGATGGATCAATGCAGACCAGGAATTCAGAATAATGGGAGATTCAGACGCAGCTGGGTTTCGCGGGCTTCCCTGAGAAGTCGTTCCATGATCACCGATACGGAGTCCACACTGCGGATCATGGAGGAGACCTGGCCGATTTCGAGTTCTCCGTGTTGAAGGTCTCCCTCGAAGATGCCCTTTTTTGCTCTTCCGCGGCCCAGGAGGGCGGTGAGTTCCTCCGCCGAAGCGCCGCGGGCTTCGGCATCGGCGACCTGACGGAAGAAGTCGTTTTTGATCAGCCGCACGGGAGCCAGTTTTTTAAGGGCCAGCTGGGTGTCCCCTTCCCCGAGTGTGGTCACCAGTTCCTTGAAGGCGGGATGTGCCGAGGATTCTTCGGCCACGGCAAAGAGGGATCCCACCTGTACACCTTCGGCTCCCAGGGCCATGGCGGCCACCATGGAAGCTCCCGAGGCGATGCCCCCGGCCGCCATCAGCGGCAGGGTCACCGCACGCCTGACCGCTGGCACCAGCACCATGGTCGTGGTCTCCTCGCGCCCGTTGTGGCCTCCCGCCTCAAATCCCTCGGCGACCACGGCATCGACCCCCGCTTCCGCGCACTTGAGAGCAAAACGGGTGCCCGATACCACATGGGCGACCACAATCCCCCGCGCATGGAGCCAGGCGGTCCATTTGGCGGGACTCCCCGCCGAAGTAAACACCACCGGCACCTTCTCACCCGCAATGATCTCCATAACCGTCTCCACCTGGGGGTACATCAACGGCACATTCACTCCGAACGGCCGGGAGGTCGCAGCCTTCGTCAGACGGATATGCTCCTCCAAAGTCTCCGGATGCATCGACCCCGCCCCAATCAATCCCAGTCCGCCCGCATTGCTCACCGCGGAAGCCAGCCGCCACCCCGAACACCAAACCATCCCCCCCTGTACCAACGGATACCGGATGGAAAAGAGATCACATATCCTGTTCATAACAAAAGTTATTTATAATTTTACCCGTCTGCAGGAACACGCTTCAGAACCTCCGGCCCTGGCAGCACGAAATGCCTGCAACCACAAAAATAGAATTATTACACCAGGTCTGTATCACGCCTGTGTTATCAGGCTGGGGCAAGCCACAAAAATCGATTCATGCAGATCATCTGGAAATATCTCAGGCCCTTTAAAGGGTGGTTGTTTCTGGCCATGGGACTGGCGGCTATTGCCGAAGTCCTGCAGCTCCTTGATCCGGTCATTTTCGGGAAGATCATAGACATGTTTGCGGTGAATCCCCGTAACCTGGGGGAGGAGGAACTGGTCAGGGGGGTGCTTGTCTGGCTGGCCATTGCGGTTGGTGTGGCCCTGATGGCCCGGCTCACCAGGGCTTTTACCGATTATGTGACCCGGCTGGTGGTCCAGAAATTCGGCCTTTCCGTATTCGATGAGGGGCTCCGGCAAACCCTGAGACTTCCCTTTCATGAGTTCGAGGAGACCAGCAGCGGCCATGTCCTTTCGGTTCTGATGAAGGTGCGGCAGGACAATGAGCGGTTCATAAGCTCCTTTATCACGGTTCTTTTCAGTTCGCTGGTGGGGGTGTTTTTTGTCATCTGGTATGCGGTGACCACCCATTGGCTGCTGATTCCCGTGTTTCTCACGGGGGTGGTCGTCCTGGGAAGCCTTACCAGTTTTCTCAGCCGGAAGATCCGTACCGTGCAGCGGTCGGTCATTTCCGAGACCAACAAGATGAGCGGGGCCATCACCGAATCGCTCCGCAACATCGAGCTGATTAAAAGCCTGGGGCTCACCTATCCTGAGATCCGCCGGCTGAAAACCTTTACCCTGAAGATCTTTGACCTGGAGATGACCAAAGTTCGCCGCATACGCACCCTGACCTTCCTCCAGAGTTCGGTGCTGCTGGTGCTCAAGGAGTCCATACTTTTCATTCTGTTGTGGCTCATCTTCCGCGACCTGCTCACCACCGGGGAGCTCATCTCCATGCAATTCATCACCACCAGGATCATGCATCCCCTGCAGGAACTGGGCAACATCATCCTTTCCTACCGGGAGGCAGAGGCCTCGCTGCAGATCTTCAATGACCTGATGAAAAAAGAACCGGAGTACAGGCCCGATGAGCCTGTGGAGATCGGGGAGATTGACAAGCTCCGGTTTGAGGGAATCAGCTTCAGATACAAGAACAGTGAGACCGATGCCATCCAGGATCTTTCTTTCGGGGTATGCCGGGGGGAGACCATCGCCTTTGTGGGGCCTTCGGGTTGCGGCAAGTCGACCCTGGTCAAGTTACTGGTGGGGCTATACACGCCCACCCGCGGCACCATCTATTACGACGACATCCCGGCGCGTGACATCCGCGTCAACAGGATGCGCCGCCAGCTGGGATTCGTGACCCAGGACACACAGCTTTTCTCGGGGACCATCCGCGAAAACCTGATGTTCGTCAGACAGGACGCTGCAGAAGAGGAGCTTCTGGAGGCCCTGCGGAAGGCTTCCGCCCTGAAAATGGTGGAATCCTCGCCCCACGGGCTGGACACCCTGCTCGGCGAAGGAGGCAAAATGGTTTCCGGAGGAGAAAAACAGCGGCTGGCCATTGCCCGGGCGCTGGTCCGCAAACCCAGGATCCTCATTTTCGACGAGGCCACCTCCGCCCTCGACTCCATCACCGAAGAGGAGATCACCCAAACCCTGAAGGAGATTTCCGCTGGCAAACAACAGATGATCCTGATGATCGCCCACCGGCTCTCCACCATCATGCATGCCGACCGAATCTATGTCCTGGAAAAGGGGAAGATCATCGAAGAGGGGAACCACACCACCCTGCTGGAGCAGAAGGGCCTGTACTACGCCATGTGGAGACAGCAGATCGGGGAGAGAAAACAGTGATCAGGGATGCCCCGGGGACTCCCCGTGCCCATGCGCATGGTTCCCTTCAGCAGGGGCAGTGGGACTGTGCAGCCTTACTCCAACCCTGAAGAGAGGTGCCGGTCAAGCAGGGCCACCAGTTTTTCCTGATCGAGGTGACGTTCGATGACTCCCCCCTGCACCACCGAAACAGAACCGTTTTCCTCGGAGACCACCAACGCCACGGCATCGGTGGTTTCGGTGATGCCGATGGCTGCGCGGTGCCGCAGTCCCATGCTTTTGTCGACCTCCTTGTGGGTCAGGGGAAGAATGCACCCTGCCGCAGCTATCCGCTCTTCCTTAATAATCACCGCCCCGTCGTGCAGGTCGGTATTCTTGAAGAAAATGGTTTTCAGCAGCGGCTGGCTCACCCGGGCGTCCAGGATCTCTCCTGTGGCAATCTGCTCACTGAGTTCCGACTGCCGGGCCACGATGATCAGCGCCCCTGTGCGGGTCCGCGAAAAAAACATGGCCGTCTCAACCAGATCGGCCAGGTAACCTATTTTCTGGTTGGACTTACCCGAATGAAAAAGCTTGTCAAGCGACAAAAACCGGGTGATGTGGTGGTTGGTACCCACATAGAGCAGGAACCTGCGGATTTCAGGATGGAAAATGATGATCAGCGCCAGTACCCCCACGCCAATGAACTGCCCGATGATGGAGCTGAGGAGTTCCATATCGAGGGCGCGGAAAACCACCCACAACAGATAAATGATGAAAAAGCCCACCACGATGTTGAAGGCCACGGTTCCCTTGATCAGCCTGTAAATCTGATACAGGAGCAGGGCTACGAGAAAAATGTCGATCAGGTCGAAGAAACGCAGGGAGATGAATGCGGGCATTTACAGGGAATCTTTGAGTTGGAGGAAAATGCGGATGGCTTCCACGGCTGGCTTCACGTCGTGTACCCTGAGAATGTCGGCTCCTCCCAGAAGGGCCATGGCATTGACGATGGAAGTCCCATTGAGGGCTTCCTCAGGGGTGGTTTCCAGCACCTTCCAGACCATGGACTTGCGGCTGAGGCCCACCACCACCGGCAGCTGGAACACCTTGAAGGAGTCGAGGCGGTTCAACAACTTGTAGTTGTGGTCGAGGGTTTTGCCGAAGCCAAAGCCGGGGTCGATCAGGATGTCGGCCACCCCGTACTTGGTCAGCCGGCGCACCCCGTCGCTCAGTTCTGCAGAGACATCATGCACGACATCGCGGTACCAGGGATCTTCCTGCATATTCTGGGGAGTCCCCTGAATATGGGTCAGGATGTAAGGCACCTGGATCCTGCCAATGGTCTCAAACATCTTGCTGTCGATACTTCCGCCTGAAATGTCGTTGACGATCACCGGCCCCACCTCTTCGATGACCCGCAGGGCCACCCACGAACGAAACGTGTCAATGGAAAGGGGAACTTCCGGAAAATGACGCCTGATGGCTTTCACGGCCGGCACCAACCCCGCCAGTTCATCCTTGGTGGAGATCATCTCCGCCCCGGGACGCGTGGAGAGGTTGCCCACGTCAATGATCATCGCCCCCTCGGTCAGCATCTGCTCCACACGCTCCAGCATCTCCGTCTCCGAAGAAAAAGTGCTCCCCTTGTAAAAAGAGTCGGGCGATACATTGATCACACCCATCACACAGGGAATGGTAAAATCCAACAGCTCCCCACCCAGGTTGATACTTCTCTTGCGTTTGAGGAATTTTCCGGCAGATTGAGTGATCAGCATAAATTCCGGGATTAGTGGTACATCAGTGCAAATGTAAAAGAAAACCTCCAAATTACTCATTTTTTCCTATTTTTATGGCCTCAAACCCGCCTTACGGATGGAAAAAACGTCAGACCAGTATGACCTTGCTGCAGAGGCCTGCAGGGAGGTTTTTGTGAAAAAAATGGGGGATTACGGCACGGCCTGGCAGATCCTGCGGCCGGCCTCGATCACCGACCAGATCTTCATCAAGGCGCGCCGGATCCGCAACATCGAGGAAAAGGGCGTGCAGATGATCGGGGATGATGTCCGCAGTGAATACACCGGAATCATCAACTATGCGATCATGGGGATCATCCAGCTGAACGCCACGGCGGGGAGCAGGGAACTCTCACCCGGGGAGGCGCTGCTGCAGTACAACACCATCTTCACAACCGCCAAAAATCTCATGGCCGCCAAGAACCACGATTACGGCGAAGCCTGGCGCGAAATGCGCACCAGCAGCTACACCGACCTGATCCTGATGAAAATACGCCGTATCAAACAAATTGAAGACAACCAGGGACTGACCACCGTCTCGGAAGGTATCGATGCCAACTATCTCGACATCATCAACTACTCGGTCTTTGCCCTCATCAAAACAGCACCGGAATCAAAATAATCATTATGACTTTTATCCTTCATATAGCCCGCATTCTGCTGGGAATCACCTTTGTTTTTTCAGGATTTGTCAAAGGGATCGATCCCTGGGGATCGGCGTACAAATTTGTGGACTATTTCACTGCCATGGGACTGGAAGGGCTTTCGCCCATGGCTTTCCCGCTGGGTGTGCTGCTGGCCTTCGCCGAGTTTTTCATCGGGGTGGCCCTTTTGTTTGCCGTCAGACCCAAAATCTTCACCTGGGGTTCACTCCTGTTCATGGCATTCTTCACACCCCTCACCCTGTGGATCGCCCTGAAAAACCCGGTCACCGACTGCGGATGTTTCGGCGACGCCCTGGTACTCACCAACTGGGAGACCTTTTACAAAAACCTCGTTTTCATTGGCCTGGCCATCCTGGTCTTCGTATACCGGAAAAAGCTGACCTGCTTCCTGGGGCAGAAAACCGGCCATGTCCTGGCTGCGATCAGCGTACTCCTGTATGTGGCAGCAGTCGTATACAGTATCCGCCATGAACCCCTCTTTGATTTCCGCCCCTATAAGGTAGGGGTTAACATCCCCGAGGCCATGGCCATTCCCGCCGACGCCCCCAGGGATGTCTACGAAAACACCTTCTACTATAAAAACCGCCAGTCGGGAGAGGTGAAGAAATTTACCGAAGAGAATTATCCCTGGCAGGACACCCTTCATTGGGAATTCCACAGCATGGACGAGCCCGTGCTGGTCAAAAAGGGGTATACCCCGCCCATTCACGGCTTTTCCATTGAATCACGCGAAGGCGACAATGTATACGAGTTCTTCCTCTTCGATGAGAACTACGTCTTCATGCTGGTGGCCTACGATCTTGAGAAATCATCGCGTAAGCACCAGGACAAGATCAACGCCCTGGCCAGCTGGGCCATGGAAAACGGCAGTTCCTTCATATGCCTGACCTCCACCCTGTTTGAAAAATGCGACCAGTTTGCCGCGGAAACGGGAGCGCCCTATGAGTTTTTCCATGCCGATGAAATCGAGCTGAAAACCATCATCAGGTCAAATCCCGGGCTCATCGTGCTCAAAAACGGAACCATCGTCGCCAAATACCACCATAACGACATTCCGACACCGGAAGCGTTCCGTGAGGCCTTTCCCGAATAACCGGGGCTGCCCTGCACTGGATAACCAGGAGACGCTCAACAGAGCATATTAAATGATTTACAACAGTTTACAAACAGATAATTCAAGTACATGAGAAAGAAAATTGTCGCAGGCAACTGGAAGTGTAATACGACGGTACCTGCAGGAGTGGAGCTGGCCAAAGCAGTGACGGAAGCGGTGGTCAACGGGGGTGACCCTGAAGTGCAGGTGATCGTTTGTCCGCCCTTCGTGCATCTCACGAAAGTGGTGGAGAGCCTTGACCTCGGGCGGGTGAAGGCGGGCGCCCAGAATTGCGCCGCAGAAGCCAAAGGAGCATACACCGGTGAAGTGTCGGCAGAGATGGTCAGATCAACGGGTGCGGAATATGTCATTCTGGGCCATTCCGAGAGAAGGGAGTATTACGGGGAGACGAGCGCCACCCTCAACAAGAAGCTGGCCCAGGTTTTTACACAGGGACTCACGCCCATCTATTGCTGCGGGGAGCCTCTGCCCGTCAGGGAAGCCGGTACCCAGAACAACTATGTGAAACAGCAGCTTGAGGAGACCCTTTTCCTTCTGACGGAAGAGGATTTCTGCAAGGTGGTGATTGCCTATGAGCCCATATGGGCGATCGGTACGGGTAAAACCGCCACCTCGGCCCAGGCCCAGGAGATGCACGCCTTTATCCGCGGAGCCATTGCCACCCGTTTCGGGAAAGAAGTGGCTGCCGGGGTCTCCATCCTTTATGGCGGGAGCTGCAAATCCTCCAATGCCCGTGAACTCTTCGCCAATCCCGATGTCGATGGCGGACTGATCGGCGGGGCGTCGCTCGACCCGGCCGACTTCCTTGGGATCATCAACGGCTTCTGAATCAGGAACCTCTGAATCCCTCTTCCTCAAGCCACTGAGACACCTGTAAGCGCAACCGGCAGGGGCACCGGCAGAAACCCTTCAGCCCGATGCCGTAGTGAAACCGGGTTAAGTGCGTCACGCCCGTGGAAGCCGCATGGAGCAAACAGACTATTCCTTTTGTGGTCGGAGCCCCTTGCGCGTTTCACAGGTCTGCATTCCCGGGGTAACTCAGTGGCTTATTTTATATGATAATCAGTTGTTTCCATTCATCCATAGCATCTCATGACCTCTACCCTCCCCGCCGGCTCCGTTAAAATCACCCTGACCATTTCACCGGTTACCCCCTGGCTCGCCGACCTGGTGATCGCAGAGATGGCCGGCCTCGGTTTCGACACCTTTGTGGAAACAGAACAGGGATGCGAGGCTTTCATTCCGGACAACCTTTTTGATGAGATGCGGTTGCAGCACCTATTGGACCAGTGGGAGGGTGCATTTCATCTCACCTGGAAGAAAGAGGTCATCGCCGCCCAAAACTGGAATGAGGTGTGGGAGAAGAATTACTTCCAACCGTTGGTGATCAGTGACCGGGTGGTGGTGAGGGCCCCTTTTCACTCCGGGTATCCTCCCTGCCCTATCGACATCGTTATTGAGCCAAAGATGGCTTTCGGCACCGGCAACCACGAAACCACCTCCCTGATGATGGAGCTGATGCTCGCACTGCCCATGCAGGGGTGGCATGTTCTGGATATGGGGTGTGGCACGGGTATCCTGGCGATTCTGGCGGCCCGCCTGGGTGCTGCCCGGATCACCGCCATCGACAACGATCCCTGGTCCTTCCAGGCCACCAGCGAAAATATCCTTCTCAACCACACTCCGGAAGTGACCCCCCTTCTGGGGGATGCCTCCCTACTGGAAAAGAGCCCTGAAGCGGATGGAACTCCCTCACGGGACAAGAATGTTCAGTCCGGTGAAAACCTCCCCACTGATAAGATGGGTCCCTTCCATCTGATCGTGGCCAACATCCAGAAAAACGTGATTCTCAGCGATCTCGCCAAATACGCGGCGCTTCTCCATCCCGGAGGGCATCTTCTCGTCAGCGGTTTTTTCACCGGCGACCTCCCCGACATCAGCCGGCAGGCGGACCTCCTGGGGCTGACCCCTGCAACTTCCCTGGAAAAGAACAACTGGACTGCAGCGCACTTTCGTAAAAAAGGTATATTCGTGGTGACCTAACCACCACAAAATGAACCCTGGCTTCCCTGTGCGGATCGTGATGCTGCTCCTCACCCTGGTGTGGGCGTTCAGACTCCCGGCACAAGATGATTTTGCTGTCACCGGATACACCACCAGGGACGGACTTCCCCACAACCAGGTCAGAAGTATCGCCCAGGACAGCAGCGGCTTCATCTGGATCGCCACCTGGGATGGCCTCAGCCGCTTCGATGGCTACGAATTCCGGAATTATTACCACGACCCCGATGACTCCACCTCCATTCCCTATTTCTCGGTCGAAAAAATCGTGGTCGATAAGTACAACAACGTATGGATCAACTCCATCGGTCACGACCATGTGATCTACGACCGTGCCCATGACCGGTTTATCAGGGGAAACGAGGAACAGGATGAAAAGCTGGTCAGGGTATTGGCCATCGACCACAGGGGGGAGATATGGGACTGGAACAGCCGGAATGGGATGGAGAAGTATGATTATGCCGGTGGCCGTTTTGTTCCGGTCACCCTCACCTTCACGGAAGGATCCTCCTCCCCTTTTACCGGAGCAGCTGAGTGCATTCCGCTCTTTGATAACCGGGGCAATCCCTGGGTACTCGCCCGCTGGTCATCGGGTGTCGATCTCTTCAGGGGCACCCTTACGGCTCCCGGGCATCTCCTGATAGACGCCACACCTTACACCCTCCCCTCCGGCTTCCTGGCCAATTGCCTGCAAACAACACACTTCCGTATTCAATTATATACCGATGCCAGCGGATCCTCGTGGATGCTCTCGAACTGCGGCATTCTGCAGCTGGAGCCGGGAAGCAGGAACTGGCGCCACGCCGGGATCTCCGACCTGGGGCAGGCCACCCCGGATCATGCAGTCTTTACCGGATCTCCTGACAACCTGCGTATTCAGATCCTCGGAACTCCAGGGGGAAGAATACGCCAAGTGCTCCTCCCCGAAGGTCATCATCTGGTGGAATACCTGCGTGACCGGCAGGGCACGCTGTGGTTCTCCGGCGTGAGGGGATCAGGGGAAGGAACAGGGTTGTCGAGGGCGGTGCCGGTATCAGGCCTCTTCAGGCACTATTTTCTGGAGAAAGAAACGGCAGATCCTGCCAACGCTTTCTTCGGGGTGCTTAAAGATCAGCGGGGCCGGCTGTGGGCCATCCCCCGGAACCTGCCCCACCTCCTGAGTCAGGACAGCACCGGGCGCATAATCCCACACTACCCCCTGGAAGAAACCATCCGCAGGCAGGTCGGCCATGCCCGGGCCATGCTGGCTGACTCCGCGGGCATATGGATCGGGTATTACCATCACATGCTGGTCCGTTATGATTTCCGCACACAACGGTTCCACCGCTTCATCACCGGGAAGGTCACCGACCCTCTGGCCCCCGACAGGGGCTTTAAACACCTGGCCTACCACCAGGGCCAGTTGCTGGCGGCAGGCGACTTCGGTGTCGACCTGATAGACCCCCTGACGGGGCAGACCCGGCGTGTATTTTCCGGTACGCCCGTGATCTATGCCCTTAAACGGGATGCTTCAGGTAACTACTGGCTGGGATCCAACTACAGCCATCTGGTCATGCTCGACCCCCACCTGGCCTTTAGTAAGGAGTACCGGGTAACCAGGCAGTTTTTCAATATTGAGGATGTGGAATTTGGTGAGGAGGGCATCCTCTGGCTGGCACTCCTGGGAGGCGGTTTGTGCCGTTTTGACCCCGTTACCAACCAGTCGGTGGTTTTCACCACCGCCGACGGCCTCGCGAACAATACCTGCTATAGCATTCTCAAAGACCGCCAGGGGACCCTCTGGATCACCACCAACCAGGGGCTCTCCCGGTTCTTCCCCACCACCGGCCGGTTCAGGAACTACGGCCCCTCCGATGGCCTTCAAATCAACGAGTTCAATTCTGATGCGGCCTTCGTGGCTCCCGATGGAACGTTCTTCTTCGGCGGCATGGGTGGTGTGGTCAGCTTCCATCCCGACGCAGCCAACATGGATTCTGCCCGGGATTCGCAGGCTCCCCTGCTCATCACCGACCTCCGCACCGAAGGAAACTCCCTTTATTTCCAGCGCGCCCTCTATGAACTCGACACCGTCCGCCTCCCCAGGGGAACCCTCAATGTGGAACTCTCTTTTGCCAGTCTCGACTTTCCCTGGTCCGATAAAATCAGGTACCGCTACCGGCTGGGCCATGAAGAAAAATGGCGGGAAACCAGCCACAGGAGAAGGGATATCAACTACGCCCATCTGACACCGGGAGAATACCACTTTGAGCTGGAAGCCACCAATGCCGATGGCGAATGGGTCGCAGCCACTGCCCTGACCTTCATTATCCCGCCCCAGTTCCACCAAACCACCCTGTTCCACCTGATGGTGGCTTTCCTGATTCTGATGATCCCCGGCACCTTCTTCTATGGCTCCTACCGCCGTATCAAACTCAAAGCCGAACAACAACTCGATGAACTCCGTCTCCAGAGCCTCCGCAGCCAGATGAACCCCCATTTCATTTTTAACTCCCTCAACTCGGTCAACTATTTCATCTCCCAGAACGACAGGCTGTCGGCCAACCGCTACATCTCGGGCTTTGCCCGCCTCATCCGCAACATCCTGGAAAACCTCTCCAGTGACTACATCCCCCTCTCCCGGGAAATCGAATCCCTCCGCGATTACCTGCAACTGGAGCACCTCCGCTTCGGTGACCGCTTCGACTACTTCCTTGACACGTCAGATATAGGCGATGCCGAAGGGTGGCTGGTATTTCCGGGGCTTATCCAGCCTTTCCTTGAAAACGCCATCTGGCATGGGGTGCGCGGACTGAAAGAACGCAAGGGGATCCTCACCGTGCGCATGATCAGAAACGATGCGCAGGAACTCACCTGCATCATCGAAGACGACGGCGCCGGCAGGAGCAAAGCCGCCGCACTGTCCCACACCCTGCCCGGGAAAACATCCAGGGGAATTGCCATCGTGGCGGAAAGACTCCAAACCATCAGCAAAATCAGAAAACATCATTATACCATGACGATCACCGACGCCTTCCCCGAAAGGGAGGAGACCGGCACCCGGGTCATCCTGGCCCTTCCTGTTAAGCACGGGAACTGAAGCATGGACGGCCTAATACGCAACACCACATGAAGCCCACATGAACATGAAATCCACCTTATGAACTCCGGAACCATCAGGACCATCATCGTCGACGATGAAATGCCGGCACGACGGCTGCTGGCGACCTACCTCAAGGATTACTGCGCCGATATCGAAGTATGTGCTGAATGTGACTCATCGGAATCGGCTCTCGAAGCCATCGGCCGCTGCCACCCGCACCTCCTCTTCCTTGATATTGAAATGCCGGGGGAAAATGGCTTCGACCTGCTCCGGAAATTTGAAAAACCCTCCTTCAGGGTAGTGTTCGTCACCGCCTACTCCGAATATGCCATCAGGGCCTTCCGGTTTTCGGCCGTCGACTACCTCCTGAAACCTGTTAAGGTCGACGAACTCATCGAGTCGGTGGCCAAATTCAGACAAGCGGCCGATCTCCCGGGTTCCGGCAAGGAAATGGAAACCCTGCTCAGGAACATCTCCTCCCCTTCTCAAAGTCTTGATAACCTGGTAATAAACGGTAACAATGGACTTTCGGTCGTGCACCTCAATGAGGTCATTCTTTGTCAGGGCGAAGGCTATTGCACCCATTTTTTCCTTCCCGGAAAACGGAAAATCACCAGTTCCAAAAACCTGAAGTACTACGAAGAGCTGTTCCTCCATCACCAGATCATCAGGGTCCACCACTCGTGGCTGGTTAACCTGCACCACGTCAGCGGCCTGACACGCCAGGGCGAAATCCTGCTCTCCGACGACCTCAAATGCCCTCTGGGGAACACCTATAAAACCCAGTTTCTCTCCCTGATCGGAAAATTCAGGTGATCCCATTGGACCATCCGCCATGGCGGTTCAGGAGGAATATGCCACCTCCAAATTGGTTTGTTGGCCCAAACAGCCCTTCTGTTGGGCCAAACAGCCCCTCTGTTGTTTTTTCATGGAACAACAGGAAATTTACAGTAACATTGTCTGGTGATCAGAACTTCCACAAACAATTGTCGACCACATACTGAGACCTTCACACAATGAAGAAAGCCCCCGGATACGACAAGGAAGTTGGGACTTAAATCACAGTTCAGCGGGAATCCGGAACGATGGTTCCGGATCCTTTTTTATATGCGCTCCAGGAACCGGTCCCTTTCCTGTGACCTTATACCAGTCCCTTTCCTTTTCCCGTGACCTTTTACCAGTCCCTTTCCTTTTCCTGTGACCTTATACCAGTCCCTTTCCTTTTTCCATGACCTTATGACCGGCCGGCACCCTAAAAGTCTGTAAAAATTACACTCATTACCAGAAGATTATGACAATTTGTCGGATTTTTGCGGCTGGTTTCATATTTGTTCCCCTGAAGGAGGTTAAAAGAAAGCGTATATGATGAACTTCAATAATTTTACGATAAAGTCGCAGGAGGCCATACAGCAGGCCATCCAGATTGCGCAGGCCGGCAATCAGCAGGCCGTGGAGACGGGGCACCTTCTGAAGGGGTTGTTCAGTGAGGCGGAGAATGTGGTGCAATACCTGCTGAAGAAATGCGGGGTAAACACGCAGGCCTTGCAGCAGGCTCTGGACCGGGTTGTCGGGGGTTATCCGCGGGTAACGGGAGGTGAGACCTATCTTTCCAACGGGTCGAGCCGGGTATTGCAGAAAGCCTTGGGGATGGCCCAGGAGATGGGTGATCAGTTTGTATCGGTAGAGCATATCCTGATCTCTTTGCTGGAGGGGGGTGACCAGGTGAGCCAGATGCTTCGCGACAGCGGGGTGACCTCCGAAATGCTGAAAAAGGCGGTGGCGGAACTCCGCAAGGGATCCAGGGCAGATTCGCAGACCGCCGAGGAGCGGTTTGATTCGCTCAACCGATATGCCATCAACCTGAATGAAAGGGCACGTCTGGGCAAACTTGATCCCGTCATTGGCCGTGACGATGAAATCAGGCGGATATTGCAGATTCTCTCGCGCCGCACCAAAAACAATCCCATTCTCATCGGGGAGCCGGGAACCGGGAAAACTGCCATTGCCGAAGGGTTGGCCCAGCGGATTGTGAGGGGCGACGTTCCCGGGAACCTCCGATCGAAGCAGGTTTTCAGTCTCGACATGGGGGCCCTGATCGCCGGTGCCAAATACAAGGGGGAATTTGAAGAGCGCCTTAAGGCGGTCATCAATGAGGTGGTACAGTCGAACGAGGAGGTCATTCTTTTCATAGATGAGATCCACACCCTGGTAGGGGCCGGCAAGAGCGAAGGGGCGATGGATGCCGCCAACATTCTGAAGCCTGCCCTGGCCAGGGGTGAACTGCGGGCCATCGGGGCCACCACCCTGGGCGAATACCAGAAGTATTTTGAAAAGGACAAAGCCCTGGAACGGAGGTTTCAGGTGGTCCATGTCGACGAACCAGGCACCCAGGAGGCCGTCTCCATACTCCGCGGGTTGAAGGAACGGTATGAAAACCACCACAAGGTGCGGATCAAGGATGAGGCCATCATCGCTTCCGTGGAGTTGTCACAGCGCTACATTTCCGACCGGTTTCTTCCCGACAAGGCCATCGACCTGATGGATGAGGCGGCTGCCAAGCTGCGGCTCGAAATGGATTCGGTTCCCGAGGAACTCGATGAGACGGAACGGCGGATCACCCAGCTGGAGATCGAAAGGGAAGCCATCAAGCGGGAAAAGGATGAAAAGAAGGTGACCCAGCTCAGCGGGGAGATCGCCAACCTGAAGGAGGAGCAGGCGAAATACCGGGCCCGCTGGCAGGCTGAAAAGGGGATTCTCGAGGCCATCCAGAAGGCCAAATCGGCCATCGAGGAGATGCGTTTTGAAGCCGACCAGGCAGAGCGACAGGGCGATTACGGCCGCGTGGCGGAACTCCGCTACGGGAGGATCCGCGAAACGGAGGCGGAAGTCGAGCGGCTCAAAGGGGAGCTGGCTGCCGTCCACCAGGGCGGGGGACTTATCAAGGAGGAGGTCGACGCCGAAGATATCGCGGGCGTGGTCTCGCGCTGGACGGGTATTCCCGTGGCACGGATGATGCAGAGCGAGAGGGAGAAGCTTCTTCACATGGAGGAGGAACTCCACAAACGGGTGGTCGGTCAGCATGAAGCCATTGCCGCGGTCTCAGATGCCGTGCGCCGCAGCCGCGCCGGCCTCCAGGATGAACGGAGACCCATTGGCTCCTTTATCTTTCTGGGATCGACAGGCGTGGGCAAGACTGAACTGGCCAAGGCCCTGGCCGAATATCTCTTTGACGACGAAAACATGATGACCCGCATTGATATGTCGGAATATCAGGAGAAATTCTCCGTCACCCGCCTTATTGGCAGTCCCCCCGGATATGTGGGATACGATGAAGGAGGCCAGCTGACCGAGGCGGTCAGGCACAAACCTTACTCGGTGGTACTCTTCGACGAAATCGAGAAAGCCCACCCCGACGTCTTCAACGTCCTGCTCCAGGTCCTTGACGATGGCAGGCTTACCGACAACAAGGGACGGGTGGTCAACTTCAAGAACACCATCATTATCATGACCTCCAACCTGGGTTCCCATCTCATCCAGGAGAACTTCTCCCGGATGACGGCCGCCAACAGCGGAGAGGTCATCGAGGAGACCCGCGAGCAGCTTCTGGAACTGCTGCGTCGCACCATCAGGCCGGAATTCCTGAACAGGATCGATGATACCATCATCTTCCAGCCGCTCAGCCGTGAGGATATCCGCCAGATCGTCAGACTGCAGCTGGAAAGGATTGCCGGGCGGATCACCCGGCAGGAATTCACCCTGACCATCACCGAGGAAGCCGTAAACTGGATTGCCGGCGTGGGCTACGACCCCCATTTCGGCGCACGACCTGTCAAACGGCTGCTCCAGAAATACATCCTCAACGAACTCTCCCGGAAAATCCTTGCCGGAACCATCTCCCCCGACCGCCCCATCGTGATCGGCGTCAGGGACGAAGAGCTGATCTTCACGAATTAACCGTTTAAAAAACAGAAATTTTCCGCTGGTTGAATAATGATATTTTTCATTACTTTACACCAGCGGAAGTTCTATTTTTGGGGCCACATAGGCTTCCTGTTCCACAGGCCTGCCGGTTTGGGGCCCATTGACGGCCTGGCTTCCGCAGAAACAGGAACAGGCTGATAATTGAATATTAAACGGTTGACAATGATAAAAACAGTTTTCAACTCCTTGCACAAAGCTGCAGGAGGCAAAATGGTCGATTTCGCAGGATTCGAGATGCCTGTGGAATTCAGTGGCATCAGGGATGAGCATATGACCGTACGGAACGGGGTTGGCGTTTTTGATGTCTCCCACATGGGGGAGATCTGGGTCAAAGGGCCGCATGCCCTGGAGCTGCTCAAAAAGGTGGGATCCAACGATCCTTCGGTGCTGATCCCCGGGCAGGCACAGTACACCTGTTTCCCCAACGGAAAGGGAGGCATTGTCGACGATTACCTCACCTACTGTTTCTCACCGGAAAAATTCATGCTGGTGGTCAATGCCTCCAACATCGAGAAGGACTGGACCTGGCTTCAGAGTCAGAACACCATGGGTGCCGAACTGGAGAACGCCTCCGGGCGGATCAGCCAGCTGGCCGTGCAGGGGCCCAAATCACAGGAAACCCTTCAGAAGATCACCCCGGTTCCTCTCGCCGAGATGAAATATTACACCTTCGTCACCGGCGAACTGGCTGGGGTGAATGAGGTGATCATCTCCGCCACAGGATATACGGGAGCCGGAGGCTTTGAACTCTATTTCCATAACCAGGATGCCTTACAGATATGGAATGCTGTTTTTGAAGCCGGGGCCGAATTCGGCATCAAACCCATCGGGCTGGGAGCCCGCGACACCCTCCGGCTGGAAATGGGCTTTTGTCTCTATGGTAATGACATCGACGACACCACTTCTCCCATAGAGGCCGGACTGGGATGGATCACCAAATTCGGGGGGGAGCGCAAATTTGTGGACAGGGAGTTTCTGGCCATGCAGCAGAAGGAAGGGGTGACCCGACGCCTCCGGGGATTTGTGATGCGCGACCGCGCCATTCCCCGCCATGGGTATCAACTCTTCAACGCCGAAGGTTCCCCCATCGGGGTGGTTACCTCCGGAACCATGTCCCCCCTCCTGGGTCAGGGTATTGGCATGGGATATGTCTCCAAGGAGTACGCCGCTTTCGGAACCACCATTTACGTGGGTATCCGCGACAAAAAGATCCCCGCTGAAGTGGTCAAAACCCCGTTCATTTAGTACATTTAAAAATCCATATTAATCATCTCTAACCATGAAGAAACACAATTTCTATGCAGGGCCTTCGATCCTGCCTGAATTCACAAAGGAAAAGACCGCGGAAGCCATCCTCAACTTCGCGGGCACCGAATTGTCGGTGATGGAGATCTCCCACCGCAGCAAAGAGTTTGTGGCCGTCATGGAGGAAGCCCGCCAGCTGATCAGGGAACTCCTTGATGTGCCCGAAGGGTATACCGTGCTCTTCCTCCAGGGTGGTGCCAGCCTTCAGTTCCTGATGGCCCCCATGAACCTGCTCAAAACCAAAGCAGCCTATCTCAACACCGGCGTCTGGGCCTCCAAAGCCCTTAAGGAAGCCAAAACTTTCGTGGGTGAGGTGGTCGAAGTAGCTTCGTCCAAAGATAAGAACTTCAACTACATCCCCAAGAACTTCGTTGTTCCCGCCGATGTAGACTTCCTGCATTATACTTCCAACAACACGATTTACGGGACTGAGATCCTGAAAGATCCGGAAGTGCCGGTGCCGTTGGTATGCGACATGTCGTCCGACATTCTGAGCCGCCCCGTGGATGTGAGCAAGTACGACCTCATTTACGCCGGAGCCCAGAAGAATCTGGGGCCTTCGGGAGCCACGGTGGTGATTGTGAAGAATGCGGCCCTGGGCAAGGTGAACAGGCCCATTCCCACCATGCTGAATTACCAGACCCATATCGATAACGACTCCATGTTCAACACTCCGGCCACGGTGCCCGTTTTCGGCTGTCTGCAAACCCTGCGCTGGCTGAAGGAATTGGGCGGCGTTTCCGCCATAGAGAAGAAAAACAAGGAAAAAGCGGAACTCCTCTACGCCGAAATCGACCGTAACAAGATGTTTGCTTCGACGGTTCCCGATCCGGCCGACCGTTCGCGCATGAATGTCACCTTCGTGATGAATCCGGAGTATGCCGAGCTGGAAGCCCCCTTTGGGGCCTTCGCCAAGGCCAGGGGACTCCTGGGCCTCGCCGGCCACCGCTCCGTGGGCGGATTCAGGGCTTCCCTTTATAACGCCCTGCCCCTCGAAAGCGTCCAGGCCCTGGTCGAAACCATGAAAGCCTTCGAAAAGGAAAACTGATCCTTACAGCCATGACCGCCTGGTCACCCTCCGGAGTGATCCCAAAGCGGTCATGGTTTTTTTTTGCTATACCATCATAAAACCAAGACATGAAGAAAATACTGATCGCCACTGAGAAGCCATTTGCCCCCGCGGCTTCAGAGAAAATAAACAAGATATTTGCCAAAGCGGGGTATAAAGTCTTCACCCTGGAGAATTATACCGACAAGAGCGAACTGCTCACGGCGGTAAACGGCGTCGATGCGATGATCATCCGCAGTGACCAGGTGGACCGGGAGGTTCTGGATGCGGCAGAACAGCTCAGGATCGTGGTCAGGGCCGGTGCCGGCTACGACAATGTGGACTGCAACTATGCCCGGGAGAAGGGTGTCGTAGTGATGAACACCCCGGGACAGAATGCCAATGCGGTGGCTGAACTGGCCATTGGGCTGGCCATCTACGGGCTGAGAGAGATGTTCTCGGGGAAACCGGGAGGGGAACTCCGCGGCCGCACCCTGGGCCTTCACGGCTTCGGCTACGTGGCCCAGAACGTCTTCCGCATTGCCCGCGCACTGGGCATGAAAGTGATCGTCTACACCCGGTACAGCAAGGAGGCCGCTGCCGCCATCGGACTGAAGAACACCCACTCCCTGGAGGAACTATACCGTAAAAGCGACGTGATCTCCATCCACGTTCCTGCAAAAGGAGAACACCTCCGCTCAGTAAGCTACGACGTGCTCAAGGAACTCGACGACCACTCCCTGATCGTCAATACCGCCCGTAAAGAGGTCATCAACGAGGAAGATCTCCTCAGAATAATGGCCGAAAAACCCCACATCAAATACCTCACCGATGTGGAACCCGACCAGAAAATCCTTTTCGCCGAGAAGTTCAGGGGCCGTTATTATGCCACCCCCAAGAAAATGGGCGCCCAGACCGCTGAAGCCAACAACAACGCCGGAATGGCCGCCGCTGAGCAGATCGTCGCCTTCTTCGAAAACGGAGATACCACCTGCAAGGTGAACTAAGAGTCAGAAGATTAGAATGTCGGGAATCGGGAATCTTGAGTCTTAAGTCTTGAGTCTTGAGTCTTGAATATTGGAATCTGGAATCTGGAGTCTGGAATCTTGAGTCTTGAGTCTTGAGTCTTGAATCGGGAATCGGGAGTCTTGAGTCTTGAGTCTTGAATATTGGAATCGGGAATCTGGAATCGGGAATCTGGAATCTGGATTAAGGAGCATGTAGGTAAAAATAAAAGATATAGAGAGTATTAGGTTATTAGAATAGAAAAAGAAGTATGGCAATAGTAAAACCATTTTGTGGCCTGCGGCCGCCGGCGGGGATCGTGGAGGAACTCTCCTGTCTTCCCTATGATGTCATGAACAGTGAGGAGGCGGCGCGTATGGCGGCCGGAAAGGAGAGATCCCTGCTGCGGATCACCCGTGCCGAGATTGAGTGCCCGCCCGGAACCGATATCCATTCTGAAACGGTATACCTGAAAGCTGTGGAGAATTTCGCGGCATTCCGTGACCAGGGTTGGCTTGTCCCGGACCCGGAGCCCCGTTATTACATCTACGCCCAGACCATGGAGGGGCGAACCCAGTACGGTCTGGTAGGGTGCGCCGCCTGCAGCGACTATGAAGAGGGTGTGATCAAAAAGCACGAACTCACACGCCCCGACAAGGAAGAGGACCGCATGGTCCTCACCCGCTATCTCAATGCCAACATCGAGCCTGTTTTTTTCTCCTACAAGGCCGTCCCGGAAATTGACGCCATCGTGGAACGCATCGTCAGGGAGCAGCCCGCGGAGTATGACTTCGTGGCGGAAGACGGTTTCGGCCACCAGTTCTGGCCTGTCCTCAGCCAGGAGGACAACATCCGGCTGGAACAGCTTTTTGTGGAAAAGGTCCCCTACACCTATGTGGCCGACGGGCACCACCGGACGGCGGCCGCCGCCCGCATCGGCGCCGAAAGAAGAGCCCGCAACCCTCTTCATTCCGGCCAGGAGGAATATAACTTTTTCATGGCGGTCCACTTCCCCGACAACCAGCTCAAGATCCTGGACTACAACAGGGTGGTCAGAGACCTCCACGGTCTCTCCGATGAGGAGTTCCTGGAAGCCCTGGCCGGGGGTTTCAGGGTCGAAGCTACCGACGCCTCTGAACTGCGGCCCTCCCGCCTCCATGAATTCAGCATGTACCTCTCCGGGAAATGGTACCGGCTCTCCGCCCTCGAAGGCACTTACGACGACAACGATCCCATCGGGGTGCTCGACGTGACCATCCTTTCCCGGCAGATCCTGGAACCGGTGCTGGGCATCAAAGACCTGCGCACCTCGACGCGTATCGACTTTATAGGCGGTATCCGCGGCCTCGGAGAATTGAAAAAACGGGTCGACGCAGGCGACATTAAAGTGGCCTTCGCACTCTATCCTGTCTCCATGGACCAGCTCATCCGCATTGCCGACTCGGGGCATATCATGCCCCCAAAAACGACCTGGTTCGAACCCAAATTACGGTCGGGACTGGTCATCCACGCCCTCTGAGCCGGAAATCAGTCCCTCCCAGCTCCCGGCCGGGCATATTCCTTGTGAATTAGCCCGGTCGGGAGCCCCAGGCACATGCGCTTCCCCTTCCGTAAAGAATGTACAGGTCGTGTCTCCAGCCACGCCCGGCAATCTTCCATGCCCCGGGCCACCCGGGATATGACCTCCGGGAGAAGATTGCTTTTTTTTTACTCATTTTTGCAGAAATTCCTCCTCCCGGATGCACGGGTATGAATAATTGTTACTTTTACAGACAGACCTAAATAACGGCGTTTATGAATGAACACATTCCACTGTCGGGGCGCCAGGCGACCTGGCTGGTTTTGTTGAGGGTAGCCATCGGATGGCATTTTCTGTATGAAGGGTTGGTGAAGGTATTCAATCCTTCGTGGTCACCGCTGGGATACCTGATGGATTCTAAAGGGCTTTTTGCTCCGCTTTTCACGGCTATGGCCTCCCATCCCACTGTTCTGGGGGCGGTCGATTTCCTCAACCAGTGGGGGTTGGTACTGATAGGGCTGGGGCTGATCCTGGGTGTTTTCACCCGTTTGGCCACCGCCGCGGGGATGCTTCTGCTGGTTTTCTACTATCTTTCGCATCCCCCGTTCCCGGGCCTGAACTATGCCCTGCCCAGTGAGGGAAGTTACTTTTTCATCGACAAGGTCTTTATTGAGTTCCTGGCCCTGGGCGTCCTGATGGTCTTCCCCACCGGGCGGATCATTGGTCTGGACCGCTTAATATTCGGCAAGAATCACAAAACCCTGTAAATCTTATGGACGAGCACAACAAACAGGAAGAGAAACCGGGGATGACCCGGCGCGATGTCGTCAGGGGACTGGCCACGGTACCCGTGCTGGGAGCCGTGGCTTACGGCCTTTATAAGAAGAAGAGCCTCGACCATTATCTGAAGCGTTCCATTTCGGATGAATTGGGGATGTCGGCGGGAGAGCCGGCGCATCCGCCCAAATCGGAGGGGCGGGAGATTCGCATAGGACTGATCGGTTTCGGGATCCGCGGGAAACAGCTGGCCAAGGCCCTGGGATTTGCCCATCCCTCGCAGGTGGAGGAGTGGCGCCTGGCTGCCGGAGAGAATAAAAACGACTACCGTTATGTAGACTTCAAGTCGCAGGAAGACCTGAACATCAGGATCACCGCCGTTTGTGACGTCTTTGACACCTACGGGGAGATGGCCCGTGAGACGGCTGCCAACATCCACCGGGAGGGGCCCGCAGGCCCCATGGGAGAGCCGGTGAAGAGGTATGCCACCTATAAGGAGCTGATCGCCTCTCCCGAGGTGGATGCGGTGGTCATCGCCACCCCCGACCACTGGCATGGCCCTATGACCATTGAGGCCGCCAGGGCGGGAAAACATGTCTATTGTGAGAAACCTCTCACCTGGACCGTCGAAGAGACCTATGAAGTCCGCCAGGCCGTCGTCGATTCGGGGGTGGTGTTCCAGTTGGGGCACCAGGGACGGCAGACCGATGCCTACCTGAAGGCCAGGGAAGCCATCGAAAAAAACGTACTGGGGCCCATCAACCTGATTGAGGTCACCACCAACCGCAACGATCCCAATGGCGCCTGGGTCTATGATATCCATAAGGATGCCAGTCCGGCCACCATCGACTGGGATCAGTTTATCGGTCCGGCCCCCTGGCATGATTTCTCCCTGGAGCGTTTCTTCCGCTGGCGCTGCTGGTGGGATTACAGCACAGGGCTCTCGGGCGACCTGCTCACCCACGAATATGACGCCATCAACCAGGTGCTGAATGTGGGCATTCCCCATTCTGCCATCTCCACCGGCGGCATATACTTCTTCAAGGATGGACGTACAGTCCCCGACGTGCTCACCACGGTTTTTGAGTTTCCGGAGAAGAACCTGTCGCTCCTTTACAGTGCGACGCTATCGAGCCAGATGGACCGCGGCAAAAAAGTGATGGGGCACGACGCCTACATGGAGATGGGCAATACCCTGACCATTTACGCCGATCCCAGATCGACCCGCTACGCCGGGAAAATTGAAAAAGGGATCATCAAGCCTGATATGCCCATATACAGTTATGTGCCCGGGAGGGGCGCCGACACCATTACCTCAGCCACGGAAAAGTACTTTGCGGGGCGTGGACTGCTCTACACTTACCGGGGAGGGAAGCGCGTCGACACCACCCACCTTCACATGAAGGAGTGGCTCGATGCCATCAGGCAGGGGACAAAGCCCAGTTGCGACATCCACAGCGGGTTCGAGGAGGCGATGACCGCCCACATGGGAACCCTTTCCTACCACCATAAAAAACAGGTCTTCTGGGACAAGGCCAGCGAGAAAATCATCGTATAGCGCCAAAAACACTATCTTTGCAGGCCGGAAAAGGCCGGGACCAGGCGCCTTTCCTCTGAGTCCACACCGGGCTGAAGGAAGGATTACGCCAGGTCGGCATCGCCTTTATAAAACAGAAAGAGCATGAATATTGAATCGATCCTGCAAAAGCGCCTGCAAGATGCGGTGGAACAGCTTTTTGGTTTCACGCCAGCTGAGGGTGTGCTTCAGTTGCAACAAACCCGCAAGGAATTTGAGGGGGACCTGACGCTGGTGGTGTTTCCGCTGGTTAAGCTGGCGCGCCGCTCCCCCGCGGATACGGCTACCCTGATCGGGGAGCATCTCCGGGCGCACGCGCCTGAGGTGGAAGCATTTAACGTGGTCAGCGGCTTCCTGAACATCACCCTTCACGACCGGGTATGGCTCGCCCTGCTGCAGGAAGCCTTCCGCGATGACCGCTACGGACTGAAAGCAGCTGCGGGCGATGAGGGGGTGGTGATGATCGAATACAGCTCCCCCAATACCAACAAACCCCTGCACCTGGGGCATATCCGCAACAACCTGCTGGGGTATTCCCTGGCCGAAATCATGAAAGGGAACGGCCGCACAGTGGTTAAAACCAACATCGTGAACGACCGGGGCATTCACATCTGCAAGTCAATGTATGCCTGGCAGCAGTGGGGAGAAGGCAAAACACCCGAAAATACAGGAATCAAGGGCGACCACCTCGTGGGAGATTTCTATGTCCTTTTTGACAAACAGTATAAGAAGGAGATTGCCGAACTGGAAGCCGGAGGTATGGCCCGCGAGGAAGCTGAAAACCAGGCCCCTTCCATGCAAGCCGCCCGCGAACTCCTCCGGAAATGGGAGGCCCGTGATCCCGAAACCATCGCCCTCTGGCAGAGAATGAACGGATGGGTCTATGCAGGGTTTGACGCCACCTACCGTGAACTGGGGGTGAATTTTGATAAAATCTACTACGAATCGGAGACTTATCTGCAGGGCAAAGAAGAAGTTTTACGCGGCCTTGGCGAGGGTTTGTTTTATCAGCGCGAAGATGGCTCGGTTTGGGCTGACCTCACCGCTGAGGGTCTCGACCATAAGGTGCTCCTGCGCAGCGACGGCACCTCGGTGTACATGACCCAGGACATCGGCACCGCCAAAATGCGCTTCGATGAATACCCCATCAATCAGATGGTCTACGTGGTGGGAAATGAACAAAACTACCATTTCCAGGTTCTCTCCCATCTCCTCGATAAACTGGGATACCGCTGGGGACGCGACCTCTACCACTTCTCCTATGGAATGGTGGAACTCCCTTCCGGAAAAATGAAGTCGCGCGAAGGCACCGTCGTCGATGCCGACGACCTGATCGCCGGTATGGTGGAGGTAGCCCGCAAAATGGGCCAGGAACTCGGAAAACTGGAAGACGTCACGGATGAAGAAGCCGGCAAAACCTATAAAATGATCGCTCTGGGTGCCCTCAAATATTTCATCCTGAAGGTAGACCCCAGAAAAAATATGACCTTCAATCCCGAGGAATCCATCGATTTCAACGGAAATACCGGCCCCTTCATCCAGTATACACACGCCCGTATCATGTCGGTGTTGCGCAAAGCCCGCGAAAACCAGATTTCCCTTTCCACCACCTTCCCTCCCGGCATGACCCTGGAAGCCAAGGAAAAAGAACTTCTGAAAACCATCTCGGAATACCCCGGTGTGGTCACTGAAGCCGCCGCCAGCTACTCTCCCGCCCTCCTGGCCAATTACTGTTACGAAATCGCCAGGGAATTCAACCAGTTCTACCACGACCACTCCATCCTCAATGAACCCGATCCCGACAAAACAAACTTCAGGCTGGTCCTCTCGGAATGCGTCGTGAAAATCATGAAAAGCGGAATGGGCATGCTCGGTATCGGAATGCCCGACAGAATGTGATAATATAAAAGAAAGGAGACCTCTGTCTCCTTTCGTCGGGATTTAAAAATGCAATTCAAGTATAAGGGACTACAAATAACTTGAATACTGACATCAAATATAAGTACAAAATACCTATGTGATACTTATATTGTGTAATTTAAATTCTTTTTAAATAAACAAAAGCCAGAAAAGGACATGTATATCTTTTTCTATAGTTTCAGCAGGGTTCCGATGAGGTTTTCGTCGTGTTCGAGGCCGAGTTTGGAGCGGAGGCGGTAGCGGTGGTTTTCGACTCCCCGTACGGAGATGCCCATCAGGGGGGCGATTTCCTTTGAGGCGAGGTTCATGCGCAGGAAGGCGCACAGCCGCATGTCGCCGGGGGTGAGGTCGGGGTACCGGTTTTTCAGATTTTTCATGAATGTTTCGTGGGCCTGTTCGAAATGGGTTTCAAAGATTTTCCATTCGTCATGGCTGGAGAGGTGGTTATCGATCCGGCGCAGCAGTTCGTTGGAATATTTGTCGGGGTACCGGGTTCCGAGCTGGTTTTTCTGGGCGAGGACGAGATCGCGCAGATCGAGGAGGAACTCATTTTTCTTGATGATGGCCATGGTAGAGTTGGCCAGTTCCCTGCTTTTATAAGAGATTTCGGCCTGTAGTTTATCATTTTTCAGGGAGATGAGTTCTCTTTCGTTTTCTTCTCTTTTGCGTTCCTCCGATTTACGGGTATTGGCGATAACGCGGAGGCGGAAGAAGAAGAGGGCGGTCAGGGAGAGCAGGAGGTAGAAGATGCGTGCCGGTACCGACCAGAACCAGGGTTGGCGGACGGTGAGAGGGATCTGTAGTTCATGGCTGTGGTTTCCCCAGTTGTCGGCGGCGCGGATCCTGAGGGTATAGCGGCCTGGGGGCAGGCGGACCAGGGCCAGCAGCGGGGAGTCGCCGTTGGGGTTCCACTGCGGGGAAAGCCCATCCAGAAACCACTCCCATGAAACGGGGCCATTGCTGAACCAGGGGAATGCCATCCGCACATGAAAGCTGTTCAGGGACCAGGGGATTTTGAATCCCTGCTGATCTGGCGTGAGCATGGTGGGCTGGCCGTCGCGGCCGTTGAGCCAGGCCTCGCGCACTACAGGGGTTTTCCCTTCCGGGAAGCGGGGAACGCCATCCTTGCGGGTGTCGACCAGGGCGATGCCGTTTTCCAGACACACCAGGGCCACCTGCCCCGGCATGGCCGACACATTCTGGTAATTGCGGATGAGCTGGTTGTTGAATACACCCGAAGGATACTCCCTGACCAGCTCCTCCCTGCCGCCGCCAAGCTGCCACAATCCGATCCTGTGTGGAGTGACCAGCCAATAGCGGTGCGCGCCGGCGGGAATGATCCTTTCCGCTCCTGCATACTCCCCCAGCAGCGTATTCAGCCGGTCAAAGGGAATCACCTCGTTTTTCAGGTCATCATAGGTGTAGAGCCTTTCTCCGGAGGTGAAAACGACCCGGTTCTCCAGATTAAACACCCTGAGATGGTGCTCCCTGCCGAAAACGGAATTTTCGCCGTAATAGGCGATGGTGCGCACGGAATCGCCGGCGGGATGAAGCTGAAGCCGGTAAATCCCGCGATACATATGTCCGGCCCAGAGGTTGCCCAGGTGGTCGAATTCCAGGAAACGGATCAGCTCATTGAAGTTGTAGATCACCCTGCCGAGACGGAGCCTGCCGTTTTCCATGCGGTACTCCACGAGGTTGGAATAGGTACACTGAAGCCATACGCCAGGCCTCCGGGGATCGGGTCGGAGGGAGAAGCCTCCCGACACAGGAGAAAGCATTCTGACTTCTCCCCGGGTGAGGGCAAAGGTGCCGCTGTTATGGCCTGCCACCAGTTCGCGGCCGATGATCTCCAGGTCCCAGACCTGCCCCTGGGTGCCCGGGACCAGGGTGAAATTCCCGGGCACCGGGGTGTACTCCCCGGCATAAAGCCCCTGGTTGGTTCCAAGATAGAGGCGTCCCTCAAAGAGCGCCGCATCGTAAACCGCACCGATCCCTTCCAGCGGGAAAAGGCGCACCCCTGCCGGCCGGCCTGCCATGATCAGGTCCACGCCCCTGTCCAGGGCCGCCCACAGGTTGCCTTCACTGTCGGTATGCAATCCCAGTACCGTATTGTTCTGCATGCCGTTGCGTGTGTCGAGATGCCACACCAGATGGCCGTCACGCCCCAGCAGATAGACGCCTCCAAGTATGGTTCCGATGGCCACTTCCCCCCCCGGTAGCAGACAGGCCCTGTTCACACGCATCCGCCGCAGTGTTTCCTGAAAAGGGGTGGACCATTCCTCCGCCTTTCCCTCTGAGACCACATATATCCCATCGGAGGCCGTTCCCATCAGATACCTTCCCTCATCCCAGGGGAGTAAAAACCGCATGGCCTTACCCCTGAAAAAATCACCTTCGACAAGGGGGATCTTCTCGTTCCCGCGCAATACAAACAATCCCCTGTCCATCTCATTGATGAAGAGCCTCCCGTCATGCAGGGCCGCCGCGTTCACAAAATAGTCGAAGTTGATGGATGTAAAGGTATCCTTTTCGTACACCAGTATCTGGGTAAAGGACTGAAAGAGAACCCTGGGACCGTCGATGAAGATATTCCAGTACTCCACGTTGGGCGTAAAAAGCGGCTGGGCTTTTTCCTTCAGGGAGGTATAGCGGAGGGCACCATGGCCGTCGCGTTTCCAGTAACCCAGTTCCTGGTAGCCGCTCGTATAGACCAAACCGTTTTCGCCGATGGCCACGGCCCTGAGGATGTTTCTGTCGGGAGAGGAATGCACCAGCCAGGTGGAACCGTCGTATTCAAGCAATCCCGCGCTGTTGGCCATATACAGGGTGCCGTCTTCCCCCTGGGCTATGGACCAGTTCTGGCTCGAGGCCCCATATTGGGTCTTGCTGAAACTCCTCACTTCCGGTGCATGTCCTTCCATGCCCCAAAGCATCTGCGGGAAAACCATCCAAAGCAGCATCCCCATCATCCATAATGCCTGTTTTATCATAACCATAAACTGATCTATTACCCACAAATACCCGCTATCAATAGAGTACTTTTTACTCGAATGAGGCGTATTCCACCTGCTCGATATCGCCTCATCAATTTCATTATGTACAATTAACAAATATAAATTTCACGCTGCGTTTCACGACTCTAATATACACAAATAAAATATATTATATCCTAATGCGGCACAGTTGATGAGTTAATGATGAGTTGCCTGTAATCCTCAGTTTTGAGGTAAGCATTTAAAGTGAGGCGCTGAGGGCGGGGGAACTGTGAAGAAGTGTTAAATTCACGCTCAAATTAATTAAATCTGCGAAATGTTATGAAGAGATTTATTATGCTTTTGATTCTAACCAGCATGGTTTTGGTGGGAGCCGCACAGCCCAGGGTGAAAGTCACCGGGCAGGTCACCGAAGCCGATGGACAGGGGATTCCCGGAGTCAGCATTCTGGTGAAAGGGACCATGGTAGGGACCATCACCGATTTCGACGGGAATTACACCATTGATGCCGATCCTCAGAGCACCCTGGTCTTCAGTTTTGTGGGGTTCACCACGGTGGAGATCCCCATAGGGAACCAGACGGTGATCAATGTCCAGCTCAGGGAGCAGGCTTTCGATGTCGAAGAGGTGGTAGTGGTCGGGTATGGTACCCAGAAGGTGAAAGACCTGACCTCCTCGATCACCACGGTAAAGTCGGATGAACTTGCGAAAACTCCCTCGGGGCAGGCGATGCAGGCTTTACAGGGAAAGGTGGCGGGTTTGCAGGTGGTCAGTTCCGGTTCCCCCGGCAACAGTCCGACCATCAGGGTGCGTGGTATCGGATCCTATCCGGGCCAGAACAACGAAGCCCCCCTATATGTGGTCGACGGGATGTTCTTTGACAACATCGATTTTCTCAACCCCGCCGACATTGCTTCCATCTCTGTACTGAAGGACGCCTCTGCGGCGGCCATTTACGGGGTACGTGCCGCCAACGGGGTGGTGCTGATTGAGACCAAATCGGGAGGTTACAATAAAAAGACCGAGATCACCTACGATGGTTATTACGGGATGCAGGTGGCCCAGAACGTGCTGAAGATGGCCAATGCCGAGCAGTTCACGGCCATGGCCATGGAATCGGGGTCGGCCGCCGACGCCAGTTTCATCCTCAACGCCATGCAGCGCTATGGCCGCAGCCGCATCAACCCCAACGTCCCCGATGTCAACACCGACTGGTACAAGGAGATTCTCCGCCCGGCCGGCATTCAGAACCACAGCATCAGTGTCGAGGGGGGTAACCAGAGCGCCTCCTACTCCATCGGGACCAACTATTTCGCCCAGGAGGGGATTCTCGACATGAAAAACGAATACGAACGGTTCAACCTGCGCACCAAGCTCGATTTTAAAGCCACCGACTGGTTCACCATCGGCGGGAACATGATCCTGAGCAACGCCTTAAAATATGGGGAGGAAGCCGGTGCCTGGAACCAGGCTTATTTTGCCGTGCCCATTCTGCCGGTCTATGACCCGAATCTGGAAGGGATCGCCGAACCCGTCAATTATGCCAATGCCCAGGACCTGGGTTACCGCAGCGGGCAGAACCCCTTCCCCACCCTCCGTTACAGCGACAACCGGCTCAAGATCCGCAAGCTCATGGCCAACTTCTACGCCAAGCTCCAGCTGATCCCCGAAAAACTCGATTTCAAGACCACCTATAATCACGCCTTCACTTCCCTCGATGAGCGGAATGTGCGGTTGCCCTACTTCATCGGCAACAGCTTCCAGAGGGTGGATGCTTCCATCAACAAAAGTACAGGCATTTATTCCGACCAGATCTGGGACAACATCCTGACCTATACCGACCGTTTTGATCTTCACAATATCACCGTGATGGCCGGGACTTCCTTCCGCGACGAAGCCTACAGCGGTTTGCGCGGCGGAGGTCTTAACTTCCCCTGGCAAAGGGAAGAGTCCTGGTATATCGACCAGTCGCAGGAAAAACCCGAAGGATCGGTGGGTGACGGCGGTGCCCGTCAGTATGGCCTCTCCTACTTCGGAAGGCTCTCCTATAACTATAACGACCGTTATCTGCTCTATGCCACGATGCGTGCCGACGGCAGCTCCAAATATCAGCAGAAATGGGGTTATTTTCCCACCGTGGGAATCGGATGGGTCCTTTCCGAGGAGCCGTTCCTGAAAAACCACGCCACCATCAACTTCCTGAAGTTGCGTGCCAGCTGGGGGCAGCTGGGGAACGACAAGATACAGGCCAGTGACGGCGCCATCACCACTTCCCCGGTCAATCTGGTCATCGACGATGTGATGGTCTCCGGAACCCAGACCACCAACACCTTCTCCTCACTGAAGTGGGAGCTTACCGAGGAAACCAACGCCGGTCTGACCGCCCGTCTCTTTGACAACCATATGTCGGTCGATGCCGACTACTTCATCCGCGACACCAAGAATGCGGCCATTTATGTCAAGATCCCGGGTACGGGCGGAAGCGTTCTTAAAAACGTGGGGGTCATCCGCAACAGTGGTTTTGAGATGGCCATCAACTGGGACGATGAATTTGCCAACGGTCTCCGTTTCAATGCCGGGGTCAATTTCTCCTTCCTGAAGAACAAGGTGCGTGACCTTTACGGGCAGCCATACATCGACGGCGGATCGGCGGAATTCCGTCAGCGTTCCATCGTGGGGCATCCCCTGCTGGCCTTCTTCGGCTATGAAGTTTTGGGTGTGTACCAGAACAAGGCCGAGATCGATGCTGATCCTTCGGCGCCTGATTCCGCCGTGCCCGGTGATTTCAAATACCGCGACCAGCAGAAAGAAGGAGAACCCGGTTTTGGGGTCATTAACGACGACGACCGTGTGATTCTGGGCTCCTACTTCCCCTCGTTTCTGTATGGCGGAAACCTGGGGCTCTCCTGGAAGAATTTCGACCTCACGGCCAGCATGCTGGGCCAGATGGGGAACAAAATCCTGAACCGCAAGCGGGGTGAGATCATCTGGACCGCCGACGGCAACCTTGATGCCGATCTGGCCGTCAACCGGTGGCATGGCGAAGGCACCAGCAACAAATATCCCTCTTCGGCCGGGCTCAGAAAAGGATGGAACCAGAAGATGAGCGACTATTTCGTGGAAGACGGCGCCTTCTTCCGTCTTCAGAATGTACAGCTGGCCTACAACATAAAGGGCAAGCAGCTTTTCGGCGCCGACATGCCCGACACCAGGGTATCCCTCACCGCCGACCGGCCGCTGACCCTCTTCTCCTACAACGGATTCAATCCTGAAGTCGCCAGCGGCATCGACACGCAGACCTATCCCATTCCCGCCGTGTATACCGTCGGACTGAGCATCAAATTCTAACCATTAAAAAAACAGGATTATGAAACGATATATGAATTTCACCAAACTGGCTCTTTTCATGGCGGCCTTATTTCTGCTTCCCGCCTGCCATGACCTGCTCGATGAGCCTGCGGAAAACAGGGCTTTCACCCAGGAAACCGATTACACCATCACCGACAACATGGATCTTCCGCTCCTGGGGATGTACGCCGATTTCTACAACAGCGAGTGGGAGGTATTCCCGCTGATCGCGGTCAGGGGTGACGACGTGAATGCCGGCGGTCTGGGTGACCAGCAGGACTTCGCCGAAACCGACAAGTACAACTACAACAAGGACTACTGGATGTACAATTCCCTGTTCCAGAACTACTACGGCGATTTGTTCAACGCCCATTCGGCCATAGAGCAGATTGAAAAATACAAGGAGTTTGCTTCCAATAAAGGATTGGCTGACCAGTACATCGCCGAGGTAAAGGTGATGCGGGCCTGGTACCTTTACTACCTCACCCTGATTTGGGGGGACATCATCATTACGGAAAGTCAGGATCCCAGTCAGCTGCTGGTGGCCGCCCTCAGCACCCCGGAGGAGGTGATGCAGCACATTTCCGATCAGATGGACGAAGCCATTCCCCTTCTGCCGGCGGTACATCCTGCAGAGCGCGCCGACATCAGGGGAGGGATCACCAAATTCACTGCCCTGGCTATGAAAGCACGCGCCAACCTCGCGCTGAAGAATTATGCCGCCGTGGCAGAAGCTACCGGACAGATCATCAGCTCGGGGAAATATGCCCTTTCGGCCGACTTTTACAACCTCTTTAAGATTCCGGGGAAACTCAACCGCGAGAACCTGCTTGAACTGCAGTACTCCGATTTCGGCAAGGGATCGGGCGATGCCATCAACTATCTTAACGATTTCTTTGGTCCGCAGGGATGGACGCCCAAGGTGACGGGTGCCGGCAGCGGCTGGGGATTTTACGAGCCGAGTCTCAAATACATCAAGTTCATGCTTGACCGCAATGAGACCATCCGTTTGGAGACCAGTGTGTTGTTCACGAACCGGGGCATTGCCGAGATCAAAAAGGATGCAAAGTATGCCACGCTTCCTGCATGGATCAGCAACACGACCCGTTCGGGCGACCGCATCAACGACTATGCCCGGGCCATGTTTGCCAGCGGCAAGCACTACCTGCCCTCCGATCAGCTGACTCCCGGGCGTACCGGCTACGGCACCAACAAAAACTTCATCTGTATCCGTTATGCCGAGATCCTGTTGATGCATGCCGAAGCCCTCACCAGCGGGGCCTCCAGCAGTGTCATGAGCGCCGATGCGGCGGTCAATCAGGTCAGGGCCCGGGCCGGACTGCCGGCGGTGTCGGGCGTTACCAATGCCCAGGTCATGGATGAAAAATATGCCGAACTGGCCATGGAATGGGGCACCCGCTTCTTTGACATGGTCCGCACAGGCAATTATGCCGCCCTCAGCTACGACGGCAGAACATTCACCGCCGACAAGATCTATCTTCCCTACCCGCAGAACCAGGTCGACCAGATCCCGGCACTTAAAGCGGCTTTAGGCAATTAATCATTTATGTGAACACTGAAAAATGATGAATATGAAACGTATGAAATATTTCCTGGCCTTCGCGATGGCCATCATTCTGGCCGCGGGCTGCAATGAGGGGATCGATCCCATTTCCCAGCTTGACCCTGGTCCCGACAAGGACGCGCCGGTCATCACCATCAAATCGCCCACCCAGGGCCTGGCCATTGAGGTAGACTCCCTGGTCGCCTCGGTCATGGTGCAGCTGGAGGTCACCGACGACATCGAACTCAAATCGGTCTCCGTGCTGATGGACAATGCCGAAATCGGCAGCATGACCACCTTTAAGGATTACCGGCGGGCGCTCATGGAATTCCGCTACAAGAACGTCACCACGGGCATGCACACCCTGACGGTCAAGGCCACAGACCTGGGGGGCAAGACCTCCGAGAAATCGGTCGTTTTCGAGAAGAAGCCGCCTTATGTGCCCGTATATGCCGGGGAGGTCTTTTACATGCCCTTCAACGGCGATTTCGTGGAGAAGATCTCCTTTAAGGGAGCCACCGTTGTGGGCGCTCCCGGGTTTACCGATGCCAGCCTGAAAGGCTCCAAGGCGTATGCAGGGGCCACCGACTCCTACCTGACTTTTCCCATGACCGGACTGAAGAGTAGTGATTTCAGCGCCTCCTTCTGGTATAAGGTCAATGCCTCCCCCGACCGTTCGGGTATCCTCAGTGCCAGTCCGGCCGGGGAAGACCGTACCAAGGGATTCCGTCTCTTCCGGGAGGGAGGCACCACTTCCCAGCGCATCAAAGCCAATGTGGGCTGGGGTGGCGGCGAAACCTGGAACGACGGGGCCCTGATCACGGCACCCGGCACCAACTGGGTACACATCGCCCTGTCGGTGAGTGCCGACAAATGCGTCCTGTACATCAACGGTGCCGGCGTGGAAGTCCCCAACAAGGGGAACATCGACTGGACCGGTGTCGACGTGCTGGGCATTGCCTCGGGTGCACCCAATTTCACCTACTGGAACCACAAATTCGACCGGAGCCAGTACGATGAGCTGCGTCTCTTTAACCGGGCCCTCACCGATGCCGATGTGCAGAACATCATCCAGACCGATAAGCCCTATGTTCCCAGGGACGGGGAGATTCTGTACATGCCCTTTGAGGGGACTTACAAGGATCTGATCGGTAACAAGGAAGCCACCAAGGTGGGGTCTCCGGCTTTTGCTGCCGGCAAAGTGGGCAAGGCCTATGCCGGGGCAGCCGATTCCTACCTCACCTATCCGGCGGCCGACCTGACCAAGACCACCAGCTTCAGTGCCGCCTTCTGGATGAACATCAATGCCACCCCCGACCGGGCAGGCATCCTGGTGCTTGGTCCGCCCGATGAAGCCGCTCCCGCCGCTCCCAACAACCGGAAGTCGGGATTCAGGTTCTTCCGTGAAAATGCCGGTGGCAAACAGCGCATCAAGCTCAACGCCGGAAACGGCACCGCCGACACCTGGTTTGACGGAGGCGCCTCCGCTGACGTGGATCCCACCACCGGCACCTGGCACCACTTCGCCTTTACCATCAGCCCCACCGAATCGGTGGTGTACATCGACGGGGAAGTGGTCAAACAGGGCGCCTTCACCGCCATCAGCTGGGCAGGGTGCGACATCCTCTCCATCATGTCGGGTGCCCCCCGCTTCACCGGGTGGAACCACTTCTCCGACCTCAGCCTGATGGATGAACTCCATCTCTTCAACAAAGCGCTGACCCAGGCCGAAGTGAAGGCCATCATGAACGCTGAAAAATAAGAGGCGGACTCTCCTGCCGCCGTGGCAGGATAGTTCCGGGATACCCCAACTACAGGCTGCCCGGAAAATTCCGGGCAGCCTTTTATTTTCAGGGCCCTCTTCCTTCTCGCAGCTGCGGCCCTTGTGATGACATCCTGACATAAACGACCTGCATATGAAGCACCGATTGGTGATGGTTCTGTTTTTTGTACTGCCGGCCCTGGCAGCCCGGAACCAGGAAGTGGTATTCTTCTCAGAAGGAACGACCACAGCCTATTATGACCAGGGCATCGTGGACAAAGCGAACCTCGGAGCCTCTCTCTTTGAGTATACCTATCCGCCCGGTGCCCCACAGTACAACGACAAGGTACCTTGCTCCACCACAGCCCGGAAGGGCAACTCCTCCCTGAAATTCAACTACACTTCGGCAGAAAACGGCAACTGGAAGGTCACCATCTTCCGGAAGGACTGGAGTGCCGCCGACATTTCTGCCATGGATACTGTGGTATTCCACCTCTATTGTGCGGAGGGCATGCCCGCGGCGGCGCTCCCCCTGATCGGCATCCGCACCCTGCGAAAATCAGGTTCCGGAGAAATCAATTCTCCTGTCTATGCCCTGGCCGACTACAACGGGGATGTTCCTCCGGGCCAGTGGACACGCATCACCTTCCCCCTGGCGAAGATCCGCGGGGAAGCCCCGGAGGAACTGGACCTGGAAGCCGCCAAGGGAATCCTCTTCAGCCAGTCGGAAAAGAACAACACCGCCCGGCTCCTTTATATCGACGAGATCATGGCCTTCAGGGATCCCGGGGCACTGCTGCCCGTCACGTCGCTCAGTGCCACCGGCTATGACAGCCATGCGGAGCTCGCCTGGGCTCCGGCAGAGGGGAACCTCCCCGTCAGGGTATACGCCTCTTACGATGGGGGCAGCCACTATTCCGTCAGGGGAGAAACGACGGAAAACCACTACCTTGATTTTTTCCCTCCGGAAGGGAGGAACACGACGATCCGCTACCGGGTGGTCACCCTTTTCCAGGAGAGGGAGTCGGTGGCTGCGGAAGCGCAGGCTGATTCCCGCGACTTCAGTGATGAGGAGCTGCTGGACATGTTACAGGCGTACACCTTCCGTTACTTCTGGGAGGGGGCGCACCAGGCCTCGGGGATGGCCCTGGAGAGAAGCAACGGCAGCGGGACCACAGTGGCTTCGGGAGCCACCGGCATGGGACTGATGGCTATGGCAGCCGCCCATGAACGGGAGTACCGGCCCCGGGCAGAAATCAAAGCCCGTATCCTGCAAATCCTCTCCTTCCTGGAAAGCTGCGACCGCCATCACGGCGCATGGTCACACTGGTACAACGGAAACACCAAAAAAACACAGCCCTTCTCGACCTATGACGATGGCGGCGACCTGGTGGAGACCTCTTTTGTAGCCCAGGCCCTCCTCACCCTGAGAAACTACTTCTCAGGGAGCGACGAGGCCTCCCGGCAAATCAGGGAAAAGGCCACCCAACTGTGGAGGGAAATCGACTGGGAATGGTACCGTCAGGGAGGCCAGAACCAGCTCTTCTGGCATTGGTCGCCCAACCACGGCTTCAGAATAAACATGAAAATTACCGGCTGGAACGAATGCCTGATCACCTATGTGATGGCTGCGGCCTCCCCCACCCATCCTATTCCTGCGGAAGTCTATATGGAGGGATGGGCCCGGAGCGGCGCCATGGTGCGCAAACGGACCTATTACGACCGGGAGATCACCCTTTCGCCCGACTGGGGAGGCCCCCTCTTCTGGGTGCACTATTCCCATCTGGGACTGGATCCGCGCGGACTCACCGACCAGTACGCCGATTACTGGCAGGAACATGTGAACACGGTCAAGATCCATCATGCTTACGCGGTGGCCAATCCGGGCGGTTATAAAAACTACGGGGCGCAATGCTGGGGGCTGACTGCCAGTGATGATCCGTATGGCTATACGGCCCATCAGCCTGTACACAACGACAACGGGACCATCACTCCCACGGCCGCTTTGGCCAGTCTCCCCTATGCCCCCGCGGAGGCCCTGGCTGCCCTGAAATACTTTTACCGGGAGAGAGGCGGGGAACTCTGGGGCCGCTTCGGCCCATACGACGCCTTCAACGACCAGCTGGGCTGGGTCAGGAAAGCCTGGCTGGGCATCGACCAGGGGCCCATTATGGTGATGACCGAGAACCACCGCTCAGGCCTCCTCTGGAAACTGTTCATGCGGGATGCGGAGGTGAAGGCCGGACTGGAGAAGCTGGGATTTCGCCATGACTCCCTCACCCTTCTCCCTGCCCCGGCCCCGGAACAGGAACTCATGCTCTATCCCAATCCTTGCTGCGGGGATCTGACCATTACCCTGCCCCAGCCGGGCATGGAGACGCACATCGAGGTGTATCACCCGGGCGGCGAACTGCTCTTCCGGGAACGCATCCAGGGAGCCGTGAGCACCTTTACCCTCCAGTGCAACCACTGGCCCCCGGGCATTTATTTCCTGAGAATTGCCGCCGGCAAAGCCATCCATCAGGAAAAGTTTATCGTGATCCGTTAGCCCTCTCCGGGGAGGCCGAACAAGCGACAGACCCTCCTCACCCTGAGGGAGACCCCTTCTGAAAACCGTAAAACACAGGGATCAAGTTGTTAATACAATTGTTTTACACTAAAAAAATAAGATGAGAGCAAGAATGATTTTCCCGCTGATACTGCTGGTGGCAGGGGCGGTCTTTTTTTCGTGCAAGCCGAAAACCACCTCCCCTGGCGGGGAGGGCGGTACCGTCCTGAGCGACGATTCTCTGCTGACCCTTCTGCAATACCAGACTTTCCGGTATTTCTGGGACGGGGCGGAACCCACATCGGGACTGGCCCGGGAGCGGATCCACATGGACGGCATCTATCCCCAGAATGACCAGGAGGTGGTGACCCTCGGAGGTTCCGGCTTTGGGGTAATGGCCATCCTGGTAGGTATTGAAAGAGGTTTTATCACCCGTGAGGAGGGGTTTGCCCGCCTGCGGCAGAACGTGGACTATCTGGCCCGTGCCGACCGGTTCCACGGGGCCTGGCCCCACTGGCTCCACGGCCCCACCGGCAAGGTTCAGCCCTTCAGCAAAAAGGATGACGGCGGCGACCTCGTTGAAACGGCCTTCATGATCCAGGGACTCCTGACCGTGGCCGAGTATTTCAGGAACGGCAATACCGACGAGCAGCAGCTGGTCAGCGACATCCACCGCCTCTGGCAGGAAGTGGAGTGGGATTGGTATACCCGGGGAAAAGATGTGCTCTACTGGCACTGGTCGCCCAATGTGGAGTGGGAGATGAATTTTCCCGTGGGGGGATACAACGAATGCCTGATCATGTATGTGCTGGCGGCTTCCAGTCCCACCCATCCCATCAGGCCTGAAGTCTATCACCAGGGTTGGGCCCGCGGAGGAGCCATCGCCCATGACACCACCTATTATGGCCTGCCCACCATCCTCGACTTCTACGAGCACGGCGACGATCCCACCGGTCCCCTCTTCTGGGCCCACTACTCCTACCTCGGACTGAACCCGCGCGGACTGAAAGACCGCTATGCCGACTACTGGGAACTCAACCGGAACCACGCCCTCATCCATTACCGCTACGCCCTTGACAACCCAAAGGGATTTGAAGGTTACGGCGAGAAACAGTGGGGGATGACCTCCAGCTATTCGGTGAAGGGTTATGCCGGGCACCACCCCGGAGATGAAGACCTGGGGGTAATCTCCCCCACGGCGGCCCTCTCCTCATTTCCTTACACCCCGGAAGAGTCGATGAAATTCCTTCGCTATCTTTACGAGGAAGCCGACAGCCTGGTGGGAGAATACGGCCCTTACGACGCCTACAGCCACACCCACAAATGGTTCCTGCCGCGTTACCTGGCCATCGACCAGGGGCCTATTCCGGTGATGGTGGAGAATTACCGGACCGGCCTGCTCTGGAATCTCTTCATGAAAAACGAGGATCTTCAGCGGGGGTTGCAGCTCCTGGAGTTTACCGTGGATCAGGGGAATTAGCCGCCCTTTGCTGTGGGTAAACCTGCTGCAGATGGGAACAAATCCCCGTCAGGGGCCCCGGGAAATCCCGGGAACATTTGACTTTCAGTAAAAGCATATCATTGTGCAGATACACTACAAATTTTCTGTTTTCACATATCATGGACAAGTTACGTATCCGATATCTGTTCCCTGTTCTGCTGATGGTGGTCATGGCGTGTGTGCCTGAGGCTGTCAGGGGCCAGGGGCAGAAAAGCTATTGTAATCCGGTCGATCTCGATTACGGCTATACCCCCATTCCCAATTTTGCCACGGGGGGCAGGCACCGGGCCACCGCCGACCCGGTGATTGTGAACTTCAAGGGCGATTACTATCTTTTTTCGACCAACCAGTGGGGGTACTGGCACAGTCCCGACATGGTCCAGTGGCAATATATCTCCCGCAGGTTCCTGCGCCCCTGGAACGCGGGGTATGATGAGCTGTGTGCCCCCGCGGTGGGCATCATCGGCGACACCATGCTGGTTTTCGGTTCCACCTATACCAGCGAATTCACGATATGGATGAGCACCAATCCCAAGGGGAATGAATGGCAACCCCTGGTGGAGCGGTTCGGCATCGGGGGGTGGGACCCGGCGTTTTTCACCGACGACGACGGCCGCTTTTACATGTACAACGGGAGCAGCAACCGTTATCCGCTGTACGGCATTGAGCTCAACCGCAAGACCATGGCTCCCGTAGGGACCCGCAGGGAGATGTATCTTCTGGAGCCGTGGCGTTACGGGTGGCAGCGCTTCGGGGAACATTACGACGACACCTTCCTTGATCCTTTCATGGAGGGGGCCGAGATGATCAAACACCAGGGGAAGTATTACCTGCAATATGGTGCGCCGGGGACCGAGTTCAGCGGCTATGCCGACGGAGTGGTGGTGGGTGACGGCCCCCTGGGGCCCTTTACGCCCCAGTCGATGCCCTTCAGCTACAAACCCGGGGGCTTTGCCAACGGTGCCGGCCACGGGGCCACTTTCCGCGACCACTGGGGCAACTACTGGCATGTGTCGACCATTTCCATCTCGGTGAAGAATAACTTCGAACGGCGCATCGGAATCTGGCCGGCGGGTTTCGACCGGGAGGGCGTGATGTACTGCAGCCAGGCCTTCGGTGATTACCCCACCTGGCTTCCCGACGGCCCCGCCAACCATCTTGAAAGCCGTTTCACCGGCTGGATGCTCCTCAACTACAAGAAGCCGGTACAGGTCTCCTCCTCCCTCGGGGGATTCCCCGCCAACAACGCCGTCGATGAAAACATCAAAACCTACTGGAGCGCCCAAACGGGTGAGGCCAGCGAATGGTTCCAAACCGACCTGGGAAACCTCTCCACCGTGAGGGCCATCCAGATCAACTATGCCGACCAGGATGCGGAATTCCTCGGCAAACCGGAGGGCGTTTTCCACCGGTACCAGATCCTGGAATCCAAAGACGGCAGGAAATGGAATCTGCTGGTCGATAAGAGCCGCAATACCACCGATGAACCCCACGACTATGTGGAACTGGAAAAACCGGTGTTGACGCGGTTTCTGAAACTGGTGAACCTGCAGATGCCCTCAGGGAAATTTGCCCTCAGCGGGCTGCGGGTTTTCGGCACCGGGGCCGGGGAAATACCGGGGCCTGTCAGGGGATTCGTGGTCCTGCGTACCGCAAAGGACAAACGGAGCGCCTGGCTGAAGTGGCAGCAGGTTCCCGATGCCTACGGGTATGTCATCCACATGGGGACGGAACCGTCGAAACTCTATAACGCCATCATGGTGTATGATGCCAGCGAATACTGGCTGAAAACCATGGACAACCAGAAAACATACTATTTCACCATTGAGGCCATCAATGAAAACGGGGTGGGCGAACGCATTCCCGTGGTGGCTGCGGAATGATGATGACCGATGACCTTTAAGCATTTTAAAGCACAGAGATGAGATATATCAAAGCGTTATTTCAGGTGGCCCTCCTGCTGGGGACTGTTTCAGCCTGCACCGTTTCCCGCCGGCCGGTCACCTGGGTGTTGTTGCCCGACACGCAGGGCTATGCCGAAAAACATCCTGAGATTCTCCATAGTCAGACCAGTTGGATCGCTGCCCATGCCGGGGAGATCGACTTTGTGTTGCAGCAGGGGGACCTCACCGATGATAACAACGAAGAACAATGGGCAGTGGTGCAGGCGGCCTTCAGCAGGCTTGACGGAAAGGTCCCCTATGTGCTGGCGATAGGGAACCACGACATGGGGAGTGCCCCCGGGAAATTCGCCGATGTCAGGAATACCTCCCTTTTCAACAAGACCTTTCCTGTGGAAAAGATGGACCAGCTGCCCGGCTTCAGGGGTGTGTTCGAGGAGGGAAGAATGGAGAATGCCTGGTACGTTTTCAGGACAGGAAAGATCGAATGGCTGGTGCTCACCCTGGAATTCGGCCCCCGCGAGTCGGTGCTCCGCTGGGCCAACGAGATCGCCGCCCAAAACCGTGACAAGACGATTATCCTGAATACCCACAGTTACATGTATTCCGACAGCACCCGGCAGGGAGGCCAGGACTGGTGGCGGCCCCAGTCCTATGGAATCGGGAAGGACAGCCTTGATGACCGGGTCCATGACGGCGAGCAGATCTGGAGCAAACTGGTCTGCAAGCATCCCCATATCCGGTTTGTCTTCTCGGGCCATGTCCTGAATTCGGGGGTGGGTACCCTTATCAGCGTCAACGGGGCCGGGTTCCCTGTGTACCAGTTCCTGGCCAACTACCAGGGAGGGGTAAAGGGCTCGGTCAATGAGGGCAACGGCTATCTGAGGATTGTCAGGTACGACCTCCGGAAGAAACGGCTCACCACAGAAACCTGGTCCCCCTGGTTGAATGCCGCCCACAGCGGGGAAGAGCATCATTTTACCATTAACCATGTCATTCTCAACCAGAATTAACAGATAGAACCTGCGGCGGCTTTGAATTGTCGGCCGAGGTCCATACATTCGGGAAAAATTTCATCCCGGATAACAGATCACATAATAAACTTTTATCACGGAATGTACCATTACATCTTAATATGTTAAACACATGGAAGTCGCATGGTGCTTCGACCACATAAGGACATGTATATATGCTCCATGCGACTTCCGTGGGCGTGAAGCACTTAACCCAGCTTCACTTCGATATATAACTGAAGAGCAAGTCATTAACTAATAATTATACTAATGAGAAGACACATCACCCTATTGCTCATGATTCTTCTGGCGGTAGCCTGCCAGCCGGAAAATAATAAGAAGTCCCGTGGTTCCGGAGACCCGGAAATGGACCGGTTTATCAGTGGTTTAATGAAGCAGATGACCCTGGAGGAGAAGCTGGGGCAGCTCAATCTGCCGGCTTCGGGTGACATCATGACCGGGCAGACCAAGAGCACCGGCATAGCGGCCAAGATCAGGGAGGGGAAAGTCGGCGGGCTTTTTAACATCCGGACTGTGGAGAAGATCAGGGAAGTCCAGCGCATCGCCGTGGAAGAGAGCCGGATGAAGATCCCGCTGATCATTGCGATGGACGTCATCCACGGCTATCGCACGGCTTTTCCGATTCCCTTGGGGGTATCGACCACCTGGGACATGGAACTGGTGGAAAAGAGTGCCCGTATGGCGGCACAGGAAGCCACGGCCGACGGGATTTGCTGGACTTTTTCGCCGATGGTCGACATCTCGCGTGATCCCCGCTGGGGACGGGTATCGGAAGGGTCGGGAGAGGATCCTTACCTGGGTTCCCGGATTGCCGAGGCGATGGTGCGCGGGTACCAGGGTGATGATCTTTCGGCGAACAACACCATGCTGGCCTGCGTAAAGCATTTTGCCCTCTATGGGGCTTCGGAGGCGGGCCGCGATTACAATACCACCGACATGAGCCGCATCCGCATGTTTAACGAATTCATGCCTCCCTACCAGGCCGCCATCGATGCGGGTGTGGGGAGCGTGATGACCTCTTTCAACGAGATCGACGGCATCCCCGCTTCGGCCAACAAATGGCTGATGAGTGATCTGCTGCGCGACCAGTGGGGCTTTGAGGGGCCGGTGGTCACCGACTATACGGCCATTATGGAAATGACCGACCATGGGTTGGGCGACCTGCAACAGGTGTCGGCCCTGGCCCTGCAAGCAGGCGTGGACATGGATATGGTGAGCGAAGGATTCCTCAACACGTTGAAGCAATCGCTCGACGAAGGCAAGGTGACCATGGCACAGGTCGACCAGGCTTGCCGCCGTATACTGGAAGCCAAATACCGCCTGGGGCTCTTTGAGGATCCCTACCGTTATTGCGATGAGGAGCGTTCCAAAACCGAAATCTTCACCGATGCCAACCGGCAGTTCGCCCGCGAAATCGCCGCCGCCTCCTTTGTGCTGATGAAAAACGAAGGCGGGGTGCTTCCGCTGAAAAAGGGAGGTACCCTCGCCCTGGTGGGGCCGATGGCCGACAACACCGAGAATATGCCGGGGACATGGAGTGTGGCCGCCGACTTCAGTCAGTCGACCTCTGTGCGTAAAGGCCTGGAGGCGGTCGCGGGCAGCGAGGTGAAAATTCTTTATGCAAAGGGATCCAATGTGGTGCAGGATACCCTTCTCGATTCCCGGATCAGCATCTTCGGCAAACCTACTTACTTTGACAAAAGGGATCCTGCAGTGATGATCAGGGAAGCCGTGGCCGCGGCCATGAAAGCCGACGTGGTGGTGGCCGCCATGGGGGAATCGGCTGAAATGAGCGGGGAGTGTTCCAGCCGTTCCGACATTACCCTTCCCGCATGCCAGCGCGACCTGCTGAAGGCCCTTCTGGCTACCGGCAAACCGGTGGTTATGGTGCTCTTCACCGGACGTCCCCTGGCCATCCCCTGGGAAGCCGCCCACGTGCCGGCCATTCTGAATGTCTGGTTTCCCGGAACCGAGGGAGGCCACGCCATCGCCGACGTCCTCTTCGGGGCCGTCAACCCTTCCGGAAAACTCTCGGCCACATGGCCCCAAAATGTAGGACAGGTGCCGCTTTTTTACAACCACAAAAACACCGGTCGGCCCCTGGCCCCGGGCAGCTGGTTCCAAAAATTCCGCTCCAACTACCTCGACGTCCCCAATGAACCCCTCTTCCCCTTCGGTTATGGCCTCAGTTACAGCACATTCACCTATGGCGATCCGAAGCTTAGCGCCGAACAACTTTCCGGGAACGCCACCCTCACCTTGTCGGTTGACCTGACCAACAGTGGCCCCGCCGACGGCGCCGAGGTGGTCCAATTGTACATCCGTGACCTGGTGGGGAGCGTTACCCGCCCGGTGAAAGAACTGAAGGGTTTTCAGAAGGTCTTCCTCAAGGCCGGAGAAACCCGCACCATCACCTTCACAGTCACCCCGGAAGAACTGAAGTTTTACAACTCCGGCCTCGTTTACGACTGGGAACCGGGAGATTTTGACCTCATGGTGGGAGGCAACTCCGATGCGGTCAAAACAGCCCGTGTCAACTGGACAAAATAACCACGTCGACCTCATGAGGAAGACCTGTTTTTAAAGAATGGCCGCAACCTGTTGTTCCGGCTGATAATCACAATGTAATGAGATCCACGTCCTTTTGTTTCGTCCTTTTCATCCTGGCGGTGACCACCACAGCCCAAACCCCCTTACAGTTCGAGCCGACGGTGAAGCAGCGGCTGGTGGTACTGACCGATATCACCAACGAACCTGATGACCAGGAGTCCCTGGTGAGGCTGCTGGTTTGTGCCAATGAGGTTGACCTGGAAGGGATTGTAGCTACCACCTCCACACATCTCCGCCACCAGGTGCGGCGCGATAAAATTGAAGAACTCATCAGAAGTTACGGGAAGGTAAAAGCCCGGCTCGACCGGCATGCCCGGGGCTATCCCACCATGGAAAAGCTACTGTCGGTCACTGCGGAGCATCTGCCCTTGTTTGGCATGGAGGGTGTCGGCCCGGGCAAGGACTCCCCGGGGTCGGAACTGCTCATCAGGGCTGTCGACAGGCAAGATGACCGCCCCCTGTGGGTGGCGGTCTGGGGCGGCGCCAACTGCCTGGCCCAGGCCCTCTGGAAAGTGCGGGAAACCCGCAGCACGGAGGAGGTCCGGGTTTTCGTCTCCAAAATGAAGGTCTATGCCATTTCCGACCAGGATTTCGCCGGTCCATGGATACGCAATACCTTCCCGGAGCTCTTTTACATCGTAGATCCCTCTGCCGGCAACGACTGGCGGGAGTACTACCGTGCCGCCTGGACCGGCATTTCCGGGGACCAATGGTACAAGAACGGTCCCGGATACCAGTTATCGCTGGTCAGTAATCCCTGGCTGGCCGAAAACATCAGGGAGGGGCACGGCCCCCTTGGCGCCCATTACATTCCCTTTGCTTATATTATGGAAGGGGATACCCCCTCTTTCCTGGGGCTGATCCAGAACGGGCTGGGATGGTATCTATCCCCGGCTTGGGGTGGCTGGGGAGGACGTTATGAGTTTTACCAGTCCTATGCCGAGAAAGGGAAGATCTGGACCTCCTCGGTAAACACCCAGGATGAGGTGGTGCTTTCCGACGGCCGCCGGGAAACTTCCAATCAGGCCACCATCTGGCGCTGGAGGGAAGCCTTCCAGCATGACTTTGCAGCCCGCATGGACTGGAATGTTGCGGAGGAGTTCAGCCAGGCCAACCACCATCCGGTAATCACCCTTAACGGCCACACCGGGAAGGCCGTTGCACAGGCCCGGATAAATGGGGGAGAAAGGGTGTTCCTGTCTGCCGAAGGAAGCTCGGATCCGGATGGAGACCAGCTCATTTACAGATGGTTTGTGTACCCTGAGGCTGGTTCTTTCACCGGGGAACTCCCGCTCCCCCAGCCCGATACAGAAACCCTCTCCTTTTCCATGCCCTCCCTTAAAAATGGTGAAGCCCTCCATCTCATTCTGGAAGTCAGGGACACGGGCACGCCCTCCCTCTTCAGCTACCGGCGGGTGATCCTCACCCATCCCTGAATGAGTCCTCTCTTTCTGCTCATTCCACCAGGTCGAGCATTTCCATCATCTCCGGTTCATGGAGATAGTAATAGCGCCCGTATGCTACCTTTTTGGTGAATAAATCGTCGGCGGCCACCTCCTCCAGGGCTGCACAGATTTTCCCGCTGGAAAAGAGTTTATGGCAAATGTCGCAGATGGAATCGGTCTGAAAGGATGGAGGAAGAAGGTGACCGTAGCCTTTATCGCGTAACAGCTCCACGAGTGAGGAGGGGCCGAATACCCTGATGGCATGGAGGATGCTGTTTTTTTCAGCTTGTTGCAGGAGGTCACGGAGGGGGTGCTGTTTCAGGTTCCCCAGGTGAAGGGGATGACGTCCCGGAATGACGATGGGAGGCCCAATGCAGGCAATCACCTTTCCATCAGGGAAGATGATGGGAAAGCTTGCCATGGAACAGGAGGCCTTACAGGGTTCAGGGGAGAATTCTAGAGTGCCGGGGGGGATAGCCGTTTCAGCCCGCCCTACCGGGGCAATCAGGGCGGTTTCTATTTTCTCTTTTTCGGTGAACTCCAGAAGATCATCGATCAGGGCAAGGTGGGCCGGATCTTCCTCCGACACCGCAGCTACGGCGATGTCGTATTCCTTGCCCAGTTTTTTGCAGGCATAGACGGCGTTGCGGATAAAGGAAAGGGGTATGAACTCCTGATGGTACTGGTCGGTGCTGATCGAGAAAAAACCGACCGATTCCAGGCTTTTGACGGTTTCCAGCGCCATCTCCCGGGTAGCCGCCCAATAGGCGTTGGAAACCACCGACACCAAAAAACCTTTTTTGGCGGCATCATCGGCCACCTCTCTTAAAAGCTCCCTGTTGTAAAAAGGTTCTCCCCCGGTAAGGGAGATCCCGGCTTTGATCCCTTTTTCCGCGGTGTAATCCCTGATCTGGGTGAGCCACTCCCGGGCATCCTCCACCCTCATCTCTTCGGTACGATGCGGACCGGCTTTCACGATGCAATGCGGACAAGCGATGGTGCATTTGTAGGTGAGCATTAATCCGAAATTGGTCAGAAAGGGCAATTCCTTCAGTTCCATGGTGTCAGGCTTAGAGGTAAAAAACAGAGGCCATGCCGGCACCTCCCTGTCTTAAAGGGAAATACGGCATGGCCTCTGGGTAAATCACATCTTCGGGGTGAGAACAACATCGAATTTCTTGTAATCAATCTTCATGTTCTGCAGTAACCGCCATGGCACCGGGATGCCAATCAGCCACTTTTTGATGATTACCGGGTTAATCTCCGTAATTCCCAACCTTTTAAGGTCTTCTTCAAGGGTTCTTCCCTTGTACACCAGCGCCCACTCATAGTTTTTGCTAATGGTGGCTGAAGAACGAATCTGAGGCAGCTGCTCCTCAATCCTCTTGCGCATCAGGGGATCAATGGGCCAGATTCCACGCCACCTCAGCTTTTCCACAATCCTGACAGAACCCTGAAACTGCTTCAGGATGTCATAAGGAATTTTTAACTCTTGAATGTCAGGCATTTGACTCAAGTTTAGTTCATGCCTACTCTGTTCATGCTTTTCGGCTTCTGCATTTGATAAGAAATATCTGACAGTTTGTGTTTCATCAATAGTCTATACAATTTACAAAACTGGAATCAGATGCGCAAATAATCACCCCCCTATTTTCGCCGGCCGCAGGATTTCGGGGCCGACGGTGTCAAAGAAATAAATGCGAATAATTTCTGTTTTTACTGTACTGAATCGTTGCATTTCATAATTTTAATAGTTCAAAACCGGTGACCCCGGCAGGGGTGATCATGAAAATGAGAGGGTATGAGAATTAAGCCGAGTATTGCCATCAGTGAGAACGGGTTTATGTTCGATCCCAACAGCGGGGAGTCCTATACCATGAATCAGCTGGCCCGGGAAATCATCTTCCTGTTGAAGGAAGGGCGGTCAGAAGAGGAGATCAAAGGAATACTGACCGGAAAATACGATGTGGATGAGCTGACTCTTGAGAAGAATCTCATAGATTTCTATGCCATGCTGCGTCATTATGATTTATGTGAGGAGGGAGGCGAATGAAGGGGAAACCGCTGCACATTGCCATCACAGGGCTTAACAACACCGACAATCCCGGGCCGGGGGTTCCGGTGATCAGGGGAATCAGGGAGTCGGGTCTTGACGTGCGGATCATCGGACTGGCCTATGAAAATCTGGAGCCAGGGATTTACATGCCCGGCATTACCGATATCACCTATCTGATCCCTTACCCTTCGGCCGGAACCAGGGTATTCCTCAACCGGATCCTGGAGATTCACGACCGTGAAAAGATTGACCTGATCATTCCCAATTTCGATGCGGAGCTTTACACCTTCATCAAGTCGGAAAAGCTTTTGAAGCAACAGGGTATCCGGACATTCCTTCCGTCGCCGGAACAGTTTGAAGAGCGCAGCAAGGCGTTGCTGCCGGCTTTCGGGAAGAAATACGGGATAAAGGTACCTGCCTCGAAGGAGATCATTTCCACTGCTGATCTGCGTGATCTGGAGGAGGAATTTGATTTTCCGGTGATGGTCAAGGGCAGGTTTTACGATGCATACCCGGCCTGGAACAAGGAGCAGGTGGCTGTCCATTTCCATAAGATCTCTTCCAAATGGGGCCTGCCTGTGATCGTTCAGCAGTTTGTCAAGGGCACCGAGGTAAACGTGGTGGCCCTGGGTGACGGCACAGGCCGCACGGTAGCCGCCGTTTCCATGCGGAAACAGTATATCACCGACAAGGGAAAAGCCTGGGGAGGGATCACCATTGATGATCCCCGCATGACGGAGATCACGCGTGACCTGATCGCCAATACCCGCTGGAGAGGGGGCATGGAGCTCGAAATGATCAGGACCTCCTCTGCCGAATACTATATGATCGAGATCAATCCCCGTATTCCCGCCTGGGTCTATCTTGCCGTGGGTGCCGGCCAGAATATCCCCGGAGCTCTGGTGCAACTGGCCATGGGCATGGAAGTCCCGGTCATGGAACACTATACCACCGGCAAAATGTTCATCCGCTACTCATGGGACCTGCTCGGCGATATCGGGCAATTCGAGAAGATCACCATGACCGGGGAGCTCACCGCCGGTGCCGGGGATATCCCCGGCCAGCCCCCCTCCCCTGACCTGCCGTAAGCCACGCGAAACTGAGGCTCACGGAGGATTGTTCTTATTTTTTCAATCTCATATCTACAACACTTATGAACCGGAAAAACTTCGCCATTCTCCTTCTGCTGACAGGCACCATCCTCATCATGAAGCCTGTGGCAGCACAGGTCACCTTCGAAAGAAGCTATGACCACTCGCTTTCGGCCACCAAAATAGACGCGACCGAATACAAGTATTTCCTGATGGATGTGGCCCAGAGTCAGTGCAGGGTTTATCATACCGACCATACCCTTTGGAAAACCATCCCCATTACCCTGCCGGCCAATTACTATCTGTACGACATCAAGTTTGTCACCCGGAACCTCTTTAACCAGGATGATGCGCTGGAGCTCTGGTATTCGGCGTATGAATACACCACGGCGGAGACTGGACGCTACACGGCAGGTATTGTCAGCGAGAATGGTACCGTGCTGGCCACGATGCCCGGAGGCCTCTATGGTTATGTCATCCGAACCGGGGAGACAGCTTACAAGCTGGCCGTATATGCCTATGACTACACGGTGAGCCCGGGAAAGGTACAAACCCTGCTCTATGCCCTTCCCTCATCGGCCACCGCCGCCGCACATGTCACCACCCTGCTTTCCGATCCCTGGCCCAACCCGGCTTCCGGGGAGATCATGCTTCCCCTGCCACCGGGAGAAAAAGGAACCCTGCTCCGGGTGACCTCCTCCACCGGGCAAGTCATGCTGGAAAAAAGGAGCACCGGAGAACCTTTCTTCCGTCTGAACACCTCGGGATGGGCCCCCGGCACATACAGCTACCGGCTCCTTTCAGGCCAAACATCTTCGGTTTCCAAACGTTTTATCGTGCAGTGAGAAGGAGTACCGCAGACCACCATCGCCTTCCACGTCACAACCCATCGAAGTCAAACGACCTGTATTATTTTTACAAAAGCATCGTTTTAAAAGCATAAGAGAGGCAACCATGGAAAAACTCAGGTATGAACGGCCGGTCATTAACCGGGTGCAGAGCGGGATCCCCGACAAGTTCGGAGCCAAATACAGGGTGGAACCCCGCCTGGAAATCGACGGCCATGCCGTGAAGGAGCTGCTCCGCGATCACGGCTCCCCGGTCTATGTCGTTTCAGAATCCACCATCCGCCAAAGCTGCCGCGACATCCAACGGGCCTTCTCGGTACGCTATCCCAAGGTACAGTTCGCCTGGTCGTACAAAACCAATTATCTCGATGCGGTCTGCCGCATTTTCCACCAGGAAGGATTCTGGGCGGAAGTGGTCTCCTGGTTTGAATACGAAAAGGCCCTCGGCAACGGCACCGACCCGAAAAAAGTCATCTTCAACGGTCCGGGCAAAACCGAAAGTGAACTGGAGCAGGCCATCAGGCAGGGCTCCCTGATCCATATCGACCATTTCGATGAGCTCTACCTGATCATCAGGCTCTCGCGGAAGCTTCCCTTGAAGGCCAAGGTAGCCATTCGCATTAACATGGACACGGGCATCTATCCCCAATGGGAACGGTTTGGATTCAACTACGAAAACGGGGAAGCCTGGAATGCCGTCAACCGGATCATGAACAGTGAGCACCTGGAACTGGTGGGCCTGCACACCCACATCGGCACCTATATCATGAGTACGGCGGCATATGGTGTGGCGGCGGCCAAAATGGCTGACCTGGCGGTGCGGACCGCACGTAAGTTCAGCCACATGGTGAAATACCTCGACATGGGCGGGGGGTTTGCCACCAGCAATACCCTGAAGGGGGCCTACCTTCCGGGCAGCGATACTTGTCCCACATTCGACGATTATGCGGAGGCCATCACGGGAGCCCTCCTCAGTTCGGAAATCAGACCGGAAGAGCTTCCTCTGCTTATTCTGGAGACCGGGCGTGCGCTTATCGACGATGCCGGGTTCCTCGTGGGCACGGTCATCGCCAACAAGCGGATGGCCAGTGGCCGGCGCGCCATGATTACCGACATCGGCGTCAACCATCTGTTTACCTCCTTTTGGTATGAACATACCCTTCTGCCGGGCGTTCCTGTAACCTCCAATTCCGAAGACACACAGGTTTGCGGACCGCTCTGCATGAATATCGATGTCCTCCGTCAGGCCGTCCGATTCCCCCTCCTTCAACCCGGAGATCCCGTAGTCATTGAGCGCATCGGCGCCTACAACATGACCCAGTGGATGCAGTTTATCACTTACCGGCCAAGGGTAGTCCTTGCCGGTACCGACGGACAAATCGATATCATCAGGGAGCGGGAAAACCTGGAAACCTTCCGCGCCCAGGAACGGGTACCTGAACGCCTCCGCACATGAGAAAACCCTCCGCACATACGCTTTCCCTTCAGTTGGAGGGCTTTCTCAACAGCTATCCGCAAATCTTCTTCTCCGATAACCGTTTGCTCGCCTTTTTCCTGGTAGGGGTGAGCTTCATCGATCCCCTGGCGGGGATTTCCGGGGCTTTGGCGGTGGCGGTGAGCAATGTGGCCGCACAAAGCATGGGCTTCTCCTCTTGGTACCTCCGTAAGGGATACTACGGATTCAACAGTCTCCTGGTGGGCCTCGGCTTCGGCCTGACCTTCCAGCCGGGATTCGCCTTTTACCTGCTCCTCATGACGGCCGCCCTGATGACCTTTTTCTTTACCATCGCCATACAGGGATTCCTCTACAAATACCAACTCCCCTATCTGAGCATCCCTTTCCTCCTGGGCATCTGGCTGGTCATGCTCGCCTCGGGGCAGTTCACCGCCCTCGGCCTCAGTGAACGGGGCATTTATACCCACAACGAACTTTTTGCCCTCGGCGGTAAAGGACTGATTGAGCTGGTCGAGACTTTCGACAGCCTGATCACCTCCCCCGGCCTACGGACCTACCTCTTTTCATTGGGGGCCATTTTCTTCCAGTACAACCTGCTGGCCGGACTTCTGATCGCCACCGGGCTGCTCCTCTGGTCGCGGATCGCCTTCACCCTTTCCCTGGCCGGCTTCTCGCTGGCCTGGCTCTTCTACAGGATCACCGGCGCCGACATCACCACCCTGGCTTACAGCTATATCGGATTCAACTACATCCTCACAAGCATCGCCCTGGGAGGTTTCTTCCTCATCCCCTCACGATGGTCATACCTCTGGCTCCTCTGGCTCCTCCCGCTGGTCATCGTCATCACCGTCAGCCTGCAACAACTCTTTACCCTTTTCCGCCTGGGCGTTTATGCCCTCCCCTTCAACATTGTGGTTCTCACCTTCCTCTACATCCTTAAGATCAGGATCAAACCCGGGAAGCGGCTGATAGAAACCCAGGTGCAGCTCTATACGCCCGAGAAAAACCTCTACTACCAGCACAATACCGAAAACCGTTATTTTTCACCCGGAGACATAGCTGTCTCCCTGCCGGTGATGGGGGAATGGACGGTAAGCCAGGGATTTCACGGAGTCCACACGCACAGGGGGGAATGGGCCCACGCATGGGATTTGGTGATAACCGGTCCCGAAGGGGAGACCTTCAGGGGAAACGGGGCGATCGCCCGCGATTATTATTGCTATGAGAAGCCGGTGGTGGCCCCCGCCGACGGCACCGTGGCTGACCTGACCGATGGCATCCCCGACAACCTGATCGGTGACCATAACCTCCGCCAGAACTGGGGAAACAGCATCGTCATCCGCCATGCCGACCACCTCTACTCTCAGCTCAGCCACCTTAAGCCCGGCTCCCTCAAGGTAAAGAAAGGGGATTCCGTAAAAAGAGGCGACCTTCTCGCCCTCTGCGGAAACTCAGGACGCTCCCCCTACCCACACCTCCATTTCCAGATCCAGTCCACCCCCCATATCGGCAGCAAAACCCTGGCCTATCCCCTTTCGGAATACCTCCTGACTGACGGTGGAAAAAAGATTCTTAAAACCCATGCCATCCCGCTGGAAAATGAAACCGTGACGGCCATCCGCAACCACCCCCTCTTCGAACAGGCTTTCCACTTCCTTCCGGGAAGAAAACTGACCTTCGCGGTTTCAGGAGAAGCCCCGGAATGGCTGCTGGGGAACCATACCTGGGAAATAAAAACCGATGAATACAACAACAGCTACTTTGAATGCATGCGCACAGGCGCCGTCGCATACTTCCACAACAACGGCCATATCCACTGGTTCCTCAACTTTCTGGGAAGCCGGAACTCCCTCCTTTACTACTTCTATCTCGGATTTTACAAGGTACTGACCGGCTATTACCAGGATCTCACCCTCGACGACAGTCTGCCACCCGACAAGGTCTATAAACCCCGGCAGCTCTTCCTGCAGGATTTCATCGCTCCCTTCCGCATATACAAGAAGTCCGGCTATACCCTCCGCTATGGTGCCCTGGAAGACGACCTCTATGCCTCTTCGGCCCTCCTGGAAGCCACTGTCGACAAGGGCACAAAGGAAAAGTACCATTTCCGTATCACCTTGAGGCAAAACTGCATCACGGAGTTTGATTATACGGATAAACATTATGATTTTAAAGCGTTATGCACCGAATCCTGATATTGATTCTGTTTCTTCTGGTGGTTTCCCTGACGGGAAAATCCCAGGAGAAGGTGGTGCTTACTCCTGCAGTAGCGGACTCTCTGTCCTGGGAACACTATCAGGAGAAGGCATGGCCAGCCCTGCTGAAGGTCACGGAGGAGTCTCTTCGCCAGGGAATTGACTTTTACTATTTGCGGGTGAGAGCAGGTGTGGCCGCATTTGAAATGAAGAAATTCAGAAAAGCAGTGGTTCACCTATCCGCGGCACATGAAGCGTATAAGGAGGATGAATTTACCACCGGATATCTGCACGCTTCTCTGGTCATGGCGGGGCGGCAGGATGAGGCCCGCCTTCTGGCCGGCAGGCTGACCGCCGACACCCGCGCCCGACTGGGAATCAGACTACAGGGGGCCCTTTCCAGCCTGTCGGCGGAGAATTATCTTTCAGGAAACACAAACCACGCCTCCCTGGTCGAGGAAAATATCGCGGAGGCGGGCAGTTACAGCAATTACAGGAGTGTGCTGCGCAGGCAATGGTACACATCAGTGGGCGCAGACCTGCACCTTTCTCCCCGTTTCAACCTCTATACCAACCTCAGCCACATCGCCATCGACCGCACCCAACATTTCACCTCAGTGCCCAACCTGGTGGAAGCCACCATGCCCACCACCACCGCGCAGTGGCAACTCTTCTCACAGGGTCGTTTTTTGACGGGAAAAGGATGGCGTCTCTTCTCCTCCCTCTCCTTTCTGAAGGGGGAGAGCCCCTACCATTACCCTGAAGTGGCCTCCCCCGGGGTGTACGCCCTCACCGGTGCATCCCTGAGGTACACCGACTGGCTCTTCAATACTGGATTCGCCCGGGAAATGGCCCTGGTCACACCTCTCTTTTCGGTCACCGGAGGAGAAATCAACGGATTCCGGCAGATCCAGGTCAATGGCCGGCTGACCATTTACCCCTTCGGAAATTCCAACTTTTATCTGGTTTCCGAAGGATCCCTGCACTTCGATGAAGGCACGGATCATCCTAAAAGTGTCTTTACGCAGAAAGCAGCCGTGAAGGCCGGGCCGGTATGGCTGACCGGGGAAGCCACACGGGGCGACATCGCCCGTTTCAGCACCGCAGAAGGACTGGTGGTTTACAATATGCCAGAAACGGTCAGTGCCATGACCGGCGCTACCCTGTGGATCCCCCTGTTCGCCTACAAAATGAATGCTGCCCTGAGATACCAGCTCTCCGAAAAAAAAGGTACGACTTTTGTGTACACCAATCCGACAGATTATTACAAGAAGTACTATACGTTTAATGATCACAGCCTATTAATCAGTCTGACATGGAACTTCTGAAACTACTCCTGATCATCCCCCTGCTCTGGGGCACCACGGTAGCACGTGCACAGTACAGCGAGACCGTTCTGAAAGCCTTCGGGGAGAGTTATGTGGCCGAAAAGGAAGGAGATTACCGGAAAGCAGCCTCCTTCCTAAAAAAAGGCTACCAGGAGAACTCCTATGAATATAACCTGAGACTGGGATGGCTGAGTTACAAATCGGGGGCGCATGGGGAGTCCCTGAACTACTACCGCAAGGCCCTGGAGATCCTCCCCTATTCGGAGGAGGCCCGGCACGGGCTGATTCTTCCCCTGACCGCCCTGGGCCAAATGGATGAAGTGGTGGCCGTCTACGAAGAGATCCTCACCCATAATCCAGGGAGTACCGTCACCCTCTACCGGCTCGGCATGGTCCATTACAACCGGAAAGAGTGGCAGAAAGCCTTCCGCCATTTCCAGAAACTGGTTGACCTCTACCCCTTTGATTACGATGGATTGCTGATGCTGGCCTGGACCAGCCTCCGGATGGGAAAAACCAGGGAGGCCAAAGTCCTTTTCAACAAGGTACTTCTTTATGCCCCCGGCGACAAATCGGCCCTTGAAGGACTTGAACTGCTGAAATAGGGAAGGAGCACCTGAAGGAAGGAGCTTCACGGAAGGCCATAAAACACAAACGGGAACCATCATTTCTGACAGTTCCCGTTTCGCTGCATTCCACCGGAGTTTCCTGCGGCGTCAGGCTACGGTTATTTCAACCGGCTTCTCTCCCCCTGGTTTGGTTTGCACCACCTGCCGGGAAAATCTGCCCTGATCCTTCCCTCCGGTGTATTACGACCGGATTTCCGGATGGTCCGTTGCTCCTCTTCCTGATTTCTCATTCCGAGGCTTTGGCGGACGGAGTGCCCTCATGACCTTCGTGCGGGGGCCTTGCGGCCTCCTCCGACGGCGGTTCGTTCAGGGTGTGCACCCTTCCCTTTCCGGGAAAGTTTTCTCAGACCGGAGTCTTTTACTCTCTTCCCCCTGCTGGGCTCAACCTTCCAAAGAACACCTTGCGGCGGCTGGCGTTTTCCGGCTCCCCCGGGTGTGACCCCGCGTCGGCCGGCTCCGGCTCTTCCCGTAAGCGGGCTTTCACCCGTGCGGTCTGTTCCGCAGTCCAATTAAGTCCTGCTTCCCTTTCCCTTACTTTCGGAGCTGCTTTTTATCGCTCACCTGATAGTACAAATATACCCTCCACTCTTATCATCTCCAAATTTTATGACAACTATTTCAACGCAAGTAACCAACGGGTTATTCACATAAGTTATCAACAATTGTTAAAAAGCACTTTTAGATTTTCCGGGCCACCACCACGATTTCCTGATCGGCATGGAAGAGGGTCAGGCTTCTCCGGAAGAGACGGTTCAACAGAAAGGGCACCGAGTAGAAGCCCCGTAACAGGAGGGGATAATTACGGCGAACCACTTCAAAGCCTGTTTTGCGGAGCACCCTGGTCAGCGAGGAATAATCAAAATAGACATAATGCTCCATGCCCACGCCCTGCCGGGAGTAAAACCGGTGACGCTGACGCCCTTTTTCAGCCCTTCCGTACCGGGCGTTGGGGACCACGATCAGGAGGAGCCCCCCGGGGAGCAACAGTTTTCCGCAAAGGTCCAGTGTCTGGAAGGGATCTTCGAAATGCTCCAGTACATGTTGCATAAAAATCAGGTCAAATCTTTCACCGCGGGCATATACCTCTTCCAGGGAGAGGGTTTCGGCACGGAGTCCGCGGCTGCGGCAGAATTCTGTGGCAAAAGGGCTGACATCGGTGCCCAGATGGGCAATACCCCGCTCACGGGCCGCCTCCAGGGTATTTCCCAGGGAGCATCCCACCTCGAGCAGGCAGTTTACTCCGGGATGAAAGGCACGGGCCAGGTCGATCAGCCACCCCGATTTCCTGATTTTATGGTCCCGGTTTTTCAGGTAATTCTTGGAATCGAAATAGGCGTGGTCGTATTCCCGCACCAGGTGCATGGATTCAGGATCCCTCCAGATCAACCCGCATGACCGGCATCGCATAAACCGCAGCTCGCCGTCTTCGGCATAAGGTTCCTGTGTCGCGGGATCACATCCGAGATAACCGGTACATTTCAGCGTCATACGTGATGGATATGGAAGTAGATTTGACGGAGACAAATATATATAAAACACAAACGGGAACCATCATTGCTGACAGTTCCCGTTTCGCTGCATTCCACCGGAGTTTCCTGCGGCGTCAGGCTACGGTTATTTCAACCGGCTTCTCTCCCCGTAGAGTGGTTTGCACCACGTCTTGGAAAAATCTGCCCTGACCCTTCCCTCCGGTGTGTTACGACCGGATTTCCGGATGGTCCGTTGCTCCTCTTCCGGATTTCTCTTTCTGAGGTTTTGGCGGACGGAGCGCCCTCTTGACCTTCGTGCGGGGGCCTTGCGGCCTCCTCCGACGGCGGTTTGTTCAGGGTGTGCACCCTTCCCCTTCCGGGAAAGCTTTCTCAGACCGGAGTCTTTTACTCTCTTCCCCCCGTTGGGCTTCACCTTCCAAAGAACACCTTGCGGCGGCTGGCGTTTGTCGGCTCCCCCGGGTGTGACCCCTCGTCGGCCGGCTCCGGCTCCCTCCCTAAGCGGGCTTTCACCCGTGCGGTCCGTTCCACAGTCCACTTAAGTCCTGCTTCCCTTCCCCTTACTTCAGAAGCTGTTTTTTATCGCTTACCTGATGTATCAAAGATATAACAACATTTCCCGATATCCAAACTTTTCAACCATTATTTTGAATTTTACTAACCAACGCGTTTTCAACCACACTTATCAACAATTGTTGATAAGTCCGCCCATCCCCTACACCCTGCCACTGGGTACGAACGGCCCGATGTGTGACCCCAATCAGCCGTTGGGACCATATGGCGGCAAAAGCGCACCCAGCCGATATGGCCATCAGGTTGGATGTCACCACGCAGCCGATAGGGCCATCAGGAGGGAAGTCACCATGCAGCCAAATCAGCCGGCAGGATGGACAAATGAAGGCCATAGCAATCACGGGCGGGCAGAACGATAACCCTCAGTGGTCCCGGCAGGCAGGCTGGCTGGAAACAGACAGGCAGACAAGCAGACAGGAACAGAGACCTTACTCGTCGCGGCCGGTGAGCAGGCTGGCATAATAGAGGAGCATGGCCAGGGAAGAGAGGGCGGCAATCACATAGGTAGAGGCGGCCCATCCCAATGCCTCTTTAGCCTGTTTCTGAGAGTTCCCGGTGGTGAGTCCGCTTGTGGAGAGCCAGGCCAGTGCGCGCCGGCTGGCGTCGAATTCCACGGGAAGGGTGACCACGGCAAACAGCGTGAAGATGGCATAGCCGATCACGATGATGGTCAGCGCCGTCTGCATGGGCAGAAGATTCCCCAGCAGGAAAGAGCCGAAGAAAAGCACCATGAACATTACGTTCATCACCCGGGAGGTCACATTCTGCACCGGCACCAGGGCACTGCGCAGTTCCAGCCAGGCATACCCGCGGGCATGCTGAAGGGCGTGCCCCGTCTCATGAGCCGCTACAGCCGCCGCGGCCACATTCCGGCCGTTGAAAACGTCGGGACTCAGGTTAATGGTTTTGGTGAGCGGATTGTAATGATCGGTGAGCTGCCCCGGAACCGAGGTCACCTTCACATCATAACATCCGTTCTCATTGAGCATCTTGCGGGCAATTTCACTGCCGCTCAGGTTTCCGGCCACCGGAACCTCCGAGTATTGCCTGAATTTGGCCTTGAGCCGGTTACCGGCGATCAGACTTAACACAAAAAAGAATCCGAAAATGATCCAAAGTAACATTGCTATTGTTTTAAATGGTTTGACAACTTTTCACAAGCTTTCCCCCCCTGCCGGAAAAGTCCTCTTTTCCATGGGGGCCCTTGCTTTTCATCCCTACGATCAATTTAGGTGCCAAAGCAGGACAAGTGGTGGTTCCGGATGGGGAGTCCCCCTCTTTTCGGGTGGTTCCAGGGCCCGGACCGACACTTTGGCAGGCTTAGTCGCTCAGATCGGGCTCAAAGAAGACCCATCTGACATCGGGGAAGCGCTCTTTCAGCGCGGCCTCACAGAGGTTGATCGAGGCGACCATCCCTTCCGCGGTGACCTCAGGGCGCATCCTGGCCTTGATGGCCACCATGATCTGCGGCCCCAGCTGAAGGGTGATCAGGTTGAGCAGCTCTTCAATCTCCGGGCGGGAAACCAGCATCCTGCGGATCTCTTCCCGGGTTTCATCCTGGGCGCTCTGTCCAATGAGCAGGCTTTTCACCTTATAGGCCAGAAAAAAGGAGATCAAAATAAGCAGTACGCCGATTCCGATGCTGCCCACGGCATCGAAGACCGGATTCCCCGTGACCACGGAAAGGATGACGGCCACCAGCGCAAAACTCAATCCCAGAAGGGCCGCTGTATCCTCCCCCAGCACTACCACCAGTTCACTCTGGCGGCTGTTCTTCACCCACTGCCATAAGCTCTGGTGATGCCTGACCTTTTTGATCTGGGTCAGACACCCTGCCAGGGAAGCCCCTTCCAGCACAATGCTGACGCCCAGCACCGCCACGGCAATCATCGGGCTCCGCAAACCTTCGTGGGAGCTGACCTTGTGGATGCCCTCATACACCGAGAACAACCCGCCCATGCTAAACAGGATCAGCGCCACAATAAACGACCAGAAGTAAATCTCCTTGCCATAGCCCAGAGGGTGTTCCGGGTCGGGGGCCTTCTTCGAAGCCTTCAATCCAAAAAACAGAAGCCCCTGGTTCCCGCAATCGGCATAGGAGTGGATGGCTTCGGCCAGCATGGCCCCCGACCCCGTGATCACCGCTGCCACACTCTTGGTGACCGCAATCCCCAGGTTGGCCAACAAAGCAAAAAGTATCGATTTTACTGAGGAATCCTGATGCGACATAAGATAATTTTAAACACAGTTAAGCATCAACCAAATTAGTCATTTTTCTTTTCCATATATGACCGTTGTGATTGTTTGAAACCGCTAAATTTCTTTTATTTGAGACCCAGCCCGATGATGTGGCCGGCACGGAGGGGAAACCCTTCCCGCACCGTGAACTGAAAAACTCAAACCTATGCGTAAATTAGCCGTCACCGCCCTGGGGGGTAATGCCCTGCTCCGGGAAAATGAACGGGGGACCATCGAGGAGCAGGAGCAGAATGCTGCCGAAACCATTGAAAACCTTATTTTCCTGATCAAGGAGGGATACGATCTGGTGATCACCCACGGCAACGGGCCACAGGTCGGGAACATCCTGATGCGGAACGATGCAGGGGAGAGCCTGTACGGCATCGCCCCGATGCCCCTTGACATCTGTGTTGCCGATTCCCAGGGCGGCATCGGCTATATGATCGAGCGGATGCTCCGGAACGTGCTCAACAAACACGGAATCCACAGGAACGTGATCACCATGGTCAACATGGTAGTCGTCGACCCCGGGGATCCTGCCTTCGGTAATCCGCTCAAGGGCATCGGCAAGATTTATTCGGAAGAGGAAGCCCGAAAACTGGAAGAGGAGAAGAGATGGATCTTCAAGCCTTCAGGGAAGAGCACCGGGGGATTCCGCAGGGTCGTTCCTTCGCCGCGCCCCACCGATGTGGTCAATAAGGAGGTGATTGCCTCCCTGGCACGTTCGGGGAACATCGTCATCGCTGCCGGCGGCGGGGGCATTCCCGTTTACTACGACGAAATGAACAACGTCAGGACCGTCGACGCAGTCATCGACAAGGACCTTGCCTCCAGCCTCCTTGCCTCCCAGATCGGCGCCGACGAACTCTATATTCTCACCGATGTCCCCTTCATCTTCAAGGACTTCGGAAAACCCACCCAGGAAAAACTCGAATTCCTCGACTATGCCGACACCCTCCGCTACCTGGAGGCCGGGACCTTCGGGGAAGGCTCCATGGCTCCCAAAATCAGGGCCTGCCTGAACTTCGTGGCTGGTGGCGGCAAAAAAAGTGTGATCACCGAAGCCAAAAAACTGGAAGACAAAAGGTATGGCTCCAAAATCACTATGCACTATGAAGCGTGATACGGCCACCTGCCTGATCAGATGATGAAGGGTAATAACCGCTTTACAGAAACAGATTACCACATAAATATTCTACGATATGGCGTTTAATCTTAAAAACAGGAATTTTCTGAAACTGCTCGATTTCACTCCGCGTGAAATCGCTTTTTTGCTGGAGTTGGCCGCCGATCTGAAAAAGGCCAAATATGCGGGAACAGAGCAGCCACTGCTCCGGGGGAAAAATATAGCTCTGATCTTTGAGAAGACCTCCACCCGCACGCGGTGTGCCTTTGAAGTGGCGGCCTATGACCAGGGGGCCCATGTGACCTACCTGGGTCCTTCGGGATCCCAGATCGGGCAGAAAGAGTCGATGAAGGATACTGCCCGGGTTCTGGGCAGGATGTATGATGCCATCGAATACCGTGGATACGGGCAGCGTATCGTTGAGGAGCTGGCGGCATATGCGGGTGTGCCGGTGTGGAACGGACTGACCGATGAATTTCACCCCACCCAGATCCTGGCCGATTTCCTCACCATGCAGGAGCATGCGGGCAAGCCCCTCTCGGAGGTGAAATTCTGTTATTTGGGCGATGCACGGAACAACATGGGCAATTCCCTGATGGTAGGCGCGGCCAAGATGGGCATGGATTTCAGGGCAGCCGCCCCGGCCGCCTGCCAGCCTTCGGAAGAGCTTCAGAATAGCTGCAGGGAAATCGCCGCCCATACCGGGGCAAAGATCCTGGTCACCGAAGAGGTGTCAGAAGCGGTCAGGGATTGTGATTTCCTTTATACCGACGTGTGGGTATCCATGGGTGAACCCGACCATGTCTGGGCCGACCGGATCGCGCTTCTGCAACCTTACCAGGTAAACCGCAGGACCATGGAACTCACCGGGAATCCCCGGTGCAAATTCCTCCACTGCCTGCCCGCTTTCCACAACCGGGAAACCAAAACCGGGGAAGAGATCTTCCGCAAGTTCGGACTGGAGGCCATGGAAGTCACCGAAGAGGTGTTTGAGAGTGAAGCCTCCATCGTGTGGGATGAGGCCGAAAACCGGATGCATACCATCAAGGCGGTTATGGTGGCCACCCTGGGTTAAATAAATGGAATCCGGCACTGGATTTAATATTGCTCTACTTTCCCCAGGCCCTCGATGATCCTTTTAACTTCGGGGGTTCCCTGATAGGTCACTTTTCCCACCCCTTCGATTTTCACGTCGAGCAGATGGGTGGCATGCACACTGCCGAAGCCGACCCCTTCCACCCTGAAGGTCACCTCCCGGGCTGTAAGCTCCCGGGCATTGACATGCCCGGCGCCGGCCACCTTTACCGACAACCGGCCCGTCACCCCTGAAAGATCGAAGACCGCCCCACCCGTGCTGATCACTTCCATGGAGGCCGACTTGACTTTCATGTCCACGTTGCCGCCACCTTCCAGAATGATCCGGAAGTCACCCAGTTCCAGAAAACCTTCGGTGACCAGTTTGAGGCCTCCCGCTACGCGGAGCTCCCGCAACTCCCTGAAACCAATATGAAGTTCCACCCGCGAAAGGTTGAAAGTGCGACGGTGTACGGATATCCGTAATTCCCCACCGGTGGTCCTGATATCCAGGGCCTCATACATGTCGTCAGAGGGCGCCAGTACCTTCACATAGGGCGCTTCCGACTGGTAGAGGAATACCTTGAAGTTCCCCTCCACTTCAATGGAACTGAACTGCCCCACCGGAAAAGTACGCGAAAGATCCTGTTTCTGCCCGGCCCCCTGAAGGGCGCCCGCCGCTAAAAGAACAAAAAGAAAAACTGAGGTGATGATCCGTGTCATATCATGGAATTTGAAAGGAAAGTTACACCTGATCACCTGTTTCAGGTCACGAAATTCGGCCAATAGCCGTTTTCAGACGACCAATGGCTCTCATTCGTCGGGTCAATCCGGTCCCTCCCTGATGGCCTGTTCCTCTTTCTTCGCATCAAAAAAACAACATCCTGCTACCGGACCGGGTTTCCGCGGCCGCAAAAGGTTACTTCTCACCCCCCGGGGAAGCCATCCGGGTTAACAGGGAACGTACATAAAGGAGAAAATAAGAGAGCAGACCAAATAATACGAGTGGAAACAGAAAATCAGTCCAACCCGGGTTGCTGAACAACAGCAAGATCCGTACGGCGTAAACCAGGGCAAACAGCAGCAGCAGGGATAAGGGAAGCAATGCCCTTTTGTCTTGCCTGTCCTGAATCCACCAGGCCAGAGCGATCCACACTATGCCCATACTGACCAAACCGCCCCCTTCGGCATACTTCTGGAGGGTAAATTTCATCACCCCATATACAAGGGGGATCAGCCCTGCTATCATCACCCCCCGAAGGAGGCTTCTGAGCAGCCTGACCCTGCCCTCCTGCTGATCGGGAGCCGGAAAGAAGGTGAACATATTCACGGGTTCCCCAAATTCAGGCCGGTCAAGATCCTCCTCCCCGGCAATCAACCCCCGGCGGAGCGCTTCCGCGATGGCAACCTGCACCGCCTCAGGCCGGTAATCCTTCCGCCTGCGCAACACCATCATCAATTCACTGCGCGTAAGCGATCTGATCCGCTCTTCCATGGTCGGCATCCTCTCCTCCTCACCTTGTTCCATCTGTCACTTTTTCGTTCATCCGGCAAAATCCGGTTAAGCGAAATTACAAACATTTTCTACTTTTGGGTGTTTAATGAACAAATCAAAAATCTTGCATATGTATAATTTTGAATACAAGAACCCGGTGAAGATCATCTTCGGGAAAGGGACCATCGCAAAACTGACGGGAGAGGTTCCCTCGGGCACAAAGATCATGATGACCTACGGAGGTGGGAGCATCTTTAAAAACGGGGTTTACGACCAGGTCAAAAAGGCACTGGAAGGATTTGATGTGGTGGAATTCGGGGGGATCGAAGCCAATCCCACCTATGAAACCTGTATGAAAGCCCTGGAGGTGGTCAAAAAGGAGCAGACCGGTTTTTTGTTGGCGGTCGGAGGGGGATCGGTGCTTGACGGCACCAAATTCATCGCTGCAGCGGCGCTGTACGAGCATGGTGATCCCTGGAAGATTCTTTCCGGGGAAGAAAAAGCGCCTGTTACCCGGGCACTGCCAATTGGCACAGTACTTACGCTTCCGGCTACAGGTTCGGAAATGAATGGCAATTCAGTGATTTCCAGGACAAGTACCCAGGAGAAGATGTCTTTTGGTTCCGCGGCGGTGATGCCCCGCTTCTCCATTCTCGATCCCGAGACCGTTTTTACACTTCCTGACCGGCAGGTGGCCAATGGGGTGGTCGATGCCTTCGTTCACGTCATGGAACAGTACCTGACCTTTCCGGTGAATGCACCTCTGCAGGACCGGATGGCCGAGGCCATTCTGCAGACCCTGATTGAGGAGGGTCCGAAGGTGCTGGCCAACAGGACCGATTACGAGGCCGCCGCCAATTTCATGTGGAGCGCCACCATGGCTCTTAACGGGCTTATCGGGGTCGGCGTACCCCAGGATTGGGCCACCCACGGCATCGGCCATGAACTCACCGCCTACCACGGGATCGATCACGCCCGTACCCTGGCCATCGTCCTCCCCGGTCTCATGAACATCCGCCGCAGGGAGAAAGAAGCCAAAATCCTCCAGTACGGAGAACGCATCTGGGGCATCACCGACGGTACCCCCGATGCACGCATCGACCAAACCATCGCCCGCACCACCGGATTCTTTGAACAAATGGGAATCCCCACTACCCTCTCAGAATACGGGGTGACCGATTCCACCATCGGAAAAATCGAAAACCGGTTCGCGCGTCGCAATACCCTCATGGGCGAAAACAAAGACATCGACAGCCGTTTGACCCGCACCATCCTTACCGACCGGCTCTGATCAGCTTATTGAAGGACCAGGCTTTGCGGAGTCAATCCACTTACCCTGAAGAGAGTAGCAGAAAAAAAGGTTTTTTGCAACTCTTTTCATTTTTTAATCGTAAATTGTCTGGAAGTTTTAAAAATGAAATGGCCGGCACCATCGGGGCATTCACCGGCAGAACCACAGAATGTTCCTCCAGGCTGAGACGGGAGCAACCGTGATTGTCCTGCAGCGGACCTCCTTTTCATGGAAAGAACGATAACCATGTAATAAATAATACCATGAAGACAAAATTCTACCTCTTTTTTTGGCTTGTACTTTTCGTCCCCGGTTTCTCATCGGCCCAGTGGACAGATTATCTCACGGTTTTGGGTGAAGAATGGGCGAACAATACCTGGCGGAACCAGGTGCTGACCACCAACGAATTTGACCAGGACGGGTACATCACCAAATCGACCCTGGCTGCATGGGATACTGTCGCCGCCAAATGGGTCGACTATTCCATCACGACTTACACCCTCCACAGCGACCACACCGTGAAAGAAACTCTGACCAAAATGTGGGACGAAGATGCGGAGGGCTGGATAAACAGCATCAAAACCACCTACACCTACAACTCCTCCAGGGATATCCTGACGCAGACCATCTTCATGTTTGCCGATCCGGAGTGGATGGAATATTCCTCTATTGCTTACACTTACAACAGCTCAGGACAGCTGACACGGGAACTTGTGAGAAGCCTCAGCTTCTTCACCGGAACGATGGAGGATTACAGCGAGGAGATTTACGAATACAATACCGATGGTACTGAAAGCAGAAGCACTTACCGGACCAGGGTCGACGGAAGCCCTACTTTTCAGGACGCGAGCAGAAACAGTTACGGGTACAAGACTGAAAACGGCCGGAAAGTGGTCGCCACGATCCTGTTTGAGGTTTTTGACGGGCAAAACTGGATTTCCGAAAGCAGGTCCCTTCACAATTACAACGGCGATGGCACGATCATGGAGGTGGTGGACCAGGGATACGACCAGGGAACGTGGGTGAACAGCGCAAAGGAAATGTACGCTTACAAAAACGGAAAGATCTGGCAGATGGTCGGTCAGGAATGGAACCCCGGAGAATCGGAGTGGATGAATATCTCCAGGTTAACCTTTAATTATCCGGGCACCACAGCGATTTCCAGGCAACTGGCAGCGGAAGTGGCAGCCTATCCCAATCCTTTCACCGGAGAAGTCCGTATCGGATACCCGGGATCCTCGTCATTCCGCGTGCAGCTGTTCAATTCCGGCGGTCAGCTGTTGATGGATCTCCCTGAAATGCGCGACGGAGAGAAGCTTCACCTGGAACAGCTGCCCCAAGGCATCTACTACTTGCGGGCCACCACCTCTTCCGGAGGGAAAACCCTCCCGCTGGTCAAGGTAAAATAAATGACTCCGGGAAGCGTTCGGTGCTTTCGTTCAGCAGATTACACCTGTAGTGCATGACCGGAAGCGCCAGGCTGTAAAGCCGCTCCGCCTCCGGAACAGTCACACGAATCATCGGGGTCCCCTTCAGCTACCGGTTCTCTTCGATGTAGGAGTGGATCAGCAGGTTATAGGCTTCAGCCAGCCGGTTCACCAGCGGATGGGCCGGGAAGAAGGAGAATTGCCCTGCCCGGCAGAGCGGCAGCACCCTCGGGGAGGTCCCCGTAAGGAAGGCGGCCTCGGCCTGCGGCAGTTCCTCCAGGGCCAGACTGCGGGTTTCCACCCTGAATCCCTCCTTTTGGATCAACTCCAGCACCTTCTGCCGGGTAATGCCAGGCAGGACTTCATCTGCCGGTGCTGTCAGGAGTATCCCCTCCTTCACAAAAAAGAGATTGGAACGGCTTCCCTCGGTGATATGGCCATACCGGTCCACCAGCAATACCTCGTACCACCCTTCCTCCCTGATCATCCGGTCGGCTTCCTGCCGCAAGCCGGCCTGGACCACCTTGGCATTGGGATCATGACGTTCTGCTTCCAGCAGACCACACGACACCCCACGGCGGTACTCCTCCTCCCCGGGGTAGTGGTGCGGAATGAAACCAGCCAGAAACTTACCTGTTGGCCGCCAGCTCCAGGAGAAACGGATATTCCCCTCCTTCACGCCGTTGACGGCCGTCAACTCACGCATCAACCTGACAATGGTCTCCGTCTCCAGGGGAATCTCCAGATGACAAAGCCACGCCGAATGAAAAAACCGGGCAATATGGTCTTCCAGAAACAACGGAACCCCTTCCATTACCCTGACCACCTCGTATATCTCCACCCCTGTGGGGGGAATGTAAGCCGTCACCTCCCTGACCGCCAGATCCTCTATATAATACCTCTGTTGTATCATGCGCTTCATATACAGTTTAACCCTACCAGTTTCCCTGTTCTCCCATCAAAGTTAACCATTTTGGCAAGAAACGCAGAACATCACGCCCGGGCTTGGAAAAATCGCCATAAATTTGATTGGGACCTTCTGCAAAGGTTATTTTGAGCCCTTTTGATCACCCCAGGTCCTGCTGCTGCCGGTATGCGTGAGAACAGTGACATCAGATTCAACGCTCTGAAGCACCATCTGGGATTTCTGCGGGAAGAAATCTACCGCTGGAAAGCGTTGGAATGGCCCCGGGTGGCAGAGGAGCTGCTGAAACTGGGAAATAACCAGTTTGATCTTTATGCCGGATTGCTGCCAGTAGCGGCCATTCTCGGGGGAATCAGCCAGATCCTGATCAGGAACGGTACTGCTGACCGGGAGCAACTGCGCACCTGGCTGGGGAAAAAAGGTTACCGGAGCTTTGAGCTTTCCGATGGTTCCCGGTGGGTGGTCAGGGAGAGCGGGCATGATGGCCTTGCGCACATTCATCCGGCGCGACATCAGCCGTTGGTGCAAAGGGTGAAGGCCAGCCACGTTAAAACCATAGTGGCCCTTCTGTGGTCCCTCACAGATCCGCTCTCCCTCACCGATGCGAACCAACCTCTTGAAAGGTCGACTCCGTTCATCAACCGGATCCGGCGCGAAAGGCTGGGACTTTCCCCGGTCAGGTCACTGGAGGAGAGCCGCAGGATCGCCCAAACCTTCAGATTGATCCTCGGCCCTGACCAAATGCCGTGATTTTTTTTGTAATTTCACCCCTGAAAACGGGTGGCCATCCCCCGGCCTGCCCTGCAGGAAGGTGCGCACAGCCGGGCTGCGGCACTTCAAGCCCATTTCTGTGTTAACACACTCAGCAGTACCGGGATGCAGGATTGGGCTGTGGGCCTGGCAACCTTTATACTGAACTCTCTTGAAAAGCAAAACCACGTTACTGCTCTTCCTGGCTTTCCTGACCTCAGCGATGGCCGGTTTCTTCAACGCCCCGGCACAGGGGAACACCTTCAGTTTCGAGTTTTTCTCCCAGGAGGACGGACTGAGCAACAACCAGGTGCAATGCATCTACCAGGACAAAAGGGGCTTTATGTGGTTCGGCACCAGCCAGGGAATCAGCCGTTTTGACGGCTACCGGTTTACCAGGTTCGTCAGCAAACCCGGTGATTCCGCCTCCCTGCGGGGGAACCTGGTGAGGACCCTCTGCGAAGACTCCCGGGGTAACCTCTACGCCGGAACCGAAAACGGCGGTCTTAACCTCTTCGACAGGGAAAAGGAGACTTTCATCCCTGTCTTCAGGGCCTTCGGGGAAGCCGTTCCCGAAAATATCTCGGTGAACGAGGTCAGAGAAGATGAACAGCAGCGGCTGTGGATCGGCACCGACAACGGGGTATGGCGTTATCGCCCCGGGAAGGAACTCACACGCATCGAGCCCGTGCAGAAACCGGGAAGCCGACCCTTCGCCCCCGCCTTTGTCAGGGTCATGACCTTCGGTCACCACGGCAAACTTTGGCTGGGTACCAACCGGGGCATTTTTCTCCTCGATACCGCCTCCCTGGAAACCGAGGCCTATCCCCTGCCAGTGCCCCCCTCCCACAACGAAGAGGTGTGGAGCCTTTTCACCGATGACGACGGGAAGATCTGGGCCGGGACCTATGACAACGGGGTGTTTATCTTTGACCGTGATGGACGGCTGGAAAGCCATTTCCTGCCCGACACGGCCAATAACAGGAGCCGCACGGTCAGAGCCATTGCCCGCGACCGGAAAGGTGACTATTGGATCGGCACCCGCGGAGGCCTTTATATCTATACCCCGGGAAAGGGGATCACCGGTTATTACGCCCACGATGAACGCGAAGCCCGCAGTCTCTCCGGGAATTCGGTCCTTGACATCTTCCACGACCGCCATGGCGATACCTGGATAGGCACCCGCACAGGCATCAATTTCCTGATCCACAACAAACAACAGTTCAGGAATTTCAGGGCCATGCCCCACGACCGGCGCTATCTTAACAGCAACGAGATCTGGGCCTTTCATATCGGTCCCGGAGGAAAAATCTGGATCGGCACCGAAGATGGCGGAGTCAACATCTATGATCCCGGCACCCAGATCTTCGACTACCTCGTACATTCCCCCGGAAACCCCCGGACCCTCTCTTCCAACTGTATCAAGGATTTTCTGGAAGACGGACATGGTGGCCTGATGATTGCCACCTTCCGGGGAGGGATCAATCTGCTGGACCAGCAAACGGGCAGGATCGTCCACCTCCGGAACATTCCGGGAGACGAAAGTTCCCTGTCAGACGACCGGGTATGGTGCCTCTTTCGCGACAGCCGGGGGCAGATCTGGGCGGGAACCACCTCAGGGATGGACCTGTATGATCCTGTGACCCGGAAGTTCTCCCGTTTCAGAGAACTGGGGGAGGAGGTCCAGGTCAACTGGATCAGTGAGGACCGTGACGGCCACCTCTGGATCGGCGCCCGTGAGGAACTTATTATTTATAATCCGCGCTCCCGGAGCTTCATCAGGTATCCCGAATATACCCGCGATTTCCTGCAGGACTCCTCGGGGAGGATATGGATCGCCACCCTGACGCGGGGCATTGCCCTCTATTCCGCGGAAAAGGGAGCCCTCCGCTGTTTCACGGAAGCCGACGGGCTCGCCAACAACCAGGTGGTTAGCCTCCTTGAAGACCATGGCCGCTTCCTTTGGATCGGGACCACCAACGGCCTCTCCCGGTTCAACCCCGAAACCGGGTACTTTCAGACCTTCTCCGGAAAGGACGGCCTCCAGAACAGCCAGTTCAACTACGGGGCTGCCCTGAAGACCGCCTCCGGAGAGCTTCTTTTCGGGGGCATCTCGGGATTTAACATTTTTGATCCCCAGAAGGTGATCACCCATGAGGCCGGTGCCCCTATGGTGCTGACCGAACTCAGGCTGTTCAATAAAAGGGTGGAGATCGGCAGCGGCCGTAAACCGGTGCTCCCCCGGAGCATCACCGAAACACGCTCCATCAGCCTGCCCTTCGACCAGAAGGTCATTACCATCGAGTTCGCCGCACTGAACTACATCAACTCCCAGAACAACCTCTATTCCTACTTCCTGGAGGGTTTCGACAACAGCTGGACCGACCCCTCCCCCCTGCGTTCTGCCACCTATACCAACCTCAACCCGGGCGATTACCTCTTCCGGGTGAAAAGCGTCATTCCCGGGGTACCCGATGCCGGAAACGACATCGCCCTGCAAATCAGAATTCTCCCTCCTTTCTGGAAAACTGGCCTTTTCAAACTGCTCACCTTCCTGGTTCTCTCCCTGCTTATCTACGCCCTGATCAGGTTTATGATCAACAGGGAAAAACTTAAAAATGAACTCGCCTTTGAACGGATCAAAGCCCGGAAGCTCCATGAATTCGACATGCTGAAACTACGGTTCTTTACCAACATTTCCCATGAGATCAGAACCCCGCTGACCCTCATCCTGGGACCGCTCGAGAAGATTCGCCACCACCAGGTGCCTCCCGAACAGGTCGATTCCCTTCTGGAAATCATGCACAGGAATGCCCGCCAGCTCAACCAGCTTATCAACCAGATCCTCGACTTCAGGAAGCTAGAATCGGGAAGCCTTAAACCCGACCTTACCGACGGGGAACTCGTCTCTTTCGTGCAGGGCATCGTGGCCCAGTTCGACCACATGGCCAGAGAAAAAGAGATCCGCTACGCCTTCAACTCCCTGGTACATCAGATCCACTGCCGTTTTGATGCCGATAAAACCGAAAAGATCCTCACCAACCTCCTTTCGAATGCTTTCAAGTTCACCGACAGGGAGGGGCGGGTAACGGTATCGCTGGCGCTCGTGGCCGACAGCAGCCAGAGCGTGCGGGAGGGAAGCGACCTCTCTGACCATTTTATTGAACTCACCGTAAAAGACAGCGGCAAGGGAATCCCTGCCGCCCAAATCGATAAAATCTTCATGCGTTTCTTTCAGTCGGGTGAGAAATCGGAGATTCCGGGAACAGGCATCGGTCTCTCGCTGGTCCATGAACTGGTGAAACTCCTGGGCGGCGAGATTTTCGTCTCCAGCAAACCTGGTCAGGGTTCCCGGTTTACGGTCAGGCTCCCCTATCTCGAAACCGAAAGTCTTCCTGTGACGGAACCTTGCGAAGAAAGGCAGGATCATACCAGAAACGGAGGTTTTTCTCCGCCTGAAGAGGAGGGCCGGTACCGCGATAAAATCCTGCTGGTGGTCGAAGACAATGCCGATGTCAGACAATTTGTCCGCACCCATTTTGAATCGCTCTACACCGTGGTGGAAGCCTCCGACGGGCAAAAGGGATGGGAAGAAGCCCTTAAATCGGTACCCGACATCATCCTGTGCGACATCATGATGCCCGGCACCGACGGCTATGAACTCCTCCGGCGGGTCAAAAACGACGAACGCACCTCCCACATTCCGGTGATCCTGCTTACCGCCCTCAATTCACGGGAAAACGAAATGGAAGGCCTTACCATCGGCGCCGACGACTATATCGTCAAGCCCTTCGACCTCTCCATCCTGCAGACGAAAATCGAAAACATCCTCTCCATCAGGCAGTCGCTCAAGGAAAAGTATTCCGGCGAGGTGGTCCTGCAGCCGAAAAACATACTGATTACCACCCACGAAGAGCGGTTCCTGAAGAAGATCGTGGAAATCGTGGAAAACCACATTGCCGACCCTGACCTCGACATCGAACGGTTTGCGGCCGAAGCAGGTGTCAGCCGCATGCAACTCTATCGCAAGCTGAGCGCCCTGACCGATATGACCGTCAAAGAATTCATCCGTGACATCCGCCTTAAACGGGCCGCACAACTCCTTCTCCAGAAGACCATGAACGTCTCTGAAATCGCCTGGGCCACCGGGTTCCGCGACGTCTCCCACTTCCGCAAATGCTTCCGGCAAAAATTCGGCATGAGCGCGACCGAATACGCCGATTCTCCCCCAAGGGAAACCTGACCACTTCCCACCCCCCCTCCTCTCCAGCCCCTCTGACTTACTGATGCCCTGACATCTTCACATTCTGACATCCTGATATTCTGACTTCCTGATATCCTGATATTCTCACATTCTGACATCCTGATATTTTGATATCCTGATATTCTCACATTCTGACATCCTAATAACCTAATATCCTGATATTCTCACATTCTGACATCCTAATAACCTAATATCCTGATATTCTCACATTCTGATGTTCTCACATTCTGATATCCGAAAATTCTGATACTCAGACATGTTGATCTTCAGCCTTTTCCTATTCAGGACTCCCTCTTTCCAATTCCGGATTCCGGATTCCGGATTCCGGATTCCAGACTCAAGATTCAAGATCCCCGATTCAAGACTTAAGACTTAAGACTCAAGACTTAAGATTCCCGACTCCCACATTCAAGATTCATGATTCCCGACTCAAGATTCCCGATTCAAGACTTAAGACTCAAGATTCAAGACTCAAGACTCAAGATTCCCGACTCAAGACTCAAGATTCCAGATTCCAGATTCCAGACTCAAGATTCCGGATTCAAGACTTAAGACTCAAGATTCAAGACTTAAGACTTAAGACTCAAGACTTAAGATTCCCGACTCCCACATTCAAGATTCATGATTCCCGACTCCCGATTCCCGACAATCCCTCTCCGGGAAGATTTTCCCCGCTTTTTGGGAAACCTGGCGCCGGTCAGGAATGCCCCCCCCCTTGGTTGGGAAACGAGGATGCCCCCTGGTGAAGCGTAATATTTAACTTTGATTAACGAATCAAACCACCGCCTGATGGAAGACAAACCGAAAGAGATCAGGAGGCTTTCCGCCCTGATCCTGCTGATCACACTGAGCCTGCTGGCCCTGTTGCTGGCTCTGGTCTTCTTTGCGTTTTAGTCCGCCCCTCCTCCCGTCCTTCGTTAATTATAAAACCAGATAAACAATGACCGAAAGAAAGACCACCCACCTCCTGACATCAGGACTGCATTGGATGCCCTTGCTGATGGCATTCTGGCTATTGCTGCCCCGGCCAGCCCTGGCGTGCAAGAATTCCCTGCCCAAAGGGCTGGATATGGCCGAGAAGATGGCCCGATCCGAAATACGGCATTTCCCTGACATCCTGGGTGTTGATTACAACAACCGTCCGGTATGGAACTACACGCAGGGACTGATTGCACAGGCCATGCTCGGGGTATATGAGTTTTCGCGTGATAAGGCGTTTTACGATTATGCCCGCAGTTATGCCGACAAGATGATCGACGACCAGGGTACCATTATGGGATACAGGCCTGAGGAATATAATATTGACCGTATCAACTCCGGGAAATTTCTTTTTGACCTGTACCGCGAGACCCATGACAAACGCTATAAGAGCGCGATTTTTCACCTGCGGGAGCAGCTGAAGACCCATCCCCGCACCTCAGAGGGGGGTTTTTGGCATAAAAAGATATACACCCATCAGATGTGGCTCGATGGTCTATATATGGGGGCACCCTTTTACGCACGGTATGCCCGTGACTTCGGTGAACCGGAGGCCTTCAATGATGTGATTGACCAGTTCGCCATTGTCCACAGGCATACCTTTGATCCGGAGAGCGGGCTGAATTACCACGGTTGGGATGAGCGCAGGGAACAGAAGTGGGCCCATCCCGAAAAGGGCACCTCCCCTCATTTCTGGGGCCGCGCCATGGGTTGGTATGCCATGGCGCTGGTCGATGTGCTTGATTTCATTCCCGCCGACCACCCCCGACGCGGAGAGCTCCTCATCATTCTCCGGCAGGTCGCCGCAGGTGTGGCCCGCCACCAGGATAAGGAATCAGGCCTCTGGTACCAGGTCATGGACCTGGGTACCCGTGAAGGGAACTACCTTGAGGCCACCGCCTCCTCCATGTTCACCTATGCCCTGCTAAAGGGCGTCCGTAAAGGATATCTGCCCAAAAAATACCAAAAAACAGCCTTTAAAGGATATAAGGGAATCGTCAGCAGGCTCATCCGCGATAACGGCGACGGCACCATCAGCCTGACCCAATGTTGTTCGGTTGCCGGCCTGGGAGGGAATCCCTATCGCGACGGCTCCTATGCCTATTACGTCGGAGAACCGGTGCGCGACAACGACCCCAAGGGCGTCGGCCCCTTCATCCTTGCCAGCCTGGAAATCCACTTAACTCAATAAATCTCTAATTCTTAGATCTATGACAAAGCTAATGACCATGTTGATTAAAAGGAACTTTCAACCTGCGGCGATCCGTATGTTGCTGGGGGGATGGTTTCTTTTTCTGACCACTGTCGCGATGGCGCAGAATGTGACGATCACGGGAAAAGTCACGGGTACCCCCAACGGGGAGCCCATTCCCGGGGCCAATGTCGTGCTGAAGGGGACCACCACGGGAACCATCACCGACAATGAGGGAAATTATAGCCTGGAGGCGCCGGCCAACGGCACCCTGGTGGTGTCGTTCGTGGGCTATCACAGTGAAGAGGTTTCCATAGCCGGAAGAAGTGTCATTCATGTGGCGCTGTCCGAAGAGACCTTTGGGCTTGACGAGGTGGTGGCCATCGGGTATGGGGTTGTCCGCCGGAGGGACCTCACGGGGGCCGTCTCCTCGGTGAAGGCCGATGACATTACCAAAACGACCACCAGCAATGCCATGCAGGCCATGCAGGCCCGTGTACCGGGGCTCGACATTCAGCAGTCGAACGGCCAGGCGGGAGCCGGTGTCAGTCTCACCCTCAGGGGGAACCGCTCAATCTCGGCCTCTAACAGCCCGCTGATCCTGGTCGACGGCGTGGCATATGGCTCTACGCTCGACATCAATCCCTCTGATATCGAATCAATGGAAGTGCTGAAAGATGCCTCTTCCACCGCCATTTACGGAACACGCGGGGCCAACGGCGTCATCCTGATTACCACCAAACGGGGTAAGGAGGGAAAAACCAAGGTAGCCCTCAACTCGTATCTCTCCTCCAACATTCCCACGCACGTACCCCAGATGATGTACGGCCCGAAGGAGGTGCAGCGCCTGATCGACAAAGCCAATTACCAGGCCGATGCCGCCTCAGGCAACTGGGGAGCCAGCAACCTTTCTGTGGAACAGGTGCTCACCGAGAACCTCGAAGACTTCACCGAGATGGAGATCTATAACGACGGGTCCTACACCGACTGGCTCGACCTGATCCTACAGAACGGCCTCACCCAGAATTACGAACTGGCCGTCTCGGGAGGCAGCGCACGCACCAACTTCAACCTTTCACTGGGAACCATGTTCGAAGAGGGCCTCATGAAAGACGACATGATGGACCGCTACAATGCCAAGGTGGTCCTCGACCATAAAATCAGCGATCTCTTCAGGGCAGGTACCAGCCTGCTCTATACCTTCAAGGACCATGACGCCCGCAACTCCAGCGTCTTCGGGCAGTCCCTGAAGATGACCACCATCACCCACCCCTATACCAGGGAGGGAAATCTCATCTACACCCCCAATCCGAGGTATGCCGCCCATGCCAACCCCCTGCTCGACGAAACCGAGGGGGCTTTCGCACACAACATCGAAACCACCCGTTTCTTCGGAAACGTCTATCTGGAGGTGACCCCACACAAAAATCTCCTTTTCAAATCGATTTACGCCCTCGACCGGAGCAATGTCCGTGACGGCACCTACCAGGATTATCAGAGTGTGGGCCGTTATCAGTCGCCCGGCACCAGTTTTATCTCCTCGCAGTACAGCAAATCAACCGGTTATACCTGGGAAAATACCCTCAACTACCATACTGCTTTCGGCGGATCTCCGCATGATGTCACTTTCCTCCTGGGACAAAGTATGGCACAGAGTGTTTATGAAAACATGCGTACCGAAGGAGATGCCGGCAGGGAGCATTATTACAACAGTCTCTTCTACGACCTTTCCAAGATCAGCACCGAGACCAGCACCAGCGCATATACCAAGTCCTCGCTGCTCTCTTACTTCGGCCGCCTCAACTACAAATTCCGGGAAAGGTATCTGCTGACGGCCTCCCTCCGTACCGATGGTTCCTCGACCCTGGCCGAAGGGCACAAATGGGGCACCTTCCCCTCTCTGGCTGCCGCATGGCGCATCAACGAAGAACCGTTCCTGGCAGGCTCCCGCGACTGGCTCACCAACCTGAAACTTCGCGCCTCCTGGGGGATGTCAGGGAATGCCGCCGTGGATCCCTACAGTACCCTCACCTCCCTGAGCACCAACCTTATCTATTATTACCTCGACGGCAAGGATATTCCCGGAAATATCCCCAGCACCATGGGCAATAAAGACCTCACCTGGGAGACCACCACCGTCCTCGACTTCGGCATCGACTTCGGCATCCTGGCCAACCGCATTTCGGGTAGCATCGACTATTATATGAGCAAAACCGATGACCTCCTTTATCTGAAGAGCGCTCCGCCTTCGTCAGTGTTTCCCAGTGTGCTGGCCAACATCGGTTCCACCGAAGGGCAAGGCCTGGAGGTTGCCCTCAACACCCTGGCCGTCAAAGCCGGAAAATTCAGCTGGGACATTAACTGGAACTATTCCACTTCGCGCGACAAGATCACAGGGCTTTCGGAAGGAGTGGAACGGAACATCACCGGCACTTCGGGACAGATCGTGGGAGAACCGGTCTCCATTTTCTACGACTATGAAGCCCTGGGCAACTGGAATGTGGGGGAATTCGCCCAATATAAAACCGACTGGGAAGCCCGCCACCCAGGGGAGAGCATCGGCTATGTAGCCGCATACGGCGTACCGGGAACCATTAAAATCAACGACCGTAATGACGACGGCAAACTTGACGATGAAGACAAGATCGTTTACGGACGTTCCCCAAAGCATATCTTCGGGATGAACAACACCTTCACCTTTGGCGATCTCTCCCTGTCGGTGTTGCTGTTTGCCCGCCTGGGAGGCATGCTGTCGTATGACATGAACACCCAGCTCAATTACGAAACCGCCAACTGGGGCGACCTGGATTACTGGACCCCCACCAACACCGGCGCCAAATTCCCCAGTCCGGGCGCCGCCAGCACCACCTACGGCAGCTACGGCACCTCCCTGAGGTATGAAAAAGCCGACTACATCAAGGTCAAGGACATCACCCTGGCCTACAACCTCCCCTCCCGCCTCATTGGGCAGGTGGGTATCGACAGGGTCCGGCTCTTCGGCTCCCTGAAGAACTACTTCACCTTTGCCAAAATCGACAACTATGACCCCGAACGCGGAGGAGCGGTCACCTTCCCCCTGGCCAAGCAGGCCGTCTTCGGCATCAATCTTGAGTTTTAACCCATAATATTCCCATCAATATGAAAAAAACAATTTTCACCATACTCGCTGCGGCGGCGCTCGTGATGAGCACCCCTTCCTGTTCCGACTTTCTGGAAGAGGACAACAAGGCAGGCATGACCGCAGACCTGACGTACAGTACCGCTTCGGGCATCCAGGGTCTCGTTTCTTCGGCCTACAGTTTTGCCCGCGGATGGTACGGAAAAGAAGCAGGCCTCGGCCTGTCGGAAACCGGCACCGACCTCTTCTACTACGGCTATGACAACAAGCAGAAATCGCTCAACACCTATAACATCACCGCCGAGAGCCTCGACGGCAACTCCAGCGACAATGCCAGCCTCGACCACTACTGGGAGATGTTTTACTGCGCCGTTGACGTGTGTAATACCGCACTGAAGTATGTCCCCGAAAACAAGGTGATTGCCGAGAACCTCCGGAGCAGGTTCATGGGAGAAGCCTATTTCCTGCGGGCCTTTTACTATTTTCATATGGTGAACATCTGGGGTCCCATTCCTTACAACAGCGAGCCTCAGACCGAGATCGTCACCAATCCCACCCGGCTTTCGGAAGAGGAGGTTTACAACAACATCCTCGACGACCTCGACAAGTCGATTGCCGCATTCCAGGCCGCCAACTACATGATCAAGAGCGATGGCCGCGCCAATTACTGGGCAGCCAGGGCCCTTAAGGCAAGGGTGCTCCTTTATGCCGCCAGCTGGCTGGGTAAAACCGACCTCTATGGCCAGGCCAAAACGGAAGCCGAAGCGGTCATCAACAGCGGCATCGCCTCCTTCTACGACAACTACGCCGACACCTGGTCCATGAAAAACGAGGATGTCTCCAAAAACAAGGAGGCCATCTGGGGTGTGACCTACTCGGCCGACATCAAGACCAACGTCAACTGCATTCCCAAAAGGTACAAGACCAACGCATCGGGGGATCCCCTCGACTACAACTCGCTGATCACCCGCACCGGTTACAGCCGCGGCGGCAGCGCCATGCTGCTCATGTTCGTCTCCATGTGGAACAATGGAGCTTCCGACCTCGGAAACAACGGCAAGGAGACTTTTGTCAGGGTACTGGGGGAATCCACCTCCACCATCACTCACTTCAAAACAGGGGAAAAGGTTTATGTAGCCCCCTACTATTCGCCTTACGGTAGAGGTTTTACCCGTTATCTGCCTTCCCTTTATCTCTGGAGTGTTCTGGAGAAGAATAGGGCCACCGACCAGCGGACCGAGGCCACACTTCTGGATGCCTACACCATTGCGCCCGGACTGGCGGGGAGTTCCAAGAACTATCCGGCGATCCAGGACACGGCCATCTACTATTGTTTTCTTGATGGGAATTCTCCCGAAGGGCAGGCGATGCAGGCATGGGCCAAAGGGCGTTACCGTATTCAGTTCATGAGCGGGGGGGACATTCCCGTCTACACTTCTTCCGATCCGGCGACGGCCAAACCCACGGAAGCCGCCAAAGCCAATTCCGATGTATATGCCGACGGCCGCTATAACTCCTATAAAATCGGAGGATGGTGCTCTTATCCGGGTATTAAGAAGTTCCTTGACGACGTGTATGACCCCACTTATCCCACCCATGACATTTCGAGCCGCGATGCCATCGTTCTGCGCCTTGCCGAGATGTATCTGATCAAGGCGGAAGCCGAATTGGGAAGTGGCAGCGCTTCAGCGGCCCTGTCCACCCTGAACCAGCTCAGGGCCAAACGGGCCAAAACCGGCATGGACAACTCCCTGAAAGGAACCGTCGATATCAACACCATCCTCGAGGAGCGCGCCATCGAACTGTGCGGGGAACAACAGCGCTGGTTCGACCTTAAAAGAACCAAAACCCTGGTCGACCGCGTGAAGAAATACAACGCCCAGGGCGCGGCCAGCATCAAGGAGTTCCATTACTACCGGCCGATCCCGCAGGCCCAGCTCGATGCAATCACCAACCTGGCCTCCGCACCCGGAGGGGAGGGATTCTGGCAAAACACAGGCTATTAACCCTGAAAAGGATCGGAAAATATCACTTCTATTCGCCATCGGGATTACCGCGGTATGCCGCGGTAATCCCTTTTAATTACTTATATTTGTTAGCAAACGCTATTAATTCTGAACAAACCTAATCGAAAGCTGTATGATTTTAAGAATGATTCCATTGCTTAAAGGGCGCTTCACCCGGTTACCGGGTAAGGCGATGCTCCTCCTGGCGTGTGGTTTTCTGTTGTTACCGGTTCTGGCCGGTGCCCAGCAGGTGACGGTCAGGGGGAAAGTGACCGACGCCTCCAGCGGAGAGGGGATCCCCGGGGCCAACGTGGTGGTCAAGGGAACCACGACGGGAACAATCACCAATGTGGACGGGGATTTCACCCTGAGCGTACCCACTTCCAACGCCACCCTGGTGGTCACATTCATTGGCTATGCCAGCCAGGAGGTTCCTCTGGCTGGCCGGACAACCGTATCCGTCAACCTGGAGCCGGAGACCACGCAACTTGATGAGATCATTGCTGTGGGGTACGGCCAGGCACGGAGAGCCGATTTCACGGGATCCATTGCCACCATCTCCGGGAATGAATTACAGAAAATTCCCGTGGCCAGTGCCGCCGATGCCCTTAAGGGGCGCATGCCTGGCGTCAATGTGCTGACCACCGACGGTTCCCCCGATGCCGAAATTGTGATCCGCGTCCGCGGAGGAGGCTCCGTCACCCAGGACAACTCGCCCCTCTACGTGGTCGATGGCTTTATCGTCAACTCCATCAGAGACATTCCCCCCACCGACATCACCAGCATCAACGTCCTTAAGGATGCCGCCGCCACCGCCATCTACGGCGCTCAGGCAGCCAACGGCGTGGTTCTGATCACCACCCGCAAACCGGTGGCAGGCAAAGTCTCCGTGACCTATAACGGTTACGCACAGCTCAAAACCCTCCCGCGTGACCGCAAACTGGAGGTACTCTCCCCCTATGAATTTGTCATGGCACAGTACGAGTATGCCCGCTTGAGATCGGATGCCGATGTGCGCAATTTCGAGAAATACTTCGGAAAATATGACGACCTTGAACTCTATCAGGATAAAAAACCTACCGACTGGCAGGAAGAACTCTTCGGCCGCACCACCCTTTCCCAGCTGCATAATGTCAGCCTCAGCGGAGGAAACGAAAAGACGCGCATCAGCCTGAGTCTTACCAACAACAACGATGAAGGCCTGCTGGTGGGATCGGGATACCGCCGCAATGTCATCAACTTCAAGCTCAGCCAGGAGATTGCCGCCCCACTCGAATTTGAAGCTTCGGCGCGCATCACCGACACCCGTGTCGACGGAGCCGGAACCGCCGGAGGATCACAACTCCGCGTGAAGGATGCCATCACCACGCGCCCAGTCAACGGTATTGCCGATGAACTCGATATTGACCTTTCACAGATCGACTCCAGCGACGACTACCAGTCGTTTCTCAGCTCCCTGATCAACCCCCTGCGCCTGGCCGAAGACGACTGGCGCCAGCGTAACACCCGCTCCTATGTGCTTAATGCGGGGCTCTCCTGGGATATTGTGGAGCGGCTGACCGCCAAGACCACCTTCACCACCGAAACCGGCTACGACGAAAGCCTACGTTACTACGGCCCCCTCACCAGCCAGTCGCGCCAGGAGGGCAGCAGCCTACCCCTGGGAACCGTCAGCGAGGAAAAGGACTTCTCTTACCGCTGGCTCAACACCCTGAATTACACCTTTGCCAACCTGGGCATCCACCAGCTTGACTTTTTGCTCGGCCATGAAATCTATTCCAGGGGCGGCAAGGGCAGTTTCGTCAGAACCGAGGAGTTCCGCGAGTCGATGCGGCCTGAAGAGCTCTTTGCCAACATGGCGCTGGGCAAAACCGTGGAATACTCCAGCTATGAGTCCACCGAATCCAACAGGCTCTCTTTCTTCGGGCGCGCAAACTATCAGCTGCTCGAAAAATACCTGCTGACGGCCACCCTCCGCTCCGATGCCTCCAGCAAGTTCAAAAAAGAGAACCGGATGGGGATTTTTCCGGCCGTGGCTCTGGGATGGAAAATCTCGGAAGAGCCCTTCCTGAAAGGGAGCTCCTTTATCGATGAGCTGAAGCTCAGGGCCAGCTACGGGGAAACCGGGAACGACCGGATTCCCGCCAATGCCACCAAATTTCTCTTCACCGCCCGCACCAGCGACGGCCCCGGCATGGGCACCAACGACTACAACGCCTATTATTCTCCCAGCGGATCCACCCTTTTCAACCCCGACATCATCTGGGAAACCACCATCAACCGCAATGCCGGTCTTGACTTCATCTTCTTCAGGGGAGGCCTCCGGGGAAATTTCGACCTCTACTGGAACTCCACCAAAGACCTGCTGCTGGCCTCAGCCATCTCCCCCATTTCGGGCTTCACCACCCAGTGGAACAATGTGGGAAGTACCAGCAACAAGGGGATCGAACTGGCTCTTTCTGCCCTGCTGGTCGACAAGAAGGATTTCTCCCTGTCAGCCCAGGTCAATTTCGGCATCAACAAGTCGCGCATCGACGAACTGGATGAGACCAATGAGCGCTTTTTCCAGTCGAACTGGGCCAGCACCGACCTCAAGGACCGCGACGACTATTACCTGGCTGTGGGGCGCACCATCGGCCTGATCTACGGATATACCACCGATGGGTATTATACCACAGACGACTTCACCGGCTACAATGCCACCACCGACCGTTATACCCTGAAGGAAGGGGTTCCCGACAATAAGAGTGTGCTGGGGGTGAGTGCCCTCCGGCCCGGATTCCTGAAGCTGAAGGACATCGCAGGTGGCGGACCGGACAAAGACCAGCCCGACGGGATCATCAACAGCCTCGACCGCACGGTCATCGGCAGCACCCTGCCCGACGCCATCGGCGGATTCGGCTTTGACGCCACCTACAGGGGATTCGACTTCTCGGTCCTCTTTAACTGGTCGTATGGCAACGACATGTACAACACCGGAAAAATCGAATTCAACCAGTACTACCGTACATCCTACGGCAACATGCTCAACTCCATGAACATGGCCAACCGCTTCACCTATATCGACGTCGATGGCTCCATCACAGGAGTGACCGGTGGCAAGGTCACCGACCTGGCCCAGCTGGCCGCCATGAACCAGGGGAAAAACCTCTGGAGCGGAAACAACTCCTTTGGAACGGCCACCGCGGTGATCCACTCCTGGGCGGTTGAAGACGGTTCATTCCTCAGGCTCAACACGCTCACTCTGGGATATACCCTGCCCAAAAGGGTGGTCTCAGCCATCGGTCTGAACAACCTCCGGATATACGCCACCGGGTATAACCTGGCCCTGTGGACCAACTACTCAGGCTATGACCCCGAGGTGAGTACCACCCGCAACAGCAGCTATGCCGCCCTCACCCCCGGAATCGACTACTCTGCCTATCCCCGCAGCCGGTCTGTCACCTTTGGTGTGAATGTAACCTTTTAACCGATCACAATTAATTACAGACAGATATGAAGAAGAGATCAATAATAGCCCTGCTGGCCCTGCTGGTACTTTCTTCCTGCCAGGAGTTCCTGGACCCGGAGTCGCTTTCCACTTTCGACAGCCAGTATATATTCTCCAATGCCGAGGATGCCCGCAAGGCGGTGAATGCCATGTATGTCCATTTCAGTCATGACGGCTTCCGTTCGAGGCTTTCCAACAACATGACCGGAAATACCGACATTGAACACAGCAGCGGGTGGACCAGCGACGGAGCCCGTTACCAGATCTGGAACCTGAAGGCCCAGCCCAACAACGGCGACCTGGGATATGTGTGGGACATCGGCTACAAGGCGATCCGTGATGCCAATATCGCCATCGAGGGGATCCTGGGGAGCACAGCCTACACCTCCTCCGACGCTGAACTCACCCGCAAGATGAAACATCTCCTGGGTGAAGCATACACCATGCGTGCTTACTGGTACAGCATGCTGGTCTTTTATTTCGGGGATGTCCCCTTCTCCACGGAAGCCCCCAAACCCGGGGTGGAATTTAATCTTCCCAAAGAGAACAGGAATGTCATTCTTTCCCATGTCATTGAGGATATGATCAACGCCGAGGAAAACATGATGTGGGCCGACCAGCTGCCCAACGGCATCGAACAGATCAACAGGGAGTACACCCTGGGAATGATTGCCCGTCTGGCCCTCCAGCGCGGCGGATATTACCTGAAACCCGACCTGACCATGACCAGGGATGGCGACTCTCAGCAATATTACCAGATCGCCCTTCAGTATGCCCGGAAGCTGATCCAGCTTAAAGACAGGGAACTCCCCCGTGATTTCCGTCAGGTTTTTGTCAACCAGTGCAAATTCATCTCGCCCGTCAACAGCGACATTCTCTTTGAGGTTCCATTTGCCGTCGGCGAAGGTGACGTAGGCTGGAACATCGGCATCAGGGTCGATGGCGGCTCGTCGGCCAAACACGATTATGGCTCTGGCAGCAACTATATGGCCATGCCTCCCACTTACCTCTACTCCTTCGATACCCTTGACATCCGCAGGGAAGTCACCTGCGGTCTCTACACCATCAACACCGACAATCAGAAAGTGCTGGTTTCCACGGGTAATATGAACATCTCCCAGGGGAAATGGAGCCGTCATCTGCTGCCCACGCCCCCCGGAAAATCAACCGACAAGGGCACCGGTATCAACTGGCCCATGATGCGTTACTCCGATGTACTGCTGATGCTGGCCGAAGCTGAAAATGAACTCAACGGTCCCACGGCCGACGCCCGGGCCGCCTTGCAAAGGGTCAGACAAAGGGCCTTCCCCGAATCGGCATGGGCCCTCAAGGTCGACCAGTACATCACCAATGCTTCCGCAAGTAAGGAGAAGTTCTTTGAAGCCATCGTCGACGAGCGCGCCTGGGAATTCGGAGGTGAAATGATCCGCAAATATGAACTGATCCGCTGGGGCATCTACCATCAGAAAGTCTCAGGCATGGTGGAACAGCTTAAAAAGATGGCCGACGAGGCCAACTCCGGCACCGGCACCCTCCCCGACTACCTCTATGTCAAAAACGGCGACAACGGCGATCTGCTCATCTATAACCTTGACCGGAAGGTACTCGCCGCTCCCGATGAGAGCTGGGAACAGAAAAGCTGGCTGATCTCCATGTGGGATACCAACCTGGGAACCTACAGGGAATGGATCACCAAGGACTGGGAAAACTACATCACCGGGTCCAAAATCGGCGTCCCTGACGGCATAGTCAGGTATGTCTTCCCCATTCCCACCATCGGCATTGACAACAGCAAAGGCGTTCTGAAAAACGACGGCTATGGCTTCTGAATGTTTTAATCCGTTAATTGAAAAAATTATGAAGAAGAAAATAGTTTCCCTTATACCCGTTTTGCTTCTTTTGTTTGCCGGGATGTTCTGGATGGTAGCCTGCGAAGAGGAGGAGGTTTATCCCCGCACCAGGTTGTTTATGCCCGTTCTGAATGAGGAATTGAGTGCCGAGCAGAACAACATCCTCGTCAACATGGCCAGGATGAAGGAGGCGGTCTCCTATAAACTGGAGATCAGCCGCGATACCTTTAAAACCATTGACTACACGGTGACGGTTGACACCAACTATGTGGTCATCAACAAGGATCTTGTCGGGGAAGAATTGCTCTGGTTCACTTTTTACCAGGTGAGGGCTACGGCTTATGCCGACGATCCGGCATACAACAGCAAGGTCTCCGACCTGGGCAGTGTGAGAACCCAGAAGTTTCCGTCGAACATGGGAGCGCCCACCACTTTTGATGTGCTTGACAACCAGGCCAGGGTGTTCTGGACCCCGGCGGGGGCGGCCATTACCCGGGTGAAGGTGTTTGCCATTGGTGACGTCAGGCTGACTACCCCGCTGCTCACCTTTGAGGTGACTCCTGAAGAACAGGCCGAAGGAGAGAAGTATCTCAAGGGACTGACGGCCTCGACTTCTTACAACATCGCCCTATACAGCAACGAAACCCTCAGGGGGTGGGAGGTTTACACCACCAAACCTCCACTGGTATCGGGCGATAATGTGATCAACCTGAGCGGCATAGAAAGCACCACCATCCTGGCCGACACGCTTGCCGATGTTCCCGCAGGCGCGGTCATCCTTCTTGAAGGCGGCAGGTCTTACACCACGGGGGGATACAAATTCGACAAATCCCTGACCATCATGAGCGGGTATAGTTTCGTCCCGGCACTGCCCCATATCGACTGCACCTCCAATTTCAACATCAGCGGGGGTGTCCGTGTCGACTCGATTGTCTTCAAAAACCTCAGCTTCTCGGGAGCCTATGATTCGAGGTACGTCTTCAATCCCAGCGAATCGACTCCTTTCGATGTGGGTAAAATCCACTTTGAAGGGTGCCGGATTTCCAATCTCCGGGGAGTGGCCCGCTTCCGTGGTCCCGCTCCCGGCATGATCCAGAAATTCAGCATGAACAACTGTGTGGTCGACAGCATCCGGGATTATGCCGTGGTGTGCACTGATACCGACAACGGGGTGGCCGTGGGAGATATCCTTCTGACCAACTCCACCTTTTCGAGGTGCCGGTACTTCCTCATCTCGCGTATGCAGTCCAACTCGGTGGTCATCGACCACTGTACCCTGAGTGAGGTGCCTGCCAAGGACCAGATTATGTTCAGGTGGAGGGGATCTGCCGGCAATGCCGACATCACCAATGGACTGACCATCAGCAACACCATCTGGGGGCATGCCTGGGATGAGGCCAACAGCGGAACCTACGCCTTTAAGGCGCACAACGGAGGTGTCAGCCTGGCCGCCACCACCATCAGTGTGGTCAATGTCTATACGACTTCCCTGTTCCTCTTTGCCGCGGGCAACGAATTGGCGGGCATTCCCGTGGGGAACTATGCCGGAACCGGGGCCGATCTGTGGGTGAGTCCCTATGGCGGGATGGATTTTCACTTTAAGGATTCGGCGTTTCCCGGGAAAAACGACAGCGGGGATCCCCGGTGGAAACCCTGATGCCCGGTCCCTGATGACCGGCTCCAGATCCCCTGCAGCCGGGTAACGGCCATGGAGGGCAGGGTTGTGTCACACCCGCCCTGCCCTCCTTAAACCGGCCATACTTCCTCCACGGAAAAAAATACGCCTTCCGGATATCTTCCCGGAACCACATCATGAAAACCACGCCGACATAAAAAACTACCCATGGTAAAAAGCGCGTTTCTATCGTTATTTATTCTTGGTTGGATCCATTTGGTCTCCGGGCAGCCCCTGGCCTTTCCCGGGGCCGAGGGTGGAGGGAAATACACCGCAGGTGGCCGGGGTGGCCGTGTGCTCTTCGTCGACAACCTGAATGACCGTGGCCCTGGCAGCCTGCGCAAAGCCGTGGAGGCCAGGGGCCCGCGAACCATTCTTTTCCGGGTGTCGGGAACCATCGAACTCCAGAAACCCATATACATCAAGAACGACAGTGTGACGATTGCCGGCCAGTCGGCACCTGGTGATGGCATCTGCCTGAAAAACTACGGAATCAGGATCGAAGCCAACCAGGTCATCCTCCGCTATCTGCGGGTGCGCCCCGGGGACGCTTCGGGGGAAGAAATGGACGCCATCAGCGGCACCAACCAGGACCACCTTATCATTGACCACTGCAGTTTCAGCTGGTCCAACGACGAAACCGCCTCTTTTTATGACAACAGCAACTTCACCCTTCAATGGTGTATCATCAGTGAAAGTCTGAACAAATCGCAGCACCACAAGGGAGAGCATGGTTACGGCGGCATCTGGGGAGGCCTGAACGCCACCTTTCACCACAACCTGATCAGTGATCACACCAGCCGGAATCCGCGGCTCCAGGGATCACGCTACACCAATGACCCGCAGAGGGAAAAAGCCGACTTCCGTAACAATGTTATTTACAACTGGGGCAACAACTCGGTATATGGAGGGGAAGAAGGCCATTACAACATCGTGGGCAACTATTACAAACCCGGACCGGCTACCTCAAGGGGCTCTTACCGCCGGATTCTGGACCTGACCCTGAGTTTCTTTGATGAACGCCGCAATCCCGATCCATTGGGCCCCGGGATGTTTTACATCAAAGGAAACATGATGGAGGGGCATCCCGACGTCACACGCGACAACTGGAAGTTCGGTGTCCAGGGGTCGGGGGTCACCCGCACCCTGAAAAACAAATCGCGGCTGAAAAAACCGGTGAAGGTCAACGGCATGAAGACCCAGACGGCGTTTGCCGCCTGCCGGGACGTTCTCCGGCATGCCGGAGCTTCCCACCCCCGCGATTCGGTCGACCTGCGGATCATCGAAGAGTGCTGGACCGGTACCGAAAAATACGGGGAGACATTCCGGGGCGGAAAACGGGGCATCATCGACTCCCCGGAAGCCGTCGGCGGATGGCCTCTCCTGGCCTCCGCCCCCCCACCTACCGACAGCGATGAAGACGGCATGCCCGACACCTGGGAAACAGGCCGGAAGCTAAACCCTGCCGATCAGGCCGATCAGAACCGCTTTGACCTCTCACCCCATTTTACCAACATCGAGGTCTACCTTAACGACCTGCTCTCCGAAAAGTAAGGATCAGGGCTCTTCAGGGCCGGAAACGGCAGTTAACCGAAGCTTTAGAATGGTGAACAATAAAGAAAGTGCTGAACGATAAACAAAATGCTGTCTGATATCAAAGTGCTGAGTGATATCCCAAGTGCTGAATGATATGCCAAGTGCTGAGTGTTATCCAAAATGCAGTCTGATATCAAAGTGCTGAACAATGAAAAATAAAGTTTGAAAGAATATCATGTCATGAGAATTCAATCCATATCTCTGGTGGTGGTTATGTTCCTCACGGTTTTCGGTACGGCGCCCGGTGATATCAGGGCCGGGGATTTCCCGGGGAGGCCCGTTTCACGGGAAGGCGCGGAACCCGACTTTGTCGTGGCCGCCGACGGCAGCGGCGATTTCACCACCCTGCAGGCGGCCATCGATGCGGTGCCCTCATACAGCGACAGGGCCACCCTCATTTTTATCAAAAGGGGGGTTTACGATACCGAGAAGCTGATTGTTCCGGCCGATAAAAAAAACGTGACCCTGCTGGGGGAGAGCCGCGACGAAACCATCCTGAGCTACCATCTCTATGACTGCACCGCGGGAAAATGTCCTCAGGAGGATGCAGCCCTGTGGAGCGGCGATAATCTTCTTACTTCGGCGACGCTCACCATCCTGGCACCCGGGTTCCGGGCTGAGAACCTCACCATCCGCAATACGGCAGGGCCCTTGGGACAGGCCCAAGCCCTGACGATTCGTGCCGACAGGACCGTCTTCGTCAACTGTAACATCCTGGGGTACCAGGATACGGTTTACTTCTGGAAACCGGGTGCCCGCAGCTATTTCAGTCACTGCCTGATCGCGGGGCGTACCGACTATATTTATGGTGACGGCATCGCCTTTTTCGACCAGTGCGAAATACGCAGCTGGGGAGGTGGCTGGATCACTGCTCCTTCAACGCCCCAAAGCCAGTCATACGGATTCGTCTTCAGCCATTGCACCATCACCTATGCCCTGAACAGTCCCCGTGCCGGCGATGATGGCCGTCTTTTTTTCCTGGGGCGGCCGTGGCACAACTACCCCAAGGTGGCGTGGCTCTACTGCGACCTTTCAGAAAAGGTGGATCCCCGGGGTTGGGACCAGGTCATGAATGAGGAGGAGATGGGATCTTATGTGGCCACCACCACCGACATTCACCTGTATGAATATGGGAATACGGGTGGGGGAGCCGCGATGGGCGGGCGCACTGCCTGGGCAGGATTGCGGACCCTCACCCCGGAGGAAGCCAGCGGCTACACCCTACTCAGAGTCCTGGGAGGATCCGACCAGTGGGATCCGGCGGCAGGTGGCCCCCTCGTAAAACAGTACACCTGGGCGGGCCTGGGCGTCGATGACCACTGGCTGGCGGCCGCCAACTGGAATCCGGAGGGGATTCCTGCGGCCGGGGAAAGCGCCACCGTCGGGGGGCCCTACACCCTGACCGCCTCGGGAACCTTCGCCGCCGACCTGAACCTGAAGAACCATCCCCAGGTCACCGTCAGCGGAAAGGCCTCCGTCACCTACCTGGCGGCAGACCGGGCCACCCTGCATGCCGGAGGGAACGACACCCTTTCCGGAAGAATCCATCTGAAAGATACCCTGGTCTGTGGAATCTCCGGCCGGCTGACCCTGGCCGCCACCCTCACAGGCATCCACCCCCTGGTCAAGAGTGGCGCAGGGGTGCTTGCGCTGACCAACAACAGCACCGCCTTTTCGGGGCCTCTCCTGATCAGGGAGGGCACCCTGGAAGCCCAAAATGAAGGTGCGCTGGGAAAAGGTCCAGTGGAAGTCTTTGCAGGAGCCACCCTGAGGATAGGCCACAGCGGGGCATTTTATGCCAAAGCCAGGCTGACCCTCGCGGATGGCAGTTTTCTGGAGCTGAATGGCGACCTGACCACCAGCGAATTCTATCTGGGGGGAATCCTGCAAGCCCCCGGGGAATACACGGCGGTCACCCATCCTGACGTCCTGTCGGGCAGCGGTAAGGTCATTGTGGGCCGTCCGGCTCAATTCCAGTTTACAGGAAGCGTGAGTGCAGCCTGGGACCAACCCGGGAACTACGCTCCTGCCCTGCTGCCCCTGGCCGGGGAAACCATCCTCTGCGAAAGGGAGATGGAGACCACCTCCACCCCCCTGGCTGCGGAAGTGATCTTCCGCAACGGCGGCGCCCTGAGGCTCCGTGGAAATCATCAGGCAACGGGTATCCTTCACCTGGAGGAGGGAACCGTGATCAAGTATAACACCGGAGGAACCGGGATGACCCTTACCGCCCCCCTGTCGGTCGAAGGGAACATCTCCCTGGTCATGGAGAGCGACAATGCCGCCGGCAGCACGATGACCCTGGCCGGCCCCATCACCGGGAATGGCACCGTCACGGCCATCAACAACGGTAAAAACAACAAACCCAATGCTGGAAAAGTACTTCTGACAGGCCTCAACAGCGGCTTTTCGGGAATGTGGGATGTGACCCGCCTGGGAAGCCGTTATCCCGGCGATGACCGGTATGTCACCCACCTGGAAGGAAACGGAGCGTTGAGTTTCGGTAAGGGTAAAATTAAGGCCGGTTTTAAGAACAGGGTGATTTTCAGCCATGCCGGGGCTGCAGGCGGGCCGTTGGACCTCTCCCTTACCGGAGAGGCCAGGGTGGTCCTGCAAACCCATGTGACGATCTCAGAGGGCCTGCTTAACGGCCACGCCCTGCAGGCGGGCACCTATTCGGCCCAGAGTCATCCGCAGTGGTTTGAAGGGGCAGGAACGCTTACCGTGGGAGGCACCACTCCGGAACCTCCCCTGCTGGCCGCCTTTCCGGGCGCCCAGGGCCACGGCAAATACACCACCGGCGGCCGTGGGGGAAGGGTGCTCTATGTCACCAACCTGAATGATGACCTTAATCCCGGATCGTTGCGCTATGCCCTGAACCAGTCAGGCGCACGGATCATCCTTTTTAAGGTCTCCGGAACCATACAACTCAAATCGGCACTTAAGATCACCAAAGGGGATGTCACCATCGCCGGCCAGACGGCTCCCGGCGACGGCATCACCCTGCGCGACTATCCTGTTCTCCTCGATGCCGACAACGTCATTATCCGCTATCTCCGGTTCCGGATGGGCGACGCCGCCCAACAGGAAGGGGATGCCCTGGGGGGCCGTTTCCGCAAGAACATCATCGTTGACCACTGCTCCATGAGCTGGTCGACCGATGAGTGCGTCTCCTTTTACCAGAATGAAAACTTCACCCTGCAGTGGTGCGTCATTGCCGAGAGTCTGCGTAATTCGGTGCATGGAAAGGGATCGCATGGTTATGGCGGCATCTGGGGTGGCCGGAAAGCCTCCTTTCATCATAATCTGCTGGCCCACCACGACAGCCGCAACCCCCGCCTGGGCGAAGTCGATGGCGACCCCTTTGCACTGACCGACCTGGTCGACCTGCGCAACAACGTCATCTACAACTGGGTGGGCAACAGCTGCTACGGCGGCGAGGGAATGAACGCCAATATCATCAACTGCACTTACAAGCCCGGCCCGGGCACTACCAAAAAGGAACGGATTATCTCCATCGATAAGGAGTTGGTTTCCGGGTTGGCCACCTACAACATCTGGGGCAAGTATTTCATCGAGGGCAACCTCCTGACCGCCTCTGCCAGGGCTACTGCCGACAACTGGACCTACGGGGTTTACAACCAGTTCAACAGCGGCTATGGGGTGGTGTCAGCGGCCGACAAGGCGGCCATGCGTCTGAGCACTCCCCTTGATGGCGGGGAGATCACCACCCACACCGCGGAGAAAGCCTACGAGAAAGTCCTTGCCTATGCCGGGGCCAGCCTGGTCCGTGACACCGTCGACAAGCGGGTGATCAGGGATGTCACCACCGGCACCGCCACCTTCATGACCGGCGGCAACGGCAGCATCAACGGCATCATCGACACCCAGGAACATGTGGGAGGGTGGCCTGTTCTGAACGCCCTGCCGGCTCCCACCGATACCGATAACGACGGCATGCCCGACGCCTGGGAGGATGACCATAACCTCGACAGAAACAGCCCCACCGACGCACAAAGCACTTCCGTGGATGGCAAGTATCCCAATTTGGAGGTGTATATCAACAGCCTGGTGGCGACCATCACCGAAGAACAGGTAAAGGAAGGAACCACCACAGCCGCATCGTTCACCCCCCTTCGCAGGGAACCCCTGAAACTCCGTTACGTTCCGGGTGAGGAAACCTTGCACATCAGCCATCCTTCGGACATCAACCGGGTGGAAATCTGGTCGGTCACGGGAACCAGAATGTTCGACAGCAGCCCTTGCAGCAAAAATCCCTCGCTGCGGGTCTCCTTTCTGAGAGGGGGGATGTACCTGCTCAGGGTGCAGGATGCCGATCGCACCATGCACTCAGGGAAGTTCATCAAACACTGAGAATGGAGTGTGGCCCGCCATCAGCCCACCCGTGAAAGAGCTTAAGAGAAAAAACAAATGGATATGTCAATAAGCACGCATTTCAGGATAGCCGCCGCAGGGTGTACCTTTCTTGTCCTGGCCTCAGCAGGGACCGCCGGGAGCCAGGAAGGCACAGGGCCCCGGAAATCCCCCGGAGTATCACAGGTGTGGGTGGCCGACCAGGGCGACGGCACCTACCGCAATCCGGTCCTCCATGCCGACTACTCCGACCCCGATGTGGTCAGGGTAGGCGACGACTATTACATGACGGCCTCCTCCTTCAACTGTGTACCGGGGTTACCTGTGCTCCACAGCCGTGACCTGGTCAACTGGAGGCTCATCGGCCATGCCCTGGTCCGCCTCACCCCCGGCAGCCTTTTTGACCAACCCCAACACGGGAAGGGGGTATGGGCCCCCTGCATCAGATACCATGACCAGGAATTCTACATCTACTTTCCCGATCCTGACCACGGGATATACCTCACCAAAGCCTCCCATCCTGCGGGGCCCTGGAGTGAGCCGGTGTTGGTGGCAGGAGGAAAGGGGCTGATTGATCCCTCCCCGTTGTGGGATGACGATGGCCGTGCCTATCTGGCCTATGCCTTTGCAGGCAGCCGCGCCGGCATTAAAAGTGTACTGATGGTAGACCGGATGGCCCCCGATGGAACCCGCCTTTACGGGCAGCCGGTGATGGTCTTCGACGGAAATCCCCAACACCCTACCGTCGAAGGACCCAAGTTTTACAAACGTAATGGCTGGTATTACCTTTTTGCCCCGGCAGGGGGCGTCACCCACGGCTGGCAACTGGTCCTGCGTGCGCGCCATGTCTGGGGACCCTATGAAGCCCGGACCGTCATGGCCCGGGGCAACTCCCCTGTGAACGGCCCCCACCAGGGCGGATGGGTCAACACCCCCCGCGGCGAATTCTGGTTCCTTCATTTTCAGGATAAAGGGGCCTATGGCCGGGTGGTCCACCTCAATCCCATGACCTGGGTCGACGACTGGCCGGTGATCGGCAGCGATCCCGACGGAGATCACTGCGGTGAACCGGTTACCACCCATGCCAAACCTGATGTGGGCCGCACCTTTCCCAAGGCCACACCCCCCGAAAACGACGAGTTTAACACCCCCACCCTGGGCCTGCAATGGCAATGGCACGCCAACCCGCAGATCACCTGGGGTTTCCCCTCCGGGAACCTCGGCTTTTACCGGCTGAACTGCATCCCCCGCCCGGAAGGGGCCCGTAATCTGTGGGCCGTTCCCAACCTGCTCCTGCAGAAATTCCCGGCCGAAACCTTCACCGCCACCACCCGCCTCACCTTTCACCCCCGCAAGGGAATTGAAAAAACAGGCCTTCTCATCATGGGTGACGACTACCAGTACATCGCCCTCGAAAACCACGACGGCCAGTTGTCGGTGGTCGTCAACCGTTGCCTTGAAGCAGAAAAGGATACCCCTGAGGAAAACCTCTTCACCACCGCAATGGTCAACGGGGAGATCTACTTCCGGGTATCGGTGAGCCAGGGAGCCATCTGCCGGTTCAGTTACAGCAGCGACGGGGTGACCTTTACCCCGGCCGGACCTGAATTTACCGCGCAACCCGGAAGATGGACCGGCGCCAAAGTGGGTTTCTTTGCCCTGCGGGAAGGAAACACCAACGACGCCGGAACCGCCGATATCGACTGGTTCAGAATCACCCCGGAATGACCGGAAATACACCGTTCCCTAAATATCCCAGTGCATGACAACCCATGAAAGACCGTCCGTGATGAAGACCATAGAAATACAACCAGTGGCAAACCACCTTCCCCCAAAAACCGTGGTAAAACCCCCAATAAGTGACCGATAAAAGTTGCATGGTGCTATGCGAAATTCAACTCCTTTCCATCACAAAAAGAATGTGTGGACGATGACAAAAGCGTTTGTGACGCTGATTCTGCTTCTTCCGGGGGGGCTGCAGATGAGCGGGCAGCCTACCGTGGAGCAGGTGGTGCCCGTCGCCCCCGACTTCATCGTGGCCGCCGACGGCAGCGGCGATTTCCGTACCATCGGGGAAGCCTTTGATGCGGTCCCCGATTTCCGGAAAAACAGGACCACCATACTGGTCAGAAGGGGAATCTACAGGGAGAAGCTGGTGTTGGCCACCAGCAAGACCAACATCACCCTCCTGGGGGAAAACAGAAACGAAACCGTGGTCACCTGGAACGATTTCGCCCAAAAGAAGAACCGCTTCGGGGAGGAGATGGGGACCACGGGTTCCTCCACCTTTTTTGTCTTCGGGGAGGGGTTCCGGGCCGAAAACATCACCTTTGAGAATTCCGCGGGGCCGGTGGGGCAGGCGGTGGCCGTCAGGGTGACCGCCGACCGGGTGATGTTCACGCGCTGCCGCTTCCTGGGATGGCAGGACACCTTATACCCACAGGGGGAAGAGAGCCACCAGTATTACCGTGAGTGCTATATCGAAGGTTCTGTGGATTTCATTTTCGGCTGGGCCACCGCCTTCTTTGAGAATTGCACCCTTTACTGTAAAAAAGGGGGATACCTCACAGCGCCCTCCACCAATGAGGGACGCCAACACGGATTGGTATTCGTGGGATGTACGGTGACCGGTGATGCCCCGGAAGCCTCCTTTTACCTGGGCCGCCCCTGGCGCCCTTTCGGGCAGGCGGTTTTCATCGGCTGCCACCTGGGAAACCTGGTCAAACCGGAAGGATGGCACAACTGGGACAAACCGGAGGCCGAAAAGACGGCCTTCTTTGCCGAATACGGCAATACCGGCCCCGGCGCAACCGGAGAAAGGGTTCCCTGGATGCACCTCCTCTCCCGGGAAGAGGCCGCAGAATATACCCCCCAGAAAATCCTCGGCGACTGGATTGAATCAGAGTGAACCTCCGCAGCAAGGAGAGAAACCAAAGCGGCTCAATAAGATATTTTCTGCATAGCATATAAAAACATCCACATATGACGACAAGAAAACAGGTTTTCAGCGCAAAGGTGAGCGCCCTTCTTCTGGGGGTCTTTCTGGTCAACTGTACACCGACCGGGAGCATCTCCCCTGGTTCCCTTCCGGGGCCGGAAGCCGTCGGGGACGCTTCCCCCTATACAGGCGTGGAATTTCCCATGCCCCGGGTCGAAGAACCCCGGATTCCAGCCCTGACAGTGTCGCTTGCCGACTTCGGAGCGGTCAGCGGCGGACAGTTCCTCAACAGCGATGCTTTTGCCGCCGCCATTGAAGCCGTCACCTCCCGGGGCGGCGGAAAAGTCATCATTCCTCCCGGGATATGGCTCACCGGCCCCATACGCCTTAAAAGCAATCTGGAACTCCACGCCCAGGAGGGTGCCCTCATCCTTTTCAGCACCGACAAGGAACTCTATCCCCTGGTGGAGACCAGCTTCGAGGGGCTGAACACCTGGCGCTGCATCTCCCCCCTGTATGGTAAAGAGCTTGAAAACGTGGCCCTCACAGGAAAGGGAGTATGGGATGGTTCGGGTGATGCCTGGCGGTTCGTAAAGAAAAGCAAACTCACCGACAGCCAATGGAAGAAGCTGGTGGCCTCCGGGGGGGTCCTCAATGACAAAAAAAACGAATGGTACCCCTCGGAACAGTTTCGCAAGGCCGCCCAGGAAGCCGACATGAACGTGCCGGCACACCTCACCACCCGCGAGGAATTTGAAGCCATCAGGGATTTTCTGCGCCCCGTCATGGTCAGCATCATTTCCAGTAAAAGGGTGCTCCTCGACGGGCCTACCTTCCAGAACTCCCCGGCCTGGTGTATCCACCCCCTGATGGTCGAAGACCTTACCGTCAGGAACATCACCGTGAGAAATCCCTGGTATTCACAGAACGGCGACGGTATCGACATCGAGTCGTGTAAGAATGTGGTGCTGACCTCCTCCTCTTTTGATGTGGGCGATGATGCCATCTGCATCAAGTCGGGCAAGGACCGCGACGGCCGTGAAAGAGGGATTCCCTGCGAGAACATTGTGATCAGGGATTGTGTGGTGTACCATGGTCATGGCGGCGTCACCGTGGGCAGTGAGATGTCGGGAGGCGTCAGAAACATGCACGTTTCCAACTGTACCTTTATCGGCACCGACGTGGGGCTCCGTTTCAAGAGCAACCGGGGCCGCGGGGGGGTTGTCGAAAACATCCACATTTCCCATATCCGCATGACCGATATTCCTACCCAGGCCATCTCCTTCGACCTCTATTACGGAGGCAAATCGGTGGCCGAAATGCTCGAGGGGGAAGGGCAGCAGGTCACAGCCGAAATCATGCCCGTCACCGAAGAAACACCCCGTTTTAAGGACATTTTCATCAGGGAGGTCACCTGCAAGGGAGCTCTGCAGGCTATTTTCCTCCAGGGGCTCCCCGAAATGAACCTGGAGAACATCGTCCTCGAGCAGATCCTGATGGAAGCAGATAAGGGGCTGACCTGCACCGATGCCCGGGGTGTACACCTCAGGGGAGTCACCCTGATCACCCGGGAACAACCGGCGGCCGAATTTTTCAACAGCAGCGGGGTCACCACCGAAGAGATTTCCTTTCCGGGGGCACCGCAGGCGTACATTACCATCAGTGGCCCCCGCACACGGAACATCCATCTCAAAGCGTGGAATGCGGATTATAAAGTGAACATCGGCGGAGATGCAGATGCCCGGCAAGTGAATGTCGCAAGGTAGTCCGCGATCGCTGACCTCTTTGGAGATCACGCTTCGGCACCAGTAAACACTTCTTTTTCAAACCTGATGCCATAAACAAGGACGCCAGCTTAACACATACACACACCCATGAAGAAACATGTTTCGGACAATCGATTCTGCATGAAAGGATTTGCACTTCTGCTGCTTTTGGTAGCCATGGTGGCCTGTACTACTGGCAGGCAAGCCCTTACCCTGCACACCATCGGTGATTCCACCATGGCAGAGAAAAAGCCGGAGGTCTACCCGGAAACTGGTTGGGTGGAAGCCCTTCCCCCATACCTCAGCCAGGGAGTAACCGTGCGGAACCATGCGGTGAACGGCCGCTCTGCCAAAAGCTTTCTGACGGAGGGGAGGTGGCAGCGGGTCAGGGACAGCCTCCACAAGGGCGATGTGGTCTTCATCCAGTTTGGCCACAACGACCAGAAGATCCAGGATACCAACCGCTATGCGGCGCCCTGGACGGACTACAAAGCCCACTTGGAGCGGTTTGTGGCTGAAACACGCGAAAAAGGGGCCATTCCGGTATTGTTCACCTCCATCGTCAGGCGTAAATTTGACGACCGGGGAAAACTTACCGATACCCACGGCGAATATCCGCAGGTGGTCAGGGAGGTGGCTGCTGCCCAAAAAGTGGCGCTTATCGATTTACAACAGCGCACGGCCCGCAAAGTACAGCACACAGGCCCTGAAAAGTCAAAGCGATTCTATCTCTGGACGCCTCCCGATGAAAAATTCCCTCAGGGGAGAAAAGACGACACCCATCTGAACCGGGAAGGAGCGCAGATGGTGGCCCGGCTGGCTGCCGCAGAACTGAGAAAAAAGGGTGTACGTGTCGTCAGTAGAGCAGCTTGCCCAGGTTCTCAAACCGTTTGGCGTAGTCGTTCATGGAATGACGAATGACCGTCAGGGCTTCCTCCCGGTTATACACGTGGGTAATCTCGGTATTTTTCTCCTGTCCGGGCATGTCTTTGTAGGTCAGGAAGTAGTGTTCAAGCCGTTGAATGACGATCTCAGGGACCTCGGTAATATCCTGGTAATGGCCATAGACGGTGTCGTTGCTCAGAATGGCGATGATTTTATCATCGGCCTGGTTTCCGTCAATCATCCGGAATCCGCCGATGGGGCGGGCGCTGACCAGGAGGTCGCCATGGGTAAGGTCTTTTTCGGTCAGCACGCAAACGTCGCAGGGATCCCCGTCGCCAATGATGCCCGGCCGGCCGGTGCGCTCACTGCAGAATGCCCCCACCCCATCTCCGCAGAAGGTTTGCGGGATAAACCCATACAGGGCGGGAATCACATTGGAATACTTCTGTGGCCGGTCTAAACGCAGGTAACCGCTATCCTTATCGATCTCATACTTCACCGTATCAGTGGGCACCACCTCAATGAAAGCAGTCACCACTGCCGGTGCTTCTTTGCCGATAAATACCCCGTGCCAGGGATGCGATTTGTAGCGCAGCCCCATCAGCCTCCCGATGGGATCTGAAAGTCTGTCAACCATAGTTCACAAGTTTTGGTACAAAGATAATTTATCTGTCGAACTTCAGGGGGGAATCCACTTTTCTGAAAAAGGCGTTTTGCAGAAGCCGGGTGACCGGCCCGGGCAGGCCGTGGCCCACAGGATGACCGTCGACGGCCACCACAGGCATCACTTCACTGCCTGTGCCGGTCAGAAAAAGTTCGTCGGCCGCATGCAGCTCCTCCGCAGGCAGTGCTTCTTCAGCCACAGGAATCCCGTTTTCACGGCAGAGGTCCAGCACCACCTTCCGGGTGATTCCGGGCAGGATCAGCCTGCTCAGCGGATGGGTCACCACGGTGCCGTGCCGCACCGCCATCACCGTGCTGTGGGTCGCCTCGGTGACCAGGCCATCCCTGACCAGCACACACTCCCCGGCACCCCGCTCTACCGCCTGCTGGTACAGCATGGTATTGGCCAGCAGACTCACCGATTTGATGTCACACCTCAGCCAGCGGATATCTTCGGCCGTGATGACGCCAATCCCTTCAGTCAGCTGCCTGACAAAGGAGGGAAACGCAAAGGCACAGGCATACACCGTGGGCTCCGGAATCTCCGGAAAATGATGGACCCGGGGATGGGAACCCCGTGTGATCTGCAGGTAAACTCCCGCCTCGCGGCCGCTCAAACCGTTCTCTTCCAGCAAACGGCTGAAAATGACGGGCAGAGTCTCCACACCCATGGGATAGACAATACGCACCGCAGCAAGGCTGTTCCGCAGCCGTTCCATATGCTCCTCCAGGCAAAATGGCCCCCCCGGGTAGTATTTCACCACTTCATAGACCCCGTCGGCAAAATGAAATCCCCGGTCGTTGGCCGAAACCAGCGCCTGTTCCCCCGGAAGAAACCTGCCGTTTAAAAACACCCTTTCACTCATCTTATAAATTGTTGCACGATTAAGTCCTTTCTGTAACCAGATGACATATCAAAGTGGTCAATCACATCGGTCGGAGCATACATGATGCATGGATATTTCATGGCCCGCTATTTTTCATTACGGCGGGAGGTTTTCCAGTTTTAGTGGTGCACCGTCAGCCGACCAGCGACCTGAGCAGCCTGATCTCTCCGGCCCAGCGGGTTTCATCGGGAGTTTCCAGGATCAGGGGAATGCCGTCGAACCGCGGATCGTTCATGATAAACCGGAAGACCTCCATGCCCAGAAGACCGTTTTCCAGGACGTCGTGCCGGTCGACCTTCGATCCCAGCTCTTTCTTGGTTTCGTTCAGGTGCATTCCCTTGAGAAATTCAAAACCAATGATGCGGTCAAATTCGGCAAAGACGGCTGCAGCCCCCTCGAAGGTCTTCAGATCATAGCCTGCCGAATAGCTGTGGCAGGTGTCGATGCAAACCCCTACCCTGCTTTTGTCCTCCACCTGGTCAATGATCTCCCTGATCTGTTCAAAGGTATGCCCCAGATTGGACCCCTGGCCGGCCGTGTTTTCAATCACGGCGATAACCCCTTTGGTTTGGTCCAGGGCCCCGTTGATCGACTCGGCCACCAGCGCCAGCGAGGCGGCCACGGAAATCTGGTTCAGGTGGGATCCGGGGTGAAAATTGAGCCGGTCGAGACCCAGAAGCTCACATCGCCTCATCTCATCCAGGAAGGCCTCACGCGACTTTTGCAGCTCCTCTTTCCCTGGATGGCCCAGGTTGATCAGGTAGCTGTCGTGGGGAAGAATCTGAAAAGGCTGAAATCCCAGCCGCTCACAATGCTCCCGGAAGGCAGCAATGCTCTCCGGGGTGAGCGGTTTTGCCACCCATTGGCGCTGGTTCTTGGTAAACAGGGCGAAGGCATTGGCCCCGATGGCATGGGCATTCAGGGGCGCATTCTCCACACCCCCCTGCGCACTCACATGTGCTCCGATATACTTCATATATGTATTAATATTTCAAACGAATTAAGATCAAATTCAGGACTCCAGACGCAAGATTCCGGATTTCGGATTCCTGACTCCAGATTCCATGATTCAAGACTTAAGACTTAAGACTTAAGATTCCAGACTCAAGATTCCAGACTCAAGATTCCCACATTCCCGATTCCAGATTCCAGACTCCTCCATTCCAGACTCCAGATTCAAGATTCAAGACTCAAGATTCCAGACTCCAGACTCCAGACTCCAGATTCCAGATTCCAGATTCCAGATTCCAACTGCCTGCTTTACCATTCACTTGAAATGAGTTTGCTTTTCCGGCAGCAGACAAAGTTGTTCACGAGCCGGTTGATCTGGCCGGGGGTTAATCCGCCCGATCCCACCACCAGGCGATGGCGGAAGGTGACCTTACGCCCCTGCTGGAGGGTGAGACGAAAGGCTTCTTCCTCAGGGGAAAAGGCCTTCTGCCCCATGTTGTTGGCGGAAAACAGGCCATATCCCCGGGCATGCCAGTGTGCGGGATATCCCGGATTGGAGGGATGGTCGATGATGACCACGGCCACCTCTTCCCCGCCGGTCCTTCCCGAGAGCGCCATCCACCTGGCCCGGGAGCCCCAGGCTTTCTCCCCGCGGACTCCCTCACTGCTCAGATATTCACCTGAAATCCCCAGCCGGCTCTCTGCAGAGACAGACCTCACCCCCTTTTCTGCCGCGGTCACCTCCAGGTTGCCCCGGGCTTCCATTTCCAGCTCCGTGGCTACCCTGACAGCAAACAATCCCTCTTTGTTGTCGGTGAAGGTCACCGGACCACGGGTAGCCGTCAGGGTGGTGGTGCGGTCGATGATCCTGAGCTGGTCACTGGCCAGAAACCGGAAGGTGGTTTTTTCACGGAGCAGGAGATTCCCCTCTGCATCGCTCCAGTCGCAGCTCACCGTGAGCACGCCCTCGCGCCGGCCGCTCTTGATCCTGTCGACCGAACGGAGTATCACCGTGCCATAACGCGCCCTGCTTTCAGGAGCTATGACCTCTGAGTTATTCCAGAAATCAAGGCCGTTCACATCGCCGAAATTGAACCAGATGCCCACCTGATGGGGATGGTCGGTACGTTCGCCTTCCTTGTAAGCCAATGGAAAAGCACGGGTTATTTCGTGGCCGCCCGGGGAGACCACCGGCCACATGACGGGCTTTTTCACCTGGTCAGGCTGGAAATAGGCAGTGAAAAACTCTCCGCCGGTAAAGACCTCCACCCTGTTGCTGCCGGGCACACTCCGCAGTTCTACCGGCAACGCTCTTTGAGCCGTGAGCTCCGGACTGAAAAGGACAAACAGCAGAAGCGCCATCTGCCGGGATCTGAAAAAAAGCTTCATGGCATTTCCGTATTGGTCCTGCAAGGTAACAAAAAAAGAGGGACATTTCTGCCCCTCTTTGTATATCTGTGAAAGTACGTTACTTGTATTCGGGACGCTGCTCGAGGACACCCGGCTGCAGGTCAAGCTGGCCCTGGGGAACGGGCTGGTACTTGTCGGCATCGCTGAAAGTGTACCCTTTCATGAATTCCCGTATCCGCAGGTCGGCGGTAGCAAAGCTGTTGAGCACTTCGGCCATACTCTTGCCGCCGATTTTCATGGGCAGGTTATCCCAGCGGCGCAGGTCGAAGAAACGCATGCCCTCAGTGGCAAACTCAAGGCGCTGCTCCCACTGTACGGCTTTCATGGCCTCTTCCTTGCTGGCGAAGGCCGTATACTGGCCGATCTTGTAGTTGGCAGCGGGCTTGGTGAAATCGACATCGCCTTCAGCTCCCCATGGATAAGCAGCGGGGGGCAACTGGAAGATCTTCACCTTGCCCATGACCATGTCGTTGCCGGCACGCTGACGGACCATATTGACCAGATCCTTGGCCTTACCCAACTCACCATCGAAAGCCGCTACCTCGGCCCTCCACAGGAGGACATGGGCATAACGGATATAACGGTAGTTGTTGGCGTTGATCCCGGTCTGCCATCCGGTGGTGGTGGAGAGGCTGAACTTTTCCGACTGTTTGAAGAAGGGCTTGGAAGCAGGCATGTAAGGCCCGCCCTCGGGCTGCTTGCGGATCCAGTCGCGTCCGCGGTTGATTCCCCAGTCCTTGTAAGGAATGCCACGGCGGCTCACCGTCCAGTCCAACCGGGGATCCACGGGAGTCACATCATCGGGGACAAAAGTCGCTTCAGAGGCCACTCCCTGGTCGTTCTTGAAGTCGCTGTTATTGAAGGTATCGAAGAGCGGCAGGCCGTTGGCATCCACCTTAAAGGCGTTGACCAGGTTCTGGGAGGGCTGGTGGAAACCGCAGCACATCCCGATGTCGGACCCATGGGGGAAGTTCAGGCCGATACCCATCTCGGCGTTCAGCGACTCGTTGATGTCGTTGACGTTGGCCTGGATCTCAAAAATCGATTCGGCGTTGTTCTCGGAGGCGATCTCGAAATTCTGGATAAACTTGGGCATCAGGGAATACTTCTGGCTGTTGATGATGTTATCAAGCAGCGGTTTGGCTTCGGCATACTTGAGATCCTGCAGATAGGCACGCGCGGCCAGGGCCATGGCGGCATACTTTGTAGGCCGTCCCTTTTGCGCCTGGGTTTCCGGAAGATTCTCGTAGGCATATTTCAGGTCGGCAATGATATGGTTCAGGACGGCTCCCGCTTCGTTGACATTGGAGACGGCCTTGGGATCAGGGGTATCTTCGGTCAGAATCGGAATGTAATCCCCGAAAACCAACCGGGCCTCGAAATTGTACATTCCCCTGAGGAACCGGGCCTCGGCCATGTATTTGGTGGCCGTTGCCTCGTTGATACCGCCGTCTTCCAGGGTCTTTTTGATGACTTTGATGGTTTTGTTGGCACGGTCAACTCCCATCCCTATACACAGTCTCCACTTGTCGGCCGGATATCCGTTGGTGCTGAAAACCGCCCATCTTTCGATGTCGTTCACCGGGGTCTGGTCGCCGATCTCCGAGCCCTTGTAGGCATCGTCGGAGGCCACAGAGCCGTAGGTCCAGTTCTGGATGGAAGCCCCCCAGGATACCGTCCACAGGGCGCTCCCGCTGATGATACCGTATGTTCCCGTCAGCAAGGCATCAATCCCCTTCTCACTGTAAAAAACATTTTCAGAGGTCGACCCCAGGGGCGCCTTGGTCAGAAAATCTTCAGAGCAGGAAAAGGACATGGCCAGCAACAGGGTAGTGACCATGATTATCTTATATTTTTTCATATCTCTCATATATTATAGGTTGGTATTAAATGAATCATTATAAGTCGAGGTTGATCCCGAACATGAACTGGCGGGCGGTAGGCCAGGCGCCCTGGTCAAGACCCATTCCCGACCCCGAGGAGTTGAGTTCGGGATCCAGGCCGGTATACTTGGTCAGGGTAAAGAGGTTGGTTCCCTGGACATAAAGGCGCAGTCCCTTGATCTGGGCTTTGCTGAGCAGGCTGGCGGGCACCGTATACCCCAGGCGGAGGTTCTTGAGCCGGAAGAAGGAGCCGTCTTCGAGGAATTCCGTGGAAGGTTGCTGGGAGATGTCGTTGAAGTCCAGCATGGGGAGAGTGGCGTCGGCCTTATTGACGTGGGGGCTGCCCCAGGAGTCATACAATGCGGCTTTGCTCAGACCTCCGTTGAACATTCCGTAGTCGATCCATCTTTTCACATAGTTGACCACTTCATTGCCGTAGCTGCCGTAGAAGAAGAGGTTCAGGTCGAAATTGCCGTAGGCCAGGTCGACATTCAGACCGCCGACCAGGTCGGGGTGCGGACTGCCGATGAAGGTACGGTCGTCGGCCGTGATCTTGCCATCGGGCTTCCCGTCGGGACCACTGATGTCCCTGAATTTGAAGTGACCCGGGGCGGTATATTCATCGCCGTATTTCGGGGCAGCGGCCGCTTCGGAATCGGTCTGGATGATCCCGTCGACAATATAACCGAAGAACTCAGGGAACTGGGTTCCGATGGCATAACGGGTATAGGTCATCTGACGAAGGCTCCCGGCGTCAACCGTTTTCTTGGGATCCCCGAAAAGCTTTACAATTTCATTCTTATAGTGGGAAGCGGTAGCGGTAATGTGGTACTTCAGCTTGCCGTTGAGGGCCGAGTTGTTGTAGCCCAGTTCTACATCAAAACCCCGGTTGTCCATTTCACCAATGTTGACGTTGGGGGCGGTGGCCAGACCCATCACGTTGGGAATGGGTTCCTGGATAAGCATGTCGGAAGTCACCCTGTCCCAGACGTCAAAACTGAAGTTAAGGGTTTTATTCAGCAGGGTGGCATCGATCCCGAAGTTGAGGGTTTTGGTCTTTTCCCAGGTCACATCCTCATTGCCCAGTGTGGAAGGCTGGAAGCCTGCCACGGCCGAGGTGTTGGAACCGTCAAAGGCATAGGCGGCGACATATTTGTCACTGGCATAGGTGGTGTAAGAGTTGTAGTTCCCGATCTGGTCGTTTCCGGAAACGCCGTAACCCACTCTGACTTTGAGCAGGTCAAGCCAGTTCTGGGTGCCTGCCATGAAGTTTTCCTGTGAGAGGGCCCAGGCTGCCGACACGGCGGGGAATACCCCGTAGCGGTTGGCTTCACTGAAACGGCTGGAACCGTCACGACGGACCGTCCCTTCCAGGAAATACTTGCCGGCCAGGTCATAGTTGACACGTCCGAATTGTGAGAACAACGACCATTCCGATCCGTAACCGCTGTTGTCCTTGTTGATTTCGCCCGAGTTAAGCTGCATGTACCCGGGATCTTCCGAGAAATACTGGCTGCGGCTGGCATTCAGCTCCTGGTATTTGTTTTCGATGGCTTCGGTACCCACCACCACGTTCAGTTTGTGGATGTCGGCAAAGGTAGCGCTGTAACTCAGGGTGTTGGTCCAGTTCCACTGGAAGGAGTAGTTGGAGTTGACATAGAGGTCGTTCACCTTGTCGGGTTCCGAGAATTCAAAGCTGGGAATGCTGTAGCCCTTGTAGTTCCACTGGCCCCAGTTGTATCCCAGGAGGGACTTGCCCGTGAGCCCTTTCATGAAGGTGATCTCACCGAAGACACTCCCCAGGATACGGTTGTACTTGCCATTGTCGTTTCTTTGTCTGTAGAGCCTTGCGACCGGGTTAAAGCCGTTCCCCATTTCAGGGGCACGGGTTCCGGCGAAGTTCCCATTGATGTCGTATACGGGGATGATGGGCTGCATACGGTAGGCATCGGAAAGAGAGCTGTCCTCGGCATTGTCGGTGAACCGGCCGTGCTCATCGATATAAATCACCTGCAGGGTTTCCCCGGCTTTAAACCAGCTGTTGAATTTCGCATCGGAATTCATCCTGAAGCTGTACCTTTTGAAATTGGTATGGATCAGGTAACCGTCTTCATCGAGGAAGTTGCCCGAGAAGGCATAAGTGGCGTTCTTGCCGCCGCCTGACACCGAAAGGTCATACTCCTGGACCACCCCGTTGCGGTAGATCTCATCATACCAGTCGGTACCTTGCTTGCTGGCTTTGAAGATCTGATAGTCAGGGTATTTATACAAGGAGGGATTCACGGAGGCATCGCCCTCCTTTGCTCCCGCCGGAAGGATGTAGTCGGGGATCACGGGTTTGGGGCCGTTGCCATACTGGGCATGTTTCGGGGTCATGTTCCGGTTGGCATAGGAAAGCCACAGCGCTTCACCGTACTCCTGTGTATTGAGCAGATCATAGCGGTTCGACGGTTGGGTCAGTCCGGTACGGGCACTGAAGGTGATGTTGGCCTGTTGGTTGTCCTTCCCCTTTTTAGTGGTGATGATCACTACCCCGTTGGCACCCCGTGTTCCGTAAATAGCTGCTGAAGAGGCATCTTTCAGAATGGAGATGGACTCCACATCATTGGGATTAAGGTTGTTCCCCGGCCCTGCGGGTACACCGTCGATGATGTAGAGCGGATTGGAATTGTTGATGGTTCCGATCCCACGGATACGGATGGTGGCATCTCCCCCCGGCCGGTTGGCGGAAGTAATGGTTACCCCCGACACCTGACCCTGGATACGGCTTACCACACTCGGAGCCGTCGACACCTGCATCTGTTCCGCATTCACGGAGGAAACCGCACCGGTGAGCTCCTCTTTCATTCGCGTGCCGTAACCGACTACCACCACCTCATCCACATCGAAGACTTCAGGTTCCAGAGCCATGTTAATGACCGTCTGGCTGCCGATGGTGACATCCTGTGACTTCATTCCGATATAGGAAAAAGTCAGTACCGTGGCCGATGCCGGAACATCAAGCTGATAGGCCCCGTCGAGGTTGGTGACCGTCCCCACGGTGGTCCCTTTCACCACTACAGTAGCCCCCGGGATCGGCGAACCGGTGTTGTCGGTCACCTTACCCTGAAGACTCTTCTGCTGCGCAAAAGAACCCAGAGAAAAGACCATGAAAATGGCCAGCATTACAAAGGCAGCACAACGGCCCCCTCTTAATTTCAGTTTTTCCATAGATTTGAAGTTTTGTTAATAGAAATTGAAAGAAAAATTATAGATCGGTGATATCTATTTATGGTTCAATAGGTTAATAACAATTGTTAAATACGGAAACGGGTTTAGGATCTCCGTTAGGTCTTAGTTCAAATTTAAGCTAAGGTAGTACATTTTACAATATGACTTTATCCTGTGGGCGTTTTTTTTCATACTTTTACCCCGTTAGAAAAAAGGTTAAAGCATTGAAAACTCTTCTTTACATTCTGGTTGCAGCAGCCATTACGATGGCGGCCATTGTATATCAGCGGGCTACAGGGCCCACCTATCCCAAAAAAAGCGAACTGCAGATTGGTACGTCCATCTATCCTTTGGAACTGATCAGGAGCCACGGGGGCACACAGGATTGTCCCCTCGAGTTTCTGGTTCCCGATACGGCGGTGAGTGGCAGCGTCACATACCGCAGGTTCCCGGTGAACGAGGAGTGGACCACTGTCGCCATGGTGCGCAAGGATTCTCTGCTGACCGCTTCTTTACCGCACCAGCCCCCTGCGGGTAAGCTGGAATACCGGGTGGAATTCCGCAAAGGTGAACAGGTTTATCCGCTCCATGAATCGAATGCCACGGTGATCCGTTTCAAGGGCGATGTACCGGCAGCCATTCTCATTCCTCACGTCATTCTGATGTTTGTGGCCATGTTTTTTGCCAATCTGGCGGGGGTGATGGCTCTCTTCCGTCACCCCAGATTCAGGTTTTATACCATATGGACGTTGGTGCTCCTGGGTGTAGGCGGGATGATCTTTGGCCCCTGGGTGCAATGGCATGCCTTCGGGGAAGCCTGGGCCGGCATCCCTTTTGCCTGGGACCTCACCGACAACAAAACCCTCCTGGCCTTCCTCTTCTGGATCCTGGCCGTGGTCATGAACCGTAAAAGGGAACGCCCCGGTTACGTCCTCCTCGCCTCTTTGGTCATGCTTGCCGTCTACTCCATTCCCCACAGCATGTATGGCTCACAGCTCGACCCCGAAACAGGCAAAATCATCCAGGGGATGATCCTCTCCCCCCTGTTCTGACTTCACTTTTCATTTGTATACTTTTTTTTGTTAATAACTTCTCTTCAGTTATATATCGAAGTTTAGCCGATTTGTGTGCTTCACGCCCATGGAAGTCGCATGGAGCAAATATACATGTCCTTATGTGGTCGAAGCACCATGCGACTTTCAATACTTATTCCTGATGTCAGTCAGCAGGTCCCTGATTTTTGAGGTGACTTCCGCTGAGGTTCCCGGGTAATTGTTGACCAGGACAGCAAATACCATTTTCATTCCGGAGGTACCGGTCAGGTAGCCGGCATAACCTCTGACGCGTTCCATGGAGCCGCTTTTGCAGCGCAAGGTTTCTCCGGGGAAGGCGACAGCGCTGAATCCCGTGAGGGTACCGTTGCCGGCGGTGGGCAGCGAATTGCGGAAGATTTCTCCGGCAGGGGTTTTAACTGCCAGAGCCAGAGCTTTGGCCAGGAAACGCGCCGACACGGCATTATAGCGCGACAGGCCGCTGCCATCCTCCATGAAAAGGGCATCCCCGGCGCCTTTCTCATTCCAGAAGGCTGATATGATCCGGAGTCCTTCGCTGAGGCTTCCCCTTCCCGACTTTGCCAGGGCGATCTGCATGACCAGGTGTTCCGTGAAGAGGTTGATGCTTTTATGGTTGATCTCCCTGATGATCTCCTGCAACGGGGGACTGACCAGCGAATCAAGGGGGGTGAGGCTTACAGGAAGGGCAGAGAGGGAAAGATTTCCGGAAATGGCAATGCCGGCGGCATTCAGGCGTGAGCGCAGGAATTCCCCGAACCACCGGGGCGGCTCAGGCATGGAGGCCTTTACTGAAAATCCCTTCCTGCCGGCGGGGAGGGTCCCCCTGATCACCCTTTTTTCTCCCCAGGGGCTTCCGTAGACATAGGCCAGGTCACGGTTGACTGCGGAGGAGGTCAGTTCGTTCTGCCAGGAAAGCCATGGAAGGACAGGTGCGCACCCGGTCATGATCACCGCCTCACCACTTTTGGCGGGTGTATCGAACCAGAGGGTGATCAGGTTGTCGGCAAAAGTAAGGGCCGAAGGAGCAGCACCATAATAATTGCCGACATCCTCCCAGGCCCAGCTTCCGGGGAGATCTGCCTCCTGCCAGGCGGAGAGGTCTAAAACGAGGTCGCCGCGGACCGAGGCAATTCCGGCGGCTTTCACCCTGGCCGCAATGGCATCGGCCACCGCCTGCGGAGAAGCGACGCCGCCGATTTCAGCGCTTCCCAGGGTGGGATCACCCCCTCCCCTGACCACCAGGTCTCCCTCCAGTTCCCCATCGGCGGCCTTCAGCTGCCCGCGATACCCGTACAGGGTTTTGAACCGGTAACCGGGCCCCAGAAGTTCCAGGGCGGCGGCCGTAGTGACCGTCTTCAGCGTGGAGGCCGGGGCCAGCAGCAAATCGGCACCATCGGCCACCAAAATCCTCCCCGAAGCCAGGTCAGAGACATAAATCCCAACAGAAGCCCCCGCAAGCGCCCGATCCTCATGGAAAACCTTTACTACCCCCGGCACCGGGTGCTGCGCCCACATCAAAAACGGCCACCCCAACAGAAGAGCGAAAGAAAGAAACCCCATTTTCATATCTGACAAAATTTCTTCAAAACTAATAAAAACCAACCCATTCAGGGGCCGGCCGGAAAAGTTAACTCCTTATTAATAGAAAGAGATTCCGCGATTTTGTATCTTTATATGCCATATTAATGATTATTTTCGTACCCTGAATCAAACGTTCATCAAGTAATAACCATAAAACAGTTCATCATGTTAATCAGTAATGTTTTAGGAAGAGAAATTCTGGATTCGCGCGGTAATCCGACCATTGAAGTGGAAGTGACGCTGGAGTGCGGTGCCGTTGGGCGTGCCGCCGTTCCCTCAGGGGCTTCGACAGGTGAGAATGAAGCCATTGAGCTGCGTGACAACGACAAGGGGCGTTACCTGGGCAAGGGAGTACTTCGGGCTGTGGAAAACGTAAACAACGTGATCGCCAAGGAGATCATCGGCATGCTGGCTACCGATCAGGTCGCCATTGACCAGAAGATGATTGCACTTGACGGGACCAAAACCAAATCGAAACTGGGTGCCAACGCCATTCTGGGGGTTTCCCTGGCCGTGGCCAAAGCCGCCGCCGCTTGTCTGGAGATGCCGCTGTACCGTTACATCGGCGGCACCAATGCCAAGACATTACCGGTTCCCATGATGAACATCATCAATGGAGGGAGCCATTCCGATGCGCCCATAGCCTTCCAGGAGTTCATGATCAGGCCCATCGGGGCACCCTCTTTCCGTGAAGGGCTTCGGATGGGTGCCGAGGTATTCCACCATCTCAAGAAGGTGCTCCACAACAGGGGTCTGAGTACCGCCGTCGGCGACGAGGGAGGCTTTGCTCCCGCACTGAAAGGTACCGAAGATGCCCTCAACAGCATTATTGAAGCCATCAAGAACGCAGGGTACAAACCGGGGCGTGCCGAAGACGGCGGAGATGTCTCCATCGCCCTCGACTGCGCAGCCTCTGAGTTCTACATGGACGGCGCCTACGATTACACCAAGTTCGAAGGAGCCAGCGGCGTCAAAAGAACCGCCGCACAGCAGGTCGACTTCCTGGCTGACCTGGTGGCCAAATTCCCCATCGACTCCATCGAAGACGGCATGGCCGAAGGCGACTGGGAAGGCTGGGTGAACCTCACCAAACGCATCGGCGACAAGGTCCAGCTGGTGGGCGACGACCTGTTCGTCACCAACGTCGATTATCTGAAGAAAGGCATCGAATTGGGCGCCTGCAATTCCATCCTCATCAAGGTGAACCAGATCGGAACCCTCACCGAAACCCTCGACGCCATCGACATGGCCCACCGTGCCGGCTATACCTCGGTGACCTCCCACCGTTCTGGGGAAACCGAAGATTCCACCATCGCCGACATCGCCGTGGCTACCAACAGCGGCCAGATCAAAACCGGATCGCTGAGCCGCTCCGACAGGATGGCCAAATACAACCAGCTCCTCCGCATCGAGGAAGAACTGGGGAGCGCAGCCATCTACGGATACAAAAAAGTGATGAAGAAATAGGCTCCTGCGGGTCACAAAGAAAATACCCCCTGCGGGTTACATAAAAAAAACGGGAGAAAGTTTCTCCCGTTTTTTTTATGGCCTGCCCTGATCAGAAACAAGCTTCCCTGGCCAGGTAGCGGGTGACATATTCTCCCACGCCCTCTTCCAGGCCGGTAAAAGGCCGGGAGTAGCCGATCTCCCTTAGCTTTTGAATGTCGGCTTCGGTGAAATACTGGTAGCGGCTGCGCAGGTCACGGGGTGTGTCGACAAATTCGATGTCGGGTTTCAGTCCCAGGCTTCCAAAAACGGCATGGGTCAGATCCAGGTATGAGCGGGCTTTCCCCGTTCCAACGTTGTATATTCCGGAGTGCTTCCTGTGGTGCAGGAAAAAGAGCATCACCTGGGCGATGTCGTCGACATATATGAAATCGCGTTTTTGTTCGCCGTCGGGGATGTCCTCCCTGTGGGAGCGGAAGAGTTTCATACCTCCCGTTTCCCTGATGGTTTGATAGGCATGGAGGACTACCGAGGCCATTCTGCCCTTATGGTATTCGTTGGGGCCGTATACGTTGAAGAATTTAAGCCCGGCCCAGAAGCCCGGGGTTTTACGCTGGTTCAGCACCCAGAGGTCGAAATCGTGCTTGGACCAGGCATAGAGGTTCAGGGGCTTCAGGTGGGCAATCTGATGGTGGGCATCGGAGAAGCCCTTTTCGCCGTTGCCGTAGGTGGCCGCCGAAGAGGCATACACCAGGGGAACCCCCATGTCGGTGCAGGCCTTCCATAAATGCTGGGAATAACGCAGGTTCAACTCCTGGTAACTTTCGGGCTCCTGCCCAACGGTGTCGGTCCGTGCACCCAGGTGAAACACAAATTCCACCTTTGTACCGTTCCGGCTGAACCACTCGAAAAAATCCTCCCTGTCGACCAGGTGGACATAACTCTTGGAGTGCAGATTACGCTCTTTGGCAGGATCATCATAACGATCAACGAGTACCAGGTTATTGATGCCTTCCCTGTTGAGCCTCCCTGCAAAATAACTGCCTATAAAACCCGCAGCTCCTGTAACAACGATCATGCTGATATCTGGTTTGGTTCAGTACTGCTTACAACTGATTCCTGAAACGGGACCGTTTGCCTTCTTAAACTCATGGTGGCGGTAATTATTGTTTGCGGGGGCAAAATTAAGTTTCCTGGAGAAAACCGTCGGCGGGAAGCGCCTGGATAAGGCCGAGCCGGGAGGCTTCCCCGAAGAGGCGGCTGACCGCCATGACACCCTCTTCACCCAGGTCGAGCGTAAACGCATTCACATATAAACCGATATGGCTGGCCATCACATCCGGGTCCATTTCGCAGGCATGGGCTTTGACGAATGGGGCGGAGGCCTCCGGGTTTTCAAAGGCGTAAGCCACGCTTCTTCTCATGATGCGGTTAACGGCTTGGCGGACAGGGAGCGGCAGGGAGCGGTCCACGGCAATGCCCCCCAGCGGAATGGGAAGTCCCGTGGCGGCCTCCCAACGTTCCCCCAGATCGTCTATCCTGACCAGGCCACGACGCGCATACGTAAACCGGTTCTCATGGATGATGACGCCGGCATCCGCCTCTCCTGAAAGCAGGGCCTCTTCAATGCGGGAAAAGAGCATCTCCGGTTTTTCCTTCACCTGCGGATAAAAGAGCGAAAAGAGAAGATGGGCGGTGGTGTAATAACCGGGGATGGCCACCCTGCCGGCGTTGATTTCTGCAGGAGAGAGCTTCTGCCTCCCGATAAGCAGGGGACCGACACCCCTCCCGAGGGCACTTCCGGCATGGAGCAGGGCATATTCCCCCGCCACACGGGCATAGGCATGGTAACTCAGTTTGGTAATATGGATGTCGTGGCTGAAGGCCTTCCGGTTCAAGCTCTCCACATCGGCCAGGGTGACCTTGAAGGTGAGCCCTTCGGTGTCTACACGGCCATGAACCATGGCGTCAAAAATAAACGTATCGTTGGGACAGGTGGAAAATCCCAGGGAGAGTTCCATTGTGTAAAATTTGGGGCGAAATTAGCAATTTATTGCAACTCCTGTCCCAGATCGGCAAATACGCGAAGCAGGCTGGTCCTGAGGTTTTCCAAAGCCAGGGGGATGTCCCATCTGGACTGGCTGCGGGGAGCCACCAGGTTGGAGATGGCCCTGATCTGCACACAGGGGATCCCCATCCAGCGGCACACATAAAACACGGCGGCCCCCTCCATGCTGACCACACTCGCCGAATATCGGTCCTTGAGCCGGGCAATGGTCGATTCCCGCCCGTGGCTGATATTGGAGGTGATTCCCTTCACCCGCGGTAAAAAAGCAGCCAGCCCTTCTCCTTCGGCCTTGAGCATCCTGTTCTCAAAAGGAAATTCATCGGAATGCATGAACCCGCTGTCGAAAAGAGTCAGAAACTCCTCCTCCTTTTCGATGCCCAGGTCGGCAAACTCCTCCTCCACCACATTCACCACATCCCCGATCCGGAGGTGATCGCCCAGGGCACCTGCGATCCCCGCGTTGATGACCAGTGAACAGGGATGAGTCATCAGATGCTGGGTGAGGAAGAAGGTGGTAAAGGTGGTGCCGATGCCGGTCAGCAACAGGTCAAATCCCCCGTGGCCCCCGCGGTAACTCCTGCAATTGTCGGAAGCCGCCGCCGTCATGGTGCATTCCTCAATAAGAAGTTTGACCTCCATCTCCGTGGCCGCTACCACCAGCACCCTCTTTTCATTGTCGTGTATGCGCATGACCATTAATTCTTCTTATTCATACTGTTTTTATCAAAAAAGGTTAATCTTTGTATGTCATTTTAAATGAACCCATGGAAGTTTCACTGAATAACGACAGCAGCAGCTACCGCCGCATAGACAGGTATGATCCCGAAAAACTCGCCGAACTGGCCTTTCATTACGAGAAAATCCTGACCCTTCTGGGGGAGGATGTCAGGCGTGAGGGGCTGGCCAAGACGCCCTCGCGGGTAGCCAAGGCCATGCAGTTCCTTTTGCAGGGATATGAGATGAATCCCGTCGACATTCTCAAGTCGGCCATGTTCCGGGAGGATTACCGGCAGATGGTGATTGTCAAGGACATTGAGATCTACTCCATGTGTGAGCACCATCTGTTACCCTTTATCGGCAAGGCCCATGTGGCTTACATTCCCAATGGATACATCACCGGGTTGAGCAAGATTGCGCGCGTGGTCGATGTTTTCGCACGGAGGCTGCAGGTCCAGGAACGGCTGACCTCCCAGATCAAGGAGTGCATCCAGGAGACCCTCAAGCCCCTCGGGGTAGCCGTGGTCATCGAAGCCCAGCACCTTTGCATGCAGATGCGCGGCATCCAAAAACAACACTCCATCACCACCACGTCCGACTTCACAGGCGCCTTTGAAAGGGTAGCCACACGCGAAGAGTTCATCAAGCTCATCGGGTCGAAACTCTCCTGAGCCCTTCACAGGAATTCCACGCACACCGGGGCCGGGGTTTTCAGTTCCTTCCCGGTAAAAAGGGGAATCCCGTTTTCGAGCCTGAAAAGAGAGATCTGGTGGCTTCTTTGGTTGGCCACCAGGAGGTAGCGGCCCCCCGGCGCCAGGGCGAAATTGCGGGGCCAGTTCCCCTCCACGGACACATGCGTCACCGGCGTAAGCCGCCCCGTGACAGCGTCCCTGCTGAAAACAGCCAGGGAGTTGTGACCCCGGTTGGAGGCATAAAGCCATTTTCCACACGAAGAGAGGTGAATATCGGCACAAAAGCTGGTACCGCGGAATTCCCCGGGAAGGGTGGAAATATCCTGCAGAAGGGACATGGCTCCGTTCACGAATTCAAATACGGAGACGGTGGAAGAGAGCTCGTTGACCACATAGCAAAATCTTCCTTCGGGGGCAAAATCAATGTGGCGCGGTCCCGCCCCGGGAGGGAGGAGGGCCTGTGCTCCGGGCTTGGGCTCCAGGGTTCCCGGCCCGGGCCGCAGGGTATAAGCAAAAAGCCGGTCGGCGCCCAGGTCGGCGGCATAGAGGAGTCCGTCAAAAGGAGAGAACCTGATGCTATGTGCATAAGGGCGGGTTTGCCTGACGGCATGGGCTCCTGAGCCTTCATGGCGCACCACCGATGTGGCCGGGGCCAGTGAACCGTCCTCCTCCAAAGGGAAAAGAACCACCGAACCACCACCGTAATTGGCCACCACCAACCACCGCCCGTCACTGCTGACCTCCGCATAGCAAGGGTCATCCCCGTGCGCACTCATTTTGTTCAGGAAACGGAGCTCCCCATTGTCCATGATCTGAAAAGCGCTCACCGATCCCCCGTCGGGGTCCACCCCCCGTGGCCCCCGCGTCACAGCATACAGAAAACGCCGGTCAGGCGATATTTTCAGGAAATTGGGGTTATCGATCCCCTTAAACACCTGCACCACCTCCATATCTCCTGTAAGGGTATCCAGGGTGCAAAGCGAAATCCCCTCCGCCCCCTCCGAGGTGAAAGTCCCGGTGTAAAACCGGGCGACGCCCTGTGACCAGGCCTCCGGCAAAAGTGAGGTCATCAGCAACAGCGTCCAAAGCAATAGGCTCTTCATGATACTTTGGTTTTTTCCGGAAAAATAGCCATAAAAAGGTCATGAACGGGTCCACAGGGAAATATTTTCACATTGACCGGAAATAGAGGTCGCAAAAAAACACTATCTTCAAGCCTGGTCCGGCCTGGCCCCTGGACAACAGATGGGGCGCCCTGCCGGAGCAGGAGAAGCACGATCATAAAAGCGAATTTCCATGAGTGATCCGAAGATTTTTGACAAGAAACCCGCCAGGGTAACCCTGGAGCCGGGAACCTATTACTGGTGTGCCTGCGGGCTGAGCACCAACCAGCCTTTTTGCAGCGGGGCCCACAAGGGCACCGGCCTCACCCCCCTGGCCTTCACCATCGACGAGAAACGGGAGGTCTGGCTGTGCAACTGCAAGCATTCTGACCATAAACCCTATTGTGACGGCACCCACAAATCGCTCTGAAGGAGGACTTTTTCGGGACAGGTGGTTTAAATGATCACCCCAGAGGTTTAAAGTAGTCTTTGCCCGCGTTGCAAATGGGGCAGCGGTAATCCTCCGGGAGGTCGCTGAAGGGAGTTCCGGGGGGGATGCCTGCCGCAGGATCCCCGTCTTCAGGGCGATAGACGTACCCGCAGACGACACATATATACTGTTCGTCATCATCGGGATCGTGCTCCTGTGTCGGGGCTGGTGAGGCGTCCATGGCCCTGCCGGGGTCTGTACCGGAACCGGAAGGCTCTGTAGCAGAGGCCTCAGAGGCCTCTGAAGCCGGAGAGTTTTCTTCTTTTTCCAGGGTTTCCCTGTCGATGTAGGTGGGGGCGTTGCGGGGGGCCAGCATTTTCAGGTGGTCACGATACCATTGGTAGGTCAGGGGTTCCTCCCTGGAAAGGAGGCCGCTGTCTAGCACCTCCCCTATCAGAAGCTGGTGGGTGCCCAGGTCGAGGGAATGCACCAGGCGGCAGTCGAGCCAGGCCACACAGGAATCGGTGACCACTGGCGCCCCCGTACTTTTTACCTCCGCATTGACTTTGGCAAACTTGTCAAACCAGCTGCTCGACATGAATCCGAACTCCCCGATCAGCGACACATCGGCCTCCCGCTTGAGGACCGATATTGAGAAAACCCCGCTTTTAAGGATCACCTGAAGGGTATCGTTGTTCTTATGGCAGCTCAGGGCTACCTGCGGTGGCGCAGAAGTCACCTGGAAAACCGTGTTGGCCACATAACCCGCTCTGGCCCCCTCCCAGGCAGAAGTCACCAGATACATGCCGTACGATAGTTTGTGAAAGGCTTTGTATTGCATCCTGACGCATTTTACGCCGAAATTACCATTTTCTGCGGCTTGTCCAACCACCAGTCAGGGAAACATGGCGTCAAAGTCGTGGTAATTGCTGATAAGGGTGAATCCTTCGGGCAGTTTCAGGGAGTGTAGTTTCAACTGGTGGCCCGAGATGATGAATTCCTTTCCGGGAAGCAATCCGGTCAAACGCTGGAGAATGGTGTTTAACTCCTCGTGCTCCAGGGCATTGGTAAAAACAGTGAGGACGTGGGTCACCCCGGCCAGCACATCGAGGTGTTCCAGGTCGGAGAGAGGCACCCCGGGCCCCAGGTAGATGATCCTGAATCCCTTCCTGGCTGCCACAGCCGCATAATATAAAAGGGGGAGTTCATGCAACTCGTTTTCATGCAGAAAAAACAACATGCTCTTCTCTCCTTTGGGTTCCAGCTGCCGTCGTTCCAGTTCACAGATGAACTGGTGGCGTATCATGGCCGAAATAAAATGCTCCTGGGCAGGATATACCGAACCTACCTGCCAGAAGGTCCCGACCTTGTTGAGAAAAGGGAAGATCACCCTGAAGACCGCCTCTTCAAAACCGTAGCGGGCCATGACCTCCGACAGAAGACGTGAGAATCCCGCTGAATCAAAATGAAGCATATGCATCACAAACTGGGAGATGATCGCTTCCTGGCCGGCGTGCAGTTCATTCTGCTCCAGCACCAGCCTCCGCAGCTGATCGTCGTCCATGCGCGCCACCTTCGATATTTTATAATGGCATCCCACCAGGTGAGCCACGTTCATCAGACGCCGTAACTCCTGGTCATCATAAAACCGGATGTTGGTCCCGGTGCGCGAAGGTTTCAGCAAACCATAACGGCGCTCCCACATCCTGATGGTATGCGCCTTGATCCCTGAAATCACCTCCATATCCTTTATTGAATATACCTTCTCTGACATAGCCACAACCTGTTAAAGGTTCCCCTTCTGAGCAGCATCCTGAAAAGGGAGAACCTATCCATCCAACAACGAAATTAACCTTTTTTTGTTCAATTTAAAAAATAACATATTAAACAATCCGGGTGGATTTTCAAGTATCGGTGATGATGGCCGGCGGGGAGGGAGAAGCGGATAGCGCAGCTGAAAGAAAATGCTATTTTTGCATTTCTGCCCCCGGGGCATGAGGAGACTTGGCGTATGCATTTTCAATATCCTTCCTTTCTGTTGGCATTACTGGCGGTACTGATTCCGGTTCTGATACATCTGTTCAGTTTCAGGAGGCACACCACGGTTTATTTCAGTCATGTGGGGTTTCTGAAAAACATCAGGCAGGAAAGCCGGAGGCAATCCAGGCTGAAGCAGCTTCTGATTTTATTGTCGCGTATTCTGGCCGTGGCCAGCCTGGTGGTGATGTTTGCGCAGCCCTATCTCAGGGTGAGGGATCAGCATGCGTCTCCCCGGTCCATTGTGGGGGTTTACCTCGACAATTCCTTCAGCATGAACGGGCAGACCACGGGGGGGCAGCTTTTGGAGGTGGCCCGTGCGAAAGCGCTGGAGATCGCCTCGGCCTATCCGGCGGGCACCCGTTTCTTACTGGCCACCAACGATCTGCATGCCCGGCATCTCCACCTCTTCAACAAGGAACAGTTCATCAGGGAGGTGAGTGAAACGGGGATATCTCCCCGGTCGGTCACCCTTTCCCAGGTGCGAGCACGGTTGGCCACTGCCGGGAGGAAAGCCGATCCCCAGGCGGCGATGACCCTTTACTACCTGAGCGATTTTCAGATCCGCATCACCGATTTGCAGCGGTTCAGGGAAGATACCACGCTCACCGACTACCTGCTGCCCATTCCACCGGGAGACAATGGCAACCTCTATATTGACAGCTGTTGGATGGAATACCCCGCCCACCGTCTTGGGCAGGAGGAAAATCTGATGGTCAGGATCGTCAACCGCTCTGCAGAAGGATACCAGAACCTGCCGGTGAAATTCTACCTGAACGACACGCTGAAAACCCCAGGTCTTTTCAGTATCGGACCCGAAGGGGAGACCATCGTCCCCATCAGATATGTCAACCTGGGAACGGGCATACAGAAAGGGCATGTCGAAATTTCCGATTACCCTTTTGTCCACGACAACACCTGGTATCTGAACTATACGGTGGAGCCGCGGTTGCGGGTCCTGGCCATCGGGGGTGATGCCCGTTCCGGAACATCGGGGCTGCCCTATCTCCGTGCGTTGTTCGGCGACGATCCCTATGTGGAGTTTGAGGAAGCCACCACAGGAAACCTCCGGGTGAGCGCACTTTCCACCACCCAGACCCTCTTTCTGGTCAATGTCAAAACGCTGAGCACCGGCCTGGTCAGCGAACTGAGGAAGGCGGCTGAAAACGGAACCAACGTGGTTTTTTTTCCGGAACCCGACGGAGACATGGAAAGCTACAATGCCTTTCTGCAGGCGATGGGAGCCAACCCTATCGTAGGAAGAGATACTTCCCGGACAGAAATCGCCGGGATCGCCTGGGACCATCCCGTCTACGACCAGGTCTTCCGCTCCCGCACCGAAGAAACAGAATTTCCCCAGATCAGCGGGAGCCTTCGCTTTGCGCGTGAAATCAGAATCCCTGAAAGTCCGCTGCTCTGGTTCCGCAGCGGGGAAAAAGCCTGTTCCGTGCAACCCGTGGGTGAGGGGCATCTTTTGGTTTTCAGTTTTCCCCTCTCTCCCGTCAACGAGATCTTTGCCCGCGACATGCTTTTTGTGCCCACGCTCTATGGTCTGGTCGTCAACCTGCTCCCCGGACAGGAGCTGGCTTTTACGATCGGCAGGGAGCGTTTTGCCACACTACCCGGGCAGCCACCCGGCAGCGAGGCTACCCTTACGGTGACCGGAGAGGACTCCGGCCTGGAATTCATCCCCGCCACCTCCACCACCGAAAGCCATAAACTGAGGATCAGCCTCAGCGATCATTTCACTACCGCAGGACACTACCTGATCAAAAACGGAAGGGAGACCCTCGCCGCACTCTCCATGAACTACGACCGGCAGGAATCCCATACCGGATCCTTCCCTGCTGCGGAACTTACCCGGGAAATTGAAAAATACCGCCTTTCCACCACCAGGGTCATCGACGATCCCGGGAAGAGGTTTTCAGAGGTGTTCAATGAACTTCAGAACGGGAAACGGCTCTGGAAGTATTTTCTGGCGGCAGCCCTGTTCTTCCTGCTGTCGGAAGCCCTCCTCATCAGGTTCTGGAAGTGAGGCCCGGATTTTCACGGTATATTATAAAACATACCGGGGCATAACAAATATCCTTTCAAATTCAGATTCAAAATCGTATATCTGCACTGTAATTCTTAATATCAGACGGTATGAAAGTCGCATGGCGCTCCGACCACATAAAGACATGGATATTTGCCACATGCGAAACGGAGTTCGGCGGAGCCCTGCGGAGCCAATTCCACGGGCGTGAAGCACATAAACCGGCTTCACCACGGCAGGTAACTGAAGAGCAAGTCATAACTAATAATTATACAAATGAATAAAATGAGTTCGCGTGATTATATGGCGCGTGAGGAGCGCTACGGAGCACACAACTACCACCCGTTGCCGGTGGTGCTGGAACGAGGCGAAGGGGTGTATGTGTGGGATGTGGAAGGTGAAAGGTATTATGATTTTCTGGCGGCCTATTCTGCGGTGAACCAGGGGCACTGTCATCCCCGGATCATCGGAGCCCTCACGGCTCAGGCATCACGGTTGACGCTGACCTCCAGGGCCTTTTACAACAACCTGCTGGGAGAATGGGAAGCGTATATGACCCGGCTCTTCGGTTACGACCGCATGCTGCCCATGAACTCAGGTGCCGAGGCCGACGAAACGGCCCTCAAGCTCTGCCGCAAATGGGCCTACAAGGTAAAGGGGATACCCCGGAACCAGGCAAAAATCGTCGTCTGCAACGGCAATTTCCATGGGCGGACCATCACCATCATCTCCATGTCCTCCGACCCGGATGCCTACAATGATTATGGCCCCTATACCCCGGGATTTGTCAATATTCCCTACAACGACACCGCCGCCCTTGAGAATGCCCTGAAGGATCCCGATGTGGCCGGTTTTTTGGTGGAACCCATTCAGGCGGAAGCCGGGGTGTACGTTCCCGAAGACGGTTTTCTGGCCAAAGCCGCCACGCTATGCAAGAAATACCGCGTGCTGTTGATCGCCGACGAGGTCCAGACGGGACTCGCCCGTACCGGGAAAATGCTGGCCTGCGACCATGAACAGGTCAGACCCGACATACTGGTGCTGGGGAAAGCCCTGTCGGGAGGCACCTACCCCGTATCGTGCGTTCTGGCCGATGACGAGGTCATGCTCACCATCAAACCTGGCGAACATGGCAGCACCTATGGCGGAAATCCCATGGCCGCAGCCGTATCCATGGCTGCCCTTGACGTTATCAGGGAGGAGAACCTGGCCGAAAACGCCGAGAAAATGGGGGAGATCTTCAGGAGCGAAATGCGCGCCATCAGATCAGGCATGATCGAAACTGTCAGGGGGAAGGGACTGCTGAACGCCGTGGCCATCGATGCCAGCCATCCCGTATCGGCATGGGAAATATGCCTGAAAATGAAGGAAAACGGCATCATCGCCAAACCCACGCACGAACACATCATCCGCTTTACGCCCCCCCTGGTGATCACTGAAAACCAGATGGAAGACGCCCTGACCAGGATCAAAAAAGCTTTCCGCGAATCAGGAGTTTAACGCCAGGCTTGCCGGCTTCTGCCGTGGAAACCATGGCCTGAGGAGCGTGTGACCCTTAATTTTTCCTGATCACCTGGAAATCGGAGGTATAATGGACCACGATGAGTCCGTCGTTAACGGCCCCTTCTGCGGGGCGCGGGTCAAACCTGTAGTTGCCCTGGACGAGCCCCGCGGAAGCACTGGGAATGCACTGGCGGAAGTCGCTTCCGAAGTCCACGACCGCCTTGGCAAAAAAGAAAACGGCGTCATACCCCTGCATGCTGAACTGGTTGGGGTCCCCCTTGAAGAAACTCCTGAAACGGGAGATGAATGAACGGGTCACCTGCTGGCGGGTATCGGGCCAGTACGGAGTCAGGAATTCCAGCCTCCCTGCGTGGAAATTCTCGGGATTGATGCTGTCGAACTGGGGAAACCGGTTGTTGCCGATCAGGGTCACATCGAATTCCCGGGCAAGCATTTTCATGTTGGATACAGCCACACTCACCTCGGCTTCACTGTCGGAGGTAAGCACTATAATGTTTTTCCTGTCACCGGCCATCGCCGCCTTCAGGGCAGTAAATCCCTCCTTCCGGTAGTCGACCACCCTGACGTGTGCGGTGCTTTCCCCACTTCCTCTGCGGGTAATCTCCTTCCTGAGAAGCTCGGCTTCCTTCTCGGCCCCCGCTGACGAGTTGCCGGTTTGCAACACCACCAGGTTGGCATGAGGATAGGTAGCGGCAATGTATTCCACGGTTTTCTCGGCCACATGCTCCCGGGGCGGATTGATCTGGAAAAACCAGGGATTGTTCCTGGTCACCTCATCCGAGGCGGAGAGCGGCGATACCACGACAATCTTCTTCTCCCGGGCAAAATCGGAAATCTCCTTCTGCTCATTGGGAAAAACAGGGCCGATGATGACGTCGGCATTTGCCAGGTCTCCTGAGGAGACCAGAGTCCTCACCCTGGAAGGTTTCTGCTCGGTATCAAAGACATCGAGTTTTATGCGGATCCCCATCTGCCGGAGGGAGTCGACAGCCAGCAGCGCCCCCTCGTAAAAATGGAGGAAGTTCTCGCTGTTTCCCTGGAAACTGATATATTTCTCATTGTGGGAGACCGTTCCGGTGCTCTCTTCTCCGTGATCTTCCTCCTCGTTTTTCCCCGAGAGAAAGCCGGCGTTCAGGTATCGGTTGGCATCGATAAACAGGGGTAACAGCAGGGCCACCCTCACCTCGGGAGTGTTGTGATAGCTCTTTTTCACCATGCAATCGGCCGACCGTGAAAGCGTTTCCGCGTCAGTCTCCGCAGGCAAAGGATTTTCAGGAAGCCTGATCAACAGGGTATCGCCTGTGCGGGGGGGCCGGCTTTCCAGCACCGGGTTGGCAGCCACCAGCTCTCCCATGCCGATGCCGTATTTCCCCGAGATACTGAACAGGGTCTCCCCCGGTGCAACCACATGGGCCACCCTGTCTGACTCTTCACGAGCCGGGACTGCAGGTGCGGTCCCCATACGGGGAACCCTGATTTCATTTCCGGAACGGAAGGAGCGGTCAAGGGAGGGATTCAGTTCCACCAGCCGTTCGGCACTTACCCCATAGCGCTTGCTCAGGGAATAGAGGGTTTCTCCCGGTTGAATGGTATGGGTGATATATTCTTCGTGGGCGGGGGTATGGGATACATCCGCGGAATCCCCGCTGCTCCGCCCCGGAATCGTCAGCCGCATCCCGGATTTGAGTTCACGCGCCTGGGGATTCTCCTCCAGAAGGGCCGTCACGGCCACACCATACCTCCGCGAAATGGAGTAGAGGGTCTCCCCGGGTTGTACCCAATGGGTTCCCTTCTCGCCCTGATCATGGGGTTTCGCACCCGGCATGGGGGCACTCCCCCATTGCGGGATCCGGATGGTCTCCCCGCGTTTCAGCTGCGACAATCCCGGATTATAAGAGAGGATGTCATCGATGGTCACCCCGTATTTCCGGGAGATGAAATAGAGGGTTTCCTTACGCTGTACCTTATGCAGGATGATGCGCGCCTCTCCCGCCTGAGGGCTCACCGTTCCGGCAGCACGCTCAGGCCCCGCGGGAATCTTCAGGAGGTCGCCCGGCCTGATGCCCTCCGATGCAGAGGGATTCACCCTTCTGACCTCTTCCAGGGAAGCCTGGTACCGCTTTGAAATCGAATAAAGGGTCTCCCCCGCCCTGACCGTATGGAGATAATATACTGCCCCGTTTTCTGCCATCCGCTCTCCTGCTGGCCTCTCCTGGGCCCCCGCATAAGCGCAGCTCAAAAACACCATCCATGTAAACAAAAGAATCCGCACGATATCGTTTTTTTGGTTTCGGAACTCATCCCGCAAATATCGGGCAAAAATAATAATAAATTTGCGCCATACATTCCACACCCTATGCAGGAAAAGATCTTGATACTGGATTTCGGATCGCAGTACACCCAACTGATCGGCCGGCGGCTTCGTGAACTCAGCGTGTATTGTGAAATCTATCCTTTCAACCACTTTCCCCGTCCCGATGATTCCGTGAAAGGGGTCATCCTTTCGGGCAGTCCCTTTTCAGTGCGTGATGACGGGGCTCCGCGACCCGACCTGACCGGTATCAAAGGGAAGATTCCCTTGCTGGGGATTTGTTACGGAGCGCAGCTTCTTGTCCACCAAAACGGCGGGGAGGTGGCTGCCAGCGACAGCCGCGAATATGGCAGGGCCCGCCTGGGATTCGTCGCCGAAGGGTGTCCCCTCTTCCAGGGCATCCCTCAGCATTCCCAGGTATGGATGTCGCACGGCGACACCATTGTGACCATGCCCTCCCACTACCGGTGCGTGGCTTCCACCAGCGACGTCACCAACGCCGCCTTCAGAATTGAAGGGGAAAAGAGCTGGGGGATCCAGTTCCACCCCGAAGTCTTCCACACCACCGACGGCATCCGCCTGCTCGAAAACTTTGTCACTTCGGAATGCGGATGCCCACAGAACTGGACACCTGAATCGTTCATCGAATCGACCATTGCCTCCCTGCGGAATACCCTGGGCCAGGATAAGGTCGTGCTGGGTCTGTCGGGAGGCGTCGACTCCTCCGTGGCGGGATTGCTCCTGCATAAGGCCATCGGCCGGAATCTCCACTGTATCTTCGTCGACCATGGGCTCCTGCGGAAAAATGAGTTCGGGGAGGTCCTCCGCTCTTATGAAGATATGGGACTCCAGGTCACCGGCGTCAACGCCCGCGAAAGATTCTTCCGGGACCTGGCAGGGGTGACCGACCCCGAAGAGAAAAGAAAAATCATCGGAAAAGATTTTATCGAAGTTTTTGACGAAGAGGCCCACCGCATCGAAGAGGTGAAGTGGCTGGCCCAGGGAACCATTTATCCTGATGTCATCGAGTCGGTGTCGGTCAACGGCCCTTCGGTCACCATCAAGTCGCACCATAACGTGGGAGGGCTCCCCGAAAAAATGAAATTAAAAATCGTCGAGCCCCTGCGTTCCCTCTTCAAGGATGAAGTCCGCCGGGTAGGCAAAGCCCTGGGACTGAAGGAGGAGCTGCTGGCCCGCCATCCTTTTCCGGGGCCCGGACTGGGGATCAGGATTCTGGGAGAGGTGACACCCGAAAAGGTGGCCATGCTCCAGGAGGCCGACGCTATTTATACGGGCGGACTGAAGCAATGGGGGTTGTATGACAAGGTATGGCAGGCAGGGGTGATTCTTTTGCCCGTCAGGTCGGTTGGCGTGATGGGCGACGAACGGACCTACGAGAATGTGGCCGCCCTCCGTGCGGTGACCTCCACCGACGCCATGACCGCCGACTGGGCCCATCTGCCCTATGAATTCCTGGCCGCCATGTCGGGGGAAATCATCAACAAAGTCAGGGGCATCAACCGCGTCGTCTACGACATCAGCTCCAAACCACCTGCCACCATCGAATGGGAATAATCCCTTTCACTCAAAGCCGCATGGCGCTTCAAACCACATATGGAGATGTATATTTGCTGCCGGCGGTTTTCACAGGCATGAAGCACATCAACTGGCTTCACCACGATATCTCATTGAAAAGCAAGTTACTATCATATAAATATATCATATAGAATTTGGCACGGTATTCGCTGAACTTTTTAGATCATTCCGCGGTTTCAGTAATGTGCCTGAAAGTGAATGAAGCGTAAGATATTAATGAGCAATCTAAAGATGAAACCAGGATTATTTGCCACGGGAATGTGGTTACTTCTGCTTCTGGGAGGAGTACAGGAACTCAGGGCCCAGGATGCGCAGGCCAATACCCTCAAATTCGGCCGGCTTTTAAGGCTGGTCGAATCCTATTACGTGGACACAACCAACATTAACCGCCTGACAGAGAAAGCCATCGTCTCAATGCTGCAGGAACTGGATCCCCATTCGGTTTACATCACCAGGGATGAGGTTGAAAAAATGAACGAACCCTTGAAAGGCAATTTTGAGGGGATAGGCGTTTCCTTCAATATTCACAAGGATACCCTTCTGGTGGTTTCGACGGTTCCGGGGGGTCCTTCTGAAAGAACGGGTATTCAGGCGGGCGACCGCATCCTCTCCATTGACGGCCGGAATGTGGCCGGAATCGGGCTCACCAACAATGATGTCTTCAATCAGCTGAGGGGTGAAAAGGGAACCTCCGTCCAGCTGAAGATCCTCCGGAAGAATGTCAGGGGTTTGCTTGACTTCACGGTGATCCGCGACAAAATACCCATCAACAGTCTCGACGCTTCGTACATGCTGGACAAGGAGACCGGATATATCAAACTCAACCGGTTCTCGGCCACGACCATGGAGGAGTTCAAAGCCGCCATGGAGGCCCTCCGGGAGGAAAAGATGACCAGGCTGGTTCTGGATCTGCGCAACAATGGTGGTGGATATCTGAACGCGGCCACCGATCTGGCCCGTGAATTCCTCTCCGCAGGGAAGATGATGGTCTATACCGAGGGGGTTCACCATCCCCGGAAGGAGTATAAGTCCACGGGAGGCGGCTCCTTTGAGAAGGGGAACCTGGTGGTGCTGGTCAATGAAGGGTCGGCCTCGGCCAGCGAGATCGTCGCCGGAGCCATCCAGGATTGGGACCGGGGGATCATCATCGGCCGCCGATCCTATGGCAAGGGGCTGGTGCAGCAACCCTACTACCTGACCGACGGCTCCATGGTCAGACTGACTTCCGCCCATTATTATACACCCAGCGGCAGATGCATCCAGAAACCCTATGACCAGGGAGTGGAAGATTACCGTACCGAAGGCCTGAAACGCTTCGAAAACGGAGAGATGTTTCATGCCGACAGCATTCACGTTGCCGACTCCCTGCGCTACAAAACCCTGGCCAGCGGCAGAACCGTTTACGGCGGCGGAGGTATCGTGCCCGACATCTTCGTGCCCCTCGACACTTCCTCCCTCTTCGCATACTACAACCGCCTCCAGCGGAATAATATCGTCTATAACTACGTCCTGGATTACCTTGATCAGAACAGGACCTCCCTGCTCGGAAAGTACCCCACATTCGACAAGTTCAGAGATAAATTTCAACCCGGGGAGGAGATGATTGAAGGCATTGTGGCCGCAGGTGAAAAGGATTCCATCGCACGCGACCAGAAAAGCATCGATTTCACCCTTCCCATGATGAAACGGGAGATCAGGGCACACATGGCCCGAAGCCTCTATACCGCAGACCATTTCTACCAGATCATCAACGAAGAGGACTCCATGATCAGAAAGGCGATGGAAGTCCTGGCGAACCAGGAGCAGTTCTCTTTGATTCTGGCCAGCAAAGAATAGCACATATTCCACCCTCTTCATGATACAGGCTGCCGCGGAGTGGTTATCGGCGAATTTGCTGGAAGTGGCGGGTTCCTTATTGGGCCTGGCCTACATTATCTTAGGGGTGAGACAAAACATTCTCACCTGGCCGGCAGGGATCATCTCCTCGCTCCTCTATATTTTCATTTTCCTGGATGCCCGGTTTTATGCCAACATGGGATTGCAGTTTTATTATACGGGCATGAGCATATATGGCTGGTATTTCTGGCTCAGGGGCAAAAAGGAGGAGCCCGGGGGCCAGCTGCCGGTCACACACCTCTCCCTGCGCCAGGGGGGAGCCGCCGCAGCCATCGCCCTGCCGCTCTTCGGAGGGATCTACCTTTTACTGCACCATCATACCGACTCCCCCATCCCCTTCATGGATGCATTCATTGCCACCCTGGGGATCATCGCCACCTGGATGCTCGCCCGTAAAATCCTCTTTAACTGGATCATATGGATTGTCAGCGACTCCTGCGCCGTCATCCTCTACATCTCGCGCGACATGTGGCCCACGGCCCTCCTTTACGTGATTTACCTGGGAATGGCCTTTTACGGTTATTTCTCCTGGAAACGTTCCATAAATCACCGAACGTCATGACCAGGAACAGACCCCCCCGGATCGTGGTGGTAACCGGCGCGGAATCCACGGGAAAATCGGTGCTGACGCGCGAACTGGCCACCATGTTCAACGCGCCTTTCTTTCCGGAGTATGCCCGGGAATACCTCGAGAAGAAAAACCATCCCTATACACGGGAGGAGGTCCTGCATATCGCACGGGAACAGGTGACCCAGATGACACAGGCCCTGGCTTCCGGAGAAGCCTGGTATTTCTTCGACACCTGGCTGATTATCACCAAAGTATGGATGGAAGTGGTTTATGGAGAAGCCCCGGGCTTCATCACCCGGGCCCTTGAAAGCCTTCCTGTTGACCTCTACCTGCTTTGTGCTCCCGACATCCCCTGGATTCCCGATCCCCTCCGGGAAAACGGCGGCGATAGGAGAATCCGCCTCTCGGAAATCTACCTCCGGCACATCGAAGAATCGGGGACTCCCTACGGAATTGTTACCGGCACGGGCGCAGAACGCACCGCCCACGCCCTGCAGATCATCAGGGAGAAGATGGGAATGGCCGAAACCGTCTGAAGCATCTTCCTGCGCCAAAAGTTAATTAATGGTCCGGGAAAGGATGAATTCATGGCTGAGGGCCATACCGCTGCTTGGTTTTACATCAGATTGGCCTATATTTATTGGAAAAAATGAAGATATATAACGACATCACCTGTTTGGTAGGCCGCACCCCACTGGTAAAACTGAACCGGCTTTCCGCGGAGTGGGAAGTGACCCTGCTGGCCAAACTGGAATCTTTTAATCCGGGAGGGTCGGTGAAGGACCGCCTGGCGCTGGCCATGGTGACGGCTGCGGAGCGGGAGGGGCGCCTGGGAGCAGGGAGTGTGGTGGTGGAGCCCACCAGCGGCAACACAGGGATCGGGTTGGCCATGGTATGCGCCGTCAGGGGCTACCGGCTGATCATCGTGATGCCTGAGAGCGCCTCCATGGAACGGCGGGGCGTGCTCAGGGCCTATGGCGCGGAGGTGATGCTCACACCGGCCGCCGGGGGCATGAATGAATCGATCCGGGTTGCAGGGGAGATCGCCGCCCGCACACCCGGAGCTTTCATGCCGATGCAGTTCAGCAACCCCGCCAATGCCGAAATGCACCGCCAGACTACCGCCCTGGAGATCTGGAACGACACGGAGGGAAGGGTGGACATCTTCGTAGCCGGCTCGGGAACAGGCGGCACCATTACTGGGGTGTCGGAAATCCTGAAACAGAAAAAACCAGGAGTCACCAGTGTGGTCGTGGAACCAGAAGGATCTCCTGTTCTTTCTGGGGGCAGCCCGGGAAAACACAAAATCCAGGGCATCGGCCCCGGGTTTATCCCCGCGGTACTCAACACCTCCGTGTATGACGAAATCATCAGGGTCAAAGACGGCGACGCCCTGACGAGGGCCCGGGAGCTGGCCGCCAGGGAAGGCATTCTGGCGGGAATCTCCTCGGGTGCCAATTGCCACGCCGCCCTCGAAATGGCCGCACGCCCCGCCAATAAGGGAAAAACCATCGTGTTCATCGTCTGCGACACCGGGGAAAGATATCTAAGCACCAATCTCTTTGAACTGGAAAACAATGGATAAGGACTCCCATCCCCCCTTTGGAGAGATCATCAGTCAGCTCGCCGATCCCCGCTCCTACCGGCTGGTATGTCACGAACACCGCCAGGGGGAACCCCTGCCGTCCATACCAAAGCTGACCCGGATCATTGAACTGACCCGGGAAATCATTTTTCCGGGCTACTTCGGCAGTACTTCCCTGCGGCCTGAAACGATCGGCCATTACATGGGAGTGTATATCGATGAGCTGGAGGAACTGCTGGCAGGAGAAATCCTGGCCGGCATGTGCTACGAGTGCCGCGATGAGAGGGAAAACAAGGTGGAGCGCCACGCGCTGTATGCCCGGCAGGCGGCTGCGGAGTTCATCCTTTCGCTCCCCGAAATCCGCCGGAAAATGGTCACCGATGTGGAGGCCATGTACCTGGGCGATCCTGCCGCCAAAAGCTTCGGAGAGGTCATTTTCTGTTACCCTTCCATCAGGGCGGTCGCCAATTACAGGATGGCCCACAGGCTTGAAGAGCTGGGAGTTCCCCTGATGCCCCGCTACATCACCGAAATGGCCCACAGTGAAACCGGCATTGACATTCACCCCGGGGCGACCATCGGTGAATATTTTGCCATCGATCACGGCACAGGGGTGGTCATTGGCTCCACATGTATCATAGGCCACCATGTCAAGATCTACCAGGGGGTGACCCTGGGGGCCAAAAGCTTTGAAGTGGACGACCAGGGGAACCCGGTCAAAGGAATACCCCGTCACCCCATCGTGGAAGACCATGTGGTCATCTATGCGGGAGCGACCATCCTGGGCAGGATCACCATCGGCCACCATTCGGTGGTGGGCGGGAATGTCTGGGTCACCCACGATCTCCCCCCGGGTTCCAGGGTGGTCCAGAAAAAAGCCCGCGACAACGCCTTCACCAACGGGGAGGGCATCTGAATCCGCAGACCTGCGGTTTCAGCAAGCAGGTTCCGGGGCAGGATCACATCAGCGGGGATCATCATCAAGACATACCATTCATCCGATAATCAGAACTGTTTTGGAAAACTACTTTTACACGGCCAAGACCCTCGAAGGACTGGAGGGAGTACTGGCAGAAGAGATCAGGGCCCTGGGAGGAGAACAGGTGACTCCCGCCCTGAGGGCGGTCCATTTTGAAGGGGACAAAGCCATGATGTACCGGGCCAATTACAGGCTGCGGACAGCCATCAGAATCTTCAGGCAGATCACCGCCTTTACCTTCACCAGTATGGATGATTTTTACATCAAATGCCTGAAGGTCAAATGGGAACTCCTGATGAATCTGAACCACACCTTTGTGGTGCAAAGCACGGTCATTCAATCGGAACTCTTCAAGAACTCGATGTTCGCGTCAATGAAGCTGAAAGATGCCATCGCTGACCGGTTCCGGCAGAAAACAGGGCTCAGGCCCAGTGTCGACACCTCGGAACCCGACATCATCTTTCACCTCCACATTTCGGGGCAGCGCTGCGTGATCAGCCTCGACAGCTCGGGGGAATCGCTGCATAAACGCGGATACCGCCAGTCACAGGGCGACGCCCCCCTCAACGAAGTGCTGGCTGCAGGCATGATCCTGTTGACCGGCTGGAAAGGAGACGCCGACTTCTACGATCCCATGTGCGGGTCAGGTACCCTCCCCATCGAAGCCGCCCTGATGGCCAGAAACATCCCCCCCGGCAAATTCCGCAAATCCTTCTCCTTCATGAACTGGAAAGATTACGAACCCGAACTCTTTGAAAAAATAAAGGAGGAAACCACCCCTGCAGAGTTCCCCCACCGGATCTATGCCGGCGACCTCCTGCCCAGGAATATCCTGTCGGCACAAACCAACGCCCGCAACGCCAGGGTGTTCAACATGATCTCCTTCCGGAACGAAGACTTCGGGAAAAGCGACCTTGTACTGGAAAACGGATTGATCCTCATCAACCCACCCTATGGAGAAAGAATGAAAAGGGAAGATTTATCGCTGCTTTACGGAATGATTGGGGAGCGTCTGAAACACCGGCTGCCGGGCAATGTGGCCTGGATACTGACCTCCTCCCAGGAAATGATGCAGAAAATCGGACTGAAGCCTGCGGCCAGAATCAGGCTCTACAACGGTGCACTCGAATGCAGCTTCCAGAAATTTGAACTTTTTGAGGGAAAAAGAAAAACCCTGATCATCAATACACAAAATAAAAAGTAAGGAACCCCGTTGTGCGCCTCCTTACTTCAACGATGTGCGATGATAAGTCATGAATCAGTCCTCGCGGGTATCGTAAACGTCGATTTCCTTGGTTTTGATTTTTTCACTGGCCAAACCACCCCTGAGTTTGTACATCTCCTCGACGGTGAGGATTTCGGCTTGAGCATAAAAGGAAACTTCTTTCACAGCGGACTTACGGATGAAACTTTTCATGACTATGGGTTTAAATTGTTCAGCTATTTTACTTATATTCACTCTCTATAATATTCCGCAGCCGGTCAAAAGGTAACCCGGGAATTGCACATTTTTTTTAAAAAAAATGCAACTTTTTTACAAGCCTCTGATTTTATGATAATTAGCTTTAGACATAAATTATGGTTATGTAGCCTCTTTTTAGGGTTTACCCTGCAAATGTCAGGGGATCAGCCAGAAGAGAAGAGTGACAGTTTACAGGGGTTGGAGTTGTACCGGAAGGGTGTGGAATGGGGACGGGAGGGGGAACCGGAGAAGGCCCTGGAGTTGTTCAGGCAGAGTCTGGAATTCCGCAAGCTGGCCTTTGGGGAGAAGCACATCAGGCTGGCGGCCAATTACATGGGCATGGCCATCCAATACAAGAATCTCCGCCAGCTGGACAATTCCTTCCGTTACTACCAGATGGCCGAGGAGATATATCTCCTACATGCCCCGGCCAATGATTCACGACTGGGGGATATTTATACCAACATGGGGAATTATTTCCGGGCCAAGGGGAATCTGGGGGAAGCCATCCGGTACCAGGAGCGTGCGGTATACATCTATGAGCATTCACCCGACGCGTTTCCGGAAGTCAATTATTTGTCGGCGGTGTACAATCTGGCCGACAGTTACTATCTGGTCAACCGGGAGCAGGAGGCCTTGCAGCTGGTGGCCCGTTTTTCCGGCAAGGGGTCGTTTGACCACCGTGCCAGGTGGTTAAATCTGAAGGCCAACATTCTGGCGACCCTGGGGAACCTTAAAGAAGCCGACCATCTCTATACCGGGTTGATCGCCATGGTAGCCGGGGAACATGGGGAGGAATCGACCGATGTGGCCGACCAGTATCTCTACTATGGGCAGTTTCTGAATCTGGCAGGCAGGCAGGATACGGCGTTGCGCTGGCTCCATAAAGCCGAACTTATCTATCGTCAATTCCCGAACCGGAAGGGCGACCTGGCCGATCTTTACAATATCATCGGCGATTCCCATGCCCAAAGGAAGATCAATTCGGCCTCATGGGAGGAATTCCGGAAGATGCGGTATAGCAACCTGATGGAGGCGCAAAATTGGTATGAAAGGGCATTGTCCATTCTGACCGTGAAGAAGAAGGGAACCGGCGTGCCAGAGCGGGAAAAGGCATTTTCAGGGGAGGGGCCTGTACAAACCGACAGGGCGCAGTTGCGCGACAACAACTATCCCATCGCCACACTGACCACCCTCCGGAATATCGGACTCAACCATCTGCAGCTGGCCAAATTCACCGACGCAGTCAGGAAAGAAGCCAAAACAGAGAACTTACAGAAATCGGCGGAATTTCTGGGCCTGGGGAGTGACCTGGCCGAATACCTCCGCACCGGTTTCGTGTCGGAGGAGAGTAAAGTACAGCTGTACACCCTCCAACAGGAGATTTTCCACGGTGTGGTGGAGGCCTCATTTGAGCTTTACCAGCTCAGCCAGGATCCCCAGTGGGCTGAAACAGCCTTCCGCCATGCCGAAAGAAACAAAGCCGGGGCCCTCATGGACCAGATCTCCGAACTTGAGTCCCGCGCACAGGGAATCATCCCCGACAGCCTCCTGAGAAAAGAAAACGATGGCATCACCAGCCTGGCCTGGTATCGCGAAAAACTCCACCTGGAAATGCAGGAGGAAGAACCCGATCCTCAAAAACTGGATGAATACCGGCAGAAGGTCTTCGAATACGAAGAGTTAAATCTCCGTTTCAGGGAGCAGTTAGAGAAGAGTTATCCCGATTATTACGGCATCAAATACAGGCAGAAACCGCTCTCCTTTGATTTGGCCAGGAAGCGGATGAAAAAGGATGAGGTGTTGCTCTCCTATAACCTGAAGCTGCCCGGAGCGCAGAGCGACGGAGAGTTGTATACCATCGCCCTTACGGCGCGGGGGCACCGTTTTATCAGGCAGCCTTTCACCCGCGAAAATCAGGAAATGGTGCTCACGGTCTTTGGGATTCTTTCAGACCAGGCCTTCCTGAATGCAGGGGTGGAGAGTTTCCGGGCATACTGTGAAGCGGCATACAGCCTGTACAACCTGTTGATCCTTCCCTTTGGCGATTTGGTTTTCGACAAAAGGATCACGGTCATCCCCGACGGGATTCTGAATTACCTGCCTTTTGAAGCCTTGCTGAGTGAACCGGCTGTGACGGAATCGGTGCATTATCATGATCTCGCATACCTGATCAGGCGTCATGCGGTGAGTTACAACTACTCGGCGACGCTTTTTGCCAGGGATAAGAAGGGCTGGGGCAACCATTCCGTGGCTTTTGCGCCGGTGTATGCAGGGAGTAGTGGTCTTTCCGGATCCACAGCGGCATTACCGCCCATTCCGGGGGCCCTGGAAGAGGTGAAGGTCATGAAAAGAAAGCTGAATACGACCCTGTATGCCGGGGAGGAGGCCACCGAAGGCAGGTTCCGGGAGGTTGCCGGAAGATTCGATATCCTCCACCTGGCCATGCATACCCTCATCAACGATTCGCTTCCCCTGTTTTCGCGGCTGGCCTTTGCTCCCGGGGCCGGGGGCTCACTGGAAGATGACGGATGGCTGAATACGGCCGATGTTTATACCCTTCGGCTCAAAGCCCGTATGGCCGTATTGGGAGCCTGCCGCAGCGGCGGCGGGATGCTCCGCAACGGAGAGGGTATCATCAGCCTGGCCAGGGGTTTCTTCTATGCGGGGTGCCAGTCGGTACTCCTCTCCCTGTGGGAAGTCGAGGACCAGGCAGGTGCCACGGTGATGAAGGAGTTCTACCGCAACCTGAAGGCGGGAAAAAGCAAGGATCATGCCCTGCGCAACGCCAAACTCAAATACCTCCGCGAAGCAACACCGGTCACAGCCCATCCCCGTTTCTGGATGGGATATGTGCTCATCGGGCAAACAGATCCCCTGTTCGGGGGGATCAGCCTCTACCTCCTGGGGTTGATGGGGTTGCTGCTGGTCCTGATTGCAGCCGATATGGTCATAAAGAAACCGGCCGGAAAGAATCCGGCCGGTGACCACTGACAAGGGTCAGATATGTTTAGCTGTTATTGGGTTCCCTTTCTTATCCGGGAGAGCAGTTTTTCGGCGTCGCGCGCATAATACCCCCTCCGGTTAACCACCGCATTGAGCCGGCCGGTGGCTTCCGGGAACTGATGACTTCCCACCAGACTCAGGGCTGCGTACCATTCGGCCTGTTCCACGAAAAGATTGTCGCGGTGAAGAAGGATCCGGTCATACTGGGCTACGGCCTGTGAATACTCTTTAAGACCCTGGTGACTGGCCCCGGTGTAAAAGACCGCTGCCGGGTTAAAGGGTTCGCGGTTGGCTTCTTCCCGCAGAAGTAAAAGGGCGGAAGCATATTGTCCGTGATTAAAAAGGAGAAATCCCTGTGTAAGCCCGTCGGCGGGGGTTGCCGCCACATCACGGAAGTTGGAAGGAGCCGGGGGTGCTTTGTAAAAGGCCTCATAAACATTGCGGTTGGTCAGGTTGGTCACCGTTTGCAATGAGAAGAAACCCATCACCAGCAAGGCCACCGCAGCTACCGTGGCCAGTTGTTTCACGCCGCTCACCTTGGGTGGGGTCACCAATCCCCGGCCGACCACCTTTTCCTCCGAGTCAGCGACCTCCCTGAGTTTGTCACGCAGGGCGATGACATCCTGTTCGCCCAGGGCCTTCTCCATTTCGCCTGACAAGCGTATTTCCCTCCTCAGCTCCCGGTTTCCGGCCATCTCTTCCATGAAGGCTTCCCTGTCGTCGCCGGTCATGCTTCCCTCAAGAAAGGAGTCAATGTCGGCGATGCTCCTGGCCCGGCCTTTCTGGTGCCGCATGACGCCTCCCAGAGCCTCACGTAAGGCCATGACATCCTGCTCACCAATGGCTTCCTCCAGCTCAAGGTTAAGATCCAGATCGTCACTCAGCTGGGGATTAAAAGCCAGCTCTTCCTCGAAGCGTTCCCGGTCACCCGGGTCCATCTCCCCATTGAGGTAATCTTCCATATCGGACACGCCATAGGGATGGGTGGAGGCCGTTTTGGCGATCAGCTGCAGTTTTTGGCGTAAATCCATGACGTCACCTTCGGTCATGGCCTCTTCCAGCATCTGCCATTCGGGATCTTCCACCTCCGCGGAAAAGGGGTCCTGCTCCCGTGAGATGGGCGCGGCCTGCTCCAGGTAATAGTGGTGAATGGTCTCGTTCATGCACCTTTTATGGTGATGAAGGTGGATTTTGGGGAGCGCCTGGGTGACTTCGGAAAAATCGGGGAGCAATCCGTCAAATTCCTGCCACTCACCGGGAGTGGCCACACCATGGGTCAGGTCAAATAAAAACTCGCCGGAAAGGCCATCGGGGGCAGCCTCGAAGGGCATGTGGGAAATCTCTTTCAGTTTCGCCCGTAAAACCTGAATATCTTTCTCGGTCAGGGCGCTTTCTATGTCATCCCATAGATCTTGATCATTGTGTGTGTCAGTGTCAAACTGGTTTTGCCGGGCCAACCCAGGGGTGTGGGTCATCGTGCCGGAAATGCGGGCCACGGAGGCTGCCGAAGAAATTTTAGCTGTCATCTTCAAAGAGTTTTTTATATTCTGTATCTTGTTTTATTCTTTCGATCAGAAGTTCCTTACACTTGAATTTCCTGGACTTGACGTACTTTTCACTTTTGAAGCCCATCACTTGTGCAATCTGACGGATCGGTACCTTGTCGAAAAACATCTGGAGGATCTTCTGGCAATCCGTACTGATATTCCTGAAGTGCTTCTGGTAAAGAAGATATCTCTCGTTTTTTTCGATGACGTTGTTCAGGTCATCGTCATACACCTCCTCATTAAAGGGAAGGCTGTCGTTGATCTTCTCCTTTTCCGTTTTGATGGTACGCAGGTTCTTCAGCCACAACAACCTGCACACCGAAAAAAGGTAAGTCTCAAAAGAACGGTTCTCAAATAAAAGGTCATTCTCCTTAAGCTTCCGGTAGATGACGATAATGGCTTCCTGAAAAATATCGCTTACATCCTCTTCGGTTCCGCTGTTCTTCCTGACAAAGGCGTTGACCTTGTAATAATACTGTTTGTATATGTAGGACAGCACCAGGTTGTCATGTCGCAGAATACCTTTCAGTATCTGATCATCCGTGAAGCTTTTCATCTCACTATATATTAATTCCTGTTTAAGCCAAAAGGTAACCCGGTTTTTGCCGGAAAAATCACATCAAGAGGTGCAAAACCTTGCCCTGCATCTGATTATCATAATGATATCCATGAAATTGGGGTGTTCCGGTTTTGCGTTCAGGAAACGAAAATAAAGATATTTAAAAACTAAAAAAAGAAAGTGGGGGAAAAACAAAAGGATAGAATCAACATTCTATCCTTTCTCTTTAAACTAACTAACCTAACTAAACCTAAACTTATGAAAATAAACGTGTAGCAAAAATAGTGAAGAACGGGAAGAAAAGCAATTATATTCTGTTAAATGATGTTAAAGCTTTATTGGGGCACGAAGGTATAGCGGATGGTTCCCTTTTGGAGGGCAGGAGCTGAAGGGTCTTGGTTGAAGAGGCTGCGCAGTGCGGCTTCCCTGGCGTACTGGACGATGGGGTCCTGGAGGGAGCGGCCCTGGGCCTGTGGCACGGCAGAGGTCACTTTTCCCTCCCGGTCCACGGCAATGTCCACCACCACGGTTCCGCCCCCGCGGGCAAGGTACACGGGAATGGGTAACCGGCGGTGATAGCGGTTTTCCAAATGGTACTCCACATTGCTTTTCCCCGAATAGACCACATTGCTGATCTCCTCTGGCTCCTTACCATCGGTTACATCCTCGGGCATGGGAATCTCTCCCGGCTCCGGGATCTCCTGCGAAAGCTGCCGGCTCACCTCCCGCGACAACTGCTGTGCCCCGCTCACCTCCCTTTGGTAATCCTCGTTGAAGAACCGGTCAGCCCCTGCCGAGGCGCGCGCCGAAGGACGGTTGGTCACCTGTGAAGGCAGTTTTCCCTCCAGCCTCTCCTCCCCCGTCGCAGCCTCCTCCAGCTCCTCAGGCTCTTCACTCCATTCGAGGGGAATCTCCACCACCACCTCCGCTTCCTTCATCTCCCGTTTCATCTCTACTTCAGACAAAAGGAAAACGGCAAACAACAGAATGTGAAAGAGCAACGTCCCCATCACCCCATAAATGTTGCGCCGATATATTTTCCACAATCCCCGCATAGGCATTCTCTTCCACGGTGAGGGTCCTCTGCCAAAGACACCACTGAACCCGGCACCCGGCATTTCTGAACCGCCGGCTTAAGCTTCTGGTCCCTCCCACCCCGGCAAAAATAGAAATAAAGCTTCGCTTTTCCCTATCTGATTGTCTCAGCAAATACCTTGCTGGAACAAACAAATTTAACTAATTTTAACATATTGAAAGACAGCGCATTATGCTTGCTATTGATTAATTTAGCCCTTTTTATGACCCGATGAATTCTGTTTTCCTGCGATATGGGCTGCTGTTTCTGGCGCTGTTTCCGGCATTTGCCGGCAGTGCCCAGACCACCATGGAAAGGGCGAGGCCCGATTCGCTGGGGATGGTGGGGGAACAGGGCGACAAATATGAGGAGCGGAGTGACCGGTATGCGTTGTTTTATGATTCGTTAAGGGCAAAGGCCCAGAGCAGGAGATTGACCCGGATGCTTTACCGGGTGCTGGTACCAGGTCCACGAAAGCCGGAAGCCCCCTGCGACTCGGCCCTTTATGCCTCTCCCCTCGAAGGGAAGACCATTGGCAGAATCGACATCATCAGGCTGGAGGTGTTCGGGCCCAGCATCAGGGACACCTCCCGCAAGGCGACACTCTGGTATGAAAAGGCCGGAAACCTGATTCACACCCGGTCTGACCTCCATAACATCAGGAAGAATCTGCTCTTCAAAAAAGGGGAGTTGTTCCGCCCCGAAGAGCTTTATGAAAATGAGCGTCTGCTGCGCTTGCTTCCCTACATCAGGGATGCCAGGTTTATGGCCGTAGCCGACACATTCAACAACCAGCTGATAAACATCACTTTACTGGTGCAGGACCGTTTTTCCATCGGGATAACCGGGAATGTGAACAGTTCCAGGTCGGCCGCGCTGGAGGTATACAACCGGAACCTGTTCGGGGTGGGTCATGAGCTCTCGGCACGGTTCGTGGGCCACCTCACGCGCGAGCCCTACACGGGTATAGAGACCACCTACCGGATCAACAACATCGGCGGCAGGTTCATCTCCTTTTCTGCGGGATACCTGAACACCTACCTGAATGAAGGGGGAGTTGTGTTGCTCGACAAGAATTTCCTGCGAACCTCCGACGTATGGGGGTATGGGCTTTCCGGGTATCTGATGAAAAGGACCACGCTGCTGCCGGGGGAGCAATACAGTCTGCGCGAGGCCACCCTGGGCTACAGCCACTATTCTGCCTGGGCGGGCCGGAACTTTCAGCTGGGGGGAGGCCCCCGCCAGTCCCAGCTCACCCTCTCGGGTCAGTACCTTTACCGCCGTTACAGCGACCGGCCCACACCCGGGGCTGACCAGGTATTCTCCTACTTTCATCATTCCCTGTGGATGACCGGACTGACCTGGTCAAAGAGAAGCTACCAGCCCGATGAACTCGTGTACGGGTACGGCATTACCGAAGACATTCCCCGGGGTTTCAGGAATGAACTGGTAGCAGGTTTTGACCATGCCGAACGGGGTCCGCGCTGGTATACCCATCTTCTGCTCTCCAACGGCAATCTGCTCAGAAAGAAACCGGGTTACCTGTATCTCTCCGGAAGTGCAGGCGGTTTTCTGGAACACGGACGCGTCAGGCAGGGCCTGGTCGAAGGCAGCGCACGCTTCATATCCAGGATGTTCGTCTCAGGGAATGCCCGCTTCCGGCAGTTCGTCAACGTGGACTATAAAATGGGCATCCACCGGTATGACGATGAGTCTCTGACCTTTTACAAGACCAAACTGATCAGGGGTTTTGACAGTGGTGAGGTCACGGGGAACCAGCGTCTGAGCCTGAATATGGAAACCGTCTATTTTCAGAAGCGCGACTTTTACCGTTTTAATCTGGCCTTTTTCACCTTCGGCGACCTGGGCATCATTGCTCCGGGCCACGGCTCCATTTTCAAGGGAAGCTATTACAGCGGCCTGGGCGTGGGGCTGAGGCTTCACAACGAATCCCTGGTTTTTAAGACGCTCCAGCTGAGGCTTTCCATTTACCCCAACCATCCCCGGGATGTGGGGTTGCTGGGATTCCTCCTCAACGAACACACCCGTCAGACCTTTTACACTTTCCAGCCCGAACCTCCCGCTCCACGCCGTTTCGAGTGAAGAAGCACCCACCTGGGCCAGCCGTACCCATCCCGGGATCACCCCATTGTTAACAAAAGGGAAGAATCTGAAAATGTTTGGCTTATACGCATTGTTTGCAGCCATATTAGAATACCTTTGCGGCCTCATTTTTACAAACACGAATTTTCCACATGATTTTATTCAACCAGATGGGGTTAAGCCCCGGTGTGCTGAGGGCCGTCGAGGATCTCGGTTACGAAATTCCTACGCCTGTCCAGGAACAAACCATACCCGCGCTGCTGGAGCAATCCCGTGACATCGTGGCTTATGCCCAAACGGGGACCGGCAAAACAGCGGCTTTCGGGTTGCCGGTGGTACAGCAGGTCGACTGCAGCACCCCGCTGACCCAGGCACTGGTCCTTTGCCCCACCAGGGAACTCTGCATGCAAATCACCAGGGATCTTTCGGGATTCGCCAAATATCTGCCCTCCCTGCAAATTCTTCCGGTCTATGGAGGAGCTTCCATCGGGGAGCAAATCAGAAAACTGGAGCGTGGTGCCCAGGTGGTGGTGGCCACTCCCGGCAGGGCCGTCGACCTGATCCGCCGCAAAAAACTGGATTTGTCGCATGTGCGCTGGCTGGTCCTGGACGAAGCCGATGAAATGCTCTCCATGGGCTTTAAGGACGATCTGGATTTCATCCTGGCGGCGACTCCGCCTGCCCGGCAAACCCTGCTCTTCTCGGCAACCATGCCTCCCGAAATGGTGGCCATCGCCAACAAATACATGACCCATCCCCTGGAGATCAGCGTGGGAAAGAAAAATACCGGTGCGGAAAATGTCGCCCATGAATATTTTATGGTTCATGCCAAAGACCGGTATGAAGCGCTAAAGCGCATTGCCGACCTTCACCCCCGGATTTACGGGATTGTCTTTTGCCGCACCCGGGCCGAAACCAGGGAAGTGGCCGACAACCTGATCCGCGACGGCTATAACGCCGACGCCCTTCACGGCGACCTCTCCCAGGAACAGCGCGACATCGTCATGAACCGGTTCCGCAACCGGCATCTTCAGCTGCTGGTAGCCACCGATGTGGCCGCACGCGGACTCGACGTCAACGACCTCTCCCATGTCATCAACTACAACCTTCCCGACGACCCCGAAGTATATATTCACCGCAGCGGACGTACCGGCAGGGCCGGAAAAAAGGGAACCGCCTATTCCATCCTGCACCTCAGGGAAAAAGGGAAACTCAGGGATGTGGAGAGAATGCTGGGCAGGAAAATCGAATACAAAACGGTTCCCTCGGGAAGGGAAATCTGCGAAAAGCAACTTTTCAACCTCGTTGACAGGGTCGAAAACGTGGAGGTCAATGACCAGCAGATCGACCAGTACCTGAAGGTCATTTATAAAAAGCTGGAATGGCTCGACCGGGATGACCTCATCAAACATTTCGTTTCGGTGGAATTCAACAGGTTTCTGGCGTCCTATGAGAACGCTCCCGACCTGAATGCCGATCTCCAGAGCCGCCAGCGGGAGGAGAAACCGGAATCCCGCAGAAAGGAAGAGCGGGGTAAAAGGGGAGGTGACTTCACAGGCGGCACCTTTTCACACGGCCGCACCAACCAATGGAAACGCGACAGGGATGTACTCTTTTCCCGGTTTTTCCTCAACCTGGGAAAAACGGATCAGGTAGACAAACGGGGGATCATTGACCTGATCAACCGTCAGATGCCAGGCCGGTCGGTTGAAATCGGAGCCATCGAGATCCTGCGTGACTTCTCCTTTTTCGAGGTCGACCAACGCTACGGCAGGGAGGTGCAAAAAGCCTTCCAGAGAGCCCGCTACAATGGCAAAAGATTGGGACTGGAGTCGGCGCGGCCCAAGGAATAACCCCGGGGCTGCAGCCGGTACCTTCCCCCTGAATACCACTGGTGCCGGCTTTGCCCATCCGTTCCAAAAAGAGATCGCAGCCGGAGAACCTCAGCCAATGAGGTCCATCAGGTCGTCGCGGGTCAGGGCTCCCAGCGGATTGTTCCGGTTGATGAACCGGTCGGCAAGCGCTTTCTTGCGGGTTTTCAGGATTCCGATTTTCTCTTCAATGGTTTCGCCGGTGATGAACCGGTACACAAAGGTGTTCTTCACCTGACCGATCCGGTGGGCACGGCTCAGGGCCTGTTCCTCTACGGCAGGATTCCACCAGGGATCGACGATGAAGACATATTCTGCGCTGGTCAGGTTAAGCCCCACCCCTCCGGCTTTCATGGAAATAAGAAAAATGTAGTTTTGGGGATCCTCCTGGAAGGTGCGGATCACCTCCCCGCGGTCACGTGTTTTACCGGTCAGCAGGCTGTAACGGAGGCCCGCTGCAGCCACCCCCTGTCTGATCAGTTCCAGATGGGTGACAAAGGAAGAAAAAATAAGCACCTTATGTTTTTCAGCCACCAGGCTCATCAGGGACTCCATGATTTCGTTGAATTTACCGGAGCCTGCCGGCTCCGTATCGCGAAGCAGTCCGGGATGGATGGCGATCTGGCGCAGGCGCGTCATCCCCTGAAGGATGAACAGGGAACTTCTTTCCATGCCACGGGCTTCGATATTGGCCAGAATGGAATTTCTGATCAGTGATTTCTCCTTTTCATAGAGGGAGCGCTGTTCCCCGGACATGGAACACACGATGGTCTGTTCCATCAGCGGGGGAAGGTCGGAGGCCACCTCCGCCTTGGTGCGCCTGAGAATAAAAGGCCTGACCATTTCCAGCAGTTTGGCGGAAGCTTCTGCATCTCCCCTGGTTTCTGCGGGAAGCAGAAAATGGTGCCTGAAAAAGAGAAAACTCCCCAGCAGCCCCGGATTAAGAAAATTCATCTGGGCCCAGAGGTCGGAAAGGGAGTTTTCCACCGGGGTGCCCGTCAGCACAAACCGATGGATGGCGTGCAGGGCCATGACCGCCTTGTAGCTTTTGGAGGAGGGATTCTTGACATACTGGCTTTCATCGAGGATGAGGCAGCGGAAAAGGGTATCGGCAAAGAGGGGGTAATCGTTTCTGAGGGTGCCGTAAGTGGTCAGGACCACGTCATAATCAAGGAGTTTATTACGGGGATCGGGCAATCGGTTGCGCTGGGCGCCCGTATGGCTATAGACGCGCAGGGAGGGCGCGAACCGGCGGAACTCTGCCAGCCAGTTATGGACAAGGGAGGCTGGCATCACCACCAGGGAAGTTCCGGGAAGATCCCGGGGTCCGCCCCCGGCGCCTATGTCTCCAATTGCAGGCAGGCCTGCGGCAGCCACTGGTCCGGCAGTCGTTCCCGGAGTTGTGGTAGGTCTGTGTTGCGCGGGAAGAGAAGGAGGGGCTTCCGGCTCGTCAAACAGGGAGAGTTGCCGCCCCCCGCTGCCCGGAAGCGGGAAAGAGCAAGAAGGAAGGTTTTGCGCCGGTTTACGCCGCTTTCTGATCTTCAGAAGCAGGGCAATGGCCTGAAGGGTTTTTCCCAGGCCCATGTCATCGGAGAGACAGCCCCCCAGGCGGTTGTTCATCAGGGTGACCATCCACCGGTAACCGGTCACCTGATACCCGCGGAGTTCAGCCCTGAGTCCCTCGGGAAGAGGGATCCTCTCCATGGTACTGAACGCTTCCCCGATGGTGTGCAGGGCCGTAGCACCCGTATCCAGGGAGGCCAGCAGAGGGAAGTGGTGGCGTTGCAGCGTGAACCGGCTGCCGGTGCCCCGGGCAAAGGGAATCAGGTACCGGTAACGGGCAAACCACTCCTCCGGAAGAATGGCTACCCTGCCGTCGGGAAGTTCGAACTCCCGGATGCCGTTCAGGAGATACTTCCTCAACCTGAGAAATGGAATCCGGAAATCGCCGATTTGAACCACAGCATACACATCGAACCAATCGGTTTGGGGCCCCACATCGAACACCATCTCCCTTTTCCCGGTATAATAGTTCTTTCCCAGCCCGGTGGTGGAGATCTCAAAACCTTCCTTTTCCAGTTCCGGGGAGTGACGAGAGATCCAGTCGACCAGCAGGGCGGTCGCTTCCTCTATTTGCAACAGATCCAGCCCGGGAAGGGTGTAAAAACCCTGCCTGTATTTCAATCCCAGTGACAGCAAAAAATCAGCTGGCTTTTGTTCCACCTCTGCATTTCGTGTAAGGCGAAGAAACCGGTACTCCCCGTGGAGGGATTCCAGGGTGACGGCCCTCCGGGTTTTCATAACGGCCGGGAACAGCTCTTCTCCGTAGCGGAATTTCAGAAGTATCGCGGGAGCTGAAGCCAGGTCATGCTCCAGGGAGAGAAGGGGCCTGGGCACGACGTGGGTTTCACTCACGGAAAATCCGTCAGCGAGGACTTCATAATCGCGCAGAAGAGGTGCAATGAAGGAAGTGTAATATTTCTGTTCCAGCGGCGGGGGGATGTGAATGACTTCCCTGGTAGTAAAGGGCTTGATTTTGAGGGCTTCCAATTTTTCAAAGATCAGCAGGCGCTGGTGGCAGGCCATCACGCAGGGAGCCTGAGAGATCACGCGGAAATCCCTGCCTGTGAGGGGTATTTCCCCGGAACCGGAAAAGATCCGGAGGCGATAGGCCGTACCCTCCGTGGTCCGCCGGAAGTGGAACTGCGGCCGGCAGAATCCGCCGGGAACCTCCAGCCGGTCTTCCTTGTATATCCTGCTGTACTGGGGATCCTTTCCGTACAGAGGGGTATGCCCATCCATCAGCAGAAGGGCGATCCGGTACATCTGCTTCCCGACCCAGGGGAGGACGGATTTTTGGATAATTTCGTCATTCGCCGGCACAAAGAAGTCAGCGGCAGTGGTCTCCCTGGAGAACTTACGGGCCAGTTGAACGGGGGTGCATTTTGCAGCCAGTCTGACCATTTCCCGTTGACGGGGAGTCAGGGAGAGCCCCTGTTCATCAGCGGTACCGGGAGTCACCACCCCCTTCACAAGGAGTACTGCGGGTTGTTCCTCGACGATATAGGGCAACAGAAGTTCTCCCAGGAACCTGTGCCGGGTGAGGGCCATAATAAACCTGAAGTTTCCGGCCATGCAGAAAACGGTTGCCTGATTCAGAGGGAAGGGATGCGGCCGGGGCCTGCAGCGCTTCCATTCCGGCAGGGGTCCCTGTTCAGAGTTCCCTGATCCAGATGTTGCGGAAGCTCACCGGATTTCCGTGGTCCTGAAGCACAATGCTTCCGGGGCCATGAGGAACCACGGTATACTCAGGGATTCCGATGTATTCGGTGGGTCCCCGCAGGGAAACACCGTTTTGGACCACCACGCCATTATGAAGGACAGTCACTTTCGGGGGCTCCCTGAAGGTGCCGTCTTTATGGAAAGAGGGGGCCGTGTAAATGATGTCATAACTCTGCCATTCCCCGGGAGGGCGGCAGACATTCACCAGGGGCGGATATTGCTTGTAAAGGCTCCCGGCCTGGCCGTTGCGGTAGGTCCGGTTGTGATAATTGTCAAGGATCTGGACTTCATAATTCTCCTGCAGGAAGACCCCGCTGTTGCCTCTGCCCTGGCTTTCCCCGGAGACCTCAGCCGGCGACCGCCACTCGATGTGAAGCTGGAAATCAGAGAATTTCCTTTTGGTTCTGATTTCCCCGGCGCCCCTGACCACGGTAACCACCCCGTCTTCCACCTTCCAGCCCGGAGCGTTCCCTTTGGCATCGGTCCATTCTTCCGCCAGGTCGATGCCATCGAACAGCAGGATGGCATCTGACGGGGCTTCTCCCGGCAGCCTGCCCGGTGTGACCACCTGCACCTCCGGTTCCCACACTTCGGTCATTTCGGGTTTCATCCCCATGGTGGGCACCTGCTGCCCCATCACCGGCATGGCCGCACCCAGGGCACACACCGTCACAACTAACTTTAATCTCTTCATATTATGATTGTTCGCTTGTAAAAAATGCGCAAAATGAATAAGAGAACATCCCGGTTGCGGCCGGCCGGTGAAATGACCTTTGCTGACCGGAGCATTCCCTGATCAGTCACTTCAGGCCAGGCCCATCTCCGCCATCATGGTTTCAATCAGTTCGTCGGCACGGGCTTCCGCCTGATCATACCCGTCACGGGAAGTCAGTTCCCCGCGTACCTCAAAATAAAACTTGATTTTGGGTTCTGTGCCCGAGGGGCGAACAGAAATTTTCGTCCCGGCCTGGGTAAAAAACTGCAGCACATCGGAGGTGGTCTTCTGGGCAATGGGGTTCACCTCCCCGGTGAGGAGATTCTTCTCCTGAAGGGATTCATAATCCTTGACAATCATCAGCGGGGAACCGCCCAGGGCAGCCGGGGGGTTGTTCCTGAACCTGACCATGAGCTGACGGATCTCCTCTGCCCCGGCCTGGCCCTTGCGAACCACATACTTCATTTTCTCCCTTGAAAAACCGTATTCCAGATAAATGTCCTGGAGGAGCTCAAAGAGGGACTTGCCCTTGCTCCTGGCCCAGGCGGTGATTTCGGCCATCAGGGCACAGGAGGAAACGGCATCTTTGTCGCGGACAAAATCGGCCGGCATAAAGCCGAAACTCTCCTCGCCCCCGCCGATGTATTTCTTTTTGCCCTCGTTTTCACGGATGACCTCGGCAATGTATTTGAAACCGGTATAGACATCGTAGAAGTCGACCTGGTTACGGCGTGCAATGTCGGCAATCAGTTCCGTCGATACGATGGTTTTGACCACGAACTCATTCCCTTTCATCGCCCCGTTCTCCTTCATTTTGGTGATGATGTAATAAATGAAGAGCAGGGCGGTCTGGTTGCCGTTAATGATCACATAATCGTCATGGTGGTTTTTGACCACCACGCCGATGCGGTCGGCATCGGGATCAGTGGCCATGACCAGGTCGGCTCCTACCTCCCGGGCCCTGGCAATGGCCATTTCCATGGCCGCCGGCTCTTCAGGATTGGGGGAAACCACCGTCGGAAAATTCCCGCTGACCACGTCCTGCTCGGGTACATGGATAATATTGGTGAAGCCAAAGGCATGCAGGGCCCTGGGAACCATCGTCACACCGGTGCCGTGGATCGGGGTGTAGACGATCTTCATATCGTGGTATTTCTGCACGATGTCGGGAGAAAGGGAGACGCTTTTTACCTTTTCAATGAACCTGGCGTCGGTCTCTTCACCCAGGATGACGATGTTCTCCCCGGGGCCGTTGAAGCGGATCTCTTCCGGTCTGATGGTTTTCACCTCGTTGATGATGTTGATGTCGTGGGGTTCCACGATCTGGCTGCCATCGTCCCAATAAGCTTTGTAGCCGTTGTATTCTTTGGGATTATGGGAAGCGGTGATGATGATGCCGCTCTGGCATCCGTATTCCCTGATGGCGAAAGACATCTCGGGGGTAGGCCGGAGATCCTCAAAGAGGAGGGCCTTGATGCCGTTGGCGGCAAAAATGCCGGCGCTGCTTTCGGCAAAGAGCCTGCTGTTGTTACGGCAGTCGTGACCGATGGCCACCCTGATCTCCGGGAGGTGGGCAAAATTCCGTTTCAGATAGTTGCTGAGACCCTGTGTGGCGGCCCCCACGGTGTAAATGTTCATCCGGTTGGTACCCGCTCCCATGATGCCGCGCAATCCGCCGGTACCAAACTCCAAATCCTTGTAAAAAGAGTCAATGAGTTCGGTTTTGTCGGGATTGGCAAGCATACGTGTGACGGAGCTGCGGGTCTCTTCGTCATAGACGGGCGATAGCCACTGCTGGGCCTTCGCCTCTACCATTTTAAGCATTTCTTCGTTTTGCATAGTCTATCTGGTTTTAATTTCGGTGACGGTTTTTTCCAGGCTTTCCAGCCAGTGGGGAATCGTCAGTCCGTAAACCGACTTGATTCTGGCCTTATTGAGAACGGAATAATGGGGCCGGGAAGCTAAAGTAACAAAATCTTTTGATTCTACGGGATCCACGCGGCAGGAAATCCCGGCTGCCCTGTGGATGGCCAGGGCAAAGTCATACCAGCTGCATACACCCTCATTGGAATAGTGATAGATACCGGGTATCCAGGAGCCGGGATCGTGATCAGACAGGGCGATGATCTTCAGGATGGCCCCGGCCAGGTCGGCGGCACAGGTTGGACTCCCTGTCTGGTCAAAAACCACCTTCACCGCAGGTTTCTCATTCCCCAAACGGATCATGGTTTTGACAAAATTAGCGCCGAACCTGGAATAGAGCCAGGAGGTGCGGATGATCAGGGTTTGCGGATTCAGCAGGGCGTTGATTTCGCCTTCCCTTTTGGTATGGCCGTACACCCCCAGGGGGCTGACGGGATCCTCTTCGGTGTATGGCCGGCATTGGCAGCCGTCGAAGACATAATCGGTAGAGATATGGATCAGGCGGGTACCGGTGGTGAGGCAACAGCGGGCCAGAAGCCCCGGAGCCCGGGCATTGAGTTCCTTAGCCGCTGCAGGCTCCTGTTCGGCACGGTCCACAGCCGTGTATGCCGCACAGTTCACCAGGAAGGCGGGGCACTCCCTTTCCAGGAAACCCTCCAGGGCCCCCTCATCGGTGATGTCCAGGGTATCATAATCAGTATACAGAAACTCAAAGGAGGGCAATGCCCCGGAAGCCATCCTGATCTCAGTGCCCAACTGCCCGTTGGCTCCGGTGATGACAATTTTTTTCACTGTTCTGTGTAGTTAAAATTGTATTCCGCATCGGCAAAGAGAGGAGCCTGAAGGTCCTTTTCGGAAACGAGCCACTCTCCTTCCGGGAGATGCCAGTCGATGCCCAGAAAGGGATCACAGAAACGGATTCCCCTTTCCGAAGCCTTGTGATAAAGCTGATCGCACTTGTAGGCAAAGACCACATCGGGGGAGAGGACCGAAAAGCCGTGGGCGAAACCGGCGGGAATCAGCATCTGGAGCTTATTCTCCCCTGAAAGAAGGGTACCGAACCATTTTCCGAAGGAGGGGGAACCCCTGCGCAGGTCCACCGCCACATCAAAGACGGTCCCTTCGACCACCCTGACCAGTTTGGCCTGGGCATAAGGTTCCAGTTGGTAGTGAAGGCCGCGGACCACCCCCCGGGAGGAACGGGATTCATTATCCTGGACAAACAGGTTGGAGATTCCGGCCCCGGCCAGGATTTCCCGGTTGTAGCTTTCGAAGAAATAGCCCCGTGCATCCCTGAATACCGAAGGTTCAATGAGCTTCAGCCCCATCAGGGGCGTGTCTGAAATCTGCATATCAGAAGGATTTGATCTGGTTTTCAGCCAGTTTCAGCAGATACTGGCCATACTGGTTCTTTTTCAGGGGTTCGGCCAGTTTCAGCAGCTGATCGCGGTCGATGAAACCCTTTTTATAGGCGATTTCTTCAATGCAGGAGACCTTGAGGCCCTGACGTTGTTCGATGGTGGCGATGAAGTTGGAAGCCTGGAGGAGGCTTTCGTGGGTTCCCGTGTCGAGCCAGGCAAAGCCGCGCCCCAGAAGTTTGACTTGCAGCCTCTCCTCCTCCAGATAGAGGCGGTTCAGGTCGGTGATTTCCAGTTCTCCGCGGGCCGAGGGTTTAAGGGCTTTGGCCTTGGCCACCACATCATTGGAGTAAAAATAGAGACCGGTCACCGCATAGCTGGAGCGGGGATGCACGGGTTTCTCCTCAATGCTCACCACCTTTCCGGAGGGATCAAATTCCACCACCCCATATCTCTCGGGGTCGTTGACGTAATAACCGAAGACCACAGCGCCATCCTCCAGGGAGGCAGCCTCCTCGAGGATCTGCCTGAAATTATAGCCATAGAAGATGTTGTCGCCCAGGATCATGCAGACGTTGTCGCCACCGATGAACTCCTCTCCAAGGATGAAGGCCTGGGAGAGACCATCAGGAGAAGGCTGGATTTTGTAGCTGATACGGAGGCCCAGCTGATGGCCGTCCCCAAAGAGCTCACGGTAGAGCGGAAGGTCGGTAGGCGTGGAAATCACCAGGATCTCCCTGATACCGGCCAGCATCAGCACCGACAGGGGATAATAAATCATTGGTTTGTCATAGACCGGCAGGATCTGCTTGGAGATGGACCGGGTGACGGGGTACAAACGCGTTCCTGCCCCACCGGCCAGAATAATTCCCTTCATGATTTTTTTGTTCAAAAATAGTAATTCTTCAGGACGGCACAACCCGAAAGTGGATTCACGGGGTTCGTAAAAAGGGATAAAGGGCTGTTGTTCAAAAAAAAGAGGAATATTTTTGAAATCACGTGCAATAGTTATATTTTTGCGGCCGGTTTCTTAAAAAGAAATAAAGTCTAACTTATTAATTTATTTAACATTAGATGACTGAAATGAACAATGAAACCCCGGAGATCCGGGAAGAGGCCGCGAACGAGGCTTCAGAGGCTCAGGCAGCCCCTGTAAACGTTCAGACTCCGGTTGAACCTGAATTTGACTGGGCAGAACTGGAATCGGGCATGGATGCCTACTCTTCGCGTCGCCGCGGCGAACTGGAAGAGCTTTACAACAACACCCTCAACACGGTACAGGAGAAAGAGGTCCAGGAAGGGACCGTTATTTCCATGAACAAACGTGAAGTGGTGATTGACATTGGCTACAAATCGGACGGGATTGTCAGCCTGAACGAATTCCGCTACAACCCCGACATGAAGGTGGGGGACAAAGTAGACGTGTATGTGGAGAATCTGGAAGATCCCAAGGGACAGATGATTCTCTCGCACAAGAAAGCCCGCGCCATGAAATCCTGGGAAAGGATCAACCAGGCCCATGACAACGGGGAAATCATCAAGGGGTATATCAAGTGCCGCACCAAAGGTGGCATGATCGTGGATGCCCTGGGTATCGAGGCCTTCCTGCCGGGTTCCCAGATCGACGTGAAACCCATCCGCGATTACGACATTTATGTGGGTAAGACCATGGAATTCAAGGTGGTCAAGATCAACCACGAGTTCCGCAATGTGGTGGTGTCGCATAAAGCCCTGATTGAAGAAGAACTTGAACTGCAGAAGAAAGAAATCATTTCCAGGCTTGAAAAAGGACAGGTTCTGGAAGGAACCGTCAAGAACATCACCTCCTACGGGGTCTTCATTGACCTGGGCGGCGTAGACGGCCTGATTCACATCACCGATCTGTCATGGGGCCGGATTGTCCACCCCAATGAGATCGTGGAACTTGACCAGAAACTGAATGTGGTTATCCTGGACTTTGACGATGACAAGAAAAGGATTGCCCTGGGTCTGAAGCAACTCACCCCCCATCCGTGGGACAAACTGAGTGAAGGGCTGAAAGTGGGCGACTCCGTGAAGGGTAAAGTTGTGGTACTTGCCGACTATGGTGCTTTTGTGGAAATTGCCCCCGGAGTGGAAGGGCTTATTCACGTCTCGGAGATGTCATGGAGCCAGCACCTGCGCAGCGCACAGGATTTCCTGAAGGTGGGCGACGAAGTGGATGCCCAGATTCTTACCCTTGACCGCGATGAGCGGAAGATGTCCCTGGGCATTAAACAGCTGAAGAGCGACCCGTGGGAAAATATCGACACCCGGTTTGGTGTGGGTACCACCCATAAGGCAACGGTCCGCAACTTCACCAATTTCGGCGTATTCGTGGAAATCGAGGAAGGCGTCGACGGCCTTATTCACATCAGTGACCTGAGCTGGACGAAAAAGATCAAACATCCCTCGGAATTCACCGGCATCGGCGAAGAGATCGAAGTGGTGGTCCTCGACATCGACAAGGAAAACCGCCGGCTCAGCCTGGGACACAAACAGCTCGAGGAGAATCCCTGGGACGTGTTTGAGACCATCTTCACCACCGACTCCATCCACGAAGGAACGATCGTGGAACTGATGGACAAGGGCGCAGTGATTGCACTGCCTTACGGTGTGGAAGGCTTTGCCACCCCCCGCCACCTGGTCAAGGAAGACGGGACCCCCGTAAAAATGGACGAGAAACTGGAATTCAAGGTGATCGAATTCAACAAATCGGCCAAACGGATCATCGTTTCACACTCCAGGGTGTATGAAGATGAAAAGAGATCAGAAGATACCTCCCGGAGAAAGTCGGAGAACAGATCAGCCAAAAAGGCCATGAAAAATCTCTCTGACAGCGGTGAAAAGACGACCCTGGGCGACATCTCTGACCTGGCTGCATTGAAAACGCAGATGGAAGCCAACGAAAAAAAGGAAAAAAAGTAACGGTGGTTTCCGAAGTTTTCGTAAATTGTAGCTATGGGTTTTGATGTCACTAAAAGAGAACTATATACGCTGATCAAGGTGACGAGTGAAAAACTCGACACCAACAATGCGCCGGAACTGAAATCAGAAGTTGTAGTGGTCAACAGCCAGGGAGAGAAGAACATCGTACTTGACCTGACGGACTGCAAATACTGTGATTCTTCAGGATTGAGAGCGATACTGGTGACCAACCGTTTGTGTGAAGATGCCATCGGGGCATGTATCATCTCCGGATTACAGCCAGATGTGGAGTCAATATTCCGCATTTCCATGTTGCACACGGTATTGCTGATTACCCGGAACGTGGAAGAAGCGGAAGAGTTACTCAAAAAAAAAGCGACCCTGACAGACGAAACCGTGGATAATGACCTTTGAAGTCACGATTCTGGGGAGCAGTTCCGCGATTCCGACGTCCGAAAGATACCCGACCGCTCAGGCAGTAAACCTGCTTGGGCGGTTTTTTTTGGTCGATTGCGGAGAGGGGACCCAGATCCAACTCAGGAGGATGAAATTCAGCTTCGCACGGGTGAATCACATCTTTGTTTCCCATCTGCACGGCGACCATTTCCTGGGATTACCCGGGTTGATCTCCACGCGCAACCTGCTGGGGATCAAATCAGACCTTCATATCTATGCCCACAGCCCCCTGAAGGAGTTGATTCAGCCCCTGATCGACCATATGAAAGGGGAGCTGGGATTCTCCATCACTTTTCATCCCCTTAATTTCAGGCAGCCTGCCGTAGTTTGGGAAGACCGCCTGGTGGAAGTGGTTTCCTTTCCGCTGAAGCATTCGGTACCCTGCTGCGGATTTCTTTTCCGCGAGAAACCTTCGCTGCCGAACCTCAGGAAGGATCAGATCGCACGATACGCCATTCCGGTCAGCCAAATGCAGCAAATCAAGGAGGGTGCGGGGTTCACGACCGGCGAAGGCGCAGAGATCCCGCATAGTGAGCTGGTGATCGCTCCCCCGGCGCCCCGCTCCTATGCCTTTATGACCGATACGGCCTATCATGAACCGGCGGCGGAGATCATCAGGGGCGCCGATCTGCTTTACCATGAAGCCACTTTTCTGGAAGAGATGCAGGATTGGGCAGGAAAGACCCTTCATTCAACTGCCCGTCAGGCCGCACAGATGGCGGTCCATGCCGGGGTTGGCAGGCTGATCCTCGGCCATTTCTCCACACGGTACAAAAACCTCTCCCCCTTTCTGACAGAGGCCCGGGCCCTCTTCCCGGAAACCTCACTGGCTGCTGACGGAGACCGATTTGCGATCCCTACCCTTCCCCGAAGAAACGCTTGTCAAAATTGACCAGAAATAGTTTTTCCGTTGGGCGGGTGAAGGCGGTATACAGCCATCGCAGGAATTCCCGGTCATGCTGCTCTTCGGAGAGATATCCTGTATCCACGAAAACCGCCTTCCACTGTCCGCCCTGGGCTTTGTGGCAGGTCACCGCATAGGCGAATTTCACCTGCAGTGCATTGAACCAGGGATTGGCCCTGATTTTTTTCCATCTTTCCTGCTTGTTGCGGATCTCGGGATAATCTTCCGCAATGGCGTTATAGAGCCGGACCAGGTCATCGCGGGTCAGAGAGGCGGCTTCCACCTCCAGGGTATCCAACAGGATCTTACAATCGAGTTCCTGGTCGCCGTGGTCGCCCAGACGCAGGGCGATGTCGGCAAATTTAAATCCGTAGAGCTCCTCATAACCGTAGATATGGGTGATCTCCCCTATTTCTCCGTTGGCGATGAAATCAGCCCCCTGCTCCTCCTTGATCCAGAAATAATTGTTCTTGACCACCATCAACAGGTCGCCCCGGGAAATCACCGAATCGCGATAAAGGATGGAGTGGCGGATCCCCTTGTTGTAGAGGTTGGCCCTTTTATTGGACCGGGTCAGCACCATGGTTTCCCCGGTTCCGTATTTATCATAACAACCCGACAGTTTATCAAGCAAATCGCCCCCGGAAATTCTTTCCAGGTCGGCTCCTGCGGAGAGATTTATCCTGAAGAAGCCGGTATCTGTCGTGGAAAAGATGCGTTGACGGAGCCGGGTAGCATTGGCTAAAACCAATGACTCCCGTTCCTGGCGGACGACGTCGGTGAGTTCACCGGAGATGACGCGGAAGCCCTGGCGGTCGAACCAGCTCTCGTCAAGGGCAGGACTCAGTGCACTTCCCACCGGAGGGAGCTGCGCGGTATCCCCGGCCAGGACCAGACGACATCCCTCCCCCCCGTATACATACTCCAAAAGATCCTCCAGCAACCTGCCTGACCCGAACTGTGAGCTTTCGGAAGCCTCATCGGATATCATAGAAGCCTCATCCACAATAAACCAGGTATGACGGCTGAGGTTTTTATCGAGGAGAAAAACTCCGAATCCCCCGGCGCCAGACTTCTGACGGTAAATCCTCTTATGGATGGTAAAAGCCGGTTTTCCCGTGTAACCCGCCAGAACTTTAGCCGCCCGCCCCGTCGGGGCCATCAGAAGCGATTTGATCCGGAGATGATCCAGGGTTTTCGTCAACTGGTTGATCATGGTGGTCTTACCCGTACCGGCAAAACCGCGGAGCATGAAGAGGGTATCTGAAGGTGGAGAAACGATGAAGTCAGCCAGCTTCTCCACCATATTTTTCTGGCTTTCTGTGAAATCAAATCCCGCATTATCAGTGAGCAAAGCAGCGACGTGATTTTTAAGCATGGGGTGTAAATAATGTTTACTCCGGGGAAGGTAGATTATTTTTTTTTATAAATTTGCAGGCATTCGGAAATAAACCAACAAAAATTATAACAAATGAAGACAGTATTGCAAGTCGTGCTTTTTCTGGTCGCCATTGGACTAGCCTATTTGATTTATGCTAGTATCCAAAGGCCCATTGACTTTAAGAAAGAACAGACCGCCAGGTACAATGCCACGATTGAAAGGCTGAAAGATATCCGCAAGGCCGAACTGGCCTTCAAAGATGTCCATGGCCGTTTTACAGGCAGTTGGGACACCCTGTTACATTTCGTGAAGTTTGACTCCATCAGGATGGTCCGCAAGATCGGGAATATTACCGACAGCATGCTTGAGCAGGGGATTACCGAGAGAAAGGCGCTTCAGCTGGGGTTGATTGTACGCGACACCATCCGTGAGAGCGTATTGACCTCCGTATTCGGCGATGATTATGAGATTGACCAGCTCAAGTACATTCCTGTTCCCGACACGGTGGCGGAATTCCAGCTGGGAGCAACGGTGATTGCCACCGGATCGGGGATCAACGTTCCCGTATTTGAAGCAAAAGCCCACAACAACATTCTTCTCAGAGGCCTGGACGAGCAGCTCAGGATCAACCTCAACGACCAGAGGCGCGTTCAGAACAAATATCCCGGATTAAAAGTGGGATCACTGACCGAAACCAACAACAACGCCGGTAACTGGGAATAACTCTTTATGGGGGAGCTCGAATACCGGAAGGCCACACTTGACTTATCAGCGTGCTCACGATATGAATTATCCATCCAGGTCAGCCTGGATGGATTTTTATTTTCGGTCTGCACGCCCGGGCCAGGGGATATCCTCTGGTGGAAGTCCGTGCCCGGGGAACATATCGGTTACGGGCAGTTACTCCGCAGCGTTAAGGAGCATCTTCCCGCTGAATTACACTCTGCGCCTTCCTTTGGTGGTGTCTCGGTCGCCCTGGCTGATCCGCGGTTTTCATTGATTCCCCAGCCGCTTTTTTCAGACAAGGTGGCCACCCAATTGCTTGGGCCCAGTCAGCCTTCCATGGCCGACACCGAAACGGTGATCACCCCCCTGCATCAATTCGATGCCGTACTGGCCTTCCCGTTCCCAGAAGAGCTGGCCCTGTTTTTCAGACAGCACTTTCCGGGATGCCTTATCACCCATGAAATGGCCTTGCTGTTGCGAAATTTCAGCCACTTCCTCCCTGGTGGACTTTACGTTCACCTCCACCGTTCCTGGTTTACCCTGATCTCCTTCAGGGAGGGAAAACCCGATGTGGTCAACACTTTCGAATACCGCACGGAATATGACCTGCTCTACTATATCCTCTCATTTCTGAATATGCCCGGAAACAGGGATCTGACGGTGACACTATCGGGTGGGCTCCACCAAGAGGAGAGCCCATTCCTGCTTTTAAAGAAGCATGTTCCCCGGGTCACCCTTATCGGGACTTCCTGCCCGGAGCAGGCGGGAGGATTTCCCCCGGAAATTCCCCTGCAGTGGTTACCGGGTCTCATGCCTTTGCAGCCATGCGTATAGTCGGTGGGATATACAAGGGGAGGCAATTCCACCCGGGCAAGGAATTCCGGTCAAGGCCCACCACCGACTTCAGCAAGGAAAGCCTCTTTGACATTCTGGAGAACCGCATCCACTGGGAGGAGACCGATGCTTTGGATTTGTTTTCAGGCACGGGGAGTATCAGCTTCGAGTTGATCAGCCGTGGGTGTCGTCAGGTGACGGCTGTGGAAAAGGATTTTGTTCATTGCCGGTTCATCAGGAAAGTAACCGGGGAATTGGACATCACCCACCTCAGGCTGATCCATGACGACGCCTTCCGGTTCATGATGAGAACCAGCCAGACCTACGATTTGGTCTTTGCCGATCCTCCCTATGATATGCCGGGATTTGACCACATCGCGGAAAAGATCCTGCAGTCAGGGGTGACGAAACCAGGAGGCCTCTTTATACTTGAACACCCGAAAAAATACAGGTTTCAGGAGTTGCCCGGCTTCCTGGAGATGCGCCATTACGGCAGCGTCCACTTCTCTTTCTTCAAACCTTGACGGAAACAGAGATCGCTTCCGCACAGGAAGATATATAAGGGGAGGGGAAAAAGAGGAATAAAAAAAAGGGAGCTTTTCAGCTCCCCTGCGGTGCGGACGGGACTCGAACCCGCGACCCTCGGCGTGACAGGCCGATATTCTAACCAACTGAACTACCGCACCAGAATTTTCAAGTTTCCTTTCTCAGGCCTTTGTTTTTGCTTTCAAAAGTGGTGCAAATATAGATCTTTTTTTATTGGCTGCAATAGCCTGCCGAAAAAAATCAGGCTCCTCATGAAAAATGCATCCGAACGGCGCACAAGGCCTGGAGCTGACGGTCCACTCCCGGGGTGAACATGGCCCTGACTGACCGAAAAGATTCCGGGGGGTGGGTTCAGCCCGGGACCGGGAGCGCAGGGTATCGGCTGCCACGCGGGCAGAATTGACGCGGTTCCTGAGAACCCGGGGAGAGGCAGTGCCTTACTTGACGAACACCAGTTTTTCGGGATCCAGGTGGCGTTCTCCGTCCCAGCGATAGGCTGCCAGCCGTTTCTTGCCAGTGACACAGGCATCGACACAGCAGATGTTTTTTCTGATAATAAAGGGGCCGTTGCCACGGCAGTAATGGCCAAAGAATACCGGCGGAGCATCGGGGGCATAGGGTTCCGTTTCAGGGAGAAGCTCCCCGGGAATGGTATAATCGGGAAGCCTGAATTTGCTTTCGAAGGAGAGTTGCTGAAAGGTCAGGCCATGAGGCTCCTTCCACCAGCGAACGCGGAAAAGGTGGTGGTGGCGGCGGTGGTTGTCATAGAGGCGCAGGTCGGCAGGCATAATCAGGTGGATTCCGCGGGAAGTCTGCAAGATGGCTTGGGAAAGGGAACTCCGCGGTTCGAGTACCAGATCACGCAGAACTTCCTTGGGCAGTTTCCCGGGGGCAAGTTCCTCTTTCAGCACCTGGATATTGCGGGTGGTCCAGCAGGCATGGACCACCCGCAAACCATCCAATTCAAGGAATAGAGGAAGCGTCCGCAGCCATTTCCGGTGTGATTTCCACTCCTCCTGGAAATTTTTGAATTGAAGGATGGTTTCTTCCACGGACTGGTATCTTTTTCCCATTTTATCGAGCAGCGAGGCTTTCTTTTCCCGTTTGAGGTGATACAGGAGGGCGTTGATTTCGTGGTTTCCCAAAACCGCCAGCGCATGCCCCCCTTCGGTCATTTTTCTGATCAACTCGACGCTCTGCCTGATTTCAGGCCCCCGGTTCACAAAATCGCCCACAAAAACGGCCTTACGCTCAGGATGGAAATAACCTGACCGGGACTTCACGTATCCCATACTCAACAGGAGGTTTTTCAGCAGGGTCGCATGCCCGTGGACGTCTCCGATGATATCGTACATGTACCGGTTATTAGAAAGATTATAAAGAATTTCTGAGGATCAGGGAGGAACGGTTCTTGAGCTGCAGGGGTTTCCTTTCGGTGATCATAGAGGAAAGCAGTTCACCCATACGGTGGAAATCAGTGGAGATGGTCGTAATCCCCCCTGCCACCACCTCCTTAAGCATGCTGTCGTTAAAGGAGATGATGCCAAATTTGCGGCCAATTTCAAACTCATATTCCCAGGCCAGCTTCACCAGTTCCACCAGGGTGCGGTCGGAAGGAACGAGAAACACGTCATACAGAGAGGGATTCACCTCACTGAGGGAACGCACCACTTTGTTTTCCACCTGGTGATCCTGACAAAAACGGCGGAATCCCACTACCCGCTCCTGCGGTTCTTTTCCCCCCGGATGGATAAATATGAGGCGCCGATACCGGGAGAGATGGCTGTTGGCAGCCACCAGACTTTCATATACGTCTGATTCAAAATCCTGATATATACAGGGATAGCCGCTTAATTCCGGCTTGAGGCGGTCCAGAATGTAGACCCTGTCACCGGGTAACTTCTGCAGGAGATGACCGATATTATCAAAGGAGGCCGGCATGATCACATAGGAGGTATACTTGCCGGCCGCCTCAAGGATCTGGTTTTTGAAGACCTGGTAATTGAAATGATGAAAAAATACATCGACAGTGGCAGCTGAGTCAAGAGACTCCACAAAGGAGTTGTAAAGATCTTCCTTGAAGTTGTTCAGTTCGTCAAACAGCAGGAACACCTTTTCTTCCAGTTTAAGATCAGTGCTCTCCACATAATAGCCTTTGCCCTGCCTGCTGGAGATAATCCCCAGTGACTTCAGTTCATTATAAGCCATCATCACGGTATCACGACTCAGGCTGCATGAGGTGCATACCTGGTTGATCGACGGAATCCGCTCCCCAATCCTGATGCTCTTACGTTCAATCGCCCTTTTAATAGACAGAACAATCTGTCTGTATTTGGGAACCCGTGAATCAGGATCGAAATGGATTATGCTTCTGGTCATCAGTATGGTCTTGCCGGTTGGTTGGAAGTTCTTTTTTCTCTAAAAATAATTACATTTGAGGAATCAACCACCCCCTGCGTGGTTATTTTTTTAGGGTAGCGCTTTTCAGGCAGGGATAAAAGCTATCCTGATGACCTGAAATGACCAGACGGCAGCGATGGTGTTCCCTTGCAGGGAGCTATTTATACCGGGCAGGCAGGTCATCACCGGGAAAGGTGAGAGCTTTGGAATTGATGAACAATTTAAGCGTTTGATATGAAGACGATCATTGAACTTTTTGAGACGAGCGTAGAGAAGTATGCCGGGAACATTTACCTGATGGAGAAGAAAAACGGCAAATATGAGGGCATCACCTACGGGGAGACGCGTGAACAGGTATTGCGGTTTGCGGCCGGGTTGATTCAATTGGGGCTCGGCAAGGGAGACCGGGTAGGTCTGATTTCAGAGGGGCGGCCCGACTGGGCCATTTCCGAGTTGGGAATTCTCTATGCCGGAGGGATCAATGTGCCGTTGTCGACCAAACTGGACGCCCCCCCGGAACTGATATTCAGGATGAACCATTCTGAGGCGCGGTTACTGATCGTTTCGCGCAACCAGGCGCACAAAGCCGAAGAGATCAGGGCGTCGCTGCCTTTGCTGGAGAAGGTGATCTACCTCGACGGAAAGGAGAATCCCGGTCCTGATGATCTCACTTTTGAGGCGGTGAAGGCCCTGGGAGACGAACTGCTGAAAAGCGATCCCGGGAAGCTTGAAAAGATATGGAAGCGCATTGAGCCGGGAGATATCGCCAACATCAGCTACACCTCCGGAACCACCGCTGATCCCAAGGGGATCATGCTCTCACAGCTCAATTATGCGGCCAACACCATCCAGGCCAATACCCTGATGACCATTGACCCGAATTACCGGACGCTGACCCTCCTGCCCTGGGACCACTCCTTTGCCCACACCGCCTGCATGTATTGTTTCATGTACAATGGTGCCGCGGTTGCCTCCGTCGACCCGGGCCGCTCTCCCATGGAAGCCCTGAGGAATGTCCCCAAGAACATCATGGAGGTCAAACCCCACATCATGATGAGTGTGCCTGCGCTGGCCAAAAACTTCAGAAAGAACATCGAATCGGGTATCGCCAAAAAGGGAAAGATCACGGAAGGGCTCTTCAGATTCGCCTTAAAAGTGGCCTATAGTTACAACGGGATAGGCTGGGACAAGGGAAAGGGAACCAGGGCCCTTCTCAAACCGCTGCTTCTGCTCTTTGATAAGATCCTTTTCAGCAAGATCAGGGAGAATTTCGGAGGAGAAATGAAATTCTTCATAGGTGGAGGCGCTCTGCTCGACACGGAACTGCAGCGGTTTTTCTACGCCATAGGCATTCCCATGTGCCAGGGATACGGCCTGTCTGAGTCCTCGCCGGTCATTTCAAGCAACTCCCTCGATGCCATTAAATTCGGTTCCTCAGGGAAACTGGTCAAATACATGGAACTTAAAATCGTGGACGACAAGGGAAAGGAACTTCCTCTGGGAGAGAAGGGGGAAATCACCATCAAAGGGGATAATGTGATGGTGGGCTACTGGAAAAATCCCAAGGCCACCGAGGAGACCATCATCGACGGATGGCTCCATACCGGGGATATGGGATTTATGGACGCCGACGGATTCCTGCATGTCCTGGGGCGCTTTAAAAGCCTGCTGATCAGCAACGACGGGGAGAAATTCAGTCCCGAAGGCATCGAGGAGGCCATGGTCAACCAATCCCCCTTCCTTGACCAGGTCATGCTGTACAACAACCAGAATCCTTATACGGTGGCCATGGTGGTACCTCATATGAACGCCATCAGGCATGAACTGGAAAAAAGAGGAATCAGCGAGCAAGACCCTGGGGCGGATGAGGCCGTCTTGAAACTGGTTCAGGAGGAGGTTGACGCCTACAAGAAAGGAGGCCGCTTCGAAGGGATGTTCCCCGAGAGATGGCTCCCCACCTCCATTGCCCTTCTCCCCGAGCCTTTCACTGAACAAAACGGACTGATCAACTCTACCATGAAAATGGTCAGGGGAAAAATCACAAAGTACTTTGCCAAAGAATTAGATTATCTCTATAAGCCGGAAGCCAAGAGCATTGTCAACCCCGTCAATCTCGAAGCGGTCAGAAAATTCAAGTCTGGCAAATGATTATTGAAACATACAGTTATCCCCGTGCCGCGGTCATCGGAAATCCATCCGACGGATATTTCGGAAAGACCATTGCCTTCGTCTTTTCCAACTTCATAGCGCGTGTGCAGTTGTATGAGACCCCTGAACTGGAGATCAGACCCGAGAGACTCGACCTGGTGAAATTCAGCGGGATGAAGGAGCTGGCCGACGATGTCAGTTACGCGGGGTACTACGGAGGGCTCCGGCTTTTGAAAGCATCGGTGAAGGTCTTCTACGAATATTGTTCGAAGAACGGCATCCCGCTCGACCAGCGCAATTTCACCATCCGGTACCATTCCACCATTCCCCTGCGGTTGGGTCTGGCAGGATCGAGCGCTATTATCACCGCCTGTTTTAAAGCGCTGAAGCAGTTTTTTGGCGTGAAAATTGCGCCAGAGATCCTGGCCAATCTGGTTTTATCGGTTGAAGCGGGTGAACTGGGTATTGCCGCAGGACTGCAGGACCGTGTGGCGCAGGCTTTTGAACATCCGGTGTTCATGGATTTCAACAGGGAACATATGGAAAGCAGGGGTTATGGCATCTACCATCCCCTTGATGCCCGGTGTTTTCCTTCGTTCTATATCGCCTACAGAAAAACCCTCTCGGAAGGAACCGAGGTGACACATAATAACCTGCGGGCCCGCTTCGAATTCGGGGATCCTGAGGTTCTGGCAGCCGTTGCCCGCTGGGGCGAACTGACCACCAGCTTTATGGAAGCCATGAAAAGAAAGGATTTCCGGGCCATGCACGAACTGATGAATGAGAATTTTGACCTCCGAAGAAAGACCATCGCCATATCTCCCGGGAATACGGAAATGGTGGAACTGGCCCGCTCTACAGGCGTCAGCGCCAAGTTCACAGGTTCGGGAGGCGCGATCATCGGCACCTACCACGATGAAGAGATGTTTAACCACCTCCGGGAGGTCATGCATGCGCACCAGATTGACGTGATCAAACCAGAAATTGTCACCCGCCAATGATCAGAAAAGCCGTCATTCCGGCAGCCGGATACGGTACCCGGTTCCTGCCAATCACCAAATCGCAGCCCAAGGAGATGATTCCCATTGTCGACACGCCGGTGATCCAGTATGTCGTCGAAGAGGCCGTAGCCTCAGGGATTACCGACATTCTGATGATCATCGGAAAAGGAAAAAGAGCCATTGAGGAGCACTTTGACCGCAGTCCCCTTCTGGAAGAGACCCTCCTGGAGAAAGGAAACTTTGAAATGCTGGAGAAAATCCGGAAGATCTCGGAAATGGCCAACATCCACTTCGTCTGGCAAAAGGAGATGAACGGACTGGGCGATGCCATCAGACTGGCCCGGTATCATGTCAACAATGAACCGTTTGCCATTTTACTGGGCGACACCCTGATACAAAGCGATGGAGAGCCCGTCACCCGCCAGCTTATAGAGGTATATGAGCGTTACCGCAGTTCAGTGGTAGCCCTGGAGGAGGTTAAGCCTGAACTGATCCATCGCTACGGGGTGATCAGCGGCTTCCCGGTAGGTGAAAGAATCCTTCAGGCCGACAACTGGATTGAGAAACCCTCCCCCGAAGAGGCCCCCTCCAACCTGGCCATTGCCAGCCGGTATGTCTTCACACCCGAGATCTTCGATTTTCTGGAGAATATCCTTCCCGGAAAAAACAACGAGATCCAGCTCACCGACGCCATGCGACTGATGGTCAGGCATTTTCCCATGTATGGCATGGTCTTCCGGGGGAAACGGTATGATATCGGAAATAAGCTGGGATTCCTTAAAACCAATCTCATTTATGGGCTCAATGACCCTGAAATCGGCACAGAACTGAAGCAGTGGCTGGTCTCTTTTACCGGAACCCTGCCATCAACGGGAATACCTCCGGTCAGTTGAGAAATTTGTTTTCCAGATAAATCCGTGCCACACGGTAGATGTCAAACACATCATCCCTTTTGGGCAGCGCACGGTATATCTTGTCTACATACTGTTCCGATGCCAGAATGCGGAAGGAGGCCTTGAAATTAAGGTCATACACCCAGGAGAGCTGCATCACCTTGACATCATCGCCTGTACGGACATATTCCTTTCTGACGGTCTTTCCGCTTTTGGCCGCGGTGACCACACTTTCCGAAATTCCCCTGCCGCCCTGTATTTTCCAGGAAAGGGTATGGTCGGCGGGGTCTGAAGGGTTGGCATAGTAATCGGTCAGCGACTGCAGAATATCCAGTTTGTCGGCATCGCGTACGATGCGGCAGAAGAGTTGTTCTTCAGCTGTCAGTTCTGAAGGGATTTCTTCCTTGTTGTGATGAAAAATGGCACCATGCACGATTGCAGCCGTTTCGGGGGTGAGTCCCTGCAACAAACCGACACGCTCCAGTTCCTCCAAAGCCATTTTGGAATGGTCTTCCGAGACCGAATCATCAAAGGTGTTGTACTTGATGAGCTGGGGGAACCTGCCAATATCATGGAGCAGCCCGATGCTCCTGGCCAGGGCGACCTCCTCCCGGTCAAGGTGAAGGGAGGCGGCAATCAGCCCCGAAAGCTCTGCCACACGCTCCGAATGGCGCTTCTTAATCTCTACCCTGGAAATCTGACCTTTGTTCCAGCCGGAGTAAAACATCAGGAAAGAATCGAAAAACTGACGGCTTTTTATCTCAAAATCAAAGTGAGTCATAGGATCGGGCTTTTATGAAGCCCAAATTTAAGGGGAGGCTCCTTTTTTTATCAAAATTTGCCGACAGGTTATCAACATACTTGTTAACAATAATTAATAAACGGGGCTTCCTGAAGGAGCTTGAATGGGGTACCAGGAAATGAGATGAAAGAAATGAACAGGAGCTACCTCAATTCACAAAGTTTTGCTATTTTTGCCACGCATTCCGGAGAAATCCGGCATGACAGACGGCCTCATAGTTTAATGGATAAAATACAAGATTCCGGTTCTTGTGATCTGGGTTCGATTCCCGGTGAGGTCACTCTTTTATCCCCCTGCCAACCGGCTCAGCGACACCATTCAGGTAAACCATCTGTCAATACCGCAGGCAAACCACCTTTCCATCAAAGGTGGTGACCAGTAACCTTCTCCCCCCGACCGGCAGGATGTGATTAATCAGGGCCTCCCCAGCCTGATATTTCCAGACTACACGGTTTTCCTTTCTGTCAATGGCATATATCACTCCGCTGGTGGTGGGAACAAAAAGCAGATCGCCCTTTTGGGTAACGGGTGAAGGTGCGATTTCATAACCCAGTCCGGCTTCACACTCCCACACCACCTTCTGGCTGTCGCACCGCGTTTCCAAAGCCAGCACATTTCCTTCGGTCATGTTTTTGATATAAACCTCCTTTTTATCTCCGGAAATGCCTATGGATTCACGGCACGACCATTTTCCGGAATCCCAGATCTCACGTCCTGTGGCCGCATCCAGGGCGGTCATTCTCCGGTCGGGAGCGACAATGAATATTTTACCGCGGGCAGCCACAGGCCACACCGCGGCCGGGGAGAGCATTCTGTTGGCATACTTTTCGCGTGTCCATTGAAGCGCTCCATTCTTCTGGTCAAGGGCGTAAAAGCTGTTTCCCCAGGAACCGAAATATACGGCACCCCGGTAAAGCAGGGGACGCGTTTCCACGAAATTCCGGACAGAGTCATACTGCCAGAGTTGTGCACCGTCCTTCAACCGGTTGGCCCTGAATACCCCTTCGGAGGATCCTGTGAACACCCGTTGGCCACCAATGACCGGGGAGGCCACAATTGGCCTGGGAGTGGGAAAATCCCACAACAGGGAGCCGTCCTTCAGATCCAGGCACCTGATGTGGCCATCGGTGGAAGGGCAAACGACCTTGTTCCCGCGGATGGCGGGAGTCGAAAACAGCTTCCCCCCGGTCCGGAAGGTCCAGATCACCCGGCCATCCTTCAGATCACGGGCCACAATATGCCCGTCGGTGCGGGTATACACCACAATATGCCCCCTGGCGGCCACACCGGCTCCGATATCACTGGGATCGGTAACCTCCCACATCACACGGACTGGCGCACTGGCCCCGGAGGCGGATGTGGAGTATATTTTGGTGGGAACCGGAACCTCCGTCCATTCCTTCATCACTTCAGGTGACCGGCTGTACTCCGGGTTCCCCTTGAGCGGGATTTTGCACCACACCGGCAGGGTTTCCCGGCCGGTCACCCGCTCTGCAAAAAAGAGGGTATCCCTGGTGACTGTGACAATGTTATATCCGCCAGTCTCCCTCCCCGCTCTCAGGTTGGACCGGGCCATCACTCCCGGAAGCCCCCCGAAATCAAAAAGCTTGTTGTTATGGCCGTGGCCCATGAGAGAAACCCTTACGTTCCGTGATTTAAGCAGCTCCAGTACCTTACCGCTGTTCGACATCGACGCGTCGAGGGGGTAATGGTTAATGAAAATCACCGGTAGCACGGGGTCCTTCATGGCCGTCAGCACGGAATCGAGCCAAAGCAATTGTTCACGGGGAACCAGGGCGGGAGCCATGCGCATGTTGGGCCCGCTGGCCGTACCAATAAAAAGGAGGCCTCCCTTTTCAAACACGAAGTTTTCAGCCCCAAAAACCTGTACGAAATCGTTGCACCCGCTTTCCGACCATTTGGAATCATGGTTTCCCGGAACCGCATACCAGGGTTTTTGAAGGCCGTCAAGGATTCTGCGGGCTTCTTCAAGCTCCTCCCGCGAACCGAATTCGGTCACATCCCCGGTCACCAGGACAAAATCAATACCTGCCTGGGCATTGAGGTCGCGCACCGTGCGTTCAAGATCCTCAGCACCTGTGGATCCTCCCACATGGGTATCGGTCACATGGGCAAAACTAAACGGTTGCGCTTCGGTGATCACCGGCCACATCAGCAAAAGCGCAAGCATAAAATCTCTGATATTCATACTGGATCCTTTCATGTCAATGGATATTATCCGCTTCCCTAAAATAGGCAAAAAGGCCACACGGAGGAGCCCCCGCATGGCCTTTTATTCCGGCATTTCGGACTGGAGGTTATCAGGTTTTTCAGTTTTTGAAATACCTGTTGTAGACATCCATATTTCGCTCGAGCAGCTCCACGGAGTACTGCCAGGCCTTCTGGCCATCGCGAAGTTCCACGGCATCAAGTATCTTCTGCTGCAATCTGACGGTATACTCCTTTTCTCCCTCGATGTTCCCATAAATCAGGTTGCGCATCCGGGGAAGCAATGTATAGATGGGTTCCATGGTGATCATGATAATCGGGTTTCCCGTTGCCTTGGAAAGGTTCATGTGAAACCTGTTGATCAGGTCCACCTCCATCTGGGTGTTGTCAGGATCACAGTTGATCAGCTCCAGAAGATTTTCCCTGAGCAGATCCAGATCCTCCCGGGCATGGTTTTGGGAGGCCAGCCGGGCAATCTCCGGCTCAAAGAGACGGCGCACCTCGATGATCTGGCTGATGAGGTTGGTGTCAAACTTCAGGTCATAATACAAATTAAGCGACTTGATCGCGTCTTCGGTTTTTATTTCTGACACGAACATTCCGCTGCCCTTGCGCACGGAAATCAGTCCACGCGCACTCAGGCGGCGCAGCGCCTCGCGAAGGGCGGTCCGGCTCACGGCAAAACTCTCGCACAGCTCCCTTTCAGAAGGAAGCTTCGCACCGGGAACCAGCTTTTTCTGACGGATAGCCTCCTCAATCTTGCGCTCGATCTTCTGGCTGAGCGTCTGACTGATCGGGATCTTTCCGAATAGTTCTTCCATCGGTTTATTCAATAAGGAATTTAACCCTGATACAACATTCTTTTCCGGAATCACCGGGAAAGAAAAGAGATAAGGGCAGCAAAAACCTGCCCTTATCTCTTTGAGGAAAGGCTACCAGCCAGGGGTTTGGGTTAGCGTGAATCCCTTGTCGAGATACTCGCTGATCTGGGTATTGCCTATCGGCGCCAGATAGACCCTGTCGGTAAAGGGATCCCGGTCCGAGACATTCTCCGGAATGTAGTATCCCACCATATCGGCCGCATTGGTGCCATTGTAGGTCACAATGGTCCCGTCGGCTTTTTTCACTTTGAGTTTATTGACCTTTGAGGAGACCAGCCATTCGGGATACTCGGTCTGGAAATTGATCCATAATCCGAGCAGATTGTCGGGGTTGGCCGTTCCGTTCATATAGTTGATCTTTTTCCACCGCTTGATGTCCATCAGACGGGTATGCTCAAAAACAAATTCCATGCGTCTTTCGCGGCGGATTTCCCACAGAAGGGCGGGCACATCGGGATCCCGGTCAGGATCGTCGGGCAGGGCGGCCAGGGTCAGCGGGGCCGTTTTGGTGATGCCCTTGGCAATGGCGGTGGCATCGAGCGGACGGCTGCGGATCGCATTGATGGAGGCGTCAATGTCAGCCTGGGTGACGGCGGCGCCCCCCATGGTGGCCAGTTCGGCCTTGGCCTCAATCCAGTTCAGAACCACCTCGGCCAAACGCATCACCGGATAATCGTTGGTATTTGTGTTGGATCCGTACTGGGCTGGATAGGTCTTCCCGTAATAGGTGGGTCCTACCCTGTCGATGAACTTACAGGCATAAAGAAGGGTGGCCGATTCCTTGAGCGGGGCATCCCAGAACGTCGCCTCAAAGCGGGGATCGCGCGTGGCCACGATGGTCTTGATATCGAGTTTGTCGGCGTTCTCGACTCCCGAAAGCTTCCAGGGCTTTCCGTCCTTGCAGATAAAGGACTTGGCCAGGCTCAGATTGGGCGCCGGCCCCTGGCTTTCGGTCGTGTTGGAATATGAGGCCACATGGTGGGTCACCCCAAGGGCCGCATCGTAATGACGGTACATGATCACCTCCTTGTTGGAGGCCAGGTCAAACGATCCGAACAGGGAACGGAAATCACTGGTAAAAGAGTATTTGCCTGAAGAGGCCACCAGGTTGGCTGCAGTGACGGCCAGCTCCAGGTATTTCTTTGCCTTTTCGGCATTGTTGAGGTGGTATTTCTGCCAGGTGCCCTCAAACAACATAAACCTTGAGATGAAACCGGCGGCAATATAACGGTTGAGATACTGGTTGTTGCCGTCGCTCAGGGCCATATTCTCCAGGGCATAGACAAAATCGTCGTAGACCTTGTCCATGACCAGGGTGCGCGGATCCCTGTCCTTGTAGAGGAGGTCCAGTTCACCGTCGCCCACGACCTTGTCGTAATAAGGGACATCGCCGAAGACGCTCACCAGGCGGGAATATTCATAGCCCCTGAAAAAGCGTGCCACGGCGCTCCAATGCTTATAGGCATTATCAGAGAGGTATTCTCCTTTCATGGTTTCAATCCGCTCGATGAAGAGATTGGATTTGCGCACCCAGGAAAAGTTCCAGGTAGGTCCGGCATAGGTGGTCAGCCATGCCGCCGTTTCACTCGTCGAATACCGTGACGCGGGAGCCTGGGTTTCAAAGCCCCCCTGTTTTCCGGAAGAGGTGAAGTCATCTGCGAAATAGTAACCGCGCAGCGGGGTGTAATCCACCCCCCAGGCGGAATTGTACCCCACAAAATAGTTCTGGTAGAACCCGTTGGCAAACAACCGCAGGTTATTCTCACTCGTCCAGTAGTTGCTGTCGTCCATGGTGGTCAGTGACGGCCGGTCCAGGAACTCCTCGCAACTGCTCATGACGAGCGCCACCACCGCTAACAAAAGGAATATATTCTTTTTCATATCGCAATACGTTTTAGAAGTTCAACTGTAAACCAACCGAAGCACTCTTGAAGGCCGGCACGCCCACCCCCGTACGGCTCAGGTTATAGTTGGAGGTGTTCCACATGGAATAGCCCGAAATGGCTTCCGGATCGATCGGAAGATCACGCAGGTTGTCAAAGGTGAAGAAATTCTCCAGGGAGCCATAAATTCTGAACTTCTTGATATTGACCTTTCGGGTGAGGGAAGCGGGGAAAGTGTACCCGAGGGTGATGTTCTTGAAGCGCAGGTAGGCCATGTTCAGCAGGTAGCGGTCCTGTATCTGCATATTGAGCGTAGTGCCGCTTCCGGCCTGGTTGTAAGGAGCCGGATAGAAGGCGTCGGTGCGGTCTTCACGCCAGAAGTTGCCGGCAAAGGCCTGCGGGATGGCGCCGTCGGCCGAGTTGAATCCGGGAATGGCCAGAAAACCGTCGCCCCAGATGTCGCGTTTGCCCACCCCCTGAATGAAGAAGGAAGCATCAACGCCCTTGAAGTCAATGCCTGCACGGAAGCCATATTCGTAGCGCGGAGTCGAATTGCCGATCACCTTCAGGTCGCCGTAGTCGGCTTTGCCGTCGGCATCTTTCAGCAACCGGTTACCCGGGTTGATATATCCATCGCCGTTGAGGTCCTTGAACTTGACATCCCCGGGCCCGAAAAGGAAATTCCCCGACTGAAGCCTTCCCTGGATGGGCGTATTGGCATCACTCGGCTTGTAAATGGTATAATTGGCCGAACCTGCTTCGTTGGGAACGGTGATCTTGATCAGTTTGCCTTCCCCGTCATATTCGAAGTCGCTCTTCTGGAAAAGCCTGTCGGTTTCATAACCCCAGATCTCACCATAGGTCTTGCCCACATACCAGTTGTCGATGCTGTTGGTGGTCCCGTATTCGGTGATTTTAGTCACGGCATCGGCAAAGGTGGCCACCAGATTGATGCCCAGTCCGTTGTTGAAACGGTGGTTGTAATCCACCTGCACCTCGTAACCGTTGGTCCGCAGAGAACCATAATTGCTCTGGGGAGCCCCCGTACCGAAAGTGGCGGGAAGACCTTCCTGGGGCACAATCATATTCTCGGTATCACGACGGAACCAGTCAAAGATCACCCCCAGGCTGTTGTTGAAGAAACGGGCATCGAGCCCCAGGTCAAGGGTGGTGATGTCCTGCCAGGTGACTGAGGTGGACACGGCACCCGGGGTACTGAATTGATAGAGTTTCACACCCGAAACCAGCCAGTTGTTGAAAGATCCGCTCATGGTGGGAATATAGAGCGAGTTGGGTACCGACTGGTCACCGATGGTTCCCCATGATCCGCGGAGTTTAAAGGTACTCACCACCGGCAGGGCCCATTCCATCCAGGGTTCCTGCTCCAGCCGCCATCCGGCCGAGAAGGAGGGGAACCAGCGCCACTGCAGGTCGGTGGGGAACTTGGAGGTTCCGTCATACCGCAGGTTGGCCTCCAGAAGGTATTTCTCCTTGTAATCGTAGTTGACACGACCGAAGAAACCCAGCTGGGATTCCCAGTATTCCCCGCCGCTGGTGGTCTGGGTACCGGTGGCCAGGTCAAACTGGGGATTGTTATAGTCGATCAGCTGGGTGATCTGCGACCAGTTGTAGGCATTCTCATAGGCCACGCGGCTCATCCCCAGCAAGAACTTGGTATTATGGTCCTCGGCAAAGGTCTTGGCATAATTGGTCGTCAGGTTGAGGGTATTCCACATGTCATTCCTGGAGTAGCGGTAGACATGGTCGGGATTGGCCCCCACCGAAGTGTAAGTCATGTAGTCGAGCTTAAAGGCCGGCATGGCCCCGGGACTTCCCTCGGCCACCACCTGCCCGGCATCGTTGACATAGATCCGGTTGCCATTTTCGTCGTTCTTTGCCTGGGCTGCCGTCCAGGTATTCCCCGCGGTAAAACGGGTTCCCGGGCGCTTGGTGATGTACTCCTGGTTGGCATGGGTATAGTCCAGGTTAATGGTCCAGTCCTTGAGGGGAGTGATGGTAAAGCCCCCGTTCATGCTGGTGTAATTGGTTTCCTGGAAAGCGGTATTGGCGGCTTCCAGTTCGTAGGCCGGGCTTCGCAGGGGATTCCCGTCTTCAGTGGTCATCGGATAGGTGGGACCCCACCGGTAAATATAGAGCCATGGGTCGGCGGTGGTGGAGTTGGTGGCATAACCGTAACGTTTGACCCGTTTGGAATACATGCCGCCGCCATAGACCTTCAGCCAGTCGTTCACGTCGGTACCGACCCTCACCGAACCGTTGTGGCGCTTGAAATCGTCAATCTTGGAGGGCTTGATGATCCCATCCTGGTCGAGGTAGCCCACGCCAATGTTGTACTCGGTGCGGCCGCTTTTGCCGCTGACCGTCAGACCGTGGGTTTGCGTCGGCGTCCACTCCTCCACCATATAATCATAGGGATCATAGGTGCGCAGACCGATCTTGCGGCTGTTGGCGTCGACATACCAGTCGCGGCCATACAGCATGGGATCGTTGGGTTTGACCACGTTGCCCCATTTCTTTTCCCATTCGACCGCCTTTTCGTACCCTTCACGGGTCACCATCCAGAAGGCGCCGGCCACCGTGCCGCCAACCCTCTCGAAAGCCCTCAGGGTATACTCCAGGGCATCGACACCCCCCATCTCCATCTTCTTGGAGATGTTCTGGAAGGAGAGGTTCCCCGAATAGGAGACGTTGACGCTCTCGGTCTTGGCCCCCTTCTTGGTAGTGATCAGGATCACCCCGAAGGCGGCCTTGGCTCCGTATATGGAGGAGGATGCCGCATCTTTAAGCACCGATATCGATTCGATGTCGTCGGGATTGATCATCTGAATGGAGGGAATCTCCACGTTATCAAGCAGAATAAGGGGTGAAGTACCCCCGCGCATGGAGGCGAACTGCCCGCGGATCTTCAGGATCGGATCGGAACCAACCTCCCCGCTGGGGACCACCACGTTCAATCCGGGCGTGGACCCCTGCAGACCACGGCCCACATCGGCAATGGGCCTGCTCTCCAGCAACTTGGTATCCACAGAGGATACAGCTCCCGTCAGGTTGGCCTTCTTCTGGGTGCCATGCCCCACCACCACAATCTGCTCCACATCGACCATGGTGGACTCCAGGGCCACATTGACCACACTGCGGCCGCTCACGGCCACCTCCACCGTCTTCATCCCCACATAACTGAACACCAGCGTGGCATTCGGCCCTGCGTTGATCTGATAGGCTCCGTCCAGGTTGCTGATCGTCCCCGTCGTGGTCCCTTTCACCACTATGGAAACACCCGGAAGGGTCTCGCTCGTCCGGGAATCAGTCACCTGCCCCCGTACCACATTCGTCTGCGCACCGGAAATCTGCCACAGCAAACTCCCGAGCACCGTCAAACACACATAAACGATCGTTCTCATTACATTTTGGATTTGGTTTTAGTAATTTACATACTCTGATTCAACCAGGTAAATTTTAGTCTCCGGTTAAGAATTACCAAAGCCAAGTTACAATAATTTGTCTTTTTGTAATACAACTTTTTAAGTTTTTTTAACGCCGGATGGCAAATTTTTTCAACAGGTGAATAACCACATAACTGACTGTATTCATGTATTTTAAATCCTATATTACAAGAGTTAAAAATACTGTTTTAACATGATGGTATAAGAAAAGGCTGCTTGTCATATAACAAACAGCCTTTCTGTGCGGGGCCTTACCTGAAACGCATCAGCAGGTCATGGCCGCGGGTTTCCGGTGGGGTGCACCGGAGTTCCTTTTGCTTACTGCACGATCAGTTTCAGGGCGAAGGAGGTGGTCTTCAGCGGCCTGACCAGGTACATGCCCCTGGTGAGTCCGGTGACATCAATAGGATCGTTGGGCGATTCCACCCGTTTGGTCAGCATCAGGCTGCCGGTGATGGAGAAAACGCCCACTTCAGTAGGTTGGTCGACGTTAATGAAGACCCTGTCGCGGGCAGGATTGGGGTAGAGCACGAATTCCCTTCCGGGAGCGGTGATCTGCGGCACGCTGGTCGCCAGGGGTTCCACCTGGATCAGGTAGATATTGATCCCGCTGCTGAGGGAGGAGAGGTAAATGGTTCCGGCATCTCCCGTGTATTCCACCACCCCTTTCGAGATCGAGGCACCCAGGGCCGGGATGGTTCCCACAATCGAGTCCTTGTGGTCAATGGCCACATTCAGGGTCCTGTCTGCAGAAGTGGAAGAGGACTGCAGGTAGACCGTAATTTTCGACGGACCGGGAACGGGGAAGGAGAGCACCCTGTTGACCGGTTTTCCATCGGTATCAAAAGCGCCTGTACCGCCGAATTTCAGCCGGTGGGTAAAATTCCATCCGTCGAGCGATTTATTGTTGCCATCCACGTCGACGTTTTTCCCCTCAGCGGCATAAATGGTCAATCCGTTGACTTCCTGGGTCGCCACCATGCTGCCCAGTGCATTGAAGGCCGGATCGCTCATGTTCCAGGTATTGTTGCCCACTTCACCCACCATGGCCAGCTGATAACAGGCAATACCGTTGTATGGACTCATGAAAAACATCATCACCTTGTCGGACTGGATATCTACGGCGGTGGCACCGACATAGGAGGAGTTGGTGTTACCACCCAGCCCACGGGGCGGAAAGACCGCCACGGAATCGGCTTCCTCGGCCCCTGCCGCAGGGATGGTCAGCAGCTCAAACATGGCCTTCTTGGCATAGGCGGGAGCGGCATGGTTCGTAGCCGGGGCCAGCATATAGTCTTTTCCGCGGAAATGAAAGAAGTTCACCCCCGATATCCCCGACTGGATGGGTTTGAACTTTCCCTTGAAAGTGGTCAAAAGTTCGCCCTGCATGTCGTAAAGCGCAGGATAGACCGAATGGCCGTCGGCCCAGAAATGGTCGTTGTCAAGGGGCTGCAAACGGGGTGAAATTCCCAGTTTGGGAACATTGGTGCCCGTGGGGGCAGGGTAAACACTCTTTAGGATGATGATCTGAGGCTCTGCGGCAGCCACACCTGCAGTCACATTCCAGCGGAAAACCTTGGGCACATCGGAAAACGGTGCGGTGGCATTGGCATCGGCCACCAGAATATACCCGTCATCCTCAGCCGACACCTCGCCATAAAAGGCAAATCCATCGCCCAACCGGTACATCGGCTGCTGTACGCCCTCGATGGAATCCTTCGAATTCCAGCTCAAAAGAGTCGTTGTCGTATATCCACCGCCTTCCTTGGGCGCCATCATATACACCTTAAAGGGCTGGGTCTTCGTATTGGTGGCCAGATTCCCAAAAAGAATCTTCCCGCTGGGGGTGATGACCAGATCATTGGCCAGATAAGTCCCGCCCTTCACTATGGCGGTATCGATCGGAATGGAGGTCAGGGCATTCCCTGTCTCTGCATCCAGCACCTGGATCACATGGGGCGTCACCTTCCGTGACATGATGTACAGCTTGCCGTCATAAAAGGCCATTCCCCGCTCGGTCATATTCCCCATCCAGTCAGGCAGTACACCCGGGACGATCGGAACATCCCCATCCCATGTCGCCGTACTGTTCACAGAGTGCTCCCATACCGGCGTGACCACCGGTTTCTGGGCCCCTGCCAGCGCTGCTGCAAATACAAAAACAAATAAAAAAGTAAATTTTCTCATGGTTCACACATTTAAGTTTGACATATGATTAACTGATTTTCATCTCCGATTCAGGGTCATTTTTATAATTTCCTCTAAAGTTATGAAATTTAGATTAAAAAGCAGAGGCTTTTGGGGATAATCCTCTCCGGAAAAGCCACGCCTTCTAATTTATGATAAACAGTCCCTGGTCCACCCTCTTGCCCCACATCATCCTCACCAAATAGGTTCCGGGTTTTAGTCCGGCTATCGGAATCGTGAACCGGGTATCGGCATTGACCGCCTTCCCGCCCCGCAGGATGCGCCCGCTCATATCCAGAATCAGGTAATCTCCCTGTTCCCCACCGTTCAGCACGCTTTCACCGGCACAACCTGCATAAAGCACCTTCCGGGCAGGATTGGGATAAAATGCCAGCTTCCCCTCTTTTGCGGCTCCTGCACCAGGAATGGTGATTCCCAGCGCGGGAGAAACCGCGACCAGGTTGTCAAAATAGAGGGCTCCGCCGACAGAGAAAGGGGTTCCGCCCGACCGGAGCAGGAAACCGTCGAAAGCCCAGGCCTCCCCTTCCGGCAGACCGGGGCTCACTTCCCTGTACTGCCATCCGGCAAAATCAATCCTGGTAAGCAGCACTTCCCTGTATTCCTTCCCCTTCCTGAAGAGCAGCGAAAGGGTGTTCTCGGAGAGGTCTCCCCAGACGTAAAGGCCTGCGGCACTCCCTTTGGTAAAACTGCCCGGGAGGGAATCAGCCCGGACCACCACCCTGGCCTCTTCGTCACTGAATCCATACAACAACCGGTAGGAGTATCCTCCGAAAAGCCGGCTCCCGCTGTACCGCAGAATCCGGTTGGCCGTCCCCGGCATCAGATGGTTGCTCGCCAGGGTGTCAATGGCCCAGCCGGAGGCCGAAACTTCGAAGTCATAGGCCACACTGGCCTCTTCTACCTGGGGAACAGCACTCACCCCAAAGGTGACATAGCGGGTCTGTCCCAGGGTAAGTCCCTCGGTATCGGCAAGCTTCCCGTCAATGACCAGGGTATAGAAAGAATCGGGTTGGAGATTGTTCAGCAGGAAGCTGCAGGATCCCACCTCCCCGGGAAAGGCATTGATCTCCATGCCGCTCCCGGGCACTTCCATCCCGCGGCTGTCGATGACCTTCACCCGCCCGGAGAGATCCTCGTTTTTCACTTTCCCGTCGAGATGGAGACGTACCTGGGTCTGAGGAAAGACATCGGTCATGCCGTTGCGCGGATAATGGTTGAGCAGATTCAGCCGGTTACGGGCCACCGTGGTGAAACTGAAGGTCACATCATCTTTCATGGGGAGGTTTCCAATGTGTCTGACACTGCGGGCCAGGAAAACGGAATAGGTGGTGGAGACCTCCAGAGGCTGACGGGGAACGAACCTGGCCGTGCGCCCCTGGTCTTCCCATATGAACGACCCCTCCACCACCGGAGTAATGGAAAAGGCTTCCCTGAAGGAAGCCGTATCGACTTCGAAATTAAAGCGGAATACCACCGGAGAGGCCGCCGACACCCGTTCTCCCTCCCCTGGCCGGGGTGCATAATCCACCACCTCCATCGAGTCGGAACGGTCCTGCTCCAGGGCACACAGATGGTAGGTCACCGCAGCCGAATCCACCCTGATCTTCTCCACCACCCGGCTGACATATTTCTCCGCCTCAAAGGTAAGCTGGTATTCCCCGGGCTCCAGGTGGTCAAACAGAAAAAAACCGTTGTTCAGCTGGTCCACATGGTAGGTCTTATTCCCTGGCTGAAGGGTGACCGTAGCCCCGTTCACCGGCAGCCACTGGTCACGCGAACCGGGTATATATCCGTAGGCGGTGACCTTACGGTAGGAATCCTTTACCGTGCCGGCAATCTTCCCCTTGTTCCCTGGATTTCCCCCGTAATACCGACAGAAAGCCCTGAATAGATGCCACGCTTCCAGCTGTTTGTACTCCCTGTTCATCAGGCGGTAGGTCTCCGGAAGGTAATCGTGAAAGGAACCTTCCGAGATGAGCCCCGGAACGGTCAGTGGCCTCAGCACGCCATATCCGTTCCAGCTTTCCGGAGCAAAGGATTTGTCGCCGCGTACCTGCCGCCCCTGGTAACTCCATTGCGACGCCTGGTTCGAAAACAGATTATCGAAAAAAAGCCCGGCCAGCTGCATGCTCTGCGGAAGAATGGGATTGTTGTCCCAGCCATGAAACAGCATCAGCACATAGTTAGTCATGGAGTTATGGGCGTTGCTGTGGATGGAGATCATGAAGTCGGATTGGTTTACATTGGCCTCTTCGGCGATGGCCGACAGGGGGCGGTCGTCGATGGTCCGGTTTTGCACGCGCGACATGATTACCGTGGCACCCGCCGATTCCAGCAGCTGACGCAGGTGCAGGCCCTTGGCCAGGTTGCTCTTCGACTCCCAGAAGCCGGCCGTATCTCCCAGGGCATACGGGGGCAAAGGCACATTCCGGTCATCAGAGTCAAACCCTCCATGACCCGGATTGATATATATACGGATCCCCGACAGGTTTTGCCCCGTTCCGGCAAAGGAGAGCAGCCACCACAGCAGCACCGGAAGAATCCTCCGTATCCTTTTCATGGCACTATTTTTTCAGAATATACTTCTGGATATAAATCTCCCCCTCGGGCGTATGCCAGGCAATGCGGCCGGTGGAGAGCGACACCGTAGGATAGAGGGCGATGATTCCCTCGGGGGAGATCCTTTCTTGCTCCCGGTTTTCGGTATCCAGAATCCTCACTTCCGAACGGATGATCTGGTGGCCGTCATCGGCGGTTACCATTCCGGCCAGCAGGCGGTTCCCCGCCCATACCGGGGCTTCCAGGGAACCCCCTTCATACTCGATCCTCCCCTGGAGATCGCACACAAAAACCCCCTTTCCCATGGCATAGGCCACGATCCGTTTCCCGTCGGGAGAAAGGGATGGCCAGATATAACTTTCCTCAGGATAAGGGGAAATGATCTTTCGCTCCCCATTCCGGTAAAGGACCAGTTGCTGCTCTTCGATGACCACAGCCACCGCCTCCTCAGGGTGGGCGTCGGAACGCAGCGTGCCGGCGCTTTTCAGTCTTTCCCCATCGGCAACCAGTACATCACTGCCTGCAGGTACCGGCAGGGGAACCCTCCTGGACAGGGGCTGCAACTCCCTGACCTGCCCGTCGCCCAGCGAATAACTGACCAGCCTTGAATAGCGCAAATGATCACGGTAGGCATGCTCCACAAAAACCACCGCCTGACCATCGCCCGTAATCAGAGGATGGTAACCGGCTCCCTCCTCCTCCGAGACCGTCACCAGCCTGCCGGTTGCCAGATTCAGGAGTTTCAACCCCCTGTAATTTTCGGCTGTCAGCAACAACTGCTCCCCGGAGGCATCAAACCGGGGGTAAAACGCCCGCTCCCCGGCAGGAATGACCACTTTCTCAGCCGGTCCGGCCCCTATCCGCGGACACCCGCCGATGGCCGTTAAAGCAAAAAGAATGAACACCACAAACTTCATTTCCCAAGTTATTTTGTGAATACCATACTTTCAAAATTTCTGATCCCTTACCCCGGAACCCGGCCTGCCTCTTCACGGCTTACTTCCTGACGGTCTGCCTCTTCAATGTTTACTTCCTGACGGCCCGCCTTCTCCCGGCCTGCCTTCTCCCGGCCTGCTTTCTCCCGGCCTGCCGGAACGGGAGTGAGGGAACGGGAGTGAGGGAATTTTTCTTTGGTCTCATCCTTCAGGGCCTGACCATTTTCACCACTTTTCTGCCCCATTCGGTTTCCAGGACCACCATATATATTCCAGGGGAGAGCGCTCCGCCCTGCCATACCACCGTATGTTCGCCAGCCGGCCGCATCCCTTGTTCGAGCAGGGCCACCTCCCTGCCGGCAATGTCCTTCAGGCGGAGGTGAATCCTGCTTCTGGCGGGCAAGGCAAAGCGGATGACCGCCGGAACTCCCGCCGCCGGCGTGGAAACACGCAGTGAGAGTGGGGTTCCGCTCCAACCTGCGGAAGCGGTATAAACAAAGGTAAAAGAGATCGCCGGTGACCAGTCGGTATACAACCCGCTGGAATAGGTGGCCCTCACCCTTGCATACCATGTCCCTTCCCCCAGCCCGGGCAGGGTGAGCACCGTATCGGGAGCCGAAACGGTTTGCTGTTTCACGTTGTTCCACGGGAAAGAGGAAGAAGAGGACCATTGGAAAGTGAAGCCTCCGGCGCGTTCGTCCCATCCGGTGGTAAGGGTCACCCCCGGGCCGATAACCGTAGTACCGTTTCCGGGAGAAAGTATCCGTGGCACCTGAGGTGGAATCCGCAACGTGGAAAACTTCACCGTTTCAGACCACAGGGTGGCTGTATCCCCCCGTACTCCCTGCATCCGCAGGTAATAGACGCCGTAGGAACTAAGGGCACCCGCCGGCAAAGGGAAAGAGGTGCCCGATAAATCTTTCTTTTCATAAACCAGGGTCGTAAAACCAGGACTCCCCGAAATCTGGATTCTGAAGGTATACCCCTCCTCCATGGGTTTCCAGGCGACCACAGGGCGCACCTCCACACCCGTAGCCTCATTCTGGGGATAGAGAACGACTGGCCGGGGCAGGGAAACCAGACGGAAAAAGCGGCCGGGAGTGACGGTATCGGGGGTTCCCGCCATACGGGTATGCACCCGCCAGTAATAGAGGGTATCCTCTCTGAGTCCCATGAGCGAAAGGGGAAAACCCACCGCGGAAATCTCCCTGCGGTAGCGGACCTCACTGAATTGGGGGTCAGCCGCCACTTCCAGAATGTACAGCTCCGCATCGGGGATGCTGCTCCAGGAAAAGGTGGCATTTGTATAGACCCGGGCTCCTTCTGCGGGGGATATCAACTCCACGGGCTGGTTCTCTCCCTGGGAGGCACCCGTGAGGCCCACAGGAGACGCGTTGCCGTTCCGGTCAAGAGCCGACACCGCGTACTGGTGCCCGGAAAGTAGTTTGGGGTAATCCGCGAGGTCAATGGAGGGGGTGTAGCTGATTCCCACCAGGTAGCGGCCCGTAGAGAAATTACCCGCCTGGCCCGCCACCTCTGTGGGCACCGCATACACGGCGTAACGCAGGTTTTCCCCGGCAGGATCCCAAACCAGGCGGTTCCCCTCCAGTCTGATGCCCTGCGGCAGGGGAAGCGGTGTGAGGCTGTTCCAGCTCTTCACCGGAGGAAGGGCCGCCCACCGGTACTCATGGGTTCTGAAATAGTTCATGATGCCCTTGGTGAAGAACATCGTCGAGCGGAAAAAAACACTTCCCGGAGCACCGTTCAGGTCGGAGAGCCGGTTACGGGCCACCTGTAATCCGAATTCCGAAGGATCATAGCCTGCCACCTCCGCTTCACGGCTGACCAGAGAGTAGTATTCCATCATGGAGAGTCCCCCTCTTCCGGTGGTATTTCCATTCAGGAAGGCCGCCTTCAGGGCGGCTGGCGGCGGATAATCCGACGGATCTAGTCCCGACAGGCTGTGGCTCACATAGAGGTGCCTGCCAAAACGGTTGACGACTCCCGACCACCAGGGTGAGAGAATGTCAAAATCCTGGTTGGTGCTGGTGGTGGGCCAGTAAATCTGGGGGGAGATATAATCGACAGTGCCTTCGGCGAGCCAGGCTACGGGGTCACAGTAAATCGACTTATAAGCATCCATGCCCGTGATTCCCCGGGGGAGCTCAAGTCCGCGTGAGGCCGCCACCTGGGAGTCGGTGGTCCAGATGCCAAAAGGAGAGACCCCGAAGGTCACCCAGGGTTTCACCTCCTTTATGGCCTGGAAGACCCCGGCCACCATCCTGTTCACATTGTCGCGCCGCCAGTCGCCAAGATCCATTCCCGCCGGGCGCCACCGCTCCTGCGCGTACTGGTCAAGGGTGGAAGAGGTGCCCTCATAGGCATAAAAATAGTCGTCAAAGACGATCCCGTCCACATCATAATTGGTGATGATTTCCCTGACAATGCCGGCAATCAGGGTTCTGACCCCGGGGTTCCCGGGGTCCAGGATAGAGCCTCCCCCGGTATAGGTCAGGACCCACTCGGGGTGGCTCTGGCGGTAATCCCCGGGCTGGCCGGCATATTTTCCGGCCACCGACTCAAAGCGGTAAGGGTTGAGCCATGCATGGAGTTCCATTCCCCGTTTGTGGGATTCGGCCACGGCAAAAGCCAGGGGATCCCAGCCGGGATCCACCCCGCGGGCAGCCGACAGATGGGCCGACCAGGGTTCATAACTGGAGGGATAAAAGGCGTCACATTCGGGCCGCACCTGGAAAAAGAGGGCATTCATGCCGGTGATCTTCATGGAGTCGAGAATCCGCACCAGCTGCTGCTTCTGGAGTTCCACCGTAGAGGGGTTGCCACCCGCCGGAATTTTCACCCCCGGCCAGTCAAGTCCCCACACCGTCGTCAGCCATGCAGCCCGCAGTTCCCGCTTTGGGGGATCCTGGGCCACCGCCTCCGGCGCAACTCCCAGGAGAAGGAAAAACAGCAGGGCAAGAACGCTTATCCCCGGGAATCTCCCGCGACAGTAATCCGGCATCTCTTTCAATCCATTAATCATCCTCTTCGGTATTTAGGGTAAGACAATCAGTTTCCCCTGGATGGGTGCGGAAGTACCGTTGGCCACCCAGATGTAGGATCCGGCGGGCAGGTTTCCCAAAGGAAGGAAGCCGGAAGAAACCCCGGGGGCCAGAACCACCTCCCATTCCCTGATCTTCTCACCGCGGAGGGTATAAAGGCTCACCCTGGTTTTCCCGGAAAAATGACCGCCCTGCAGGTAAAATCCTTCCCTTGCGGGATTGGGGAAAACCCACTCCTGGGGCAGAAGGGCGGGCCTTACCAGCCTGCTGAGGGGAGTGGGGTATACCGCATAAAGCCCCTTCAGCCAGAAGGTCCCGGTGTACCGGGTTCCCTGGACATAGGAGGGATCCCGCTCCACGATGAGTCTGATCGTCTTCAGCATCAGGGGATAATCCTCCTGTCTGATTTCGGCCGTACGGAGAGCGGCCGGCCTGGCTGCCACAACGTCACTGGTGAAGGAGGGCACCTGGCACAATCCCGCCGTATGGTCGACAATATAGTAATAGGCATTCTGATAACCGGTACCGGCAGCTTCCAGCATCAGGGAATCGGGCATTCCATAGAGGGGAATCTCCTTTGTGAGGGTGATGGAAGCGGTGCGGTTGGAATAGACAAATGCATAGTCGACACGCAGCATCTCTTCCTGCGTCAGGGGATGTTTCTCCCGTTTCAGGGCAACCTGGTCGATGTAGCTCAGGGAGGGGCTCCAGGTGGCAGGATCGGAGAAATCGTCGATGAGCATCCTTCCCCGGCCCACTTCCATGTCCACCATACAGGTATCGGCATGGAGGCTGTCGCCGGCACGCACAACCACCCCGACACGCCCCTCCTTCAACCCCCGGAAACGCCCCGTGGCATCCACCCTGCCCACCGACCCGTCAAGCGACACGAAACGCAGAATCTCGTTATCAATCAGATAGGGAACACCGTCGGATCCGGTGCCATACACCTTAAAAACATAATCCCGGCGGTCGTCAATGAGCAGCTTCCGGGTCCCAAAACCAATTTTTTCAGCCGCTTTGACAAGGACCGTCATGGTGTCGTTGATTCCCTGCCAGGTGCCCGTGATGATGCCGCTGCCCCCGCTGCCGGAGGCCGTGAACCATCCTTCCCCGTCGATATGGCCGATATTCCCCGTGACAGCATACGTCATGTTTTCAGCGTTCAGGTAGGAGACCATCCCGCCTTCGTCATCAAAGATGCTGCCCCTGACGTGGAATTTTCGGCCAAAGGGTATGGTGATATGGCGGGCATTGAGCTGCATATGGCTTCCCTGACCGGGCCCGGCCGCGGAAATGACCAGCAGGGCGTTGCCCACTGCGCGTTCTGCCCCATCGGAAGGACTGTTTTTTATGGCACCCCTGACCACCATCACCGAAGAACCCCCGCCGTCGAGGTTCAGGGCATGAGCCGCCCCCGAGGCCTTCATGATGTCGGCCAGCTGCTTGGTGCTTACGCCCTTCGACTGATCGGTACGCCCGTCCACGACCGCCAGGATGATCCTGGCACCGTCGGCACTATAGCCTGCTGCCGTCCGGGGATGCAGCTCCACCCAGTTGTTCTCCTGGACCACCCCGTCCCTGAGAATCTGACGGTCGCCCCCCACCATCCCGGTCAGCGCCGGAAACAGGGAAGGTTCGTTCTTCAGGGCGATCCGCACCTCAGCGGTGAGGGTATCTCCAGGCGTCAGCCGGTTCAGAAAGGCAGCGGCCACCCCGTGCCCCGACAAAACCATCCTTCCGGGTGCGATCACCGCCGATCCGGTGCCTGCATACTTCGCCTCCACCTTTAGCCGCATAAGACGGTTGATCAGAGGCCTTTCCCCCTCTGCCAGGGTACAGGTCACTTCCGTTCCCCATTGATTGGTGCGGGTCGTCCGGCCAAACCAGCCGTTGAAAAGGATCAGCTCATCGGTATCGCGGGTCTCATTCACCCCAGCCAGAGCAATCGTCTCGCCCCTGCCGGTTACGCTCCCGCTGAAGGTCATGACATCAATGAAGGGAACCAGATGGTCGTCGAAGGCCAGCAGGGGACGGCTGGCGTGGGGAACCCTGGCCAGCTCTCCGTTGATGATCTGACCGTTGACGGGAACCCCCTGGTTCGGAGAGACCGTGTTGTAAAAGTCGCCGTTCACCGCGGCAAACACCTGGTGCCCCGGGTAGGACCGGCGTGCAGCCATGGCAGAAGGCCGCTCCAATCCCACCAGGGAATCCCTGCCCAGGCAGGTCTCCAATCTGACCTGCGGATGACGGGCATCCACCACCAGGGTATTCACCAGAAGAGGCAGGTCAGGAAGACGGTAATAGGTGTGCAGGGTTCCATGGCCCACATCATGGGTATGGATCAGGGTATCCACCCTGTACTTCATCCCCTGAACCAACAGGCTGTCCTGCGCCTCCACGGCACCAGCCCAGCCTGCCGCCAGAAAAATCGCCAGCACCACCCTTTTTACCCTATGCATTTCCATGCTTATAATGAGTCACCATTATCCATACTTCAAATACGCACCAACCATGATGCATGTACAAAGCCTTTCTTTGCGGCTGAAGAATAAAAACAATCACCGTGGGGTCTGATCGATGGCCAGACCATAGGCTTCCACACCGGAGATGAAATACTCCACCTGGGGACTCTCATCGGCCAGTCTGATCCGCTTGATACCTGAGCGATGGAGGGGATTGGCGGCATAATACTCCTCAGGGTCGATGCCCGCAGGCACCTGTGGCCCCCGGTAAGCCCAGTAGAGGTATTCCTCATCCAGGGCCATGCCCGTCACAAAAAGTCCTTCGGAATCGCCGCCTTCCCCATCAAAGGGACTCCGGTCGATAACCTTGATTCCCGTTCCATCGAGATTGCTGCTAATAATCATCTTGTACCGGCTGTCGGAAAGGTAAAGCTTCTTATGGAGATCGTCGATCACAAAGGCGCGGACACCAAAACTCTGGTGGATGGCCCCCGCTGCCGGGGCCGGATCTCCATCGACCTTCGCACGCCCAAGGTTATCGCTCTCCACAAACCTGAAAATTCCCGACCCGGTCGTGTGCTTCGCCCACCAATACTGTCCGTTGTACCTGGTGATGGTGCCATTGATATTCCCCCAGCTGATGCCTTCCCCATAGTAACCGAGCCAGTTGTTCCTTATCCAGTAAGGGAATTCGGTCAGACTGAATTTTTTGTTGCGGGTGGTGAGAGGGGTCTTGAAGATGCCTTCACGGCGGTCGGCCCAATAGATCATTTTTTCCTGTTCATCCACAAAACCATAGTAGAAGTCGAGAAAGGTGTCGCCCCCGAAATTCTCGACGACGCTTTCCCTGCGGGAGCCGTCATGGGATACCACAAAAATTTCTCCATCGCCTGCGGTAAGGTATAACGGATCTGCCACGTAGGTAAAGCTGGTCCCGGCATCAAAGACATAAAGCCAATCCCCGCTGAATTGCATGGTAATGGGGTGCTTGCCCGAGCGGTGGCCCATGTCAAAAGGTTTATTGACGCCCGGATCCAGTCCGGGAATCAGCTTTTTGGCCATGATGTTTCCTTTCTTCACGGCATAATACAGGGTACGCGCCGGGAGGTTATAGTTTACCCTGACGTTCACCATGACAGGCGTGAGTTCCTTGCCGCCGATATGGACGGTCAGGGTCACCATCTGGCTTCCGATGGAGCCGAACACCACCGCCGGATCAGCCAGGGCGCTCCGGCCTTCATCGTCCACACCCGGACCACGCGTCCCCTCCGGAAACTGCCAGGCCAGGGTTACCTCCTTGTTCTCGGGATTCTCCAGCATCACGCTGAAAGAGACCTGGGTCTGGTTGTACACGATCACCGGGTCGGAGGAGGTGAACCTGACTACCGGCACAATGTCACTGATCATCAGTTTCTTTTTAACCTCCCCTGCACCGTCGGCCTTCAGGGTAACCGTATAGGTCCCGGGTTCTGTATACTTGTGTACCGGATTCTTCTCGGAGGATGAGCTGCCATCCCCGAAATCCCACTGCCAGGAGTTTCCGGTCACCGATAAATTCACAAACCTGATCTCTTCACCCACCACGTAATGGAGGCTTTTGGCCGCATAACTGAAATCCACGGCCCGCGGAGAAAAGTCTTCCGGCGTGATCTCCTGCCGGCAACCCCAAAGGACTGCCCCCAGGATCATCATCCCCGTAAGCACTGATTTTCTTATCTTTTCCATGATCGGTCGTTTAAAAGTGAACTAAAACACGGTGATTCTCTTCACATCCGAGAAATTGGCGACCTGTTGGCCGTTGACTACGCGGAAGCGGGCGTTCAGCTCATAGTTTCTGGAGAATTCCACGGCGTAGAACTGTCTGTTTTTGTTGTAGACCAGTGCGCTGAAGGGGAGCTGGTCCACTTTCTGTCTGAGCAGGGGCAATGCCTCCGGCTTGACAGGCCGGCTCACTGTTCCATCGGTCGTCACCGTATCAAACCAGGTCTCCAGGGTATCGGCAGGCACCACACCGTTCTGGGTCACCAGCAGCGTTTTGAAATCCTGGTATCCCAGTTGCGCAAAAAAACCGTTTATAAAGCGCTTTCTTACCCCCTCCGGAATAAGCTGGTCGATTCTGGTCTGTTCCCAGGTCAGGGGATTTTTATACTCGAGGGCTGCCAGGGTATAACTCACCGGGAAGGTGCCGTCGATCACAAACGCCTTTTTCTCTCCGGAATAGCCGTTTTCATCATGGACAAAGGGCCTGATCTCCTGGGATTCACGCACCAGCTCCGTGGAATCAAGTAAAAAGGTGAATCCCGTGGGGGGGAATATCAGGGAATACTTCATTTTGCGCACCACATCATACCACACCCCCAGGGAAGTATAACGCTTATCGACCGACCAGTATTGGGCCTGGAAGGCCACCTCGTTGCCTGCGGTGACGTTGGTCACGGGCACATCCCAATAGACCCCGGCCGCCATAAAACCCGGTCGGGAAATCTCTCCTACGGGATCATTGATTTCGCAGGCGGCAAGCAGTCCCGCCACCGCCACCCAGACCAATCCCTTCAGGAAACGGGCCTCCGGACTTCCAGAGCCTCTGTTTATGTTATCTTTTGCATTCATACTCTCCTCCTTTCACTTTAGTTTTGGGGCGCCCAGATCATCGGTTTCTTGAGCCATTCGGGATTCCGGAAGGCATCGAGCCGGATGAGTTCCTCACGGTTGTATTTTTCCTCAGTCTCCGGGTCGTAGTTGATCCGCTGGATCCACTGGTTTTCTTCTGACCAGTAGGCAGAATAGAGGTTATGGGGTCTTCGCAGACCGGGGTAGATGACCACGTTGTCGAATCTGCGGTTGTTCAGGTCGTTGCTGTAGCCGTATCTGCGCAGGTCGTTCCATTGTTCCGGTTGCAGGTACATGGCTTTGTACTTTTCACGCATCACATGGCTGAGGGTGATGTTCGAAGAACCAGGGACCAGGTCGGGATTGCCCAGGTAAGCATCGATTTTCTCCCGGGGAACCTGCAGTCGCACCATGTGGGCCTCAATGCCCTGCCGGAGGTGCTCTGCGGCTTTGGACTTGTTCCCTGCCCACTGGGCCGCTTCGGCGGCAATGAAATGAAGTTCTTCGCGGGTAATCAGGGTAATGGCCGAAGTATCGGTGGTAAGCACACTTTCATAAAGGTCGGGATACCACTCGATCTTATAGGTCGAAGGCATCCCGGAGTTGCTCTCCAGATAACGGTAAGCCACTATTCCCTTGTCGTCGGCCCTCTTTTTCATGATCACCTCCAGCCGCGGATCTGCGGCCTCCCCGGTGAGGGGGTCATAGCCCATCATCTCTTCCACGAAGTAGCGGGTGGGAATGGCGCCCAGCAGGTCATTGGAGCGGCTTTCCCACGAGTTGACAGGCTTATTGTTGCGGCCCCACATGCAGTTCTTTTCGACGCTGGAGCCCCCGTCAAACTTATAGCGCGGGTCGTTCCACCCGGTCAGGGCGGCCTCCGCTGCAGCCAGAACACTCCCTGCACTGCCGGGATTGAGGTTGGGAAGATCCCTCAACAGAATTCTGGTCCTGACTGCCAGGAGCACCTGCTTCCATTTGGCCATGTCCCCGCCGAAGACGCGGTCCACATCCCTTCCCATAGGACGGTTGGAAGCCTGAGTCACCTCCGGTGAATCAAAAAGCCCGACCAGCTCGTCAGACTCCGTCTTCATCCACTGGTAGATGCTCTCCTGGGTATCATACTTCGGAGAAGAGGAGTTGTAGGCGTCGGTCAGAGGCATATCCCCGAAGATATCGGTGGTTTGCTGCACCGAGAGGAGTCTCAGCAGCCGGGTGAGGGCAATGTAATTCACAGCGTTCTCCTCCCCGGCAAAACGGAGCAGTTCCTTGGCATTGGTGCCCACGTCGTAGAAATGTCTTCTCCACTGGGGATGGCGGTTCATGCCCAGAAATTCCCATCCGCTGCGGTAGGCATGGGAACCGGTCTGGCTCCGCCCGGCCGTGGTCAGGCACTGGGAGAGATAGGCCCCATACTCGGCATGGTCGTAATTTTCCAAAGCGGAATAAAAGAGAACCACCGGCATGATCTCGTCGACGGGAACCTTGTCCACACCGTCGGGATCCCGGTTATCGCCCAAAAATTCGTCGCAACCCGGGAGGAGCATCAGAAATGCCAGCATCAGCAGGAAATATCTTTTCAGCTTCATGATCTTTCAGGTTTAAAAGGTTGCACTCACATTCAGGGTATAGCTGCGGGTATTGGGAATCCCCAGGTAATCGATGCCGAAGGTACCCGTGCCGCCTGCCGTTCCGGTGTAGTTGACCACCGGGTCGGAACCCGAATAGGTGGTCAGCAGGAGAAGGTTTCTCCCGGTAAGAGAGAATTGCAGCCCTTTCAGTCCGGCCTTGGCCGCCAGCCGGCCGGCATCCCAGGCCAGGGTGGCGTAGCTGATCCGGGCCAGGGAACCTTCCTCCACGAAGTTGGACCCCACGGGCGCATAGTAGTTGTTGTAGAAAGCCTGGTCAAAGACCACCGGCATGGTGTTTGGTGTAAAAGTGCCGTCGGCCTGTTCCACCACTCCTTCGATGAGAATCAGCCGGTTGCGGTAATCTTCCAGCATTTTGGCCTGGCCACCCGACATCAGGCTCCTCAGGGTACCGTTCACCACATCGCCTCCGTACCGGAACTGTGACATCACCGAAAGTGACCATGTCCTGTAACTCCAGCGGTTGAGCCAGCCGACTGTAAATTCAGGCTCCCGGTTACCGATCAGCAGGGAGCTGGAGGCATTGATTTTGGGTCGCCCCAGTTCGTCGACGATGATCTTTCCCTCCTCATTGCGGAGGTAATCCTTTCCCGAGAGGGCCATCGTCGACCCGTGGAGGTAGGCGGTGGGTCTGATATCGCCCACCTGGCCGGCATAGTGGTACACTTCGACCAGCTGGTCAGGAAGCGCCACCACCCTGCCCCGGCTTCTGCCAAAATTGGTGATCATGTTCCACCCGAAGTCGTGGCCCCTCACCAAGGCCTGGTCCCAGGAGATCTCAAAGCCCTGGTTCTTAATATCGCCTTCGTTGCGGGTCTGCAGGATATTGCCGGAGGCGGGGGAAACCCTGACCTCCACAATCTGATTGGTGACCGATGTGGAGAAAAGGGCCACGTCAAGGCGGGTGCGTTCCCCGAAAAGGCGCATATCGGCTCCCACCTCCCATGAAGTGGTCATTTCGGGTTTCAGATGGGGATTGCTGCTGCGGGTGGGATCCACCCCATATCCCCCGTCGGGATGAGGCATCGCCTTGTACCAGTTGTTCAGCCGGTATAAGGGGGCATCCTTACCCACCCTGGCCCAGTTGGCCCTGATCTTGGCAAAGGAAACCGCCGTTTCCGGAAGATCGAAGATTTCGGTCAGGATGGCCCCCCCGCTGAAGGAGGGATAGAAATAGGAGCGGTTCTCCTCGGGAAGCGTGGAGGAGTGGTCGTTGCGGCCGGTAATCCCCAACTGGGCAATTCCCCTGTAATCGAGCTTTACTTCCCCATAATAACCATAGACGTTTTTCTGCGTCCGGTTCAGGGTAATGTCCTCCTTCCGGAAGTCGGAGAGGTTACCCACGCTGTAAAACTCGGGGACAATGAACTGCCTTCCGCCCAATCCGGCCGACCGGCCTGCGGAGCGTTTCACATCCCAGCCTGCCAGCAGTTCCATATTCCAGTGATCGGCCAGCTTCCGGGACCAGGTAGCCAGGATTCCGCCGTTCACCACCGTACTGCGGCCATCGGAATAGAAAAAGGAGCCCAGGTAGTCCAGGTCCTCGGAAGTGGGGGTTTTCCCTGGTTCGAGGCTCCACCGGGGGGTGACCATACTCTTGCTCTCCGAATTGGTGAGGTCGTAGCTGACCCTCCCCGTCACATGGAGGGTGCTGACCACGTTCCAGGTCACCGATCCCTGCAGGAGCGTGCGGTGGGAGTCGTACCGGGCTTCATCCATATAGCGCGACCAGAGGGGACTCGCCGGCGAATTGTAGCGGTTGTTGGTGTCGACGTAAAGCCAGCGGATGGTCCCGTCAGGATTCCTGTAGCGGGTGATGTCGTCATCGATGGGCCACTGGTAAGCCGAGCTCATGCCCGCGCCCCCGCGTGAATCCCGTGTCACCAGGTTGGCCATCAGATCCACCGACAAGCGGGGTGACACCTCGTATTTTGATTTGAAAAGGATCCCCCAGCGTTGAAGGTAATCCTCGGGGATGACCCCTTCGTGGCGGACATAATTCCCGGAAGTGTAAGAGGTGAACTTCTCAGAGCCCCCCGATACCGAAAGGTCATATTTCTGGTAAAGGCCGGTTTTCAGGTAGTTCCCGGGATTGTCATAAAGGGTAGTTCCTTCCGGAGCCAGGGGCCCCCAGCCTCCCATCGACTGCTCGCGGTAGACTCCGTAAGAGCCGCGGAGATACATCTTCTGGATCTCCGGCACCCGTGTGGCCTGGTCGACCTGCAGCGAACCGCTGGCTTCGACCCTGATCTCACCTTTCCGGCCCGATTTGGTGGTGATGATGATCGCCCCGTTGGAGGCTTCCTGCCCGTAAAGGGCTGCCGCCGCCGCTCCCTTCAGTACCGTGACGTTCTCGATGTCATTGGGGTTGATCTCCGCGGCCTTGGTCGCCCCACCCGAAATGTGCATCCCGTTCAGGATGAAGATGGGTTCGTTGTTCTGCGCCGGGTTGATCGAGGAAATCCCCCTGATCAGGATCTGGGAGGAGGCCGACGGGGAACCCCCGGTTCCGGAGACCTCCACGCCCGCAATCCGCCCCTGCAGGGCATCCACAAAATTGGTCTGTCTTCCCGTACTGAGATCTTCAGAATTGACCGACTGTACCGCAAAGTTGAGGCGGCGCTTTTCAGAACGGATCCCCATGGCGGTCACCACCACCTCGTCAATACCCCTGGTTTCTTCCTCCAGCACCACATCAATGCGGCCTTCACTCCTGACGGGAATCTCTACGTTCTTAAAACCCACAAAAGAGAAGACCAGGGTCGCTCCGGATGGTACCGCCAGGGAATAGCGGCCGTCAACGGCCGTAATTGTACCGTTTACCGTACCCTTTTCCACGACATTGACTCCGGGAAGCGGCTCCCCGGCCACATCCCTGACCGTTCCGGTGAGGGTGATCCTTTGCTGCTGCATAGTTTCTCCGCGTCTGGCGGCCCCGGGGTCTTCCGGAACAAGCGGATTTCCGGCCTGCGACTTCCATGCCGGAACCAACAGCAGAAGGAGACACACCCATCTCAGGAACAAGCGGGAAAGCACCCGGCGGCACCCTCCCTTTCTTTGTCTTTCATTTTCCATGTCTCACAGGTTTTAGGTGGCTGATTTGTTTCGTTGCTTTACAGGGGAGTTACCCCTATTCCCGGGCGGTCGGGAAGGGTTACTTTTCCATCGAGGACCGTCATTCCGTCGAATATATCATTGGATATCAAAAGGTTTCCGTCGAGGTCGGCCCAATCGACCAGGGGGGAGAGTTGGCTGGCGGCTGACACGGCGCAGGAGGTCTCGGTCATGCAGCCGATCATGACCTTCATATGCAGGTCCCGGGCCAGGGCGATCATTTTACGTGCCGCCCGCAACCCCCCGCATTTCATCAGCTTGATGTTGATCCCCGAATAGACGCCATGGCAGGGCAGCACATCGTCAAAAGTCTGGACGGCCTCATCGGCAATGATGGGGAGCGGACTGCGGGCGGTGAGCCAGGCAAGGTCATCCCTGCGGGATTTTTCCATGGGCTGCTCCACGAAGACCACACCCTGTTCCGACAGCCAGTGGCACAGCTCCAGGGCCTCTTCCCGGCTCGTCCATCCCTGGTTGACATCCACGCACAGGGGTACCGAGGAGACAGCCCTGACCGCACCAATCATCGCCCGGTCGTCACCCCGGCCCAGCTTCACCTTCAGGATATGATAGGCCGCCGCTTCCGCGGTCTTCTCCCTGACCACCTCCGGGGTGTCGATGCCAATCGTGAAACTCGTGGAGGGCGTGTCGGCAGGATTGAGTCCCCACATCCGGTGCCAGGGCTGCCCCAGCACCTTGCCCGCCAGATCGTGCAGGGCGATGTCCACCGACGCCTTGGCCGCATGATTCCCCCCGGCCGCGGCATCGACATAGTCCATGATATTTTCAATATGGAGGGGATTATGAAAGCGACCCAGATCCAACATGGAGAGGAAGCTGCTCACCGACGCCTGGTTTTCAGCGAGATATGGGGGCAGGCTGGCTTCTCCGTAGCCCACAATACCATTCCACTCTATCTCGGTGAGTATGTCGGGGGTGGTGGTGCGGGAACTTCCCGCCAGGGTAAAAACGTGCCGCAGTTGCAGCTCATAGGGTCGGAATCGCAGGGTCAGGGGCATATCTTTCCAGATTTTTGGAGTTTCAGCAACCGGGTAACAGCCCGGGACTACCCCGGCCATCAGGGCTGTGCCGGCGGCCAGGCCCGCGGTCGTGATAAACCGGCGCCGGTTGCCTGAGAATGCATTACTGTGGTTCATCTATTCAGGTTAAGTTATATTTATAATACAGGTCTGAACCTCACAGGTCATGTCAGTACCAGGGATGCTCCTTCACAGGGGTATACCCGAAACGGGAGGTCAATCCCGTCACACGCCGGGCACCCACATAGGTTCCTGAAAGGTACTGACTGAAATGGGGCTGTGTTTCGTCCATGCTTTGGATGGCCACCTGTCCCGAAGCATGGATCACCTCCCTTTGACCCAGATAAATCCCCACGTGGATGATCCTCAGGGGATCCTTACGTCCGAAAAAGAGGAGATCACCCGGAAGGAGGTGCTCTTGATGGGCACTGCCATCGACCACCTCCCCGTATTTGAATTGCTGGGAAGCATCCCTTTCCAGGATGATCCCATTGAGAAACCACACGGTTTTTGTGAAGCCACTGCAGTCGAGCGCCTTGGAGGAGGTTCCCCCCCACTGGTAGGGAATGCCGGAAAAGGTGCGGGCTGTGGCCGTAAGGGATGCCGGAGTCGCGGAAACCTCCTCCTTCCAGGCGGCGAAATCATGGAGTTTGCCGGATCGGGCCCATCCCTGCCTGCCTCCCGGAAGGGTCACCCTGCTCCAGGCTCCTTGTCCGTGTGCTCCCTCCACCAGACAGCCGGCGGCCAGGTCACTGATCCGTTCGAGAGACAGGGTATCGGCAAACACCTCCCCGTATTGCCCGGTAAATATCAGCCGCGGTGCCTTGCGCCAGCCTTCCAGTTCTTCCGGAGTGACCGGTTGTACCGAAGAGGCATTGGTCCACGAGAGGTATCTGTCGGGGGTTTGTATATAAACCCAATCCCTCTCTTTTTTGAGAATCCGGAGGGGGGTACCCATCACTGCCTGTGAGACCATTTCTGCGCCATGTCCGGGCCTGGCCCGCAGGTTGGCCACACTCACGGTCACCAGTCCGAAACACTTCTCCCCCACCCCGGGTGCGGGCAACAAAACCAGGCTGTCAGTGCATGCAGGGCTAATTGCCCGTGCTGCCGACAGAACCTTTTCCCGTGTTTCCGGGGAGAGCACCTCCCCCCGCAATACCAGCCCCCTGCCTGCTGTAGCCCGGGAAACCTCCACCACGCACCGGTCGGTCCTTTGGTCGGGGACCATCTCCCCGCAGACCCTGAGGGCTGCCTCATGCATACGGCTCATCCTGGCCGGCACACAGCCCTCAGTGAGGAGGAACAGACTCATGAAAACGTAAAGCAGGTGTTTCATAGGCTGTTATGTTGTATGATAACTTCAGTTTTTCAAAGTTAAGAACAATGTGACAGTACGTCAAGAGGCCGGGGATGTTTTTAAGCACAAATTGGTATGACAACCCTACAGGTTTTCCAAGGGTGTTACAGGTATTCCACAGACATCCGGTAGCTCCACCGGTTGAAATAGAGGTTACCACCGCGCCATTCCACCTCTCCGCGCTGGAAATCGACGGGTTCGCTGCGGGGGTATTTTTTAGCGGGGACGAAGGTTTCTCCCACGGCGTCGTTGACGATAAGCCGCCAGGGGTCGATACCGGTCATGTAGAAGTCTCTGATGCGGGGGTCGTCGGAGGGGAGGCGACCAAACGACATGTCGAGGGGCACCCAGCCGGCTCCTTCATACCACACTTCGCACCAGTCGTGGAGGTTGACCTCCCCGGGATGCATCATCCAGCCGCTCTGCCATTTTACCGGCACCCCGTTGTACCGGGCCAGGGTCATGAACAGCAGGGTTTTCATGCCGCAGTCGCCGTGACGGCGGGTGAGCACATACTCCGGAATATTGGGCATTACCCCGTATTCCAGGGCCCCTGCCCAGGGGATTTGGCTGTCGATCCAACAGAAGATCCTTCTGACGGCTTCCATGGGTGTGGCGGCATGGCCCACGATGGAATCGGAGAGTTCTCTGATCCTGGGCGTAAAGCGGATATGGGGCGGCTGTTCGGCCAGGTACTCTCTCATTTCCGCGGGATCGCACCAGGGCGTCAGCGTCAGCACGGCAGGGTCAAAATAGTGCCCCGCGGAGCGCCAGGAAAAGGAGGTTTCGAAGCGGACCGGTTGCCCGGCTTCCGCCTTCTGCTCCATATAAAGGCTTCTCTGCCCGACGGTGTCGGGGGCCACAAAAAAGCCGGCAGGAAAGGCCTCAAGGAGTCTGATTTCCTGCTGCCGGAGGTGGTTTTCCCGGGGCCAGGGGAGCCAGCAGCGGATCACCTCACCGGGGGGAACCGCATCGGCCTCTACGGTCAGGGTGTATTTCACGCGCAGGGTCACCGGGAGTACCGGCTGGCCATACAGGTCAGGAAGTTCAATGATTTTTGCCGCATGGTGCATCCTGAAGGTGTCAAAGGGTTCCGGAACTGCCGCCTCCACGGGGAGGTCACGCCCCCTGCGGTGGTCCAGGAGCCGCTTCAGGTTGGAAGCCGCCCTGTTGAAATAGCGTTTCTCCCCGTCGATCATCCGCCATTCCAGCCACCCGCCTTCCTCCCAGGAGTGAAACTCCGCCTCCGTGAAAACGCCCACACTTCCTGCCAGACGTTCCCTGATCTGTTCTTCAGAAAGAGAGAACTCAAGCCGTAACCGCTGGGTGAGGTCTGCGAGTGAATCCAGGGCCGCCACCAGCAGGGAATCGCCGGCGACCTCCGCACGCCAGGTTTCTGTCATGGCGACCGCCTCCGAAAAACGCCCCTCATCAATCGCCCCGGCCACCTCCGCAATCCTGCTGCCACGCCCCATCCCTCCGGAACATGCAGAAAGGCCCCACACAGCCAGAAGAACCATGACGCCCTTCATAATTTTCAGAGTGAAATTCATAAAAAGTTCATAGATTTATTCCAAAATTAAACCATTTGATCTTCATTACGGTCAGGTGGCACCACTAAATTCCATATTGAAATGAAAACACGTGCGCTTATTACGCCGGTGCTGGCGGTCATGCTCCTTTTGCCGGGGCTTCTTCACGGTGCCGGGAAAGTCAGAACCGGCCTTGAAATTCTGGAAGAATCGGGATTCGCCCTTTTGAAGGGGAAAAGAGTGGGACTCATCACCAATCCTACCGGAATAGACCGTGCGTTGCGATCGACGGTCGACCTCTTCCATTCCTCCACGGCCTTTGAGCTGGTGGCGCTTTTCGGTCCCGAGCATGGGGTTCGCGGTGATTACGGAGCCGGTGACTACGTGGAGAATTACACCGACCCCCATACCGGTTTGCCGGTGTACAGCATTTACGGGAAAACCCGTAAACCCACGGCGGAGATGTTGCAGGGGATTGACGTGCTGGTATATGATATCCAGGACATCGGCTCCCGCTCCTATACCTACATCAGCACGCTGGGACTGGCCATGGAGGCCGCGGCAGAAAACAACATCCGCTTTGTGGTTTTGGACCGGCCCAATCCCCTGGGAGGAGTTAAAATGGAGGGCTTGCTCACCCGTCCGGGATTCTTCTCCTTCGTGAGCCAGTTTCCCATTCCGTATGTACACGGAATGACGGTCGGAGAGCTGGCCCTCTACCTGAACAGCGAGGGGCTCCTGGCCAACGGGGTGAAATGTGACCTTGCAGTCATTGCCATGAAGGGATGGAAACGGAAGATGACCTTTGACCAGACCGGCCTTCCCTGGGTCCTGACTTCGCCCCATATCCCCCATGCATACAGCCCCATGTTCTATCCCATATCTGGGATCCTGGGAGAACTCTACACCATGAGCATCGGCGTGGGGTATACCCTCCCCTTTCAGCTCTTTGCCGCTGAATGGGTGGAAGCCGAAAAACTGTCCACCACGCTCAATGGCCTGGCCCTCCCCGGCGTCTCCTTCCGGCCCATCCACTTCACTCCTTATTACAGCACAGGCAAGGGAACCATCCTCCATGGCGTCCAGGTCCACCTGACAGATTATGCCAAAGCCAACCTCTCGCTGATCCAGTTTTACGTCATGCAGGAGTGCCACCGGCTATGGCCTGATAAAAACCCCTTTGAGATGTGCGATCCCTCCCGCCTCAGCATGTTCGATAAAGTGTGCGGCTCCGACGTGATCCGGAACAGTTTTATGAAAAACTTCGCCGTCACGGATATCCATAACCTCTGGATGCAGGAGATCCCCGCCTTCCGGGAAAAGGTAAAGCGGTACCTGCTGTACAGATAACAGCAGGGCTGAGGCTGAAGTTAAGGCTGAGGCTGAGGTTAGGCCTGAGGTTAGGCTTAAGGCTGAGGTAGGCCTGAGGTTAAGGCAGAGGCTGAAGTTAGCCTGAGGTCAGGGCTGAGGCTGAGGTTAAGGCAGAGGCTGAGGTTAAGGCAGAGGCTGAGGTTAGCCTGAGGTCAGGGCTGAGGTTAGCCTGAGGTCAGGGCTGAGGCTGAGGTTAAGGCAGAGAAGTGTGGAGTCCGTCACCTGGCGGATGAACTCCGTGGCGGAACGAAGCAGAGCCGGTCCACTGACGGATGAACTCCGGGGCGGAACGAAGCAGAGCCGGTCTACTGACGGATGAACTCCGTGGCAAAACGAAGCAGAGCTGGTCTACTGACGGATGGAGGTGCAAAATAATCTTAACTTTGCGCCTGTATCCTGATTTGATGAAAAGAACCATCCTTTTACTTCTGCTCGTGTCGTTGTTGAAAGCATCAGCCGGAACGGTCTATTACCTTTCGCCCAGCGGTTCTGACGCTCACAATGGCACCTCACCTGACACTCCCCTGCGCATGCCCGACAAGGCCATCGCCAAAGTGGTCGCCGGCGACACCATCCTGGTGCGGGGAGGAACCTACACCATCTCTTCGACCCTCAGTATCACTAAAAGCGGAACGCCGGAGAAGAAAATCCATCTCCTGGCATGGCCGGGGGAATCACCCGTATTCGATTTTTCGGGAACAGCCTCCGGGAAAAGGGGGATCACGCTGACCGGCAACCACTGGGTCATCAGGGGCCTCGCCATCACCAGGGCTGGCGACAATGGCATGATCATATCAGGAGGAGCATATAACCTGATTGAGAACTGCAGATTTTCGGAAAACGAAGACACAGGGTTGCAACTGGGTGCTGGGGCCCATGACAACCAGATTATCAACTGCGATTCATGGTATAACGCTGATCCTCCGGACTATGGCGATGCCGATGGGTTTGCTCCAAAAATGGACGTGGGCACCAACAACTATTTCTATGGGTGCCGGGCCTGGCAGAATTGCGATGACGGATGGGACGGTTACCTGAGGAACGGCAATAATGCCTCGACCATTTTGGAGAATTGCTGGACCTGGAGGAACGGTTACCTGAAGGATGGAAGCGACCCCGGATCCCAGGCCAATGGGAATGGATTCAAAATGGGGGGCAGTGATGATAAAACATTAAAACACCACTTTATCGTCAAAAACTGCCTGGCATTTGACAATAAATCAAAAGGCTTCGACCAGAACAACAACAAAGGATCCATGACCATTTTCAATGGTACAGCCTTTCGCAACAAGGGCAACGATTTCAGCATCCCTGCCGTGCTTCCGGCCGGAGAACAGGCGGTGGTGAAGAACAGCCTGGCAGCCCAGGGCAATAAGATCAGCCTGGGGAGTTTTGTCATCCAGGAAGCCAACAGCTGGAATGGAGGCGTAACGGTCACAGCTGCTGATTTTGTAAGCCTGGACACTACCGGGGTTTCAGGCCCCAGGAAAACCGACGGCAGCTTGCCGGAACTCCCTTTCATGAAGCTGGCTGCCGGAAGTGACCTGCTGGATGCCGGCGTCGATGTCGGATTGCCGTTTTTCGGTCCAAAACCCGACTTGGGTTGCTTTGAATGGAATATGGCCACCCATGCGGAACTGACGCCTCTCAGCCTGAGAAGTGTTTATGACATTAAACTCCTGAAAGCAGACCGGTCCTTTGCAGATGTCAGTTTCAATTCAAACCATCACGCCCTGATCTACGCTTCCCTGGTCTCTCTTCAAGGGGCACAATTGTGGCAGTCTCAGATCCACACTTCCGGAGCAGCGCGCTCACATGCCAGAATTGACCGCAGCACCATTCCTTCCGGAATCTATATACTGAGCCTGGGTACCTCCGCAAGAAGGGAGGCATTGAAAATATTCCTGCCCTGACCCGATTAAGGTGGAGGGGGAGGTAAGCGGCAGATTGCGGATTCCGCGGAACAAATTGGATTCCAGCCTCAAGACTCAAGACTCCAGATTCCAGACTCAAGATTCAGGATTCCAGACTCAAGACTCCAGATTCCAGATTCCAGACTCAGGATTCCAGACTCCAGATTCCAGACTCCAGACTCAGGATTCCAGACTCAGGATTCCAGATCGTTTACTGCGTTGATCATGGCCAGGTAGTTTTCCACAGGAATGAAAGGCGGGATGCTGTTCCCCGATCCCAGGGCGTATCCTTTTGATCCGGTCAGTTTCAGCAGCCGGGCAGCCCTGGCGGCCACCTCCTCCGGTGTCCGTGTGGCCAGAAAATCCATGTCGATGCCACCCAGGATAGCGATCCGGTCGCCCCACTGCAGCCAGGCTTCCTCCACGGGAAGGATCACATCTTCATAGGAGTGCTTGGCATCGTAGCCCAGGTCGTTTATGATCTCCTCCAGCATGCCGTAGATATTTCCGCAGGAGTGAAGGATAGCGGGCTTATGCCGTGCATGGACCGCCGCCACGATTTTGCGGTGCCATGGGAAAACAAGCTCCCGCATATGGTCAGGATCAAAAATGGTCTGGGTCTTGAATCCCCAGTCGTCGTTGACGATCACCGCCCCGACGCTCTCAAAGGAGGAGCAGATCTCATAATATTGCAGCAGGCGGCTGCCCACGGCATTAAAAATCTCCGCAGCCAGTTCCGGCTCCTCATAAATCATATAACAAAGCCGCTCGAATCCTACCAGGTCAGTCACATTTTCGAGCACTCCGCCCGGCCCCGGCGTGATGAACTTCATTCCGGCAGGAAGCATGGCAGCATACAGGTCAAAAACAGCGTAATCCCCCTCTTCTGCATCGGGCCAGGGATACCTGCGGAACTCCTCCTCACAGGTGATCACCGCTCCGGCATTCTGGGACAGGGAGGCTTTCTTTTCATGGGCTGCCGTTTCGAACTTCAGGCTCCTGAAAAACCGCGCCGGAATGGTGACATGGTCATATCCGGCATGATGAAAGGCATCAATGGTCATCCGGAAAAGCTCATCCCGCGTGGAAGGCACAAATCCCGGCCTTCCGGCCAGCAGGGCATTCAATCCATTGTTGGTGAAATACTCAAACAACACCGGCCGGCCGGCCTTCTCCCTTCGAAGCACCTTCAGCAACTGGCCGAAATCAGGCAGATATCTCCGTGTTACCTCTCGCATGACCATTGATCCTGTGTTTAATTTGTTTCACTCTGAGGATTCGTACTGTAAACAGATGCCATACTCCAGTGGCTTATCACTCAGGTCAGGGCACTTCTGATGTCGGGATATTTCAGCCTTTCATCAGCGCCCTTTTCCTTTGATATCCCTGTCCTGGTAATCCTTGAGGATCTTGCCGAAAATCTTCTCCTTTTTCCTCTTCTCAAAAACGGAAGTTTCAAAATAACTCCTTTCCCGTTGCATCTTGTGGAAATTTTCCAGCAAAGCCCTGTCCAGCATGCCCTTCTCAACGGCTTCCAGTACGGCACATCCCTCCTCCCGGTTATGCGTACAATCCTTGTATTTACATCCCTGCGAAAGATGGTAAATGATATCGAAGGTGGTTTCCAGTCCTTCTGACGGATCCACAATCCCCACTTCCCGCATGCCCGGATTATCAATGAGGATTCCTCCGTTTTCCAGAATGGTCAGCTCCCTGTGACTGGTAATGTGCCGGCCTTTGCCGGTACTTTGACTGATGGCACCGGTTTCCATCAGGTGCCTTCCGGAAAGATTGTTCAGCAAGGTCGATTTACCAACTCCCGAAGATCCCAGCATGCAACAGGTTTTGCCCTTTTGAAACACCCCGTTTAAGGTTTCGTATCCCTCCTGCGTCTCATTGCTGATGGCATAAACCGGTACATCTTTTATTCGCTCACGGATCTGCTCCATCATCTTGTCCAGGGAAGTTCCCGGGATGAGATCCGTCTTTGTCAACAGGATCACCGGAGCTACCTTTGAGGAATAGCATATGGTCAGGTATCTTTCAAGCCTGTTGAGGTTAAAATCCCGGTCCGCGGCCTGGACCAGGAAGGCATAATCGATATTGGCGGCGATGACCTGAACCTCTCCGAATTGACCGATTGCCTGTCGGGAAAGGAGGGAGAAGCGGGGGATAACGGCGTGAATCACGGCAAAATCAGGGTCATAGAGGGTCAGCGCCACCCAATCCCCCACGGCAGGAAAATCCTCGCGCCCTCTTGCTGAAAACCTCAGATTGCCGGTTATTTCGGCATCATATTCCCCCTTTTCAGTGATGACGGTATACCTTTCCTTATGTTCCGCCACTACCCTGCCGATGTCAAAATCCTTCAGGTGATGATCGTCCCTTCGTTTTTCAACCTGCTCATTATATCCGAAATCTTCCAGTTTCATTTCTTTGTAATTTGATCAACCATAACCTTATCCTTGATCCCGACCTTGACCTCCATCACTGCCTTACCTTCACCTTAACCTGGGCGAAGCCTCTTGTTCCTGACCTCTATCTGCCGCAATGTTGCGCCAACTCCGGACCTTGCCCCTGACCTGCCTGGCCGGAAGCAAGGCCCTGCCCCCGGCATCAAAACCGTTCCATCCTGTACCCCCTTGCCTTCAGCTCCTGAATGAGGTCGTCAAGCCGGTCGTAGAACTTGTCGGTCCGGTCGGGATGGGTCCCCAGATGAATGAGCAGGATGGCCCCCCGCAATCCCAGGGGATGGGTCTCCTCAAAGCGCAGAAGCCGCTCCATCAGCTGTGGCGAACTTTTGTAGGAGGCCATGTCAGGGGTGGTATAGTCGGCATTGGTGCCCGTGCCGGGAGTGAAATTGAGGACCCATAGACCCATTTCCTCCGTCCATCGGCAAATCTTGGAATTATACCACTCATAAGGGGGAAGGAAATAAGGGACTTTCCGGCGGGGGATTCCCGCTTTTTGCAGCTCCCGCAGGTTCATCCGCAGGTCGCGCCGGAACTCCCGACGGGTCACCAGCAGGGAATCCCGTTTCTCCCAGGCATTGTAGAGCAAATGCCTGTCGGAATGGGGCCCCAGATAATGGCCCTCCTGCCTCATGCGTTCAATCACCTCGCGGAACCTGGGATTCCGCAGGAAATTACCGGTAAGGAAAAAAGCAGCCGGCACCTTCTGATCCCGAAGCACATCCAGGATTTTGACCGCCCCCTCCCCGAATTCGTCGGCTGAAAAAACCAGGCTCACCGTTTTCTGCGTGGTATCGGTGCGGATGATCGCCCCCTCGCTATCCTTTAAGGCATGATGAAACGGGGATCCGGACTGACCGAAGCCAGACAGTGAGGTCCCCGGAACCAGGAGGAAGAGAAGGAGAACTGGGTTCAAACGACTATTCATATCAATCCTCTTAAATTAACTGTACAAGCTCTTTCATCTGTTTCCCAAGCCATCGGATCTGCCCTGCATAACCAACCTGATTTAAAGCATCCTCCACTGCGTCCACTTTCAGGGTCAATGTGATCCAAAAAAATCCATGATCTGTTTCACCAGCGTGACGCGTGTCTCCTCATCCTCTAAGGTTTCGAGCGGGAATCCCAGCACCAGGGTACGGTATGGGCCTTTCCAGGCCACGCCGGCACTGATGTGGTTATCCCCGTAGCGGAAAGCGGTAAAGGCCCCTTTCCCGGCCGGTTCAATCCCATCGGGCGATTCCACCCCGTAGATTTCCGGGGAGTACCCGGTGTTGAATTTACCCCGGACAGTAAACCACTCCTTTCCGTAGTCGGTCGGATAGAAATGGCCGGTCCGGGAAGCATGGCCGGTCCGGGGTTGGAAATGGAGCTTTTCATAGGCAAAACGGAGGGCAAGAGAATCCCCGCTCTCCATCAATTCGGTTCCGGGATAGGCACCCGTGACCAGGATATTCCCGCCGGCTCCGGCAATCTCGCTGATCTTCCGCATAAACCCGGGAGTATAAATGGTAAAGTCAGTCACGGCGGGATCCTTCAGCGACAGGGTGGATTTTTCCTCCCCCAGCAGAATGTCGACGGCCGCATACCCGGAAGCGTCAAAATCTTCCCGGGCGAACACCTCGTCGCTCACCGACACATAGCTGTAGCCTGCCTTGTTAAAGGCTTTCCCGTGGATCCGCGGGAAATCAAAACTGTTCCCGGGAAAAAGGAGATCTTCCATATCGGTAAAACTGCTACCCCAGCCGGGATTATCGTCGTCGGTCCATGGTTTTTTGCGGTTAAAATCATACTGGTCGCCGATAAAGGTGGTTTCGCGCAACCAGGGAACCCCCCGGTCGTGCCACCATTCGATACCTGCCCTTTCGGGGGAATCGAAAACCGCAGGACCGCAAACCCGGTCAAACGCATTGACGATCAACACCGTCCCTTTGGAGTTTTCTACGAAACCTGCTGAGAGAATTTCTCCCGGGAAGCTCTCCCCGCCGCCATTCAGGGCGGTCACTTTAAAATCACAGGAGGTATCTCCGGCCGGAAGGGGGAGAGTGAGGGATGGCCGGGACACCCTCACACCCTGGTCCCATCCTCTGTCTCCGGAACGGCGGTACACCTTATACCCCGTGGGAATGGCTTCAGGCTCCAGAGGGTCGGCTACCGGTTCCCAGGAGAGTTCCAGCATTCCCCCATCCTTATGGCGGAGGGCGAAATGGGAAACCGGCAAGGGTTGGACCACATAAGGCCTCCCCTCGCGGACAGCCTGAAAGCGAAGCATTCCCTTATAAATGGCACGGCTGACGTCAAAGCGAAAACGCGGATCGAGGCCATAGCGCATGTCGGCCAGGTTCTGGTGTGAGAGCAGTTCCAGCAGCATCACCGGTACATTAGGGCGCCATGCCTCGGAATACTGGCGGTCCCACAAGGCCCTGCGGGTCCAGTCAGGTTTGTACAAAGCCCTCACATCCTCCACAATCTGGGTCTGGATCAGGTCGGTCAGGTCACGGCTGGTCATCCGGGAACTCCCGTCAGGAAAGACCCCCTGGTCGGCCCAGGTGCTGTAAATCCCCAGGGTTCCTATCACCGAATCACCGGGAGTGATCCCCGCGTCGGTATGAAAGGCAAAGGCCAGGTCCACGGGAATCCCCAGACCTTCGGCACTCCTGTGATGGGTGGGACCGGACGGATTTCCCATGAGGTAGTTGACCCACTCTCCCCGCGACATATAATCGTCGTTGTAATCGTTTTTACCCTCGTTAAGGCTGTATACCAGTGTATCGGGGAATCCTGCATACTGCAGGTAATAGCGTGCCCCCTCCCGGTACCTCGACTTGCCGCTGGTCTTCCAGGAAAATTGGGCGGGATCCATGGCAGCCACCTCCCCCGATGGAGCGCTTCCATCACTCAAAGACTTCTGGTTGGGGATCACGGCATCGGCCGGGCGCCGGGCCACACTGCCCATGCCTCCGCCAAAACGGACCGCATCGACCGATATCACCTCGCCGGGTTTCCCGGAAAGGCTTACGGATACCCCCTCGAAATCCGTCTTTTCTCCTGAAGGAATCGGAGATCCGGCATCCTTATTGCCGCCGGAACCGCTTGTGTCCAGAATGCTTCCGGAGGCAGCAAACTCCGGATCAGTACCGCGCCCCCTGTCACCTCCGAAAAGATAAGTGCCCAGGTACACCCAGGTACCTCCCCCGATCCGCTGGTTCACCTGCAGGGTATCGCTGCCTCCATCGTAATGGACAGTCACGCCCACCTCCTGACAACTCTCCGGGAAACGCTGCCAAGACAGGTAAACCGCATATTCGCCAGGTTCCGGCGAGCCATAAAAGAAAACCTCGTCGCGGCTTGCGGGGATGGCCCCATAGAGCAGCGAAGTTCCCATCTGAAAAGGATTCTGCCCGGGGAAGAGGGTATCAACTAACATAAAACCTTCCGGAATTACCCTCGCCTCCCTGTCCTGTGGAAGAATAATTCCTCCTTTCTGAATGAAGGCATCATGATTTCCACGTTTTACGGCTCCGGCATCGTTGTCTGCGATGACCTCCCGGGGTTGCCAGTCCCGCTCGACAGGGAGCAAAACGGTAGCCCCGCTGTTTTCCAGCATCGGCACCAGGAAAGGGATCACATACCCTTTGGTATAGACATCCTCCACCGTGCCGAAGAGCCGCGCGCGCTGCCACTCCCACCGGTCGAGCTTCGACTCGTAATACCACCCGTGACTGCTCCACAAGGCAATGTTATTGTTGTAAAGTCCCGCTTCCGGGGGGCGCCCACCGGCCTTGCGCACCAACGGGATCCGCATCTCCTTCCCCTCCTTCTTTTGCCGCGACACGTCACGCGCAAGCGATTCCCTATAAAAATTGGGTACCAGATCTTCCACCCTCCGGCTTCCGGCATACATCTCCACCGTATAACCCCGGTACTTCCTTCCCAGAAGATCAGTGAGCGACCGGCGCAGCAGGGTTAAATGCTCCTCCCTGACAGGAATATGGGAAAGCGCCGGTGTAAAGAAAACCTCCAACCGTTTTGCACCCGTGTGGAGCGATACAGAATCTGGGACAAAACGCCCCGTATGCTTCCACTCCGGAAAGGGAGAGACCCATTTTTCCAGCTTTTTCAGAACTTTTTGTTCAGGGGTCCTGGGGCCCGGAACTCCCGCATCCCCCGTGAACGGGAAAAATAATAAAAGAAAAAGCAGATGAACGCTTATTGTAAAACGTACCAGGATTCTCATTAGCCGGAGTTTTTAGTTGGAATTTCCGCGTCCCTAATTTACAGCTTTTATGATTCGCTTCAATTTATTGCCATTCCGGAGACGCTCATAAACCGATATTATAGATAAAAATGTAGTTTTGGCGTTTTACTCATCACGGACACTCATATGGAAATTGTTGTACTGGACGGATATACCCTCAATCCCGGGGATCTGACATGGGATGGACTGGCGCAACTGGGCCATCTGACTGTTTATGACCGGACGGTTCCGGAGGAGACGGTGGCACGTGCTGCGGGGGCGGAAGTGGTTTTCACCAACAAAGTGCTCCTGACGCGGGAGGTTCTGTCGCAGATCCCCGGATTGCGTTACATCGGGGTGCTGGCCACGGGCTACAATGTGGTCGACATCGGGGCAGCCGCGGATGCCGGCATAGTGGTCACCAACATCCCCGCCTACAGTACGGCTTCCGTGGCGCAGATGGTCTTCGCCCACATCCTCAATTTCACCAACCGGGTGGAACTGCATGCCACCGAGGTGCGAAACGGCAAATGGACCGGCCACCCCGATTTCAGCTATCAGAGTACGCCACAGTGCGAAATTGCGGGAAAGACGCTGGGCATCATTGGTTTTGGCCAAATTGGCCGCCACGTCGGCAGGCTGGGACATGCCTTCGGGATGCGGGTGCTTTTTCACAACAGAAGCCATGTTAAAGATGCCCCGTCCTGGGCTACACAGGTGAACCTGGAACAACTCACCCGTGAAAGCGACTTTGTCAGCATCAACTGTCCGCTTTCCCATGAAAACAGGGAGTTCGTCAACCACGGATTTCTCTCGGGCATGAAACCTTCGGCTTTCCTCATCAACACCGGGAGAGGGCCCCTGGTCCATGAAGCCGACCTGGCCGATGCCCTCAACAAAGGAATCATCGCCGGCGCCGGCCTTGACGTGCTCACCACGGAACCGGCCCTTCCGGGCAACCCCCTGCTTACCGCCCGTAACTGCTTTATCACCCCCCACATGGCATGGGCTACCCTCGAAGCCCGTACCCGCCTGATTACCATCGCCGTCGATAACCTCCGCGCCTTCCTGGCCGGTCAACCGCAGAATGTGATCCGCCCCTGACGGAACGCCCTGGATCTGCAACCCTCTCCGTTCCCAACAGGAGCTGATGCATTTCCAGAGTGAACGTAATCTGTTGCCCTGCAGGGAAAACATATCCGTTCCACGAACGCATCCCCGGCAGTTGCATCCTCGCTTCAGTCACATGTCCGGCTGGCAGCCAGGCCAGGACATCCCCGGGGAATTGAGCCAGGATTAACATTTTGTATTTCAGTAAATAAAAGGGTACCTTTGCAGTTTTTTGAGTCATGCTTAGCCAAATTATGCGTAAGGAGACGCGGGAGTTGTACCGTACCCCCATCCTCCAGCAGACTGCTTTCTGGTCCGATGTGAAAAACCAGTTGGGACTCACCTCCCTGGCCATCGACTTCAGGTCGGACCGTTCGGGATTGTTCACTGGTTCCCCGTTGAGCGGGCACATCCATTCCGATCTGTTGGTGCTGATCATGCCACTGGGGAACGGCCATTCCCTGGCGTATGTGCCCTACGGCCCTGAACTGGAACCCGGCGAAGAGGCCCAGGGTCCCTTCCTTGAGGAACTTACCGAATCGCTCCGCTCCTTCCTGCCCGCCCATTGCATCGCGGTCAGGTATGACCTCTTCTGGGAGTCCTGGTGGGCCAGGGAAGAAGAAAGATATGACGACAGAGGCTTCTGGCTGGGTGAACCGCAAAGGGGTTTCAGCGAACTGCGCTTCAATTTCAACACCATCCGGAAGAACTTCCGTAAGGCCCATTTCAATATCCTGCCAGCAAATACGATATTCATCGATCTGAAACCGGAACTGGAAACCATCCTGCACAGGATGAAACCCAAAACCCGTTACAATATCGGACTGGCCTTCAGAAAAGGGGTCAGTGTCAGGTCGGCCGGACTGGAGAGTATAGATACCTGGTATGAGCTATACCGGGAAACAGCCATTCGAAACCGCCTGACATTGAACGACGTGAAGTATTTCGAAGCGATCCTCAAGGCCCGGGCAGAAAGCACCAGTTCACCGGCCGAAGTCCACCTGCTCATCGCTGAAGAGGGGCATACCCCCCTGGCCGCCCTGTTCCTGATCCTTTCCGGAAACCGCGGGTGCTATCTCTACGGCGCTTCTTCCGACGCCGGCCGGAACAAAATGGCCACATACGCCCTTCAGTGGGAGGCCATCAGAATATCCAGGGAAAGGGGCTGCACCGGCTATGATATGTTCGGGGTGGCTCCCAATCCCGATCCCTCCCATCCCCTTTACGGCCTTTACAAATTTAAATCGGGTTTCGGAGGGAACATCTACCACAGCATGGGGTGCTGGGACTATCCGCTCAATGAGGAGGAGTATGTAAGGTATCTCCATACCGAACTTACCAGCAAAGGCTATCACCTCGGTTAACAAAAAAAAACATCTTTTACTGGTTATAGTTCATTTGAAATGGCGTAACTTGAGAACACCTATTCATCACCGTGTCCATGGTATGCCCAAATTGCCGGCTTTAACTCAGACCAGCGGATATCCCGGAAGGGCATTGCACCAGTCTCACGGAATGAAGCTTATCGACGTAACAGTATACGCAAATGAAGATTCGTCATTTCAATCTGCAGGGAGCGCGCCGGTTTGCCGGCGGAACTCCCGCCTCCCACCGGAATGTCGCCAGCCGCCGCCAGTTTGTCAAAACCCTAGGATTGGGAGCCATCGCCGTTACTCCCTCCGTGGAACTGTTGCACTCCCTGGTCAAACAGCCCTTTACCATCGAAACGGGCGAAGGGTTTCTGCGGGTTTTCCGTCACGGGTTACCGGCCTGGGAGGTGGCCATTTCCCTCTTCGGGAAGGGCGCTTCCCTTACGCACAGCCAGGAAAAGGGGGCATGGCGCTTCCACCTCTCCGGGGCAACCTGGCCGGGCACTTCCCTGACCTTTGACCTGCAGGGCCACATTTTTCATTCCGACGGAGCATGGCTCCTCGAAACACACATGAATCCCGGAGAAGAGACCGCCATTGTGGACTTCACCCGTTTTCTTGACGGGGAAGTCCACCTGAACTACGCCTGTACCCTGAACCACTCCCTGTATACGCAGAAGCAGGAACTCTCCCTGGATTTGGAGGGAAACTTCACCCTTGAAATCAACCACCGGTGGCAGATGCTCCTCTCCGGCCATCAGCAGGTCATTCTCCGCTACCACGATCAGACCTTCCTTTGCGACAGGCTGCTTCTGGAACCCTTCAACGGGAATCAGCTTGCGTTCCTTCACCGGGTGGGCAGCGCCGGCACCAAAGTCACCCTGCCGGGGTTCGACGGATGGAATACCCTGGTTTCCCTCATGAAATACCGCGAAAGAGAACCTTTTACCCTGCAAAAGGGCCGCGGAGACCTCCATCTCTTCTCCGGAATGACCAGCAGGGAGCGCCCCGTCAGGGTGCTCTGGGGCCAACCCTCCGGAGAGGTTCTCCGTTATACCGGTTTTGCCGGGGAAACCATTGCCCTCGACCAGCTTCTTTTTGTAGCCTTTTCCGGGGAAAAGGAGAGTCCGGTTTTTTATGCCAGTGCCTCCCTGGCAGGGAGAAGCCAGTGGGTCACCAACGGTGCCGGATCCTTCCGTATCGCCGGCAATCCTGATCTTCCTGATCTGGAGGCCTTCGGTTACGGAAACCAGGTGGAGGAAATCCTTTTCGAGCCCCGGCTGAAGGCGTTCCGCCCGCCCATAGAAGGGGTAGCCTCCCGCCCCACCGTCTTCAGCGACTCCCCGAAGATTTTCTTTGAGGACCAGGATCCTGTCAGGCGGACTACCGTGCCAATCAACCGGAGAATCACCCTTCCTGCCGGTCAGAAGCCAGCCGGTCAGCCTGCTGCGGGAGATTCCGGAGGAGAAAACCAGCAGAAACCCGGGACCACAGGTGCCCCTGCCACCATACAACCGGGGAACCAGCGTTCTCCGGCAGACCAACCGGGAGCTGGCGAACAACAGGAGCCGCAGGATCCCGTGCGGCGGGCACGGATCACCCTTCCGGCCGGCACAAGGGTCACTCCGCAGCAGGATACGGTTCGCCGCCCACAGCGGGCCGAACCCAAGGTGGAAGTGGACTTCGACAAGGTGCGCTTCCGGCCCAACAAAGCCATCACCATACGCTTTATGAGACCTGAAGACCTCATCTGGCTCGACTTTGAGTTTCACAACTTTGCCTTTTCGAACCGGGGAGAAGCTCCCTACCTGGAACTGGCCAACCCCAGAGAGAAAGGGATCATCGTGGTCCGTTTTCCCAGTCAGCATACCCTGGAACAGGCCTTCTTCGAGACCACCCCCATGGATACCACCGGGGGTAACGAGGAGATCACCCTCCCCGCCAAACATCTGCGGGCCGGAAGAAGCCGGCTGGTGTATGAAGTGGAGGAGAACCATCCCGGGCTTCCTCTGACTGTGGAAACCCTCCTCGACTGGTCGCGGTTTTCGCTGCGGGTCCATCCCCGGGCCTGGATCCGCCTGCCCCAGGTGATCTCCGCCGCCGATCACCACTTCATTGGAACGGGCACCCTCACCCAAAGGAGTCCCTCTCCGGCAGTTCCTTCCAGGACAATCTCTTCAACACTTCCCTCCCGCGGGGGGAATTACTCCCTCAAAATGGTGGAACTTGCCCGCCATAAAGCCGACAGAAGGGAAGCCTACCGCGAGGAAAGACTCCACCTCTCTCTGGCTCCCGCAGCGATGCAATCCCTGAGCCCCACCTTTGACATCAACAAACTCAAAATCGACATGAAGGTGGGACCGGTGCCCGAATTGAGCACCGCCATCGAAGCACCTGCACTGATGTTCATCTCCCCCAACCAGGTCAACGGCTTCATCCACCGCATCGAAGTAAAGTGTGAAAACATCAGGGAGGAAAAACCTGTTCAGGAGGTGATCTCTGCCCAGGTGAGGGTGCTGGATCCCCTGAACACCACCGAAGGGGAGGTCACCGAGTTGTGGCACACCATCCTGGGGGTAAAAACCAGGGAGGGGCTGATCTCCCCCACCCTGCTCGCCAGGCTGAAGACCATCAGAGCCCTCTGGGCTTTCGATGCCAATAAGGATTACAAGGGATGCGCGCCCATCGACGCCCCCTTCCAGGCCTCCCTCGATGCCAACGACCGCCATAAACTGGTCCACACGACCTCCAACTACGACATTCAGGGGTTCCAGCCCATTCCTGTTCCCGTAAAGAACCTGATGCTCACCACCCTGGGCGCGTACCTCGACTGGCATGCCTTTTTCGATGTGCCCACTCCTGCCGACAACTATCTTAATGTGATCGAATGGGAGCACCTGGCTACCCTGGGGCGCGACCATTACGTCAAGATCGTCAGGGAAGGCTATCTGGTTCCCTTCGGCCACCGCGCCGCCCTGGTGAAGGTCACCGAACGGAAATTCAACACCCCTAAAAAGGCCGCCGTCAACATGATGCGGATGTACATCGTCGTCCTCCAGAAGGAGGTCATCTACCGGCGTGAGAATCCGGAAGGGAAATTTATTGAGTTTCCCTTTGAGGCGGTGCGGATCGAAACTACCCAAACGCCCAATATCGACAAACCGGAAAACCTGAACCTCGCCGGGAACCTGAACCTCACAGGTAAGAAGTTGATCCCCATCCAGTTACCGGGGAAAAGCGATCCCTGCAACAAACCCGGCCGTTCCTCCAGCTATGAATTTTACGTTATGGTAGGCGGGAAGGGCTTTCCCTTTGATATTACCGTTACCGACAAGGAGGGGGAAGAACACCAGATCAGGATGCCTCTGGCCTTTGTCGAGAATGTCACGGCCCGCGACAAACAAAAGGTGGAATCCCTGGCCGGCGTCTACAATGGGAACAACGGCAACACCGGAAAATACAAGGATATCAACCTGACCCCATTCACCGGGCAACAGGTGGCCTATGCGCCCAGCCTGGTCGACGGGGATACCGCCTTTGAAACCGAATCGCTCCGTTTCGGCATCACCCATTACCCTGCCAGGGGGGAGGGCGACCTTAAGTTTCACCCCGTGATGCAGGAAGCCTCGGTATTCATCAGCCAGGTGAACGAACTGACCGGCAAAAAGGATCCGGTGACCATCGGCCTCGAAGATGACGACAATGAGGGGATGGTCTTTGCCCGGGTGACCAACCAGCCTGCCGTCAACTTCTCAGGGGGCAGCGACAAGGCGGGAGGCTTCCTTTCACCCAACATGGTCATATCAGGGCTCAGCAAACTCCAGGGGCCCGTCGGGGGCAGCCTCGACAACATGAAAATTCTCGACTTCATTGGTTCCGACTTCTTCGCCGCCGTGGGCAGTCTCCCTTCCGCCAAGATTTTCGGCGTCATTGACCTCTTTGAACTGCTGGGAAAACCCGACCTGAAGGGCAGCTTTGGCCCGATGATCACGGCGGTCACCAAAGCGCGCAATGAGATTACCCGTCTGAAAAACGAAATCCTCCTTAAAGAGGAGGAGGCCCTCCGCCTGGGCACCGATGTGAGCCAGGCCATCGCCCAGCTTAAAACCCAGATCAGCCAGCAGGTGACCGCCCTCCTGGACGCCCTCAACAGCCAGATCCCCAAAATCCCCAACTTCAAGAGCTGGTTTACCGAAGAAGCCTTTTACGCCGAATACAAATGGAAGCCCGACCTGCTCAAGAACAAGGAGATCGGCGGTATCCTCGCCTTTAAGGTCGACCAGCCCAAAGAGGCGCTGGAAATCACCACCACCGTCAAAAAGCCCTATGATCCGGCCAGCGCCCCGGAACTCAACGGCAACGCCCGCTTCAACAACTTCCAAATTGAACTGCTCAAAGCCCTGTCCATTAATTTCAACTACCTGCAGTTCAAGACGGGCACTTCCGGAAAAACCGACGTCAAGGTCGACATGGGATCACCACCGGTCGGCTTTTCAGGGGAACTCTCCTTTGTGAACAGCCTTCAGAATGTCATTCCCTCCTCGGGTTTCGGGGATGACGGCCCTTATGTGAAGCTGGCCTCAAACGGGATCACCGCCGGCTTCAACATCGGGATTCCCAATGTCACCGTGGGAGTATGCACCCTCTCCAACATCAGCCTGGGGGCCAGCGTCAACCTGCCCTTTACCGGCGATCCCCTTACTTTCAGCTTCAACTTCTGCACCCGCCAGAATCCCTTCCTGCTTACCGTTATGATTTACGGCGGAGGGGGTTATTTCCTGCTGACCACCTCCCTGAAGGGACTGGTATCGGTGGAAGCCGCCTTTGAATTCGGGGCCGCTGCCGCCCTCGACATCGGCGTGGCTTCCGGATCGGTATCCATCATGGGAGGTTTCTACTTTAAATATGAGATGGCAGCCAACCAGGTCACCCTTACCGGCTACATCCGCATCAACGGGAGGCTCTCCATCCTGGGCATCATCACTGTCTCCCTGGAGTTCTACCTCGCCCTCACCTATGTGTCGAGTGACAAAGTCAACCGTCTCGAAGGGGAAGCCACCCTGAAAGTCAAGATTGAAATCTTCTGCTTCAGCAAAAGTGTCTCCTGCACGGTACGCCGCACCCTGGCAGGTGCCGATGCCGACCCCACCTTTGCACAGATGATGGAAGCCGACCACTGGCAGATGTACTGCCTGGCCTATGCCGAAGAATAATCCCTATGAAGTGCCACATTTAGCCAAATAACCATGGAAATCGTATTCACCACGCTGCCTGCCGGCAGAACCGACATAGAGGGAACCCCCACTCTCCGCCTCTCCGTCTTCGCATCGGTCAGACTCAACCCGGTCAAAGGGACCACCCTCGGCAAATTCCCCGATCTGTTGGACTGGCCACAGAAAATGGCGGCCGGCGAATTTGTCTTTCGCTGGAGCAACGGCACCGAAACAGAAGCCCGACTGGTCGCGAATAACCTGGATCCCGATCTCTACCGCCAGCTTTTCAGGCCTGAGATCAGGGTAAAAGGTCCTGAAAAAGACACCCCCGATATCAAACGGATCGTCTCCTTTCCGGCCGTCCATGTGAAGAACTTCATGCTCAAAAACTATGGCCGGGTGGCGGTGGAATCCCCCACCCGGGGGGTGTCACCTGAGAAGTTTCTGGATGCGGCCCGCTTTGCCCCCCTCTCGGGCATCACCCTCGACACGGCCAGGATCATGCAGGCGGGTGAAAATGCCCGCCAGGTAAGAAACCTCACTGCCCCGCAGATGATGGTCAGGCAGGAAGAGCCTTCGCGCCAGATAAAAACGCGCCTGAGCCAGGAGAAATTCATCCGTTTCTCCCCGCAGATGGATCCCCGCCTCGACTTTGGTCAGTTCCGCACCTTCCATAAACTTGAACCGGGTGGAAGGAAAATCGCCCGCCCACCTCTTCAGAAACCGGAATTCGACTTTCACGACATCCTGTCGGTCCTCACCAATTACCCGCAGCTGATGCGCAAATGCGGTTTTATCCTCGATTTTCTCCTTCCGGCGGCCGGGATTCCCTCTTCCGGAAGCATCCGCATGATCCCCGCTTCCATCGATCTGGAGGACGACGATGCCCAGATTTCGGTGCCGGCCACGGCCTTTCAGTTGACGGCCACCGGTTTCCATACGGCCGACAAACCGGGATCCCTCTTCCGCAACGGTTTTGTAAAAATAAACACCCCGGCATTCGAGGTGCTCCAGGTCGATGCCGATGGTACCGCCATCAAGACGCATAACATGGCCGAGACGAAAGTGCAGGAGGTGGCCCGTTTTTACGAGGAAAAGATCCGGTTCACGCAAATGGCTGCCGTCACGCCCATGCAGGTGAGGGCGGCCGGGGTGGCCAACCGGGCAGCAGCGGTGCAACCCTCCGCGCCTGCCGCCGCTGAAGAACCCAAAGAACCCGAAGCTCCCGCCGAAGAAGGCCTCCCCGCCATGCGCTCCGCGGGTATCGCCATCGTCCGTAACGGCATGGCCGAACAGCTCCATGCCAAAATCACGGCCAACCTGAAACTTATCCCCGACCTGAAAAAACTGGCCATTTCCCTTCCTTCCCGCCAGGCAGATCCTTCCCTGAGAGTGGAACCTCTGAAAATGAGAAGTTTCTTCACCCGCGAGCTGGACCTCAAAAAAATCCAGGTTCCCGAAATCCTGTTATACTCCGATGACCTGGTGCAGGGGTACCGGATGGATGTGGCCTATGACGACAAACCGGGAAAATGGTACTCCCTGCACAGGAAAAAGGACCACTACCGTTGGTACGATCCGCAGGGGAATCCCCACGAAGTGGAAGAGATTCTTCCCGATGAGGGTTTTATAGAGCTGGCGGCCGCCGAAGATCCCGACAGTCCCGGCGACCTGTTTGTGCCCGAAACCCTGGCCCGCTGGGAAGGGTGGAGCCTGGCCCTCCATATGCCGGGATACGCCATCAACAACACCGACGACGATCCAGCCCCTTCTGACGAAAAGCGCGACCGCGTGTACAACTCGCGCACCCTTGAAGCAAAAAAATACGCCTTTGATCCCGACCTGGATTTTAAATTAAACGTTCAGTCGGAGATTGTCCCAGGCACCTTACCCCGGTTGCGTTTTGGCCGGGATTACCGTCTTCGCATCCGCACCGTCGACCTGGCCGGCAACAGTCCGTCGCCTGAATCTCCTTCGGAATCGCCGGCAGAAACAGAACGGGTACACATCCGCTACCTGCGGCATGAACCCCTGGCCTCCCCCATCCTTCTGGTGGGCAATTCCTTACGTGACGGGGAGTTCGCCGAGAACATGGTCATCCGCAGCAACCTTGGGCAAAGCACCACCGCCTACGAAAGCCAGTATGGGGATACCGCGGTTAGTGAAAGGCACCTTCTTCCGCCAAAAAACAGTGTGGCCATGGCCGAAACCCACGGCATGCTCGACAAGGCCTTCGGCAATAACCCGGTGGCCGCCAAAGCCCTTTACGAACTGATCACCAGCCATGAAGGCACCTATGAGAGCGGAGATCCCAAAAAGGAAAGGGTTTTTAAAGCATCGGAAGTGGAGGTGATTTACCTTCCCGATCCCATGGCGGCTGGGGTGGCCTTTTTCCTGACGGAAGACGACGACACCACCCACACCCAGGAATTCCAGCCCAGGATGTTCGGGTTTTACAGCAACGCGGAGCTTTCGCCTGACCAAACCAACGGGAAGATTCCTGAGGAGTGGATCCAGGCACAGCCCCTGCGGATCTCCCTGGAAGAGGGGGAGACCGGAGCCTCCTGGGAGGAGAGTGCCCGCAGGCTGAGGGTGAGCCTCCCAAAAGGGCACCGTACACGCATTCGTTTCAGTACCTTCTGGCGGGAAGAGGATTTCAAACGGTTGTCGGCCATCTGGAAGATGATCGCCGATGAAAAACCAGCCAAACTTGCCGATCTCGAAAAACTGGCCCGCGCAGGGCAGCACTGGATGCTCTCACCCTTCCGGGAACTGGAACTGGTTCATGCCGTCCAGCAACCCCTCGAAATCCCTGTTCTCAAAGCCCTGGTCCCGGAAAGGGATTTCGACCAGACCCATGCCGACCTGCACCTCCGCTTTACCGTGGAAGGCCATTCCTCGGGGAAAGCCACCCTGGCGGCCCGCTGGAGCGAGCCCTGGGATGACGGCATTTCTGTGGACATCAAGGAGAAAAACGGCAGTTATCTCTTCCCTGACACGGAAGTCCATTACCACGACCAAACCATCACCCTGGGGTCGGTGGCCGATTTCACCAAGGTGGCGCCTCATCTGCAGCTGCGGGAACCCCTCCTGAAAAAGGAGGCTGCTGTACAGCGGGAACCCGCTGCAAGGAAGACATCAGAACCGTTACAGGTGTTGCCCGTGTATACCCTCCCCAAAAGGAGTGCGGTGGAATTTACCCGGGAACCCCAACCCGGCACCCTGAAAATTAACCAGCTCCACGCCCGGCAGACGGAAGGGCTGGCCCGCCTCACCAGCGAGTGGAACGGCAGTGCCAAACTCCTTCCCGACCGGGTGAGGTTCGACGTATCCGCGGCCCGGCTGGGATGGGCCCGCAAGATCAACCTCCGGCTGAACCCCCTGCGCCACCCCTTCGGCGATACCCGCCACCGGTGGGTCGATTACAGGCTGACAGCCACCTCCCGCTATGGGGAGTACTTCGAAAAGATCTTCCGTGATCACCCCGAATTGTCGGCAACGAGAGAAGGAGAATGGCAGGAAAGGGTGAACATCCTGAGCTCGGCAAGGCCCCGGCTCCCCGAGATAGACTATGTCATCCCCACCTTTGAATGGCGCAAGACCCAGACCTCCGATGCCGTGCGTCACCGCCGCATGGGCGGAGGTCTCCGTATCTACCTGAAACGCCCCTGGTACTCCTCGGGCCCCGATGAAATGGTCGCCATCCTCCTCCCCCCGCAGGGGCAACAAAACAATCAGCTGACCCGCATCACCACCATGGTGCCCGCACCCGCATACACCGACCGCTATACCCACTGGGCCATGGACCCCCTGCTGATGGCCTTGCCCCCTGACAATCCTTCCCCCAAAGCGGGTGACTTCAGAATGAATCCCCTGCAGGATCCTGACCTGGAATACCCCGGGGAAGAGAAAGCCAGAACCTCCGTGGTCGCCTACCCCGTCCGCTTCGATCGCGAAAAACAACAGTGGTACTGCGACCTGGCCATCAACCCCGGACAGGTCTATTTCCCCTTTGTCCGCCTGGCCCTGGCCCGCTATCAGCCTTACTCCGTCAAAAAGGCAGACCACGACGTGTGCCTCTCCCCCGTGGCCTTCTCTACGTTCATCCAGCTGGTCCCTGAAAGGCAGACCACCCTGCGGTTCACCAAAGACGATCAGAATTCCCGCTTCACCATCACCGTGGAAGGAACCATTTACAATGAAAGGTTGTCGGCTAATTTCGGCAACCGCAGTCTGCTGAGGATCTCCTTCCTCGACAGCCGGATGGCACAACCCATCTATGGCTTTATTGACGATGGCAGCAACGAGAAAAAACTGGAGGACGAAGGGTATGAAACCCCGATCTCGCAGCGCGATGTGACCAACAACCGGTACACCATCACCCGGGAATTCAGGTTGCCCCGGGAGTACAAAACAGCACCCTTCCAGGTGATCATCGAGGAGTTTGAAAGGGGCCCTGAACGCATCCCCGGCATAGACAAACTCTACGAGGAACGGCTGGGACAGTCGGAGGAAACCGACCGGCTCATCTATGCCGACGTGTTTAAAATCAATGAGGTGAAGAAATAAAAGCAAAAACGCCCTGGACGGGCGTTTTTGCTTTTATTATCGGATAGGGATGAACTAAGCCAGGAAGCTGAGCAGGATACCTGCCGCCACGGCGCTGCCGATCACACCCGCCACATTGGGTCCCATGGCATGCATCAGCAGGTAATTGGTTTTGTCGTACTCCAGTCCGACCACCTGCGACACGCGGGCGCTGTCAGGTACTGCCGACACCCCCGAGTTGCCAATAAGCGGATTGATCTTGTTTCCTTCCTTCAGGAAAAGGTTGAAAAACTTCACGAAGAGCACTCCACCAGTGGTGGCAATGATAAAGGAGAGGGCTCCCAGGATGAAGATGCCCACCGATTTGGGGGTCAGGAAGGTGGTGGCCTGTGTGGAGGCCCCGACAGTAAGGCCGATCAGGATGGTCACGATGTCAATCAGCGGTCCTTTGGCCGTATCGGCCAGCCGTTTGGTCACCGTACTCTCCTTCAACAGGTTTCCGAAGAAAAGCATCCCCAGCAGGGGAAGGCCGCTCGGCACCAGGAAGGTGGTCAGCAGCAGGCCGCTGATGGGAAAGACGATTTTTTCGGTTTTAGAAACGGCACGGGGAGGTTTCATCCTGATGAGCCGCTCTTTTTTATTGGTGAGCAGCCTCATGATGGGTGGCTGGATGACCGGCACCAGGGCCATATAGGAATAGGCCGAGATGGCGATAGCCCCCATCAGGTCAGGGGCCAGCTTCGAAGAGAGGAAGATGGCCGTCGGGCCGTCGGCACCGCCGATGATCGCGATGGCACCCGATTCGGCTGGACTGAAGCCTAAAGCCAAGGCAATGGCATAGGCCCCGAAGATGCCCAGCTGGGCCGCAGCCCCGATCAGAATCAGCTTCGGATTGGAGATCAGCGCCGAGAAATCGGTCATCGCCCCGATCCCCAGAAAGATCAGAGGCGGATAAACCCCTTGCAACACCCCGAAATAGAGATAGTTGAGCACACTTCCCGACTCATATACCCCGATCTGATATCCGGGTGAAAAGGCGATGTTGCCGACCAGGATTCCGAATCCAATGGGAACCAGCAACATGGGTTCATACTCTTTGGCAATGGCCAGGTAAATAAAGATCAGGCCGATCACGATCATGATCAGATGGCCTGCGGTCAGATTGGCAAAAGCAGTAAAGGAGAGAAACTTCTCCAGATGCTCCAGCACAAAACCGAAGAAACTTCCGGAATGCTCCATAATTTACTCTCCTATGACAATAAGGACATCCCCTTCCATGACCGAATCCCCTTTGTGTTTAAGGATGGAGGTCACTTTTCCGGGTTTGTCGGCTTCAATGTTATTTTCCATTTTCATCGCTTCCAGAACCAGCAGCTTTTGGCCAAGTTTAACCGTATCACCTTCCCTGACCAATACTTCCAGGATCACGCCCGGCAGAGGGGACTTGATGCTTCCGGCGCCCTTGGGGGCGTCGGGACGACTGGTTTTGGCCTGAGAAGGCACCGTATCGGTCGAAGGCACCGCCACCGAACGCACCAGTTTGGGTGTTTTGGTCGGCTTGATGTCCTTGTTGACCTCCACGTAATATTTGGTGCCATTCACCTCGATTTCGGCAACATTATCCTCGATGCTGAGCACTTCCGTCTCATACTGGTTGCCGTTTATTGTAAATTTAAACCGCTTCATTGATCGTTATTTTGGTAATTTTCTTAATCCGTAAATTTTGGAGCTCCAGGGAGAGTATGTCCGGGAGACTTTGTTGATGGTCAGGACGGTGTTCTCCGCGTCGTGCAACTCACTGGAGTACAGGTGAAGGGTCATGGCGATGGCCGCATTGATTTCCCCTGTTATTTCCAGTCCCTCTTTCCCGCTATCGGCCGTTTCGGCCTTCCCGGCCCTGGCCTTACTGACCGAACGGGCGGAGAGCTGCTTTTTCACATCCAGTTTCAACACCCGGCTTGTCATCTTGAAGAAGAAAAACAAGGCGGCAAGTCCTGAAAACACCACCCCCATGGCGATCATAGCCATTCCGATCCCCGTGGGGTCATATTGGGCAAACATATCGCCCGAGGAGGCCTTTGGTTCGGTGTTGTTGTCACTGTTGGGAGTGGTTTTGGACAAATTGGCCCATACTTCGCTGCCATCGTCCATCCTTCCATAGGACACATCCCGAGCGATGTTCAATGGGATGGTCAGCGAATCGATCAGGGTGCGGCCGTTGGCGTCAAACAGGGCAATGGTCTTACCCGGTTCCAGGGTGAAATTCAGGTGAAGGATCCCGTGGGTGGGCTGGTTGTCGGCCCAGAAAACCAGATAACTCCGCTTGGGAATCCGCGTCATACTCTGCCCCTTGGCAATAGGGTACTTCGTGGGATTCGACAGGTCATCGGTCAGATAAAGCCCTCCGATGTCGACCGAATTATAGGCTGAATTGAAGATCTCGATCCACGGGCTGTGTTTGCCGAAGTCATCGACATAATTCGAATCGTTGTAGACCAGAATCTCGTTGATCCGGAGGTCGGCAGAACTCTGGGCCAGCCCCGTGAGGGAGGCTGAGAGGACCAGCAGAACTGCTCCGGCAATGGATATTAGCTTTTTATACCTCATCACAACCGGTTTTACAGGGGTAAATTGCCGTGTTTCTTCGGCGGATTGACATCCTTTTTGGTAGCCAGGGCCTGCAACGCACGGATGATCCTGAAACGGGTGTTCCGGGGTTCGATCACGTCGTCGATATAGCCATACCTGGCAGCATTGTACGGATTGGCAAACTCGTTTTTGTACTCTTCTTCGGCATTGGCGACAAAGGCGGCTTTTTCCGCCGGATCTTCAATCTTCTTGATATCCTTGCTCATGAGCACCTCGATGGCGCCCTTGGGGCCCATCACGGCAATCTCTGCAGTCGGCCAGGCATAGTTGATGTCGCCGCGCAGGTGCTTGGAGCTCATCACACAATAGGCACCGCCGTATGCTTTGCGCAGGATAACCGTGATTTTAGGCACCGTAGCCTCGCCATAGGCAAAGAGCAGTTTGGCGCCATGGGTGATGATGCCGCCATACTCCTGGGCCGTACCGGGCAGGAATCCGGGCACATCCTCCAGGGTGATGATCGGAATGTTGAAGGCGTCACAGAAACGGACAAACCGGGCCGCCTTGCGCGAAGCGTTGATATCGAGCACCCCCGCCAGATAAGCGGGCTGGTTGGCTACGATACCCACCGAAATCCCGTTGAAACGGGCAAAGCCAATCACAATATTCGGGGCATAATAACGGTGCACTTCCATGAATTCCCCGTAATCGACGATGGCATGGATCACATCCTTCACATCGTAGGGTTTGTTGGGATTGTCAGGGATGATATCGTTGAGGCTATCCTCCAGGCGGTTGATCGGGTCGTCACACAAAGCCAGGGGAGCCTCCTCCAGATTGTTCTGGGGAAGGTAGGAAAGCAGCTTGCGGATCAGGGCGATCCCTTCCTGCTCATCGTCGGCCACAAAATGGGTCACCCCCGATTTGGAGGCATGCACCATGGCGCCGCCCAGCTGCTCATCGGTAACCACCTCGCCCGTTACGGTCTTGACCACCTTCGGACCAGTCACAAACATGTAGGAGGAGCCCTTGCTCATGACGATGAAATCGGTGAGGGCCGGAGAATAGACCGCTCCACCGGCACAGGGGCCGAAGATGGCCGAAATCTGCGGCACCACCCCCGAAGCCATGATGTTCCGCTGGAAAATCTCGGCATACCCGGCCAGTGAGGTCACCCCTTCCTGGATACGGGCACCCCCCGAATCGTTGATCCCGATCACCGGTGCGCCCATCTTCGTGGCCGCATCCATCACCTTACAGATCTTCGAGGCAAAGGTTTCCGACAGGGAACCCCCGAAAACCGTGAAATCCTGACTGAATACATAAACCAGCCGCCCATCTATGGTCCCGTAACCGGTCACCACACCATCTCCCAGGAATTTGGTCTTTTCCATCCCGAAGTTGGTGCACCGGTGTGAAACAAACATATCAAACTCCTCAAAACTGCCCTCATCCAACAACAATTCGATACGCTCACGGGCCGTCATCTTGCCCTTTTCGTGTTGTGTGTCAATCCTTTTCTGCCCTCCGCCTAACTTGGCCTCCACACGCAGGTCGATCAACTGCTTTACTTTATCCTGATTATTCATACATATGATGTTTTAAAACTTATCGCTTCCCGGGCTTATTCGGCGCAAAACTCCGTCAACACTCCAAAAGTAGACTTCGGATGCAGGAACCCGATGCTCAAGCCTTCGGCTCCCTTGCGGGGCCCCTTGTCAATCAGCCTTACTCCGTTGTCCTCGGCGTTCTCCAGAGCTTCCCCTACATTTTCCACTGCAAAGGCAAGATGATGGATCCCCTGGCCCTTGTTGGCAATGAACTTGCCGATCGGCCCCTCAGGATCGGTCGACTCCAGCAACTCAATCTTAGTCTGACCCACCTTGAAAAAAGCCGTCTTCACTTTCTGATCCGCCACCTCTTCAATGGCATAGCATTTCAGGCCGTAAACCTTTTCATAAAAGGCAATCGCCTCCTCCAGGTTCTCCACGGCAATACCAATGTGCTCAATATGAGTAATATTCATAATACGTTATATTAATTGATGATTAAAAACCGTAAAAACAAAAAAATTGTACAAACCGATTTCCTGATTCAGACGGGCAAAAGTAAGGGAAAGAAATGAAACAGGACCTGATTTTCATTAGCTCACAGGGAGATACTACCCTCTTTATAACTGGTCTAAATTAATAAGGCAGGAAACCCGTTCCTGCCTTAAATCCGTTTTTACTGCCCGTTCTCTACGAAGTGGAAGTGGGGCCCGAAGCGTTCGAAGGCGGCCTTTTCGAGGTCTTCCCTGGCGCTGGGGTGAGCGATGGAGATGATCAGCTTTGCACGATCCTGAAGCGCACGGCCATACAGGTTGACGGCACCGAATTCGGTGACCAGCCAGTGGATATTGGCGCGGGTGCTCACCACGCCGGCACCCGGCGTCAGGATGGGGGCAATTTTGCTGATCCCCTTGTCGGTCATGGAAGGCATCGCAATGATCGGCTTACCTCCCTGGCTCAGACTGGCTCCCCTCAGAAAGTCGATCTGTCCGCCGACTCCCGAAAAGAATCTGGTTCCCAGTGAATCGGCGCACACCTGGCCGGTAATGTCCACCTGGAGCGCCGAGTTGATGGCAGTCACCTTGGGATTCTGGGCAATGATATGTACCCTGTTGGTGTAACCTACATCCATCATGGCAACCATGGGATTGTCATCGATGAAGTCATACACTTTTGTGGACCCCATCAGGAAGGTAGCCACCATTTTGCCTTTGTCGATCGCTTTATTTTTTCCGTTCACCACGCCTGATTCTACCAGGGGAAGTATTCCATCGGAAAACATTTCACTGTGGACGCCGAGGTTTTTATGGTTGCCCAGCATGGAGAGCACGGCATTGGGGATGGCGCCGATGCCCATCTGGAGGGTAGCTCCGTCTTCGACCAGTGCCGCCACATGGTGGCCGATCTGGTATTCCACCTCGCTGATGGGGGGCATCGGCGGGGCATACAGCGGAGAGTGGTCTTCCACGAAGATATCGATATCATCGAGGGTAATCATGGCATCGCCGAAAGCCCGGGGCACATTTTTATTGACGATGGCAATCACCGTATCGGCCGTTTCCACAGCTGCCAGCGTGGCATCCACGGAGGTTCCCAGCGATACAAAACCATGTTTGTCAGGAGGACTCACCTGGATAAAGGCCACGTTGACCTTCAGGTACCCTTCCCTGATCAGCCGCTGGGTCTCATGCAGGAAGACCGGGATATAGTCGGCATACCCTGCCTGGGTCTGCTTCCGCACATTGCCCCCCACAAAAAAGGACTCCAGCTGGAAGATCCCTTCAAACTCCGGGTCGGCATAGGGGGCAGCCCCTTCCGTGTGGATATGCTGAATCCGCACGTGCCGCAACTCTCCCCTGCGCCCCCGGTCCACCAGGGCATGAATCAACAGATGGGGCGTCACGGCCACACTGCTCATATGAACCCGGTCCCCCGACTTCACTACCTTGACTGCTTCCTCAGCGGTCACAAACCTGATCTGTTTCATAAATGGTATCTCTTTTAAATAGTTTCCGGCAAATGGCGCGAAAATAACCTTTACCCGCGACCCGGAGACACGAAAACTCCCCCTTCACCGATTCTTCAGAACAAAATAACAAAGAGTTAATCTAGACTACGGGGGGCCTCATTCGGTTTCAGGTTCCGTATGGATGCTGATCATGGTATTTTCCCCGAAGGCTTCCCGGAGCCGGAATTCAATCACATTGTTCAGGTCGTGTGCCTCCACGATGGTGGTGTCGTTTTTCACCCGTACATGGATGTCCACCACGATCCGGCTGCCGTTGCGACGGGTGCGCAGATCATGGGGTTCCATGACCCCTTCCACACCCTCCACGATGGAAAGGATCTTCGTTTTAGTCTCTTCGTCGAGCGACTCCTCGAGGAGTTCCCTGATTCCACCGCGGAAGATTTTCCAGGCGACCAGTACAATGAACACACTGACCACCACAGCGGCCAGCGGGTCGAGGATCCGCCATTTGTCACCCAGGAGAATGGCCCCTCCGATCCCTGCCAAGGTGCCCAGGGAAGAGAGGGCATCGGAGCGGTGATGCCAGGCATTGGCCATGACCGCCTGACTGTCTATTCTTTTGGCGGCAATCGCAGTATACCGGTATAGCCACTCCTTGGTAACGATGGAGATCCCGGCCGCCACCAGGGCAATCCAACCCGGGGCCTCCAGCGGAGCCCGCAGTACCAGGGCTGAATAAACCTTTTCCGCACCCTGGTAAAAAATCCCCACCCCGACAACCAACAGGGCCACCCCGATGAATACTGAGGCCAGGGTTTCGAACTTCCCGTGGCCGTAATCATGGTCTTTATCGGCGGGTTTCCTCACCATCCGGAAGCTGGCCAATACCACCAGGTCAGTGACAAAATCAGAAAGTGAATGGATGGCGTCGGCAATCATGGCCCCGCTGTGACCGATAAGCCCCGCCACCAACTTGAAAAACGTCAGCATCACATTGACCAGGAAACCTGCCCAGGTCACCCTGTTGGCGCTCTTGGCCCGCGTTTCCTCATTTCCAATGTGATGGTCGTTCATAAGGTCACACTTTTTTCTTCTCAGGGTGCCAAAAATAGGGATTTTATCCCTTCCCTGCAACCCGATTTCAGCTAAAATCTTTTATACTTCCTTTGATTTTCCGATATTTGCAGCGAAAACATACGATTCGGAATATGTGGTATCTGCTCTTACTCGTGGCGGGGTTCTTTCCATTGATCTACGGAGCCAACCTGCTCGTAGACAACGCCTCCTCCCTGGCCAAAAGGTTCAACATCCCCAACATCGTCATTGGACTGACCATCGTGGCTTTCGGCACATCGGCCCCTGAGCTGGTGGTCAACATCTTTGCCGCCATCGGCAAAAACCCTGATATAGTCATGGGAAACGTCATCGGCAGCAATATATTCAACGTAGGCATCATTCTGGCGATTTCCGCCGTGATCTATCCCCTTGCTGTTAAAAAAATGACCACCTGGATAGAGGTTCCCCTGGCCTTACTGGCAGGTGTGGTGGTTTTTATCCTGGCTGGCGATCAGTGGATCGACAAGGCGGGAAGTGCGGCCATCACCCGTTCTGACGGTATGCTGCTGCTCCTATTCTTCCTCATCTTTCTGGCTTACAACTATATGCTGATGCTGAAGGGGGATTTCACAGAAGAGACCACCGTCAGGGATATCCCCCCGCTTAAAGCCACGCTCCTTCTCCTAGCAGGGCTGGCCTTGCTGGTGGCCGGCGGCCGCATGATCGTCTACGGAGCCGTGGAAGTGGCCTCCGCCCTGGGAATCCCCGAAAGAATCATCGCCCTGACCATCGTCTCAGCCGGCACCTCCCTGCCCGAACTGGCCACCTCCATCGTGGCCGCCCGGAAAAAGAACACCGACATCGCCGTGGGAAACATCGTCGGCTCCAACATCTTCAATATTTTTCTCATCCTGGGAACCAGTGCCGTGGTTTATCCCGTGACCGTCCCGGAAAGCGCCATACCTGACATGGGAATGAACCTCCTGCTCAGTTTCCTGATTTTCATCTTTATCTTCACAGGGAAAGGCCGGAGCATAGAAAGATGGGAAGGAATCCTGCTGCTCTCATTATATGCCGGCTATCTGGCCTTTCTCATCATGGGCTGACCTATGCAAATTACCATACCATATAACCTCTCAATGATCCTGTCATGATTCTGCTCTTTACTTATCTGGCCATCGCGCTGCTCATTTCGTTTCTTTGTTCTGTTATGGAAGCGGTGTTGCTTTCCTCTTCCAACACCTATCTGGCGGTAAAGTTGGAAGAAGGGGTCAAGACAGCAGGAATTATGCTCCGGCTAAAGCAAAACATCGACCGGCCGATCACGGCCATTCTCACCCTGAACACCATCGCGCACACCATCGGGGCGGCGGGGGTAGGCGCCCAGGCCACCAAAATATGGGGAGAAGCCATCTTCGGAATCGTTTCCGTTGTGCTCACCCTGCTGATCCTTGTTTTCTCGGAAATCGTGCCCAAATCCATCGGCACCCGTTTCTCCAAACAGCTCTCGATCCCTGCCGGCCAAATTATCAGGGTAATGATGTTTGTTACCTACCCTTTTGTGATCCTCTCTGGGCTCATCACGCGTCTGTTTGCCCGCCACGAAAACGAACAGACCGTCAGCCGCGAGGAACTCTCGGTGATGGCTTCCATCGGACGCACGGAAGGGGTCTTCGAGGAAAAGGAACAGAAAATCATCCAGAACCTTATGCGCCTCAAATCGGTCAGCGTCTCTGAAATCATGACACCCCGGGTGGTGGTCACCGCCGCCGATGAAAACATGGGACTGGAAGAGTTCCTCCAGAAAAAACAGTTTCTCTATTACTCCCGGATCCCCGTCTATTCAGGTTACTTCGAAAACATCACCGGGTACGTCTTCCGGGAGCAGGTCTTCGAAAAGCTGGCCGAGGACCAGGTCCACCTCAGGCTGAAAGACCTCCGCAGGGATATTGTGGTCTTCTATAAGTCCAAGCCGCTTTTTAACGTTTGGGAAACCCTCCTCGATAAAAAAGAACAAATCGCCATCATCGTGGATGAATACGGGGGTATCGACGGAATTGTCACCATGGAGGATATCGTGGAAACACTACTGGGCTTCGAGATTGTCGACGAAAAAGACAAAATCGCCGACATGCAGGAGTATGCCCGTGACCGGTGGAAAAAACGTAAACAGAAATACGATCTGCTCGACACTCCTCCCGGTCCTTCAACACCTTTAAAATAAACCATATACATATTTGGTGCTCTCCACTCCGGAATCTTCCGTACCGCGCCTCAAAGGAGTTGCTGTCCTTGGAAGCGCTTTACTGCCTTGCGGGTGGCCCCCCTTTAAACAAAGAGAGGCGCCCGGTTTGGGCACCTCTCTTTGCTGTCGACTGACTCCGGAAAGGCCTTAGTTGTGCTTTTTCATCACAATGTTGAACTTTTCGCTCCACTCCTCGGCCAGCTGAAGTTCATTACTCAGGGTCATGTCTTCGGTATCTGTGAACAAGGGAAAAGCTACTTCAGCTGTCGCTTTCTCCCGTGGAATAAACCGGATACGGATACTGCTGTAAACGATGGCATTACCTTTAGGCTGGGTTTCCAGGAGGTTCCTTTCCACCTGGCATCTCGAAAACAGTTTCAGGTCGGCCACCAGGATCTTACTCTGTGGCGAAGCCTGAACAAAAAAGGCGGCCTTTTCATGTTCCCGGTCCAGACCGATGACCTTGTTGCTCCAGGCCTCATGTTCGCTGATGCTCATTTCTCCCTTCTGGCCCAAAGTGGCCAGTTCCTTTTCCATTTTCCGTTTTCCTGCTCCCTGTGAATGAATTAAATACCAGATGGGAACGATGATCAGGGCAATGATGACGATCCCTGTTATTGCTGTTGCACTCATGATTTCTCTTTTTCTTTAAAAAATAAACTTGAAGATAATGATTGGGCCGGCGCCGGGATGACCATCCACTCTGAGCATGGTCAAATGGCCCACGGGGTTCATGCCCGCGGGTTTTCTCCGGAACCATCAGGAGAGCCCTCCCTGAATGAGAGGTATGGTGCTAACAGCCTGGCATCAATAATTACACATACTGCGGCAGAGCTGACGTGGAAAACCTCACCCTGATTCATGGCAGGTACACCTCCTGGGAACGGCTGTCAGGCAGGCAGGCCCGGGGCCCCTGAATCAGCCGGAAAATGAGCAATCATGAGAATTCGTGAAAGGGATAGAGAAGAAGGGATTTGCAGGGGGTATAGTTGCAGGCATCGACCACATAGATTTTCCGGATGATTTGCAGGCGGGGAGGTTCCACCGGAGACTCCTTCCTGAAAAACAACCCGGGGATGCCGATTTCATAGCGCCAGACCTGGTTGCCCGTGGAGGAGGCGCCCTCCTGGGCGGCATACCCCGGTGTGGCGGCCGGGGATACCCATGCCAGATCCTCCCCGCCGGCCCACCGGCCGGGAACCACCACCCTGTCAGAAGGGGTGTAGCAGGTCACACTGAACACCAGGGTCAGTGTGGCAAAAAAGAGGGAGAGTATCCTGCGCATGATCATGGTGGGGCAAAGATAACCAAAATCAGTTCATTTGCTCCTTCTTCAGAGGTGGCCGCATTCCTTTTGCTCCGGAGGGAGTGATTCAGGCAGAGGTCCCGCCCGGGTACACCCTGAGGGCTTCCTCCAGGATGCGCAGGGCCACAGACAGCTCTTCGATCCGGAGAACATAGGCCAGGCGCACCTCATCACGCCCCAGTCCGGGTGTGGTATAAAAACCCGAGGCCGGCGCCATGAAAAGGGTTTGTCCCTCCCACCGGAAATCGGTGAGCAGCCACTTGCAGAAATGATCGGCATCGGCCACCGGCAAACGGGCCACGGTATAAAAAGCCCCCATGGGCAGGGGGGAATAGACCCCGGGGATCCTGTTCAGACCCCCGATCAGGAAATCACGCCGCTGCCGGTATTCTTCAAAGGTGTGCCGCATGTACTCCTCCCCCGCGGAGAATGCCGCCTCAGCCGCAATCTGCCCGATCAGGGGGGGGCTCAGCCGCGCCTGACAGAACTTCATCACATTATCGCGGACTTCCCGGTTGCGGGTGACCAGCGCCCCGATGCGAATACCACAGGCACTGTATCGCTTCGATACCGAATCGATCAGAATCACATGCTCCCCGATCCCTTCCAGATGAAACGCCGACACATACGGCTCCCCGGTGTAACAAAACTCACGGTAAACCTCATCAGAAAAAAGAAAGAGATCGTAACGGAGGACCAGGTCCCTGATTTGCTCCATCTCCTTCCTGGAATAGAGGTACCCTGTGGGATTGTTGGGGTTGCAGATCATGATTCCTCTGGTACGGGGGGTGATCAGTTTTTCGAATTCGGCCACCGGAGGCAGGGCAAACCCGTTGTCAATTCCGGAGGGAATGGTGCGGATTACGGCTCCGGCGCCAATGGCAAACGCCGTATAGTTGGCATAGGCAGGCTCAGGAACGATGATCTCGTCGCCCGGATCCAGACAGGCCATGAAGGCAAAAGTGACTGCCTCGCTGCCCCCTGTGGTGATCAGGATATCACCCGCCTCTACCTCTATGGCATACTCCCGGTAATAAGCGGCCAGTTTCTCCCGCAGGGAGAGAAATCCCTCACTGGGCGAATATTCCAGGACTTTCCGGTCCAGGCCCCTGATGGCCGTCAGCGCCGCTTCCGGGGTAGGAAGGTCAGGCTGGCCGATGTTCAGGTGAATCACCTTTACGCCCCCGGCTTTTGCCTTGTTGGCAAAGGGAACCAGCTTACGAATGGGGGAATCGGGCATGACCGCCCCACGTTGCGAAATATGCGGCATAAAAAAATATTTGGTTGCGGGCAAAGATAATACTATCACTTTAAAAACATATGGCCGCCGTTTTTGTCAAAATGAAATATACCACAAACTTTACCTTTCATTTCGTCACCGGGGACACCGGCGGCCCCCACAGGGGAGCGGTGCGTTATCCCGGGGCACCGGAATGAGTAATATTTGTCATATTTTCGGAACGGGGAAGCCCCTATCTTTGGAACCATGAACAAATAAAACCAGGAAGTTATGATTATCGGAGTTCCAAAAGAGATTAAAAATAATGAGAACCGGGTGGCGTTGACGCCTGCCGGAGCGGCCGAACTGATCAAACGGGGGCACACGGTATATGTGCAGGCCAACGCCGGAACGGGCAGCGGTTTCAGGGATGAAGCCTATGTGGCGGCCGGGGCCGCCATCCTGCCTACCATCGAGGAGGTGTATGCCATTGCCGGGATGATCATCAAGGTCAAAGAGCCCATTGAACCGGAGTACAAACTGGTGAAAAAAGGGCAGATTTTCTACACCTATTTTCATTTTGCCTCATCCGAGGAGCTGACACGGGCGATGATCGACAGTGGAGCCATTTGTCTGGCCTATGAAACGGTGGAGATGCCTGACCGTTCGCTGCCGTTGCTGGTGCCCATGAGTGAGGTAGCCGGGCGGATGTCGATCCAGCAGGGTGCCAAATACCTGGAGCGTACCTTCGGAGGTTCGGGGGTGCTTCTGGGGGGTGTTCCCGGGGTGCCCCCCGCGAAGGTGCTGGTCATCGGAGGCGGCATCGTGGGTACGGAAGCGGCCAAGATGGCGGCCGGACTAGGTGCCGACGTCACCATCATGGACCTGAGTTTGCCCAGGCTGCGCTACCTGGCCGACATCATGCCTGCCAACGTGAAAACCATGATGAGCAACCACTACAACATTGCCGAAATGGTGCAGACCCACGACCTGATCATCGGGGCGGTGCTCATTCCGGGAGCCAAGGCCCCCAAGCTGGTCACCCGCGAAATGCTCAAAACCATGCGCCCGGGAACGGTCCTGGTCGACGTGGCCGTGGACCAGGGAGGCTGCTTTGAGACCACCCACGCCACTACCCATGCCAATCCCACCTTCACCATCGATGAGGTGATCCACTATTGCGTGGCCAACATGCCGGGCGCCGTACCCCGTACCTCCACCCTGGCGCTGACCAACGCCACCCTCCCCTATGCCGTCCAACTGGCCGACAAAGGATGGATACAGGCCTGCCGCGACAATGCCCCCCTGGCCAAAGGCCTTAACGTCGTCGACGGCAAAGTGGTCTATGAAGGAGTTGCCGAGGCCTTTAATCTCCCCTTTACCAACCCTTCCACCCTGCTCTGAATCCTGTCTGAATTACCACCAACCTATAAAGAGAGGCTGCCCGTGTCCGGTGCAGCCTCTCTTCATTCGGGGAGGAACCCCATCTGTGCTCTCCCGGTCATTCCCCCCGGCCGGGCTCTCCGTCACTTTCTTGTCAAACCCTGCGGCACAGCACATTATACGGGCATACACCGCACCGCTCCCGGTGTACGGTTTGCGTGAAAACACCCTCCCGTGAATAAATCTCCCCCAAAACCCCTTTCAGAAGCACTTCCAATTCCTCCCCAATACCCTCCACCTCCACGGGATTCCTGTTCATTTCAATGTTGGTCCGGAAGTGGTCGTCCTTCAGGTTTACAATGGAATAAATGGCCGCCGTGACCGGGGATCCCCTGAAAACCTCCTTCCGGAGGATCAGGGAATAAATGAGCGCCTGAACAATCTCCTTCTTAAGGTTTTTCACATCGGGGGCAAAGAGTTCCCCCGGGGAGGAAAAACTCAGCGCCGATGCCAGGAGCGATCCCGTTTTGTAGTCGATGACCCTGACCCGTCCGGCGACCTCATCTACCCTGTCCACTTTACCCCCCACCCTGATGTGCCGGAGCTCCCCATCGACGGGAACCTCCAGGGTGGTTTCGCACTCCAGTTCCAGCGCATGCAGAAGAAGCGCGTCCAGGGCTCCATCCACCTCCAGGAGGTTGCGGAGATACTCCCTGACGGTGGTTTGAATCAGCAATGCCTTGCCTTCAATAGTCAGCGCACGCCACCCCTCCGGGTCCACCCTGAAATACTCGGTGGCAAAGGCCCTGAGAATGCACTCCCTGATCCGCTCCTCCGAGGCGGCTACCCTCTGCAGGGCCTCTTTACCAAGGGACATATGTAAAAGGGGACGGTAGAGGTTTTCCGCGGCCTTGTGAAAGAGATTGCCGAAAAGCTGACGGTCAATATCCTCGGTGACCTCACCTGCTTCGCGGAGTCCTTCCACATAACGGTAATAAAACCGGAGCCGGCACTGCAGGAAAGTGATGATGGCGCTGGGTGAAAGCGGTTTCTCCGCATTGGCAGCCAGAAGCCGGTTTCTGACCTCCTCCCCTGAAGGGATGGCCACCACCGGAGCAGGTTGGCTCCCGAAGGGAAAATCAAAACTGATTTCACTGACACGGTGCGGGGAACGGTATTTGATCTGAAAACCGTAGCGGCTCAGCTCTCCCCCCGAAAGGCCTTCCCTGACGGTGCTCCAGGTGGCGGTCACCCTTTGGGCCCGCTGAATCAGCCTGTAAAAATAATAGGCATACATGGCTTCCTGGTCGTCAAGCCCGGGAAGACCGAATCCTTTGCGCAGGTTGTAGGGAATCACCGACGGCATGGCCGTGGTCTTGGGCCAGGCTTCCTCGTTAAGGCCGACAATGACCAGTTCATCGAAATCAAGACACCTCGTTTCCAGGATCCCCATCACCTGCAACCCCGACAGGGGCTCCCCTTCAAAGGCCACCGACTCGAGGCTGAGGTACTTCCCCAGAAATCCCAGGTAGATGCGCGGGGAGATCAGTGCCTTTCCCCGGCTCATGATCCCGGCCACGACCGTTCCCAGTTTCTCCACCGCCCGGAAAGTCTGCCAGACCATCTCCCTGACCACCGGATCCCCACCGGGGGTGGCCTCATAAAGCTTACGCAGAATCCCGAGCAGATAGTCGCTGTAAGCCCCCACCTCTTCCGGAAGGGAGAACACCTGACGGTGGAGAGGCGAAAAGAAAAGCTCCCCGGGAGCCAGATAAATCCTGTTTTTCTCCCGGAATCCGGAGAGGGCAGCGGAAACCTTTTCCCGTTCCAGTGAAGCCAGGAAAGGATGGGTCAGCAGGTTGTCGACCAGCCGGAAATAGAGCCGGGGGGTCTCTTCTCCCCCGGGGCGCGCATGAACCAACAGGGTGGCGGCCTGCATGAGCAGGGAAACTACGGGGGAATTCTTCACCGGATACCCCATGGTCACATTCACCTTGCCCCGCTCCGGGGGGATGGCCCCCAGCACCGGAAACAGCAGCGACTCGTCGGCCAGGACCACCGCGGTATGGTCAAATCCCGCCCCTTCCTCCGGGGTGACCGCCAGCACACCCGGAATCACCTGGGCCTGCCCGATGGCCGAGGCCACAGCCACCAATTCAATGGCCTTGGGCTTTGAAAATGAGGTCACCTCAGGCAGGAAGTCCCCGGGCGGGGGAAACATCGCCAGGTTCTCCCTGATAAACCTGCCCGCATTGTGCTGGGAATCATCGAGGTAAAAATGGTCGTAATCCCATAAAAAGGCGGCACGGCCTTCCTGCCTGAGCCGGGAAAAGAGCTTTTTCTCGCATCCGTTCAGGGCATTCATGCCGGCGATCACATAAAATCCCTCAGGAAGCTCCTTTGCCCCTGATAACAAAGACTCCAGGCCATCCCTGATGATCATCCCTCCGTACCCCAGCCCTCTTTCTGCCAGCATCGCCCGGAAACGGTCATATATGGCCGGAAGCCGCTCCCAGAAAGAGACAAAGTCCTTCTCCATGTCATACTGTTCCCACCGCCCCAGGGCCCCCCAGAATTGCTCCAGCAGTTTTTTCTGTTCCTCCGAGAGATAATCAAAGCGGCTGCCCGCCTCCTTCAGTCCCGCCAGGTTCCTGAAGAGGTCTTTTGCAGGTACCAGATACTTGTCGATATCGTCAAAGTCGGCCAGCAGGACCTCCCCCCAGTAATAGAAATCGTCAAAGCTTTCGCCCATTCCCGTCACCTCGGTCCAGGTGTCGTAGAGGTGGGCGATGAGGGTAAGCCGGTCGGCAGGCAGCAGGTCCGAAAGGGAAACCATCAGCTCGTGGATGGTCAGCATGGAGGGGGCCACCACGGGCCGCCCGAGCAACCGCTTCAGGTAGGCGGTGAAAAAAAGGGCTGCCCGGCGATTGGGCAGGATGATCCTTACCGTGGAAAAATCCTCCCGGAAATGGTCATTTACCCAGGAAGCACAGGTTTCAAGAAAGCGAGGCATATCAGGCGGGTTGAGTCATACAGGCAAATGTAATAAAATTCCGCCCCTATCCAGACTGCATCCTCGCCGTCAGAGCAGCCGGGAGTCACGGTTGGGCAGCCCCCAGGATAGTTGTCAGGGCCCGGCAGGGCGCCGGGAGTCGCGGCAACGCTCCTGCGGCTCTCTTCCTGATTGGAAAAATATCACTAATTTTGAAAACAGGAAAACTGCGGGGCCCTTCGGGGTTCCGCCACCGTGAGAAATGGAGACCCGAAGACCGGCGCCTCCTGACGAGGGCAGTAATTAATAGTCGAAATACCACTCCTATGGACAAGAAAATAATGATGGGGATTTTTTTGCTGGTCCTTGGTTTTAAGGTTGCGGGACAGGACCGTATCACTGGGAAGGCGTTTGCCACCCGTTCAGAGGTGATCGCCCGGCAGGGGATGGTGGCCACGAGCCAGCCCTTGGCCACCCAGGTGGCCCTTGACATCCTCAAGGCGGGGGGCACCGCCGTCGATGCCGCCATTGCCGCCAATGCGGTGCTAGGATTGATGGAACCCACGGGGAACGGCATCGGGGGAGATCTCTTCGCCATCGTCTGGGACCAGAAAAGTGGCAAACTTCACGGACTTAACGCCAGTGGCCGCAGTCCCCATACCCTCACCCTCGAATGGTTCCGCAAAAATAACATCACCCGGATTCCGGCGCTTGGCCCCCTCCCCGTATCAGTTCCGGGCTGCGTCGACGGCTGGTATGAACTCCACCGCCGTTTCGGGAGACTGCCCATGGCCGACCTCCTGGCCCCGGCCATACGCTATGCCCGCGAGGGATTCCCTGTCAGCGAACTCATCGCTTACTACTGGCAGTCCAATGCCCGCAGCCTCAGTAAATACCCGGGCTTCGCCGAAATCTTCATGCCGGAGGGCAAGACCCCCGCAAAGGGAGAAATCTTCAGAAATCCCTGGCTGGCCGCTACCCTGGAAACCATCGCCCACGGAGGCAGGGATGTTTTCTACAAGGGGGAAATCGCCCGAAAAATCACCCTTTACATGCAGGAAAACGGGGGATTCCTGACCATGCGCGACTTTGAGGAACACACCTCGGAGTGGGTCGACCCCGTTTCGGTCAACTACCGGGGGTATGACATCTGGGAACTTCCTCCCAACGGGCAGGGCATCGCCGCCCTTCAGATGCTCAACATCATGGAGAATTATGATGTCAGGGCCATGGGTTTCGGTTCGGCCGAATACATCCATCTTTTCACGGAAGCCAAGAAGCTGGCTTTTGAGGACCGTGCCCGTTACTATGCCGATCCGGCGTTCGGCGACATTCCCCTGGAGCGGCTTCTGTCGAAGGCGTATGCCCGGGAGAGGGCAAACCTGATAAATCCCGACAGGGCAGCCCGGAACCATGCCCCCGGCATCACGGACCCCCCCAGCACCATCTACCTGACCACCGCCGACAGCGAAGGCAACATGGTCTCCCTGATCCAGAGCAATTACAGGGGTATGGGCTCGGGAATGACCCCCGGCCAGCTGGGTTTCGTGCTCCAGGACCGCGGAGAGATGTTCTCCCTCGAAGAGGGGCACCCCAACCTCTACGCTCCCCATAAAAGACCGTTTCACACCATCATCCCCGGCTTTATCACCCGGAAAGGAAAACCTTTCCTGAGTTTTGGCGTAATGGGCGGAGCCATGCAACCCCAGGGGCACGTCCAGATCGTCTGCAACCTCATCGATTTCGGCATGAACTTCCAGGAGGCGGGTGATGCTCCCCGGATCCAGCACCTGGGAAGCAGCGAACCTACCGGGGAAAAAATGACCGACGGGGGCGTCCTCACGCTGGAAACCGGTTTTTCATGGGAGACCATCAGGGCCCTCCTGCGTAAAGGACATAAAATCGAATATGATCTGGGAGGCTATGGAGGATACCAGGGCATCGGCCGTGATCCCGTCACCGGGGTCTACTTCGGCGCCTCCGAATCAAGGAAAGATGGCCAGGCCGCAGGATATTAACCCATAACACCTTCTGAATATTAAAAGACAAACCGTTGATTCGTTTATGAGACAAACCATTGATTCGTTTATGAGACAAACCGTTGATACGTTTATGAGACCAAAGTTCCTTCTGATCCTTTTCATGGTGTGGGCAGGGCAGGGCCTGAGCGGCCAGCAGCGGGAAGCCGCCTTTGAGCTGAACACGCGGCTGGGCCGGGGCATCAATATGGGCAACGCCTTCGAGGCCCCAACAGAAACGGAATGGGGGAATCCCTGGAAACCCGAATATTTCAGGATCATGGCGGAACAGGGATTCCGCCATGTGCGCATTCCTATCCGGTGGGAAACGGCCGCCCGCAGCAGTGCCACACCCCCCTATACCATCCAGGCCTCCTTTCTGGCCCGGATCAGGCAGGTCGTCGACACCGCCCTGAAATACAAGCTCCACGCCATCATCAACATGCATCACCATGACGCCCTCTTTAAGGACCCGGAAGGGCAGAAAGCCCGCTTTCTGTCCCAATGGGACCAAATTGCCCGCACCTTCCGTGATTACCCCGACAGCCTCCTTTTCGAGGTCCTCAACGAACCCCATGACGCCCTTACCCCCGAAAAATGGAACCTCTTCTTTGCCGAAGCCCTGGCAAAAATCAGGGAAACCAATCCCCACCGCTTCGTTCTGATGGGCACTGCCGAATGGGGCGGCCTCGGAGGACTCAGTGCCCTCCAGCTCCCCCCCGATGAAAGGATATTACTCACTCTGCACTATTACAATCCCTTCCAGTTTACGCACCAGGGGGCCGACTGGTCGGAAGGCTCCTCCGCCTGGCTGGGCACCCTCTGGCAGGATACGGAAGCGGAAAGGGAAACCGTACGGAGTGAATTCCGTGCAGCCAGGGTGTTCTCCGAAACACACCACATTCCCCTTCATATCGGGGAATTCGGGGCCTATTCCAAAGCCGACATGGCCTCACGGGTACGGTGGACCACCTTCCTGGCGCGCTGGTTCGAAGAACAGGGATTCAGCTGGGCCTACTGGGAGTTCAGTGCCGGCTTCGGCATTTATAACCCCTCCACACGACAGCTCTCCGCCCCGCTGGTCAACGCCTTGCAACACAACCCTATGCCTGCCCCTACTCCCGTGCAGGTCACACCCCTTTACACCAGCAATTTTTCCACTTCAAATGACGGCTGGAGCCTCTCTACACAGGGGGGAGCCGCCGGCAGCCTCTCCCGCAGCGGAGGAAGGCTCACCGTAACCCTCACCCAGGGAGGCACCGAAGGGTGGCACGCCCAGCTCACCCGTGGAAACATCCGGCTGGTCAAGGGGAAAAAATACCAGGTGACAGCCAGGATCTCCGCCACCGCCTCCCGCCCCGCCACCCTTTATATCGGCAAATCAGGAGGCGACTGGAGCGCCTACAGCGGCTACCATACCTTTACCTTCACCACGGGTGAAGAAAACTACCTTTTCACCTTCACCATGGGCGGTGAAAACGACCTCACCGCACGTATGGTCTTCGACCTGGGCAAAAACACCGCCGGCATTTCCGTGACCTCTGTGAAAATCGAGGAGGTCAATGTGATCACGGCGGCTGCGGTCCTCCCTGCCCCTGCCTTCAGGACCTACCCCAATCCGGCCAGCGAGAGGCTTTTCATCGGCCCGGCAGGGCTTAAAGCCCGGGTCGACATCCTCACCCCCGGGGGCGTGATACTCCTCAGCCGGGAAATCGGGGGAGATAACAGCCCCCTCGATGTCAGCCACCTCCCAGGAGGCATTTACCTGGTTGTGATCCGTGATGAGAAAGCCACTGAATCACATAAAATAATCATTCTCTGAAGTTTAAGTGAAGATTTAATAATCATTTGACATTCACGATGCCCCGGTATCCGGGGAATGGCTTAATTTTGCCCCAAAATTGAGCATATGGGGTTACAAGTAGATCCGAAAGCCAAAGCATTGATCTTTGATCTCGACGGCACCCTTTCCGACTCCCTGCCGGTACATATGGCGACCTGGAACAAGATAGGCAGCTCGATCGGCTTTGTGTTTGACGAGCGGCTGGTCCATGAAATGACGGGGATGCCCACCATTGCCTTTGCCCAAAGGATCATCGAGGAAAACGGATTGCGGTTGTCCCCTGGCGAGCTGGTCCGGATGAAGCAGGAAGCTTTCTGGGAGGCGGTTCATTTGGTCAGGCCGGTAGAGCTGGTGGTGGAAATTGTCAGAGCATGGCATGGCCGCCTGCCCATGTCGGTAGGCACCGGCGCCAGCCGCCGCAGCGCTGCCCTCCAGCTGAGCGAACTGGGACTCACCCCCTATTTCGATATCATCGTCACCGCCGATGATGTGACCCGGCACAAACCCCATCCCGACACCTTCCTGGAATGCGCGCGCCTCATGGGCGTGGACCCCTCCGGCTGCCAGGTTTTCGAAGACGGCATCCTCGGCATGGAAGCAGCCCGCTCCGCCGGGATGATCGTCACTGACGTGCGCCCCTATATCAACTACGGCGCGTGGGCCCTCTCCTGATCCAGACAACTTATGCCGGAAGATCAGAAGGTCAGAAGACCAGAAGACCAGAAGGTCAGAAGGTCAGAATATTAGAAAATCAGGATATCAGGATGAAGGCAGATTTGATATCTGCTAACTATTGTCTATAGTTTAGAATTTTCATCCGATAACCCATCTTGAATCGATCACCGGTTTCCGGGAAAAGGCTACCAGCATTAGGCTACCAGGACAAGGCTACCAGGACAAGGCTACCAGGATAAGACTACCAGGATAAGACTACCAGGCAAAGAGCGGATAATCCTTCATGAGCAGATTCACTTTCTCCCTGACCTTTCCGGCATAAGTCTCATCACCGGCGTGGGCAATGACATCGTCTATCATGCCGGCGATGACGGGCATCACTTCTTCCGTAACCCCGCGGGTGGTGATGGCCGGTGTGCCGATGCGGATCCCCGAGGTCTGGAATGGCGACCGGCTGTCAAAAGGCACCATGTTTTTATTGATGGTGATGTCGGCCACCCCCAGGATAGCCTCGGCCTGCTTCCCATTGATTTCGGGATACTTTGTACGGAGGTCGATGAGCATCGAATGGTTTTCGGTTCCTCCGGAAACCACCTTATAACCCATATCGGTAAAGGCCTGCGCCAGAATGGCGGCATTTTTCCTGACCCGGGACTGGTACGCTCCGAAGGAGGGATCCAGGGCTTCCCCGAAAGCCACGGCCTTGGCCGCAATTACATGTTCCAGAGGCCCGCCCTGCTGGCCGGGGAAAACAGCCGAATCGAGCAACGAGGACATTGTTCTGGTTTCCCCTTTTTTGGTGGTGATGCCCCAGGGATTTTCAAAATCCCTGCCGATCAGGATAATTCCTCCGCGGGGCCCGCGCAGGGTTTTATGGGTCGTGGAAGTCACCACATGGGCATACTCCAGCGGGTTGTTCAGCAAACCGGCCGCAATCAGTCCCGCCGGATGGGCCATGTCAATCATCAGGATCGCCCCCACCCGGTCGGCAATGGCCCGCATACGGGCATAATCCCAGTCGCGGCTGTAAGCCGATGCCCCGCCGATGATCAGCTTCGGCTTCTCCTTCAGGGCAAGCTCCTCCATCATGTCATAATCCACCAACCCGGTTTCCTCCTTCACATGGTAGGCCACAGGACGATAAAGAATCCCCGAAGAATTTACAGGAGACCCGTGCGAAAGATGACCGCCATGTGCCAGGTTCAGCCCCAGAAAGGTATCCCCCGGCTGCAAAACCACACTCAGCACCGCCTGGTTGGCCTGCGCCCCCGAATGGGGCTGCACGTTGGCCCATTCGGCCCCGAAAAGCGACCTGATCCGGTCAATGGCCAGCTGCTCCGTCATATCCACAAACTGACAACCCCCGTAATAACGCTTCCCGGGATACCCCTCGGCATACTTGTTGGTCATCACCGACCCCATCGCCTCCAATACCTGATCACTCACAAAATTCTCGGAAGCGATCAGCTCAATTCCGCTCAACTGCCGGTGACGCTCCTTGCTGATGATGTCAAAAACAACCTGATCTCGTCTCATATCTTCTTAATTTTGTATTACACTGCTTCATGCTCCGGTGTGCCTGATTTCCAGATTACGGGAGTTCATGCCGGGGCAACGGCATACCGACGATGGGGTGCACCCGGCTTCAACCGGTTTACCGGTGCCCAAATGTAATATTTTTTAGTTCGGCGAAAAACCGTAAAACCCCATAATTCCCTATTTTTAATCCCCGATGATGAACACCACAAAGTGGCACCTATGACAGGCAGAAAAGTGAGGCCATCCGGACTGGAAGCGCTTTGCCTGCTCTCCTTTGCAGGCAGCGGAGCGGGATTTCTGCTTTATGTGGCCGTCCTCCTTTTTCGCGATGAAGCCCTCAGGATCATTGACATCTACAGCTCCTGGGACCAGCCCGGGCTTCTTACATCCCGCTATTTCCTGCTGCTGGCGGGGGGGAATCTGCTCTCCCTGGCGGGAGTCTTTTTGATGTGGCATCAACGCTCTGCGGGGTTTTTCCTCTATGCCGGCATCCAGATGGCCCTCTTGCTCCTGCCTCCCCTCTGGCTCGGAAAAGAGGCCTTCTCCTCGGTGGCACTGATCTTTACCCTTCTCTTCACCACAGGGTACGCCCGCTATTTCCTGCACACCGGCCTGAACCTGAAGCTCCGGAATCCTTCTTAAGACGCTCTGCCGGCCTGGGAGGGCCAGGAAAGGCCATATCCCAATGGATGATTATTCGCTGGAGAACTCCCTGATGTTATCGCGGTAGTCGGAAAAGACCGTGGCCCGCGAAAGAAATCCCACATACTTCCCTTCATCGATCACGGCCAGGTTATACCGGTGTGACGACTCGAAAATCCTGACCACATCCTCCATGCTGTCGCGCGGAGAGACATAATACCTGGGCATGTACATCAATTCGCTGATCTTCACCGTATCATAGAGGTGGGTCTGAAAGATCAGGGAACGGGTTTCACTCAGCTTGACCATACCTTTCATCATGCCGTTTTCGTCGACCACGGGAAAGAGGTTCCTGTCGGAGCGGGAAATGGCCTGCACCAGATCGCGGAGGGTAGCCTCAGGCCGTAGGATTTCGAAATCGGTTTCCACCAGGTCACGGGTGTTCATCAGCAGCAGGGCGGCCTTATCCTTGTGGTGGGTGATCAGCTGTCCTTTTTCGGCCAGCCGTTTGGCATAGATGGAATGGGGTTCGAAGCGCATGATGGTCAGGTAGGAGACGGTGGAGGCGATCATCAGGGGGATGAAGAGACCGTAACCGCCGGTCACCTCGGCGGTGAGGAAGATGGCCGTAAGGGGGGCATGCATGACCCCGGCCATGAGCCCTGCCATCCCGGCCAGGGCGAAGTTTTCTTCCGGCAGGTCAAGGCCCAGGAAGGTATTCAGGGCCAGGGCCAGCCCATAACCGGTGAGGGCCCCCATGAACAGAGTAGGAGCGAAGATGCCACCGATGCCGCCGCCTCCCGTGGTCGCCGCCGTGGCCACCACCTTGAACAGCAGGATCACCACAATGAACAGCAGCAGCAACCGGGGATCCTCCCGCCACCCGAAGAAAATTGAATTATTGAGGATCTCCACCCCCTGTCCGCTGAATATGCGGGTTATGCTCGTATACCCCTCCCCCCATAACGGAGGAAACAGGAAAACCAGCAGGCTCAGGAACAGCCCGCCTGCAACCAGCCGCACCACGGGATGCTCAATTTTCCGGTACTGTTTTTCCTGCCACATCACCGACCTGATCAGGTAAAAAGAGACCAGTCCGGCCAGAATCCCCAGCAGGATGTAATAACCTATGTTATTCACAGAGAAAGCGTTGACGAGGTCAAACTGAAGGACCATGGCGCTTCCCATGAAGATATGGGAGAGCGAAGCTGCCGTCACCGAGGCAATGAGCAGCGGCACCAGGTAAGCCATGGTCAGGTCCAGCATGAGCACCTCCAGGGTAAAGACCAATCCTGCAATGGGGGCCTTAAAGATGCCGGCGATGGAACCTGCGGCCCCGCATCCGATCATCAGGATCACATACTTGTAATTCATGCGGAAAAGCCTGGCCAGGTTCGAGCCAATGGCCGCACCCGTCAGAACAATGGGCGCCTCGGCGCCCACCGACCCCCCCAGGCCTATGGTCATGCTGCTGGCCACCATCGAACTCCAGGTATTGTGCCGCTTGATGCGTCCGCTCTTCTTTGATATGGACCATAATATCTTCGACACCCCATGATTGATGTCCGCCTTGACGATATACTTCACAAACAGATAGGTAATGGTGATCCCCAGCAGCGGAAAAGCCAGGAACAGGAGGTTGTAGGTATCGACAGGAAAGATGTTGGTCAGCAGCAGTTCCACCAGGTGGATCAGCTTCTTCAGGATCAGAGCGGCGACTCCGCTGGCCAGCCCCACCAGAAGGCTGAGCATGTAAATGAAATTGCGTTCACTGATGTGGGCGGTACGCCAGTTCATGAGTTTGTTGAACCAGCTCTCCGCTCTCCTTCCGGCCGACGCTATCCCTTTCTGAAACATTCCCCGAAAGTAGCCATATTTTGGCGTTGCCGCAAACTCAGTTTTCTTTCTTTTTGAAGATCTTCCTGATAATTTCCCATGCGGGTTCCCGTTCCCCCTCTTTTTTCCCGGGCTGGGAGTCAGGGTCTCCAGCTTCGCCTCCCCGGGAGCCTCTCTCCTCTTTTTTGCGGAAAAGGTCGAAAAAGCCGAAATCCTCCTCGATTTCCTCCACGTGACCGGGCACCGCATTCATTTCGGCCAGGGTCAGGGAGTCGGGAGGGGCGAAGCGGGCTTCGGCCAGTTTCCTGAACCGGTTGTCGCCGAAGGTCTGGCTGAAGAAACGCCCCACCACGGGGAGGGCCGAAAAGGCGCCCTGTCCATAGGTCATGGTTCGGAAATGAACGGCGGGGTCATCGGCTCCCACGCGGCAGCCTGCGGTCAGTGTGGGGGTATACCCGATAAACCAGCCGTCGGCGTTCTCCTGGGTGGTCCCCGTTTTGCCGGCGAAAGGCCCGGGAACCCCGAATCGGGTCCTGATGTCATGACCAGTGCCGGCATCCACGGCCGCACGCAGCATCTCGGTCAGAATCCGGCAGTTCTCAGGGTCCACCTTTCCCTTTCCGGGAGCAGGCATCTCGAAGAGATCCAGCTGATTCCCCCGGCTGTCTTCAATCGAAATAAGGGCATACGGCTTTACGGGTTTCCCCTCGTTGGCCAGGGTGGCATATGCCGCCACCATTTCCAGCAGAGGCAGGGAAGCCGATCCCAGGGCCAGCGAGGGCACCTCCGGCAATTCACCCCTGATTCCCAGGTCACGGGCCGTCCTGACTACCTCATCCACCCCGGTCTGCATCATGATATCCACCGTCACCGTATTGATCGATTTGGCCAGGGCCTCCTTCATGGTATAATAGCCCGCGTAACGGTTACTGGCATTGCCGGGGGTCCAGCCATCATACTCCTCGTAGGTCTGGGTCTCCGCCGAATAATAATCGGCGGGGTCCAATCCTTCTTCCAGGGCTGCCAGGTATACCACCGGCTTGAAAGTAGACCCCACCTGCCGTGAGGCCAGACACTGGTCATATTTAAAAAACCGGAAATCATTGCCCCCTACCCAGGCCTTGATGGCCCCGCTCTGATTGTCCATCACCACCAACCCCGCACTGAGCATCGACAGGTAGTGCTTCACCGAATCCAGGGGGGTGGTCTTCACCGCCTTCAAACCATTCCAGGTGAAAAGGGTAGTCTCAATGGGCGTCGTAAACTCCTCCATGATCTGCTGATGGCTCCTGCCTGCAGCCCTTCCCCGGCGATAACGGTCTGTGCGCTTCACCGCCCGCTCCAACACCGACACCTCTTTCCCCCAGGGATCCCTCCCCTTCCAGTGCGTATCGAATAGTGCCTGCAGCTGCAACATCTGTTCACTGACCGCCTGGCGTGCATACCGCTGAAGCTGATAGTCCAGGGTGGTATATATCTTCAAGCCGTCGGTATAGAGGTTGTAGGGTTCCCCGTTGGCCTTGGTATGGCTGAGACACCAGCCGGTCAGCTCCGGGCGGATGTATTCCAGGAAATATGGCGCCGGACCCTGGTTGTAAGTAATGAGGCTGTATCGCAGATTCAGTGGTTCCGCCTTGTATTTCTCCCCCTGTTCAGCCTCCAGAAACTTCTCCCTGACCATCTGGTCGATCACCCGGTTGCGCCGTTCCACCGACCGGTCGGGATGAAGACGCGGATTAAAGAGGTTGTTGGCTTTCAGGATCCCCACCAAAACCGCGGCTTCCGGAATGGTGATCTCCGCAGGACTCTTGCTGAAAAAACGTTCCGCAGCCACTTCAATCCCGAACATGTTCTCCCCAAACGGCACGGTATTCAGATAAAGGGCGAGAATCTCCTCCTTGGTATAAATCCTTTCCAGACGGTAGGCGATGATGGCCTCCCTGATTTTATTCACAGGAAGGGAGAGCAGGCCCAGGTTTTCACGCGGAAAGAGGTTCTTGGCGATCTGCTGGCTGAGGGTGCTTCCACCGCCTGAACTGCGGTCCGACTGAAGAATGGTCTTGAACAACACCCGCAGCAGAGCGATCTCATCGATGCCGCGGTGCTTGAAAAAACGGGCATCCTCGGTGGCCACCAGGGCATGGATGATGTGGGGGGAGATCTCCTGGTAGGAGACATAACTCCGGTTCTCGGTATAGTAGCGCCCAAGAAGCTTCCCGTCGGCTGAAAAGACTTCACTGGCCAGGGGGGTCTTGACCCTGACCAGCTCTTCCCTGGAAGGAACTTTCCCCAGGAACCCCAGATAGACTGAAAAAAACAGGAGGAACAACAGAATGGCCCCGGCCAGAGAGACCTTCAGCAAAAAGAGTCCCCAACGAAAACCACCCCTCCTGCGTACCGGGGGGGATTCCTTGCGTGGCGTCTCTTTGACCTTTTTCAGTTCATTCACGGATGGGTGTGTCCAAAATCAGATGAGTCCCGAGAATCCCATGAAAGCCATGGCCAGGATTCCGGCGGTCACCAGGGCAATCGGGGTGCCCTTCAGTCCTGCCGGAACTTCCATCAGGTCGAGATGTTCCCTGATCCCGGCAAACAAGACCAGGGCCAGACCGAACCCGATGGCGTTGGAAAAGGCGAAAACCACCCCCTCCAGAAGATTAAACTCTTTCTGGATGGTGAGGATGGCCACCCCCAGAATGGCACAGTTGGTGGTGATCAGCGGCAGGTATATCCCCAGCGCCTGATAGAGCGAGGGACTCACCTTCTTGAGGATAATCTCCACCAGCTGCACCAGGGCAGCAATGATCAGGATAAAGGCGATGGTCTGCAGATAACCAATCCCAAAAGGATCCAGGACCATTTTCTGTACCAGGTAAGTGACCAGGGTGGCCAGCACCAGCACGAAGGCTACAGCACCGGCCATGCCCGCCGCCGTGGAAATCCGCCGTGATACCCCCAGAAAGGGACAAATCCCCAGAAACTGCATCAACACGATATTGTTGACCAGCACGGCTGAAATAAATATCACCAGGTAACTCATGATGGCTATTTTTTGGCTTTGTTGATTTTCTGGACGATGGCGATCATATATCCCAGCACTATAAAGGCCCCGGGTGCCAGTACAAAAAGGAGAGTGGTGTAATTCTCAGGATAAAACCGGAAACTGAAAAGGGTGCCGTTTCCCAGCAACTCGCGGATGCTCCCCAGGATCACCAGGGCGCCGGTGAACCCCAGTCCCATGCCCAGTCCGTCCACGATGGAGGAAAGAGGGTTGTTTTTGGAGGCAAAGGCCTCGGCACGGCCCAGGACGATGCAGTTCACCACGATCAGGGGAATAAAGATGCCCAGGCTCTTGAACAGCCCAGGGGTATAGGCCTGCATGACCAATTCCACCACCGTCACAAAGGCCGCTATAATCACAATGAAGGAGGGGATCCTTACCTTGTCGGGAATCTGGCTCTTCACCAGGGAAATCACCAGGTTGGACATCACCAGCACAAAGGTGGTGGCCAGCCCCATGCCCAGCCCGTTGGCCGCCGAGGATGTTACGCCCAGCGTCGGACACGTGCCCAGGATCAGTACCAGGATCGGATTCTCCCGGAGCAGTCCCTTTGTAAAATTACTCATCTGATTCATACGGTTTCTTTTTTCAGATTGTCAGTTTATTCGCCATGGTTCTTTTCCGACAGGGTTGTCACCCCCTGGTGAGCCCGCCGCAACGCCTCCAGGAAGGCCCGCGAGGTAATGGTGGAGGCGGTGATGGCGTCGATGTCGCCGCCATCCTTGCTGACTGTGAAATTCACGGATCCGGGGCTCTTACCGATGACGTTCTGCCCCTCCTTCTCCTTGTTCCGGAACCAATCCCCCATTTTGGACCCCAGTCCGGGCGTCTCCTTGTGTTCCAACACCTCGTAACCAGTGAAATTTCCCAGAGTATCCACTCCGGCCATCACCGAGATAAAACCGCTGAAACCATTGTTGGAGTAACTTTTTACAGCATACCCCACGATGTGTCCCTGGGCCAGAGCCGGAAAAATCTCAATGCTGTCGGCGCCTTCCTCCGGAAGAACCTTCAGGGTAGGTGCCAATTCATCAAAGGGGGGAAGAACACTGGCAATGGCATCGCTCTGAGCCTTCTCCCTGGCCAGGTCAATGGCCGATTTGGTCATCTGGTGGACAAATCCCAGCAGTGCCCCGGAGACCAGGGTGACCACCAGCAGGGCTCCTACCATGTTTATAAAAGTCGATTCACGCTGCTTCATCTCTCTATTTTCCTCCGAATCTTTGGGGTTTGATCACACTGTTCAACAGGGGCGTAAAGGCATTCATGATCAGAATGGCAAAGGAGATGCCCTCAGGATAGGCCCCGAAGAGGCGGATGGTCATGGTGATGATCCCGATCCCTGCCCCGTAGATCAACTGTGCCTTCCCGGTCATGGGGGAAGTCACCATGTCGGTGGCCATATACACGGCCCCCAGGATTGCTCCCCCAGCCAGCAGATGGAACAGGGGATCCATGTATTTTTCCGGACTGATGAACCAGAAAATACCGGCATACAAGGCGATGGTGACCAGGATGGAGACCGGGATCTGCCAGGTGATGACCTTCCGGAAGAGAAGATAGACACCGCCTGCCAGCAGCAACAGGGCGGAGATTTCACCCAGGGAGCCGCCCATGGTTCCCAGAAACAGATCGACGGAATCGGGAAGGCTGCCCTGGATCTGGCTGAGCGGTTTGCCACTGACCAGCCCCTCCTTGAGGATCCCCAGGGGTGTGGCCGCTGTCACCGCATCGGGGCCAGCACCGCGGCCTGCCGGCCAGCTGGTCATGTGCACCGGAAAAGAGATCAGCATGAATACCCGGCCTACCAGCGCAGGATTGAAAATATTGGCCCCCAGTCCGCCAAAAGAGGTCTTGGCAATGGCAATGGCAAAGAAAGAGCCCAGCAGTATGATCCACCAGGGCAGGGAAGCCGGTACGTTAAAAGCCAGCAACAACCCCGTGAGGGCGGCGGTCCCGTCCATTATGGTGGGGGTCACCTTCAGCACAAAGCGCTGCAGGAGATATTCTATACCCACACAGGCCGCTACGGCAATCAGGGTCACCCGTACGGCATCCCAGCCAAAGACGAATACCGACCAGAGAAACGCAGGCACCAGAGCCAGGATCACCCGGTACATGATCTTCCTCACCGAATCGCTGCTATGGAGGTGTGGCGAAGGAGATACAGTCAATATATTACTCATATCCGGAATATGATTTAGTTAATTCTTTCGGGAACGGACCATCTGGCCCACTTTGGCTTTGCCGAAGCGGATATGGTCAAGCAAAGGCCGGCTGGCCGGGCAGGTATAGCTGCAGCTGCCGCATTCGATGCAATCCAGGACCTTCTCCTTTTCCAAACGCTCCCACATTGTTTTTTCAGTCAGGGTCATCAGCAGGAAAGGCTCCAGGCCCATGGGACAATTGGCGGCGCAACGCGAACAACGGATGCAGGGTTGCTGCGGGTTCCTGAGGGATTCTTCCCCGGGCATCAGCAACACCCCGGAGGTTCCCTTGGTGACGGGGATCTCCAGCGATGCCACGGCCTTTCCCATCATCGGCCCACCGCTGATGATCTTTCCGGTATCCTCAGGAAGACCTCCGGCAAAAGCAACCACCTCGGAGAGGGGCGTCCCTACGCGCACTTTCAGGTTGGAAGGTTGCTGAAGGTGCTTTCCCGTGATGGTCAGCACCCTTTCAAAGAGGGGTTTGTTTTTCTGGACCGCCTCATAGACCGCAAAGGCGGTACCCACATTACTGACCACACATCCCACGGCCACGGGGAGCGCCCCTGAAGGCACCTCCCTGCCGGTGATGGCGTTGATCAGCTGCTTCTCCCCCCCCTGGGGATACTTCACCCTGAGCACCTCCACGGTAATCCCCCGGAAGTCTGCAACAGCCTCTTTCATGAGACGGATCGCCTCCGGTTTGTTGCCCTCTATGCCAATTGTGGCCTTCTCCACCCCCAGGGCTTTCATGAGCAGTTCCGTTCCCACCAGGATCTCCCTGCTCTTCTCAATCATCAGACGGTTGTCGGCGGTCAGGTATGGTTCACACTCCACGCCGTTGATGATCAGCAGGTCGGCTTTCATTCCCTTGGGGGGCACCAGCTTGATATGGGTGGGAAAAGTGGCTCCACCCATTCCGACAATCCCCGCGGACGCAATTTTCTCCACGATTTCCGGCCCTGAAAGCGCACAGCTCCTGACCAGATCAGGCGACCGGTCGATCTGCTCCTCCCATTCATCCCCGTCCACCTTGATCACAATTCCGGTGCGGGGATATCCTGAGGCATCGGGAACACCCTCTACCTTGGTGACGGTCCCCGAAACAGAGGAATGGATGTTGGCCGATACAAAACCAGTGCTTTTCGCAATGAGCTGGCCGGTTTTAACCTTGTCCCCCTTTTTGACCAGAGGGGTGGCGGGGGCGCCGATGTGTTGCCCCGTGGGAATGGAAACCACGGCGGGAAGCGGCAGCTCCCTGATCTGCCCGTTGGCAGAAAGCTTGTTTTCCGGAGGATGAACTCCCCCCAATCTGAATGTTCTCAACACGTTGGTCCGGTTTATTGGTTAACTGTGGTGTTTTCAGTGGCGGCAGGTTTCGCTTTCCGCGGGGGAAAGCCCACTTCAATGATGGCGTTGGTGGGGCATACCTCCACACATTTGCGGCACAACTTGCACTTGTCGGAATCGATGAACGCCAGGTTGGTGCCCATGGTGATGGCATCATAGGCACACACATCAAAACACTTGCTGCAACCGATGCAGGCCACCTGGCACGACCTGCGTGCCGGCCCCCCCTTGTCCTCGTTACGGCAGGCGACGTATATCTTCCGGTCTTTGGCGTTTTTCTTGCGCAACTCAATCAGGTTCTTGGGACAGGCAATGACGCAGGCCCCACAGGCGGTGCACTTCTCATCGGTCACCTCGGGAAGGCCCGTCACCGGATTCATGTGAATGGCATCAAAATCACAAACCACACAGCAATCCCCGCAGCCCAGACAGCCATACTGGCATCCTGTTTCCCCGCTGTACAGATTGTGAATGATGGCACAGGTCATCACCCCGTCATATTTGTTTACCCGTGGCCGGTACTCGCAGGTGCCGTTGCAGCGGACCACCGCCACCCGGGGATCCTTCTTGACGGCTTCCAGCCCCAGAATTCTGGCCACCCCTTCCATGCCATCGTTACCGCCAACCGGACAAAACAGATGGGTGAGGTCGTTCTCCTTCACACAAGCCTCGGCAAATGCCCGGCATCCGGCATAGCCGCACCCCCCGCAGTTGGCCCCCGGAAGCGCCTTCTCCACCGTGTCGATCCGGGGGTCCTCAAACACCCTGAACTTCCGGGCCACAAAGTAGAGAATCACCGCCGAAGCCGTCCCGATTCCAGCCAGGGTGACAATCGTATAAATCAATGGTGCATTCATAAGCGTTGGCTATTGTTGGGCATCAATTGTAAAACTAAAGGATTTTTTGATTCTTTCACGAAAAAAATAGAGAAGAAGATAGTAGGGAACCAGCATGCCCAGGGCGGCCAATCCTCCCAGCAGTTCATCGCCCGTGACCTCCAAAACGACCACCAGGGTCCCTACCAGTATGAGAAAGGGAAGAAGATAACCGAATAAAAGGGCCCTGAAACCCTGAGATTCCCTGAGGATCACCGTCACATGCTGCCCCAGGACGTATTGCCCCCCGGGATGGGGCACCTCGATCTCCTTTTGCTTCATGTCGGAGGCCAGGCATCCCCCGCGGGCATGACAGGCTGAACAGGCCGACTGGCTGATAATGGTAACGGTCACGCTGCTCCCGCTTACGGCTGAAACAACCCCGTTGTGCCTTATTTCATCCATTCTATCCGTAAAAAGGAAAAAGCAAAACTACATATTTCGGGATACGGACAAAATGACGATACCCCCTTTTTATGAACCGCGCATCTTATTTAAAGCTGTTCTATGTAACCTACCCCCTGGAATCAGGCTGCTTTCCTCACACTCCACCAAGGTGGTGCCCCAGGTACTCCTTCAGAAATTCCAGGGAAAACTTCTTGGCCAGGATCTTCTTCTCCCGGTCAAGAAGATATACGGAGGGGGTTGTCCGGGTGTCGTAAATGATCTTGAACCGGGAGAGGTGGTGAGGATCCCACACGTTGGTCCAATCGGCAAGGTGGTACTTCTCCGTGAAGGCCTGCCAGGCCTCCTTCTGATCCATCGTATACACGGCAACCACCTCCAGGCCTTTGTCGCGGAAGGGAAGGTACACCTCCTGGTAGAGCCGTGGCACAAATTCGTTGCAATGGGAACAATTGGGTTCGTAAAAAACCAGGATCGTATAGAGGTGGTTTTGCTGGTAAAGCCGGAATGGCTGCCCGTCAAGGGTTTCCATTCTGACATCCCTGGCCTGCTGACCGATGAGGTTATGTTCCAGGAAAATCACGTTTTCCCTGATTTTGGCCAGGGTCGTGGAATCGGCCCAGGCGGCTTTCCCCGACAGATAATAATCACGGGCAATATCCACAAACAGGGCATCCATGCCCATGACCCTGCTGGCCAGGGCGGCGTTCAGCAGGTGGGAGGTGACATACCTGTAAGTCTGCGGATGCCCCGAAGCACGTTGGATCAGCGCGTAAGCCGCAGGCTTGACAGAGTCATAAAGCTGCAGTAAAACCTTCTCCAGGTAGGTGTCCAGCCGGCTTTTCAACAAAGGAGTGTTCAGGAGCCGCTCATCGGAAAGATCGAGATGATCAAAAAAATGGTTCTTTCTATAAGTGTACTCGTAGACCCACCGCAGGGAATCGTTGGTCGTATAGGCGGCAGGAATATCTTCAGGCCGGAGTTCCTCGGTGTAATTGGCCATCAGGAAGGCCGCCAGCATCGTTCCGGGATATTGGTCTGACTTCCGTTTCCAGTAAGTGCTGACCGAAGCCGACAACGCCCTGATCTGGCTGCTTATGGAATCCTTTTCCATTCCTTCTGCCCGGCTTAACAGGGTATCCAGGTTTGCCAGCTCTTTTTGCCGGTCGCGCAGCCAACGCATATAATCCAGGAATTCGCCGCTCTCCACGGCCCCCTCCACAGTCAATCCCTCCAGGGAAAAACCCGTATTCGTTAAGGTGAGGGTCTGATCAGCCCCCAGCAGAAAATCAAAATGACGCTCCTGGTCAAGGTAGATCTTGTAAAGCCCTTGCGGAAGCAAGGTATCCCGTTCAAAGACCCCCCGTCCGGTGGCATCGGTAAGGGTCGTATCCTTCAGATAAATATTGGATCCGTAATAACCGGCCAGAAAAACCTGCGCCGAGGGCGCCGCCGCCAGCTTTACCACAATCTTATACCCCTTTCCGGCAACCGGAACCATCGCCGCCATGAAAACCATAAACAGTAAAAATCTCCTCATCATCTTCACACCAGATTGCTTAATCACCACAAAAATAACACCCGAAAACATAATTTTATCTCCATGCTTTCAGCCCCACGCAATATTTGTTCCAAAATTTGGGTTATTTTCAGGGTTTTTTACCGCTTCCCGGAAATGCCACTGCGATGATCTCCGTTTGTGTTCCCATATTTCAGGCCGATGTAAGGCCTCTGGCGCGTCAGCTTTCGGCCATGGCCGTGAAAGCTTCCTTCCCGGTGGAGATTCTGCTCTTCGATGATTCCTCTGAGGCTTCCTGGGAGGCCCTCCACGCAGAAGCCGCCTCCCTGCCGGGAATCAGCTGGCGGCGCCTGGAGAAAAACCTGGGCCGTGCCGCCATCCGGAATCTCCTGGGCCGTGAAGCCCACTATCCCTGGCTCCTTTTTCTCGACGCCGATTCCCTGGCAGCCAGCACTGACTTTTTGGAAAAATATGCCGCCCTCACCGTTTCCGGCCCTGTATGGTGCGGGGGCACCCTTTACAGGAAGACCCCACCCGAAGACCCCGGCAAACTATTGCGCTGGACCTATGGCCGGAAACGGGAGGAGCGCACGGCCACCCGGCGGGAAAAAGAGCCGGGATTCGCCCTCACCGCCAACAACTTCCTGATCCGCAGAGATCTCTTCCTGCAACACCCTTTCCGGGAAACCATTACAGGATACGGACATGAAGACACCGTTCTGGGGTATGACCTGGTGCAGGCCGGCATTCCCCTCCGCCATACCGACAATCCCGTATATCACACCGGACTGGAATCCTCGGCCAGCTACCTCGAAAAGAGCAGGGCCGCCGTGGGCAATCTCTATTATCTTTCGCGGCACCTCATCAGGGACCCCCGGTTCGACGAGGCCTCCCCATTGCTCAGGGGGCTCGGCCGGCTCCAGAGATACGGATTGCTGGGTTGGGCCTCCCGTCTCTTCCGGGTGGCAAAACCCCTCCTGCACAAAAACCTCACCGGCCCCCACCCGTCACTCCTCCTCTTCGACCTTTACCGTGCCGGCACCCTCTGCACCCTCGCCCACGATAAGGGAAAACCCCGCAAAGAAAAAACCCCGGACTGATTACATCCGGGGCACGCTCCCCACATCTCCCCGCAGGGACGCTCATCTCCCCCTCTCCTTCCGCCACATGCAGGGAGCGTATTTTATCCCCGTGTGATTTACCATGGCAAATCCATCAGTTTTCCACACCAGAGCCTTTGAGGTTTCCGTTTCCGTCAGGCCTCCCCGCGGCGGATGTATAACCTGCCGGCTCTGCCGCTGCGGAATCCTTACGTGCTCGGCACACTTCCGATGGGATACTATTTCCCCAGCCTGATGTTTCCGTACTTGCTGATGACCCTGACCACCCCGGGATTCCCGGAGCCCACCCTTCCACGTACCGACTCGCGGGTATTCTCCTTGATCCGGTTGCCTTTGAATGCCGCCTCCGGATAACTGATGTTGCAGTATTCGCAGGAAGCATCCACCTCCCAGGCCGCCTCCCCGTCAATACCCAGGGTGACTTGCGCATAGGAGGAAGTGACCTCCAGCAGTTCAAAACCGGCCGGGACCTGGTCCACCTTCACCGACCCATATGCCGACACCAGCTTTAACCGCCGCTCCAGAGTGCCGATCCGGTAATTGGTGAATTTGCTCTCCCCCTCCAGGGAGGCTACCGCTCCGAATTCAAAGGAGTCGTACTTCGATTCGAGTTGCAGCTCCTGCAGCTTGTCGGCATTCAATACCGAATATTTCGAATCGAGGACCATACGGCTCCCTGTGCCCAGGAAAAGCTTATAGTAGGAGAGCAGAACGGTGGCTTCCCCCATGGTGCCGATATCGGCCTTCCCATATTCGAGTTCCAGTTTAAGGGGAGCGCCTGTCATCTGACCGGCTGTCAGATTACCATAGGCAATGTGAAACTCTCCTTTGCCCGTGAGCCTGTTCAGAATCACATTCCCGAACTTGTTGTGCACTGTCAGGTTTTTTTCAGGAGGGATATTCACGGTATAATCGATGCTGAAGTTGCCCCTGGTTTTGAGGTTACCCCCGAATTCTGTTTCGGCGGTGGCCGTACGTCCCTCCTTTCCGAATCCCACATTCACTGCTTCCAGCAAAGCCCGGTCACGCGAACCACTTCCCTCGACCCGCACCACTACGTCGACGGTCACCATGGTTCCGCCGTTGCTGTTGATCTTCACTTCCCCGAACTTGTTGGTGATCACCAGGGTTTCCACCTCCGCGACAGGCCAGCTTTTGCTGAACCGGCGGGTGTTCTCCTGTGCTCCGGCCACTAGGGTGACCAGGAACAACCCCATCAGGAGGATAACTGCATCAAATCTCCTTCTCATAACTCTTCTCATTTAAATATTTGACTTCCTCCAATTTGCTCATCACCATGTGGATCACGTTCAGTTTTGCCTGGTAGTATTCAATCATGGCATTGATGACCCTTTCATCGTAAGGATTTGCTTTCAGTTCTTCCTGCAGGCTTTTGTAGCGTTCTTCGAATTCACGGAACTCCTGCTGCATGATTTGGTTTTCGGCCTCCGGAATCACACCGGCCCCGGCCAGCACCGAGATATCCTTCATGCCGGCCGCTATGGCCGAGGTGTAATAATACTCCACTTCGGCATATTCCGGAGAGAGGGCCGCCAGGGTCGCAGGGGCAATCTCTTCCGGGGCCAGCCAGATCCGGGCCTGGTTAACGGCCAGAAACACAAAGACCACGGCTGCAGCCACCTTCCAGACGGTTCCCCAGGAAAAATGCCTGACCTTCCGCTCCATCTCCAGTTTCCCCCTGAAACGCTCCAGATGCCCCTCCGGCGGCTCGAAGCCATCAAGTGCATCCCGATGCGCGAGTATCAGTTTCTCGAGGTCGTCTCTCTCTTCCATTTTTCTAATTGTATAAGTATAAATCCTCTTTTTTCAGCATCTCCTTCAGCCGGTTTTTGGCTCTCATGTATTGGGTGCGGACGGCCGAATGGCTGATGCGGAGCATCCTGCCGATCTCCTCGTGCGGATAGCCCTCCAGCAGGTGAAGGGAGAGCACCACCCGGTAACCGTCGGGCAGTGAGGCGATGGCCTTCCTGATCCGCTGCAGATCCGCCTCCCCGGTATACCCCGTCTGATCACTCACCCCGGCATTCCGCTCAGTCACCTCCTCAAACTTCACCTTCCGCTTTTTCAGACAATCCAAAGAACGGTTGACCACAATCTTCCGCAACCAGGCCCCGAAACTCACCTTTCCCTCATAACTTCCAATCTTCCTGAAGGCATTCAGAAAAGCCTCCTGCATCACATCCTCGGCATCGGCGCTGTTTCCCGTAATCCGCAGGCTGACATTGTACATGCTCTTGCTGTATATCCTGTACACCTCAGTCTGGGCCCGGGATTCACCCGCCCGGCAACCATCAATCAATGCCTGGTGTATATTCTGGTAATCCGGTTCCAATTCTGCTTCATTTTCGGTTCAATGACGACAATCTGTTTCGGAATGTTGCACGGGATTCCCGTTTTTTCAGGATCGCTGCCGAAAAGTCATCTCACGATCCTGCTTTTAATCTCCCGGAGGTCCGACTGGATGGTCTGAAGGGTGCGGCCGATAATCTCGCCGGAGGGATTTCCGGCAGGAACCTCCTCACTGGTGTAGTTCACAAAGCGCCAGATCTCCCTGACCTCGGAACCGCTGACTTCATAGGGGGCATAGGCCTGATTGAGGGAGATCAGCCGGAGCAAACCCTTTTCACGGAGATGGTTCTCCACGATCTTGAAAACGATTCCCTCATCAAGGGTAAGCACGATGCAGGCCGCTCCGTCAGGCAACCCCAGCCAGTCCTGTACGAATTCCCCGGTGACCCAGGCCCCGTCAGGAATGGGCAGCATGGAATCACCGCTCACCTGGAAAGTGCGGTACTTCCGGTCGGCAGGAAGAAAAGGAAGCTGGTACCGGGGCAACTCACTGATATACTCCGGATCAAAGAAACCCCGCGTATACCCCGCCTTGGCCTTCTCAGGAACCAGTTCGATATTCTCCCGGTTGTTCCTGTCGACCGTGGTGGCCAGCACCCGCAACTTCCCCCCCCTGAGAAACACATCCTCCCCATGCTCCAGCATATATAACTGATGCCCGGTCAGTACCGTCAGGTCCACCTTCACCAGCGTGTCGATGGCCATGCCAAAATAGTCGGAAAACAACACCAACGCCGGAATATTGGGCATGGCTACCTCATTCTCATAACCGCTCAGCGTCGGCCGTTTCATCCCCAACGCCTCCGCTACCTCATCCTGCGTACGGTTTTTCCGCTTCCGCAAAAATTTAATGTTCTTCGCAAAGTACATATCTCAAAAATGATTAATTTAATGACGAATATAGTGATTATATTTTAATCATCACGGCCGGAAAGGGAAAAAGATCAGGAGAATAATCATTTTTCAGGAGAGCCTGGCAGGGAATTTTTCCTTTACGGGTGAGCCTGACCGGGCTTACCTCCGGAAGGGGTGGCTAAAAAAGTGAAAGGGATGGAACGGAGCATAGCACACATAGATATGGACACCTTTTTTGTATCGGTGGAGCGGTTGATCAATCCGGGGCTGGTGGGGAAGCCTGTGATTGTGGGGGGGGTCTCCGACCGGGGGGTGGTGGCGGGCTGCAGTTACGAGGCGCGGGCTTTCGGGGTTCATTCGGGGATGCCCATGAAGATGGCCCGGCAGTTGTGCGGGGAAGCCATATCGGTCAGGGGAGATATGGAGCAGTATTCCAGGTATTCCGACCTGGTGACGGAGATTATAGCAGCGTCGGCGCCGGTGTATGAGAAAGCCTCCATAGACGAGCATTATCTCGACATTACGGGGCTGGACCACTTTTTCGGGTGTCTGAAGTGGAGCACCGAACTCAGGCAGCGCATCATCAGGGAGACGGGGTTGCCCGTGTCGCTGGGCCTGTCGGTGAATAAAACCGTTTCCAAGATAGCCACCGGTGAAGCCAAACCCAACGGATTACGCAATGTTCCCACCCCTGTCGTGAAGCCCTTCCTCGATCCTCTTTCGATCAGGAAGATTCCCATGCTGGGGCCCCAGACTTACAAGCTGCTCCGCTCCATGGGAATCATCACCATCGGCACCCTGGGTGCCATCCCCCCCGAGATGATGGAGCGTGTCCTGGGTCAAAACGGACTCTCTATATGGAAAAAAGCCAACGGCATCGACCCGGCCCCGGTGCAATCCTGGAGCCTGCAGAAATCCATGAGTTCCGAACGGACTTTCGAACAGGACACCACCGACGTGCAGCAACTCGAAAGGATCATCGTCAGAATGACCGAAGAGCTTGCCTTCGAACTGCGAAGCAAGGAAAAAATGACCTCCTGTGTCACCGTCAAGATACGTTATGCCAACTTTGACACCCACACCCTTCAGAAAGTGATCCCCTACACCTCATTCGACCATGTTCTGAAGGAAGTGGCCCAGGCACTCTTCAGGCAGCTTTATAACCGGAGAATGCTGATCAGGCTGGTGGGGGTCAAACTGAGCCGCCTGATTACCGGCAGCTACCAGATGAACCTCTTCGAAGATGCCCCCGAAATGATCAGGCTCTACCAAAGCCTCGACACCATCCGCAAAAAATTCGGGAAACATGCCATCCATAGTGCTTCGGCCATCTGAAGGGAAGGGAGTACCCAGAAGGGCATGGGAGTTCCGGACAACATAAAAGTATGCACGGCAAGGCGGGGGCAAGGAGAGCCAGAGTAAAGTGGGATTCCCTGTATCGGCAGGACAAATGGTGAAGTACCCATAGGGGATTCAGGGTCAGAAAAAGGTGGTGACTGGTATCCCATTGAGGTATTCGCGGCAGGAAAGGTCGATTCCGTTGAATCGGGTCAGGCGGAAAAAAAGAAAAAAGTTTTCTCTCCGGGAAGCGGATTTTCAGTACCGTCCCTGCCGGTCCAGGTCGCGCTGATGGTCTTTCTCTTTGATACTTTCGCGCTTGTCGTAGATCTTCTTGCCCCGGCAGAGGGCGATTTCCAGCTTGGCCAGCCCCTTCTCGTTCAGAAAAAGCTTCAGGGGGATGATGGTGAGTCCGGTTTCCCTGATCTTCCGCTGCCATTTCCCGAGCTCCCTGCGCTGGAGTAACAACTTGCGGTCCCTTTTGGCAATGTGGTTGTTACAGGTTCCCAATTCATACTCTGAGATATGCAGGTTCCTCACGTAAAGCTCATTATTGAAAAACTGACAGTAGGAATCGGTGAGGTTGGCTTTTCCCTGGCGGATCGACTTGATCTCGGTACCCACCAGCTGGATACCGGCCACCAGGCTTTCCAGGATCTCGTACTCGAAGAAAGCCTTTTTATTCTTGATGAGGATATCGTTCTGCAGCTGGGCCATGATTTCATTTCCTTTCCATACCGGTCAGGGGATGCAAAATTAAGAAATTCCGGGAGTATTTATACGATTACCGGCACAGGAGCTGTTTCATAGGGGATTTCCGCTCTCCGGACCAAGCGGAAGAGATGAAACGTTTTCCCGGGGGTCTTTCAGCCGGGAAAGGATTTTTCCTTTTCCCTGAGCAGTTCCTGCAGGCGGAACATTTCGTCGCGCAGGCGGGCGGCTTCGATGAAATCGAGTTGTTTGGCGGCTGCCTGCATCTCCTTTTTGGTGGCGGTGATGGCCTTCTGCAGGGCTTCCGGGGTCATGAAGCGCACCACCGGATCGGCGGCTACATCCTGGTGACCTGCCCCTCCAGAGTAGGCAAACGCATCCTGTTTGTCGCTGCGGAATTCATAGCCGATGATTTCCCGCGTGGGCTTGATGATCTGTTGCGGGGTGATGCCGTTTTCCTCGTTGTATTTAAGCTGTTTCTCCCTCCGGTAATTGGTGGCGTCAATGGTTTTCTGCATCGATTCCGTGATCTTGGAGGCGTACATGATTACCCTTCCGTGGAGGTTGCGGGCAGCGCGCCCTGCCGTCTGTGTCAGGGAGCGCTCCGAGCGGAGGAATCCCTCCTTGTCGGCGTCGAGGATGGCCACCAGGGAGACCTCTGGCAGGTCAAGCCCTTCCCGGAGCAGGTTGATCCCCACCAGGACATCAAAAACCCCCCGGCGGAGCTGTTCCATGATCTCCACACGCTCCAGGGTATCCACATCGGAATGAATGTAGCGTGTTTTTACCCCGTTGTCGGAGAGGTAACGGGTGAGTTCCTCGGCCATCCGTTTGGTCAGGGTGGTCACCAGGGTCCGCTCGTTCCTTGTGCTGCGCAGACTGATCTCATGCATCAGGTCGTCGACCTGGTTGCGGGAGGGACGTACTTCGATCACCGGGTCAAGCAAACCTGTCGGACGGATCAGCTGCTCCACGACTACCCCCTCGCACCGTGCCAGCTCATAATCGGCGGGTGTGGCACTCACATAGATGATCTGCCCAACCAGTCCCTCGAATTCCTCAAAGGTCAGCGGGCGGTTGTCGATGGCCGCCGGAAGCCGGAAGCCAAAATCCACCAGGGTCACCTTCCGCGAGCGGTCCCCCCCGAACATGGCCCTGATCTGCGGCAGCGTCACGTGGCTCTCATCGATGATGGTCAGAAAATCTTCCGGGAAATAGTCCAGCAGGCAAAAGGGACGCGTCCCGGGGGCCCGGCCGTCAAAATAGCGCGAATAGTTCTCAATGCCAGGGCAATAACCCAGTTCCTTCATCATCTCCATGTCATACTCCACGCGCTCCTGGAGTCTTTTGGCCTCCAGGGGCTTCCCGGTCTCCCTGAAAAAACCGACCTGGGCGGTCAGGTCATCCTGGATCTGGCGGATGGCCTGCTGCATCCGCTCCCGGGTGGTCACGAATATGTTCGCAGGATAAATCACAGCCTGCTCCATGGTTTGAATCACCGCTCCCGAAACGGGATCGAAACTGCTGATCTCCTCCACCTCATCTCCCCAGAAGAGCACCCTGACGGCCGTATCGGCATAAGCCGGAAAAATGTCGACACTATCCCCCCTGACCCGGAAATTACCCCGCTGGAAATCCACCTCACTCCGCGAATAGAGGGCATCGACCAACCTGTGAAGAACGGCATTGCGGCTCACCACCTGCCCCTTCGCCAGGGCAACCACATTCGCGTGAAAATCGTCGGGATTCCCGATCCCGTACAAACAGGATACCGACGACACCACGATCACATCCCTTCGGCCTGAAAGGAGGGCTGACGTGGTGCTCAGCCGCAGCTTTTCGATGTCCTTGTTGATGGAGAGATCCTTCTCAATATAGGTATCGGTAGTGGGTATATAGGCCTCAGGCTGGTAATAATCGTAATAGGAGACAAAATACTCCACGGCATTATCGGGGAAAAACTGCTTCATCTCCCCGTAGAGCTGGGCAGCTAAAGTCTTGTTGTGACTCAGGATCAGCGTCGGACGCTGCACCTGCGCCACCACGTTGGCCATGGTGAAGGTCTTTCCCGAACCCGTCACCCCCAACAGGGTCTGGTACTTCTCTCCGTCCACCAACCCTGCGGTCAGCTGCCGAATCGCCTCCGGCTGATCGCCTGTAGGCTGATATTCCGATACTACCCTGAATTCCATCCGAGATCCCTTATCTGCTGACATCCTAATATTATAACACGCTGATATTCTGACATTCCCACATTTCATTCTTTCCTCATTCCCCGGGGATCAGGGTGAAGTAAACCGGGAAGTGGTCGCTGATGCCTCCGGTATAGCGGTCGCCGATATAGGTTCTGTCGGGGGAGACTTCACCTGAGCGGGAATGGAATTCCATATCGGCGTTGCTGAAGACAAAGCCGCGTTCTTTTTCCACGCGGTACCCTTCCTGGTCGAGCAGGGAGGCGGAGACTACCAGGTTGTCGAGCATTTTCCAGTCCCCCTGGTATTTGTAAGAGCCATGGCCGTTCCGCATGGAGGGGAACATCAGGTTGACGAGGTCATGACCGGCGTGGCTTCCAGGGGGAAGAGCCCTGAGGACCTCGAGGAGGCTTTCGTCGGAGGGTTCGTCGTTCATGTCGCCCATGATGACCACATGGGTATGGGTGTCCTGAGAGAGCAGGGGTTCGGAGAGTTTGCGGAGGGTGGCTGCCGTCAGTTTTCTTCCCTCTTCTTTGGCATCGGCATCGCCATCGCGTGAGGGCCAGTGGCTCACGAAGATGTGAAAGGTTTCGCCGTTTCCGGCGGTGGCCGTCACGGCCAGGATACCCCGGGCAAGGCTGCCCCCTCCCATTTTTGTGACGGGCCAGAGCCGGTGGTTCTCCACCGCCAGGAGCCCGGGGCGGTAGGCCAGGGCCAGGTCAATGCCGCGGCTGTCCCGGTCATGGTAATGAACGACCTCGTAATTCCCTGAAGCCAGGGCCGGCATGGCCAACAGATCCTCCACTACCCGGCGGTTCTCGACCTCGCAGAAACCAATCACCGCAGGCAGATGATCCCCGCCCAGATCACGGAGAGCGCCGGCAAGCCCCCGGAGTTTCTCCCCGTATTTGCGGTCATCCCAGTTCTTCCGGCCTCCCGGTAAAAACGCATCGTCTCCTCCGCTGCGTGAATCATCAGCCGTATCATAAAGGTTCTCCACGTTGTAAAAGACAAAGGTCAGCCGGTCCGTGATGACGGCAGGCTGGCCCTTCCGCTCCGGCCGGCACCCCGTCACCATCACAATGAGACCCATGAGAAGCCAAATCCCCGGATATCCATTCCGGGGAAAACCACCAAAGCCGTTGAATACCGCCAACTTCCTATTCATGACCAGTTTTCTCTTTTGATGCTCTGTGTATCACAATCCCTGCAGGTCAATCGGAATGCCTGTAGTCACCTTGTAAAAACCGGTCACATCGACCGCCATCATGCCGGCGGCCCGGGCAGCTTCCAGCCCCAGGCGGCCATCCTCAAACACCTGACAGTATCTCGGTTCCACACCCATCAGTTCGGCGCATTTCAGAAACGTGTCAGGAAAAGGCTTGTGCCGTTCCACGTCTTCCGAGGCTACCAGTATCGGAAAATAATCCTTCAATCCCAGGATGTCAAGGGTCTTCCATGCCAGCCTTTTATAACCCCCGGTCCCTACCGCCATGGGCAGCTTCCCGTGAGCCTCCCTGATGAGCTCCACCACCGGATCCACCGGCTTCATCAGGTGCATCAGCCTTTCGTACTCCATCTCCTTCTGAATGCCCACCTTCTCCGCGTCCATCGAGGTTCCGTAAGTTTCGTTGATCCTTTCCATGACCCCGATGGCCGGAATTCCCGCCAGGGCCTGGAAAAGCTCCACCGGAAAATCAATGTCATACTCCTTCAGAATGTTCCGGTAGGCCACGTAGTGCACCGGCATCGTATCCGCAATGGTCCCGTCCAGATCAAAAATCACCCCCCGGGCACGCCGGTCTATACTTAATCTTTTCAAAACATTTAATTTACATAGCGCTATTTCGATCTGCAAAATTAACAATCTTTACCTGACTCTGGGTGGTGTCGGATTTTTGGGTTATTTTTGAAAGATCAGGGATAATCCGGAAAAATGATCAGTAACTACACGATAATAACCGTTCCGCAATGGGCCATCTTTGCCGGGATCACCGTGATGATATACGGCTGGGCTGAAAAGAAAAGGATTTTTGGGATGATTGGTGCCGGGATACTGGTGATGCTCGGATTCTATGCGGGGGTTATCCTGATTTCCGGAAGCCTGGTTCCGGAGGGAGTACTGGACATATCCGACCCGATGGGCGACGGACCGCTTTTCTCCCCCGACGAACTTCCCCTGGAAGGAAGGCTCCTCCCCCACTACTGGGGGTTACTCCTTTGCGGGATCACAGCCCTGGCCGCCCTCACCGCCGATTTCTTCCGCAAAAAGGCCGCCCTCACCCTGAGAATCATCGCAGGTGCCCTTGCCATCCTCCTCTTTTTCATGATGATGACCGTGACAAAAGCCTGACCAACTGTATTAACACAACACGAAAAATATGGATCTCAAAAAATCTTTCGGTTTCGGAAAAGACGGGGCCAATGAAATCCCCCGTCCCAAGAGGTTGAACGAGTATATCAACCTGAAACTGGCCGCCCTGGGGCAGCCGGTGGTGAAAACCACCGGTTTCGAATTCCTCGAGCTGGCCAATGACCTGATCAAGAACCACCGGGAAAAAAACCGCCTTTTATCGGCTTATCTCTGCCCCGCAGATCAGCGGATCCAGAATTTCCTCGACGGGTACCTGTCGGTGTTCAAGGACAAGGTACACCCCCGGCTGCCTTCACAAACCTTCATCATTGACAGCCACGGTATCGCCAGGGCGCTCTCCCTTCCCCCCGACAAGGACCTCTTCGTTTCCGACATCATCAACTCATACCGCATCAAGCAGGGGGTTCTGCACAATCCCAAAAATGACCGGCGCACTACCGAAGGGGTATTTCATATCGCAGAGGGGGGACTTCCCATTCCCGACGACAAAAAAGCCGTACCCCAGCTGACCTTCGCCCTGCTCCTGAATGCGGCCCTTCATCCGCCGAAGGAACTCATGCAGCTTCCCTTCACCTCCACCCAGGATGAAAAAGCAGAGGTATTCGTCTCCCTCCTGCTTAAACCCGTGGTTCTCCCTGAAGTTCCGGGAGTCACCCGCCAGAAGAGCATGGAGGTCCGCTTTTTTGCCCCGGGCAACCTGGTGAGCAACCTCGACTTTGTGGAGTCGATCTTCGGGAACGGCGGTGATCCTTTCCTGCCTGAGAACGACTCGGCCCTTGACATCGAGGGGTGGACCGGCACCACCGGATGCATTATCCTGGCCCCCCATCTGGTGAACCTCACCAAAAAGGAGCTGGGACTCCCCCGCTTCGAAGAGGCTACCCCCCGGCAGGTCAGGGACGGCATGTGCTGGAAGGAAGAAAATGAAATTTACAACAACGGGAATGCCTTCAAGATCACCGCCCGCACCGAGGAAGGCATCATTGTCACGGTCATCGCCGACAACTATTTCGGCTATTCCAAAAAAGAGGTCAAAACCCAGATCAGCTATTCGGCCAACCTTTTCGGGAATGCCGAGGAGGAACATGCCGGTGGCGCGATTGCCTTCCCCTCCTACAACCTGGGCGATGAGTTCCGGCAGGACAGCCAGATTCGTGACAACGGCCTCTCCTTTGAGGAGATGACCCGGATGTTCGGCACCTTCATGGAGGTACACCCTGACGGGTATGCCATCGACCGGAATTACCCGGAGGTGCTCTATGTGCCCGCCAATGCGGCGTTCAGCCTGACTGAACAAAAAATAAGCTGGGAAACCGACGGAAAAAAGAAATCCATCCGGCTCAACCCTGCGTGCACCTATATCCTGCCCTCCGGCTATAAGATCAAAATGGAGAAGAACCCCTGGGTCCCCTCATGGCGGCTCGTGGGCATCGCCGCAGAAGGCACCTTCTGCCATAAACCCTGCACCGTGTCGGGAGGTGGAAAATCGGAAATCTCCAAATCCATCAACGACGCGATCATTTACGGTCCCTTCTTTACCGCCGATTTTGAGCATGACTTCAAGATCGTGGAAGAAATCATCAACAAGGATTACAACCACAAATTCAGGGATCCGAAGGAAAACGAACGTAAAAGCCGGCCATTGCTGAGTTCCGCCCGCTCCCTGGGATCGGTCATTAAACTGCTGACCCCCTCCCCCACCATGTATACCGATGAGTACAACGCGTGGCTGGAGAGCATACCTCACTATATCAAGGGGCTGGTCCATATCGTCAAACGGTTTTACCAACCCGAATGGGGCAACGACTGGAGAAAATACTTCACGGTCGACATTATCGACGGCAAATTCGGGAATGAACTGAAATTCAAAAACCGCAAGCTGGTGGCCAGCTATCTGCGGATTGGGCTGATGAAAGACAACGCCTGGCGGACCTTTAAGCTGAGACAGGATTTCCTGGCCGCCGACAAGCTGCAGATGGAGGATGACATCACCGCCACGACGGTGGTTCCCTCCGCCAAACTGCGACACCTTCCACCCGACCAGCATCAGCCCACACTGAAGTTCACCCACAACTGCGAATACCGTTTTTTCCAGCGGCCCGACGAGGCCATCCACCGGGGATATGACAAACAGGCGGAAGCCGACCTGGCCACCCCCAACACCTTTATTTCCAACTTCCAGCCACTGACCGTCAGCGATGCAGTCACCCTCATGCAGGATGCCATCGAATTTGACAAATACACCCCTCCGATGAAGAGACTGATCACGGAAGTGGGCACCAAAAAGGAATGCAGTTATTTCGTATCGTCGAGTCACCCCCGCATTTTTGAGGGCAAGCCCTCCAAGAACATGCGTTATCTCCAGAACCGGCCCGACATTGTGAAACACCGGGAGAAATATATCGCGCAAACCGGTACCCGGCTCTTCCGGAAGGTGCCTGCAGGGGAGCCCGTACTCTTCCCTGTAAATGCCGTTTTAGCCGGCAGGCGCAACAATCCCCCGGAAAAGGGAGTCAGATCCCTGGCGGTCTACAATCCCATCCACTATCAGGAGCTGCCTGAACTGTTCATGGATTTTGTCTGCAGTCTGACGGGTAAATCCCCCTCCACAACAGGAGCAGGATCCGAAGGGGCCCTCACCAAGGGGCCTTTCAACGCCCTGAGTCCGGTCACCGACCTGAATAACGCCCTGGTCTCCTTTATTCTTACCGGGTACGCCGGTTTTACCACCGCAGCAGGATATGTGGGACCCAAATACCGCGTCGACCATGACATCAGCCTGCTCGTGCCCGAACTCTGGAGCCGCCTCCGCCCCGAAGAGACCGACCCCGCCTTTATGATCAGTGACGGCCTCCTTGAAAAAGTCGAAGACTTCGAATTCCAAAACCGGAAAGTCCTCGCCTCCCGGCTGGGGTATCGCATTACCGGCAGGTTCGTCAGAAAATACTTCGGCAGGGTTTTCGAAAATCCCAATGCCGTCTTTAACGATGAAATGCTCAAACCGGAACTCCAGAGCATGGAAATCTTCGCCGATGGCATCCACAACATCGTCGAAGCCCAGGAGAGGGTAGCCCTGAGTTACTTCAACGACGGCAGCATCGAAGGAGCCTGCCCGCCCCTCAAAGCCCTCCTCCACATCATGGCCTACGGCCACTTCGAGGGCAAAGACGCCGCAGATCCTGCCATCAGAAACCTCTTCACCCGCGAAAACCTCCTGGCCAGCGACTGGTACCATGAACGCCTGCTCAATAAACAACTCAGCGATATCGCCCTTTTCCAGAAACATATCAAATACCTCAAAAACTATCTGGTGACCTCACTGAACATGGACGAACAGGCCGAAATGGAGATCCACGAAAAGGTGAAAACCGCCGAAGAAAGATTGAAATACCTTAAATCAACCGACTATCTCAAAAGCCTGGAAGGACACCTCGGCCTCGACCCTTATGTCAGATAAGGCTCATTTTTGTGAACCTTATGACAGATAAGACTCATTTTTATGAACATGGCCTCATTTTTTTTACCGTCAAACTGGTTTATTATTAACAAATAACGTATATTTGGTTAAGCAATTAGGACGCCAAACAATGTTAACACCTAATAAATGCAAACCACGATGTTGCCAGAGAGACGGTGTCTGGAGTGCGGTGATGTTTTGCATGGCCGTTCCGACAAAAAGTTCTGCTGCGATCAGTGCAGAAACACGTACAACAACAGGCAGGCGGGAGTGACCTTCAGCTCCATGCGCCGGATCAACAGGATACTGAAAAGGAACCTGACAGTCCTTAACGGCCTGAACAAGAAGGGAAGGGTGACCATTTCGAGAGACGAACTGCTCAAGAAAGAGTTTAATTTTTCCTATTTCACCCATATGGCTACGAGTCACCAGGGGCGTACCTATTTCTACTGTTATGATCAGGGGTATGCGCTTGTCGACGCGAACCGGGTGTTGCTGGTCAGGAAAAGGGAGCAGCATCCATGAGGGTGTTCCCCTCCGGGATTCACCATCTACAGGAGAGTTGGACTGCCGGAATTCCGGTGATGGAAGCTGGAACCAGGGAGAGGCGCTTTTCCCGGTGCTTGCCGGTGACGTAATGGCCGGTGACCACTCCTATCACCGCACCGGCAAAGACATCGCTGGCCCAGTGGCGCCGGTCGTAGATTCTTGACAGCCCGGCGATTCCTGCCAGGGAATAGGAGACCGCCGGAACCCATTTCACGGAGGAGTACTGGTCAGCGATGACGGTAGCCAGGGAGAAGGCCAGGGTGGTGTGGCCCGAGGGGAAGCTGCTGCCCCGGAAGGGACCTCTGAAGGTGTAGGGGGTTGCAGGGGGCCAGGCATCGGGGCGCTGCCGCCCTAGGAGAAGTTTGGGCACCCTGACCAGCAGTCCGCTCAGCAGCATGCTCTCCGCCGCCAGATATCCCGTGGAGCGTGCCCTGCCATTCCCGGAGAGTTCCCCGGCCAGGATAAATCCTCCGGCCACCAGCAGGCCGTATTCCGACCCCAGGGGCTCCCCTCCATAACGGGAGATGCCATCGGCCAGGGGACTGCGGGCATCCCCGAAAAAATCACGAACCGGTTCATCGGCCAGGGTGACCAGTATGGTGGCACCGGAAAAGGCGGCCACCCGCAGCCAATCACGGCCCTCCCAGCGCAGGGGGGACAAAAAATAGTCCCTGGAATCTGCGGCCACGTGCTTTACAAACGACCTGTCAAGCCGCACCGAATCTACCTGGGGGCTCCCCCGCAAAGCAGGCCACAGCAGTAAACAAAACAGCAATCCCCTCATTCCCTTTTCTTGGCCTCTTCCCAAATCTCGTCCATCTCTGCCAGGGTCATCGTTTTCAGGCTGCGTCCCTGCAGCATCGTTTTACTTTCCAGGAAATTGAATCTCCTGATGAACTCCCTGTTGGTGCGTTCCAGGGCCGATTCCGGATCAACCCCGTAAAGCCTGGCCGCATTCACCATCGCAAAGAAGAGATCCCCGAATTCTGCCTCCATGCGGTCTTCATTGATCTGGCCGATCTCCTGGGCCAACTCGCCGATCTCCTCCCTGACCTTGTCCCAGACCTGCTCCCTCTCTTCCCAGTCGAAGCCCACGCCACTCGCCTTTTCCTGGATGCGGTTGGCTTTGACCAGCGCCGGCAGCGAGGCGGGGACCCCCTCCAGTACCCGATGGTTTCTCCCTTTTTCCGAAAGCTTCAGCGTCTCCCAGTTCTCTTCCACCTCGCGGGCCCCCGATACCGAAACCTCCCCGAAAACATGGGGATGACGGTAGACCAGCTTCTGGTTGATGCCTTCCAGGACATCCCCCATATTAAAAGCCCCCCTTTCCGCCCCGATCCGGGCATAAAACACAATGTGAAGCATCAGGTCACCCAGCTCCTTGCGGATATCCTGCAGGTCGTTCCGCAGAATGGCGTCCCCCAGTTCATAGGTCTCCTCGATGGTCAGCTTCCGCAGCGATTCAGGGGTCTGGGCCGCATCCCAGGGGCATTTTTCACGTAATTCATCCATGATTTCCAGCAACCGCCGGAATTGCATCAGGGCCTTTTCCATCTCAGAGCACTTTGACCCTTGATTTGTACTCGGCCAGCGCAGCGTCAAGCCGCTGCCGCGCCGTGGTGTCTCCCGGAACGTTGTGGGAGGGATGGATATAGAGGTGCACCCCGCGGTCGGCCAGAATCTCCGCCACCGTTGTGACAGTCATCCAAACCAGGGTGATGAAACCCATGGTCGATACCGGACCGATCCGGTCAAAATGGTTTTTCAGAGGTACCGAAGCATCGGTCAGCGGCACACAGGAATCCACCACAACATCACCAAGCTCGAAAATGGTCTTCCCGCATGAGTGCCGGGTCTGCTTCCCCTCCGATTCTGCTGCCGAACCGCATACCACCAGCTTCATCCCCCGCTTTTTGGCCTCCAGCGCCACATCTATATTGACGTTGTTGATCCCGGTATGGGAAAAAATCCACATCGTATCGCGCGCATCAAAATCATATCCTTTCATGATCTCTATCCCGTATCCTTCGGCACGCTCCAGGAACAGAAACTGATGAACCCCCATTTCCCCCGTGATCCGTGTAAAAAAAGTGAGGGGAAGCTCTACCATTGGGTGAAAACCCACAAATCCCCCGATCCGGGGATACATCTCCTCCACAGGAATGGTGGCATGGCCACATCCGAAGGTGTGGACCCACCGCCCCGCCTCAATGCTGTCGGCCATCAATTCCGCCGCCTTCCTGATATTTTCCGTCTGCGTCTTCTCTATGCGCTCCATCACGCCCCTGGCGTTGCTTAACCATTCTAATGCTAACATCGTAGTTGTCTTTATAAGTTTAATAATTCCGATTTATTCTCTCTGCTTAGTCCGCTGCCTGTTGCACATGCAAGGGGCGCGGCTGTATCTGCTTCTGGTGCTGTATCCGTTGCCGGGGCTTCATCTGTTGCCGGGGCTGGTATTGACGGAAGGTGGCCGGAGGTCTGCCGGCATCCTTCGGGAGGTTCATCATGTGAAAGTCGCATGGTGCTCCGACCACATAAGGACAAGAACAATTGCTCCCTGCGAAACGAAGTTCGGCGGAGCACCGCAGAGCCAATTCCATGGGCGCGAAGAGCAGCCATGAACATTGTCCCGATATATAACTGAACAGCAAATCATTAACATACATTTATACTAATGAACAGTCCCTGGGGCAGCCCATGCGGCATCGGGCATGCCGGTTCAGGGAGCGCCCTCCTTCATGGCGAGGTAACCTGCGCCTATGAGGGCGGCATCCTGTCCCAGGGCTGAAAGCACGAATGTGGTGGTACCGAAAGCCAGGGGCTGCGCCCAGCGGGAGGCCTCCGCAGTGATCTCCTCCAGAAAGCGGGCGGCCGGACCGAAGAGTCCTCCCCCCCAGATCACCTTCGTGGGATTGAGGAGGCTCACCAGGTTGGCGGCCCCCCGGCCCCAATAGCGGATGGCCTCGCCCACCACCGATGTGGCCACCGGATCCCCCTGATCAAAGAGCCTGAAAAGATCGGCAGCGGTTACCTCTTCCACGGGAATCGCCTGCAGGGCGCTTTGACCGGGAGCCATATGGCGGAGTCTCTCCCGCGCCTGCAGGGCCATCCCCAGCCCGGAACCGTAATACTCAAAACAGCCGCACCGGCTGAATCCCTCTTCAAAATCCTGTTGCAGGGCCATCCAGCCTGCAGCCCCCGCAATGCCGCCGCTGCCCCTGATGATCTTTCCCCCGCAGAGCATACCCACCCCGATGCCGGTGCCTACGGCTATGAATACCGCATCGGGGCATCCCCTGGCATTTCCCTTCCAGTATTCACCCAGGAGGTGACAGGTGCGGTCACTCTCTATGAACACCCTGAGTGAATAATCCGCGAAGGCTTTCCCGAGGAACTCCCCCAGGGGGAAATCGCCCCAACCCGGAATGTTGGGGGCCCACACCCTGCCGCTTCCGGGCCACACAACCCCCGGAATACTCACCCCCAGGGACAAGGGATCACCCTCTCCTGCAGATGCAAGGGATAACAGTTCACGAACCACATCGGCGGCCAGGCTTGCAGCGTCCACGCCTCCCCGCCCCTCCAGGTAACGCTTTCCGCGGAAAACCACATTCCCCTCCGCGTCAATGAGCGCTCCCGAAACTTTCGTGCCCCCAATATCCAAAGCGATGTATACCATACCTTTAGCTTGTATTTCCATCGGTGATGGCCCCCGGCCACCTCCGCACAACCCACGAAAATACCAATTTGCGGCAGATAAATCCCCCCACCGGGACCAAATTTTAATGCCCCGGGGCCCGATCCCGGCCATGCCCCCCATATGAACCGCTTTCACTTTTTTTGTAATTTTGAGGCATTAAAAAAAACCGATTGGAAAAACAAATTATCCTCGAAGGGATCGACCCATTGGAATTCTATGGGATCAACAATTTCAAGATCAATCTGATAAAGACCTACTTTCCCAAGATTAAAATCACTGCCAGGGGAAATTCGCTTTATCTGCAGGGTGAAGAGAAGGAGTTGCAATTTTTTGAAAAGAAGCTGAATTACCTGCTCGACCACTATTACCAGTTCAACATTCTCACCGAGGATATCATCGGACAGATATTGCTGAGCGAGTATGACGGGGGAGGTGGCCCCTCGGGTGAAGATACGGACATCCTGGCTTACAGCATATCGGGGAAGCCGGTGAGGGCGCGCACCCCGAACCAGAGGGTCCTGGTCGACAAAATCCGCGACAATGACCTGGTTTTTGCTATCGGGCCTGCCGGCACCGGAAAAACCTATACGGCGATAGCCCTGGCAGTCAGGGCCCTGAAAAACAGGGAAATCAAACGGATCATCCTCAGCAGGCCCGCCGTGGAAGCCGGTGAGCGGCTGGGATTTCTCCCGGGCGATCTCAAGGAAAAAATCGATCCCTACCTTCAGCCGCTTTATGATGCGCTGCTGGATATGATTCCTGCCAAAAAGGTGGAGGAGTTCATGAAAGAGGGCACCATTCAGATTGCTCCCCTCGCTTTCATGCGCGGTCGCACCCTGAGCAACGCCTTCGTGATCCTCGACGAAGCCCAGAATACCACCATCAACCAGTTGAAGATGTTCCTTACCCGCATGGGTCTGAACACCAAATTCGTGGTCACGGGCGACATCACCCAGATCGACCTTCCGGACCGGAACCAGTCGGGACTGCTCCAGGCCCTGAGGATCCTCCGTAATATAGAGGGTATCCATGTGGTCATGTTTGACAAAAAAGACATCGTCAGGCACCGGCTGGTCAGGGATATCGTCGAAGCGTACGACAACTGGGCCTGGGAAAAGGTGAACCGTGAAAAGGGGGCCGCTGGCCCCGGAGATGAGAAAACAGGAAACGGGGAGAGTGAACCGAAGGATATTCCGGGATAAATGTTATTTTTGAATGGGAATCCCCGGGGGAAGGTCCGCGGGACGCCTGCCGGCCTATGCCGGGGCAGGTCAATGTGACCACAGGAATTTAACACTTAATTTCTAGAATGATATGAGCAATGCTCTCACTAAAAGCAATTTTCTTTTTCCGGGACAGAAGAGCGTCTACCATGGGAAGGTCCGGGATGTCTACAATCTCGGTGATGACCTGCTGGTGATGATTGCCACCGACCGGATTTCCGCCTTCGACGTGGTGCTGCCCAAGGGTATCCCCTACAAGGGACAGGTACTGAATCAGATCGCCGCCACCTTTCTGGATGCCACCTCCGATATTGTTCCCAACTGGAAGATGGCTTCTCCCGACCCGAATGTAACCATAGGGCATCTCTGTGAACCCTACAAAGTGGAGATGGTGATCCGCGGGTACCTTACGGGGCATGCCTGGCGGCAATACCAGGCCGGAAAAAGGGAAATCTGCGGGGTACCCATGCCCGATGGCATGGTGGAGAACCAGGCTTTCCCCGAACCCCTGATCACCCCTACCACCAAAGCAGCCGAAGGCCACGACGAGGACATCTCCCGGGAGGAGATCATCGCCAGCGGACTGGTCAGCAGGGAAGAGTATGCCCAACTGGAGGAATATACGCGCCTCCTCTTCCGGCGCGGTACCGAAATGGCCGCCACCAAGGGGCTCATCCTGGTCGATACCAAATACGAATTCGGGAAAAAACAGGGCATCATCTACCTCATTGATGAGATCCATACCCCCGACTCATCACGCTATTTCTATGCCGACGGATACCGGGAACGCCTGGAAAAAGGGGAATCCCAGAAACAGCTCTCCAAGGAGTTCGTCAGGCAGTGGCTGATCGCGAACGGCTTCCAGGGCAAGGAAGGCCAAAGCGTCCCGCACATGTCCGATGAATTTGTCAACTCGGTATCGGAGCGTTATATCGAATTGTATGAAAACATCACCGGACAATCCTTCATGCGTTCCGATGTGTCGCAGATGGCCGCCCGGATTGAGGCCAATGTCCTGGATTACCTGCAGTCACAAGGATCCCGGTAACTACTTTTAGTTCTTGTGTCATGACAAGGCATCTTTTGCTCCTGATCTTGCTTTTTCTGGCCACCGCGACCCGGGGACAGGATGAAGCTACCCTGGCAGCCCCGGGCAGCCAGGTACCCGATTTCACCTTTGAGGTGGCCCCGGGCCAGCGCGCCTCGATCACCGATTATCGCGGAAAGGTCGTGCTGATCACCTTCTTTGCCACCTGGTGTGGCCCCTGCCGGCAGGAACTGCCCCATGTCAATAAGGAGATCTACCTCCAATACCCCGATGGGCAGAAAGTCGTCCTGCTTACCTTCGGAAGAGAACACGACTGGGATACCGTACTGAAATTCAGAAAAGAGCAAAAATTCGCCATGCCCCTCTATCCCGATCCGGAAAGGAAAATCTTTTCCCTGTTCGCCACCCAGAATATTCCCAGGAATTTCCTGGTCGACCGTTCGGGAAAAATTATTTACGCCTCTACAGGCTTCAATAAGACGGAGTTTGAAAAACTACAAAAGGAAATCAGCCGCGCACTGCAGTAAGTTCTTTTCCTTGTGCGTGAAGCACTTAAACCGGATTCACCACGATATATCACTGAAGAGCACATTATTAACAAACAACTATACTAATGAAAACGCCGACCATAGGTTTCATAGGAGGCGGGAGAGTCACCAGGATCCTGCTACAGGCTTTTGCCAATAAGAAAATCAATCTGCTTCAGGCGTCGGTGTATGACACGGATCCGGAAGTCTCCCGGAATCTGAAGAAGCGGTTTCCTGACATACACCTCAGGTCGCTGGAGAAAGTGGCAGCCCAGCAGATCGTGATCCTGGCACTCCATCCACAGGAGATCATGGAAACCCTGGAGAAGATCGCCCCGTTTGTCACCTCCAAAACGGTCATGGCCTCGCTGGCCCCCAAGATCAACAGTACCAGGATCGCCTCCGGGATTCCCCAGGTCACCAAACTGGTGAGAATGATTCCCATCGCTCCTTCCGTGATCAACGAAGGCTACAACCCCATCTGGTTCGCCCCGGGATTCCCCTCCGATGAAAAGGAGGTGGTCTTTCAGATGCTCGATTTTCTGGGAACCACCCTCGAAGTCGACGAGAAAAAACTGGAAGCTTATGCCGTGATCTCCGCCATGGCCCCCACCTATTTCTGGTTTCAGTGGAAAAAACTGGTCGACCTGGGTGAGGAATTCGGACTCGACCACCAGGAATCCAAAGAGGCGGTCCTGCAGTGCATGTATGGTTCCCTCGAAACCATTTTCACTTCCGGTATTCCCCTCACGGAAGTTCTCGACCTGATACCCTTCAAACCCATCGGAGCATACGAAAAAGAGATCGAGGCCATTTACGAGAAACAACTCAAGGCCCTCTTTGCCAAACTGACCAGCTGATCTCCACGGGAAAGGATTCCCACGGTGAAAAAATTGTTTTATAACATTACCCTGATGTTTTACAAATCATTTCCGGGGTATTGAATGAACCGATTTTGGCCGTAATTTCGTTTTGTTGAACAGAACGATTAATCTTTACGACCATGAAGGAATTTTTGAGGAATTATCTGAAGTATGTCAAGTCGGGGAACCTGGAAACCGGTGATTTCGGGGGGCCGGTGGTTACCATTTCGCGGCAGACCGGCTGCTCGGCCCGTCGTATTGCCATCAAACTTTCCAAGATCCTGACCGGATACAGTTACATGTCAGACACCAAAACCGACAAGGAGTGGTTGTGGGCCGACAAGGAGACCTTCAGGCAGACCATCAGGGAGGTGGAAGAGGAACTGACAGCCCGGAACATCAACAACCCCGAAATGCTTGACCGCCTGCAGATGATTTCCAAAGCCTTCACCAAAGAGAAATTCGAAGGGGAAATCGATGAGAACGCGCTGATCATCCTCAAGGACGTGCTGGTCAAACTGGCCATCCAGGGCAGGTACATCATCCTGGGAAGAGGAGCCACCAACCTGCTTGCCGATCTTCCCAACAAACTGAGCATCAGGCTTGAAGCCCCACTGGAATGGCGAATCAACCGGGTAGCCCAGATGAAAAACCTCAGCCACCTCGAAGCCGAGGAATACATCCTGAAATCAGACGAGAAAAGAAACAAATTTACCGAATCGGTCATCGGAAGAAGATACGACAACACCGATTTCGACATCATCTTTAATTACGCCAGTCTCTCCGACGACCAGATCGTGGAGGTCATCGTAAACATCCTCAAAAGCAAAAAGATCATCTCTTTCGGGGATGAGTACTATTAAGGGGTTGGGAGAAGGCCTGTTTTTAGTATTTAAACCGTTTTCCGCCGGCGAGGACCTGTCGTGAGCGGGGGTCGAAGACCACCGGCCGGCCGGTACGGAAGGCCGCATTGGCCATGATGCAGGCTACGGCATGGTTATAGCCCGCCTCTACGGGAGCATGGGTGACCGCCCTGCTTCTGACGCATTCCATCCAGTTAAGCATATGGGCCGAGGTCATGGGATCTCCGCTGGTATTGGCTGCTGTTTCCACGGTTACACGGGGCAGTTCAAACGTCTCCAGCAGATTAGGTTTCAGATCCATGGCCGCAGCCTCCCTTTCACGCAATCCCCCATCGGAGGTCACCATGTTGGTATCCAGGTTGAGCATCCCCCCATTGGAGTAGTATAGCTCTTTGGTGCCCCCGGCGCTGTTGCTGAAACGGGAGGTGTACACCACCTGGAACCCGGAAGAGCGCTCTCCGGCGGGTCCGTAATCAAAGACGGCCGTGAGGGTATCCGCATTGGTTCGCCCGTCTTTCCACTGGTAGATCCCCCCGTTGGCCACCACACTCCTGGGATAGGCCAGCCCTGTAAACCAGTGGACCGTATCGATCTGGTGACACATCCACTGCCCGGGTATGCCCGAGGAATAAGGCCAGAAGAGACGGTATTCCAGATATTTACGGGGATCCCAGGGCACCCTGGGGCGGTTCATCAGGTAACGGGGCCAGTCGGTATCGTTCTCCCTGATGGCCGCACACAATCCGGGGCGGCGCCACCGTCCCGGCTGGTTGACATTCCAACTCATCTCCACCATGACAATCTCTCCGAATTTCCCGGAACGGATGTAATCGCTGGCGGCCTGGTAATTGGGAGCGCTGCGCCTTTGGGAACCGATCTGCACCACGATGCCCGCTTTGCGGACCGCCTCCAGTGCGGCGTTGGCATCGTCCATGGTCTCGGCAAACGGTTTCTCACAATAGGCATCCTTTCCCTCCCGGGCCGCCTCGGCAAGATGCAGGGCATGCTGGAAATCGGCGGTGCTGATGATCACCGCATCAATGTCGCTGCGTTGGTACAGCTCCTCATTGTTGCGACAGGGGGCTACTTCCCCCCCGGTTTTCTCCCTGAGAAAAGCCACTCCCTCCTCGCGGCGAAGCCGCCAGAGGTCTGAGAGCGCGGCAAACTCAAAATTCATCTCCCGGGAATGGTCCATAAAGCAGGGATAGAGTGATTGCCGGAAACGGTCGGAGAAACCTACCACCCCTACACGGACCCTGTCGTTGGCCCCCATGATTCGGCCGTAGCTCCGGGCTGAAATAAAACGGCTCCCGGCCGCACTTCCCTGTACCGCCCAACTGCTTCCCAGGGCGATACCTGTCGCCCCAAGGGCTGCCCTCCTGATAAATGTCCTTCGTGTTGATTCCATATCCTCATTTTGGGGGTGTGAGTCCTGTATGATACGACGAATCACCACACGGGCTCCCACCCTGGTTCGTATTCCCTTGACCACAGCTTCATAGCCTCCCGGTCATAGATCCGTCCCGTGTCGGCATCTACCTCAAAGGACTTTCCGATGCGCGAGGAGATATTGGGATAGTGGGTGAGCATCTGGCTGATGGCACCTTCCCGGATGGGAGACCGGAGCGTTGCTTTGCCGCGGATGGCCTCAAAGAAATTGACCACATGGAGGGTGGTCATATCTCCGCCGCCGCCCAGGGCGGTACCGGCTTCAGTTCCCCCGCTCTTTCTCTCCCGCGTCAGCTTTCCGCTACGGTCATAAAGCCGGTACCCGTCACGGTCCACATACACGGTCCCCTCCGATCCGTAGATGAGGGTTCCCCTGTCGCTGCCGTAGGTTTTGTAACCCGAGCGCGATTTTCCGTCCCACTGGATGACCTTGTCCCCCGGGAAATACATGGTGGTTTCCATGGTGTCGTACATGGTCCAGCCATCGTCTGTGAAATGGCGTTTAGCGGCTTCTGTTTCGACTTTTTCGGGATAGACGACCTGCAGGGCCCAGCGGGCGATATCGAGTTCATGGGTGGCGTTGTTGCCGGTCTCGGCGGTGCCGTAATCCCAGCCGTACCAGTGCCAGTTGTAATCCCAGGTATCGTGCATGTAAGGTTTACGCGGAGCCGGCCCCTGGAACAAATCCCAGTCCAGACCTTCGGGGACCGGTGCCGGGGTAGCCACGGGGACCCGCCCCCGGGTATTGGTATAGAAAGCCACCGCCTTGTAAGGCGTACCGATGATGCCGCGATGTATTTCCCCGATGATCTCTATCGACTCGGGAGCCGACCGCTGCTGGTTACCCATCTGCACCTGATAACCGTACTTCTCCTGAAAAGCCACCAGGAGTTCTCCCTCCCGGGGATTGTGGCTGCAAGGTTTTTCCACGTAAACATGTTTTCCGGCGGCCAGTGCCATCCAACTCCCGGGGGCATGCCAGTGGTCAGGGGTGGCATTGATAAGGGCATCCACACGCTTGTCGGCGAGCACCTTGCGGATGTCGTTTTCCAGCAGGGGCTTGTAGTCAAGGATCTTCGCGAAGCGTGTGGCCGCTCTTTCCCTCTGGTGGGCCATCACATCACATAAATAGAGCAGCTCCACATTCGACGACTTCAGGGCAATGGGTTCCGTGAAGGCATCCAGCCGCCTGCCCAGGCCGGCAATGGCGACAAAAATCCGGTCATTGGCCCCGATGACCCGGGAATAACTCCGGGCACTCATTCCTGACGATACCCCCCCGATGGAGACTGCGGCAGCCCCCAGGGAGGTGTTCCTGATAAAATTACGGCGATCCATATCCATAAAAATTTAAGTTCCTTCCGACAGAAAGCCATCAGGCTTCCCGATTCTGACAAAATTAGTAAAAATAGCGGGTCATGCCGGTTCAGCGGATTTCAAAATGGTGTTCTCCGGGGCCTATTTTCAGGGGTTCCCCCGCATTTATCCTTCCCTTATCCCCATGGAGGGTACCGTTATGCCATATCCTTTGCCGGGCACCTGCCTCCGGAAGGAAAACCTCGGCGGCCGCGGTGGGAGGGATCTTCACCTTCAGGTGAAAAGTTTTTCCCGGGAGGTTCTCATAGGAGACTTTCACCTCCCCCCTGATGGTGGGATGGATGACCTCCGCCTTAAGGAGGGATCCGGGGCGGGGCCTGATCCCCACCAGAGAAAAACCGGGCTCCAGCGGTTCGATGCCCATCAGCCTGCGGGGGATCAGGTTGGCGGGTGCGGCACCCCAGGCATGGTTCCAGTCCTGGTTGGGCTTATATTTATTGTCCCAGGCTTCCATCGTAAGGGTGGCTCCCACCCTGATCATGTTGTACCAGCTTCTCTCCCCTGTCGAGGTCAGCAATTCCAGGGCATAATCTGCTTCTCCGGCCTCATAGAGGGCATCGAGGAGAAACTGGGCGCCATAGACGCTGCAGGCCATGCCCCGGGAGCGAATAAAAGCCGTCACCCCGGGAACTTGCTTTTCGGGGACCAAACCGAAGGCCAGGGGGAACATATTGGCATGCAGCGAAGCATGGTCTGTGCCGATCCCGTCGCGGTAAACGCCCCGTTTCTGGTCATACAGCATCTTGTTAAAAACCTTTTTGAGTTGGGCGGCCCTTCCGGCCAGTTCCAGGCTGTCGGCACCATGCCCGGTCACCCCGGCGATCCTGGCCATCAACACCAGTGCCCGGTAATGATAGGCATTGACCACGGTATTCACATCGCAGAAAACAAACCCGTCGGTTTCGCCTTCCTCCTGCTTGCCCAATCCGAGAATCCCCGAATGGGGCCAGTCCACAATGTCGCGCAAGGTACCGCCGAAATGAATGGATTGCAGTACTTCAGGGGTCACCCTGCCGGTGGTGGTGCTGATGAATCCCCGCTCATCGGCCAAAGCCAGCAGTGTTTTGGCCTTCAGATCCGCATAATAGCGGTCCAGAAACTCCTTATTGCCGGTGTAGAGGTAATCCTCCCAGGCCATCAGTACGGTTTGCATGATCCACTCCGTAGGCCAGGTAGGTCTGAAAAGGAGATACTCCAGGGTACGGCGGGCCATACTGTATTCCCTGTCGACACAGTAATGGGACAACTGGTTGATGAGGGCGTCGGCTTCATAGGGTATCCGCTCCCGGTCCCCGTCGATATAAATCCCAGCAAAGGAGGTCGCCCTGATACTGTACTGGCAAAGATCCCAGATCCGGTTCAGGAGCGTATCAGAAGAGTGAAACCGGGCGGCTCCCTCCTGAAAGGGATAGGAAACCGATTCCCTGATCACCTGCAGGGGATGCAGGGATTCATGGTAGTTCTCAAGTTCACAGGCGCGGAAGGGAATGACCTCCCCGGTATATTCCGGCATCAGGATGGCCTGCGGCCCTGTATTGCGCCGGTCGGGAGGGATTACCACGGTATAGGTATGCCACCCTTTTCTCAGGGTCAGGGGAAACGACGCATAGCGCACCGTTCCTCCGGGTTGCCTCTGGAGGCGCCCCCCGTGCACCGCTTCCCCCACATGGAGACGGACCGTATCCCCACCCTCAGGGGAAAACAGGGTCAAACGCGGCCTCCCGAAGGCGGCTTTTCCGAAATCAATAAAATGAAGGCCTTCCCCACACGGGGAAATCTCTTCCGGGAAACCGTCGGTTTTCTGCAGGGGATAGCCCGCAGTGTGATACTCCCGGAGTTGTGAGGCGGTCGCAAACCGGGAAACAGCCGACCAGGGTGATTCCCTACCCTTCCCGGTCCATACTTTCACCTTCCAGAAATAGACCTTCCCAGGATCCAGGGGCTTCCCCCGATAAGATATGTTCAGGGGGTCTTTCCCCTCCTGTCGTCCCGAATCCCACATGTCACCGCGGTCACCGGCAAGCTCCTGTGCAGAGGAAGCCACCAATAACCTGAAGGCCGTCTGGTCCGCTCCGGTATACCCTGCAGGGAGCTGCCAGCCAAAGAATGGTTGCCGCTGGCCAATCTCTGCGTACTGGAGATGTTCTCTCCTCCCAGGCACTTCCTCCAGGGGCAACCCCACAGGATACCCGTTCAGCAACACCTGCCCCGTTCCGGTCAGAAGATTCACCGACAATTTCACAGGGGCACCCCCCTCAGACTGCGCTCCACCCCGCAGGGTGAGGAAGAAAAACAACAGAATCAGAAAAATGTTGCGCCTCATAATTTTATTTGGATGGAATGGTATGGCGCCCGGCTGATATGTCCCAGCTTTCCGCCACCCGCCTCTCAGACAAAAATAAGCATCCTTGGGCTAACCGCCGCGACAATTTTTACCCCCGGATCATTTTCAGTGCCTGATGGTGGCATTTCCATGCCGGAGCTTTCATCATATGGGTGCTTTTATGCCTGATGATATCCCGGGGTGTCACCGGCAGGGCCCGGGCCGCAGAAACCACGGAAACAAAAAAAAAGCCATCTTTGCCGGTGCATCATGACAGAGATCAAACTGATACTGACGGGCTATTTCATGCTCATGGCGGGTATTGGCCTCTATTCCTGGCTGAAAGTGAAGGGACTCTCCGACTATTATGTGTCGGGAAAGCGGGGGACCTGGTGGCAGGTCACGGGGAGTCTTTTTGCCACCATTATGGGGGGGTCGGCCATCCTGGGAACCATCGAGCTGAGCCAGAAGGCGGGCTGGGCCGCCGTGTGGTTTCTTTCCAGCGCAGCCGCAGGGCTTTTCGTCCTGTTTTTTATGGCCGGGAAAGTAAGCCGGCTGGGGCATTACACCCTGCCGGAGATGGTCGGTCTCTTTTACGGGAAGAAAGCCGAAAAAACGGCTTCCCTGATGATCCCCCTGGCCTGGCTGGGCATCGTGGCCGTACAGGTCATCGCCGGCGCCAAAATCCTTAAGGGACTCGAACTGATGGATTACACCGAGGGGGTGCTCCTGTGCGGCACGGTTTTCATCTTCTACACCCTACTGGGAGGCCAGAAAAGCATTCTGAAGACCGACTTTATACAGTCCCTGATTCTTTTGGCCGGACTGACGACCCTTTTCGTTCTTCGCCTGCGAAGCGGCATGTCTGCCGACCTCCCCCCCCTGCACGCCGGAGCCTTCTTCAATCTCCATTTCACGCCCGTCGACCTGTTCATACTTCTCATCACCTATTCGGTAACCTTCGTGGTTGGCCCCGACATCTATTCCCGCATTTTCTGTGCCCGCGATGAGAAAACAGCCCGCAGGAGCGTGCTTCTGGCTGCACTGCTGGTCATCCCGACCGCCTGGATGCTCACCTTTCTGGGGGCCTCGGTACCCGGAGCGGGCTCCGCAGGGACCACTTCCATGATCCTTCCCGGCATCTCCTTTCTGCCCTCATGGGCCCTGGGACTCCTGGCAGCCGCCCTCCTCTCTGCGGTCATGTCCTCGGCCGACACCACCCTGCTCACCTCCGCTGTCATCCTTACCGAACTCACCACCGGCAACCTCGACCAGAAGGAATCCCTTAAGAACACAAGGGGATTCATCCTCCTGCTGGGAATCCTCTCCATGCTCATCGCCCTGAAAGTCACCTCCATCCTGAACGCTCTCCTCATGGCCCTCTCCTTCTTCTCCGGAGCCTTTATTCTACCGGTGGCCGCAGGCATCGCGGGCTGGAAAGTCAACCACCGCCTGGCCTACGCCGCCATGATCTCCGGTGGATCTGTCGCCCTTACCGGAAAAATCATCAGCCACTTCTTTCCGGGTTACACAGGAAACCTCCTGATCATGGCCGCCTTTGCCCTCAATGCCTTATTTCTCTTTTTTCCTGAATCTTTAACAAAAAAATATACCCGACTATAGGAACAGGTGATCGATATTCATTAAAGATTTTTAATTTTGGTGCCGGGTAAGAATTACTGTTTACCGATGAAATTAACCACAAACAAAATCCTGTCCATTATTGCCCATGACCTGAAGGATCCCCTCACCTCCATTTCCGGGATTTCAGACATCCTCATCAGCAATTGGGAAGATTTTCCTGAAGAGGAAAAAACCGATATTCTCAACGACATCAGAGACACGTCGGATTCAGCCCTCAAACTGCTCACCGAGTTGCTCGACTGGAGCCGGAAAGTCAATGCCGTTTCGGAACCCGAACAAAAAGTCTTCAATGCCGGCCGGGAGATTGCCATTTTAATGGCCGCCCTCCTGCGTAAAGCCCGATGGAAAAAGATTGAACTGAAGAATGAAGCGCCCGGGGAGATCCCCGTGATGGGGGATGTCAATATGTTCAATGCGATATTCAGAAATCTCCTGGCCAATGCCATGAAGTCGTGTCATGAGGGAGGCGAAATTACGGTGACCGCTGAAAAAGGAGAGGATCATTGGGCGTTTTGCATTGCCGACAGCGGTGTGGGTATGACCAGCCGTCAGGTACAGATTCTTTTTTCCGGAGTAAGTCCCGCACCCGGCGACCAGGTACCTGAAAATTACGGAAACGGATTCGGACTGATCCTTTGCCGTGACTTTGTCAACCTGTCGGGTGGGCACCTGTGGGCGGAAAGCCAGGAGGGCAACGGTACCCGTGTCCATTTCACCTTCAGATCGGCCTGAACCCGGCATTCCTCTTCACTACAGGCCGATCTGCATCCGGCGCACCACAGTGCTGCAGGTCAGTTTGCATCCGGGACACACTCCCGATATACCGGCCAGGGGATCACGCTCACATCAAATCAGAGATAGATCATTTTACGGGTCATTCCTCCGTCGACGATAAAATTCTGGCCGGTGATAAATCCATTTTGGGGATCGGCCAGGAAGAGCACCATCCGGGCGATGTCGAGGGGTGTCCCCACCCTTCCTGCAGGATGCTGGGCATGGTCCCGGTCATGGAGTTCCTCCTGCCGGGCCGCAGATTTTTTCCGCACCGCCGACACGTCGATCCAGCCGGGACTGATGCAGTTGACCCTGACTTCGGGGCCGAGACTGATGGCCAGGGCGTGGGTCAGGGCAAGCACTCCCCCCTTGGAAGCCGAATAGGCTTCGGTATGTGGTTCCGATTGAAATGCCCGGGTCGAACACATGTTGACGACCGCTCCCCGGTGACGGCGAAGTTCCGTCTCACAGGCCCGGGTACAGAGAAAAGGCCCCGTCAGGTTGACCCCGATCACATGGCGCCACTCCCCGGGATCCAGATCAGCCATAGGCTTGTTGGCATGTATGGCCGCGTTGTTCACCAAAAGGTCGATCCTTTCCATTTGCCGCACGGTTTCCGCGACCGCCAGTCCGATGGATTCCTCCGAAGAGACATCACACCCTAATGCCAGATACCCCTCTTCTCCGGTATGACGCACCGACTCTTCCGCCACGGCTTCCGCGTCATGGTCCCAGACGGCCACCCGGTAACCGGCCTCCCGCAGGGCATCCGCCACTATCCTGCCGATCCCCTGGGCACCTCCGGTCACCACCGCCGTCCTCCGCACTTCCCGCTGATCTCTATTGTGATCCATAAACCAGAACCTCCCGCCTGCGATTCTTCTGTCACTTTTGTAAAACTACCCCATTGGGATCATAAGACCTCGTGGAACTTCCGGGGCACCGGCAGTTCAAAGCGCATCTCACGGCCTGTCACCGGGTGCCTGAAGGCCAGTACCGTGGCATGGAGAGCCAACCGCCCCAGAGGATTGGTGGCCGCCCCGTATTTCTTGTCGCCCGCTACCGGGTGCCCGATATCGGCCAGATGAACCCTGATCTGGTTTTTCCGGCCTGTGCGCAGATTCAGCTTCAGCAGCGAGTAGCCCGGGACACGCTTCAATGTCTCATAATGGGTCACCGACCAACGCCCATCCCCCTCCTCCTTCGAGGAGTATACCATCCTGGAAGGACTCTCCTTGAGGTAGGAACTGATTTCCCCTTCAGGAGGATTCACCTCCCCTTCGGCCAGGGCGACATAACTCCGCTCCCTGATGATCTCATTCCACGCCTTCTGCAGAATCTTCTGTACCCGGGCGCTCTTGCTGAAAATCAACAACCCCGACGTCTCCCGGTCCAGCCGGTGGACAATAAAAATCTTCCCGTCGGGATGGTTGCTTTTCACATGGTCCCACAAAAGGCTGTATGCGGTGTACTTTTCCTTGTTTTCGGTAGCCACCGAGAGCACCCCGGCATGCTTGTCGATGACCAGGATGTCGTTGTCCTCGTAGACAATTGTGATCCCATGGTAGGTCTTTGCCGGGGAGATTTTATTCCGGGAGATGGTCACCTTCTGCCCGGGGAGCAGAGGATGGTTATACTGCGACACCGGCGTGCCGTCGACGAGCACCTGCCTGTTCCGGAGGAAGGTTTTGATGTTGTCCCTGTTTTTTTGGGGCATTTCTGCCAGGAGAAACGGCATCAGCTCACAGGATTCACGCACGCTGAATACAGGCTCCGGAGCATGGCGACCCTTATGCCCCCTGGGGCTTTTCTCATTTTTTTCCATAGAGGAAGTTTCTTCAGATGATTCCGGCACAAAGATGCTGAAAAATTCCGCTTGTGAATGAAAAAACGGCCTGCTTCACTCCTTCCACACTAAAACACCCCCGGGATTGATGACCCGGGTACCCGTCATGATTTTGGCCTGTTCCCTCAGCGTCATCTCGTAGGGTTTGTCACTGTAATTGAGGGCTATGCCAAAGCCATCACGGTACTCGACGAGGATCCCGGGAGGATAATTTTCCACGGGAATCCGTAACTGGCGGTATAGTTTCAGCAGGATATCCTTTTCCAGGTCGCCCGAACGGCTGTCGACACCCAAATAGGTCACGGTTCCCTTTCCGAGGCGGTGGTGGGTCACCGCGGCCTTTCCGGCATAAAAATCACCGCTGAAGGTAGCCCAGGTCTCGGTGCCGCTGTGGGGTTTCAGGATCTCCCCCCAGCTGGTCCACCCATATTTCTTCCGGTTATAAACCACCGAGTCAGGGGCATGGGAAGGCAGCAGGTCGTAGAATTCGATATCCGCCCCCATGATTTCGCGGGTGGGAGCCGCAAAAGGGGCCTCCCAGAAGTGCCCGTTCTGGTCCTGGTGCCCCGTGCGAACCGTCATCACCAGGTGACCACCCCCGGCGGCGTAAGCTTTCAGTTTTTCCAGGACCGCCCTGTTCACCTGCTGCAGGGCCGGAACGATCAGCACAGGATAATCCTCAAAGCGGGCGGTATCCCTGATAAAATCGACGGGTGCGCCAAAGGATTTCAGGGCCCGGTAATACTTGAGAAAATGACCTTCAGTATTCCACTCCCGGGTTTGGGGATTCATATTGATGGCCATCACATTGCCGGCATCAAAGAGAAGGGCGGCCTTTCTTTTGGTATAACGGGAAGGCAACTGGGCCTTGGGATCGTAGTTTTTGCGCAGTTTTTCCACCTCCCGGGTGAAAAGGGAGAATTCCAGTCCCCCCGGTGTGGGGGTCACCCCATCGGGCCCCACGATGCCATAGTGGTACTGCTCGTAACCGTAAGTGGGGGCCCTGAAGCGGTATGTGCAGGTGAATCTGGAGCCGCCTGCGAAGACATGCCAGAGCCACAGACTTACCGCTCCCGGCAGTGGCTGGGAATTCACGGTGCCCCAGTTGACCTGCCCGGGTTGAAGCTCCATCACTCCGTAGTACCCCTTCAGGGGCCTGAAAAAATCGTTGGCCATGCCAATGCGGGTATACTCACCCAGCCGGTATCCCTTCCGCCCGATGCCGCGATCTCCCCCATACACCATATAGCGGGTATAAGAGACAAAGTCGAGTTCCCTGCTCTGGCCGATATAGCCCACATCATACATGGGGATGTAGTTGGAGGTGATCCACTGGGCAGGGGAAGCATGTTTTCGGATGACCCTTGCCTGCGCATCAAGGAAAGATGCCGTCTCATGATCGGCAAAATGGCTGTGGTCGAGCCTCTGGTGGTAGTTGGTTCCCCACTGGGAAGGCCGGGGAATGTTGATTTGGTCAAAACTGCTGTAGAGAGCGCTCCAGAAACTGGTGCCCCAGGCTTTGTTCAGCGCGTCGATGGTTTGATATTTCTCTCTGAGCCAATCTCTGAACCGCTGGTGGGCATCGTTGCTGAAGTCCATGAACTTGCGGGGTTCATTGTCGAGCTGCCAGCCGATGATGCGGGCATCCTGCCCGTAACGGCGGGCCAGTTCCTCCACCATTTTCAGGGAATAACTCCTGTAGAAACTGCTGCTGAAGGAGGCGTGCTGGCGCGCCCCATGGTCATAGAGGGTGCCATCCTCGTTTCTCATCAGGATTTCCGGGTGTTTCCGGGTCAGCCACACCGGAGGAGTGGCCGTGGAGGTGCACATGACCACCCCCAGGTTGTATTTGGCAGCGAGGGCCACCGCCTTATCCAGCCAGGCAAAATCGTACTTACCCTCCTCCGGCTCCAGCTGGGCCCAGGCAAACTCCGCAAAATGGGTGAACTCAAAACCCATCTCGGCCATCTTCCTGATGTCCCTCTCCCACTGCGAGGAATCCCAGTGTTCCGGATAATAATAGGCGCCAACGGTGGTCAGCTGCGACGGAGGGAAAAACCGGTCACCACCCTGGGCAAAAACGAGAAACCCGGAAACCAGCAACGTGGCGGTCAGGAAAAGTTTATTCATCTGTATACTTGTTAGTTAATGACTTGCTCTTCAATTATCTGCCGTGGTGAAGCCGGTGGAGTGCTTCACGCCTTTGGAATTGGCTCCGAGGTGCTCCGCCGAACTTCGTTTCACATGGAGCAATTATTCATGTCCTTATGTGGTCGGAGCACCATGCGACTTTCATCTGTTTAAATCATTATGTTGAAATGGTTGACCCAGTGAAACAGATGTTATACCCATGTGGTTAAACCTCGTGGTTGGAGCATAAATTGTGCATGGATATTTCATGTCTGTATTTTTTTTTGGAAACTGTGAAACCAGGGACTAAGATAGCAAAAAACCGCCGATATGGCGAAGGCCTCTCCTTTCACCAGCGCTTTACCTTTTAAATTCCGGGGAGAATAACTGCCCGCGGATCCGGGGATATCCCTATGATGTTAATCAGCTTTTCTGATAATTAAAAATGGTATGTTCGCAGCCACTAAAGGACCAATAAACAAGGAAACTCACTGGATATGAATACAACTTATGATCTTCATCCCCATCCGCTGGTCAGGCATCTGGGCAAGCCGGCCGCACAGTTCACCCGCGAGGACCTTATCCGATTTGTGGAAGAGCGGCGGATCAGCATGGTCAACTTCAGGTACGTGGCCGGCGACGGACGGCTGAAAACCCTCAATTTCGTCATCAGCGGAAGGGAACACCTCTATGATATCCTCACCTATGGGGAGCGGGTTGACGGCTCCAGCCTCTTTCCCTTTATGGAAACCGGCAACAGCGATCTGTACGTGGTGCCCCGCTACCGCACCGCCTTCCTGAATCCCTTTTCGGAGGAACCGGCGCTGGAGATCCTTTGTTCCTTTTTTGATCACACGGGAGCCCCCCTGGAGCTCTCTCCGGAATACATATTGCAGAAAGCTATCAGGGAGTTCCGTAAGAACACAGGGCTTGACTTCAAATGCATGGGAGAGCTGGAATATTATGTGAACAGCAAGTCGACCGGCTTTTTCCAGGCCACCGACCAGAAGGGATACCATGAATCGGAACCCTTTGCCAAATTCGAGGCGATGCGCAAGCAGGCCCTGAAGCTGATCGCCGCCTGCGGGGGACAGATCAAATATGGTCATTCCGAGGTGGGCAATTTCATCAAGGAGGATGAAGCCTTTGAACAACATGAAATCGAGTTTCTGCCCACAGGACCTGAAGAGGCCGCCGATCAGCTGGTCGTCGGGAAATGGGTGTTGCGCATGCTGGCCAAGCAAATGGGCGTCGAGATCAGTTTTGCCCCCAAGATCACCACGGGCAAAGCCGGCAGCGGCCTTCATTTCCATATGTTGCTGGAAAAGGAGGGGAAAAACCTGGTTCTCGACCAGGGTAAAATCAGTGATCTCTCGAAGAAGGTGATTGCCGGCATCCTGGATTTGGCCGATGCCCTGACGGCCTTCGGAAATACCATCCCCACCTCTTACCTGCGGCTGGTCCCCCACCAGGAGGCCCCCACCAATATCTGCTGGGGCGCCCGCAACCGGTCGGCCCTGGTACGTGTGCCCCTGGGATGGACTGGTCACATCGCCATGGCGGCCACCGCCAATCCGGTAAACCCTCCGGAAGTCCCTCCCACCGGAAGCAGGCAAACCTTTGAATTCAGGGTTCCCGACGGGAGCGCGGACATCCATCTCACCATAGCCGGGCTCATCGTGGCGGCAGAACATGGCCTGGAAATGAAAGGCGCCCTGGAAATGGCCGAAGAACTCTATATCGAAGGAAGCCTTTACGGCCATCCTAAAGCCCGCAAACTGGAGCAGCTCCCTGCCTCCTGCGTGGAATCGGCCACCCGCCTGGAAGCCAAACGGCCCCTCTTCGAGGCCCGCGGCGTCTTCCCCGCACGGCTCATCGACTATACCCTGAAACACCTCCGGAGTTTCAATGATGAACATCTCCGGGCCGAACTCTCAGGGAACGAGGAAGCTACCCGCGAACTGGTGCGGAAGTTTATTCACTGCCAGTAAAAGCGGTAATATGCAATCATATTCCGGCTATTTGCTTTCTGTGAGCAGTTTATTTTGATTCATGCAATGAAGTGGATCCCCCCCTTTTAAGCTTCGGTTCAGGCTCACTGACGACATTCACCATGCAGGTGCAGAAAATCTCATGTGAGGAATGTATATTTGACTGAAACGCTTCCGGAAGTCCGGACACTAATATCCTTTATTTCCCGGAAATTTCCAGCACAATGACCTCAGGACGGGAACTGGTGCGGATGGGCGGGCCCCAGGTGCCTACCCCCGGTGAAACGTAGAAATGGGTGTTCCCGATTCTACCGTAGCCCATGCTGATCTCAAAGATGGCTTTGGTGATGAAGTTAAAAGGCCAGAGCTGGCCATGATGGGTATGCCCCGACACCTGCAGGTCGACCGGATGCCGGGCCACCTCCGCGAGGTGATATGGCTGATGGTCCATGAGGATAACAGGGCGGGTGGTATCGGAACCGGCCAGCAGGTCCTGAAGGCTTTTCCGCTTTTTCTGAAACATCCGTTCCCCGGTGATGTCCTCCCTTCCGGCCACGACAACCCCTGAAGGCAATGTCACTGTAGTGTCGCGCAAAACCCTGATGTGATGATCTGCGAGGTACTGGGTGGCATCCCCGGAATGACCGTAAAACTCGTGGTTCCCCAGAATGGCGTAAACCCCCTCCTTCGCCCGTAGATTCTTCAGCAGGTCACCCAGGTTGTTCCGGATCACCGGTCCAAGGTCCTCGTCAAAAATATCACCGGCCATCAGAATCAGGTCGGCTTCCTGCCGGTTCATCAGTTCCACCAGCCGCCCCAGCCGCCCGTTGGCGATCATGACACCCAGGTGGATATCGGAGACAAGCAGGGCTTTATAGATACCTCCCGGCACCACCTTATCCAGCACCACGGGTTGCCGCACCACCTTGGGATGGCGGGCATTGAAAAAACCCGCCACCAGGATCAGGGCGGTCACCCCATAAACGCCAGCCGTGATCCACCGGCCTTTCTCACTTGCCCACGAAAAGGAAAAGAATCCCTTTAGTCCGGGAATAAGACTGACCCCCCTGAGCAGATCGAACAGAAGGAACAACAGGGTCAGGTAAACCATGGCCCCCAGCCAGAGGGAGCCGGCCTTGATGAGAAATTCTGCCACTCCTTCAGCGCCGGTGCGCTCCAGGATCCTTCCGGCCATATACCCGAAAGCCACCATCCAGAAGAGCGCGATGATCAGCCGTCTGTATGGCTGTTCCACCGGAAAAAGATGACAGGTGCGGTAGAAAATATACAGGTTCACCAAAGCAAGAACCGTAAAAACGATCAGAAAGAATATCATAAAGGCATGGTTAATTTTCATTTCAGATGTCTGAGTGACCTTACGTACGCGCGTACCAGGTCCGATTTTCCACCAAAAATAAACAGGAATTCCCTATCAAAGTTCATTTTATGTCATGTAATCACGGCAAACCCGGATATTAGGAGCTGGCGGAAGTTCAAAAAGTGTACAACCGCCATTTTTTTGGTTATCTTGGGGGTGATGAAAACGGAATGGTTGATAACCGCCCTGATGGTTCTTTTCCTGACACTGCATTTCAGGGTAGCTCCGGGCCAGGTGATGGCCAGGGAAGGGAGTGGCCCGGTGGGTTTTGCCTCCGTAAATGGCGACGGTTTTACCGGTCCGGTTACCGGAGGTGGGGAACCGGCGACCAGCAGCAATGTGGCGACCATTCACGGACCTGCGGAATTCCAGAAATTGGTTTATCTGCTCTATGACCGTCATAAAGCATACCGGAATAAGGCTGACTTCGGAACGGCAAAATATGCGCCGCTGGTCATTATCCTGGAGGGAGGAATCTACCCCGAAGCCGCGGAAGTACCCGAGAGCGGCAGCATATGGGGAAACAGTATGCTGGCCATCCAGGAACAGGGTGACCTGACCATCATCGGCCGCGGCGATGTGGTGCTGCAATTCGGCATCAACGTGAAGCGGTCATGGAATACGATCATCAGGAACATCACCTTTCAGGATTATTATGATGATGGCGTGAATATTGGCGAACCTGAAACCCATCATGTGTGGGTGGATCACTGCACTTTCGGGCACCCCACCACCAGGCCGGCCAACAAAGAGCATCCCGACGGAGGGGTGGATATCAAGGATGGCGCGAGTTACATCACTGTTTCGTGGTGTCACTTCCGTAACAGCTGGAAAACAGGACTGGTCGGGCATTCCGACAACAACGGGGCCACGGATACCGGGCGACTGAAGACCACCTTTTATATGAATTACTACCTGAACACCCATTCGCGCCATCCGCGGGTGAGGTTCGGGGAGGTACACGTGCTGAACAACCTGTATGAAGGAGTCACCAATTACGGTATTGCCGCGGCCAACCAGGCCCGTGTGGTCGCCGAGGGCAATTTTTTCCTCAATACGGTCTGGCCCATGTATGCCGACCGCACCAAAAACGACTTCACCGCAGTATATGGCCCCTGGAGCTCCGAAACAGGCAACTACCCGGCGGCCGGATTAAAACAATCCGGCAACCTGAATGACGACAGCGGCCTCACCCGGATCTTCACGGCAGCAGACATCCGTACCGCCATGCTAAACCCGGGCAACAAATCGATCCGGTTTGACGAACTGAACCCCGCAGCGGTTTTCGATCCCCACGACTACTACAGCTATACCGCCGCTGACGCAGCCACCCTGCCCGAACTGGTCAAAGCAGGAGCCGGAGCCGGCAAAGTAGATTTCTTTGTCCAAACCTCCACTTCAGGAGGGATGCCCCAACCCTCAGGGCACCCCCTGCTTGTTTTTCCTCAGCCTGTACAAGAACTGTTCACCCTTACCTCCCCCGGCCCCGGAGTAGTGACGATCCACACCCTGTCGGGGAAAAAGGTCTATACCACCCTGGTACCAGAGGGAAACACCAGTTTCTCGGCAAGACAGATGAACCTTACCGCCGGTATTTACCTCCTTACCTTTGCAGGCCAGCAGCAATTCTGCTCCCTGAAAATGGCCGTGCTCCCCTAGGAATACTGCCCTGGCCAGTCCAAACCTCCTTTTCATACCTGAACCAGGTGATGTCCTGAACCCTGAACTCCACCTTAAGCTTAACCTTGACCTCCCCGAAAAACTTGACCTTCGCCTGACGCAGCTAAAGCTAAGGCCTGGCAACCCTGCCAGAGCGCAGTGAAAACCTTATTTCTCCCGGGGGTCGCCCTGCAGGGGCATTTTGGCCATTTTATGAATTTCCAGGGAGGGGTGGCCAAACTCGGTGGTCACCTTTCCCAGCAGAAGGTAGATCCCTCTTCCCTTAAAGGGATATTCCCGCAGGGAGTCGGGGAAATGGACGGTATCGAAGAATTCGCCATAGGGATCGAGGAAGCATCCGAAGTGCATGATGTCGGCTTTGGTGGTACGCACATATTTAATGGTAACCAGGAGTCCCAGCATTTTGACGGTCTGCCCGTCGTATTCCGCCAGGTTGCGGGCGTGAACGGGGCTGCGCCACCGGGTCTGAAGCAGGTCGAAGAAGGTCATGGTCACCGGAAATCCGAGGAGTTCCAATTCGTCATAGACCGCCTCGAGGGGTTTCTCCTCAAAGTGAGGGAGCTCGAATTGCTTTGACTGCCGGGTGAAGAGCTGCTTCTGGACCTGCAGGGGGCGTTTGCGGGTGAGCAGCATGTGTACCTCCCAGAGGAGGCGGGCCTTGGAGCAGCCGGTAAAGCGTAATGCTCCGATGCGGATCAGCAGGGTCATCTGTTCCCGGAGGAGAAGAACCCGGCTGACAAAATCGTCGAGCGATTGGAAAAGACCGCCCCGCTGCCGTTCTTCCACCACCCTTTCCACCGTTTTCGCCTCCACACCCCCCAACAGCGCCAGCCCCAGGTAAACCGTTTTCCCCTCGAGAGTGGTCAGGGCCTCACTGTGGTTAACGCAGGGGAGCTCCACGGAGGCCCCGCAGCGGCGCGCTTCGTTCACATACACCCAGGTCTGATAAAACCCCCCGAAATTATTGATGACCGCCACCATGAACTCCAGGGGATAGTGCGCCTTCAGGAAAAGGCTCTGATAGCTCTCCACGGCATAGGAGGCAGAATGGGCCTTGGAAAAGGAATACCCGGCAAAACTCTCGATCTGCCGCCATACCTCCGCGGTAAGTTCCGCAGAATAGCCCCGCAGGGCACAGTTCTCGTGGAACTTCTCCACGATCTTCTGAAATTCTGCCTTCGACCGGTATTTGCCGCTCATGGCCCGGCGCAGCACATCGGCATCGGCCAGGTCGAGACCGGCAAAATGATGGCACACCTTCAGCACATCCTCCTGGTAAACCATCACGCCATAAGTCTCTTCCAGTTGCTCTTTCATGACCGGATGGAGATATTCGATCCTGTCGGGATGGTGAAAACGGCGGATGTACTCGCGCATCATCCCGCTTTTGGCCACCCCCGGGCGGATGATGGAACTGGCCGCCACCAGGGAGATGTAATTGTCGCAACGCAGCTTATTGAGCAGTCCCCGCATGGCGGGACTCTCAATATAAAAACAGCCGATGGTCTCCCCCGCACGGAGCTGCCGGCGTACCTGCTCATCCTTCTTGAAATCGGCCACCCGGTGGATGTCAATCTCCTCCCCCCGGTTGCGGCGGATGATCTCCACACTCTCCCTGATATGGCCGATGCCCCGCTGGCTCAGAATGTCGATCTTCTCAAAACCGATCGATTCAGCTACGTACATGTCCCACTGGGTGGTCTGAAATCCCTTCGGGGGCATATCCAGGGCCGTGTAATAGTTGATGGGTTTCTCCGAAATAAGGATCCCCCCGGCATGGATGCTGCGGCTGTTGGGGAAGTTGTCCATCATGGCCCCTATCCGGAACATCCGCCGTGTCAGCTCATTCTCGTTGAGGTTGTTTTCGGGCTCATTGACCAGCATGTCGATTTCGCTTTTCGGCAGACCATAGACCTTACCGAGTTCCCGCAGGGTGGAACGCCCCTGGAAGGTGGTGATGGTCCCCAACAGGGCAGTGTGCTTCGGCCCATACCTCTTGAAGATGTAATCCTGGACCTCGTCACGCTCCTTCCATGAGAAGTCGATGTCGAAATCGGGCGGGGAGGAACGCTTCGGATTGATGAACCGTTCAAAATAGAGGTTCAGTTCGATGGGATCCACATCGGTGATCCGCAGGCAGTAAGCGACCACACTGTTGGCGCCGCTGCCCCGGCCTACATGGTAAAAACCACGCCCCATGGAATAGCGGATGATGTCCCAGGTGATCAGAAAATAGGAGGAAAAACCCATCCTGTCGATGATCCCCAGTTCATGGCGCACCCTTTCCAGCGCCTCCCGGTCCTGGCCGTAGCGGTATTTCCAGCCATCAAGGGCCAGCTTCTCCAGCAGGGCCCGGTCGTCGTGGCGGCTGCCCGTGAAGGTCTGCTTGTTCTTGATCGTGCCGAATTCAAAAACGACGCTGCTTTGGTCAAGGATACGGCTGGCGTTCTGCAGCAACTCCGGAAAATCGGCATAATACTCCGCCAGTTTCGGGGGCGGCAGGAAATACTCATCATCGGGTGCCAGCATCGCCGGAGTGAGCCGGCTCAGGAGAATGTTGTGGTCAATCGCCCGGAGATGGCGGTGAAGCTGGTAATCCTCCCCGCCGGCAAAAGTCACCGGTGCCCAGGCCACCATCTTCCGGTAGTCGGCACGCGTGTGAAGAACCCGTACCCGGTTCAGATCCGGAATACGCACCCCCAGGTATTCATTCTCGCTGAGCTGCTCCAGCCGGCGACTCCCGAAAGGAAAGACAAACCAGGCATTGGGAAGAAACGGCGGCATCCCCGGAAAAGGCTTCTTCTCTATCAGATGCCGGCTCAGAAAATCATTCAGCTCGTAAAAACCTTCGTTATTGCGGGCAAGACCGGTGTACATCAGCACCTGACCGTTGCGGAACTCCACTCCCGCCAAAGGCTTGATCCCCCCCTTGAGGGCCGCACTGAAGAAATCAAGAACCCCCGTGGAATTGTTGATGTCGGTCAGCGCCATCGCCGTCACCCCCTTCCGGATGGCCTCCTCCACCAGCCGCTCGACCGACAGCGTACCGTAACACAAACTGAAATAACTGTGACAGTTAAGATACATTTATGATTATATTTTAATCATTTTTACGATTATAATATAATCATTTGACGCAGAACTGCAAAATTTCCGGCAAAGAAAAACAGGAGGAGGCGGGCGAAGCCGGATGGAAGAGGGCGGGCGGGTTATTCCATCGTGGAGCGTGTCAGCGGGTCGTGCCAGATGGGAGGTGGATGGGGGATGGTCATTCTGATCCGGTATTCCTGGGGAAAGTAATTATTGGTGCGGTTGCCCAGGTTTTTAAGCCATCCCAGGGGGAGGTTTCTGAAGGTGGCCAGGATCCAGCCCTTTTCTCTGCCGGGAAGCAGGAGGGGGTCTTTGCGGAGGAACCGTATGGCCTCTTCAGGGGAGAGGGGGGCGACAGGGAAGCGCTCCCTGTGGAGGGCGGTGGAGAGGGCGAGTGCCGGGTGGGGGATGAAGTGGGCGCCGGTGGCTGAAGCCACGGGAATGCCCACCTGAAGGAGGGGCATCCGTTTTTCGAGGAGAGCCAGCAGGGGCCGTCCCCCGCCCGGGAAGAGGGTAGTTATTTCTCCGTCGGAAAGAAACTCCCCTGCCAAACCGGGAAGGATCCAGGGTTCAAGGGTGGTGATTTCCCTGCGGGTTGCGGGGCTCCAGTTCCGGGGGCTTCCCTTTGAAGTGAGGGGGGCGGTGCCATGGCCCTCCTTTCTGACGACGGCGGCAAAGAAACCCTCCCCGCGAAGCCGGTGGGGATAGAACCGGTAACCCGTGACCTTTCCGTGCACCGAGGTTTCGATGCCCCAGTCCGGATCGGGAACCACCTCCAGGAAAGAGGCGCCGGCCGTCTGAGCCAGCCATTCCAGGTTTTCCTCATTCTCATCCGGATTGAAGGTACAGGTGCTGTAGACCAAGGCACCACCGGGTTTGAGGCATTTCCAGGCTTCGGAGAGAATTCTTTTCTGGCGGGAGGCGCACAGCCGGGTATGGTCTGGCGACCATTCCTCCGCGGCACGGGGTTCTTTTCTGAAGAGGCCTTCTCCGGAACAGGGAGCGTCGACCACGATGAGGTCGAAGATCTCCCCCAGGGAGGCGAAGGCCGCCGGATCACCGCTGGTGACCACCACCCCCGGAATGCCCCACTTGGTGACGTTTTCCTGAAGGATACGGGCCCTGCTGCGGATCACCTCATTGGCGACCAGCAGATCACCGGGCTGGAGCAGCGACATCAGGTGGGTGGTCTTTCCTCCCGGGGCCCCGCACAAATCCAGCACCAGGGCAGGCTTCTCAGGCCATACCACCCGGCATAACTGCTCCAGAAACATCGAAGAGGGCTCCTGCACATAATAGGCCCCCCCATGCAGCCACGGATCAGCCGTAAACAGGGGCCGCTGACCCAGGTAATACCCCTGACTGCACCACGGAATCCGGTCACCCGGCAATCCCCCCTTCCACTTGAGAGGATGTAAGCGCACCGATACCGGAGAATCTTCTGAATAAGAGGAGGTAAACGCAGAAAAAGCCTCCCCGAGAAGCATTTTCATCCGTTCCGCAAAAGCCTCCGGAAAAAAATATGGCATATTGTCTCCCATTTTACCCCCTGTTTGTTTACTGTCAGGCGGTTAAAAATAAAATATTTAGGGTTATTGACACAGAATATAAATAAAATTGTTATCATTGCACCCGATTTGAGTATTGACAGCAGCATGTCACGTTTTACTTTCACAGCTTCACCGTTTGAAAAGTTTTATCACGCCTAACTGTTTTCAACCTCAACGCCACTTAATTAATTTATCAATTTTTTAGTTTAAATGAACATTTACATTTCAAATTTAAGTTTCGATGTCAATGACAACGATTTAAGGGAATTATTTGAAGAATACGGCGAAGTTTCTTCAGCAAAAGTGATTACCGACAAGTTTTCCGGAAAGTCGAGAGGATTCGGTTTTGTGGAAATGGCGAATGAAGAGGAAGGCCGCAAGGCTATTGAAGAGCTCAACCAGGCTGAGTATGATGGCAAGACCATCAACGTTTCTGTGGCCAAACCCCGTGAAGAGCGTCCTGAGCGCAGGCCTTACGGTGGTGGCGGTGGTGGCAACCGTGGCGGTGGCTTCGGTGGTGGCAACCGTGGTGGTTTTGGTGGCAACCGTGGTGGCGGTGACCGTGGTGGTTACGGCGACCGTGGCGGCTTCGGCGGCAACCGTGGTGGTGATCGCGGCGGTGACCGTGGCGGTTACAACAAATATTAAGATGATCTCTGGCCCCTTGAGGGCCAAACCGAACGATAACCGGCCTGCAGGCCGTAAAAAAAGGGGTTTCACATGAAACCCCTTTTTTATTTTTCAGCTCACAGATCAGCCCAGATCCGCGCCAGGGAAGTGCCCGGGGCTTCCAGGGAGAGATTCAGGAAATAGCCGAAGGGAGTCTGCCAGGTCTCTATCCCGCCGTTTTTCAACCTCTTTTCTGCCAGATCAAATACTTCACGTGAAAAACCTACAGAGGCCTTTGAGGAGGAGAGATGGGCAAAGGAGTGGAGAATGACCCTGTTGCATTGGTTTTTCCGGAGGGCCCACTTCAGGTGGTTGACCAGCTTCTTCTCGCGGCTGGCCGCCCCCTGGGTTTCGTCGGCCTCCTCCACCTGCACAAAAGCCACCATCGCATCATGGTATTCAGCCCCCTCCGTCACCTCCGTCGCCTCCTCCAGGGTCTTATCCCCCGGCGTATAACCAAACCGCGTGACCGCCATCATTAAAACCTTCATGGTATAATTTTCTTAGGTTCATGCACAAAGTTAATGATCTCTTTGTGGCCGCAAAATCAGCCACCGGGGCATGCCCCGCTCTGTCGGGAGTGAACCGGGTCAAAGCAAAAAAACAAAGACTTGAACCACGGGCTGCGTGATCACGCCTTGTTCCGGGAAAAGTGCTACTTTTGAACGGTCAAACCAGTGGAATGGGACCGTCAACAGACGATATTTGTCAAGATGAAGAGATTGTCGATCCTTTTGGGATGTATATGGCTGGCAGCGACAGGCGGAGTGACTGCCCAGGTCGCGGTGGGAGGGACGCCCAGGATTCCCCTTTCGGTGAAGGCGGCCGTGGTTTCCGTGGAAACCATGCCGGCTGTCAGCAATGAGAGGTTGCGCTGGGAAAGCCGGGCCGGCCAGGTGCCGGGGGAGGAGGGGGAGATTCTCAAGCCCCTGCGTTTCGCCCATACCTTCGAAACCGCTTATTCTCCGGCAACCCACGGGATGTGGATGGAATCACATGACGGCTGGAGGATATGGCAGATGCGGATTCACTCTCCGGGGGCTTATTCCCTGAACCTCCTGTTTGACCGGTTCAGTCTGCCCCACGGGACCAGGCTGTTTCTTTTCACCCCCGGCAGGGAGGTCCTGCGCGGGGCCTACACCGACGCCAACAACGACCCGGGAGAGGTGTTCACCATCACCCCGCTTCCCGGCGATGAAATCACGGTGCACTATGAATGCCCTCCGGAACTGGCGGGCGAAATCCCCTTTGTGATCACGGCTGTCAACCATGATTTCCTGGGCATTCTCAAATATTTGGATGAACGGCGGCCCATGGGAGTCACCGCGGAAGCCTGCAACCGGGATGTCGCCTGCAGCGTCGCCGAACCCTGGAGCGAAGTCCGGAACAGCGTGTGCCGGATTATGATCCAGGGGAGGGACCTCTGCACGGGAACCCTCGTCAACAACACGGCCGGAAACCAGAAACCCTATATTCTTACGGCCAACCATTGCATCAGCACCTCCGCCAAGGCCGCAGGGTCCCTCTTCCTTTTCAATTACGAAAGCCCTTATTGCGGGCCGCTCGACGGGGATGTCACCAACTCCCTTTCGGGGAGCCAGCTCAGGGCCACCCTCGACAGTCTCGACTTTGCCCTGGTGGAACTTAACACCCCTCCCCCACCCGCCTTCCGGCCCTATTTTGCCGGCTGGAACCGCGACACCCGGCAAAGCGACACCACCGCCACCATCCATCATCCCCAGGGAGATATCAAAAAAATCGCCGTGGACCACCAGGCGCCCGTGATCTCTTCGTTTCTCTCCCAGTTTACCAGGAACGCCTTTCTGAAGGTCCTCCGCTGGGATGTGGGAACCACGGAGATTGGGAGTTCAGGAGGTCCCCTTTTCGACCGCCACAGCCAGATTACCGGCACGCTTTCGGGAGGAGCGGCCAACTGCGCCAATCCCGTCAACGACTATTTTGCCCGTTTTGATCTGGCCTGGAACTACAAACCCGACAGTGCGCGTCAACTCAGGTACTGGCTTGATCCCGCGGGCACCAACGCCGTCACCCTCAGCGGCCGCCAATTCAACCAGGGGGAAGCGCTCTGCAAGGCCTTTACGCCCATGGAAGCGGGCGATACCCACCTCCTGCTGGCCATCCGCGACGGCGCCAACAATTTCGGCGGCTACTGGACCGGCACCAACAACAGCGGCATCAGTGAGATGGCCGCCAGATTCAGCATCCCCGGTGAGGAAATCGTCACTTCCGTATCTCTTGGAGTGGGAAAACTCACTGCCCTGAACCCCAACAGCTTCATCACCCTCCGGCTATACAACTTCGCAGGGAATACGGCCACACCCCTCACCACCGGAAAAAAGGTCCTGCTCAAAAACCTGTTTCCCGATGCCATGAACCTGATTTCGCTCGACCTGCCCGTTCAACCCGGCGATTCCTTCCTGGTTTCGGTCCAGCTCGGTGACATCGCCTCCGGAGACACCCTGGCCCTATACCAGTCGAACCGTTCCTCCGGGACCAACTCCCTCTGGCTACTGAAGAACGGTACCTGGAGCCCTTTCTCCACCCTGGTTCCCACGGGGACGAAAGCCGCCCCCGCCATGGAAATCGTGGCCTGTAACGTGGGACTTCAGGATACCACCCCCTGGATCAGAGAAGAATCGGTGCTGGTCTATCCCAATCCCGCTGCCTCCCTGGTCACCATCCGGACCAGGGAACCCCTGAAGAAGGAGATGGTGACCCTGCACAATGCCCTGGGGCAGGAGATGCCCCTCAAGGCACGGGCTACGGGAGAGCGCCAGTTGGAACTCTCCGTGTCGGGATTTACTCCCGGACTGTACGTCATCAGCGTCAGGACCACCAGGGAACCATCCCAACATAAAATAATGGTAATCAAGGATTAACAGTCAATGGCAAGAACGCTGACTCTCCTCTGCCTGTGGTTGTTCACGGCGGTTTCATGCCGGGAAGAACTCCGGAACGCCGCCGTGCCCTCCGGCAACCGGTATGCCAGGGGCTTTACCATAGAGGAGCACGACGGCTACACCCGGCTTACGGTGACCAATCCATGGGCCAACGCCCGGAATGTCACCATGGAGTACTTCCTGGTCCCTGCAGAAGATTCCATACCAGGGCACCTTGCCGGGAAAACGGTGCTCCGCACGCCGGTCGGGAGGATCATCTGCATGAGTACCTCCCACATTGCCTTTCTGGAAGCCCTGGGAGAAACGGACCGGATCACCGGGGTATCAGGGAGCCAGTACATCTCCTCGCCAAAGGTATTGCAACGCCTGAAAGAAGGGACGACCACCGACGTGGGCTACGGCCAGAATCTCAATTATGAGGAGATGATCAGGCAACGCCCCGGGATGGTGATGGTTTACGGTGTCGACAGTGAGATTGCCGGTTTTCTGGGCAAGTTCCGCGACCTGGGGATACCTGCGGTCCTCAACGCCGAATACCTGGAAGACTCTCCCCTGGGAAAGGCCGAATGGATCAGGTTCATAGCAGCCTTCACGGGCAGCGGGGCCCTGGCCGACTCCCTGTTCCGGAGCACCGAAGCCCATTACCTCCGCCTGGCCGCACAGGCTGGCCCCATCAGGCAGAAACCCGGCGTCCTGGTTGGGCTCCCCTACCGTGACACCTGGTGGATACCAGGCGGGGCATCCTACATGGCCCGGCTCATCGGCGATGCAGGCGGCCACCATGTGGCCCGCAGAAACTCCTCACGGGAAAGTGTGACCATCAGCATGGAGGAAGCCGTGGGGCTTTCGGCACGGGCTTCCGTATGGATACATACCGGCAATGCCACCTCCCGGGCGGAAATTGCCGCCGCCGACAGCCGGCTCTCCCGGCTCCCCGCTTTTGAGAAGGCCCGGATTTTCAACAACAACAAACGAACCACCCCCGGTGGCGGTAACGACTTCTGGGAAAGCGGCACCGTCAGACCCGACCTGATCCTCGAAGACCTGGTCCGTATCTTTCACCCCGGAATCCTCCCGGAAGCAGAATTCCACTATTACAGGGAAATCAGGTGATGAGATCCATGCATATCCCCGGAGAAAAAAGGGAAGGCCTGCTTTTCGGGCTTTTCTCGGTGACGCTGGCACTGCTTTTCATCGCCGACATCCTCTCGGGGTCGGTGCTTATCCCCGCAGGGGAAGTCGTAAAAGCCCTGCTTTCCCCCCCGGAAGCCGCCGAAACCGTGCGGACCATCGTCCTTGGATTCAGGCTTCCCAAAGCCATCACGGCCCTGGTGGCGGGATGCGCGCTTTCGGTGGCCGGCCTGCAGATGCAAACGATTTTCAGGAATCCCCTGGCGGGCCCCTATGTACTGGGTATCAGCACGGGAGCAAGCCTGGCAGTGGCCCTTTTCGCTCTGGGGTTTGCCCCGGTGATGGCCCTGGGATTCACGACCACCGGCAGCTGGACCCTGGCGGTCGTCGCCTGGGCTGGCGCCTTCGCCGTCATGCTCCTTGTCCTGTTCGTCTCTTCCCGCGTAAACGACAATATGACGGTCCTCATCCTGGGGATGCTCTTCTCCAGCGCCGCCGGGGCCGTAGTTTCCATCCTCCAGTATTTCAGCAGCGAATCCATGCTCAAGGCGTTTATCGTCTGGACCATGGGCAGCCTCGGAAGCATCACCACGGATCAACTCACGGTGGTCGTCCCCGCCATCCTGGCCGGACTCCTTCTGGCCCTGGCCAAAATGAAAGACCTTAACGCCTTCCTTTTGGGAGAAACCTATGCCCGCTCCCTGGGCGTATCCGTTTTCAGGAGCAGGCTCTGGATCTTCTTCAGTGCCAGCCTGCTCGCCGGTACCGTCACCGCCTTCTGCGGTCCCATCGGATTCATTGGCATTGCGGTGCCTCACCTGGCCAGGGTCCTTTTCCGGACCGCCGACCACCGCCGCCTTCTCCCGGCAGTACTCCTCCTGGGAGGAAACGCCATGCTCCTGAGTGACCTCATTGCCCAGCTTCCCGGCCTGCAGGCCACCCTGCCCATCAACTCGGTCACGGCCTTGCTGGGAATCCCCGTTGTCGTCTGGATGATCGTCAGAAACCGGAAATTTGCCACCCTATGATTGCGCAGGCCACCCCCTACACCCTGGAAGCAGACCACCTCAGCATGGGTTACCCTGCCGCCGGACAAGACCCCGGGTTTGTCAGAACCGGAATCTCCTTTTCTGCCGGCAGGGGGGAAATGGTCGCCCTGATCGGCCCCAACGGTTCCGGGAAAAGCACCCTGCTGAAAACCCTGGCAGGCTTCATGCCCCCACTGGGAGGAAATATCCGCTGGCTCGGAAAAGCACTCGCCAGCCATCACCCCCGGGAACTGGCCAGGCTCATCAGCTTCGTCTCCACCGAAAACCTGAGGATCCCCAATATGCGGGTGGCCGACCTGGTGGCTTACGGCCGGTTTCCCTATACCGGGTGGCTCGGGCGCCTGCGCGATACCGACCTCGACATGGTCAGGCAGGCCCTGACAAAGACCGGACTGGAGCTCTTCGCACACCGGGAGGTAATTACCCTCAGCGACGGAGAACGGCAACGCGCCCTTATTGCCAGGGCCCTGGCCCAGAACACCCCCTTTATCCTTCTCGACGAACCCACTGCTTTCCTCGATGTCAGCGCCAAGTACGAAATCTTCCAGTTGTTGCGCCAGCTGGCTTCCGGGGAGGGAAAAACCATCCTCCTTTCGACGCATGACCTGGGCATCGCCCTGCGTGAGGCCGACAAGTTCTGGATGCTCACCGCTGCAGGATGCTTCCAGGGAGCTCCCGAAGACGCCGTCCTCCAGGGCTGGCTCAATCATCTTTTTGACAATCCCCACATGGGCTTCGACAAAAAAGGGGGCGACTTCTTCTTTAAAACCGAACAGGCAGGTTCCGCCCATCTCTCCGGAAACGGGGAAGGCCTGGAATGGACCCGCCGCGCCCTCACGCGACTGGGATACGCCGTGGTCACCGCTCCCCCCCAGGAAGAGGAACCCGGCCCCGGCTCCTCCACCCCAACCCTGCCCCCCGCGCTCGCCGGAAAGAGCCCGCAACCCACGATCTCCGTCATCGTCGCCGGCTTGCCTCCTGACACCCTGGAATGGAATCTCATAACCGCCCACGGGAAGGAAAAGTTCCACTCCCTGCACGCCCTGTTAAGCCACCTCCGGGAAATCCCTCCCCACCCCTGAAAACCGGGTGAGACCGCTCTTCATACCTCACCTACCCTCCACACCTTTCCCTTCTGCAAAAAAAAACCGCAAAACCGGGTGGTTCCGGTCCTGCGGTTCTTCGGCGTGGACTCTGCCGTTCAGGGCTTCAGCCACTTGTCAAGCCAGCTGCTGAAAACCCGCTGCCAGAGGATGCCGTTCTGGGGTTTGAGCACCCAGTGGTTCTCATCGGGGAAAAGAAGGAACTGGGCGGGAATTCCCCGCAGGACAGCCGCATTGAAGGCCCCCATACCCTGCGTATAAGGGATCCTGAAATCCTTTTCGCCATGGATCACCAGAATGGGCGTGTCCCAGTTCTGTACGAAGAGGTGGGGCGAGAAACGGTAGGAGCGCTGGGCCGCTGCATTTTCAGCCTCCCAGAAGGAACCTTTCTTGTCCCAGTTTTCAAACCACATCTCCTCGGTGGTCACATGCTGCTGCTCGAAGTTGAAGATGCCGCAATGGGAGATAAAGGCCTTGAAGCGGCCGTTGTGATTTCCCGCCAGGAAATTGACGGCATAGCCTCCGTAGCTGGCGCCCACTGCCCCCAGCCGGTCCTTGTCGACATAAGGCTCACGGGCTACGTCATCGATGGCGGCCAACAGATCCCTGATGTTCTGGCCTCCGTAATCACCACTGATCTGTTCGTTCCACTCCTGCCCGAAACCAGGCACCCCCCGCCGGTTGGGAGCCACCACGATATACCCTCCGGCGGCCATCATCTGGAAATTCCAGCGGTAAGACCAAAACTGGTTGACGGTACTCTGGGGTCCTCCCTGGCAATAGAGTATCGCCGGGTATTTCTGTGCAGGGTCAAATCCGGGAGGGTATATCACCCAGGTGAGCATCTCCTTGCCATCAGAAGTGGGGACCATCCTCCTCTCCACCTTTCCGAAGGTCAGCTGGTCAAGGAGGCCCTTGTTAACGGCGGTCACAGGGGTCTCACCTCCGGTCACGGGATCGACCAGGCACAATTCGGCAGGCTGGGACATGGAGGTTTTGGTGACCAGAACCTTATCGCCGGCAGGAAGAGGATGGCCGTAGTTATGAATGCCCTCCGTCAGGCAGGCGATTTCCCCGCTTTCCGGATCGAGTATGAACAGCTGATCGGTGGCCTGCACACTGCTGACGAAATAAAGCGCCTTTCCGTCTCCGCTCCAGGCCATCTGTTCCGCATTGTTGTCAAAATCGGCGGTGTAGTCCCTCTTTTCCCCTGTGGTCAGGTCGGCCATGAAAAGCCTGATCTTATCCGCTTCATATCCATCACGGGCCATGCTCTCCCAGGCCAGTAGCCTTCCGTCGGGTGAAAAACGCGGATACCGGTCATAGCCCGGCATCCCCTCCGTCAGGTTGGTCGTGCTCCCGCTGCCGGTGTCATAAAGGTAAATGTCAGAGTTGGTGGATAGGGAATAGGCCTTCCCCGACAGTTTCTTGCAGGTATAGGCCAGGATCCGGCCGTCGGGACTCCAGGCGATCTCTTCCATGCCACCAAAAGGCTTCATGGGCGCATCAAAACGTTCTCCCTCCATGATATCTTTCTCCTGCGACACCTTCCCCCCGTTATAATCAGCCACAAAGATATGGTTGTAGGTATAATCGTGCCAACTGTCCCAGTGACGGTACATCAGGTCGCTCTCAAGGCGGGCATTGGCCTTGGGTAAATCGGGATAGAGATCGTGGATATCCTGGTCGAGCTTCACACTTCTGACCAGGCACATCCGGGAGATGTCGGGACTGTATGCGAAACCCTGGATATCCCCCTCGCCATTGGTCACCATGCTCCGGTCTGAACCGTCAGGATTCATCTCCCACACCTGGCTGCTGCCGGAAACCGCCGAAAGGAAAGCCAGCTTCTGCCCGTCAGGCCTCCACTGAAGCGACGACTCCCGCTCCGGTGTGTCGGTGATCCTTACCGGAGTACCCGTGGCCAGGTCAGCCACGTAAACGTCACGATACGACTTGTCCTCGGGAATATTAAACCAGGTCACCGTATAGGCCACCTGTTTCGCATCGGGGGAGACCACGGCATCCCCCACCCTCCCGAAACTCCACAACACCTCGGGGGTCATCACCGGACTGGTGAGTGCGGGTGTTTCCGGTACGTAATTCGCACCCGGGGTACTGCCACCCGGCTGCACCCCCTTTTCCTGGCAGGCCGTCAATAAAGCTGCGACCCACAGAACTAAAATGTAATTCCTCATATTTCCACACAATTTGAATTCTCATTACACATCACACCTGCGGAGCCCTGCCGTCCGGCTTTCCGGCGGTAAGGCCCCACATGCCTGCCATCCGGGGTTTCACCCCGCAGTGCGGCTTTCCCCGGGTGGAGTCCTTCAGAAAAAGAGGACCCGGAGCGAAGGCGGCATACAGCGGCAAAATAAGGGTATTGCAGTGAAAATAAAAGGATTTTTCACATAAAAAAACCGCCGGAAGGGGCAGGATCGGCTGCTGCCTCCTTTTCTCCGGCGGCCGGCACAGGCTGTTAACCGGCAACCCGTGCACCAGTGACCGTACCGGCCATCCTGCGGCCGGTAACGAAAAATCAATAACGGTATACGCCGTTAAATATGTGCTCGATATCGTTGTAATCCACCGACTTCACCCTGAATCTCACCGAGTCCGCCCCGGCCACCTGAAGGGCCGACAAGTCAAACGACACCAGGGCATTCATCGAATAGACCGGGTCGTCGCCGTTGTCATTGTGCCTGAACTCCAGCTCAAAAGGCTGATCTTCCGACGTAAGCGCTCCCGGCGCCTTCACCAGATTGATGAAATGCACCTTGTTGCGTCCGAAATACTTCAGCTCCATGTTAAGCAACTGATTCCTGCTGACCCAAATGTCCTCCACAATCACCGGATCATTGCCGATGCTGTCCTCCATGGCCGGCGTCAGGTCAATGATCCCCTTCTTCAAAACCTCCCTCCACGAATTCAGCCTGATGTAGTATTCCTTCGTGGTCTCATTGATCAGCTTGTCCCCAACGATCGTATAATTGACCAAAATCCTGGTCCCCTCCTCCGGAAGAGACAACGGCCCCTCTCCGGCCACCGGAAAGAGAAGCGCCCCATCATCAAGCCGCACCAGGGCCGATCCCGAACCCTGCGACTCCACCTCCCCCAGGCTGATCCATACCTTGCCCAGGGAATACCCCTCCTCATCATCCAAACATGCCGTCAGCATCAAGCTGCTCACGGCCATCATCATCATCAAAATCTTTTTCATGGCTTTACTCTTCTTTTCAATTTAGATGCAAACCACTCCCCCGCCGTTGCGTCTCCCGCTTAAAATTCTTCACCACCCCCGGAAACTTTTTCCGGACTCCATATCCTATATATTCATTTATATATATATTTGCATAGTTATTGTCCTCCTATCTTCTGCGGAAGGTTGGCCTGTCCGGTGAAAGGAATAACTTTGTCATCTCCGGGATCAGGCCCGGTAAAACAAAAGGGCAGTAAAAACGTTATTGAAGAGAGATCCTTGTCGCGGCGGCAGTGAACTGTTGTTTCCGGAGAGGCGCTCCGCTAAAGGGTTAAAGGGTTTCCAGATGATCACAAATAATAAATTTAAGTTTCGCAAGTAAAAAAAGTTAATATATAGGGATAAAAAAAGCACTGGGTATTTTCAGAATCGTCTGAAATTCAGTATTTTTAAAGTGCAAACAAATAAAAACTGAACCCAATGCTTAAGC